>Ga0315314_1000037_pt1 | contig 193171 bp, 221 predicted proteins | sample TDP9_MG_FD_203631 | JGI IMG/M metagenome (GOLD analysis project Ga0315314, IMG submission 203631) | Freshwater sediment microbial communities from Lake Towuti, South Sulawesi, Indonesia - TDP9 | ecosystem: Environmental > Aquatic > Freshwater > Lake > Sediment | place: Indonesia: South... | reverse complement strand
TTTCGGTTATGTATTCAAAGCCTGCTTCGATGAGTTGTTTGTCTTCTTTTAGCACTCGTCACATAACTTCTCATAGGAGGTTCACTGCCTCTTGCCTCGGTATGGCTACGAGGGTTTCTGTTGCTACCCACTCGGCAATATCAGTAGACATTTTCATCGCTTCTTTTTCACTTGCCGCTTCGAATATAAAGACAGTATCGTAGCGCCCCAGTGTCCAATACCAGCTCAGAACCTTTATTCCCTTCTTCTTGAAATCTGCCACCATTTTGGCGGTGTCACCGGCTGACTCCTTTTCAGGTTTCTTCCTGAATCTGCCAAGATTTATGAAAATCAACGATTCTCACCTCCCTCTAAAGTCTGCAAATCTGTTCGGTTAAGTGCTTGAGCTCTACTTCGCTTCTTTTATAGATTTCGACGTGGTGCTGAAATCCTTTCTAAGGCACCTCAAGGAATCGCAGGACTGCAGCTGTGAAGAGCTGTGTTCCCGTATCCATTGCGGCGTGTTGCTGTCCCGGCATCACTACTGTCTGCGCTGCTGGAAGAATTGAATTTAGCATTTCGATTGCCACTTTAAAGAACGGCGGGCTATCACCCCCGAGAAGAAGAAGTGTAGGTGTGCTGAGCTTCCTAAACCGTTCTTTAGCGAACCTGTAGTCTCTGCCTGCACGCTCTTCTCGGGGGATTGTATGCGCAGCGGCGATTCGTCCAGTCCAAGCGGGGAGAGAACGCAAAAGCACGACTTGTTGAAGGGGTACTCTGGCGATCTCAAGCAAGAAAGTCTTAACCACGCCTTCTTGGTCTCCCCTGTCAAGCAACGCTTGAAGTCGGTCGATGATTCCAGGGCTGTAGATTTCCACACCATCAGGGATTGGGGGCTCGTACAAGACCAACTTGCGGATGTTTGGGGTGAGCAGAGATGCTTCCAAAGCGCAGAGCGCGCCAAAGGAATGACCGAGCAAATTCACTGGTTCCTTAATTGAGTCAACGACAGCAGCTACGTCTTCGAATTCACGCTCAATTGCATATTTATCTGAATCACCGCTTGCCCCTCTGCCCCGACGGTCCACTGCATAAACAGTGAAATGCCCCTCAAATGCAGGAAGCACTGGTTTCCAGCGAGTGTGGTCTGCGCTGGTTCCATGGATCAATACGAGTGGAGGACCTTGACCAGTGCGCCAACATGCGATCGGCGTTTCATCCTTTGACGTTACCGTCATCAATTCTTCTGTTTTGACCATAACCCTCAAACCTGCTTCGAAAGGCGTTACTGGAGAGGCATATAAAAAACTTGTTAAATGCTGTACCGATAAATAAAAAAAGGGGATTTGCGGGAGATATCGCCACTGTGGCGAGGGGGCAAATCCCCCCCGTCCACATACGTTTCAATTTCTGGAGTAGAGCCAATCAAGCTGTTCTTCACAATGCTGTCTAAGCACACTCGAAATCAGACGCAAAAGTTTCATATATGCTATAAAATGTACAAGTTATTCATGTCACGAAAAAACGAATCCCTCAAAGAACTCCTCTTCGAACTAATAAAAAATTCTAAAAGAAGCGACAGAGACCTGGCAAAAATCTTAGGCTACTCTCAGGCTTCAATAACCCGCAAGAGAAAAATCCTAGAAAAAGAAGCCATAAAACAATACACAGTCATCCCCAATCTGTCTTACTTAGGCTTCGACATAGTTGCATTCACGTTTGCCAGCGCAAAATTAACCATGGATCAGCCTTTGGAAACCGAAGGCAGAAAATGGGCGGACGCACAGCCTAATATAGTGTTTTCAAGCACGGGTCAAGGCATGGGCGCAGACGGACTAATGGTTTCAGTACACAAAGACTATGCAGACTTTGCCAAATTTAACTACAACTTCATGCGAAGCTGGGGCAAATACTTCCAAGACATCAAAACCTTTCTCATAAGCATCAAAGGAGACTTGATAACAAAATCATTCTCATTCAACTACCTAACCAAAACAGGTCAGAAAGAAACATTGAAATAAAAAAGAAGGAAGGTTAAGAGAGAACCTTCAAGTTAGCAAGGCTCACTAACCTATGGTTTCTTGTCTTCCAAGGCGATTAGGTACCCGCCAAAGGCTACAGCCCAGAAAATTATTGGATAGGCGACCATTCGTTCAATGCCGCCTCTTCCTAAGCCAAGAGAATTATTCGTAGCGTATAGAACAAGGGCGATAAGCGCCAACAAGCCCATTATCACCGAAATATAGTTTAGTGTAGCCTTCTCCAACCTGAACGCAGCGATTGCAGACAACCCTCCGAAGAAGAAAGCCATGAATGATACAACGTCATGTAACACTCCAGTGTTGCTTGGAAACGCTCCAACCCCCATGGCACCGATTCCAGCAACAATAATCAACACTGCAACCAATTTTACTCGAAACGCGCGCCAAAGACAGTAAGAGCCTGCAGCCGCCATCAACCCAAACAGAAAGACTGAAGGGTTGAAGATAACCGCTGAAGGACCTACGCCTAAGGCGCTTATGGTGTTGTTCGCCACACTGTAGCCAGGGTACAACGCCTCCGCCAACATCATGCCCACCACAAACTGCGCAGCTCCTACTAGGATCAACGGTCCAGCCGCTTTTCTAAACAAGTTGCTCATATCAGAGCCCTTATTAATCGGCGTTTTTTATGAATTTTGGTCGCTCATGTATTGAGATTATTCGTTCATCGCGTCTGAAGACACCAGCGAAACTATTCTTTAGCAGACTGATGGAGCCCAAACAGGTTGCCGTCAGGGTCAGCTATTGTTGCCATGGCGTTTCCGTTCTCCCTCGACTTGGGAACAACAACCTTTCCTCCCAGTTTCACAACGTTTTCTAAGGTTTTGTCAATGTCATCCACGGCAATGTAGACAAGGACTCCTATGGGTTTTTCCTTAGGAAATCGCCACATGCCGCCGCTTGGCTTTTCACCTGTGTCAATCAACCAGTAGGCAAAGTCTTTGTTCTCTTCGCCACTTATTTTCCAGTCAAACAGGCTTCCATAAAACTTCTTAGCCTTATCCAAATCCCTAACTCGGATCTCAACCCAATTGAATCTGTTTGGCATTTTCACCTCCTCCCCCAAACAATAAAACGCAGATTCATATGTACCTGGTTTAAACTTCTTAATTCTTTCTCTAAAGCGCACGTATACACAGAGACGAACAATCCTTACAACAAAACTTATGAGAATAAAGGTAAATCAGAGTGGAAGGTCCGAGCGGACCTTTAATGGTTGTTAAGGCAATCTTGGAAGGAATAAGGGTTTGAGCAGGTTTAGTCTCATCAGGTTTCTCGACAGAATGTCTTCCAAGCCATCTGTCCGATACCTAACCTACTCATTCTCCGCAGCCTTCTTCTTCGCGTTGATTTTGATTCCTCCCATTCTAGGTATACTTCTCAAATGGAACGAGATAGGACAAATCTTTGAAAATTCAAGCCTTCAGTCCAGAGCATTGGCTGCGGTTTATGCGTCTTTTGGAATAGCCCTTTTTGTCTCATTAGTAGATGTAGTCGCTGGCTTGCCTCTAGCCTGGTTCATTGCGCGAGGCAAATCGAAGTGGCTGAACGTTCTCGACACGCTTGTTGACATACCCTTCATTCTGCCCACCGTGGCTCTCGGCTATTCCTTGTTTCTGTTTTGGAGCCAACCCGAAGGCGTTTCCTCTCTTTTCGGCGCCAGTCTCGTCTCCCCAGGCTGGCTTCTCATAATCTTGCTCCACTTCGTCTTCTCTTTTCCCATCATAGTCAGGGTGATGGTTGGAGCGCTCCTTGACTATCAAATAGTCTACGAAGAAGCGTCAAGAACACTAGGCGCCCCACCCTTAACGGCCGACAGAACAGTAACCCTATCCATCCTAAAGCCAAGTCTAGTGTCTTCTTTCATACTAGCCTTCGCCAGGTCAATCTCCGAAACAGGCGCAACCCTGATGGTTGCAGGCACCTTTGAGAACGGTCCAGTCTTCATCGCCAACGCACAAGCAGAACACTTAGGCGACGGTCCTCTTGTGTTTGTGAGTTTCATTTTGATTGCCGTCTCTTTCTCAATTTTTGCCGTTATTACAGTGTTGGGTCCAAGGTTGAAACTGCCCACAAAAAAAGTTTGGCCGTTTGTTGAACGGAAATTAAGCGGCTCTCATGTTGCACTTTCGAGGAATACGGTTACGCTGGCAATATTTGTTTTGGTCGTGTTGTTGCCCTCGTTGTTTGTGGCTTTGCCCGCCTTCTATGCAGTCATAACTGGCACTTTAGGTCAAGCTTTATCTGGAACTGGGGTTTGGCAGAATTATTGGCAAAGCCTCTTTTTATCCTACTTTGTTGCCGCTGTCGTAACATTCTTGAACGCTTTAGTCGGGTTGCCCATGGCTGTGCTCATCGCCAGAAAAAGAGCGGGTAAGCTACCATCAACGGCCTTAGACGTGCTTGTAAATGTTCCATTAGTAGTTCCATCTATCGCTCTTGGAGCGTCTATGAAATTTTTCTGGAGCAACTTTGCGTTCATTCCTGAAATCGCATTACTCATCTTTGCGCACATTTCGATAACTTATCCATACTTTGTTAGAGCTATGGCGTCGGCAATTGGAAGAATAGGCATGGACCTCGAAGAAGCGTCTAGAATACTTGGAGCTAAACCTTTCACTTTGTTCCGAACAATCATTTTACCCCTCACAAAATACTCATTGTTCGCAGGCGCCCTTCTCGTCTTCACAAGAAGTGTAGACGAAACTGGAGCCACGTTGGCGGTCGTGACAACTTTGAAAACTGCTCCCGTGTTGTTAGTTGCATGGGTAAAGAAAACCTCGCCTATTCCAGCAACGCCTTTAGATATTAGCTTGGGAATAGGCTTCTTAGTTCTATTCTCGTTTATGATTCTTCTTATTTTGAGATTAGTCGTGAGAGGAAGAGAGAGGCGATACTGATTTGAACCAACTCGTCTATTTTACAATGATTCATCTGAGGAGGAGGCTAAGGAATGCCTGAGGTCAGAGTTGAAAACGTCAGCAAGAAATTTGGCGATGGCAAAATAGTGGCGGTTGACAACGTTAGCCTCCAAATAAACGACAAAGAATACTTTGCTCTCCTCGGCCCGAGCGGCTGCGGAAAAACCACACTGCTCAGACTGATTGCGGGTCTCATTCAGCCAGATGAAGGAAACATCTACATCGACGGAAAACTCGTCAATGACGTTCCGCCTGAAGACAGAGGCATCGGATTTGTCTTCCAAACCTACGCTTTGTTTCCACACATGGACGTGTGGGATAACGTGACGTATGGTCCTAGAGTCAAGGATTGGGGCACGGAGCAAAGCAACAAGATAGGACGCGAAATGTTGGAGATGGTTCGACTCTATGAACGTTCCAGAGCGTTTCCACAGGAACTGAGCGGCGGAATGATGCAGAGGGTAGCTGTGGCACGAGCCCTGTCAGCCGGCGCCAAACTATTGCTTTTAGACGAGCCGTTGGGAGCCTTGGACGCAAAAATTCGGTTAGAGCTTCGATACCTAATCAGAAGACTAGTTAAAGACTTGGAGCTAACCGCCATACACGTCACTCACGACCAAGGCGAGGCAATGGCTATATCTGACAGGATAGCCGTCATGCGAAAGGGAAAAGTGCTGCAGGTTGGCACGCCTCAAGAACTCTACATGAACCCGAAAGAGATTTTTGTTGCCAACTTCGTGGGCGAATCCAACTTTCTCGAAGGATACATTGAATCCGTCGGCGAAAAAGAAGCTGTCTTGGAATTGCGAGGAAAACTGCGTGTAAAAGTGCTGGACAAGAGCATGGGCTTGGGAGAAAGGATTGTTTTGGCAGTTAGACCTGAAGCGTTCGAGTTGAATAAGGGGCACAAAAGAGTTGAGAACGCCATGCTTGGACGCATCGAGAGAGTTAGGTTTGAAGGCACAACCATACGCTACGAGGTTAGACTCCAAAACGAAGACCTAGTTGTGGTTACACGTCCTACATTGGCTGGTGAACGGCTAGACGCCGACGAAAAGGTCACGGTCAGTTTTCCTCCAGACAAGAGTTTTGTGTTCATGTATCCAAGCAAGGGTTTGAGAGAAGAGTTACTGGCTGAATGACAAAAGAGGATGGTTTAAGCTTCCGAATGCATAGCAATACAAAAATAACAAAAACATCATAAGTATGAACGTGAGGAAATGCATCATGGAAAAATGGTTCACTCAACGCCGCAAATCCAAGGTTTTAGAACTTGCAGACAGACAACTAGCGTTGGCGATTGAAACAGTGAACGAACTCGAGAACTCCATCGCCGCGGCTTCGAAAAGAAACACGGAAGAAGCCAAGAAACACATTGACAGGCTTTTTCAAACAGAGGAAGAAATCGACAACCTCCGAAGAACAATCTTTGAAGAATCAACAAGAGGCAGTCTGCCACTGAATGACCGGGAAGACCTCATGCACTTGGTTAAAAGGTTAGACGTTATGGCAGACTACGTCAAAGACTCGGGAAGAAACGTTCTCTTACTGATGGAAATAAACCTTCCAAAAGAACTCTGGAACGCCTACGCCGAAATGGCAAAAGACCTAGTTGAGTGCGCAAAAGTGCTAAAAACAAGCATTGAAAAGCTCGGAAGCGACCCCGCTGAAGCCCGGATACTGTCGCAGAAGGTCGACGATGTTGAGAAAAAAGTGGACGAGAAGCATCATAGAATTAAAGGCCTTCTCTTGAAAAGCGATAAGGAAGTTGCTCCTTCGGCGTTGCTTTTGCTCAAAGACTTGGTGGAATCTATGGAGCAGGTGGCTGACAACTGCGACGACACAGCGGATTATGTGAGGATTTTGACAATAACGAGAGAGGCATCTTAGAAAGAAAGCGCCTATTTACTTCTGGTTTTTTGAGTTTTTTCTTCTCTGCTTTCCTGCAATCCAGTGGGTTCTATTCTGACTTTTATTTCAACGATCTCGTCGAATTCTTGCTTCACTTGCTCCTCTATCTGTTTTGCTATTTGGTCTGCTTCTCTCACGGTCATGTTGCCGTCAACTACGGCGTGCATGTCACCCATGAGGTAGGGTCCCAACTTTCGCATGCGTATGTTGTGCACTTCTTTAACATGTATGACGCTTTTGGCTATGTTTTCAATGTTCGATATGATGTCTGTGCATTGGCAGGCATCCATCAAAACCAAAGAAGCTTCTCTTATTATGGTGTAGGCAACGGTGAAGACGAAGAAAGCGATTATTGTTCCAGCAATAGCATCCGCTTGTGCTATGCCGGAGTATCTGCTGAAGAAGATGCCGAGAAAGGCTGTTGCCGAAGTGAGCACATCCTTAACCGAGTTGAACGCGTCTGTTTTAAGGGCGAGAGAAGCGTATCTTTTGGCAGCACGGTTCTTGTAGATGAATTGAACCAGAGCTATCGCGGTTGCAGCAACAGCCACAGTCATAGCTATCTCAGCGTTCACTATCTCCATTGGAGTTAGCAACTCGAGATAAGACATGTAGAGGATGGCTCCGCCTAAAGTCACCATGAAAAGCGCCGCGACAACGCTGCTGAAGGTTTCGACCCTGTAGTAACCAAAGTGAAATTTGCCGTCGGGTGCCTTTCTCGACAGGCGCAATCCGATCCAGACGATGAGAGAAACCACGGCGTCGGCGAAGGATTGGACACCGTCGGCGATCAGAGCTAGGCTAAATGAGAATATTCCCACAAAAACTTCGACAATGCCCACTAACACGAGGACTGCGAAGGATTTTTCTGCAACTGTTCCGCCCTTGGCGAGTTCGGTAGACTGCACCTACTTGGCTTCGTCCTGAAACGTTGGGTCTGATATTAATTGTACTAACCCTATTTGAAGTGTACGTTTCTACGCTAACTCAGGTTTGGGTTTGTGGTGGCGTCCATGTGAGGCCGAGAAGGCTTCCCACAAACATTAAGATTGAGCCTACGAGGAACCCCCACATTGTTGGCAAAGCTATTATTGAAGCCACTAACACTAGAGTCGCTCCCATTCGCACCCTTCCTAAGTTGGCACTGTTCATCAAAACTGCACCATAAACGCCCAAGGCAGTGACTATTATTGCCAACACTATCCAGACTATAGCCCAAACGGGATGCAATGTGAAGGGATAACCAGCCATCCAATGCCCCATCATCCAGGGCATTAATCTTTCAGGATTGAGGTCACGCCAAGTGGACACTACTGTCGAGAAGGCGACGACCATGTAGATGACAAACAGTGTGGCAACCGCTTGAAGCGCAGCGCCTACAAGAGCCAGCGTGTACGCAGTCACAGGTCGATTTTCCATCATTCTTGTTAAACCTCATTCAACCGTTTTACGCAAACAGTTTATAAGATTATCTAAAACTCGAAAAGATTGAAAATGTGATTGAAAATCGGTTGAGTTTGGAACGTAACGTTGGCTCTTCTTCTAGTGGCATCCGTGTCTTGTTTGGTTGTATCCCATTTGGGTTTCGTTCATCATTTGCCCCATTCCGCCATTGTGCATTTGTTCCATGTTCGTGTGCATCTTTTCCATGTCCATGTTTATCATGTCAGGATGGTTCTCTCCCATATGGTTTCCGTTAGTGTTAATTTGGTTTTGTCTCAAACTCACAGAACTGCTGTAAGCCGCGAACCCCGTGGCAATCAACGCAGAAAGCGCAAGCAGGACTGGAATCAAAATCAATTTTAGTTTCATCTGTTGCACCTCCTCTCAAATTGTTTTGCGTTCACAGAAAACAAATGGCGACAGATACGTTAAGGGTTGTCCATGAGACCGTTTCAAACCGTTTCAGAAGGTTGCTTTTTCTTTTCGGTGAGAAAAACGTTGTATGTTTTGCCCACTCTTTCTCTTTGAATTAGGTTCATTTTGTCAAGGTTTGTGAGAATTCTCGAAACCTTGGCTTTGCTCCAACCCAACCTAAACCTTAACGAGTCCTGTGTGATTTTTCCTGCACGTCTTATCTCATCTATAATCGCGTTTTCGTCGCCTGACAAAACTTTTCTAATAATCTTGAGCTCATCCACATCTTTAGTCGGTTGTTGAACAAGCGAAGGTTGAACTGGTTGAGCGGGTTGAACAGATTGAGTGGTTTGTAACGACCGAGCGGAGGGGAAAGCTCCAAGAAGGAAGGCAGAAATTAAGCCTGCGCCTAAGCCCAGTGTGATCGCCAAAATCCCGTTGAGGTAAACGCCGCCTTGTTGGCTGAAACCCGCCATGTGACCCATCATCTCAGTCATTGAAGAATCCGACTGCGGAACAAGAAAATAGCTCATCACAAAAAATGACAAGAAATAGACAAAGAATGCCATAAACACGACAAGCAACGCTTTGGTTGTTAAGTCCATTTTGTAACTTCTTGAACTCATGCTGCATCCTTCCATTCTTAAAGATATTTTTCTTATAACTAACTAATAAATTGTAATCCTTAAAACTGGGGTCTGTCGGTCAGAGTCTTCATCTTCATAAATCAGTCTGGGACGGCGACATCATCCCCCAACTAAATGAACGATTTTCTCTTAAATAAGCATTGCATTTGGGAACACTAGACGCGGCACTTCTTGCTGAGCGCTCTGAGAGTGCCCGAAACTCTCAAAACGTGAAGACTGACAGGCTTATCCTTGATTTTGGTGACCGAGGCTACAGACGCGTGGACCATTGGCAAAGCCTTGTGCCCACAACGCAAGACGGCATACTTTTTCTGTTTGTCGTACTCGACTAGAAAAAGACCTGCTTTGCTGGCGCCGTACTCTCCGAAGAGTTGATGAACAGCGGTCCAGACAGCCTCTTTCACATCCTCTTCTTCAAGAGTATCCTCACTCTCCACTTGAATGGCCAAGTAACGCGGTCTCACATGTCGAATCACGGGTCTTTGCCCCTTCGCACAACGCGCAAGCCAGGTGCCACAAACCCCTGACTGAGCTTCTGCCTATTCCTTTCCACCAAGGTCGAAGGAACGTCAGAAAGAGCATTGAGAGCCAACGAGGAATCCATGTCAAAAAGCATTGTCAAAGCAGCATAATCATGAGGCCTTCGAAGCAGGTGTTCGCTTGTTGCTCCGCTAGAAATTGTGACAGGCACGTGGAGACTCTGAGCTACCGTGACTTCTCTGCGAAGACTAGCGAGCAGACGTGTTCGCAAGAAACCCTCTGACGAAAGAAGCGGCGCCATGTCAATCTCAAATGAAGCCAAAGACTCCGAAGCCAGTTCAGCCTCAGCCCTATCAAAAAACCTGTCCCGCGGTCTCGCAACAGGAAAAGACAAAAGGTCAACTCGACGGTCCTTAGCAGCCTGCCTTGCAACAGGTTTTGATACGCACAAAACTGACACCACTTCAAATCTGCGCCTTAAACGACGGAGGCTCGCTATCAGGTCGCGCGTGGTCTTGGGAGCCAAGTCCACCCTGCTAACAAAGTCCAAGCCAGCATCAGTGCAGATTTTGCGCAGATGCGCCACTTCTTCTGGCGAGGTGTTTGGTGGAAGCGGTATTCCGACTAGGCGGTATCCCAACTCAAAAGATTTGGCAATCAGTCTTTTCTGTTGTTCAGTGTTCCGAAACGGAACGCAGAGGTGCAGATCAGCGAATTCAGTCATGGGAGCAACCCGATTTCCTTGCAAATCTGCACTACGTCTTCGAGTCTGTTCTTTTTGAACCGCAGGCGTACACGAATGGGGTCAGAGACGCCCAGTTTGAACGTTCCCTGATAAGCCGCCTGCTTGTCAAACCTGAGATATAAGCTTCCTTTCTCCACGTGAAGGTTGATTTCTCTCAGCAGCGTTTCCTTGTCCAACACGCTAAGGTTTGAAGACAGGTTCTCCGCAACCGCCTTCACTACGTCTTTTTCTTTTATTTTCGCCTCGAAAAGCGTGATGGGGTTGCCGTGATGCCCCCGCAAACCGCTTCTATCAAAAACGATACTCTCTACATGAGCCGAGGGAAGCAGATGCCTCGCCGCCTCGATCGCTTTGTCTTCGTTTTCGGTTGCGTGGGCGAAGAAACTGATGTCAACGTAAGCGATTGGCATCTTGGACAAAGCCGTCACGCTCTCAGTATTCTTCAAGTCAAAGATATAAAACTGTTACACACTGTCAGAAAAACACTTATTGCGAGTGAGTTTGCTTTGGCGATTTGAAATCTTTATTAAAAATATCTAGAGAATTACCACAAAATTATTAAACTAGTTGGTATTGCATGCAGTATTAATAAAAGTGAGGTATTGAAACACAGGGATGATTCCGAAAGAATTTTTCATTACGAGCGGAAAAGCAGTAAGCCCTGTTTCTGAACTCAACGCGTTCGACCTCGCCCTCAAGAAAGCCGGAATCGCCCAGTGCAACCTCGTCTGCGTGAGTTCCATACTTCCCAAAGACTGTAAACAAATTGAAAAGCACAACATCGACGCTGGCGCGGTTACCTTTTCTGTTTTAGCCAGAATGGACGGAGACGAGGGCACAACCATAGGCGCAGGCATTGCTTACACTTGGGCGAAGAGCAAGAGATACGGATTGGTAGCGGAAGCTCACGGTTTCATGGACAAGAAGGCAGTGGAAGAAACATTGGAATGGAAAATCAAGGAAATGGCTAAGATACGAGGAATACAGATAGGTCCCATAGAGAAACGCATCGAAATCCTAAGAGTGCCAATGGACAACTACGGCTGCGTCATATCCGCTCTGGTATACAGACCATAAAATTCTTCAACAATAATCTTCTATTTTTTCTGCTTCGTCTGTTTAGCCCTTCGACTGGGTCTGACCTTTTCTGCTCCGCGTCCCCTGTGATGGAGCCCTCTGACCTCCTTGCCCGCGCTTGTCAATCCGCGGAAAACTCGTCCACGCTGAGCGCTGTCGCATATCCAATTTAAGTTTTCGTCTGACTTGATGACAGGATGGCTGGGGTCAACCATGATGACTTCAAACCATTTGTAGCGTCCGTCTTGCCAGGTCCAGTAGGAGTTTAGAACCTCCAAGTTTGGAAACTTTCTGGCAGCTCTCTCCTCAGCCATGAGTTGCAGGCTCTTCGCCGTTTTGAGTTTGGCGACACCCATGCGCTTGGAACGCCTACCCGCTTTGGGTCTGGGTTTTTTTCTGCTTCCTCTTCGAATTCTAACCCGTACCAAAACGAAGCCTTGCTTAGCCTTGTATCCCAGTTTTCTGGCGCGGTCTAAACGGGTAGGGCGCTCTATCCTGTTGATTGCGTGTTGCTGACGCCACTCGATTACTCTCTGTTTCATCAATTCTTTTACAAAAGAGTCTTCTGGCTTGTTCCAGACTTCGGTCATGTACTTGTAAGCCATACCTGTGGCATCGGCTCCTGTTTGCAGTTCAACCCTGATTGGTTACATCCTAACGGACGATGGATTCGTCAACGACTTGTAGCAACATGGCAGTGAAACAACTAATAAACCTTTTTCAAAACGTTGCATAGATGTTAGTACACCGAGATTTTCTCCACGCCCTTAATCTTCAGAAACTTTGGAACGAGTTCTCCTGGAATTTTCGCCTCGGCTATGAGCGTTAGTTTGGGCTCAGGAGACAACTCAGGATCGTCGACAATCGCCTGTCTTATGCTGATGCCCTTTTCAGCCAGGATTGTGGCGGATTTGGCTAGGATGCCTGGTATTCTGGCGTTTACGGGCGTGATCTCTACCACGCCTAGGTTTAGGTGTTTTGCGACGTCCTTCAGAGAATGCCCCGCAGAACGAATCCCAGCGAAAATTTCTTTTAATTCTCTGCTGTTTTCGATGGCTTTCACTGTTTCAGCGACCGTTCTTCTGTCAACTTTTGCCACGCGTGCTATTCTTATGGGTGGGATTTCTATGTCATTGCAGAATATCTCTCCATTCTTTACGCTTAGACCGTTTTCTATGAGAACCTTTGCTACGTTAAGGCGTTCAGGATAACCTTCTAGGCTTTCTACCACTTTGTTCCATATGGAAGCCATATAATGCGTTCTCCTAAATGTACAATTATGTACAAGAAAGATATAAATTTAACCTATGTGTATTATAGTGTACAGAGCTGTCGCCGACAAAACATGAGCATAAAAAGGTGAAAACAAGTTTGGCAACACCAAACAAAACCTTGGAACACGCTGTTTTACTTCCACCCGACGAGATTCCAACCTCTTGGTACAACATTCAGGCGGATTTGCCCGAGGCGTTAGCGCCACCCTTAGACCCTAAGACCCTTCAACCTGTCAACCCAGCCATGCTGGAACGCATCTTCGCAAAAGAGTTGATTCGCCAAGAAGTCTCAAGCGAACGTTTCATAAAAATCCCCGACGAGGTTCTCGACGCTTATTTACGCATTCCGAGACCAACACCCCTTATTAGGGCTAAGCGACTTGAAGCCTACCTGAAAACGCCAGCGCAGATATACTATAAGTGCGAGTACGTCAGTCCGCCTGGCAGTCACAAGGCCAACACAGCCATAGCGCAGGCTTATTACAACAAGGCTCAGGGAATAGAGCGGCTTGCCAGCGAAACTGGCGCCGGGCAGTGGGGCACGGCGTTAGCTATGGCGTGCACGCTCTTCGATTTGAAGTGTCGCCTCTACATGGTTCGTGTTAGTTATCAGCAGAAGCCAGGTCGTCGAACAATGGCGCAGATATACGGCGCTGAAATCTTTCCCTCTCCCAGCGACAAGACAGAGTTTGGCAAGAAACTGTTAAAAGAAAATCCTAATCATCCTGGAACCCTAGGCATAGCCATCAGTGAGGCTTTGGAAGACATTCTCTCTGACGAAAAAGCAAGGTATAGCCTAGGCTCTGTCTTGAATCACGTGTTGCTGCATCAGACCATAATTGGACTCGAAGCCCAAAAGCAGTTCGAGATGCTAGACCTTTACCCAGACGTCATATGCGGCTGCGTCGGCGGCGGCTCCAACTACTCAGGCTTCTCCTTCCCCTTCATGAGAGACAAACTGACACACAAGGTCGATTCCCCAGAGTTTGTCGCCTGCGAAGCAAAAGCTGTCCCACACACAACAAGAGGCGAGTACACATACGGCTTTGGAGACACAGCCCAAATCACGCCGCTCCTGAAAATGCTAACGCTTGGCCACGAATACGCCTGTCCACCAATTCACGCAGGAGGATTGCGCTATCACGGAATGGCGCCCGCGATATCGTATCTGATTCAGAAGGGTTACATGCGCTCGGTTGCCTTCAACCAGAAGGAAGTGTTTGAGGCGGCACAGATTTTTGCACGAACAGAAGGATTAATCATTGCTCCCGAGTCGGCACACAACCTGAAGTACGCCGTTGACGAAGCTCTGCGATGCAAGCGAACAGGAGAAAAGAAGGTGATAGCCTTCAACAACAGTGGACACGGACTACTAGACCTGTCTGCCTACGAGAGTTTCTTGGCAGGAAAGCTACAAGACTACGAGCCTGTGGAGATTAAGATTCCAAAATACGTCAGCTAAAGCTTACCTCTCCTCTCTCCCTTTTTTCTTTTTTTTACTTTTTTTACTAAAGCAGCCTTCTTGACGAGTAGGTAACCACTCTCATCTTCCCAAATTTTTTCTGTCTCAATCAACCGAATCTTTTCCTTAAAGAAAGGCGCATCGAGGACCAAGGTTTCGTACTCGCCGCCTTCACCCACCAGCGACACTTGATATTTTTTGTTCAGTTCGACGAGGTCGTTGATTGTTGCTTGGTCGATTTTTCTTCCCAACCAGTCTGAAGTAAAGCCGTGCGCGTAAACACCTACAATAATTGCTTCTATTCCGAGATTGACCAGCTCGTCTAATAAGTTTCTTGGGTCTTCGTGCCACAGTGGCGCAATCGACTTCAGGCCTAATTCATTGCAGACTCTGTCAATGCGGTTCTTCTGATACTCTGATGATATGGCTCCAGAAACAACGGCGTCTACGTCGAGTGTTGCCAACAATTTTTTCAAGTCTTCAACTTCTGTTTCCTTGATTCCAGCGGTTTCAGCCTTCACTAGGGGAATGCCCACTGCTTCTGCAAAGAGGTCGGTTAAGTGAATGTTGGGGTAGTGAAACATCCAACTGTCTGGACGTTGAGGAATCATGGTAGCGAGATAAGGCACTTCGTAGCCCCTTTTCACGGCTCTATACAACGCCAGAGCAGAGTCTTTTCCACTAGTCACGAGCGCCGCAACACGCAAATTGGACACGACCATCATTGAAAAAGAATTTTTATGTTAATAAGCAGTTACGTATATGACTGTATCATTCTCAAATTTCTCAAAAATGATAGTTTAATTTTTGATTCAATTTTTTCAATTTTTTTACAATCATTAGAAAAATTTATATCAAATGGCTTATAATATGCTCATAGGCGCGAGGAGAGGGAGGGAGAGCAGCATTGTACTTTAACAATAGTGGAAATTCTGCAATGTCCGCTCTTCCTTCGTGTCTGAAGCGCTTACAGAAAAATTGAGGAGAAAAAAAGGAGAGAGAAAGAAATGCAGAAAAGTCTTGGGATAAAACTGTTTGCATTGACGTTGCTTGCGGGTCTGATGCTTTCCTTTATGGCGCGCACTGTTGAGGCTGGACGCCCAAGAGGTGGAGGAGACCTCTTCCCAAAATTCAAGGGCAAAATAGTAACGGGAATCTCAGTTGGACCTTGGACCCCTTGGCGCTTAACCAGTGCTGAAAGGATATGCCCAAATGGGCTCTGGTCTTTCGATTACACTCGTTGGAGAGCTATAACAAAATACTTCTATCTTGGAGAAAGATGGCTGTCTTGGGGCTGGTTAGACCACAACATAGTCTTCTATGAACGCTGGAAGAATCTCATGGGACCGTACAGTTATACAGTATGGCAGAAACAAATGAAACAAGTCTACTGGTTCAATCCATTGGAATACGATCCCCGTTGGCCTTGGGCGATCATGCAGACTTTCTATCGTGACTCGTTATTGTGGGCAGACTGGACTGGAATAAACGGAATATTGCATCCTGATACTCAACTTCGAGTTCTTTCCCACAGAGTCTTCTTTGACGAAGTACTATACTACGAGGCAGGACCTGGGCAGCCAGACGGCACTGATGCGATGGTTATTGATCTCGCCAACTATCCTTTAGGAGAACACTTGATAAGAATTGAAGCCATGTGGGAGGACGGCACTGTAACCCCAGAATTTCTCATGATACCGTTAACAACCGTCAACTATATCTACGCTAGGACAGCCCCTGGGCCACTATCTGTGATGCCTGGTAGAATGAATGTATTGTCTGGTGTAATCGGCGTGAACAACAATCTTGGCGAGGATAGAGCAATCTACTTTGAAATCCGAGAGAAAAGGACAACAACATACGTTGAGAGCTTCTTCGATGTCTTTGTGGACATGTCTATTCCAAACAACGGAACGGTTGTGTCAATGGGAGACAGCTTCTTCGACGTCTTTGTTTATGTTCCGCCTCACACGCCCATCGGGGAGACAATTGATGTCGAAATAGTCGCCATGTCCCTCGAAGGCTTAGAAGGCAGCGGTGGAGGAGGCGGAGCGGGTGGATACACAGGAGGCCACACCAGTTCAGTAAGACTTCAAATGCAGGTTGTACCCCCAACTCACACATTAACTGTGAGTCCTCCAGTGGCTCTTGCTGGAAAAGACACAGTTGTCATTGAAGGCTTTGGATATACCCCGAGCTCAACAGTTGGAATATCATCTAGCTTCTTCGACGTCTTCTTTGACTACGCTCCAACGGATCCTACGGGGCACTTCATTTACAATATGCCATTGAAATCGAACTTCAAACCCTACGGGGAACATGCTTTTGCAGCTATAGACATAAATGATGGGACCTCAGCCACAGCCAACCTTAAAATTAATGGTCCAGACATTGACAACAACGGCAAAGTAGAGATAAAAGACATTGCCTATGTAGCCAAGTACTTTGGGCTGGTGCTTGGGCTTAATCTGCCCTTGTCCCTAGGAGCATCGGCAGCAGTCGTTGTTCCTGTGGGTGTGCTTTGGCTGCGCAAAAATAAACAACGACAACCCAAAACAAGCGAAGATTAGCTTGAAAAAATATCCCAACAGTTCCCTCTTTTTTCTTTAAATTGTAAGTCAACCTAAAACAGAGTTTACTTGCCGTAAAGTCAAAGCTTTTTCGTTGTTATTTTTAGTAGGTTATGTGGACAAATCGGTTTTCGTTTAACCAGAACCTTTCAAAATATTCTTCACAAAGCCGTTGGGCTTCTTTGATTGGCAGGTCCCAGAGTGGAACGGTGATTAGGCCCCAGTCACACTCAACTTCGGTAGCGTTTACTTCTAGAGCAAAGAGGTCTTTCTCATCCACAAAGCTTTGGTTGGCTAAGTTTTTTCTGTTGAGAACCAAAGCGGCGAATCTGAAAGAAGGTGTACCAAGAGAATGAACAATTCCTTCAACCCGTTGTTTTGTGAACCCGGTGTTCACAACATCATCCACGACCAAAAGGGTTTCACAGCGATTCAGCTGTTCGCTGAAGTAGTCTCTCCATTCAAGGCTTGGAAAATACGACTCCACATGATGCTGCATGTAAATGTGTCTTTGAGCTACAATAGGAACAAAATTCTCAACAGCGCCGTTCATTTTTGCCAGACTGTAGGCAACCGGGAGTCCTTTTAGCACAACGCCCAAAATCAATGTCTTCTGCAGGTTGAGTTGACGCCGTATCTTCTTGTTCAACCATTCAATCAGTCTCTGAGCCACAAGACTCTTCTTCATCCAGCTGAAAGCCCAAGTCTAAAGCAACCGCTCAGCTTATTATTCTTTCGAGACCGCAGCTAGTTTAGGTTCGGCTCTGACCTAAACGCCTGTTCGCCTCTTCCATTATTTCTCGGGTCTTTCTTTGCCATTCAACGAATCCTGCGGGCGATTCGGGATAGTTTTGGTATAGGTTTTTCATTTTCTTGAGCAGTTTGGCGGCGTCTCTAAGCCGTATCAGCATGCCCAGTTTTCCGAAGCCTCTGAAGGCTCGGCGTGTTTTTTCCGTTATGTTCAGGTGCAGGTCTTGTCCCTGGGTTGCTTGGAGCACGTCTTCTTCGGTGATGAGTTTGTACTTCATGCCGTAGTTGATTTCCTCATTGCCCACGCTATTGAGCAGGAACAACCTGAAAATGTCAAGTCCAGCTTGCTTGGCTCCGTAACCCTTCATATACTTAACGTTGTATTGCCACAACCCTGTTCGGCTGAAGTTATCCTTTTCCAGAGCGTCTATTATGGCTTGACCAGCTGCAACTCCGCCCGTCATGGAAGGACCCATGCCTCCGCCGTGAACAGGGTTCACTTGACATGCGGCGTCGCCAACTACCAAGAAGCCGTTTCCAGTCATGCAGTCTAAGGGGCGCCTAGTCGGAAGGTACCAGGTACCCTCGTTCAGAATTGTTGAACCCTCAAACCTCGGCTTGGACAGAACATGGGAATACAGTTGGGTTCTCGGGTTTGGGAAGCCCTCTCTCATGGCGACGCCCAAGCCCACGTTTACCTTGTTTCCGCCCTCTGGGAAAACCCATGTGTAGCCACCCGGCGTCACATTCATGTCAAAGTAGATTTCTAAAAAATCGGTGTCGGCATCACCTTTGCCTTTGAGTTGGCGTATCTCTCGGTGACAAGCTTCCACATCTTCGTTTTCCACGTGCAGATCGATTCCTATTTGCGGTGGCAGTTTCTTTCTTAAGACAGCGTTGAAACCACTGGCGTCCACCACGACCTTGCTCTGCAGTTGAGTACTGCTTTGAGTGCGCATGTTTTTGACTTTTGCGCCTGTAACGAAGCCGTCATTGAGCGTTGGGTCTGTTGTCATTGTTGAGTCTAGAAGTGTTGCGCCTGCGTCTGTTGCCTCATTAACGAGTCTTTGCCCGAACATGCGCCTGTTAAGTATGAATCCGTAGAGACTTTCCTCCTTGATTTGGAAGACCGTTTTCATGTCGGGGGAATAAATTTTGACTCCTGCTATTCGCTGTTGCAGTTCTTCACCCTTTGGATAGGCTAGACCTAAATTGTCAAAATGATGCTTGCCAACGGCGTCTCCACAAATCTTCTCACCAATTTCGTCTCTTGGCTTTCTGTCGAGCAGGCAGACCTTCAAACCAGCCTTGGCAGCGGTTATGGCGATCATGCAACCGCCTGTTCCGGCGCCGACCACTATTACGTCAAACCTTTGCATCTTTGTGTTGCATCCTTAACTGGTGTAACCTATATACTTGATTGTATAAGTAAACCCTTTATAAAACATGCAGTATATTCCTTCTCACTTGGTGTAGCAAGGTGGACTCAAAAACAGCCCTCAGCCATGAACTCCGCAGCCTAGTAGAAGCACGAATAGAGCAGACGCTTAAAGGAATAGAGGACACGCTTCAACGCATACTAGACAAGTATGAAATGCGCTTTGAAGACTTGAAAGAAGCAATAAAAAGCGTCGAAGAAAGCTTCAGCTTACTATCTCAGAAATGGAATCTGGAAATACTCTACGCCTTATTTCTCAAGAGCACGGTTGGCTTCAGCGGATTAAAGAAGATTCTTGGGATAAACTCCCGCACGTTGTCTGACAAGTTGAAAAGCCTGAACCAATACGGATACGTAAAGAGAATGGTGGAGCATGGGCCACCGCTGAGAGTTGACTATTCTCTCACAACAAAAGGAAGAAACACAGTATTGCTCGCACTGCCCTTGCTCTACTACTCAAGCGGCTGACCCGCCTCAATCTTACATTAAACCTTTCTCTTTCTGATCAACATAAAATTTCAAGGTGCTTAGGTGATAAGAATAGATTTTTTCAGGCTCATTCAGTACGAGTCGCTTCAGCTCTGCAAATAGAACCCATCTCGGTTCTTTGGCGTCGTAAACTCCTTTCCTGCGCAGTTCACCCTTAGCAGTGCACACAAACGCAAACCCAACAAAATTGCTGCCTAAAAAGCCCTCACCACAGAAGGGCACAAAGGAAATGCTGACTTCCCCAAACTTACCCTTGGTTAAAGTTTGCCTTCCGGGTTTTATCGACTCGATTTCAAGTCCGCATTCTTCTTTGACTTCGCGTCTCAGCGCTGGGTACACGTCTTCTCCAAGTTCTATGCGACCGCTTGGAATCTCCAGTAAGCCAGAGTGTTTGGCGTCTTCGTCGGGTTTCCACCTTGTTTGCAGCAGAACCTCCCACTGGCCATCGTGAAAGCGTTCGATTATGGCGCTGACCGTGGCGCCCAGAAACCTTCGCTTGCCAAACTGCACCATTGCAATCCCTTTCTTCCAATCTTGAAAGGTTCTTATCTAGGTTTTCGCTATCCTCTTTCGAAGAGGACACTGATTTGCCCAAATTCAAGTGTAGAAAGTGCGGTCGCAGAGTTGAGGCGGAGTTTGAGGCTTGCTGCGCCCACCCGACAACGTGCAAGGAAAAGTCGCCTGAGTGTTGCGGGCAACCAATGATAGAAGTCCTTGACGATTATTGAACTGTTGAACTGTTTGCAAAGAATTTTAATCTCTGATCAATGCATCACTCTGAGAGGCTTAAAACATGAAATGGGTCACTCGCGAACACGCCATGGTTGAACGAATCGCCTGCCCTTGGCTCATCAAAAACTTCGTAGACAAAGAGGCTGAGTTTCTGTTTGTGCCACCTGAGAAGGTTCTTGAGGTGGCTAAGAAAGAGGGCGCCATTCCATTTGACACCTCTGGCGTTGAACTGGGGCATCACGGTGAAGAAGTAACCTTCGACGCTATCATAAAGAAGTATGGTCTAAAAGACCCGGCTCTACTTGAGCTAGCTAAAATCGTTCGAGGCGCCGACACCGCCAATCGGACGCTGACTCCTGAATCCCCTGGTTTGTTTGCCATCGCAAGGGGCTTCAGACAGATAAGCAAAGACGACTATGACAACATAAAACGGCAGTTTCCAGTTTACGATGCGCTTTACGCCTTCTGCAAGACAAAAGTCAGCGAAAAATAATCCTATCTAATGTAGTCTCAAGAATTCAACATGAGGTTTGACCTGCTTGCCCAGACGTCTTGAGTTAGGTTGGATCAGCCGAGACGGAAAAATGCTTCTGATAACCAAGTTTCTTCGCACTCTGGCCTTCGGCTATCTCAGCGTGGCGCTGCCCTTCTATCTAAAGAAAGATGTGCTTCATCTCTCAGACACACTGGTTGGAGTTATACTGACCACCGCTCTTGTGGGAGGGGCGATCTTCACCATACTGGGAAGTTTGATAGCTAATAGAATGGGCAGACGAAACTCGCTGAGCCTCTTTGCGCTTCTAATGCTGACTTCTGGCTTTCTATTAACGACTTCCACCGACTTGGCAATCATTTTCTTAGCGATTTTAATTGGAAGCATAGGCGTTAACGCCACAGAAACGGGACCCTTTGCCTCCATTGAACAGGCGATGATGCCGCAAACCACAGATAATAAGAACAGAACATACGCCTTCAGCGTCTACAATTTGTTAGGCTACGCAGGCGCTTCGTTCGGTTCGTTGCTCGGAGGCTTACCTTCTGTCTTTCATGACTCTTTCGGCTTTGCTCCCATCGATGGGTATCGTGCACTATTCGTTCTGTATGCACTGACTGGATTGTTTTTAATTATTTTTTACAAGTCCTTGTCCACTAGAGCCGAGGTTGAAGTTACTCGGTTAGGTTTGGCTGGTCTCACAAAGTCGAGACGAACAGTTGGCAAGTTGTCGGTTTTATTTTCAATAGACGCTTTTGGAGGCGGATTTGTAATTCAGTCATTTATTTCACTGTGGTTTCAAACAAAGTATAATACACCTCTGAGCACGGCGAGCGTCATCTTGTTCTTCGCTCAACTGATAACCGCAGCGTCTTTTCTCTTTGCTGGCTGGCTCAGTAAAAAAATCGGGTTACTAAACACTATGGTTTCTTCACACATACCCTCAAACCTACTGCTGATGGGAGTAGGGTTGGCATCCACATTCGAAGCCTCAGTAGGTTTCCTATTCCTGAGACAGACGCTCTCTCAGATGGACGTTCCCACAAGACAATCGTATATGGTGGCTATAATCGAACCTGAAGAACGAAACGCCGCAACCGGCATCACCAATGCCTCGAGAACCGTTGCATCAATCGCGCCACCATCCATATCCGGTTATCTGTTAAATGCAGCATTGTATGCTGAGCCCTTCATATTCGCGGGAGTGTTTAAAATAATCTACGACGTATCGATATACATGAGTTTCAGAAAGGTTAAGCCGCCAGAAGAAACAAAGTAGTTCAATTATGCTTGCTACTGCAACTGTCTCTCATTATTCTAACAAGATGTCGGTTGTCTCCTTTTCTGTTTCAAAAACCATGCATGTCAAGGTTTTCTCTATTCCCTCCACCATTCGCAGTTTGTCTATGACGAATTTTCCAATCGTTGCCACGTCTTTTTCTTTGACTTTTATCAGTATGTCCCAGTCGCCCGTGATGATGTGGACTTCTTGAACCTCGGGAAGCTTGGCGATTTCCTTTGCAATTTTTCTCTGCGACAACATAGCGCCTTCCTTCAATCTATAAGAAAAAGAGGCTAAAATGAAAGCAGTTGCTCCCTTGTCTAGTTTCTGGGCGTCCAAGACTGCCTTGTAATCATTTATGATCCCGAGCTCCTCCATTCTCTTCATCTTGGCAAAAACCGTTGTGACGGGTGAATCTATTGTTTGGGCTATCTCTTTAGCGGTGGCTCGACAGTTTTTTTGGAGCAAATTTAAGATCTCTAAATCCTTCTTATCAATTTTGGGTTTCATAACTGTAATAATTACAATAATTCAAATATAAATCTTCACATTTTCGAATTTTTTACGAAATTTTCTGTAAAAAATTTATAGTCAGCGATGCTACATTTGACATGTTGATAAACCAGCATGTCTAAGCTTAAAGGTGAGCGAATGAACAGGAAACAGGTAACCGCTCAAAAGATTTTAGACGTTGACGGAGACGAATCGGTTGAGACAGCGAAGTCTTTGGAGCAACTGTCTGAAAGTGAAATTGAAAGGAAGCGATGCATCAGCAGGGTCATGACCTTTACATTAAAGCACTTAACCCTTGAGTTTGTGGGCAGAGGGTTTGAATGGTTGTTGCCCGTAATATTCTCCAAGTCAACCGACCCCTTGTGGCCAGATCCAGGAGCATCCAATGAGAAGCGGATTGAAGTGGAGATTTATGGAAAAACTGTAAGGCCGACGTTGAGCATGATTGTTCACAAGATGATTGCTTGCTCTCTAGCCCATCCCAGATTATTCATCCTCTCTCCGAACATTAGGATTGAAAAGAGGGACAGGGCAAACAGCGGAATGCACGCCTATGAGTTCACTCAGCTTGATTTTGAGGTTAGAAACGCTGCATCCCATAATGTCCGAAGCTTTGTGGAGGAGGTTACCTGTGGATTAATAGGCAGCTTGAAAAGACACATGTGTGAAGAGTTGACCTATCTTGGGAGAAATGATTGTTTAAACGTCCCTGAAACCCCGTTCAGAGTTTACGATAGACAGAACCTCGAAAAAAAGTATGGAAAAGATTGGGAAACCAGAATAATATTCAAGACGGACGCTCCGGTGTGGATTACCAATGTTCCCAGAGAATTCTATGACTTCGAAGATTTTGAAAAGGGCAAGTGGGATAATTATGATTTGATGTTGCCTGGCTATGGAGAGGTGTTGTCTGGCGCTCGGAGAGAGTGGGAATACGACAAGATTGTTAAGAAGATGGAGAGAGACGGCGTGGAAAAGGAGAACTATGAAGAACTGTTGAAACTGGCAAGGGAGGGTAAGCTAAAGCCGTCAGCGGGAGCAGGAATTGGCGTAGAGAGGCTAGTCAGCTGGATGGTTGGAGCCAAACACATAGGAGAGACGCAACTATTTCCTAAGATACCTGGCATAGTCAACGACTTATAATAACAACTGCAAACAACCAAGTGAAACTGCAGACTCGTCAGCTCGGTTTGGAGTTTAGCACAAGGAATTACTGAGATAGGACTAACTTGATATACCTGTGGGGTCAAAAAATGCGCGAAGCGGTGCTGACTCCCAAAAAGCAGTTGGCATCGTTTCTCTGCCTAATGCGCTTTAAGAGCTGAACAGAATGAACGCTTACAACAAGATAACGAAGGTCAGGGGACGAGTTGAAAGCAGCATGGTGTCCAAGAGGGAGAGGGACAGACTTGTCGCCAGAGCTGAAGAAGCATTGGGCAACGAGTGGTATGGCTGGAAGGCCAGCATCGACGGATTCTGCATGCAACTGTTCACAAACAGTGAGCACTTGTACGATTTCTGGATAGAGAACTGGTTCTCCATGAACCTCGAAATCAAGTCACACGGACGCTTATACGCTGTTCTCGACCCAGATTTTAACGGTGGGCAACCTCACGCCTACTACAACCCAGAGACCAAAACAGCAATTATTTTTAATACAGAATACTACGGGCAGATCAAGAGTTGGGCGTTGGGCATAACCTGCGACATCGCCGAGGACCAGCACGATATCCACAGCATTCACGGTAGCTGCATTGAGGTAAACGGAAACGGCATAGTCTTGATAGCACCCACGGGCACAGGCAAGTCAACCCACAGTTATGCGCTTCTCAAGATGGAGGGCGCAAGGCTACACAGCGACGACTGGCTGTACGTGCGCTTCATAGGCGGTGCAAGGGGAAGAGCAAGCGCCGACATAAGCGAAAGAAAATTCTACATTCGAACCAACATAGTGAGAGTTTTCCCTGAGATAAGACCTCTCCTAGACAAGTGCAAGCTGGAAAACGTGGAACCGCTGACCTCCGCAGAAGCTGAAAAACTGAGAAGCAAGGGCGCAGGCGAAGATTCAATTAAGCAAATGCTAGACGACTCCTACGTTGCACACGAGTACTCTCGCGCCATGCTCGACCCATTGTGGATATCAGGACCCGAAAAATTTGTGGACACAACACGAGTTAGAAAGGTAATACTGCTGAAGAGAGAAAGAGACGACTCGGAAATCGTTAGGAAAATAGACGCTGAAGAAGCAGTCGAGTACTTGACAACTCAACCGGAGCAGTTTTTGAACCCTTACCTCATTGTCAAGACTTCTGAGAAGGTTGAAATCCGACAAGACTTTTTCAGACGCCTCTTCAGGTTTGCACCCTGCTACTTGGTGAACACTGTGCAGCCTGTTTCAATCGTTCAAGAGGCAATCAGAGAGATAGTTAAAACGAGCAGTTGAAAATACTCTTCTGAATCTGAAACTAGAATACTTATGCTTCGGAAACATTGTTTAAAGATGTGTTTAGACTCTGTTTATATTCGATGGAGCATGAAAAGCAAAAAAGTAATCATTGTCATTCATCTGGTTGAAGAAAGTGTCGAAAAAGCAAACGAAGAAATCGAAAAAGAGATATTCCAAGAACTCTCAACCGATTTGCCAATTATCCCTTGGCTGGAAAGCGTCGAAAAAGTCAAAGTAATAGAAGAATGAACAGTCTCTCCTCGTCTACAATCTTATCTTCAACTAGTCTTCACTTGTTGTTTCTTGTGAGTTCTAGGGCGGAGAATATGCCTGCGGGTCCTGTGCCCACCATGATGACGTCGTAGAGTTGAGGCAACAGCAACACCGCACCTATATGGTTATTGTGAAAGCCAAAACAAGATAACACAACAAACATATAATCCCATCAGTATGCAGAAGAGTCGTCAAGGTTTCCTTCCTAGAAAACTGTTAAATCTTAACAATTTGATCCAAAGGGAGTGGAATGGTCTAATGCAGAAATCTTTTTAGTTTCAAAAACCAATCTTGATACCGTTGGAGGATTCAAAAAAGGTTGTGGCTAGTTGGCAGACATAGTTGACCTGCTCGTGTCAAACCCTCAGATTCAGCAGTTCCTAGCATCGTTAACAATATCCGTCACAAAGGAAGCTGGCGGTCAAATAGGCAAATGGATTGTTAACTCTATTGGGGCAAAGATTAGGGGGTCAAAGTTGCTTAAGGAGGAACGAATCAAAGAGGCAGATAAAGTGCTTAATGGACTCATAGCCAAAAAAACAAGCGAAATGACGCTACTAGCCAATTATTGGATTGAATTCATGACATTTATGTTTCCAGATAGAGAGATCACCATCGATAAACTGAGCGAAAGTGAATGCGACTATATCGCGCAGAGAATTTTCACGGGATTAGAATTTGAACAACTGCTTTTGGATATGGGGTATAAACCTGACAAGATACGCTATATGACCCATTTTTCAGGTCTTCAATCGCGGGCACTGTATTATTTTGATCTTACCGCAAGCTTTGAACAAGAATACTTTGATAACTTCCTCTGTGCAAGAGTGATTGATATTCGCGCAAGTTCTCCTCAAGAGTTCATAAATTCTATACCGCGAGTAGTCTCTGATATTAATGGAGATCCATCAAGGCCTGCCGTGTTAAGAGACCATGATATCTTCAACATAGTCTTATCGAACGACTTATCATCAAGCAGATTGACAAAGCTTAGGCAGACCGTGAGGACGGTGCAAGACACAAACCCCTTTATTCCAAGATTAGTTTTGGTCACAAATCAAGAACTGTCAGAGTTCCTTCTCTGCAAAAACAGCGAGGAAAGAGCCGAAAGAATTAGATCCAAACTTCAGGATGTCCGACTCTACAGAGGGGTTGTTGAATAGTCATGGAGGTTAGGTATTGAAAGTTATAAGTTTAGCAAATCAAAAAGGTGGTACGGGTAAGACTACGGCAGCCGTAAATATAGCAGCGATGCTGGCTAAGAGAAAAAAGAAAACACTAGTCATAGATCTTGATCCTCAGTCAAATGCAACAATGGCTTTGGTAGATCCACTAGAAGTTGATTCCAAACGCAGCATTGGTCCGTTTCTCATGGGCGATGCCAAGTTCTCAGAAGTGCTTCTTCAATCTTCTTACCTTCCGTACCTTTATCTGATACCTGCAACCCTAGAACTTTCAATAACCGAGCTCGATTTGACACGATGGTCGACAGGAGGAGCGTTGCTTCAGAAAAGACTTAAGGGAGCAACAGATTTTGAGTTTGTAATTTGTGACTGCCCCCCAAACTTCGGTGTATTAACAACCAATGGTCTTTCAGCCAGTGACTACATGATCGTTCCACTAGAACCTGAGACTTTCGCGGTGTCCGGTCTGCAGATGTTGATGACAAACATAGTTCCAAAGATTCTGAAACTTGTGAACCCCGAATTAAGACTGCTCGGCATTCTTCTCTGCAGGGTGAATCCTGTCAGAATATTAACTGCTAATGTCCGCTTGGAAATAAAGCGACTTTACAAGGATTTACTGTTTGAAACAGAGATCCCAATCGATGTTCGTTTGCCAGAATCTCAAGACTTTCATAAACCTGTTATTGCATATCAGTCTTGGAGCCGCTCGGCGGAGGCATACGGGAAACTTGTCGAGGAAATTCTTGATAGATTAGGAGAAAGCTAGAATGACGAATACAACAGACTCTGAACAAAGAAAAAAGGAAAAGGAGATTCAAAGAAAGATGGCAGAGCAATTGGCGGGAAGAGTAGGGACATCACCGGAGGAAATTGAAAGGGGCGTTGAAGGTTTCATCCAAAAGTCCAGACAAGCCTTGGGAGGAGGTGAAATCAAACCCCCATATCGTCGACCGTCATGGTACGATGATTTCTTCGATCTTATCAAACAACGGACAATTGATGATTTTTCGCTGGCGTTTATTAGGCTTAACATCGCTGCAGGTAGCGAAGCGTACAAATTTCGAGCGGGATTACGCTTTCTTGGTTTGATTGATGAAGAAGGCCATCCGACGAACAAGCTTCCTAAACTGCGGCTCACAGGAGAAGACTTTAAGAAGAATCTTGCAAAGATAATCCGCGAAGCATATTCCGATCTATTCAGAACAATCGTAGTGGAAAATGCAAAACCAGAGAGTATAACAAATTTCATGATTGAAAGGTATGGTTACAGCAGACCTCTAGCGGAAGAAGCGACATCATTATTCGTATATTTTTGTTCAAAAGCAGGCATCCCCGTATCGAATCAATTATTGAGTTTTCAGGTGCCAACCAGAGAAATCCCACGGGCTCCATCCTCGAAAATACGCGCTAAGAAAAGAGTTGAAGTAAAAAGAGAAGAATATGATGAGTCTTTTGCAACCCTTAAGTCTGAAGTCTACAGCGTTGCAGTCAAGAAAGATGTTGCATCTATCGATTTTGCAAGAGAGCAAATTAATTCATTTCTGGACTACTGGAAGAAGAAGATAGTTGAAGAATCAAAAGAAGAATAATCTGAGAAAGAAGTGGCTACCTACCGAAAGAGGGGACATGGATTTTCAAGTCTACCATATTCGTATTGCAATGAGAAGGGTAGACAGCGCGTGTGGACGCCAGACTTTTACATCCCGAAACTAGGCATGCACATTGAAGTCTGTGGCTCAGAGAAATACGACTATGAATAAGGGACCGCACATACCAGAAGAACGGGTATCACGTCATCTTCATCCACGCCTACAAAACATGAGAAGCAATGGAAAAAATTCCTACTCAAGAAAATAATGGAAATTGAGGAGCAAAGGCACGACGAAGTCATAAAAATAGTACGCAACAGAATCACGTAGAAGAAAAGTAAGTTAACAGACAAGTTCAAAAACACACAATCAAACATTACTCCCCTTCTGCCTCTTTTCAAATGATACACTTCATATTTGAAGCCTAATTGAATCATATTAGAGGGGGGTCTAGCCAAGTGCGCACACACATGAAACAACAGAAGGAAGCTTAAACCTTAAGTTTCAAGTCGTTCAATAACAGTTAAAACAAAAAAAGGACAAACCAAAAATGCTGTTCATAACCCTGCTACAACCAAAAGGAAAAGGAGAAGACGCTGTAAAATACCTCAAACAACTCAAGGCTCCCAAGGGAATAACACTAAAAGGCGTCTACTTCACCTACGGCCGATACGACGGAGTTGTCATTTTTGAAGCCGCAAACGAAACCGCAGCCATGAAATTCGTCATGGAAACAGGATTCGCCACATTATACACCGTTGAAACCCTTATAGCAGTCCCAGCTGAAAAACTCTAAAAAAAGCGTCTTTCCCGTGCTTGTAAAGTTCTCACTTGTTAAGTTAATTATTAGACTATTCGGTTTTTGAGAGCTTGTTCATCAGTATGTTGGAAACTATAAGTATAGGTTTTTGTGTTATGTTTGGCGAATGTGATGAAGGGCTGAAAAGGGTTGATTAGGGCTGTTTTCTTCGACTTGGGCGACACTTTGGTTGCTGAGGAGAGCGCTGGGGGCAAGCACCTGTGGGAGGTGACTTTGCAGAAACTTCCCTACCTAGATGAGGTTTTGATGGAGTTAAAGAAGCGTTGCTACAAGTTAGGTGTAATAACCAACACCGTCACCTCTCGAGAGTCGCATGTGCGCATGGCTCTGCGAAGAATCGATATTGAAAAGTACTTTGACGTTGTGGTCACGTCTGTTGATGTTGGCTTCAACAAACCAGATGAAAGAATATTCTTAGCAGCTTTGGAAGCATTGAAAGTTAAGCCAAAAGAAGCTGTCATGGTGGGCAACCGTATAACAGCAGACATCGTGGGTGGAAAAAGAATCGGCATGAAAACCATACTGCTCAAGTGGAATGAGCGTTATCCCGAAAAAATAATTTCAGAAGAAGAAAAGCCCGCATACACAATCAGCTCTCTCAAAGAATTGCCTCATGTCCTTGAGGAAATAAACCAACGGAGAAATGCAAGTTGAACAAGACATTCAGTATAGCAAACGCTTTGGTTAATTCTGGAGCGCTAAGGTTTGGAATGTTCAAACTCAAGTCTGGTCAAACCAGTCCATTTTATATCGACCTTTCGAGGCTGCTTTCCTCTCCTATAGATTTTCAATGCGTTGTGGATGTTGTTGCAGATGAAATCAAAGAAATTATGTCTTCTCGAAAAATCGACAAGCTCGCCACAATCGAACTCAAGAGCGCGTTGATTCTGCCCAGCGTCGCCGCCAAACTGAACCTGCCATGCCTCATAGTGAGAAAAGAAACCAAAGAATACGGCGTCACAGGCAGAATAGCTGGAGGAGAAGTGAAAAAAGGCGAGCACATACTCTTCATCGACGATGTCATCACGGATGGAAAATCAAAGCTCGAGGGCATAAAACCTCTCTTAGAAGATGGAGCCAAAGTTGACACGATCCTCGTAGTGATTGACCGGGAACAAGGCGGAAAACAAAACCTCCAAAAACTGGGATTCAAACTTCACGCGATTACGACGCTGAGAGAACTCGTAAAAAGTCTCATTCACGTGGGAAAAATCAGTGAAGAACAGGCGATAATTATTCTGGACTATATTAAGAGATATCCCCAAAAAACGCGAAGGTAGGCTCAACGTGAGATTTCGAACAAAGGATTTGGCATTGGTGTGTTCTTTTGCCTCCTTGTACGCTGTTCTCTCGTCTTTTTCTCTTTCCCCCGTAATCGGAGCGGCAGGAAGCTCCATCAAAATGGCCACAATCATTGCGCCTTTGATTGGGCTTATGTTAGGTCCATACCTGGGAACACTTGCCGCGTCAGTTGGAGGATTCATCGGCTGGTCTCTCACACAGAGTGGACCCTTTAGCTTCCTCAGTTTTGTTCCAGGAGCCGCCACAGCTCTTTGTTCAGGTCTCTTGTACCTGCGCAAGGGCTTGACTTCCATTGTTCTATACTTGGTGTTGTTTTTGGCATTGGCTCTGTACCCAACAATAGGTCCTGCATGGCTTTTTCCATATTTCCTTTGGTTTCAGCTAATCGGACTGATTGTCCTAGTGTCTCCGTTGAGGTCCAAGGCTGCAGACTTTACGCAGAAGCAAAATAGATTGCCAGAGCTGTGTTTGGGATTGGGAGTGATTTCTTTCACAGCGACCTTGTTTGGGCAAATAGTTGGCAGCTTGATGTTCGAGATGATGTACGGACCCACAATTCATACCGAAGTCTGGCAGCTCGCTACCATTACATACCCCATCGAAAGGACAGTATTCACTCTACTAGCCACTGCAATTGGAGTACCACTTATCAAGGCGCTCAGAGCCTACAAATTCGAAATAGGAGGACTCAAAACTAATGCAACTCTTCGCGATACGCACCGAACTGATTAAACCCAAAAACAACCTTGTCAACAAAATCCTTGAAACCTTAAAAAGACAAAAAATAGCAATCGAAAATGGAGACCTAATCGCAATCGCAAGCAAAGCTGTGACTGCAGCGGAGGGTCGCCTCAAAAAATTGGATTTGACAAAGCCCAGCAAAGTAGCAGAAAGACTGGCAGAGGAATATGACTTGGAACCAAGCTTTGTTGAGATAGTGTTGAAAGAATCAGATTCCATTTTTGGAGGCGTTTCTAAAGCGTTACTAACCCTGAAAAACAATGTTTTTACAGCTAACGCTGGTGTGGACCATAAGAATGCGCCTATAGGACACGTTGCCTTGTGGCCTAAAAACCCTCAAAAGAGCGCGGAAAAAATTCGTGCAGAAATACTAGAGAGAACTGGCAAAAACGTTGGCGTCTTAATAGTCGACAGCATGATAAGTCCGCGGCGCATGGGAACCACAGGTGTAGCTTTGGGAATAGCAGGGTTTGAACCAGTCAGAGATTACAGGCATGACAAGGATTTGTATGGTAATTCCATCGCCATCACTCGACATGCCATTGCAGACGATATTGCCAGTGCTGCACATCTTCTGATGGGAGAATCTAGGGAACAGACGCCGATAGTGTTGGTTAAGAACGCTCCAGTGAGACTCTGCGAAAAAGTTGACACTAAATCAATGCAGATTCCACCAGAACGATGTCTCTTCACGAAACTGCTCAACAAGAATTTAAAGTCCCGCTGAAAAGGTCCTCTTGCCTCGAAATGAGCAGGTCTTCGGCTGACGCATTTTCCATCCATTCCACTCTGTTTAAATTCTTTATGATGACAACTGGAACTGCTTCCTTTCCTTGCCCAATAGCCAACTCGGCTGCGGATGCGATTTCATCGGCTATGGCGACTTTTTTGACCTTTAGCACATAACCAAACAGATCTTTTTGGCCGCGATAGTCCTTGAAGGGGTTTATGCCCGCAATTCCTATCGCAAACTCCACCTGCGCTCGTCTAAAAGGGCGACTGTACGTGTCGCATATCACGACCGCCACGTTCTTCCCGGTTAATTTGATTATTTCAGATCGGATTTTTCGGGCGGATTCGTCTGGATTGAGAGGCAAGAAGGCGTAGGCGTCGTCACCTTGCACGTTTGACTTGTCAATTCCCGCGTTCATGCAGACCATGCCGTTTCGGTCCTCTACAATTATTATCTGCGTGGACGCTTTCACTAGTTTTCTTGTTTCCTTGAGTATCAACTCAACAAGTCGGGGGTCCTTCATTGTTGCCTTAGCCATTTCTTCGGCTTTTTCAGACGGGTTTACGTCTCTCAACCTGACGATTCTTCCTTCAGCTTTGGAAACTACCTTTTGGGCAATGGTGATGATGTCGCCGTCGCTTATGGACACGCCTTCTCTCTTCATGGCGTCAAAGATTATTTGGGCTAGGTTGTCTCCCGTCTTCACCAACGGGATGCTTTCGAGTCCTACAACGCTGAATGTCTTCGCCAAGCTTGGCTCCCTCATCCATTTTTCTTAAGCGTATAAGCTCAGCCCATGCTTATATAATCAGTGAATGAACATTACTGAGATAAGAAACATGGAGGATTGTCACACTGCGTATGTCCCAGAGGCTTGAGGTGGAGATTGCTGGGCTGAAGATGCAAAATCCCACCATGCTTGCGGCTGGCATACTTGGATTATCAGGAGCGTCACTACGTGAAGTCATCGATAACGGCGCTGGGGCGGTGGTCACAAAGTCTGTTGGATTAAAACCTCGAGAGGGCTATCCTAATCCGGCTGTGGTTCAGGTGAATTGTGGCTTGCTCAACGCCATGGGGTTGCCCAATCCTGGCGTTCGCGATTTTGTGGAAGAGATAAGAGAACTAAAGCAGGAGAGAGCAGGCGTCCCAATAATCCTCAGCATATACGGTTTTTCACCTGAAGAGTTCGCCCAAACAGCACGGATTGCAGCTAAGATGGGTGCAGATGCCTTGGAATTGAACGTGTCATGTCCCCACGTGAAGAAAACTGGGTCGGAGATTGGTCAGAGTCCAAGCTTAGTGGCGGAGGTTGTCAGAAAGGTCAAGAGCGTTGTCGAAAAGCCTGTTATGGTGAAGTTGACTCCCAACGTTGCTGACATCGTCGAGGTTGCTAAGGCTGGGGTTAAAGCGGGAGCTGACGCTATCACAGCAATCAACACTGTGCGAGCCATGGCTATTGACATAGAAACAAAACAACCCATTTTAGCCAACAAAATAGGCGGCTTGTCTGGACCTGCGATAAAACCCATTGCCGTCCGATGCGTATACGAGATATACGAAGCGGTCGACGTGCCAATTATCGGATGCGGCGGCATAACAACTTGGCAAGACGCTGTGGAGTTTATGTTGGCTGGGGCATCGGCGATTCAGATAGGAACAGCCATAGCTTCAAAGAATTTGGGTGTGTTCAAATCTGTCACGAGGGGCGTAGACTCTTACCTTCGTAGGACGGGTTTCAGGAGCATTAAGGACATTGTCGGCTTATCTCACCGCTGCTAGTCAGTTACGAACAGTTAGAATACTGGGCGTTAACAACGAAACGCAAACTATAAAGTCTTTCATTTTTCGCGACAGACTGGCTGCTAAGGCGTCACCTGGACAGTTTGTTATGATCTGGGTTCCAAGCGTCGACGAGGTTCCTATGAGTCTTTCAACAATAAATTCGAAGGAAGGCTTGGCAACAATAACGGTGGAGAAGGTAGGTGAAGCAACGGGCAAGCTGCACAAGATGAAAGTTGGCGACGTGATTGGAGTACGTGGACCGTTCGGAAACGGCTACACCCTTACAAATGCTCGCAATGTCATGATTGTTGGTGGTGGAACAGGACTTGCTTCCTTAGCGCCTCTGGTGGAGGAAATGGCGCAACATAAGGGGCGAAGGGTCACTTTCTTGCTTGGGGCTAAAACCTGCGGCGAATTGCTTTTTCAAGAAAGAATGAAAACTGTCTTTGCCACAATGAACCAAAAGATTGTTGCCACAACCGAAGACGGAAGCTATGGAACCAAAGGGTTGGTCACCGAGCCTGCAGAGCAACTTTTAGCCAAAGAGAAGTTTGACATGGTTTATGCTTGTGGTCCTGAGCACATGATGTACAGAATGTTTGTGTTGACAGAACGTTTTAGGGTGCCTTTTCAAGCCAGCCTTGAAAGGTTCATGCGTTGCGCCATCGGCTTGTGCGGAACCTGCGTTATTGGCAGATTCCGGGTTTGCAAGGATGGCCCCGTCTTTTCAGGAGACCAACTGCGTGAAGTTAAAAACGAATTTGGGTACTTTAGGCGAGGATTTAACGGCAGAAAAACCGCTGTGTAATGTCTTGCGTGCCTTGCTTAGTGTCAGCAGATTGGGATTTTTCCTTGTGCTAAGTCGGCTGTGAATTTTCCTATGCTTTCCAGTTCCTTGTTGACCACTTCTTGGATTTCTCTCTTAACGCTCTCGAAAGAGTTGTTGCCCTTCATGACCACCTGCGCCGCCGCGATGGCTGGTTCGTCGATGGGCTTGCCGATTTGACTCAGCAGCCAGATGTACACTTCTTCCAGCCCAGAGACCTGGGTGCATATTTCGCCTGCGATTTTGTGCGTCAACGCGTTGTAAATCTTTCCAACGTGGCTCACGGGGTTCTTTCCAGCCGCTGCCTCGGAGCAGTATGGTCTGTTCAGGGGTATGACGCCGTTGGTTCGGTTGCCCCTTCCAACCTGACCTGAGTCGCCTGCCTCCGCGCTTGTACCCAAAACCGTTAGGTAAGCACCGCCTATGCCCCTTCCTTTGACATCTAAAGTGTTCAAGTCAACAATTGCATTTTCAAAGTCTGTGTTTGCTTTGACAAACCTGCTCATCTCCTCAGAAAGCTCCGATTTTTTCTTGAAGTAGTCATCTTCGCTCTTCACGAAACGGTCAACAAGCCCCATAGAAATTGTCAGGCGAAGGTCGTTGTTCTTTCGGAATCCCATCACCTTAACGTCTTCGCCGGCTTCTGGCCAGTGTTTCTTAAAATCAGGCGAGTTCACATGTTTCTCAGTTTTCAAGACTATTTGTTCGGTTCGTGTCATGGGCGCGTAGCCCACGGCTGCAGACGTGTCGTTGGCGCCCAAAACCTTGCCCTTCCGCTTGAAGATGTCCATGAGTTCAGGATGGCCTGGCTTCAACTCCACCTGATAGCGCACGTGACTTTCTGGGTCGACAAACCTGAGTTTTTCTTTGAACCATTCTTTGGCTGTTTTGACCGCTATGTCCACGACCGGTATCTCCTTGTCGTCTACTTGGAAGGTGGCCCTATCGCCAATGATTAAAAGCATGGGTTTTTTGACCTTTCCTCCGCCGAAGCGTGTCTCCGCTTCTCCCGCTGCCAGCAACGATTTGTCTATGTTGTGGTGCATGATGGCGCCGACTTTCTTCTTGTACTCTTGACTGAGTTTCACTGAGATTCTGTCCATTATAGCGTCGCAGATGAAGTCGGGATGCCCCAGCCCTTTTCGTTCAACTATTTCGAGTTTCTGCTGTTCCAAGGGTGTTTGCCTCAAACTGTCCACAAGAATGTTCCGAACAGTCATTGTTTGGCACCTGATTTTGGCGGAGTTGTATAAACAGCACTAAATATATATTTTACGATATTCATTATAGAATAAAAAATAACCCGTGGTTATTAGAGAATGGTTGTGACAGGCTCCACGTTAAAGAGATTGCGTGCAGAGGCTGGGCTCACGCAACGGCAACTAGCCGATTTAGTAGGAGTTTCACAGGCGCACATTGCCAAAATCGAAAGCGAGAGGGTTGACCCGCGCTTGTCAACAGTGAATAAGATTCTCCACGTTTTGACCGAGGGGGAAGGAAAAAAGTGCGGCGATGTCATGACGAGACGCGTCATTTCGGCTCGACCCAGCGACACTGTCTTAAAGGTGAGTCGAGTGATGATGAAGAACGCCATCAGTCAACTGCCTGTGATGGAAGGTGAAAAAGTTTTGGGAACAGTCACCGAGGAGGGCATAGTGCGAAATCTGAGTTCCACAATCGCTGACGAAAGGGTTGAAAAAATAATGCAGCCACCCATGCCCATCGTGCCAGAAGACACAAGCATAAGTATGATTAGACCGCTCTTGGAAGACCATTACGGCGTGCTCGTTGTGAGAAAGGGAGACGTAGTCGGCATAATAACCCGATCAGACCTACTCAAGGTAGTTTCCAAAACTCTTTAGCACAACGCTTTAAACGTACCCTTCAAACTCTTTTTTGCGGAGACTCTCAGAATGAGTTTTGAAGAGTTCAGTAAAAAAGCCGCTACTGCGATTTCGGAACTGAGAAAGACGAAAACAAGAGACATAGTTTTGGTGCACCATGACGATGCTGATGGTCTCTGCTCAGGCGCTATCATGAAGGCTGCTTTGGAACGTGAAGGCTACAGAGTAAAGGCGTTCTGTCTGGAAAAAATTTATCCAGATGTTGTCGAAGACTTGCATAAAAATAAGGGAGGAACCATATTTTATTCCGACATCGGTTCAGCTCACGCCGACTTGATTTCAGAGGTCAACGGCAGCCGAAACCTAACCATCATTCTGGATCATCACGACCCCATGCCATCCAAAGACCCTAGGGTTTTTGACCTCAACCTAGAGCGCTTCGGATTTCAGGGCGAAACCGACTTTTCAGGCGCCACATGCAATTACCTCTTCGCTAAGGCCCTCAACCCACGCAACATCGACCTCTCTTACTTGGCACTAGTGGGGAGCCGAGAGATTCCAGGCGACTATGTGAGTCTAAACAAGTTTGTGTTTGAAGAAGCCGAGAAAAATGACTTGATAAAAGTTGAGGGAAAGAGAATGGAGATAGTCAAACTTAGCGTTCGGGTCGACGATCTCTTCGCCAAGCTTCAGATTCTGGGCGCGGTGGGCTACTACGACGGTGGACCAGAACTGGGCGTTCAAGCCAGCCTCGAAGGCATCAGCGCAAAAATCAAACAGAAAATCGACGAGTGGGAAGAAAAGAGAAAAAGAGTAAACAAACAACTCATTCTTAAACTGTATCGTGAACGGCTAAAAGAAACTCAACACATTCAATGGTTCGACGCAGGCGACATGTACAAGGGAATGGGAACCAAAGTCATAGGACAGTTCTGCTCATTCCTATCCTACCAGACAAAGCTCATCAAACCCGACAAGTACATCTTGGGCTTTGTCAACGTGCCGCCCGAAGTGCCAGGCTGGGGCACGCTTAAAGGCAAGTGGAGTAAGGTTTCGGTTCGCGTTCCTAAAGGCTTGCATCTACTAATAGACCAAAGCAAGATGAGAGGTGCGGTTGACCTTCTCCTAAAGGCTTCTAAAGGCTTCGGAGTTGCCGACGGCCACAAGTACGCAGCCAACGTGGTCATTCCAGCCGACAGGAAAGAGACTCTCATAAAGAACGCCGACAAAGTCGCACGTATATAAACAAATTAACGTAAAAATTAACTTGTTTATGTAATAAAAATTGATATATACGTGTATGATGAATTGTTCTATACTGGGAGTTCCCATAATGCCTGACAACGTTAAGGAAGAGTGCGGAGTCTTCGCCGCTCAAGACTTCGGGCAAGGTCCCGTGTTCCCGTTCATTTACTGGGGGCTGCGCGCCCAAAACCATAGAGGACATCAGTCGCACGGCATACTAACGTTCAATGGAAGTTTTCACGTTTACAAGGGTTTGGATCTCGTTCCAAAGATCAAGAAAAAAGACGTTCAGACATGGCTGGACAGGCTGCCAGGCAGTGTGGGCATAGGCAATGTGCGTTACACAACCTCTGGCGGAACCGACGAAGAGGCTTTAATGAGGGGCACTCAGCCTGTCTTTTTAGAGGCTGATGGCAAGAGAGTCGCCATCTCTTTCAACGGCAACGTGGTTAACAACGTTCCATTGAGGTGGGAGATTCGAAGCAGGTTTCCAGGCTTCAGTTATGAATGCGATGTTGAACTCATCGGCAGAAAACTTTTGATGAGTCTTATGGACGGCAAAGACCTGACCTCGGCTGTAAAAACATGCATGCACGACATAGAAGGCGCCTACTCAGTCACCGGCATAACTCAAAACGGCGAGTTGTTCGCGTTCAGAGACCCATACGGCATAAAGCCGCTATGCTGTGGCTACAGCCCAAACAGAAAAATGTGGGCAGTATCATCCGAAACAGTAGGCCTAGACATCAACGGTTTGGAACAGGACTTTGAGGTCGAGCCAGGCGAACTAATAGTGGCAACAAAGGACGGTTTCAAAAGAGAAGAAATTGTTCCATGCTGCAGAAAGGCGTTGTGCGCCTTCGAGTTCGCTTACTTTGCGAGACCCGACTCCAAGCTTGGAAACCGATTTGTTTATGAGGTAAGGGAAGAATTCGGAAGAAACCTGTCACGTGAGTATGGAGAATTCGCCAAGGACGCAGACGTTGTCATTTCCATGCCTGAAACGGGCGACGATGTCGCTTATGGTCTTCACGAGGCAACGGGCTTGCGTTGGGAACGCTCCCTGCGCAGGCACAGATACGTGACCGAACGAGCATTCATACTTTTGCCTGAAGAGCGTTACGCCACCATAGACCGCAAAATCAACGTGCTCGGTAATAAAATCAAGGGAAAGAAGGTTCTGGTCACTGAGGACAGCATAGTCCGAGGTGACACAACCAAGGTTGTGGTTGAAAAATTGCGCCGAATGGGCGCCAAAAAAGTCTACTTGTTTGTCACCTTCCCCCGCATTATTGGACCGTGTTTTTATGGAATCGACATGGCAACCTACGGCGAACTGATCGGGTCGAGGCATAACCCTGAAGAAATCGCCAAGATCATTGGGGCAGACGCGGTTAATTATCAGTCACCCGAGGGATTTGTCAAGTCGATTGGTTTGAGTGAAGATCAACTGTGCTTAGCCTGTGTGACTGGGAAGTATCCCACTCCGCTTGCTCAGAAAATCGCGGACGACATGAAGGCAAGGTTTGAGAAGGGCCATCAAGAAACGGGCAGAATTTATGAGATGGCAAGCGTGGTGTGATGGAAAAAGTCGGCGTCCTAGTCATCTCATATGGCTCCAGAGAAGCCGCCATGATAGACGCCTTCGCCCGCAGCCAAGAATACAAAACAGAGATTTACGTTCTTGACAAGCAGAGAAACCCGTTCAACGTAAAAAGGGCTAAAGAGCATCTGGTGGTTTCAGACCTCAACATCAAAGATATACTTAATTTTGCAAAAAAACGAAAGGACAAAATCGACTTTGGAATTGTTGGTCCAGAAAAGCCCATCATTGAAGGCATAAGAGACGCGGTGGAAAAAGAAACACGCATCCCGATAATCTGCCCAACCAAAGAATACGCCATCGAAGCAAGCAAGGTCGCTCAGCGATACCTATTCCAAAAAGTGGCGCCTGAGGCAAACCCGAGGTTTAAAGTTTTTGACCCAAAAAACTATCGTAGTCAAGCCGCAGTGAAAAGAGACCTCTACGCTTGGTTGGACGAATTGAAAAACGAGGTTGCAGTCAAGCCTGATAGACCCGCAGCTGGCAAAGGCGTAGGCGTCTGGGGTGACCACTTCAACACTCGGGAACAACTGTACGAACATTTCTTGTCCAATTATCAACATGGACCGGTTGTGGTTGAAGAAAAAATTGAAGGCGAAGAGTCGAGTTTTCAAGCCTTTTGTGACGGAAGACACCTAGCGCCCCTGCCTGAGACTCGTGACTACAAACGAGCGTTCGACGACGACAAGGGTCCTAACACTGGCGGTATGGGCTCTTACAAGGATGTTGGCGACACACTACCGTTTATGATGACCAACGACAGAGAAAAAGAAATAGAAATCGTTCATAAAGTTTTCAATGAACTGCGAAAAAGAGCAGACAAGACTGATCTTCGCGGCGTTCCGTTCTACGACGCTTTCATTCACACGGGTAGGGGACCCAAACTCCTTGAGAACAACAGTCGACCAGGCGACCCTGAAATACAGAACTTGCTGCCCATTTTGAAGGACGACTTCGTAGATGTCTGCTACAAAATATTGGAAGGCAGCCTGACACGCGTTGACTTTGAAGAAAAGGCTTCGGTGGTCATTTATAAGGCGCCGCCCAACTACGGCGGATACGCCAACGTCTTTCCAGACCGAGTAGATAAGGCTGAAGTAAAAAGCACGGTCGATTTGAGCGTAGCCGAAAAACTCAGCACCAAACACGGAGACAACATACGGGTGTATCCGGCTTCAATGGAGATTCGAGACGAGGGTAACGCATACGCCTTGGGTTCACGAGCGGTGTGCGTGGTTGGCATAGGTGACAGCATACAGGCGGCGAGAGAAATCTCTCTAGAAGGCATTAACGCTGTTAAGGGTGGTGCGCTCTGGCACAGATACGACATAGCCGCAAGAGAACACATACGAAAGAGTATTAGGCACATTGAGAAGTTGAGGCTGCAAACGTCATGAACTCCTCAACGCAGAGAATATTCGTTTCTGACTGTGAAGGCCCCATCTCAAAGAACGACAACGCCTTCGAGCTGACAAGTCATTATGTTCCAGAGGGAAGCCGCTTCTTCACATTAATAAGCCGATACGACGACGTTCTGGCGGATGTTGTCAAACGACCTGGCTACAAGGCTGGAGACACGTTGAAGCTTATTCTCCCCTTCCTGAAGGCGTATGGGGTAACAAACCAGGCAATAACTGAGTATTCATCCAAAAACATATTGTTGGTTCCTGGCGCCAAGGAAATGCTACAGTATGTACGCAGCCTCATGCCATCCTTCATCGTCAGCACGAGTTATGAGCAGTACATGCATGCTCTATGCGACCTCGTAGGTGTCCCCTTCGAAAACGTCAGCTGCACACGGCTTGACCTCGACAAATATGAACTCAACCAAGAAGAAGCGGCGCAGCTGAAAAAACTAAGAGAAGAAATGGTCAAAATGCCCCTTCCAGAAATCCCAAAAGACGCAAAATCCTTGGATGATTTTCCAAAGGCATTACAAAAAACTGTGAAGAGACTAGACGAAATCTTCTGGCAAGAACTGTCAAACATGAACGTTGGCAAAATATTGCGAGAGGTCGAGCCAGTTGGTGGGGAAGAAAAGGCTCACGCGGTGCAGGACATTGTTGCACGATTGAGGAGCGGTTTGAACCAGGTGATGTACGTGGGCGACAGCATAACCGATGTTTCTGTATTCAGGCTCGTACGTGAGGGAGGAGGACTAACCGTCTCTTTCAATGGCAACGCCTACGCTGTTCGAGAGGCTGAAATCGCGGTTTTGTCCGAAGACGCTGCTGTAACAGCCATTCTGGCCGATGGATTCAACAAGTTAGGTAGAAGGTTTGTGATGGAACTCGCTCAGGATTGGAATCCTTTAACTCTGGAGAAGTTCGGTTTCGCTCAGCCGTTGAAGGGACGCTTTTCAAAGTTGAGCGGGAAGAGACTTCCCAGAGTTGAGTTGGTCACTCCAGAGAACAGGGATAGACTGATGAAAGAGAGCACTTCTTTTCGCAAGACCATTCGAGGCGAAGCCATAGGAAAACTGGGATAAAAAATGGCGGAAATAGAAGACACGTACGCTGAAGCCTTCGACGGCTTGTACTGCAGAATCATTATCACAGCCAAGGACGAAACAAGACTGAAACGAGCTTCCTACGGTTGCACAGCCCTGCCTATGGTGGTTGTGGGTAGAACCGAAGGAGGCGTTGAAAAATGGTTGACTCCAGAACAAACGCCAGACAAACGTTTAGGTGCTCTGGTGCAGTTTTGGAGCGCCATCGACGAGTCCAAACCCTTCGAGATGTCCCTTAAAAAGTTCGTTAGGGAAGTGTCTTATCGAATCCGCCAAGAAATCCTTGTTGAGCCCACCACCTCCGTTTTCAACGCCTTGGACTCCACCGAGAAGTTTGACATCATGGACACTGTGGGTCACTGCGGAGACGGCTACGAATGGGAAGAGGAATACGCTGGTCGCAGGGTCATTAACATTCCAATTATGATGCCTGGATTCCGTATAGAACGTTATTTGAGCTACGGCGTAGGAGTCTCAGGCGGCAACGTGTGGCTCATGTGCCGAAATGAAGACTCAGCCCTCAAGGCAAGCGACAAAGCACTCGAAGCCATACACACAGTTGAAGGCGTCATCACACCTTTCGACACCTGCTCGGCTGGCTCCAAACCTGAAACAAAATACTCAGAGATAGGACCGACCACGAATCATCCCTACTGCCCAACGCTTAAAGGCAAAATTCCAGATTCAAGGGTTCCAGAAGGCGTGAACTCCATCCCAGAAATTGTAATCAACGGCATGTCGCTGGACACTGTGAAAAAGGCGATCAAAGCCGCCATTTACGCTGTCAAAGACATGAGAGGCGTGGTCAAGGTATCCGCTGGCAACTACGGTGGAAAGCTGGGCAAACACCGAATATACCTGCGCGAGTTGTTGTAGCGAAATGAAGTTTGACGTCATCGGCTTCGGCGCGCTCAACGTGGACAAAATCTACAGAGTTCCAAAAATTGCAAGGGAAGAGGAAGAAACCTTTGTTTTAGATTTTCAGGAGACGCTAGGCGGCTCGGCTGCTAACACTATTGTGGGTTTGGCTAGGTTGGGGTTACAAACGGGTTTTATCGGCAAGGTGGCAAATGACCATGAAGGGCGGCTCTTATTGAACGATTTCAAACGTGAAGGTGTCAACACGGACGGGATAGTAGTTGCCAAAGAGGGAAGAAGCGGCCAGGTTGCAGCCTACGTGGATGCGAAGGGGCAGAGAGCGTTGTACGTGCACCCAAGCGTCAACGACTTCTTGACGTTTGAAGAAGTTAACCTCGAATACGCCAGACAAACACGGGTCTTGCACTTGACCTCGGTTGACGAAAAACCCTTTCAAGCCCAGAAAAAACTTGTTAACGAGCTACCTGAAGTTCAGGTTAGTTTTGACCCGGGCGAAATCTACGCTGGAAAAGGTTTGACTGCTTTGAAGCCTATCATACAAAGAAGTTTTGTGGTCTTGCCGAGTGAGGGCGAGTTGAGGATGCTGACGGGGAAGGGTTGGAAGAAGGGTGCCAAGACGCTGCTCAAAGAAGGCGCACGCATAGTTGCAGTGAAACTGGGCGAACGAGGTTGCTACGTTACTGACGGCAAAGAAGTACATCTAGTCGAACCGTTCAAAGTGAATGTTGTGGACACAACAGGCGCAGGCGACGCCTTCAGCGCGGGTTTCTTGTTCGGCTTAGTCAAGGGCAAAGACCTGTATGATTGTGCAAGACTTGGAAACTTCGTGGCTTCACGTTGCATAACCAAATTTGGTGCGCGTATTGGATTGCCGACGCTGAAGGATTTGCGAATTCTGTTTAGGCGTTAACCGAGTTTAAAATGCAGAAGCCTAGGAACGAGTTGACCGTCCACTAGGTGTTTCTCAATAATATCGTTTACATCGTTAACCGTCACTGAACGGTACCAGACACCTTCAGGATAAATGACCACAAGTGGACCGTATTTGCATTCCCCAAGCGAAAGACAACCAGTTCTAGTGATTTTCACCTTTTCCAACAAACCGTGCTTCTCAATTTTTTGCTTAAAGGCTTGCAGAACGGTTTCTGCGTCTTTCTTAGAGCATGTTGGACAGGTGCACACGAAAACATGATGATCATAGGGTTTCATTGATAGCGCCTTAAAACTTCTTTGTGAGATATTCTGTCATAGACTTGAAGATCATACTTCCGCTTCCGTGTTTTGGAACGTGTTCTCTTCCTGTCCAGTCGGGTAGTTGCCACCCATAAAAGGCTCGTTCGGGATGGGGCATCAAACCGAATATTGTGCCTGTTGAATCGCAGATTCCAGCGATGTCGTGGAGGGCTCCGTTTGGATTGATAGGATAATTTCCCTCAGCATATTCACCTTCTTTGGTGCAGTATCTGAAAACAAGCTGGTCGTTGTCATATAGCCTTGTGAGATATTCACGTTCTCTTTGTTTTTCAAACATGAACCTGCCTTCGGCATGCGACACTGGTAGAGCCAGCACTTCTTTCTTCTCAATTTCCTTTGTGAAAACGCATTTGCCAGTGTTTTCGTGCTTCAAGTGAACCCACTTGCAGCGATAACCGATGGGAACGTTTGTGGCTAAAGCTGCTTGAGGCAACTCGCTGAACCCGTCAAATCCAGGCAGCAATCCAGCCTCGACCAAAACTTGAAATCCGTTGCAAATGCCAAGAATTGGGCGTTCTTCCCTAACAAACTGCTTGAGGTGTTTGTCCAGTTTGGCTACAACGCCTTTAGCGAGTATGGCGCCCGCACGCACGTAGTCGCCGTAGGCGAAACCGCCTGGAAAAACCAGTGCTGCGTAGTTGAGTAAGTTTTTCTTTTCAACCATCTCGTTTAGGTGGACGATCTCGGCTTTAACGCCCAAATCCTCCAGGGCTCGTTTGGTCTCGGCGTCGCAGTTGGTTCCGCCAACCCTCAGTATGCAAACCCTGATTTCATTTAGTTTCATGATTGGTTGCCTCCGAGAGTGCTTCTCCAAGCATTTCTAAGCATGGCTAGGCTGACATCGATCAGTTTTTTATCGTTGAGTCCGTAGATGTAAAAGCGGGAGTCGTTTCGCACTCTGCCAATAAGTGAGAAAGCTACGTCTTTCATAGATTCTTCAAAATCTTGTCTCCTTTTCTCTGGCACCTCAGCTAAGAATCGGCTGTTTGACTCGGAGAAAAGAATTAAGTCGTTTCTCTGCATGCTTCTTGTTTTGGGCACTTTTTTGAGCCAGAGTTCAACCCCATGGTTGCCTGCAAAAGCCATTTCAGCCGCTGCAACCGCCAAGCCTCCTTCTGACAAGTCGTGACAAGCTTTCACACAGCCCGTGTCGATGGCTTTCACCATGGCATTTATGATTTCCTTTGCTTGTTTCACTCCAACCTTTGGCACACTTCCGCCCAAGAACCCCTTAAGCTTGTAGTATTCAGAACCGCCCAGTTCAGGTTGCGTTTCTCCAACCAAATAGAGGCTGTTGCCTGGTTGTTTTAGGTCGACTGAAACCGCCTTTCTCACGTCTGGGATAATTCCCACGGCTGTGATTAACAGTGTGGGCGTCACTGGACCCATAGGCGACTCGTTATAGAGGCTATCCTTCCCAGAAATGAACGGTGTTTCAAAGCCTTTGGCGAAGTCGTAGCAGGCTTGGCAGGCTCTGACTAACGAGCCTAATCGGTCGGGTTTTTCAGGGTTGCCCCAAGTGAAGTTGTCGAGTAATGCTATTCTTCTTCCGCCCACGGCTGTGTTGTTCCTTATGGCTTCCTCGATGCTTGAGGCTGCCATCCAGTAGGGGTCGATTTTTCCGTAGTTTGGGTTCATTCCACACGAAATGACGATGCCTTTCCATGAATTGTTGAGGGGCTTGATGACTGCGGCGTCGTTGGGTCCAGCGTACCACCCCTGTAGAGGCTTGATTACGGTGTTTCCCTTGACCTCGTGGTCGTATGTGCGTATCACCGACTCTTTACTGGCAGTGTTGGGCGCAGAGAGTATCTCCAAGAGAGTCTTGGCAAGGTCTTTGGTTTCCTTAAAACTCGGCTCCTTAAAGGCTGTGCTTTTCCATCTTGCCACTCGTTGTGCAGTTGGGGGCTCGAAAAGGAAGTTTATGTCGATTTCGGCTATTCTTTCACCCTTGTAATCAATGATGAGGACTTCAGTGTCTGTGAATCTGCCGATGGCCGTGGCTTCCACGTCTTCTCGGTGAAAGATTTTCATAGCCTCGGGTAGATTTTCTTTGGGAACCGACAGAAGCATTCTTTCCTGTGACTCTGAAACATAAATTTCCCACGGCGCCATTCCCGAATATTTGAGTGGAACCTTGTCCAACTGAATGTGGGCGCCGCAGTGTGAGTTGCGGGCTTTTTCCCCAATGGCTGAGGACAGACCTCCGCCTCCGAGGTCGGTTATGCCTGAAGCCAACTTTCTGTCTCTGACTTCAATTATGGCGCGTTTGAGTTTCTCCTCCTCTATGGGGTTGGCTATCTGAACCGCTGGTCTCGACACCTCTTCCGACTTCTCGGTCAGCTCGGCTGATGCGAACGTGACGCCGTGGATGCCGTCTCTGCCTGTTTTTCCACCAACGAGAAGAATTACGTCGTCAGGTTTGATGTTTTTTACGTAGTTGTCTTTGGGCAAAATCCCAACGCAGCCGCAGTAGACGACGACATTGCCCACATAGCTTTCATCAAATTGTATGGCGCCGTTGACCGTTGGGATTCCCATGTTGTTTCCATAACTGCCTATACCAGCCACGACCCCGCTGTAAACATACTTTGGATGTTTAATTCCAGGCGGCAACTTGTCGTATTCGTAGTTTAATGGACCGAACCCGAGAACGTCCGTGCAGGCAATGGGGTCAGCCCAAACGCCTAAGATGTCTCTGATAACCCCGCCTGTACCTGTTGCCGCTCCACCGAAGGGTTCCACAGCCGACGGATGATTGTGGGTTTCCACCTTAGCCGCGATTGCAACGCCTTTGTCGAAGTCCACCATGCCCGCGTTGTCCTCAAAAACAGAGAAACACCACGATAAATCGAGTTCCTCGGTTGCTTTAGCTATGTATGTTTTAAACAAATTCTTGATTTTCTTCCTGCCTAAGATGACCTCTCCCTTGAAGGTCTTGTGATAGCAATGCTCAGACCACGTTTGCCCTATGGTCTGAAGTTCAACATCTGTTGGATTTCGACGTTTAATTGAAAAATACCTCTGAACCTTTTTCATCTCTTCTAGGTTTAAGCCAATTCCCAATTGTGCGCTCATTTGACGAAGTTGTTTATCGCTTGCGTCCAGCAATTCAACTTCGTAGATTTCAAAGGGCAACGTACGCTTTTTGAAGAGGCTCATTTTGTCTCCTCAATCTCAAAACGGTAATTGTCCTTCACAGGATTAGCCAACAATCGTCTGCACATCTCGTCCACTTGCCTCTTAGCCTCTGCCAAACTTTTCGCTTCCAACACTATCTCATAGACTTTGCTAACACTCACCGAGTGAACCGCATAGTTGAGCTCTGACAACGACCGCTTCGTGGTCTCACCCTCGGGGTCGGAATGCCCAGGCTTAAGATTGACCTCAACTCTGGCATGATACTTCATGGAGAACCAATCTGTTTTACAAGTATTTATAAATTTTCGCAAATTTCTATGCAAAAATTTCGCTTTTCATGTCATAGCAAAAAACAGCAAATCTTGCAGCCTCTCTAAATACTAGAGATGAAGCTAGCATCCTCAAGCTAACATACAGTATTACAAGTCAACATTTTCAACATTCCCTCCCCCGTAGGTAGAGGGGTCTGCAAAATAAAACAGAGACAACATAGAAACGCAAACATGTATATTAAACTCAGCATCTTTTCTACATCAACATCTCATACCGTGTCTGAAAAACCTCATTTTTACGCCGTTTAGCCTTTATATCTCTAGTGGCTATGCAATAATTACTGACGTTTCATAAACGTTATAATGCCCAACAACTTCAGAGAGGAAAACATACGTGACCAAACCAAAGCAGAGGAAGAACACAATGAAACAAACAAACCCTCAAATCTTCACAATAGACCTATCAAAAATCGATGGAAAGGGCGATTTTCCCTGCCCACACTGCGGAGTAGTCATCTCCCCAGATGACGAAACCGAAGAGGTCTACATAATTCTCGATACCAAGGTTCATGGAGAATCCCTTGAAGAACTGACCATACAATGCAACAAGTGCGGAAGCAAAATTCGCCTGACGGGATTCATTCCTCAAAACTAAAGCGTTTTCGAAGACGTTTATACATAAGAAATTAGAACACCGCCTTCTTTTGTTGGTATCGTTCAGTGTAGATCATAGTAAGTGTAATATGCGAATCTTTATAACAGAATGTTTTACATATACCAGAACCAGAGGAGAAAAACCGTGGCAAGAGCCTACGTTCTCATAAACACCGAGGCAGGTCTGGAACAAGAGGTTGTAAATCAGCTCAAAACCATGAAAAGCGTGAAAGAAGCCTACACGGTCTACGGAGTTTACGACGCCATAGCCCTCGTAGAAGCCGAAAAAATGGACGAACTCAAAAACGTTGTCTCATACGAACTCAGAAAAATAAACGGAGTCCGTTCAACCGTCACAATGATGGTCGCCGAAGGCAAGAAGACTGGAACAGCCTCCATGTAAGCCAAGTTTTTCATCACAAAACAAAACGAAAACGGTCTGCTGCTACACCTCTAGTAGTTTACGCCTTGTCATCATCTCATTCTCGATTCTGCGAACGCATCTAAAACATAAGATTAATGCCACACAAACCACCCAATGAGCATGTGCAAACAGTATGCTGCTCTTGAAAGATGAATGCTCCCTTTGCAAGCGAATAGTATCCAGCTCCATTCTCAGACGCTGTTATCGATGCGGCAAACTCTACTGCATCGACTGCAGCACATTCACCGAAGACGGCAACATCGTCTGCCTAAACTGCGCCAGAAGAATGATTTCGCCTAGGAAATACGGAACAAAATACAGCCAATTAAGCAGATACCTACTAAAACGAGCACAGTTCACCGACCATGCAGTTCTTCCCTTTGCTGAGATTGAAGGAATAATCGGCGACAACCTACCATTTGGAGCATTGAGAGACACAGAATGGTGGGCCAACAATCGAGGAAGCGCTCAAGGCAGAGCATGGATAGACGTGGGATGGAGAGTGCAAGCTGTCGACCTAAACAACAGAACAGTCACTTTCACAAGGGTGGCAAACGTCGAAGCAAAAATTGAGAAACCACGCAAAAAGAGTGCACAGACGCCATTTTTTAAGAAGCCTCTGCGGCCGCACAAATCTAGAAGACGTGGGCCACCGTCGAAAACAAGAACGGCACTGGCTCAGGCTAGGCTGAAAAACGTTGAACGCGAGAGATCAAAAGCTCAATCGTTTAAGGGTCAATTCAAGCCTAAGCCGGCTTATGAAAAACGGCTCTTCAAGCCTGAAGCCAAACCTTCGAAAACCGAGTCTTAAAGGTGAGAGCACTCTGGGCATTCGGTCTGTATAAGGAGCAGCCAACTCAAGACTTCTTTTACGTCGGGAAGTTCATCTGCTTCCTCAACGATTTTTTGGTATCTAAGCACGCCGAATCTGTCAGTTATGAACAACGATGGGTACGGCGCTTTTCTGGCTTCATCTTGATGTGTGAATTTTTCGGTGGCTTCCATGTTTTCATCAGAAAGCAAGGGAAACATTACACCTGTTTCTTTGGCGTAGTTCCTCGTCTCGTCTAGGTTGTCAAAGGATACACCCAGAATTTCAGCGTCTAGCACTGCGCGTTAGAATAAACTTCGGCTAGTTCCTTCAATTTTTTCTTGCAGTGGTCGCATTTGGACCCGTGGTAAAAAATTATTATCAGGTTTTTCTTCTGTTTCAAGTCCCACAGGTTGATGCCTCTGTTTTTGTTGGATGGAAGATTTAGGTAGGGAACGACCTCACTGAGTTTAAGTTTGTCAGAAAGAGGCTTCATTTTCTCATTAGACCGCAGAGACATTGCTGTCAAGTTTTCTCCCGTTTCTTGACGTATTCGCTGCTTAATAGAAATCCTAAGAATAGGAGCAAAACTCCGATTGTTGCGAAGACGAAGAAATAGGTTGGATCTTGAAGAAATCGAGACCTTAATCCACCGAAGAGATTGAAGATTCCGCCCAAAGCGATAAGCAGACCATACTTCCTTGACCGGTCCAACCAAAAACTGTAGAGAGCGCCCACTATCAACACCATTCCCCCGGGTATGCTTAACAGTGGAGACACAAGCCTAACGTAGCTCCCACTTGGGAATGCAGCGCTGCCAATGTCAGACGGCGCCCCTTCAGTGTATAGTGCAAAATTGACCGATGTGGCAAAGACTAATACAAAAAACACAGCCGACATAATCAGAGTGTACACGAGAAAGTATTTGCCCCAAGGTTTGTGAGCAAGAAGATAAAGTGTTCCAACTCCCATGAGAGCCACCATTGGCGCGGCTAGGAAATAATAAAATTGATACATAACGACACTCCAACCTATGAGTTCCGAAAAGAAAGCCATCAACGATGTTAGAAAGAACATGAATAAAGCCACAGTCCAAACTAACTGATGCCTCTTTCTGCGCCTCAAGTACTGCACAGCCAGAAGAATGGCGAAGACTGTCGAGATAATGCTCGATATCAGGGGAAAATACGAAACCAACCTACCTCGCCTCTTTCATTTAGTAAACCTTGGCACCTTTTGAATTTTGCTAAACTGAACATAAAAAAGGCTTCAAATGAGTACGGACGATAGCGCTTTTAGAGAAATGGCTAAAGACTGTCACCACGCAATCTTTTTCTTTATGTACTAATCTTTAAGGAGCTATTCTAGCATTTACACCGTTTAGATGGTGGAGCATCAGAATCATGAGTGACATAGAATCCGAGGCTGGAAAGGAATCCCCCAAAGTGGATGTTTACCGCTCTCGGATTGACAGGGCTGAAGGTTACAGTGAAGTTTGGGTTATAGTCAAGGACACTGTTAAAGATTCTTTGGGCGAACACAGAGTGGGCATGATGCTTTTCTTAGATAACTTGCCTCTTCAACTCGGCGCGTACCATCCGTTAGGCACCAACAACATCGTTTTAAACCGAACCCTCGTCCAGATTGTCGAAGCCGCCACAAAATCAAAACGCCTCGTGAACGCATTTGTCTACAGCTTGCTCGTCCACGAGTATCTTCACGCTCTGGGACACGTTCCAGAGACCGAGGTTCGTCCCCTAGTCTATAGGGTATCGAGGGAATGTTTCGGTGGAGACCACATAGTAACTAAATTGGCTGAGAAGAGCCCATGGGCACTCTTAAGAGGCGTTCCACTCAGCCAGATAGAAGCACCCAGACGCGTCATGGAAATAGTCATAGACTTCGAAAAATCCAACCAAAAATACATAGTTTGAGCTTTATTTGGCTGCTTCTTGGTAGCTGTGACCTATACACTCGACGTATTCTAATCCAATCGTTTGAATGCTCAGCTTGGTCATGGATTCTAACTGAGAATGATAACGAGTGATGAAGTGCTCAAGAGTTTCGGTGCCCAGGTTTCGAAAACTAGCGTCCATAAGCCTGTGCATACCGCTTGGTTCTTTGACAACGAAGAAAATTGTGAAAGACTCAAGATCAGTCCGTTTGAGCAGTTGTTCCAAACATGCACCCTTGTCTTGGTCTTCGCAGTCGAAGAAAACCTGACGAACCTTTGAAAACCACTCTCTGAGTTTGTACGCTGGAAAGTCGAAGCCTCTGTACTTGTCTCTCAGGGACTCAACATACGCTTTGGCAGGTGATAGTTCTGATTCCATAATTTTAGCCACGTTGGCGTGCTTGTTTTGTTCGAGTAATTATAGTTGCAGCAACCCATAAGATTTGCACTTTGAATGAACAAAGCTTATCTGAAATGGTTTTGAAATGATAAAGGTTTTATTTTTTTCTATCAATAATCAATCAAGCAAATTTGGAGACATGTTAACTATGGGATTTGTCAAAGTGGCTTCTGTAAAAGAGTTGGGACCTGGCAAAATGAAAAGCGCTGAAGCAGATGGCAAACCAGTCTTTCTGGTCAATGTGGGAGGCAAATACTACGCCATAGGAAACGCGTGCACTCACATGGCTTGCATGCTGTCAGATGGGGTGCTTAAGGGAGAAAGCGTTCAATGTCCATGTCACGGTTCGGTTTTCGACGTGAAAACTGGCATTGTCTTAAAAGGACCTGCAAAGAAGCCTGAGCCTACGTTCCAAGTGAAGGTTGAAGGAGACCAAATATTAGTCAACATCTAAGAGCGCACCTAGACAGTCTAACTTAGATTCGGATTCAGATACTTGTGGTCATTATTTTGAATTAACAAATCAGATAAGAGTTTGTGGGTTCATAAACGAACGGTGATCGAGAAATGCCTCTTAGTTGGACCAAGATGCTGAGATTTTCAGCGCTAATGAACGGTGTGTTCATAGGAGTGGGCATAATCTTTCTAATCTGGGGCGCCACAGACATAGCGTTTCCCATAACCGAAAGAATGAGCGTGGCGGTCTTTGGGCTGGTGCGAATCATTTTGGGCATTATTTCTCTCAGCGTGGGAATCGGCGTAGAAGCCGTTCAATGGGCAAAGATTGGAGGAAAGGAACGCAACACAGAGGCGCCAGCGTACATTGACAGGGCTTAGAAACAGCTGAAGCATCTGCTGAAACTCTTCCGTTCTCTATCCTCTTTCAGTCGTATACTAGTGTAGGTCAATCATCAGGGGATTTCGTCCGTCACTATTTTATTTAGCCGCGAAATCAACCATTAGGATAGCAACTTCTGCAGGGTTGTTTCAAGATGGAAAGCGAATATGAAACAATAGAGCTAGATGTTCGTAGCTACGTATCTCCAGAATGTTCTTGCAAAATACAGGACATGGCAAACGCGGTTCCGCATGTAGTTGACTCCACTTTTGATCCCGTTAACAACTTACTGAAGGTCAGGGTTCACAAGGGCATGGTAACAGCCAAAGACATAATCGAAGAACTAAAGCGATGCGCAGTTCGCTGCGAGGCTCGAATGCCCACCCACGAAAAAGCCCACATGGAACACGAAGTCATGAAAATGAAGAAGCCAGCAGCGCATGACCACCACGCTATGATGGAGGCAGAGATGAAAAGACACTTTCTCGTCGCCGCAATCTTCACGGTTCCTGTTCTGATTTTGTCGCCTTCGATTCAAGGATGGGTTGGTTATTCCTTGCCGCCGTCTCCAGCTTGGGACATTCTGCTCGTTATCGCGGCTTCTGTTGTAATCTTGTACGGAGGTTTTGTCTTCTACAAGGGCTCGGTTAGTTCATTAAGGATGCATACTCTTGACATGAACGTTCTAGTAAGCATTGCACTATTATCAGGGTATTTATACAGTGTAGGCGCCACCTTCTTGTTTGAAGCTCCTGACTTTTACTGGGAAATTAGCACGTTAGCTTCTTTCATTCTTTTTGGGCACTGGATGGAAATGAAGGCTCAGAGGAGCGCTGCTGGAGCCCTAAAAGAGCTTGTAAAACTCATTCCGCCAACCGCGAATCTGATAAAAAACGGTGACATTGTTGAGGTCCCTACTTCTGAACTCAAAGTGGGCGACATCGTTCTTGTTAAACCTGGCGAAAAGGTTCCAATCGACGGTGCTGTGGTAGAAGGGGAAACATCAGTTAACGAAGCCATGGTAACTGGTGAGTCTAAGCCCGTTGGAAAAAAGAAAGACGATTCTGTCATCGGAGGGACCATAAACATTGAGGGCGCCATTCGAGTTCAAGTGACTAAGACAGGTGAAGAAACCGCAATCGTCCAAATCATAAAGCTTGTTGAACAAGCCATGACTTCTAAGCCACGGTCGCAGAAACTAGCCGACAGAGCAGCCAACTACCTAACCCTCATAGCAATATTTGTGGGCGGAGGAACCTTCATTTTCTGGTTCGGCATAGGCGCAGGCAGCCTTTTTGCTCTAACACTAGCCATCACAGTTATCGTCATTACCTGCCCGCATGCATTAGGCTTAGCCATTCCCACAGTCACAACCATATCTACAACTATGGCTGCCAAGGGAGGGATGCTGGTTAAGAATTCTGAAGCGCTGGAAATCGGAAAAACAGTCGACGTCGTAATGTTTGACAAGACTGGAACCCTGACCAAGGGAGAATTCGGCGTCACAGACATTGTCAAGTTAGGAGAATGGAGCGAAAAAGAAATTTTAGAAACAGCCGCTGCAATAGAGGTCAATTCGGAGCACGTGATAGCCAAGGGCATAGTCAAGAAGGCTCGAGAGGAAGGTCTTTCAGGCAAGAAAGCTGAAAAGTTTACAGCCATCCCCGGAAAGGGCGCCAAGGCAATTGTTGACAAGGATGAGGTTTACTTAGGCAACGCAAATCTCGTTAGAGATCTGAGGCTAAACCCCGAAGAACACGGAGATGTTGTTTCAAAGCTATCGTCTCAGGGTAAGACTGTTGTTTACCTCGCGACTAAAAAAAGGCTTCAGGGCTTGATAGCAATGGCAGACCTGATAAGGGATGAATCCAGAGAAGCCGTCAGAGCCTTGAAGGAACTTGACGTAGAAGTAGCTATGCTCACAGGCGATAACAAGCAAACTGCGGCTTATGTTGCTAAAGAGTTAGGCTTTAACACCTTCTTTGCTGAGGTGCTTCCCGAACAAAAAGCAAACGCTGTGAAGACGCTGCAGGATCAAGGAAAGCGAGTGGCGATGGTGGGCGACGGCATAAACGACGCGCCTGCACTGGTTCAAGCGAATGTTGGAATAGCTATTGGCGCTGGCACAGACGTTGCAGTGGAATCGGCTGATGTTGTTTTGATTAAGAACGACCCCAGAGATGTTGCCAAACTTATCAACCTAAGTAAGAAGACCATGAGGAAAATGAATGAAAACCTGGTGTGGGCAACGGGCTACAACGTTGTGGCAATTCCAATAGCGGCCGGCATACTTGTTCCCCTTGGAATTGTTTTGAGACCTGAGTTTGGCGCCATAACAATGTCTGCAAGCTCCATAAGCGTGATTGTCAACGCTCTTTTGCTGAGAAGAGAAAAAATCTAGGATACACTCTTCTTTCGAGACAACATCCGTGGCAAGTACATTAGAAGCATTAAAAGCGGGCACAAAAGGACGAGTATAAAGGGGAGGTATGAGCGTTCGATGTTGGCATTGACAACGGCTATGAGTATGACAATTGGAATCAAGCAGCACAAAGCCATTATCAAAAGATGGCTTCTGCTGTACGCTCCGCCTTCCGATTCATGTGTTTGCTCATGTTCATGATCGTGCATTGTCTATCAATCACCAGCATTCTTTATTCCTTTTATGATTCTTCCAGCTCCAAGCAACACTGGAAGCTCCTCTTCTATCTCCATGCCTGACTTTTTCAGTTGCGTTTCTAGGTCGTATTTTATGAATTCTGTATAGTATGGTTCGTAAAGTTTGGCAATGTTATAAAACAAGAACCTGCGGATTTTGTTCTCTGGAAGAGAGTAATCGACAATTACTATTGTTCCTTTTGGTTTAGTGACTCGGACCATTTCTTTCAGTGCCTTTTCTCTTATAGTCGGGATCATGTCGTGTAGGGCAAAGGACACGCAGGAAACGTCGAAGCTGTTATCCTCAAACGGCAGATTTGTGGCATCTGCGACGTCGAATTTCACATTTTTATACGTGTTATTCTTCTTGGCTACTCTGAGCATTTCTTCAGACAAGTCGATGCCAAAAACCTCATAACCTTTTTTCGCGAATGCAAAGGCTTGTTTCCCTGTTCCAGTGGCGATATCCAATATTCTTGAACCAGTAGGAGCATCAGCAAAATCCACAACCTTATATCTCAACTTTGACTCAGAACCAAATGTAAGGGATCCAAGGATTATATTATAAAAAGGAGCTATTATGCGAGCGTACGTTTTCAACAGCGAATAATATTTCTCTTCTTCAACCATTGTTTGGTGGCTTTGATTTCTTGTGATGTCTTTGCTTTTTCCTTCCAAGTAAGCAGCTTCTCTAGAAGGTTCTATAGATTTTTGCGCCTTGTACAAGGCAAATGTGCCAAAAACCGTCATGAATTGACCAGTCTTTTCAACCTGCTCAAAACCAGCATCGCGAAACATGTCAGGCAACGAGCCTTTAATTAAATCTGCAGTTTCTTCGAGACGCCGCGTAATCAAAGATGTCAAACTCATAAGAAGGTTCTGCGGCTTACCAAAGTCTGCGACATACAACTCTCCGTCTGGTTTGAGCACTCGGAACACTTCTTTCAGAGTGCGAGCCTTGTTTTCTCGTGTGAGATGATGCAAAACCATGCTGGATACGACACGGTCAAAAAAGTTGTCGGGGTATGGCAGTTCAAAAGCCATTCCATAATCCAGATGTATGTCTACACCGGTCTTAGCAACTTTCTCCTTGGCAATCTCAAGGATTTTTGGGTCGCCGTCGAACCCTACAACTTCGGCTTCAGGTTGAGCCTTCTTGAGTAGGATGGTGAGGGTGGCCGTGCCACAGCCCAAGTCAAGCACTCTATGCCCCTTCTCGATTCTTGCCTGCTCTACTAATCTCGGCTTGATTGTGGACTCGCGTGCAGCCCATTCCATCATGAAATCGTAAAATGGGGTCAAAAAACTGAAGCGAAAAGCGGGAATATACGCGCTTCTGGTTTGTTGTTTGTGTTCAGGTTGTTTGTGTTCTATTTTGTCCAAGTTTATTCATCTCTTCTATTTTTTAGCAGCCGCATGAATGCCCCGAATGCATTGAATGCCCCGAAGAGCGCTCGCTTCCACTTGCGTATTTCATCGGGTTTTTGTCAAATGTTGTCTTGCACATTTGACTGCAGAAGTAGTAGGTTTTACCCATGTGCTCAGACTTGAACTTAGCAGTTTTCTCCTCTACATTCATGCCGCATACAGGATCTTTAGTCATTCGCTTTTTTCACCTCCACTTTCCATTCAATTTCTCATAACTTGAGCAGTTTGAGAGTTGCCGAGTTGCTCACAACAAACAACGAACTGAACGCCATGGCACCTGCAGCAATTATTGGGTTGAGCAAAGCCATTGCGGCGACTGGAATGGAGACTGTGTTGTATATGAATGCCCAAAACAGGTTCTGTTTAATCTTTCTCATAGTTGCCTTGCTGAGCGTAATTCCACGCGCCACATCGCGCAGGTCATCTTTGATCAGGACAATGCCGCCGGTTTCTTTGGCGATGTCGGTTCCGCTCCCTATGGCGATTCCAACTTGAGCTTGCGCGAGGGCTGGGGCGTCGTTGACTCCGTCGCCTACCATGGCAACCACTTTGCCTTGGCTCTGTAGCTGTTTGATGACGTTCACCTTTTCCCATGGGAGAACGTTTGCAATGACAGAGTCAATGTTCAGTTGGTTGGCTATTGCCTTGGCGGTTCGTTCATTGTCGCCTGTTAGCATGGCAACTTCGAGTCCCATGCTTTTGAGTTGTTTTATGGCTTCAGCCGCGTTGTCTTTGGGCGTGTCCATAGCCGCTACGATTCCTGTGATTTTTCCGTTTACAGCAAGGAGCATAGCAGTTTTGCCCTGTTCCTCAAGTTTCGTCAGATGCGACTCAATCGATTCTTTCACGTCAATCTTGTTCTCTTTCATGAGTCTGCGATTTCCGAAGAGAATCACATGGCCCCCGAGAGACGCTTTGACACCATGCCCTGGTACAGCCTCAAAGTTTTCAGCGTCTGAAATGTTAAAGCCCGCTTTGGTTGCTGCCTTAACAACGGCTTCTGCCAATGGATGCTCTGAACCTTTCTCTGCAACCGCTGCAAACTCAAGGACTTGGTTTTCTTTGTGGCCCTCAAACGTTAGGATGTCGGTGACCGAGGGCTCTCCTTTGGTTAGGGTGCCAGTTTTGTCAAACACCACTGTGTTCAGTTTTCTGACGTTTTCAACGTATTCGCCGCCTCTGAGCAGCACTCCGTATTCGGCGCCTTTGCCAACTCCCGCCAAAATGGCGGTCGGTGTTGCTATACCCAGAGCGCATGGACAAGCGATGAGTAATATAGCCAAGAGCACGAGAAAAGCAAACGAAAAGCCCCTAGAAACTAACCAGTAAGTAAAGGCGATTCCTGCAACAGTGAAGACGGCTGGGACAAAATACCCGACAACGCGGTCCGCCAACTTCTGAACAGGCGCACTAGCCGACTGCGCCTCCTCAACTAAATGCACGATTTGCATGAGCGCCGTGTCCTCGCCAACTTTTGTCGCCTTAACCCTCAACAATCCCGTTTTGTTTATGGTCGCGCCTATCACTTCATTGCCAACGTTTTTCTCCACTGGAATGCTTTCGCCGGTGATGATTTTCTCGTCAACCGAAGAATAGCCTGAGACAACCACTCCGTCTGTTGGAATTTTTTCCCCAGGCTTCACAACAAAAACGTCTCCAACCTGAACGTCGTCGATTGAAACCTCAACCTCTTGCCCATCCCTCAAAACCCTTGCAATCGTGGGCTGGAGTTCAAGCAGTTTTCGAATGGCTGCAGCCGACCTCCTTCTGATGGTTTCTTCAATGTACTTGCCGAACAACACGAAAGCCAGAATTGCAACGGCTATCTGCATGTACTCTGATCCTTGGCCGGGAACAGTTTCAAGTCCTGGCAAAAATGCGCTGATTGCACCGTATATCCATCCGGCTAAAACACCAGTTGAAATGAGCACATCCATGTTTATTGCCCTATTCCTCAGTGATTTATAGGCACCGTAGTGAATAGCCCACCCTGCCATCCAGACGATGGGTGTTGAGATGATGAAAAAGGCGAGATTCCAGGGAGTGATGATTCCAGCCAGTTTAAAAGCCATCAAGGCTTCAAAAAGTCCTGCAATGACGAAGATGCCTACAAGGCGGAGGGTAGCTACGCTTATCACGCCTAGGAGAGTTACAGTGACCCTGCGCTTCAAGTTTTTCAATTCTTGTTCGGGTTGTTCATAAGTTCGAGCGCATGATTCGCTGCAGAAATAGTATGTTCGGTCTCCAATCTTTCGTTTGATTGCCTTGTCAGCTTCTACGACCATACCGCAAACGGGATCTCTCGGCAACTTGATTTCACTTCCTTGTCCTGCTCTTCAAATGAGTATTTGATGCTTGTCTAAGATATAAATGTATCTTTTAAAGATATATCATTTATAGATACAATCCAAGTGCCATCCCCTTTCTGGAGGTCAGAGGATCCCGCAATGGCGCACTTTTCGTAAGAGGAGAGTAGAAGATAATAGATATTCCGTGGGAAAGCCTCCGACCTTTTCCAAGGGACCGGTACACCTCTCGTCTTACAATGGGAAAGATGGAAAGAGAGAAATATAAATGTATCTTTTTTAGATATATCTTTATCTATAATATTTATATCCTCCGCCGACAATTTATCCTTTGAAGAACCAAAATGACAACCGAATCAAAAACTGAAACAATTGAAGACCTAATCTCCGACTTTTCCCGCTTTTACATACTAATGATTCTATATGAAGGACCAGCCCACGGCTACAGCATCATCAACCGCTTCAAACAGCGCATAGGAAAAGAAGTCAGCCCAAGCCTGGTGTACCCCTTTCTTCAGCAACTCGAAGAAAAAGGCTTGGTGAAACACACGTTAAAGCCGGTGGGCGAGAAAGAAAAGAAAGTATTCGAACTCACCAAAGAAGGAAAAGAACTCTGCACGGGCCTCTTCAAACGCTTCGCCGACCTAGTTTCCATCGCCATCGAACCCAGTCTCTACGTTTGCGCCCACTGCGGCTGCAAAGTCTACGAAGGAGGGTATCGAGAAGTAATCAATGGAAAGGAAACAACCTTCTGCTGCACGCACTGCGCCAACTCTTACAAAGAAGAGAAAAAACTTTCCAAAAAGGCAGTAAAGGGTGAAAAGCATGAACATAGCTAAGGATCCCGTTTGCGGCATGGAGATAGACGAGAGAACCGCCATGCGCAAGTCTATGTACGCAAACAATGTTTACTATTTCTGCTCAGCCACCTGTCAAGAGGAGTTTAACAAAAACCCTGAGAAATATTTACACGAAAGCATTGAAACGCATCACGCGAGTCATTACGGTGGCTACTGCGGCACCAGTGGTTGTGGCGCACCAGCCAAGGGTCCAGCTTGGTACTTTTACATTGGGCTTGTAGTTTTTTTGCTGTTGTTGTTGCTTCTTTTCGCACGTTAGGTGAGCAATAAGCCCTAGTGGAGGGACGTTGTATGTACCGAAAGGATTCAGCCGAGGTTCGTTTTGATCGCGTGGCCCGCTTTTATGATGCCTTCAACTTCTTTATGGAGCGGTTTGCTTCAAAGCACCGAAAAGAACTCTTGAGCCAAACCAAGGGCAGGATTCTTGAGGTAGGCGTGGGAACTGGAAGCAGTTTCCGAGATTATCCGCTTAGTAAGCATATTGTAGCCGTGGACATAAGCAAAGAGATGTTGCGGCGGGCTGAAGAGAAACTCAGGGATTACAGTGGGAAGGTAGAATTGCGCAGAGAGGACGTTCAAAACCTTTCATTCAAGGATGAAGCCTTTGACACGGTTTTCACTTCGTGGGTCTTCTGTTCGGTCACTGACCCGCTTAAGGGATTATCGGAAGTGCGCAGAGTGTTGAAAAAAGACGGGCAACTCCTCATGCTGGAGCATGTTAGGAGTAAGAACGGAGTGCTCGGTTACTTGATGGACAAGTTAAACCCTTTAGTTGCCAAGCTGGGAGTCGACAACATTAACAGGGACACCGTGGAAAACCTTCGGAAGACTGGGTTCAAGATTCAACAGGAGAAGAACCTTGCCTACGATGTGGTAAAGGCTATAGTTGCTACAAAATAGTTAGTGGATAAGAAAGAATAAATACGAGAACTCGTAATAATTTCTACGATTAAGCCAACTCAGGATTGGAAAGCGAACAGAATGTCTTCAATAGAAGAAGTGTCGTCAACCATTGAAGAGTACCTTGAAGCCATTTACAGGTTGCAAGAACGGGATGGCTCAGCCAAGACCACCGAACTCGCCAAGCAGTTGAAGGTGGCGCTTGGAACAATCACGAACACCATTGAGAGCATGGAGAAACAGAACCTTGTTATACACGAACCATACAAGGGCGTGAAGCTCACGGATAAAGGTCGAAGAATAGCCCTGGACGTTGTTCGGCGACATCGTCTCTCGGAACGTTTGCTCACGGACGTTTTAAGGTTGGAGTGGAGCAAGGCGCACGATGCTGCCTGCAAGCTTGAACATGCCTTCGCTGACAAAGAACTGAGCAAACCCTTGGAGAAAGCTTTGGGGAATCCAAAAACTTGTCCCCATGGCAATCCGATTCCTTCAGCGTCTGGAAAACTGGCGGAAGAAAGGTCTGAGCTTCTCACCAACCTCAGTCAGGGTGAAGGAGGGGTTATCGTGAAGATAACGGATGAACGACAGGACATGCTGCAGTATTTGGCTACTTTGGGCTTGGTCCCAGGCGCATCAGTGTCGATAGAAGAAAAAGCTCCCTTCAACGGTCCCATTATTGTCAAGGTGATGGGCGCAAGCTACGCCCTAGGAAAAAACGTGGCGTCAGTTATTTGGGTGAAGAGGAGCTGAACAAATTTGTTGGCGCAGTTCATACTAACCCTGCGAGAAGGCTTGGAAGCCGCACTCATCATAGCCATAGTCGCCGCCTACCTGAAAAAAATTGGAAAAAATGATCTGAGCAAATACCTTTGGTTGGGCAGCGGTCTCGCTGTTCTAGCCAGCGTTGTTCTTTCTGTGATCTTCTGGACGTTGTATGGTTTCGCTGAGAGTTTCGCTGGTTTGTGGTTTGAAGCCTTTGCCATGTTCACCGCCACGGCTGTGTTGACTTACATGATTTTTTGGATGGCTAAGAACGCCCGCAAAATCAGGGGTGAATTGCAAGAGAGGGTTGATGTTGCGGTTTCGTCTGGACAGTTGCTGGGAATATCCGCCGTAGCCTTCACTTCGGTTCTAAGAGAAGGCGTGGAGACTATTCTGTTTCTGTCTGCCGCTGCGGTCATTTCTTTCACGGAGACCGCTATCGGCGCCACCTTAGGCTTGCTCGTCACCGTGGTTGTAGCTGTCTTTCTTATGCGTGGAACAGTAAAACTGGATTGGAGAAAGTTCTTCCTATACACCAGTGTGCTGCTGCTTCTTTTCGCGTCGGGCATCACCATGCACGGAGCTCTAGCACTGCAGGAACTCGGCGTTTTGCCACCCATCATTGAACACGTTTACAACGTGAGTGCAGTATTGCCCGAAGACAGCGCCCTGGGTTCGGTTCTCCACGTGTTCGTCGGTTATCACGACGCGCCATCCTTGCTCATACTTCTCGTCCAAGTAGCATACCTCGCAGTTTTCGGAGTCTACATAAGAAGGGTGTACAGCCCTAAGTCGACATCCATTCAAACCCATGTTGCAACCTCACACGCCCAGTAAGAGAGTTGACTGCAATTGTCCTGCCATCGAGTCTTCAAAGAATTCAAGGAAAACACCGATTTCACGATTGCGTTGGCGGGCAATCCCAACGTTGGAAAGAGTTGCGTCTTCAATCAACTGACTGGATTAGGCGTGGTCACTGCCAATTATCCTGGCAAAACCGTCGAGTTGAACATGGGTGTAACAACGCACAACGGGCTAAAAATAGGTATAATTGACTTGCCTGGCACTTACGCTCTCAGCGCCTTTTCAGACGACCAGTGGGTGGCGAGAAGAGGCGTCTTGGAAGGACGCCCAGATGTTGTCGTCATTGTGGTGGACGCCTGCAACCTTCAACGAAACTTGTACATGGTGTTGCAGTTCCTCGAGTTGGGCATTCCAGTTGCTGTAGCCTTGAACCTCATTGACTGCGCAGCCAAAATCGGATTAAAAATTGACCATGAAAAGCTTTCAGAGCTTTTAGGTGTTCCAGTCGCTCCCACGGTTGCGGTTCGCGGAGAGGGCGTTAGAGAACTGATTCAGAAGGCGATCGACCTCGCCCAAGGAAAATTGAAAAACTCAAATCCCAAAATTGAGTACGGCTTCGACGTGGAGCAGGCTGTTCAAGCCCTGAAAGAAGCCATCGACGAACGTATGCCAAAAAGGCCATATGACTTGCCTTCTAGGGCTTTAGCCATTCAGCTTCTTGAAGGCGACCCCGAGTTCACTCAAATCCTAAAAGAAGGCGAGACTGAGGAAAAGTTGGACAGACAACACAGGTGGCGACATCGGTGGCGTGGTGAAAGACTCATCCAACAAGTGATTTTGCAATTGTCTGCTCTCTTGGCTAAAAAAATCGAAGAGAAACATGGCGAGCCCGCTGGGTTGAGAATTGCGCGTGAGAGACATGGGTTGGCTGGAACCATCGCTGATGCTGTTCAGACAAGGGTTAAACAGCCGACTCCCCTTTCTGAGAAGTTAAAGCATTACTCGGTTGCGCCCTACACAGGCATACCGTTGATGCTTTCTGTTGTGCTGGGCATATTTGCATTCATTTTTTACGCTGGCGGCTTGTTAAGCCAGGCGGTCGATGGTTTTTGGAGTTCTTTTATCTCCCCCTCTCTGAATTGGTTGATTTTTTCGCTTGTTCAAAGCCAAACATTAACTAGAATTGTTCTGTGGGGTGTCGACGCTGGAGTTTTGGCTTGGCTCAGCGTGGGCGTGCCATACGTGCTTACCTTTTACATTGTTTTGTCATTGTTGGAGGACACGGGCTACCTCAACAGTGTAGCTTTCTTAACAGATAACATCATGCATAAGCTTGGACTACACGGTAGAGCTATTATTCCTATATTGACTGGCGCTGGTTGCAACGTGCCAGCCATCATGGGTACACGTGTGCTGACAACAAAAAGGGAAAGAATCCTTGCAAGCACACTGATTGTTCTGGTTCCATGCAGCGCGCGAACAGCGGTTATTCTCGGCGCTGTCGCTAGCTTTTTGGGATGGTTTTATGCGGTTCTAATTTTTGCTTTTGAAGTTCTCCTCATAGGCTTGGTTGGTTTGGGCTTGCACAGGTTGCTTCCCGGCGAGTCTTCTGGGTTGGTTATGGAGATGTTCCCGTTCAGGATGCCTTCATCATCGGCCATCGCTAAGAAAACTTGGTTCAGGTTCAAAGACTTTGCTTTTGTAGCCTTTCCAATAGTGACCTTGGGCAGCCTTGTTATGGGCGCCTTGTACGAAACAGGATATTTGTGGGCAATTGTTAATCCTCTTCAACCTGTTGTTTTTGGTTTGTTAGGGCTTCCCGCAGTGGCGGGTATCACCTTGATTCTGGGAATCCTGCGCAAGGAATTAACTCTCGAACTGTTGGTAGCCTTAGCAATCGTTCAGTATGGCGCTACAGCCAAGAATTTATTAGTTTTTATGACGCCGCTTCAAATTTTTGTTTTCGCCTTGGTCGTTACAATCTATATTCCCTGCGTGGCAACCATAGCCGTTCTTGGAAGAGAGTTGGGCTGGAGAAACGCCCTGTTCATAATGGCGTTCACAATTGTCCTGGCTCTTGTAGTCGGCGGAATAGTTTACAGAATACTTCCCTTCATCTTGCCAATGAGGTGAAATGATGACGACTAAGAACAACTCAACAAAACATGATGAACTGTTTCAATGTCCCCTCTGTGGGTACCAATTTCATTGGAAAGAAGCAGAACAATGCCACGCTTGCCCCATTCAAAAACACTGCATCTTAATCATGTGTCCGAGATGCAACTACGAATTCCCAAACCAAAAGCCCTGACTGCAAACACAAAAGAAGGATGAAATTTTTATTTTCTTATCTTCTGGTGTGATTCGTTAACTGTTATTTTGTTATCCTTGCATGAGTGTTATCAGTGTCGTTGGATTTCGTTGACTAAGGCAGAATAAAGGCTGTTTCTTTTTGTGTGTTGTTGTAGCAGACTTGGAAGTGGTCGAATATGTCTGTTCTGCCTAGCAGGGGTGGGATGTTTTCTGTTTGGGCGAAGGCTATTTTGGCTTTGAATGTTTCTTCGCCTAGTTTTGTGTTTAGTTGGTGGACGTAGACTTTTATTTTTCCTCGGGTTATTCCTCCTACGTAGCCTGGTTTTCCTGCTTTAAGCTTGTAGCCTAATCCTTTGCATGCTGATTTGGGTAGTAACGTTATATCTGCGCCTGAGTCTGCGTAGAGTGTGAAGCCTCTCCATTTTTTGTTTTTGGCTTGCAGATAGATTGTGGCTACTGGTCTGTGGATTTCGCCAATTAGGCTGGAATATTCTCGTCTGTATGGGAAGGTGTATTGTTTCATTCTTGAGAGTCGTTCCATTTCTGGATTGCAGAATGATTAGGTCTTTTGAGGAGATTTGGATTATAAATTTTTGGAACTTAAGATAACAAATAAGCGTAATTATAAGATGAGTAGGTCTTCTGTGGGGATGTATGTGACTAGAATTTTTTTGTTTGGATGTTTTTTCTCTAGTTCTTCGACTTTTTTGTAGAGGTTTTTTCCTGATGCCACTACTTTTCCTTCCATGACTGCTACGTATTGACCTGCGTATCTGCGCATTTCTTGGTGGCTTATTTGATAAGACTCTGGAGTCTGCATGAGTGGTTTCCTATTGATTATTTAATTAATATTATCTATTATGTGTTATCCTTGCATGAGTGTTTTTAGTTGTTGGATTTCGCTGGCTAAGGCAGGATAAAGATAGTCAAGAATACGGTTAATCTCATCAACACTCCTCTTTTTCGTAGTTCTTCTTGCAACAAATCTCGTATGGTCATTTCTGTTGGTTTAGGAACCCCCAGCCTCGTCTCACCCTTTCAACCCTTTCCAACCAAAAACAACAATGCACAACCCTAAAATAAAATAATACGCTTTCCCCTCCTCTCAGCCATACACACCCAAACATACCTCCCCCGGTAGGTAGGGGGTCTATAAAAAACAAAAGAGACAACATAAACTCCTCAAACAACAATATTTGAAACCAAAAAGAGAAGGGTCTACCCCCCATGCGCACACACATAACCCATCAAACACCCCCATACAACATTCATCACGCAACCAATTTGACGCTTCTCTCAACTTTTTTACCATGTTTTCCATGAACATGTTTATCAACGCCCTCCATGAAGCCAATGTTGCCACAGAATTTATCATCAACAAACACCATGAAACCATAAACACGCACGATAATCCAACATACATATATATGACGGGCTTTTCCATCAACCGCAACATACCATAAACCATATATGCAGACAACGTTAAACCATCATACCCGGTCATAATGGAGGAAACAACATGGCTAAGTGTCCAAAGTGCGGAACCGAAGTAAGCTCGCCAAAGAAAAGATGGACAATGGCTGGACGACCGGACAAGTCAGGCAAGAGAATGCAACTAGAGATCGGACTTTTTGACTGCCCAAGATGCCACAAACCCTTCAGGGTAGTTCTGAACAAACGGAAAATCTAAAAACGCTAACAACCATCGACTTCGCGTTGAGAGAGAAAGGCTAACCGTCCATCTCCTCTTATTTTTATTTCTCTTTTTTTGTCTCTGCAAAGCTAACTCTTTTTCACCCAGATCTTCCAGTTTCGCGATTTAAGAAAACCTATTAACACCCAGATATCAACGACAGCAAGCAGTACTAAAGAAAACTGTGCCCAATCAAATCTTACGACGTCTAAACTCTGAACCCCATTTGCCCAAATGTCAACCCGATACGTAAGAAAACCATAAACAAGTGTGACATTGTAGCCTCTGTTTTTCAAACTTTGCAGATACGACTGAGCGCCGAACAACGGTACCAATTGAGGCGGACTCGCACCAGGCTGCCACACCCAAAAGGTTCCCAAAAACCCGTAGATTGCCAGAAACAGCAGTAAGATGTTAAAGATTAGCAGTATGATCAGATTTGACTTCAACTTCATAAGCATTGGTCGCCTTTTTACAGAGAGAACATTTACCCAAATATAACCTTTTTAGCAACGTTAGTTAACCATAATTGACTTTCGCATTCTAGAAAGCGTTAAGTTTTTAACGTAAGGTTGGCTTTTTTTCTGCAACGTTAAACATCGCTCAGAACATGACAAGTTGGCGAAAAATTGGAAAGAGCGAAATTGGTCAGAGCAAGATTGGCAAAGGCACTGAAGAACAGTTACGTCCAAACTATAGTTTTAGCAATTATCCTTTTTGGCAGCGTCTTCGGCTTCTTTTTTGGCCTGAGGATAGTCCTCAGAACAGAGTATCCATTTCTGGCAGTGGCGTCGGGCAGCATGATCCCCACCTTGCAAGTCGGCGACCTCATTGTGGTTCAGGGAGTACCAGACGCCAAAGAAATTTATGTTGGTCCAAACCCTACTGGCACCATGATTGTTTTTCATAGACCAGGCTATCCTAGGGGTGGAGGTTTTCTGTTTTACGCCGGGGATGAACTCATTGTGCATCGGGCAATAGCCAAGGTTGAAAACAATGGCATTTGGTATTTTCAAACTAAGGGCGATAACAATTACTCGCCGGATTTTTGGTATTCACAAGATAATACAACGCTTAGCGGTATGGTGTCAAGCGAACTCTTGGTAGGCAGGGTTGTAGGTGTGGGTCCGTGGATTGGCAACGTACCATTGTTTATGCGTACAACCCAGGGCATCATTTTAATTGTCTCTCTGTTTCTTCTAATCATTTTGATTGAATACGTTCCGGTAATTTGGGAAAAACGAGGAGAAGACGAGAAGACACCGACGAGTCAAAGCCTAACGGTTTGGCGAAATCATTGAAACGGTTCAAATCGTCAAGACTTTGGAAGCATCGTTACGCGAAAGCGGTCGTTTTGGTGCTTATCGTCCTGGGCGGTGTTGTTGTTTTTTGGTTAAGCTTGAGGGCTGCTTTAAAGTCAGAGTATCCTCTATTGCCCATTGACTCAGAGAGCATGAGGCCTACGTTAAACATTGGTGACCTTGTCGTTGTTCAGGGCTTGTCAAATGCTTCCGAAATTAAAGTAGCTGAGGAACCCTACGGTGACATCATGGTGTTTCGTAGACCAAACAGTCCAGACGTGCTTATCGTACAGAGAGCTATTGATAAAACTCCAGTTGATGGAGTGTGGTACATCAGAACTCAGGGAGACAACGCCTCCTCGCCTGCTTGGTGGAGTGAGGGGCAGGATGCTGGAGACACGTGGGGTGACGGATTATTTAATGAGAGATTTTTGATCGGCAAGGTTGTGGGCAAGATACCCTATATAGGCTACATTCCATTGTATGTGAGTGCATTTTTACAAACTCCTGCTGCAATGATTATATTTATTGCGTTGATATTTCTTGTCGTTTTGATAATGAGGTATCCCTCTTTGCTGAAGAAAAAAGCTGGAACCTCAAACTAAGGATGAATGCGAATTTTAGCCAGTCACTTAAGCGATATGTATTTAAGGTTATAACGGAAACCGTTATATACGCGCATACATAACGAACACGAAGGAGAGGCGAGGATGGAAAAGTCTTCAAAAATCTTGATAGCTGTTATCGTGATAGCGATTTCCATTGTCGGCGTGATTGCATCTGAGCAGTATTTGAATTCTCAAAAGTCGGTTGTTGTGCTGGCGACAACTACGAGCACCTACGATTCAGGACTGCTTGACTACCTAATGCCTCAGTTTCAAAACAAATACAACATTGAGGTTCAAATCATCTCTGTTGGCACGGGACAAGCCATAGCTATTGTCAGGAACGGCAGTGCTGATCTTGTTCTGGTGCATTCAAAGAAGTACGAGTTAGATTTCATAAACAGCACGTATGGAATTCACAGAGTCGGCGTGATGTATAACGACTTCCTAATAATTGGTCCAACAAATGATCCTGCTGGAATAAACAGTTTGACTGACGCAACAGAAGCATTCAGGAGAATCGCTGAAGCAGGCGATGCAGGCAATGCTACGTTCATTTCTCGCGCAGACAAATCAGGCACAAACACGTTTGAACTGGGCATATGGAGTAAGCTGGGAATGACGCCTTCAAACAAAACTCAAGGATGGTACTTAGAAGCCGGCGCTGGCATGGGAACCGTGTTAAGAATGGCTAACGAAATGAAAGCCTATACGCTAACGGACCGCGCCACATGGATATCCTTTAGAAGTCAGTTAACAAACCTAGTGATTTTGGTTCAGAACGACAAAGTCTTGCTGAATCCTTATGCAGTGATACTTGTCAATCCAGATAAATGGCCCAAAAGAAACTACAGAGAAGCTCTCACATTGGCTAAGTTCATGATCTCAGAAGAAGGCCAAGATCTGATAGCAAACTTCAAAAAAGAAGGAGAAACTTTGTTCACACCGATTGCTCGCAACATTACAAAGGCTAGCAGCTTAGGCTTTCCAACCCAAGAGCAAGAGGTCGCGTGGTACGATGCACAAACTTAGAACTTTTACATGAAGGTTTAACGATGGAAAATGTGTTGTTTGAAGTGTTGCCACGAGGCTTCCAACTTGTTTTTTCTCTTGATCCTGAGGTTTTAAACATAACCTTGCTTTCTTTGAGAGTGTCAGGAACTGCGGTTCTCATTGGTGCGTTGATTGGTGTGCCTATTGGAATGTTTCTTGGGCTTCGGCTTGTTGGAAAGAAGCGTTTAGTGCGTTTCATCAACATTTTCACTTTGATAGCAATTATAAACACTTTGATGGGGTTGCCACCTGTTGTTGTGGGTTTAGTGGTTTATCTCTTGTTTGTTGGATCAGGGCCCCTTGGTCCACTCGGATTATTGTATCAGCCCACTGCCATGATAATAACTCAACTCATAATGGTGATTCCTATAATAATAGGCGTAACAATGTCCGCTGTTGGAAGCGTTGAAAAAGCGATAAAAGAGAGAGCTATATCATTAGGCGCAACAGACAGACAAGCGGCTTGGATTGTTTTGAGTGAGGCTCGCATGGGTTTGTTGACAGCTATAATCGTGGCTTTTGGAGCTGCAATCTCTGAGGTCGGCGGCATAATGATAACTGGTGGAAACATTAGGTGGCATACGCGAACTCTGACAACAGCTATAGTTCAGGAAGTAAACCTAGGAAACTTCGATAAAGCCATCAGTTTGGGTGTTATTCTGCTGTCCATTGCGTTTGCGATAAATCTTGCATTTACAATTGCACAGTTGAAAGGAACAAAAAGGTAGATGCCACTCATCGAAGCGCAGAGTCTCTGCAAAGAATACTCTGAAAGACAGGTTTTGAACGACATCAACTTTACGGTTCAAAATGAAGAAATCTGCGTTCTCGTAGGACCTAACGGAGCTGGCAAAACCACACTTCTTCGGATACTCGATTTGCTTGAGGAACCCACAAGCGGAAGAATTCTGTTTGATGGAACAGAGATTGACTATTCTGCAAAAGATAAGGTGGTTCTGCGCAGAAAGATGAGTGTGGTTTTTCAACAGACAATCCTCTTCAACATGAGTGTTTTCGATAATGTAGCCTACGGTTTGAATGTTAGAGGTGAAACTAAAAGGAGCGCAGAGCAAAAGGTCAAAACGATGCTTGAACTGGTACAATTACGCGGCTTTGAGAACAAAAACGCTTTGGCTTTGTCTGGAGGAGAGGCTCAGAGAGTGGCTGTGGCCCAAGCTCTTGTCACTGAACCGGAACTGTTGCTACTTGATGAGCCGACGGCGAATCTTGACCCGAGAAACGTTTCTATCGTTGAGGAGGTTCTTTCTCGCGTAAATCGAGGAAGGAAAACAACGATGATAATGACGACTCACAACATGTTTCAGGCGGAGAACGTAGCCCACAGAGTGGCCGTGCTTAATGAGGGAAGAATAGAGAAGACTGGCACTTTTAAGGAGGTTTTTGGAGCGCCGTCCAAATTCTTGATGGACTTCGCTAGGCTTGAAAACGTTTTCTCTGGTGTTTCAAGAATAACTGGGGAGGGCACCTCAATGGTGGACATCGGCGACGGCTTGCAAATTGAAGCCGCTTTTGAGAAGGCGGGGAACATCACGGTTTTTGTGCGCCCCGAAGACATAATCCTCTCGTCTAATCGCATTGTTTCAAGTGCGAGAAATTTTTTTGAGGGACGAATAGTTGAAACCTCAGACCTTGGAACTATCGTTAAGTTACGAATTGAGGCTGGAAGAGATTTTACGGTGCAGATAACCAAGCGGTCGTTTAACGACATGCACCTTAATGTAGATTCTAGGGTTTTCCTCGCTTTCAAAGCGTCCTCAGTCCAAACAATATAGAATTCCTTCCAACATACCAATCTCAAACAAACGCTTAAATCAAAAAATGCACAGAGTTGAAAACATGTCTGGAACTGAGACGCTTTTACCCTATCTCAAAGAGCCCGCAAAAGAGGGACAACCAATAATTATCGTGGACACTAGAGAAGCCAGCGCGGTACCTAAAATAGTTAAGGGATTGAAGGAGCAAGGCGCCGAGATTAGAACTGAAGCGCTTCAAAAGGGCGATTATATTGTATCTGACCTGTGCGCGATTGAGAGAAAAACCGTGCACGACTTTGTATATACATTAACTAGGCGTTACCTTTTTGAACAGCTTTTCAAACTGAAAGAGGTTTACGTCAGACCTCTCATCCTCATTGAGGGTTACTTGCCTATAGTTTACAAGTTCAGTAAGATTCAACCTGCCTCAGTTTGGGGCGCTATGTTCGCGCTAGCCAAACAGGGCATAGCCATCATACACACAAACAGCTACAAGGAAACAATTGACTTTTTGATAACAGCCGCTAAACAAGAACAGATAGTTGAAAAGAGAGTGCCCATCGTGCACGCGATTAAGAAGACTGAGACCCTCGCCGACGCGCAAATATTCTTCATAGCCAGTTTGCCCAACATTGGAAGAGAGAAGGCGGTTTCCATTCTTAATTTGTATCAGACGCCTATGAACGCTTTGATAAACGTGGACAGATGGGCGAAAGAAGCGTATGGTCTGGGACCGATAATAACTGAAAAAGTCAAGCAAGTGTTGCAGACACCGTACAAAGAATAAACTGTCTTTTATTTTTTGTAGACTACCCTACCTACCGGGGGGCATAGAATTTCTATCCAACCAACCAACGAAAAATGGCATTGCAGAAAAGTTATAGCCGAAGCAAGCCGATTTGCTAACAGAGACAGCTTGTTAGAGGTTTCTGCGATGCCAAGAGTGAAAGTGAACGACATTCAAACGTATTATGAAGTGAAGGGTGAAGGCTTCCCATTAGTGATGATCAATGGAGGTAACGAGAGCTTGGACTGCTGGGATCCCCGTTTGATTGAGGCTCTCTCAAACAGATTCAGGTTGATTTTGTTTGACAATCGTGATGTTGGACGCACAAGCGCTTCGGATCGGGAATATGCTGATCTGGGATTATGCGCCGATGATACCGCCGGTTTAATGAACGCTCTTGGTATTTCTAAAGCTCATGTTTTGGGATTTTCGCTTGGTGGAATGATAGCCCAAGAGGTAGCTATCAACTACCCAGAAAAGGTTTCGAAACTGGTTCTCTACTCTACAGGCAGTACTTGGCGCCTTGGTCCAGAGCTATCCGAATTTGTGCCTGCACTGGAACGGGCTCGCTCGACGGAAGAAGTCGTCCAATTATATCGCTCTCTTCCTATTGCCAACGAGTATCCTGGCGATTTGATCGAAAAATACCCTAGTGTGATTAATGGTTACACGGCGGATTTTGTCAAGAAAAACCCAGACTTTGTAGACTCCTATTTCAAGAGATTTGGAGAGCACCCTATTTCAAAAGAAGGTGCAAGACGGCAGTGGAATGCATTGAAGCAGTTCAACACGCAGGGGAGGTTGAAACAGATCAAAGCGCCAACCCTCGTGCTGCATGGTAGGAAGGACTTTGCAATGCCTCCTAAGAACGGCGAGATCTTAGCCGAAGGAATACCCAACGCTAAACTTGTCCTCTTTGAAAAGTCAGGTCACGCGCTTGCAGAAGAAATGAGCCAAGTGATCCCCACTATCACAGAGTTTCTTCTCTAAACCAGCTCTACAGTCAAAATGATCCGCGCGCTTCTATCCAACCAAGAGACTGCCCTTGCCCACGCCAGCGGGCGACATTCCTTGAGGCGTCATTTTTTTGTGTGTGCATAGAAATTCTATCCTCTCTCTCGGTCGGTCGGACGGACTCTCTCGGTCGGCTAAAGCGAAAAGGCTAAGAATTTAAATCGTGAACGTCTTAAAAGGTTTCGTAATTGGCAGAATTGGATTTGGTTTTAGCTGTTCTTGAGATTGAGAAAAAGAACTAGCTACGGAGGAGATGTTCGCATGGAGGAAGAGACCGAACAGGACATTGAGCTCATGAAGGAGAAGGGGAGACAGGCACGAGGAAGGAGGACACATCTAAGACAGCAAGCAACACGAATACGCAGAGAGAAATGGGAGAGATGTGGCAACATTGGTTGCAAAGCAAGAAACAACTTTGACACATGTTTAGGTGCAGAAGATTGCAAGTATCTTGTAGAAAACAAAAAAAGGCGAATAGAATGACAGAAGAAGTAACAGAAATAGAGCCAAAATGTGTCAAGTGTGGGAAGACCGAGTTTGAGCTTATGAGAACGATAGATTCTCAAATAACTGCAACATGTCTTAATTGTGGAGAACCACACCTTTTAGATGCCATTGATAAAGACACGGGAAAGCCTTGTAGCCTAACGTTTTGGTCTCCAAAAATGGAAGAGAAATAAACAAAGTAACACTCTATCCTCTTCTTTTCATGTCGGTTGTTTTTAGCTAGTGACAACCAAACATAAAAGACGGTTTTGTGCTTTAGATATATCTGGCGAATAGGCATGGGTTAAATGGGTTTTCCGAAACTCCGTAATGAGAGCTAAAGTTTCAACATCTTTCGAGCGTTTTCACCCAGAATCTTACGCTTAGTCTCATCCCTTAATGGCAATCTCCATATCGCCTCTACGTTCCTCTTAATTCTTGGAACACCAGGCCAGTCGGAACCAAAAACAAACTTGTCAGCAATCTCCTCGAAGTCTGGAAAATATTTCAACAGATTCTGAGGTGGAAGCCCCGAAACATCAATGTACACATTCTTGTGCCTTTTAGCCAAGAAAAAGGCTATATCATACCAGAAGCCGCGTCCACCATGCGCCTGAACAACCTTCAAATCGGGAAAATCAACCGCAACATCATCAAGATACAACGGATCAGCGTATTTCAACCGTGCATTCTTAAAAACAGACGAGCCTGTGTGAAAGTTCACAGGGATATCCAACTCTTGAGCCTTCGAGTAAAGCGGATACAGCTTCGCATCGTTGGGATAAAAGTGCTGATAGGGCGGCAGAAGTTTCAGTCCCTTCATGCCCAAATCATGAACCAATTTATCAAGCGTTTCAGCAGGATCAGGGTCCGTAACAGGATTGATGGAAGCAAAGGGAATCAACCGTTCACTTTCACGGCAGAACTCAGCCACAAACTCGTTCTCAACTATCCCCGTGGTTAGGGGCGCAATCTCAGCCAAAACAACCGCATAATCTATGCCTTCTTCGTTCATGAACTCTAAAAAATTCCTAGGAGACATGTTCTCCTCAAAATTCTTGTAAACCAGCGGGTTGACACGCTTCATGTACTCATGAACCCAAGGGTTCCACATGCCGTATTCAGCAACATGCACGTGAAAATCTACAACAACCATCCCAGTTCCCCGTCATGAAACTACTCTTTCTGAAGCTCCGAAAGAATCTTCTCATAAAAGTCTAACGACTCTGGATTAACCAACGCGTCCCTGTTCGTGACCGGTCTGCCGTTTACCATGTTTTGAACCGCGCTCTCAACCTTCTTCATGTTAAAAGTATACGGAATATCAGGCGCCTCAACAATTAAGGCTGGAACGTGCCGGGGAGAAGCCTCCTCACGCAAGGCTCTTCTAATCCTGTCCTTCAAATCCTCAGTTAATTGAAACCCCGAAGCAAGTTTCACAAAGAGAATGACACGCTGATCTCCCTTCCAGTCTTGCCCTACAGCCATGCTGTCAGCTATTTCCTCAAACCTTTCCACAACATTGTATATTTCAGCCGGACCAATACGCACTCCAGACGGTTTCAACGTGAAGTCAGAACGACCCAAGAAGGTTATTCCACCCGTGTCGCCATGGATTAGAATCCAGTCGCCGTGCCGCCAAACATTAGGATAAACATTGAAGTAGGCATCCCTGTACTTTTTGCCCTCGGGATCGTTCCAGAAATAAACAGGCATAGACGGGGCTGGGGCTTCGCAAACCAGTTCTGCTTGTTGATCGACCACAGAACTGCCATTTTCATCGTACGCCCTAACCTTCATTCCCAAGGCTGCACCCTGCAATTCACCCCCATACACCGGTTGGATAGGAGTTCCGGCGGCAAAGCAGCCGTTGATGTCTGTGCCTCCAGCTATAGAATTGAAGTGCAAATCCTCTTTGATTTCTCGGTAAACGTACTCGAACCCCTCAGCCGAGAGAGGTGAACCAGTCTGAGATATTTCCCGCAACGATGATAAATCGTAAGCCTTGGCTGGTTTGGCGCCTATGCTTCTGAGGTAGTTGATGTAGCTTGCGCTGCAGCCGAAAATGGTTATTTTTTCAGCCTGAACTAATTTCCACATAGCGCCCCAATCGGGATAGTTTGGGTTGCCATCGTACAACACAACAGTGGCTCCCACAGCCAAAGAGCCTAACAGCCAATTCCACATCATCCAGCTGGGAGTTGTAATGTAAAAGATTCTGTCTTCACGTTTTAAGTCGGTGTGAAGCATCAGCTCCTTCAAGTGGTTGATGAGAACGCCGCCTGCTCCTTGAACCATACACTTGGGCTTACCTGTCGTGCCCGAAGAAAACATGATATAGGCGGGGTGGTCAAAAGGCAACTGTTCAAAACGAATTTCCAGTTGTCTTCCTTCAGACACGAAATCATTGAAAAGCACAGAGTTTGGAACATGACTAACATCGGGTTTCTCTTCCGTGTAAGGAACAACTATTGTTTTTTCAAGCGAAGGTAATTCCTTAGCGATTTTCTCCACGTTTGGCAGAACGTTGAAGGTCTTTCCTTTATAGGGATATCCGGCGACGGTGAACAACACTTTCGGTTCGATTTGACCGAAGCGGTCTAAAACCGCCACTGGACCGAGTTCGATGCCGCAAGAAGACCAAATAGCTCCGATGCTTGTAGCGGCGAGCATGGCGATGGCTGTTTCCATTAAGTTAGGCATGTAGGCTGCAACACGGTCTTCAGGAGCAACTCCTGCCTCGCGTAACGATTTAGCCAAGCACGTGACAGAATGGTACAGTTCTGCGTAGGTCATTCTGGTTGATTTCTGGTTTTCTCCTCTGAAAACGAACGCTAAATGGTTGTCTCTATATTTTAGAAGGTTCTCGGCGAAATTTAATCTTGCACCCATAAACCATTTTGCACCTGGAAATCTGCTCAAGTCGTCAACTACGGCGTCATATTTGCGGGAGGCTTTTATCTCTCCGAGTTCCCACATGGCTGCCCAAAATTGGGGTATGTTTTCAATCGACCACTTGTAAAGTTCACTGTAAGAGTTGATTTCGAGACCGTGTTTTTCATTAACAAAGTTGATGAAACGGGTTATGTTAGCGTGTTTTATGCGCAGTCGGGAGGGCACCCATAGTGGCGTTCTCATGGCTCTCTCACATACCCTTGAATAGAAACTTAATGATTGGTTATTAAAGCATTAAGCAAAAAGCCACAGGCATGGCTCAAAATAGGGCTGACAATCTGTAGCTCGGGCTTGAAAATAAACCCTTAAAAACATTGCTTTAACATTATTCTACTCTAAACTCGCCTATGAAGCTCACACAAAATGATGGAAGAAAAAAATATGGCAACAAAAAAACCAACGATTGGAATCATAGGCTTGGGTCCTGTCGGCTCCATCCTTGCAGCCCACTTGGCGAAAAGTCGAGTAGACGTGGTTGTTCAGGACGCTATGCCCAACATTCGATGGAAGGTAAAGCAAGACGGCATCAGCGTTTCTGGAATCACCCAACTAACTGCCAGAATAGATAAAATCGCTGATTCTATTTCTGAGCTCTCTGAGTTTGGCACCGAAATAGTTTTCATCGTCACTAAAGCTTGTTATCTCAAGGACATTCTTCCAGAGATTAGGCAGATTTGCACGCCAAAAATGAAAATTGTTAGTTTTCAGAACGGACTCGACAACGAACGATTCATTGCAGAGCAGTTGGGAATCGGCACTGCCTATCGTGTTGTCATTAATTACGCAGGAAATCTTGCTGGTCCAGGAAACGCTATAATGAACTGGTTCCAACCGCCCAACTACGTGGGTGTCTACCATGAGGGCAAATATTCCATCGACGAGACCACAAGAAAAATCGCAAGCATGCTAACAACGGCGGGGCTGAAAACAGAAGAAACCTCTGACATCAAAAAGCACGTGTGGGAAAAAAACATCTTGAACTCGGCTCTCTGTTCAATCTGCGCCGTAACGGGTCAGACAATGAAGGAAGCAATGGAGTTTGAGCATAGTCGCACTCTTGCCATTAAGATACTTGAAGAGGGATTAAAGGTGGCGAAGGCTGACGGATACGACTTCGGCGTAGAGGCTCTCAAAAAGTTTACCCTGTACCTAGAGAAAGGGGGAGCCCACAAGCCCTCAATGCTCATAGACGTCGAAAACAAGAGACCAACTGAAATTGACTTCATGAGCGGAGCAATAGTTCGCTACGGAGAAAAATACAGAATCCCAACACCTGTCAACTCAACCTTCACCGATCTGATAAAAACCATAGAAAATCGATACCTCAACCCTAGATGATTCCCCATGGAAGCTCTGCAATCATTTCGCTATTGGCTCTCAGACCGACACAAAATCGCATGGGAATGGAAAAGCAGCAGAAAAAGACCCGTCATTGGCTGGACCTGCACTTACACGCCTGAAGAAGTCATTTACGCTGCTGAAGCCCTGTCAGTTATGGTTTTGGGAGACCTTAGCGGCACTAAGCTGGCAGATGCTTATGTGCCAAGTAATTCTTGCTCCTTTGCTCGCAGCTGCTTCAACGCAGCCCTCAGAGGCGACTACGATTACTTAGACGGTTTCGTCGAGTCGAACAGTTGTGACAACAGGGGCAAAATCTTTGACATGTGGCAGCACTACAGCAAGATTCCCAACATTTACTTCATCAACACTCCGCACACCAACACAGAAAAGGCACATGAATTCTTTTATCGAGAAGTTGTCAGGTTTAAAGAGTGGCTTGAAAACAAGTTTGGAAGACCTATTTCAAACGAGTCGTTGAAGAAGGCGATAGAAGTCTACAACGAGAACCGACTCCTTCTTAAGAAAGTCTACGACCTGAGAATGAAGAACCCGCCGCTCATCTCAGGAGCTGAAGCGTTAGAAATATCCCTATCCAGCACAGTTTTACCTAAAGAAGAGCACAACAAACAGTTGAAAAGCCTGCTCAACGAGGTTTCGAACCGTTCAAATCCGCCAAAAGAGGGTGTGAGGCTTCTTTTGACCGGAAGCGTCATGGACAACACCGAATTGATAAAAATCATCGAGTCTGTAGGTGGAAGCGTGGTAGCCGACGACTGGTGCACAGGCTCCAGATACTTCTGGAACCCAGTGGGTTCAGCTGACAATCCAATTCGGGCTATTGCTCGACGCTATCTGGATAAAATTCCCTCCTCGTTTATGTACAATCATGAAGAACGTTTCAAGCACGTTGCAGAAATGACTAAACAATACGATGTGGAAGCAGCCATAATATTCGTTCTAAAGTTCTGCGACACCCACATGTTTGACGCGCCACTGTTAAGAGACGAACTGAAAACCTTGGATCTGCCTGTCTTGTATTTGGAATGGGAACACTCAATGAGCGGCATGGCTGGGTTGAAGACCAGAATCGAGGCGTTCATAGAAATGGTTGGAGGAGTGAAATAAGCAAAATGTCTGAGAGAGGGCTGCAGGCGACACGTGGGTTCTACAGAAATTACATAAAGAAATACTACGAGGACGCCCACAAGGCTAAGGCTGAAAAGAAGCCTGTCGTCTGGGTGACCTCAACCTTTCCCGTTGAGACTCTACTCGCCATGGATGTTGTTCCGATTTGGCCCGAAAACTACGCTTCAGTATGCGCTGCCCGACAGGCTTCGGTGGGACTCTGCGAACGAGCTGAAAGGGAAGGCTTCTCCAGAGACTTGTGCTCTTATTCCCGTTGTGTGCTCGGGTCCATGTTTGGCGAAAAGGAGGGTTTACCTGAGGGCGGCCTGCCTATACCAGATTTTTTGGTGACAACAACATGCGCCTGTGACACTCACTTGAAGTGGTTTCAGGTTGCCAGTCGACTCTACAAGGCGCCGTTATTTCTTCTAGACGTGCCCTACAACATAAGTGGTGCCGATTCACAGAACCTTGAAAAAGAACAAGTCGAATTCTATGTTTCTCAATTGGAAGAACTCTTTTCGTTCCTAGAAAAACAAACAAGCACAAGACTGGACAAGGCAAGACTGCGAGAGACAGTGGCTCTTTCAAACCAGACCAGCCAGTTGTGGATGGAAATTCAGGACTTTAGGAAAAGTATCCCTTGTCCCATGGATGCGAGAGACGCGTTCTCAGCGGTTTTCTTCATGCTGTGCATTCCTGGTACACAACTCGCCGTGAACTATTATAAGCAGTTGCTGGATGAAGTGCGCCAACGAATGCGAGAAGGGATAGGCGTGATTGAGGATGAAAGGTTCAGGCTGGTTTGGGACAATCTGCCCCTTTGGTTTAACTTGAAAATCTTTGAGTACTTAAACAGTCTAGGCGCTGTCGTTGTGGCCGAGGTTTTCTCTCACACATGGGCTGGGAGCCTCGACCCTTCGAAGCCCTTTGAGAGTTTAGCCCGCAAGTATCTGCCAAACATGGCCAATTCGAGCATTAAGCGTAGAGTTGACATAATCCTCAATCTTGTGAAAGATTTTCATGTTAATGGTGTGGTTCTTCCCACCAACTGGGGTTGCCGAATGATGTCAATCGGCGAAACCATAGTCAGAGACGCTGTCTTTAAACAGCTTAGAGTGCCCAGCCTGATAATTGACGTTGACTCTTCGGATTGGAGAGGCTTCAACGAGGCGCAGATTAAGGACAGGTTCGAAACGTTCTTTGAAACATTGAAGAGACAATAGCGCGAACTAAGAGGGCCACAATCCCAAGGCTTTGACCGCTTCGGCTACTCTGCCAACTCCGAGCAGTAGGGCGGCTGTTCTCATGTCAACCTGGCGTTTCTTTGATGTTTGGTAGACTTCGTCGAAGGCTTTGACCATCATGCCGTCGAGTTTTTTGTTCGCCTCCCGCTCAGACCATCGTTCCCGCGTGAGGTTTTGCACCCATTCGAAGTAGCTGGATGTTACGCCGCCTGAATTGGCAAGAATGTCGGGTATGAGGAAGATTTTTTTCTCTTTCAAGATTTTGTCGGCTTCTGGCGTGGTCGGCGCATTGGCTGCTTCTGCGACTATTTTGGCTTTTACTTTGTCGGCGTTTGCCTTGGTTATCTGATTTTCAAGCGCGGCTGGAACAAGGATGTCGCACGGTAATTCTAGCAGTTCTTCATTGGTGACTTGTTTAGAGTCTTTGAAGCCCACGACAGAGCCTGTTTTTCCCTTATGCTCAAACACTTTGACGGGATCGACACCTTTCGGATTGTAGATTCCACCCTTTGAATCGCTCACAGCCACTACTCTGTATCCTTGCTCGTGCAAGATTCGGGCGGCGTTCCATCCCACGCTTCCGAATCCTTGAACCGCAACCGGGATGTCTTTGGTTTTCATTTTTAAGTGTTTGACTGCTTCGCGTATGCAAAAGACCACTCCCATCGAGGTTGCCTCTTCTCTCTGCTTGAACCCCCCAAGGATGATGGGCTTTCCCGTCACCGACTCGGGGATGCTGTATCCTTTGAAGGTGCTGTAGGTGTCCATAATCCACGCCATGGTCTGCTCATCAGTGTAAACGTCTGGTGCAGGAACATCACGGTAGGGTCCGATTAAGTCTAAAATCATGGTCGCGTATCTGCGGGTCAAGCGTTCCAGTTCGCCCTTTGACATCTCCTTTGGGTTGCAACTGACGCCTCCCTTGGCGCCTCCGTAAGGTATGTCAACAACAGCGCACTTCCAAGTCATTAACATGGATAACGCGGTGATTTCATCCAAGGTCACGTCTGGGTGATATCTAACCCCACCCTTGAATGGTCCACGAGCGTCGTTGTGCTGCACCCTGCAACCCGAAAAAACTTTGACTGTGCCATCATCCATCTTGACTGGAAGAGAAACAATCAACGCACGCTTGGGCTGCTTGAGAACCTCGTGGATTCCAGAGTCTAAGCCTAAAAGTTCAGCAGTCATGCTCAGTTGGTGGTGCGCGGCATCCAACGGATTTGGCTTAACTTCACTCATTTGCATCGTCTCCGAAAGGGTAAATATTTCAGAGAGAACCCTAATAAGCCTTGTACAAACCAGCTCATCAAAAAATTTCGTTTTGAAAGTTAAGGTGCACCGGCTATCGAGGCTTCAAGAATTCGCTTTACGATGGTCAGAACCGTGCCGATTTGTTGGCTCTGAAGCCCAATCACCAAAAAAGTTACTCCCAAAAGCAGAACGAGTGAACCTATGACTCTTCGCTCCGACACATCCATGCAAATGGCCTCATCTTTCCAAAATATGTTATAGAGATCTATTTAAACACGGCGACAACTTGTGGAAAAAAAAGATGATGAATCATTTAGAGTTTGGGTGACTGTTAACTTTTCATAGGTGCTTTCTTAGTTTTTCTTCAATGAACTGCTTGGGAACCGCTCCTATGATTCTGTCGACTTCCTTTCCGTCTTTCATGATGAGCAGCGTGGGTATGCTAATTATGCCAAAACTCAGGGCTGTCTCGGGATTCTCGTCCACGTTCAGCTTTCCAACTGTTACTCGACTCGTGTAGTCTCTTGCCAACTCATCAACCACAGGCGCTATCATTCTGCAGGGACCACACCAAGCAGCCCAGCAATCGATGAGCATCAGGGGATATTTTTGAACGGTTTCGTTGAAGTGAGCATCTTCGAGGGTGATTGGAACATTTTTTGAAGATTCTTTCCTCTCCACTTTTGTTGTCAACTCCTTCATCTTCTTAGTGCGGATTTTCTCAAGCTCCACATCTTTCTCTTTGTCAAGACGTCTACTCTCAATTCTCATGCACCTGTCCATAATAACAGTTAAACCAGCCTTGCGTGCCTGGGCAGCGGCTTCTTCGTTGACTATCCCAAGTTGCATCCAAATCACGTAGGGTTTTCCATTTTTCTTCTTCAATTGAATGGCTTGCTCAACTATGGGCGGCACATCTTGAGACGGCCTAAAAATGTCCACAACCTCTAACTCTTTTTGAACATCCTCAGGCAAGTCTAGAAGCGACTTGTAGCTCTTTTCACCCAGAATTTCGTCTGCAAAGGGATTGACAGGAACGATGCGCCAGCCTCTCGACTTCAAAAACTGCGCCACAACGTGACTGTCTTTAGAAGGGTCGCTGGAAAGCCCCACAACAGCGACAGTCCGGTACTTTTCGAGAATATCCTTAATCTCTTCTTCGACATCCATGCCAATTACCTTCGCTTTTGCTTGCAGTTTCAAGTCGCAGGTTGGAATATCCTTAGGATTGCCGAGACTATAATAAATGTTTACTCCTATTCATGTGCAGATGGAATGATTCTCGGAGCGTCCCTAATGTTTAGAAAGCCAAGTAGATTGTTAGCCCTTTTTTCAACAGCCAACCCTACGACAAAGGCTAGCAAGGCGCTTGACACACCTATGAAAACCAAGACAGGAATCAGAATTATCGTTGCCGACGCCGGTGCGAATATGAGAGTCGTCAACCAGTACAGAGGAACTCCCGTGATTGGCCATATGAAACAAGCGTAAAGACTGTTCTTTTTGCGCAAAATCAACCATCTGGCGATCAAGCCAACAAAAAAGTGAGCAGGAATAGCCGCCAAATCAATTTGGGGATATGGAAGTTTCATTGCCGCCAAAGTACCCGCGATTAAGCCTCCTGCGGGGCCTCCCCAGCAAGCGGCGAGTAGGCTGAAGACCCAGCGTGGATCAAACCTGAAGGGCGGGTATACGAGAACGTAAAGCCCAGCATTTCTGACGGTGAAGGCCAGGGAACCCATTATGGTTGCGAACAATAGTTGTCTTCTATTCATTTTGAAGGATTGTCTGAAATTCGTCATTGTGGACGCCTTAGGGTTTCGTTGAGGAAATTTTTTATAACTTTTTTGACACAGTTTGGTTTCAAAGTGGTGCGAAATGAGTTACAAAACCAAGGAGCGATCAGTGGCGTTCACAATACGTCTTCCTGTACGATGCGTTCAAATAATTGACGAACTAATCAAGGCTGGTATCTATTCAAGTCGGGGCGAGTGCATTCGAGACATTGTTAGGTCAGCGTTGAGAGACGGCTTTCACAAGAAAATGTTGCCCGAATCTTCAATCTGACTTAGAGCAGTTTTTCTCCAATCTTTCGAACGGCTGCTACGCCCTTCGATACGCTTGCGTATTTAAGCGGCGTCTCTCCACTCATGTCAGCCTTCTGGATTTGTGGGTCGTATGGAATTAATCCCAGCAACGGCAGACCGTTCTTTGATACGAAATCTTCAATAAGCTTGCCCTCTTCCGAACTGGTCACTCTGTTTCCAACTATAAACGCCCTCTTTATGCCCAGGTCTTTTGTCAATGCGAAAAGCTTCTTAGCTGTCTCCATCGACTTCAGGCTTGAATCAGTCACGATGAGCATGGTGTCCACGTGCTCGGCTGTGCCTCTGCCCATGTGTTCAACCCCTGCCTCCATGTCTGTAACGACCACTTCTTTCCTCCTAACCAGTAAGTGGTGAAGCAGCGCCCGTATCACAGTGTTTGCGGGACACATGCAGCCGCCGCCTGCGTTCCGAACGGTTCCCATGACGAGCAGGTTCACGTTGTAGGGGGTCTTCACACTGAATTGGTCAATAATGTCTTCAACCGTGAAGGAGAGGTTGTAAACTCCAGGCACACCAGTCTGAGTTTTAGACTCGATTAATGGAGTGTTTTCAGAAATTGGCACAATCTTACCCGCCTCTTCCGCTGGAACGCCCAGAGTTAAGGCAAGGTTTGGTGAAGGATCTGCGTCTATTGCTAAAACCGTGAAACCCTTGTTGGCAAAAAACTCGGCTAGGACTCCTGCTATGAGGGTTTTGCCGACTCCGCCCTTGCCTGAAACGGCGACTTTCATGTTTGAAACCTTTTTCTGCCCTGGTCTTTTTCACTTTTTTATTGGCGACAATAGTAGGCGTTCTGAGCCCACGTCGACCTCGGCGATTACGCAGTCTTCGAACACCTTGGACACTCCTAGAACGTCTCTTACGGTTACTTTTTTGCCGTCGGCTTTGGCGTAAACGGCGTCCTTGAATACAACCTCGTCTTTCTTGAGCACTTTAAACTCGCACATATTAGTCAGATTCCTTGAACCTTTTATTGAAGCATTCCGTTTCCTATAAGGCTTGTTTTGAAATGCAGCGGACTCTCAACTCTTCATACGCTTCTTTTGGATCAGAAAACTTGGCAACCAGTTTTTCAAACGGGCAAACATCCACTTTTTTGACGTCGAGAATACGGGGAACACGCCTTTCAAACTCATGAAAAATGTTGTGTTCCTTCAAAACTTTGATTCCACCTTCACTGGCGGTAGCTGCAAAAACAGCAACCACGCCTGAATAGACTAAGAGCAAGGCTGCGGCGCGTCCCACTATTCTGTCGGCAACTGAAGAGTCGGCCATGTTGTCTCCGAGCCGTTTAATTGCGTCTAGCAAGCCGTTTATGCCATGAGCTTCTGTTTCGAAGATCACTCTGCCCTCTTTTGCGACGACTAGGCTGACGTTCTTCTGGTTCAGTCTCTGCTTGGCGAGGTTGAGGTCAGCGCACATTCAGAATCACTTTTTCTCTATAGTGAACAAATCTTCTTCAGGCGAGGACGCCACCTCTCGGGCTAACTGGATGTTCTTGTAAGACTGACGGTCTTTAGGCAGTGATTTCTTAAGCTCCTCAAACTTGGTTTGTTTTAATGTGACAGTTACCTGTCTTTCATTGTTGATTTTGAATGCTGCAGAGATGGTCTCAGGCTTGTTTTTGAGCTTCAGTTTGCCGTTTCCAACAGTGCACTGAGTTGTCACTTGGATTCCATCGATGGCGCATGAAAAGGGCACAATACGCTTTAGGGTAGCAGTTGCTTGCAGTTTATTGTCGCCTTTTTTAGTCTTCAACTCTCTGAGACCGATCAGTCCCATGCGAATGCCTATGACCAGAAATGATCCCAAGTGTCCGTGAAAGTCAACAGCCTCTTTTACGATTGACTCCAAGTCTTGCCCTTGTCTAACCATTAGACTCCACTTCTTAATCGGTATTGACTAAACAGTTAAACATTGTTTCTAATAAGCTATACAAAACGCTTTTACTGAAGCATCTTATCCAATGTTTTTTGCTCCAGAGCAGGTTGACACCCGATGGAATCCTCTCGAAACGCATTTGACACATTCGTCAAACCGATTCGGAGGTTGATTGAACAGAGGGGGTTCTCAGCGCCGACGGAGCCTCAGGGAAAAACCATACCAAAAATCTTGGAAGGAAAGAACGTCCTCTTGATTTCACCAACCGCTACCGGCAAGACCGAGGCTGCCGTGTTGCCTGTTCTTCACATGCTTATTATGACTCCTGAGCGCCCTCCTGGGATCAAGGTATTATATATTACGCCGCTTCGAGCCTTGAACCGCGACTTGCTCGAACGCCTCGAATGGTGGTGCAACAACCTAGACATCAAGTGTGCGGTCAGACACGGAGACACAGAGACACAGGAGAGGTCACGTCAGTCTCGCAGTCCACCCGACATGCTCATCACAACACCCGAAACACTCCAAGCCATCATGCCAGGCTGGATTATGCGTCAACACCTGCAGCAAGTGCGCTGGGTAATCGTCGACGAAGTGCATGAGATGGCTGACAGCAAACGTGGCAGTCAACTGGCTCTGGCTCTGGAACGATTACGGTGGATAACTGGCAAGGAGTTTCAACTCATTGGGTTGTCTGCAACCATTGGCAGCCCAGAAAAGGTTGCGCAGTTCTTGGTGGGTAATGGTCGCAAGGTAGAAATCGTGAAGGTGCCTGTTGCTAGGCTGATGAAGTTGAAGATTCTCTTCCCTCAGCCAACGTCAGACGACACTGAACTCGCGTCCACGTTGTTTACGCACCCAGAAGTGGCGGCTCGCCTGCGGATAATTCGTCAATTGATTGAAAAACAGAAGTCAGTGCTCCTGTTCACTAATACAAGGGCGATTGCAGAGGTTTTAGCCAGCCGATTCAAGGTCTGGGACATGAACTTCCCCGTTTCTATTCATCATGGCTCATTGGCTAAGCCGTCTCGAATAACGGCTGAAAAAGGATTGAAAGAAGGTGCGCTGAAAGGACTTGTTGCCACCAGCTCGTTGGAGTTGGGCATCGATGTAGGTCGAATTGACATGGTTATCCAGTACATGAGTCCAAGGCAGGTGACTCGACTCATTCAACGGGTTGGCAGGAGCGGACACCGTATTGGGCGTATCGCCAATGGAATTATAATCACCATGGATTCAGACGACACATTAGAAGCCATGGTTATAGCCCGAATGGCGTACAAGGAGCAGTTGGAGCCAGTTGACATTCCTTACAAGCCGTATGACGCTCTTGCTCATCAAATAATTGGGTTGTTGATGAAGAAGAAGCGCTGGTACTTCTACGAAATCTACGACATTTTCAAGAACGCCTACCCCTACGCTGACCTCACCACAGAAGACATACAGAAGGTCCTAACCTACATGCACTCGCGCTATCCACGGTTGGCATGGGTTTCCTTCGAAGATCAGTTGGCAATCAAACCACGACAAACCAAGGCATTGTATGAGTACTATTTCGAAAACCTGTCAATGATTCCAGACGAGAAACAATACTTGGTTGTTGATGAGTCGTCAGACGCAGCAATAGGCGTGTTGGACGAAGCCTTCATGGCTGAATACGGCAAACCAGGTGTCAAATTCATCATTCGCGGCAGTCCTTGGAAGATATCGCACGTTTACGGTGACAAATTATTCGTGAAATCGGTCGACGACCCAACCGGAGCCATACCGAGCTGGATTGGAGAAGAGATTCCAGTTCCTTTTGAGGTTGCCCAAGAGGTCGGTTTGATAAGAGGCTTTGTGGAACAAAAAATCAAGAGAGGCGTCAAACCTGCAGAAATCGCAGTCGCGCTGGCTAAGAAGTATCCGGCTGACAAAGAAGCCGTAGGTAGAGCGCTTTTAGAAACAGTAGAACACGTGCAGAGGGGCAACAGGGTTCCAACCGACAAGAGAATAGTAATCGAAGACTGGGAAGAGTTCGTCATCATTCATGCCAATTTTGGTTCATTGACCAATCGTGCCTTGGCTCAGTTGCTGGGTCATGTACTGTCTGAACAGACAGGCTATAGTGTAGCTGTACAGCACGATCCTTACCGCATTTTTGTACAGACTATGGGGACAGCCAACGCTGAGGCGATAGTTAAGCTGTTTGATGACCTGAAAAAAATGCCTGACGCCACGATTCAAGACCTACTCACTCAAGCAACAGTTAAGACTGGATTGTTCAAACGACGAATGATCCACGTGGCTCGAAGGTTTGGCGCACTCAAGAAGTGGGTGGACTTCGGAACGGTAAGCCTGCGTAGTCTCATGAAGAGCTTCGAGGGCACGGCTATATATGAAGAGGCGTTAAAGGAGGTTTTCACCAAAGACCTTGACCTACGACGCCTGTTGGAGGTTCTTTCCAAGCTTCGAACGAACGAAATCGAAGTTACAAAACTTGAAACAGAAGGCGTGGCAACTCCAATCGCTCGTGTAGGCATCGAAAGGGTCAGCATGAAAACCGACCTGATTCCAAGCGAACGGATGAAACTAATTCTTGTTGAGTCGGCTAAGGCAAGACTAATGAATGAAGTGCGCACCTTCGTCTGCACCCAAAACTGGGACTACTTGGAGATGGTTCGTCTCAATGATTTGCCTGACAAACCGTTGTGTCCGAAGTGCGGGTCAACTGCCCTAGGCATATTCAGCAAAGAAGAAGACCAGATTAGGTCACTCGTTGAGAAGAGAGGCGAGAAACTGACCAAGAATGAGCAGAAGTTGCTGGAACAGGCTTTGGAAACTGCTGAACTCATGTCTAGATATGGGAAGCCTGCTGCTGTTGCCCTCACGGGACGGCGGGTGCGAATAGACGATGCTCTAGAGGTTCTGAGAAAAGAGCATGTTCTCTCCGACCACTTTTTTGAATTGGTCATTGAAGCCGAACGAAACGCATTAAAACGACGCTTCTGGTAGCCCAGCCGTTGCGAAATGAATCACAAGTAGTTACCGTGAATTCCAAAAATATAAAAGAGGCAACACGACAGTAGTTGATTCACTAACTTAAAGTTGTGGAGAGCATGACAATGGAATTAAGTCGTCAGCAACTCCGTGAACAAGCGCTCACCAGATTCAAATACATCAAGACATGCATTCTAGCCAGGGAATTATGCCTATTGGTGAGAACGAATCGTGTGGCGTTCAGCTTGAAAGACGCCTCAGATTGTTGCAATTTCATCTCTCAGTTGTGCAAAGAGGCGGGTTGTGAGGAGCAAAGCGGATTGTGCGGCAAGGCGGCGGAAGCCGTCTTAGACAGTGAGGAGAAATACCTCGACCTCTGCCAACAGAGCTGCATGAAGTGCGGTGAATCTCGCACCCCAGCACAGGTACAGAAGAAACCCACAAACTACGTCGCCTAATTCAATTTATTTCCTTCTTTGTGCGTCAGAAACATAGAAAAGCCTCTATCAACCTCATTTTCTGTTCGAAAAGAAAATAAGCATGTGTTAGAAACACATAGGCAATCTAACCTAAAAGCTTTGGAGTGATGAAGAACTTGTTTATAGCACCATTCGTTGCGACCCCGCTTCCCGTTGTTAAACAGATGCTCACACTCGCACAGCTGAAGCCTGGCGAAATCCTCTACGACCTCGGCTGCGGCGACGGCAGAGTCGTCATCATGGCAGCTCAAGAGTATGGAGCCAGAGGCATAGGTGTAGAAATGCGCGAAGATTTAGCCAAGCAGGCCTTGGGTAAAGTCGCGGAACTCGGCTTAGAGGGGCGAGTGAAGATTGTTCAGAGCGACATGTTCAAAGTGGACTTGACCCAAGCAGACGTTGTTACACTCTATCTGACAACGAGCGCCAACGATAAAGTGAAGCCCAAACTGGAGTCAGAACTGAAACCGGGCACACGGGTTATTTCTCATGACTATGAGATACTGGGGTGGCGACCTGTCAAAATCGACAACTTCTGCGAAAACCCACGCTTGGGTTATCCGTCTCACACAATCTACGTTTATAAACGATAATCAGACTTTTTTGGGTTTCAAACAATCACCAACGCACCCAGAGGAATCATAAACGCCTTTAAAAAGCGTGATTTTTGGCGTCCATGTTCCTCCTGAAGGACGCGACTTCAACGAAATGAGGAACATGTGCCTTGAGGCTGAAAAACTGGGATTCGACCTGTTTACAATCACAGACCATTTTATGAACATGGCTCAACCCGATGGCACAAACAGGCATCCTTTAGAATGTTGGTCAACACTAGCGGGTCTGGCTGCGGTTACTAGTAAGATTCGTTTGGGTCCATTGGTATCATGCTATTTCTATAGAACACCCACAGTTCTGGCAAAAATGGCGACAACAGTTGACATAATTTCCAATGGAAGACTGATTTTTGGCATAGGAGCAGGTTGGCATCAAAAAGAATTTGAGGACTACATAGGACGATTTCCCCCCGTGGCAGAACGAATGACCGGGCTTGAAGAGACCATACAGATCTGCAGAAGCATGTTCCAAAACGAACGGACAAGTTTTAGAGGCAAAATATACCACGTAAAGAATGTTCTAAACTCGCCACTTCCGGTACAGAGACCACCACCAATAATGGTTGGAGGCGGAGGTGAAAAACGAACCCTTCGCATCGCAGCAAAATACGCTGACATCAGCCACTTCGCGTTTAACCCATCACTTGAAGTTTTGAACAGGAAACTAAGTGTCCTGAAAAAACACTGTGAAGCTGTAAAACGAGACTTCGATGAGGTTAGAAAAGGAATAAGTGTCATTCCTTTCTTGGGCTTAACAAGGGAGGAGATTGAAGCCAAGATAAAGCAGCGTGCTTTAAAGGCTGGTGTGGCTCTGGATGAATATAAGAAGAACCTCGGACCCGTCGTGGGAAAACCTGAACAATGCATTCAAGCCATGAGAAACTACATCGACAGTGGTGTGAGCCTTTTTACGCTCGGGTTTCCGAATCTGGAAGACGCCAAACTCTTCGCTGAAGAGGTTGTGCGCGAACTCAGATAACCGCTTTGCACATCAAAAAATACTTCTGCCCACTAGAAAAAAGGGTCGTCTGACGGACATATTTCTGGTTTGAAATAACGGGTATATTAATAGGTCAGATATGAATTTCTTGAAGGCGTATGTACATCAGCTTCAACGAAGACGGAGCAACCAAGTGCGTGTGGGTTCAACTGAAACTGGAGAACCTCATTCGCACGCACATTTTTAAGAAAACCTCTGCTGTTGAAAATCCATAAGCCTTCAGATGTTACAAGAAAAGGTTCTTTTGGACTAAGTTAGATTTATTAAAGTCGAGTCACGGAAATTCTATCGACCGATTTATGCTGCCTGTTCCGTGGAGATTTGTGCAAGACTGGAACTGCATAGCATGCGGTTTCTGCTGCAAGGGCTATGACGTTGTGTTAGACTTTCCCGAATGGCTAACAATAGTCAAGACTTATGGGGTGGGCTTCACCGAACCCAGCATAAGCAGGTTCTTTCTCAAACGAAAGGACGATGGAACCTGTGTTTTTCTATGCGATTCTTATGGCAGATGGCTTTGTGCCCTTCAGCACGCCAAACCCATTGCTTGCAAGCTGTGGCCTTTTAAGGTTTCAGACAAACCCAAGTATGGCAGACCAAACGAAGCAGTCTATAGTTATGGGGAAAAGAAACTCTATGTCTATGTAGACCCATCATGCGCTGGATTGCAATTGGGCAACCCCGCTAGCGGTTTTCTAAATGAAACTTTGGTGGAGTTTGTTGACCTTGCCCTTGGGTTGCGCAAAAAACAGTTCTACTCTACCATAAGGCTGCTTCCTCAACCATGGAAACTGATTTGATGAAAAACTGATTAGTTACAAGTTGTGACTACAGAAAGTGTGCTCCCTTTATGCGTTGGGCTTTAAAAGCACGATTGTCTTTGATTGTAGCAGAAAAGGTGGGTATACTTGGGCGCCGACGCCGTCAAGTCTGTTAATCTCGTTAAGGTGTACCACAGCAAAGAGACGGTTGAGGCATTGAAGGGCGTCAACATCACCGTGGGGAAGGGTGAACTCTACACTCTTTTGGGACCAAACGGCGCTGGAAAAACCACTTTTCTACGCATCATTTCCACACAACTACTGCCTAGTAGCGGTGACGCCGAAGTTCTAGGCTACAGCGTATTAAACGAGCCAGAAGAAGTGCGAAAACACATTTCGGTTGTTCCACAAGACGTGGCAACTTACAATAATTTTACTCCTTGGGAATACGCCTACTATTTTGCTCGTCTCAGAGGCATGTCTGCTTCAGAGGCTAGACAAGCCGCAGAGAAAGCGCTCAAGTCAGTCGATCTGTGGCTGTTGAAAGACCGTATGTGCCAAACCATTTCAGGCGGCGAGAAAAGACGAGCCATAATCGCTTCAGCCCTATCTTCAGACGCAGATGTCCTCATGCTTGACGAGCCGACCAGCGGTTTGGACGCTGTTGCTAGGAGGGGCGTATGGTCTGTGCTCAGAGACATGGTTAGAGAAGGAAAAACCATACTCTTAACCACACACATGATGGAGGAGGCGGAGATGGTCTCTGACAGATTAGCTATAATCAATAAGGGAAACGTCATCGCCACGGGCAGACTTGAAGAGATCAAGGCTTTGACACAAGAAAAATACCGTGTGGTGGTTGAAGGAAAGTTTGAGAGACTGTCTGACTACGGAGAGGTTGCTAAACTCGGCGACCGAAACATCGTTTACGTGAAGACTCAAAACGAAGCCCTAGACCTATTGAAAACCACCTTGAAGATGAATCTTCGAGCCGAAGCTTCACCAGTGACCCTTGAAGACGTTTTTGTCAAACTGATTGGAGGAATAAACAACCATGAAAATCACTAAAATCCTAAAGGACATGCTGATAATCGCTTGGATTAAATCCTACCCTGACTTCAGGCGTAATCCCCTCATGCTTTTACTCGTAGCCATGATTGGAGCCATTCCGCTATTCTTCATGCTCATTTTCAGTGGAGGCGGCATGCTCATTCACGGATTGATTGGAGCCATGGTCTCCAGCGTGGCTTTCATCGGTGTGATGGCAGGCATTCAAGACATTTCTTGGGACAGGTATGTCAAAATACGTGAGATGATTGTTGCAATGCCGGTGCATCCTGCCTCGTACGCCATGGGAATAGCTCTAGCGCCCTTGTTGCTCTCTCTTCCGAGTTTGATCTTCTTCGGCGCTTTAGCTGCCACATGGGGAGTCCTAACCTTAGCGGCAACTTTTTGGACGGGTTTGGCGCTTATTCTTGCTTGGGCGGCGATGAGTGCCATTGGCTTTATGATATCGACGTATCTTTTCAAAACTAGCATGATGGTGCTGAACAATCTTTCAAATTTGTTGGGCATTGGTTTAATTTTTATTCCACCAGTCTACTATCCCGAAACCTTGTTAGGCAGTCTAAGTTGGATTTCGGCGTTGATTCCCACCTCAAACGTGGCGGGTTTGATTAGAGCTTACATGGGGTTGCTACCCTTATCTGCGGAAACCGTTATTATTCGATGGGTAATCCTCATCGTAACAACTTTGGTATTTGTAGTGTTGACTTCTCTGAAAGCCAAATGGCGAGAAACCTAAAAAATAAAGCTACAGTGTTTGAACTGGATACCTTTCATACTGCAACTCGTACAGTTTCTTGAGTTTGTTCAAATCGTCGATTTCTTCAACCTTCTTGTCTGGTCGGAACCTTACAACTTTGGGTACTCTTAATGCGTATCCACTCGTGTATTCGTCGGTTTCCTGAATCTCTTGGTAAGTTGCCTCCACAACAACGGTTGGCTTGACAAAAACTCCCTCATCGTCGGCATTGATTCTGTTTTGTTCTACAATGTCTCGAAGCTCTTCCATAACCTCCTCGGACAAGTTCGAAACCTTCCCGATGGTGAACAACCTTTTTTCCGTTGGGTCGCGAACCGCAAGCATGAAGGAGGAGTAGAAGCCTGCGCGTTTTCCCTTTCCAAACAACGCCTTCACTATGGTGCAATCGATTGTGTCCCGTTCAGGCTTCAATTTCAGCCACGTGTAGGTTCGCTCTCCAACTGAATAAACCGAAGTCAGGCTCTTGACGATTATGCCCTCCAATCCAGCGCGTAGGGCTTCTTCGTAAAACTTCATTAACTCAACCTCGTTTCTGCAGTCGACGCCTTCAGCCAAGTATTCTGTTGGAACCACCTCTGACAGATGCTTTCTTCTCTCAAGAAGAGGCAAGTTGGTGAGTTCTCTACCGTTTAAGAACAAGATGTCAAAGGCACGAATGGTCACCCCCAGTTTCTCTTTTCTGCGTTTCAACTCTTCAGGCGACAATTCTCCAGGCACTGTTCGCTCGAGCAACAGTTGAAAGGGTTGAAAAACTCCCTTTTCATCCACAGCCACAAGTTCACTGTCCACGATACAGCTCTGTGCGTTGAATCTTTGAGCGATTTCAACAACTTCAGGCAGAGTTTGCGTTTTCTCAATGGCACGTCTGGAAAATAATCGAATCTGAGTGCCCCACTTGTGAATTTGAAGGCGACTGCCGTCGTACTTGTATTCGGCTCGAACGGGGTACGAAACCTTGTCGGGCTCGTACAATTGCGCCAGTTGAGGCTTGAGAAACTGTCCTGGACGAAGTTTTGCTTCTGAGAGTTTCAGCTGACCCTCGGGTGCCAGCATCAGGCCTTCAGTTATTCCGAGAATGGCGGTGGCGCTTTCTATGAGTTCCGGCGGAACGTTATAAGCCTTGGCCGCCGCCCTAATTACAGTGTTCTGGTAATACCCAAGTTTCAGGTCTCCCAGCATCAAGCGAACGATGTATTTTGCTTCTTCGGGCGTGCCCGTTCTCAGCAGACTAGATACTAGGAGGTCGCGTTCGTTCAGTTTTGTGACTTGCGGGAGAAGGCGAATGGCCTCGTAGACTTCTTCCACAGTTAGCTCTGCCTGTTTAGGTTTTTTCAGTAAGTAGGCTACTTCGCCATGTTCTCCGTAGTCGATTAGTAATCGCCTCACCTCGTTGATTGAGGTCCCTGTTGCTAGACTTATGGCTCTCTCAATGATGCCTGACCCGACCTTCAAGTTCTCATCTGTAAGGATTCCCAACACTAATCGAGTCTTGACTTCTAGATTGAGGTCGTCTCGCTTGAAGAATTTGGTGAGTTCGGTTTCCTTTCCCTTCTTGCTTCGCAACAAGGCTAAGCGTTCGTAGGTGCTGACTACGCTGGAAAATTGTGTGGGATTGGTTAGTTTTACTCCAGACATAAACAAGCGTATCAAGTAGTAGGGGACGCCCATCTTCCAAGCGATGTCTTCAGGCTTGAACCCCGAATCCAGAAGGTGCTGTACAGCCGCTTGACGACTACCATAAATGCGGACAAGCTCGTCGAAAGAAGGCGGCTTAACCACGGTCATTTTTCTTCAATCAACCAGCGTTTACAATTCTAAAACTCTCTCTTGCATAAAAATCAGACGATTGCAAATAAAACCAAAAGGTGTAAACTGTTTTTAGCATGGACACAACAATTTTTTCAAAGGAACTATGGCTTTATGAAAGGATTTTCCTGTAATCGAAGTTGTCTTCTAAAATGGAGTCTTTCCACCTTGTGACATCTGTTCCCAGGTCCATCAATCTCTTTATCGCCCCGACGCTTCTTGCATCTCCAAGAATTATCGCGCCAATAATCTTTCCCTGTTTCAAAACGATTTTTTTGTAAACACCATTTTCCCTGTTGATTTTTTTGATTTCTTCGTACCCTGGTTCTTCGGGAGCCACAAGTCCTATCGAGGTTAAGTCTATTCCAACAATTTTCAACGTATTGGATAAGATAGTGCCCATATACATATGTTTCTCATCACTCACCATGTTATTGGCCGCTATCCTCGCTTGCTCTTCGGCCGCTGGGATGATTCCGTAGACTCTTCCCTCAAACTCAGCCACATCCCCAGCAGCATAAACATCGTTGGCGCTCGTTTGCAGATACTGATCAACAACGACTCCTCGGTTTACCTTAATCCCAGCTTCCGCAGCCAAGTTTGTGTTGGACCTAATTCCAGCGGAAAATAAAACAAAATCACCAGAAAGTTGCTTGCCATTGTCAAGTGCGATGCCCGAAACCGATTCTTGCCCCGAAATCTCCATTGTCTTAACGCCTAATTGAAAGCCAATGCCGAGAGCTGCAATTCGATCCTTTAAAACCATTGCTCCATCAGCATCTAGTTGCATCGGCAATAGCCTTGGAAAGATTTCAACAACTTCAACTTGCAAGCCAAGTTTTTTCAAGGATACTGCGAATTCTAATCCGAGAAGTCCGCCTCCGATTACTATTGCCTTTGCCACCTTCTTTGCATAATCTCTTATGGTTACGGCGTCTTCAATGGAACGAAGGTTGAAAACACCTTTTTTCTCCACGCCCTTTATTGGCGGTATAAAAGGATGCGCCCCATTTGCCAAGAGAAGTTTATCGTAGCTTGCCCTCGAGCCGTCTTCGAGTAAAAGTTCCTTCTTGGCTGTATCAATCTTCGATACTTTTTTCAAGTGAACAGTAATGCCTCTTTTTTCATACCACTGCTCGGGGAACGCGATGATTTCTTGGGGCGGAACTTCTTCTGATAGGACACGATAAAGCTCAGGGCGTGGATAGTACAAGTATTTTTCATCCGTGTATATCGAAACCGCGGCTCGAGGATCGTTTTGCCTAATGATTGTAGCTGCGGTGATGCTAGTCACTCCACATCCGACGACAATTACATTCATCGCGACACCTTCACGCTTTGTATCATAACTTATCACCGCGTGAGCGCCTTATTCTTCTGCTGGGAAACCAAAACAAAACCAAAATCTACTTGCGTTCAGACTTGCAATGAGGCTTTTGATTCAAGCGTTGCTTCAATGTTTTTTCAAATATCCCTCCACTATTTCATCGAACCTCTTGCCAAAATCTTCCCACTCGCTCTTTGAGAAGTATTCTGGACCGAAGGGTATCATGGTCTCCTCCTCTTTCAACTAATGAGCGTGCATGATGTCGTAAAGCGGAGCCAATTTGTGACGCCAAATCTCGTGATCGTACCCTTCTTTTGTCAGCGCTTCAAAATGCACTTTCATGTCCGCATGTTCCACTTCGAGCTCAAGGGCTAGGTCCTTCAAGTCGGGGATCTTGACCATCCGTGGAAGAATCGTCAGCTCCTCACCCTCATGGTGTGCATAGAGCTTTCTCCGGAAGTCAGTGAACAACTGTTCCCGCAACTTAGCATCTTGGGGACTAGTCTTGAACAACTTTGCGAAGAACCTCCTGTACTCATCATGACCCCTTTTTATCGACTCACCGATTCCCATTTTTCATCGCCTCCATATAGAGGATTCTTGCATAACGGAGCCTCCGACCGTATCTTCAACTAAGACCAAGAGATTTGTATATATGCTTTATTCGGGTGCGATACACCTAAAGCTTGAGTGTAATAGAGTTTTTCTAGTCTTATTCTGGTGGCTTTGGGATGGGCTCTAAGGCTTTGATGAATCCATCTGGGCTTATGTCAATGCGTATGCGTCTCCGTTCAAAGTTGCACATGCGACAGTCGAGCACTCTAGCGATTCGAACGAACTCGCCGCGCTTGGCTTCCAGGTCAACCTGCTGGTCTTGCCAGTAAACCCGCCCATAATCGACCAGAATTGTGCCGTCTAGGTTGTGCGCCAAGCCTATGCCGCCAGCCATCTCGTAGGTGTCCCACAGTTCAGCGCTGCGCTGATTGATGTACAAGCCTGTGACTCCGTGTAACTGATTGTAGCGGGCTAGTTCCATAACCCTGTATTTTAAGGCGCCTCTGTAAGATTCGAGAACGGTGACAGAATCAATGATGGCCAGCTCGATTTTTTGGAGCTCAACCACGTAGCGGTAGGTTTCGGCGAAGGTGTTCCAATCACGCAACTCGGGGAAAACAACGGTGTCGAGAACAAACAGGTTTTCCATGACTTTTTTCCAGTCTAATCCAAGAATGTCCGCTTTCTGTTTCATGCGGGACTGCAGGTCAAAACGAGGCGTGACGCTCTTCCACGTGTCCTCCGCCGTGGCGAAGAGAATCTTTCTACCCGAGGCTGCCACCTTGACAGCGATTTCCTCGGCGAGAATGGACTTTCCAGCACCAGGCAAACCAGTTATGGCAAACTGCCCACAGATCGGCACACCGTTGAGAGGTTTACCGTCTGGTGCCAAAAATAGAAAATCAATGAACGTGCCTGTTGGAAATCCCACTAGTGGTTTCTTTGCCTCAGTCGCCACATCTGGACGAAGAACCAGCGTGCTCAGTTTTTCCTCTTTTCTCTCAATCTCTGTCTTCATGGGCTTGACGGCGAGTTCCCACTCGTCAGCCGGCGTTCTGGCACCCTTCATGGCTTCCGCCAACGTCTTAGCCATTGCTTTCATGATTTTCTCAACATCTGGCGCCTCAGAAGTCTCTTCCTTCTTCTCCCCTGTGGGTGAAGTGATGGCTTCTGCTTTGGATAAAACTGTTTCAGGCGCTAGAAGCACCCAGAGTTCGCCTCGTCTGTCCACCAAACCTTTTGTCCGCAGCGATTGAAGCAGCGTATAAGCCGATTTAGGTCCATATTTCGGCACGCCTAAGCCCTCGGATATCTCATCTAAGGAAGCTTGACCCTGATGGTCTTTTAAGAAGCCCACGACATCGCTCTCTTCTACCATTTTATGATTTCACCCTCTCAACTCTTAGTATCTCTGTTATTCACTATAAGTTTTCTCTGAATTGACGCTTTTATAAGCGGTGCAGCTAAGAGAAGACATGAAAAATAGAATTTTGACTATGTGGTTGCATAACTAGAAAAACAGAGAAGCAACGTTGCTTTAGCTCTGTGGAGTCACAGCGCTATGCGGCGGATGTATCCTGCCATGACGTTGAAGGTTATGATGCCGTTCACAGCGCGTTTGTCGATGCCTGTGTGATAGCTTATCTCTCTTATGGTCAATGGCTCTTTAGTGTACAGTGCTTTGAATATTTTTTCAGTGTATCCCTTGTACTTCGGAGTCTGTTGTAGGTAAAACTCGTTTTTCGCAGCTCTTCTCTCCCCGTCGGTTGTTAAGGAGTATCTATACCTTAACATGCGGAAACCCGCCAATACACCGTCAAATAAATCATTCCTTAACAGAGGTATTTAAAAATTATCGTAAACTTTTCCAGTTCCTTCTTCCACATGAATGTCAAATCTTATCTTTTCAAAGCGATAATAAGTGGGCGGCGAGGTGTTGCTTTCACGTCCCTAAAGGCTTCGATAACTAAGAGGGGTGCTGTCCTCCTGGGCAGGCGTATTGCCTGCGACTCTTTTGACATGATTCGACCCCTCAGAGTGGTTACACATGTTCACTACGATCATCTGACTGGGTTGCGGCAAAGCCTGCGAAGTTGTGAGGCGGTGGTTATGACGTCTGCAACTCGAGACTTGTTGGAGGTCATGCATGCTAATCCCTTGTCTCTTGTAAAGAGCAATGTTAAGACGTTGGAATATGGAGAAACTTTGCAGTTTGAGGATGAGCGTTTGACGCTTTATCGTGCTGACCACATTTTGGGTGCTGCGCAGGTTTTGGTTGAAGATGAAGCTGGGACAAGATGCGTGTACACTGGTGACTTTCGGCTTTCTCAGACACCCATTATCGATGCTGACGTTCTGGTTATAGAAGCCACTTACGGGAACCCGTTTCAGGTGCGTCCCTTCGAGAAGGTTGTGGAAAACGCTCTAGTCTCCCTGGTTGAGTTGGGTTTAAAAAAGGGACCAGTCTACATTTACGGTTACCACGGCAAACTGCAAGAAGTAATGCAGATTCTGCACAGCAACAAGGTGAAGGCTCCCTTCATAGTTCCTGAAAAAGTGTTTCAGGTTTCAAAGGTCTGTGAACGCCACGGCATGCGCTTGGGCAAGTATATGGAATCAAACCAGGAAGAAGCAAAAAAAATGGTGGAAAAAGGCGAGCCTTACGTTGCTTTGTATCACATGAACTCGCGCAGATACGTGGGCAAAGAAGACTTCCGTATAAGCGTCAGCGGTTGGGAGTTCAGCAGCCCTAGGAGACAAATAGCCGACAGAGAACACATTATTGCCTTGAGCGACCACTCCGACTTCAATGGGTTGCTTCGATACGTTAAGGAGAGCAAACCGAAGTTAGTGATTACGGACAACTATAGGGTTGGTGACGCCAGGGTTCTGGCAAGGGAAATAACTAGGCGGTTGGGAATCCCAGCGAAGGCAATGCCTGAATGAAAGGGTCGGGCGCTTACAGTGGAATCTCGTTTATGGGTGTCAGGTCTTCTAGGCTGTTCATTTTTATTTTTTTGTCAGACACAGTGTAGAGCACATTGTCAATGTACAGCGCTCGGTTCACCTGGTAGCCGCTGTATAACATACTGTCATAAGCTGGTTGGTGCGTGACACTGCCTTTTAGAACAAAGCCCTTGGTTAAGGTTAAGTTAAAAACATAGACACCTTGCCACTGCAAATACGTCTCCCAATCATAGTGCGATATTGACACGGGAATTGCCAGCAAATCCTTAGCCCTGTCAAAGAGAAACGCTTTATGCTCTGTCAAAACTGGCGTGTCTGACCATGTTCCGTTGACCGTGTACTTGTCTATTTCGATCGGCGTGGTTACGTTACTGACGTCGAAGAGTGAGATTTTTACAACGCTTCCATTTTTCCCTATGCCTATTATGTGATCTTTATCGTAGGGATGCAGATATCTTGTGAACCCTGGAATCTTCAAGTAACCCAAGATTTTCGGGTTGCTTGCATTCTCCATGTCAATGACAAAGAATGGGTCTCTTTTCACCACGGATGTTGAAAGGTAACTGCGGTTTCCGATGAATCGGGCTGAGTCTAAAGTTTCGCCGGGTGCAATGTTTTCCAAGCGTCCGACAATGTTTAGGGTCATGCCTAATGTGTAAAGATTGCTTTGAGAGGTTCCGTTAATCCATGTTCTGGTTGCTACTCTGAAGTAGTTGTTGTACTCGTCCATTGAAAATTGGTTGAGTTCACGCCCAGGCACTTCACCGTGAGCCTCAGTGATAATAGTGCTGTTTTTTATGCTCATTCGATAGATTGACGTTTTTTCTTCTGGTTCTGGAAACGTTATGTAAATACTGCTTAACGAAACATACATGCTGCTTGTGCCGCCCATCATGAGCGTTTCGTGAGTTGCCTCCTCTGCAGTGTTTTGCATGTTAAATGCGACAACGGTTGTGAACATGAAGTAGTCGTCAGAGGCATTGGAGTAATGGATTTCAGAGGCGCTTATCTCTTTGATTCCATCGTTCGAGTAAATCTTTGGGAGAATAACCGTGTCATAAATGACGTAGGCTGGTTGACTTGCAACGAAATAAATGTAGTCTCCTATCATCCTTGAATTAAAGTAGCTGCCACTAATCATGAAATCCTTCAAAAATACAGGTTGTGTTTTGTCTGAGATGTTATAGAGGTTCATGAAGGTTTTAATGTCCACGAAGTAAGGTCCATAATAATCAGGCATTGGGAAGGGTTCCTGATTCTGTTTAGGAACGGTGTATTTGCTTCCCAAAACCGCTAATCTATCACCACTCACGAAAATGCCTGCAGGGTACATGTCGTTGAAGGTAATTTTTGAAAGCACCTCAGCGTCTTCTGGTGGATATGCCTTCAATATGGTGACGTTGTTGCCTGACAATAAATAGATGTGTTCTCCATCGGTTTTCACTATGTCTGCTTCATCAACCCCAGAAACCTGAATGTTAGTGGTTGAGTATTCAATGTTTAATTCTGGTGCGGTTTTCAACGCTTCTTGTACAGGTGTATATGCCTGGGGTGCGTCCACAAATATTTCAGGCCTTCCAAGCGTGTTCCGGTCCCAAGGTCCATAAACTGGGAACGCGCTTTGAGTTCTCGAGTTTACCAACAGGAAATTTCTAAGTTCTGAGTTTGATGAAAACGTTTTCAACAACTGTTGATTTGGTGGCTGTGATTCTGGTGCATTATACTGAAGGTTGTAGGCAAATGCGCCTAGTAAGATGGCGGAAATCACAGCGACGAGTCCGTAAATTCCTGCACGTTTCTTAATTTCTCTCTGCATGATTTTCTAATCTCCTCTATTAGCTGAAGTGTTCATTGTATTTTATCCTAAGCCCTAGAACGGTTTGTCCAGGAATTAGAACGGTTTCAAAGACCATATACGGACTGCTTCAAACCAGAATATTGCCGAAACAATTGCCCCAAAGAGAGTAATAAACAGGTTTTCTTGTGCGAAGGCTTGTTTCTGCAGTAGGAGATAGATTATGTAACAGGTTGTGGAGAAAACTGCATAAAAGAAATATCTCGGAAACAAAAGTTTTCCAAGCTTGACGAAGTGTCGAAGAACTCCGATCTTAACTTCACTGACCAGAGAATAATGACCGTCTGATGACTGCTTCTGCACCAAGCCCAGTTCACGCAACTGCTCAAGATGATGATGAGCCACGCTTGGACTGCTCAAATGCAGGGCTCTCTGAACTTCACGGGCGCTTATTGGCTTGCCGCTTTTGAGAAGGAGCCAATAGACTTTCCAGGCTTTTCCGCGAAGTGCGTATTCAAGCTTGGTTTCGTCTTCTGTATCCAAGAAACAATCACTCTTCTCTAATATGGTTCTTTGATTTGAGACTTATAAGTCCAGTTTTTAGAACAATGGCAAAGATAGTTAGTCATCACGTTAGTAGGAATGGTTAAATGTTGGCTCTGCTTCCATTGGAAGGCTAATAAGGGTGTCATCTGCGATGCTGAAGGTGAGAAAGTTTGTTCAAGGGCAAGACGAAGGTGTTTGGGTTAGTGTATTTAATGAAGCCTTCAGGGAGTTCGATGACTTTCGAAGCATTACAGTTGAAGATGTACTGATGAGTGAAAAGTCTCCAACCTTTGATGCTGTAGGAATATTCATTGCTGAACTTGACGGTGAAGCTTTAGGCATTGTCAACGCGCATGTTGACAAGATGAGGGAGGAGAAAAAAGGGTTCATACGAATGTTAGGAGTTGTTCCAGAGCACAGACGCAGGGGCTTTGGGAGAGTATTAGCAGAGAAAGCCCTAGAGAGCCTCAGAGAACGTGAGATGGAAACCGTGGAAACAGGTGCGGTGGGAGGAAAAGCCGAGGCGGTTGGGCTTTGGGAGAGCTTAGGCTTCAAGAAAGTCAGAGAGTACAGCCTGATGAAAAAGAATTTAGACACCATACCTTCAGATGTTGGAGAAAACAGAGATGTGCTGTTGAGAAAATTCACGAAAGGCTCAATTGAGGATTTGAAGCTTCTGAATTGGTTGTCTAATGAAACTTTTAGCGAACATTACAATTTCAGACCTGACACTGTAGAGGAAACCATATATTTTTTGGAGCAAGACCCTATTTTTAAGGAGCAGGAATGGTTGTTCGCCCTTCTTCAAGACAAGCCCTTGGGATATGTTGGAGTGGGCATAGACAGAAAATACAATGAAGAGAAAAATACGAGGGCAGGGTGGATTCTCAACATAGGAGTGTTGAAACCTTATCGATTGAAAGGCATAGGAGCAAGGCTGATGATTGACGGCATGACACTCCTAAAGGCGAAGGGCATGACAGAAGCCATGTTGGGAGTAGACGACCAAAACCCAACCAAAGCTATCAAACTATACGAAAAACTCGGATTCAAAGCAACACGCAAAGACATAGCATACCAAAAAGCAATTTAGAGGAAAATTCTATTTTTCACGTTTCTCTTGTATGTAGTCTTCTACCCATTGTTTGGCTTGGTCATCTGGCACCTGCACCGGTGGGTGTTTGAATGCGTAGGCTGAGATGCCGGTTAAGGCACCGCTTATTCCTCTGTCTAACGCTATTTTCACAGCTCGTACAACGTCTATGACCACGCCTGCGCTGTTGGGTGAATCCTCAACCTCAAGTTTAACTGTCAAAATCACTGGTCGATTGCCAAATTTTCGTCCTTCGAGGAAGATGTAACAGATTTTTTTGTCACCCAGGAAAGGCACGTAATCTGATGGTCCTATTCGAGTTGGAACCTTATAAGGCAAAAGACTGGTAACAGCCTCAGTCTTGCTTATCCGTTTGCTATGAAGCCTCTCTTCAACGGTCATATTAAGAAAATCTGTGTCACCGCCCAAGTTGAGTTGATAGGTATCGTCCACCTCGACGCCTCTGTCCACGCACAATTTAACAATGTTACGATGCAGAATGGTGGCGCCCAACTGACTCTTTATGTCGTCGCCAGCCACAGGCAACCCTGCACGTTCAAACCTCTTAGCCCAAGCAGGGTCCGAGGCAATGAACTCTGGAATGCAGTTCGCTAGGGCACACTTAGCCTTCAAGCAGGCTTCTGCGTAGGCACGGGTCGCCTTGTTGCTTCCAACAGGAATGAAATTGACGAGCACGTCTGCCTTAACCTCTCGCAGGCCTTCAGCCACATCAACGGGCTTCGGTTTCTTTTCATCGTAAGCGTGAAACGGTTCCTTCATATGAGGTGCAACGCCATCGAGAACGGGACCAGGCAAGACCTTCACGCCCGTTTTAGGCACTTCGGCAAACTTGGCGCAAACGTTGGGCTCAGTCCAGATAGCATCAGCCAAATCTTTTCCAATCTTGTTCTTGTTCACATCAAAAGCAGCCACAAACCTCACGTCATGAACATGGTAACCGCCAAAGTTAACGTGCATCAGCCCAGGCACAGTCTCTTTTTCATTCGCATTCTTGTAATATTGCACTCCTTGAATCAAAGCCGACGCACAGTTTCCCACACCAGCGATGGCAACACGAACCTCAGGCAAACAACATTCCCCAGCTTAATGCAAAAGGCATTGTCCACAAATTGTATTTAATCTTACGCTAACAGCAATGCCATTTTCAATGCCCAAGCAACCAAAAAAGCAACTTACATAAATAAGACAAAAAGGATTCTAAAGACACTGCATTCAAGAGGCGCTACCATATGTTCGTTGTGTTCATCATCGGAACGGCTGGCTCTGGAAAATCCCTCTTAACCGCTTCATTCTCGGACTGGTTAAAACTCGCCAAACAAAACGTCATAACCGTAAACCTGGACCCAGGTGTTTTAACGCTTCCGTACACGCCTGAAATTGACATCAGAGACTACATCAAAATCGAGCAGCTAATGCAACAGTACGGACTTGGACCAAACGGCGCACTAATTATGGCAGCCGACCTCATAGCTGAAGAAACAGAGCGCCTAGGCGAAGAAATCGCCACTTTCAACCCAGACATCGCACTAATTGACACGCCTGGACAAATGGAGCTCTTCGCGTTCAGAGCCAGCGGACCCTACATCGCAAACGAACTGACCAAAGAAACAAAAGCTCTCATTTACCTCTTTGACTCGGTCTTCTCATCCAACCCTCTAAACTATGTCTCCAACGTATTCCTCTCAGCCGCTGTGTACAACCGCTTTTTCATCCCCCAAGTGCACGTATTATCAAAGAGCGACCTGCTTCCGCCAGAAGAAATGAACAGAATAGTCGACTGGTCCGCCAATCCAGCGGCACTGGAAACAGCCATAGAAGAAAAACTCACAGGAACACGGCGCCTACTCAGCCGCGACATGATCCACACGGTTTACCGCTTAGGGTTAAAATTTCTTTTAACACCAGTCTCAGCAAGAACCAATGATGGGTTCATCAACCTCAACGCCACGCTTGAACGAATCTTCACAAGCGGAGAAAAATTCACCCCTTAACCTATGAAACACCATTGTTCTCAATCAGGGTCCAAGCGGCAGCCAACGCACCATACTCCGCATTGCTCCAGTCTTCGGCACTTCCGATAACAACAGCATCGTTTTCCTTCAGTTTAAGAAGCGATGTGATTTGACCAAAAGCAACCGGAAAGTCTCGGGCAACATCCTCACTTATGGTCGGTATAAGCAATTTTTTATCCCTAAAGATCATTGTGACTGCGCCCCGAGCTCCACTGATTACCGCTGCGTCTCGTTGTTCCAAACCCGCCCGAACTCTGTCGCCTCCTCTCCTCACATGAACCGCAACGTTGCAATCGGCTAAGGTTAACTCGTTTTTATTCAGGCTGATTTTCTGTGGAAAGGCTGATTGAAACTCGGTCCAAATTTTTTCACCCTTGGCAGTGAGGTAACACCCCTTCTTGGAAGTTGAAACCAAATTGGCACTCTTTAATCGTTCAATTAGTGTGCGGGTCGCACCCTCTCCGATCTTCAGCTCCTCGGAAAGTTTTCCTCTGCCCACCTGATTAGTCTTAGCTATGAGTTCCAACGCTTTTATGATGTGAAAGATTGAGAAAGAAGGGTACGGTCCAGGCGCCTTTTCCTCTAACAGACTTTCCAAAAACTTCTTCAATTCTCATTTTTCTCCAAAACTGGACTACAACAATTTTTTCCTCGAAGTTTCCACATGCTTTTTTATGATGCTGAGGGCTGCTGCAACACCCTGTCCAACGCTTATCGCGATTTGATACTTTCTTCCACATGTTGCGTCTCCTGCTGCGTAGACACCCTGAATGTTGGTCCGCATTTGGTCGTCGACCATTATACAACCCAACGTATCTGTTTTCACGCCAGCATTCGACAGCATCTGTGTCACGGGGGTTTTCTCGCCTGAGATGAAAACACCCTTAACTTCGAGTTCAGACTCCTCCTTGGTGTCTAACGCCCTAACCCTGATTTTCTCTACCACAGGTTTGCCCACTATCGCTGTTGTCTCATGCTTTGGCCAAATCTGCACGTTTCCTTTGGACAGCAGCTTTTCTAAGCTCTCCTGCTTGTAGTGGGGAGTCAAGCTGGTTGGTATAAAATGGATTTTGTTGACCAACTCTAAGAGATACAACCCGTCAGCTATGGTTTCCTCGTCTTCTCCAATTAGAGCGACATCCTTGCCTTTGAACAGGGTTCCGTCGCATATGGGACAATAAGAAACGCCCATGCCGAGTAATTCACGTGCACCTGGAATCTGAAGTTGCCTCCTCTGGACACCAATGGCTATCAGAACAGCCTCGGTTCGGTATTCTTTGTCTCTGGTCCATACAAGCTTAGGTTCGCTTAATAATTCAAAGCGTATGGCTCGGGCTGGACAAAGAATCTTTGATCCCGCAGCTTCCGCCTGTTTTATCATTCGTTCAGCCAGTTCATTGCCTGTTATGGATGGGAAACCCGGGTAGTTCTGAATGAGTTCAGCGCTGTTGAGTCTGCCACCTGGTTTCTCCGCTTCTAGGATCATGGTTTTTAGATTGCCTCTCGACAGGTAAATGGCGCCTGCGAGTCCTGCTGGTCCTGCGCCTATCACTATGGCGTCGTAGGTTGGTTCAAGTTCTTCAAAGGGGTGAAGAATGATTTTTTGACCAGCCAACGGGCTCACGTTATGCACCTTAAACTTGATTTCTCTTAAGACTTTCGTGTCTCTTGTGTTTAAGATAATCGGCATGAAAAGATGATGAAAAATGCTCTTTCATATTGTTGTGGGTTTAGTTTTTCCGCCTTTCATTTGGGCTAGTTCGGCGATTTGTATGAGCGCCTTTGTTACTCTGTTCTTGGCGGTTGTGGAGTTTTGGGCTGTGGTTGACAAGTGGAGTTCAAGGTGTGGTCTGCCCTCTCCAGTTCCGCTGGGATGTGACTTAATGTATACGTAGGGATTGTCGTGCATTGTTCGGTCAATAAGAGGCGCCATGTCAGATTCCATCACTCCATCAACAGTGATGCCTGTTTCGTAGTAAGTGACGTTGCCTGCTACCCGTTTTAGCAAGGACTCAACCGATCCGTTGAATATTGCTTCCATCTCAGATGGAACACCTGGCAACGCAACAATTGTTACGCCGTCTGATTTCATTACAACCCCAGGCGCTGTTCCAACAGGGTTCGGCAACGGCTTGCCATCAACTGGCAACGTAGCCATTTTGACACGCGGAGGAGTTAACTCAACCTTCTCTATTCTGCCCTCTTCCACGTATCTTCGATATTTTTCCTCAACCATTTTCAGCGCCTGCGGATGAACCTTAAGAGTGGTACCCAATGCTTTAGCCACGCCCTCAAGCGTCTTGTCGTCGAATGTTGGACCTAGTCCACCTGTTGTGATTATGAATTTGGGCTTGCGTTTGATTGATTCCTTTAGGGCAGTTGAAATTTCATCAATGCTGTCGCCGACAACTGTTATGCGGTTGACGCTCAAGCCGAGGATTGCGATTCTCTTGGCGAGCCACTGCGCGTTGGTGTTTGCAATTTTGCCTATGAGGAGCTCGTTTCCGATACAGATGATTTCGATTGGTTGAGTCATCTTGAAGACCCCATGAATAGAAGGCGAGGTATGTATGGACGTTGTAGAATAATAACTGCTTCGCTTTCAAGTGATAAAAACGAGAAACGGGATTTTAAAGATTTCAGCACTATCTAGGAGCTGGCGCCGGAGCTGGTGCTTGAACAGGCATCGGAGCCTGTTGTCGCATTCCCCTTCTGTTTCTTATTATAAAAAACGCTACAACGGCGACCACAGCAACTGGAATCAAAATCAGAAGTATAGTTGTCAGTGTTAAGCCAGAGCCCGCGGTTGAACTGGGCCCGCCCTCTTGAAGGTTCACGTTTATTGTTTTCTGGCCGCTTCCGTCAAAGTATCCGCTTTTGGTTACGGTTGCTGTTATTGTGACATTAACCTCCGTTGTGGTTTGAGGTGCCGTGAAAGTGGATTTGAAATCGCCGTTTGAATCGGTGTTTCCCATCAGCGCCGAGAAGTTTCCACCCCCGTTTGACGATATCGAAACTGTTGCGTCTGGAATTGGGGTTGCATTGTGTGTCACGTGAACGGTCAGGTTCAAGGTTGTAAGAGGCTTGACGATGCTAGCGTTGGTTAATATTTCCACAAAAAGCGTAGGAGCCGTAGGCGATAAAACCATCAAGTCCTGAGAGTTAGAACCATCAGCAAAACCGCTCTTTGACGCCGTTACTGTTATTCTCACGTTGGTCTGCTCGGTCACGTTAGGAGCGGTAAACGTATCGACAAAATCGCCGGTGGAGTTTGTGTAACCCGATGCTGGTGAGAAACTTCCTCCCTTGTTTGAGACCAGTTTAACAGAGGCGTTTTCAACGGGCTGGGTTCCGTCTGTCACGTGAACGCTTATTTGCGTTTGTCCTTCGTAACGAACGCTCGAGTGGCTTAGAGTGAAGGAAACGTTTAGGGGCGGAAGTTGTAGTGCGTTCACAGTGGTTGTTGCGTTGTTGTTGCTGGTGACGCCGAAGTCATCCATGATGGTCAGTCTCGCTTCATAAGTTCCCACTGAAGAATAATTGTACACGAAAACAGATAGGGTGGTCCACCCGCTGTCGTCTCCATCTCCGAAATCAAAGAAGTACTTATCGATCCTTCCGTCGTCGCTTGAGGTGGAAGCATCGAACGTGACTGGCTGATTCAGCGCAACTGTGGTTTTGTCTGAGACAAGTCTCGCGATGGGGCGTTCATTAACGTAACCGCTTGGCGCGGTTAAGAAAGGAATAAAATCGAGATTGACACCGTCACCGTTGACTGGGTCGCCTTTTCCCGAGGGGTTCAATGATATGTGGTAAGGTCCGCTGGAATCGCCCCAATAGTTGTATTCGGCGTTGACTGTTGCGTCAAGGGACACGTTCATGCCGTATGTGTTGCTGTAGATGTCGTTGTAGTTGGCTAGGTTGTCAGTTGCGGTTTCGTACAAGACCCCATAGGTGCTGTAGGAAATTGAGTTGCGAGTAAAATTGGTCGTTGCCAATCCTGACACGTGGATTCCCTTCGGATTGGCAGATAAAGTGTTTCCGATAAGAGTTACGTTGAGGTAGGCGTTAGCGTCTGCGTACTGTGTCACTTGACGGTTCCACCAAGGGTCAAGCCACCTGGTTTGGTGAGAATATATGCGTATGCCGTTGTATGTGTTGGACTTTACTATATTGTTGGACACGGTGATATCATAAATAGATGCGTTTGCAAAGGCTTCACTGTAATAATAATACGATGCGTTTGCCACAGCGTGGCTGTGCAAATAAATTCCTATTTCGTTGCCGCTTACATTGTTGCTTGAAACAGAGACGTCGTGTATCTCGGTTTGTTTGCTCACAACCTGGTAGTCGGCTAGCGCTTCGGCATAGGCGTAGGCGTGAATGTACACACCATTTTGCGTGTTGGACGATACTTGATTATTGTTTATGTTTACTCCAGACGTTGAGTACTCGAGAAGTATGCCATTCTGGTTTGATTGTACGGTGTTCTCTGTTATTGTAGCGTGATTTTCACCAGTAGCGTATACACCGCTCTGAGAGTTGTTGCTTATTCCGGAGTTTCTGATTTCCACGGTGCCGTTTTCTATGGTTATTCCATTTATTGCATATTTTACAATGACGTATGCCACTGTAGACTGCATGGCGCTGTTGAACTTGATTGTGTTCCAATCTCCAGGCTGAGGTTGAACCTTATTAGACGTGAAGACAATCATCTTGTCAAGAGTGCCAACGGCTGAGAGTCTTCCTGCCACTGTTAGAATGAAGTTTCCTCCGAACCGCACTTCAACCCCGGGCATTATGGTTAACGTAACAGAGGGGTCTACAATCAGATCCTTGGTCACAATGAAGGGGCTGTCTGCCAGCGTCCAAGTTGTGTCTTGAGAGATGTGCCCCTCTACGTAGGTGGCGTTCACGCTTGTAATGGGCAGTTTGTTAGAAACCATCAGCATGCCCAAAACTGTTATTATCAGAAGTGGGAGAACCCGCAATTGCTTTTTCATAAGCCTTCATCGTATAGTAGGCTCTTAGATAACGTCCTTAAACATTATGAATCGAGAATATACCTTGTAAATCACTCTTAACAAAATGTTTTATCAATCTTCGTTAAAAACCACGAATGAAGGATTGTTTCTGCTTGAAAAGTTTAGTTTTTCATTCGATCTCAAAAAGCGTTGGAAGCGTACTGGCTAGTTTAACGTTCTAACGCCACGCTTTGTTTGGCGCTATTTTTTCTTGTTGCTGAGCCACCACTTGAGGTATTCTCGGCGCTCTCTCTGATGCTGCTCCTCTTGGGTCTCGGTTTTTGGTCGCAGTTGTTCTCGCAGTTCTATGAGTTCTTGGTGTGTTAACGATAAGCCGCAGCTCTTGCAGGCGTAGCGTTTTGTAGCCGATATGTAGTGCATTTCGCCTCCGCATTCTGGGCAGTACGGCATGTTTGGTTTCGTCCTTGCTTTTCTGTGGAATATGGGTTTGATGCGAGAGAGAAATACCTTTTGGTCTGTTTTTTATGTTGTGGCTCTTTATTTCTGTAGTCTCCCCTACCTAGGGGGAGGACACCTTTGGATTAGCGTTCTTGAACAAAATGTCTTATAAGAAGTTGAGATTAATATGTCAGAATTATGTCAGGGTTTTTCGGAACGAGAGCGAGCCTCCCATCTGATCTGAATATACTGCTTCAGATTGTTGTTCTTGTCATGCTCTTTGTCGGATTCAAGTTGGGCAAGACCAAGACTGATAAGAGTCTGAAAGACCATGGAAGACTGATGACAGTAATGGTGATATTGAGCCTCATTGGAACCGTTACTGTGATGCTGCCATCTTTTGTGACTAATTTTTCTTTGGTCTTAGCTGAGCCGTCTTCCCTGGGGTTCCCTTTAACATTTTTTCACGCTCTTTTTGGTGGCATCGCCACAATTTTGGGCATTACATTAGTGTTCAAAAAGTTTGGAAACGTGCGCCTCTGGATGAGGTTCGCAATGGTTGTGTGGCTTCTCGCCGTTGTTATGGGCATCTTTTTCTACTTGAGATACTATGTGTTTTAGCGTTTTTCGAGCAGTTGAAAAGAGTTTAAAAGACGTTTCATGCTTTGGTGATTTGTTATGGTATATAGGAAAAGATAAAAGTATTAGTGCTGTATTGAATGAAAAGAAGTGAACAGTCATGACAGACAACTCTTACTTTCAAAAAATACTCGTGCCAGTTGATGGATCCCGCTTCTCCACTCAAGCCCAAGAAGTTGCCGCTGACATCGCTAAGAAGTTTGATTCAAAAGTAACCGTGCTCCACGTGGTTCCTCATGGGATTGTGCATCCCCCTACGGACAAGGATTGGAGTTCTCAACAGATCCCAGATTTTGTTCGAAAAGACATTGAAGGAGCATTTGTACAAAAGGGACAACAAGCCGTAGCCGAAGCCAAAATGCTGTTCACTGGACAACAAGTGGAAGTTGAAACTATTCTTGAGCAGTTCGCCGACCCGCCTGAAACAATTCTAGCCGTTGCCACTGAGAAAAAATCCGACCTAGTGGTTATGGGTAATCGAGGAGAAAGCGAAATTGAAGACTTCACTCTAGGCGGCGTCGCCGAAAAAGTCTCCAGACACGCCGAATGCCCAGTTCTCATAGTCAAGAAAGGAACTGTAATATCGAAAATACTGGTGGCGGTCGACGGTTCAAAGCACGCACAGAAGGCACTAAAACACGCTGTTCAACTAGCCTTAAAAAACAATGCGGCAGTCACTCTGTTAAACGTGGCTCAAACGATTCTTCCTCAAATAAGAACCGAGACCGCAAGGAGCATGGGAGACCGCATTGTTTCTGAGGCAGCCGCACAAGTGAAGGAATTGAAGGTTGACAAGAGAGTTGAGATAGGGAACCCAGCAAAAACCATTCTTGACGTTGCCAAGAAGGGAAACTACAACTTGATAGTTGTAGGCAGAAGAGGCTTGAATCCAGCAACTAGATTCTTGCTGGGCAGTGTTAGCGACAAGGTTAGCAGGCACGCACAGTGCTCGGTGTTGATAGTAAAATAAACGCTTGAAAACAAAGACAACAACTTCAACTTAGATGAAACTGCTTCTTTTCTTCTCATAATTTCTTTCTGCCAACATAGAGCAGGTGTTCGCCCAATCCCAGAATGCAAGGGTCATTACAAGTTTGCAGTATGATTTTTAGCCAACGATTCCAGCCATTGGCTGAGTCATTATAAACAGCGTTTGTCTCTTCTTGCAAGTGAGACGACAAGCCTTCACAGTTCGCCATATCTAACGTTTGAACTCCCTTTTTTTCGAACAGTTCTCTAAGTTCGTTTGGAAGGAAGAAGTAAGCGTCTGTAAATCCTTCAGTGGGGTGTGATGGAATGTAATGTGCATGATGCACACCTTCTGAAAAAGTTTCTTGGTGAGTTTGGTCTGTGACCTCGTTTGGGTATCTCTGCAGAATTGTTCGGAACACGCCATATCTGTTAATAACTGAGACGAATAGTGGCGCCTTCTTCTTTGTCACTCTCACGAGTTCGCTGACTGCTTTTTCTCTTTCTGTTCTTTTAATCAAGTGGGAGAGTGCACCGAAGCAGAGCACGCCATCGAAGGATGCATCCTTGAATTCTGATAAGTCGACAACAGAGTCTTCAACTATTTTCTTGACTCTGCTTTCCACCTTCGCGTTTCTTATTTCCCTCTTAGCGATTTCTAGGCACTTGGGCGACAAGTCTAACAGCACCATTTGGTAGCCTTTTTTAGAGAGTTCAATAGTGTATCGTCCGGGTCCGCCGCCTGCGTCTAGTATCAAGCCTCTTCTGGGAAGATACATGTTCAAAAAATGCGTATGCACTGTGTACTCCAGTCTGTGGTAGCCATCCTGAAAAAGCCTGTTCCACTCGTGCTCAGCATTGGCATCAAAATATTCCTTAACCATTCTGCTCATAGGTGAAGACTTCGGAAGAGTCACTTATATAGGCAGTGTGCGCTTTTCAGAATAAGGGGATGTGCGGTTTGGACTCCAGAGGCGTTGACGCCGAATTCTGGAAACACTTTTTTGCACTCTACAAACTAGCCGAGATGGGAGCGTCTCGCCGAACCGTGAAGGTTTCAACCGAATATTTGGCTGAAAAAATGGGTCTGTCACAGCAAACCGCTTCGCGTTACCTCATCCAACTGGACAAGATGGGATGGATCAAGAGAACCGTAACCTCAGATGGTTGCCTAGTCAAGCTCACAGACGCAGGAGAGGGCGAGTTGAAATTGTTGTATTCTAGTCTCCATGTGATATTTGAGGCTGCCTACCCGCCCTCTGTCACCTTGGAGGGCATATTGTTCACAGGCTTGGGCGAAGGCGCCTACTACATTTCAAAAGACGGCTATCGCAAGCAGTTCATCGAAAAGATGGGGTTCGACCCGTATCCAGGCACGCTCAATCTCAAATTGGCCACGGAATACGACATCAAAACACGGACAGAACTTGAAGGATACCCGGCGATAGAGTTGCAGGGATTTCAGAACGAGTCGAGGTCCTATGGACCTGTCAAGTGTTACCCAGCTATACTGAACAACAAGGTGAAAGGTGCAGTGGTGTTTGCCATGCGCACACACTACGATGCTTCAGTCATAGAAGTCGTGGCTCCAACCTTCCTAAGGGGAAGCCTAAAACTAAGAGACGGAAACAAAGTAAAAGTAGAAATATTAACCCTACCTTAACCCATAACGTCTCATATTTTCAAGTCTTTCCGGTAGGCGAATAGAGCAGGGGTTCCACCAGTATGAACGAAAACGACGTTCTCGTTCTTATCAAAACGTCCATGTTTAATCATGTCTATCAGTCCAGCCATAGCCTTGCACGTGTAGACTGGGTCTAGCAGTATTCCTTCCGTTTGCGCCACTAGCTTGATAGCATCCAAGGCTTCTGGAGTGAGCACTCCATATGCTTCTCCAGCGTAATCTTTAATTAAAGTGACATCCTTGGGTTCAACATTCACTTTTATGTCTAGAAGCTTAGCAGCTCTGTTGGCAATGTCAACCGTCTTCTCAACCAGCCAATCACAGTATGGCTCAGCAGAAATCCCGAGGATGTTAATTTTTGATTTAAGAGCTTTGTTAGCCAGAACCAGCCCCGCCTGCGTGCCACCTGAACCCGCGGCATGAACGATGTAATCAATTTTAAAGTCAAAACCTTGTGCCTGATTGAGCAGTTCTATCAGGGTATTAGCGTAGGCAACGGTTCCCACGGGGTAAGATGCACCACCGGGTATTATGTAAGGAACGTGTCCTTCGTCCATCAATTCTTTTGCTATTTTCTCCATGGGCTGGTTCTTTTCCCAGCTTGTTTCTGTTCCATGAAAGAACCTGATTTCAGCTCCAAAGAGATGGTCTAAAAGCAGATTTCCATCATGACTTCTCGGTTTTTCTCCCTTCAAGACGAGAACCACATTTAAGCCCACCTTTCTTGCAGCCGCAACTGTTGCACGTGCGTGGTTTGATTGAACTGGTCCTGTTGTTATTACAACATCGGCTTTCTTGCTTAAGGCGTCAGCTATAGCAAACTCTGCTTTTCTTTCTTTGTTGCCTCCAAAGGCTAAGCCAGTGCAGTCGTCACGCTTAATCCACAGTCGGGGTCCACCCAAAGCCTTGGAAAGACGCGGCATCTCCGCCAAAGGTGTCGGAAGGTTCACCAGTCGTATTCTGGGCAATCTATCGATGCGAGCTTGCAAGCCTGTTATCGTTTGCATATGGTTAATGCAACTCCATGATTTTCTTTTTAATCTTCAAGGAACTGTTCAATTCGGGTTTTCCGAACTTTCCGATTTTTACAACTTGAATGTTAAGTCCCTTCTTTGCCACAACCCTACGCACCTGACTTTCTATGTCCTTCTGGTCGTGTCCCAGCGCGATGACGTCGGGCTTTATCTCATCAATCACCTTGCTCATGTCGAAGTCTTCGTAGCCCAGTATGGCTTTGTTCACAACCTTTAGTGATTCGACCAGGGCTCTTCGATGGTCTTCGGGCATCACGGGTCGCTTGCCCTTTCGCTTCTCAACCGTTCTGTCAGTAGCCACTATAACAACTAACTTGGCGTTTTTGCCACCCGTCTTCTTCGCCTCTTCCAGATACCTTACGTGTCCCAAGTGAAGTAGGTCGAAGGTGCCTGAGGCGAGAACAACTTTCCCTTTCTTGGTCACTTTTCCTCTCCGCTTGGCCATGTGAACTTCACCACGCCTAGGAGGCGCAGGGCGTCGAGCAAACCCTCGCAGTATGCCACTGACGCCAAACTCGTTTCCAACTGGTTCCTCTCCTCATAGTATTTGGCGTCATTTAAATAATGCCTAGCGCTTTCGATTATGCCCTTGATTTTCTCTTCGTCTATGACTACCATGTCTTGAGCCATTTTCATGTCGGCTAAGACTCTTTCACTGTTTCGAATATATTTTGACGTGAGTTCTTTGAGAGTCATTTAACCATCTTCCTAACGGTTTCAGGCGCCTCAGTCAATGCTATAAGTGCTTCCGCCTCCATAAAATGAAGCCTGCCTGGGAAAGCAAGCGAGTGAGGAGGCACACCGAAGTCGAACTTCAAAAGCTCGCTTACACGGTCTGCCTTGACAACTGGAAAGGTGGAACCTGCCCTTGCTACGCCGATGGCTATCGTGTCTAGTGAGACAACTCGCTGACACCTCTGCTTCTCCACGCTCAAGAGCGCGTCCAACGCTTCATTGATGGTCATGTACTTTTTTTCCTCCGCGTTAATGTCGAGGAAACAGAGTGTATGAAGTCCCAACCTTTTGTTTGTTCTTATCACGTTGTAGGGAGTCTCAACGACTAAGCCTTGATTTGAGAAGGGTATAGTCACGCTTCGACCGTACTTGTAGTTCTGCAGCCCCGACAACCCCATAACCGCCGAAACAATCGAGGCTCCGTGCACCACCCTGGTCTTGATTCCTTGCCTCTCTGCACGAATCCGTAGGTCAACGTGGGTCGTGGCGATTAACGGGTCGCCTGGAACCAGCAAAACTGTCTTGCCCTTCTCCGCCGCTTTCAAAATCTTTTTTCCACAATCATCTTCAAGGTCTCGTCTGGAAACAATCGAGATTCTTTTTTCGATGAGTTTTTCTAGTTTCGCATGGTCTAGTTGTGGCATGAGGCTGGTGTACAACTCTGCAAACACGGTCTCAGCTGTTTTTGCCTCCTCAAAACCAAGAAGTGACATATCCTTCTCGCAGTACAAGCCCAAACCGACAAAAACCAGTTCGCCCAAACTGTTCACTCTCTCGACCCTAATCTTCAAAAGACTAAACTTAATAAACCCATTTAAAATGTGCAATATAGGCTAGTCTCCAGCGGAGGGCCCGTAGCTCAGCAAGGTTAGAGCGGCGGACTCTTAATCCGTAGGTCAAGGGTTCAATTCCCTTCGGGCCCGCCACAAAACCTGTTTTTAGAAATGCCCCTCGTTGAAATAAACATCCAAGCTAGATGCCATTGAAAATCATTGAAGAAAAATAAAGTGATATATGGCTAGGCTATGTAAAATTCGATGACGTTTTTCATTCTCTTTGGTGGAAGCCATCCGCTCTTGGTTAAGTCTTTTATGACGTTCATCATTTCAGGTTCCATCCGCATCGTGCGAACAATGTCAGTGAAAGTCACTAACCCAACGAGTTTGCTGTCGGTTACAACTGGGAGCTTTTTGATTTTTTTCTGAAGCATCAGTCTCGCCGCATCGACAACGTCCATGTCAGGAGAGCCGACAACAAGTTTCGTAGACATGATTTCTTTAACTTTGGTTTTTCCAGCGTTCTTTGACGCTTCTACAACCTTTGTTAGTATGTCTCGTTCCGTGATTATTCCAACAGCCTTGCCTTCGTCGACCACTATTAGGCATCCGATCTCGTACAGGTTCATGCGCTTGGCTGCCTCTTTCACCGACATGGCAGACTCAACTGTGACCACGTTCTGAACCATTATATCTTTCAATTCCATTTTCTCAACACCTCTCCCCTCTTAATCTGCAGTTTAAGGTTATAAGTTCTGAGACTTTCAGCTAATTATTCTGGAATAGTTTTGAAATTAAAAACTTGCCAAAAGAGTTAATTGAAGTTCACAAGCAGCAGTCATTAAAAGGGATGCAAACAGATTAAGAAGGCATAAAAACGCGGTTCGAGATAAATTAAGGAGGAGTTTTCAATGATTGCTGAAAGCCTAATTCAGACGCTGAAAGACGCGGGTGTGAACTTCTTCGCAATGTTACCCTGCGAAAAAGTAGGAATGCTGAATAACCTGATTTCGGCGAATTTCAGGCACATTGCATTGTCAAGGGAAGAGGAAGGCGTAGGGATATGTGCAGGAGCATATTTAGCTGGGGCAAAACCTGCAATGTTGATTCAGAGCTCGGGAATCGGAAACATGATAAACGCCCTCTGCTCCCTAATCAAGACTTACGAGCTGCCACTGCTGATTCTTGTCAGTTGGAGAGGCGTATACAAAGAACAAATTCCCGCACAGGTTCCGCTGGGAAAAAGGCTGCCGAACATTCTCACAGCGTTAGACATTGACTATTGCATAGTTGAAACTCGAAGAGACGTTAAAGCTGTTTCGGATGCTGCTGCAGAGGTCTATTCAAGAAACAAGATGTACGCCATTTTATTGAATCCGAAACTCTGGAAAGGAGAGGAAACAGCAGAAGAAGACTGGAAAAATAAGGTTAAGATAGGAAAGGAAGAAAGCTATTTCCAGACGAAAGGAATTAATCCCGTCCTAACGAGATTTGAAGTGCTTAGGGTCGTAAGCAGGTATCTTGACGGAAAAATCGTGGTCTGCAATCTCGGAGTACCCTGCAAAGAACTTTATCACTTAAAACATCAGAATTCCAATTTTTACATGCTTGGAAGCATGGGATTGGCTTCTTCCATAGGATTAGGAATATCCTCTTTTACACAAAAAGAAGTTGTAGTAATCGATGGAGACGGAAGCCTATTAATGAATCTCGGAACCCTAACAACCATCGCTATGGTCAAACCTGCAAATCTGACGATTTTAGCCATAGACAACGGGGTTCATGGGTCAACTGGAAATCAGCTCACAGCCACAAGCCATGGCGCAGATTTGGAGTTGATTGCGAGAGGAGCAGGATTCGTGAAAACCTACAAGGTAGCGACTGAGTCTCAGATTCTGTCAACGGTTGAGAGTTTGAGTGAGGGTCCTAACTTTGTTCACGTGTTGGCAAGACCAGGGAATGCTAAGGTTTCAAACGTGCCTCTAACACCTGAGAAGATAAAGCAAAACGTTATGGAGGCGATAAAACAGTGAAACCCGTTAGGATAGGCTACCTTTCCACAGCATACCACACATCATTCATTCTGATGGGAACCGACTGGATTAAGAAAAGGACGAAAATAGAGGCTAAGTGGAGACTGTTCCCTACAGGCCCCGAAATGATCAAAGCCTTCACCAAAGGGCAGTTAGAAATCGGCTACATAGGACTACCGCCTGCAATGATAGGAATCGATAAGGGGCTTTCAATCAGATGCTTAGCAGGCGGGCATATGGAAGGAACGGTCTTCACAGCGAAAAAAACCTTCAAAGCCATGAATGAATCAAGAGACGCAAAAGAAACGCTGAGTCAGTTCAGGGGCAAAACGATAGGAACCCCTAGTAAAGGGTCAATTCACGACGTTATAATACACAACCTCTTGTATGAATATAAGCTGCAACGAGACATAGCAATCAAAAATTTCAGTTGGGCAGACCAGATAATTGAAGCCATGCAAGACAGTGAAGTCGAAGGTGGTGTTGGAACACCTGCACTGGCAGTTTTGGCTTCGCGTCTTTTAGGTGCAAAACTTATCCTGCCGCCGCACAAGATGTGGCCGCATAATCCGAGTTACGGAATTGTGGCAACTAATGAAATGATCAGGGACTCACCTAATGTTCTAGAGGACTTTTTGACGTTGCACGAGGAAGCCTGCAATTTGATAAGGAGACAGCCTCAGAAAGCGGCTGAAATAGCGGCGAAGACATTGGTTATGGTCGATAAGGATTTCGTTCTAGAAGTATACGGTGTTTCGCCAAAATACTGCGCGAGCTTGTCTAAAGAATACATCAATTCCACACTGGCTTTTGTACCTTTCTTGAAGAAAGCAGGCTACATCTCCCGTTCCCTTAACGCGAATGATGTATTTGATATGGGTTTTATTGATAAAATCCATCCAGAAGAACCGCATTATGAAGAGCCGGAGATGCTAAAAAGTTTCAGCCTCCAGCAACAGGAGGCATGAGGGCAACCGTATCCTTGTCATGTAGCTTTGTTTTTAACCCGCTGAATTGGTTGACGTCTTGACCATTTAGAAGACATATGAGCTGCAGCCCCTCTGTCTTTCTTCCCGAGGACACGTAACGCCTAAAATCCTCCCCATACCTTTTCACTAGGATAGTCAGCACATCTTCAATTGTTGAGTTTTCCTTTATACTAATCGTTTCTTGTCGCTTCTGGGTTATCTTGCTCAGAACAGTGAAGTATTTGACATTTATCTGCATGGTAAGTCTCATTGTCCTTGCATACTGCACTATTTTTGGTTTGCTCCTTATTATTATGTTAAGCTCTATGCTCTATGCGATGCCCCTCCCATACTCAAAGAATCGGAGATTGAAGTTGAGAAGGCAATGAGCAGAAAGTTAGGGGGTATAGACAGCCTGAGACATGATAGCATGTTTGAATAGGGTTCACTTAAGGTTTTTAAGAGCATTCTAGCCTAGAATTAAGTAAGAATATTCTAAAATGGGTGGATACAACAATCAAAAAAGGCATAATTTTTGATGTTAAAAAGTATGCGATTGACGATGGACCAGGAATTCGCACTACGGTATTTTTTAAGGGTTGTCCCCTGCGCTGTTGGTGGTGTCACAACCCAGAGGGTCAGGTTTTGGAACCTGAGCTGATGTATAAGAGAAACAGGTGCAACGGGTGTGACGAGTGTGTAACGAATTGTCCCAAAGATGCGATTTCACGTGTTAGCCAATACGTGTCTGTGAACAGGGAACAATGCAATTTGTGCGGTAAGTGTTCTCTTGGATGTCCATCGGATGCTCTTATGATTGTTGGTAAAAAGATGGAAGTGGGAGAAGTCGTGAAAGAGATAGAGAAGGATGTGCTTTTTTATGACGAATCAGAGGGAGGGGTTACATTTTCTGGAGGAGAACCGCTTTTTCAGCTTGATTTTTTAAATGCGCTCCTTGAAGAGTGTGGAAAGAGAAACATTTCCACTGCTGTGGATACTTGTGGATATGCATCGTATGAGACTATCGACAAAATCAGAGATAAGGTGGACCTTTTTTTGTATGACATCAAAATGATGGACGATGAAAAGCACAGAAAATACACTGGCGTTTCAAACAAGCCGATTCTGGAAAATTTTAAGAAACTGACAGAAAATGGAAGCAACCTTCTAATTCGTTTCGCTATTATTCCAGGCATCAATGATGATGAAGACAATATCACCAAAACTGCTGAGTTCATACTTTCTCACGGCATTAACCAGATTAATCTTCTTCCTTACCACAGAGCGGGCATTGAGAAATACAAAAGCTTGAATAAGGCTTACAAGATTGAGAAGACCCAGCCTCCCTCGGATCAAGACCTACGGGCAATCAAAGAAAAACTCGCAACTCTTGGACTAAGAGTAACAATAGGAGGAGGATAGCATGAACGAAAGGGTTAGAAAATTAAGGGAACAGAGTATTAATGCTAAGCCGTACATATCTCCGGAAAGAGCGCTTCTCATAACGGAATTCTACAGTAGCAATATTGCTAACCAGTCATCTACGCCTGTGAGAAGAGCACTTTCGTTCAAACATTTGCTTGAAAAAAAGAAAATATGCATCAATGACCATGAGTTAATTGTCGGTGAGCGAGGACCTGCTCCAAAAGCGGTTCCAACATATCCAGAAATATGTTGCCACAGCCTTGAAGATCTGGAAATTCTCAACTCCAGAAAAAAAATACCCTATGCAGTAGATGAAGAAACAAAGAGAATATACAAAGAAAAAATTATTCCCTTCTGGAGAGGCAAGTCAATAAGAGAACTCATATTCAACGAAATGTCTGATGAATGGAAAGCCGCTTATGAAGCCGGGGTGTTTACTGAGTTTCTGGAGCAGAGAGCTCCTGGTCACACGGTTTTAGACGATAAAATCTATGGAAAAGGTCTGGTTGATTTTAAAAAAGACATCAAAAGAAGCGTTCAGAGCCTTGATTTCGTGAACGACCCGGAAGCATCCAAAAAGGTGGAAGAGCTTGAGGCAATGGAAATTGTTGCAGATGCTCTGATACGCTACGCAGAGCGGCACGCTTTGAAAGCGAGAGAATTGCAGAGAAAGGAAAAGAACATTGAGAGAAGAAAGGAATTAGAAAAGATAGTTGACGTGTGTTCTCATGTTCCGGCTCATGCGCCACGAGATTTTTGGGAGGCTTTACAATATTATTGGTTCATTCATCTTGGAGTTATAACAGAACTCAACCCGTGGGACTCCTTCAATCCTGGCAGGCTTGACCAACATCTCTATCCTTTCTACAAAAAAGGTTTGGAAGAGGGAACTTTAACTGAAGAAAAGGCAAAAGAGCTTCTGCAGTTGTTTTGGATAAAATTCAACAATCATCCTGCGCCACCGAAAGTGGGGGTTACGGCGGAAGAGAGTAACACCTACAATGATTTTGCACTGATAAATATTGGAGGAGTTAAAGCCGACGGCTCAGACGCAGTTAATGAACTCTCATATCTGATTCTTGATGTTATAGAGGAAATGAGACTTCCCCAGCCTAGTTCAATGGTTCAAATAAGCAAAAAAAGCCCTGAGAGTTTCTTAAAAAGAGCGTTAAAAATAATAAAAACTGGGTTTGGACAGCCATCAGTGTTCAATACAGACGTTATAATTCAGGAACTACTTAGACAGGGAAAAATCATCGAAGATGCGAGAAACGGAGGAGCAAGTGGATGCGTAGAATCAGGAGCTTTTGGCAAAGAAAGCTACATCCTAACAGGATACTTTAACATGGTTAAAGTGTTAGAGATCACGTTGAACAACGGTTTAGACCCGCGAACAGGCAGAAAAATCGGACTTGAGACTGGAAATCCCATCGAATTCAGTGCTTTTGATGAACTGTTTGAAGTATTCAAAAGACAGCTCAACTACTTTGTTGACGTTAAGATTAAGGGGAACAACATCATAGAACGATTGTATGCTGAACACCTTCCAACACCGTTTTTGTCGCTTCTTATAGACGATTGTGTTTCAAAGGGAAAAGACTACAATGATGGTGGAGCGCGATACAACACCAGTTATATTCAAGGCGTAGGACTTGGAACAATAACAGACTCGTTGACGGCAATAAACTATCAGGTTTTTGATAAGAGACAGATCACGATGGAAGAATTCCTTGAGGCTCTAAAAGCCAACTTTGATGGACATGAAAATCTGCGTCAGACGCTTTTGAATAAAACACCGAAATATGGAAATGATGACGACTACGCAGACAGAATTATGAAAGCCGTTTTTGAAATCTACTATGGAGCAGTAGATGGGAGACCCAACACTAAAGGAGGACACCACAGAATAAATCTGTTGCCAACAACCGTGCACGTTTATTTTGGAAAAGTCGTAGGAGCCACACCTGACGGAAGAAAAGCAAGTGAACCACTTTCAGAAGGGGTATCACCCGTACAAGGAGCAGACAGAAAAGGTCCAACAGCAGTAATAAAATCAGTTTCTAAAATTGATCATGCCAGAACAGGTGGAACGCTTCTTAACCAGAAGTTCGCTCCCCAACTTTTAGCTGAAGAACAGGGATTAGATAAGCTAGACCATCTCATACGTACATATTTCAAACTCGATGGTCACCATATTCAGTTCAACGTGATCAGTGCCAAAACCTTGCGCGATGCACAGAAACATCCTGACAAATACCGGGACCTCATGGTGAGGGTTGCTGGATACAGCGATTATTTTGTTGATTTAAGTACAGAGCTTCAGAACGAGATAATTAAAAGAACCGAACACGCGTCATTTTAAAACGAAGCATATTGATGCCATATGATTTGCAGATAGCGTGTGCTCTGGTTGATGCAGATGAGATTCGACTCGATTAGGTTCTGTGGTGGGGCTGCCCGGATTTGGACCGGGGTCAAGAGAGCCCAAGTCTCCTAGCCTAGACCATGCTAGCCGACAGCCCCAAAGTCTGCCAGTTCCTTTTCAGTAAAAGACCTTCATCATCTAAATAAAACTTCAGTTGTTCTACTAGCAAAGTTTATTTTTCCTTAAGTGAGAAAGAATCTGCGGTGCTAGGGAATAACCATGAAGTTTTCCTTTGTTAATCCAGCTCCTTCCGCCGACACGCCTAGTATGGTCACTTCGGCTTGGCCACCGTTGGGCATGCTGTACATTGCGGGCATACTCATGCGCGAAGGAGTAGAGGTTTCAATCCTCGACCAAGCAATAAGAAACGTTTCCATAGATCAAGCCATCAAATGGGTGAGGAAGGAGAACCCCGACATAGTAGGCTTCTCTGTGTGCGGTAGCTCGGCACGCGAAGCGTTCAAGGTGTCGGAAGCCGTGAAAAAAGAGATGCCAGATGTAACGGTTGTTTTGGGCAACTACCACGCAACCTTCAACGCTGAGAGAATCCTCAAAAAGTATCCGTCAGTAGACGTTATCGTTCGAGGCGAAGGCGAATACACCAGCCTCGACTTGGTCAAATGCCTGGAGAAGAAACGTCCACTAAAAGAAGTAGATGGCATAACCTTCCAAAACAAGGGAGAAATCGTGTCCACACCAGACAGGCCATTAATCAAAAACATAGATGACTTACCCTTTCCAAACCGCAGCCTCATGGACGCAGAATACACTTCACTTATCCACGGCGTGAAAGCCGCCACAAAAAGATTCACCACAGTCGTTTCTTCGCGAGGCTGCCCCTTCAGGTGCACCTTCTGCGGCTGCAGAAAATTCGCCAGAGGCGTCTGGAGACCGCGGTCTGTTGAAAACATTATGAAAGAGTTGGAGTACCTGAAGAGCCAAGGCTACGAGCAATTCCTCTTCGTGGATGACAACTTCACATTAAACACCAAACGGGTTGTTAAACTCTGCCACATGATGAGAAAAGAGAAGCTGAACATGGAATGGTTCTGCGACTCACGCGTTGACCACGTCAGTTACGACATGTTCAGAGAGATGGTGAAAGCGGGCTGCAAAATCCTGTATTTTGGGATTGAAAGCGCCAATCAACGAGTCCTAGATTATTACAAGAAGGGCATAACCCCCGCCAAATCAAGCAGCGCGGTCAACAAAGCCCGAAAGGCTGGCATCGACGTAATCGTCGGATCGTTCATAGTGGGCTCGCCAGACGAAACCCGAAGCGAGATTCAGAGCACGCTTAAATTTGCGCACGAGTTGGACATAGACGTGCCTCAATTGAACGTTCTAGGCGCCTTCACGGGCACCGACCTCTGGAGTGAAATGGTCTCGAAAGGCTGGATCGACGAAGAAAACATGTGGGAAACAGGAGCCTACGTAGCAACTATTTCGCCCCATGCTGTGCCGTTCGAAGAGATACGCACAATGATATTTGATTACTTCAAGGGATTCTATTTACGCCCTGAACTCTTAGCCAAAGAAATCCTGCGAACATTGAGGAGTTCCTACAGGTTCATGGGCTTGGTCACCAACGTTGCGAGGTTCGGTGAAATCACAGAGAACGTGCAGAGGGGAATACGCCTCGACTAGACTCTGTTGGTTAAAGGGTTTCCCTGAGACTTTTTCACAAAGCACTGCATAACCTTTGAACAGGTCGCACACTCGTCCGGGATCGAAGCCGCCTCGTCGAGAACCTTCAGGTAACCAAAATAGTGCTTGCAATAGGCGGGTGACATGGCCACAGGCTTCTGCGCGGTTTGGATTGAAAGCACGCTGCCGCTCTTTTTGTCAACTGCAACGTCTATTTTGCAGTGGCAATGGGGACATGCGTAGTAGGTTTCTCGCAAGAGTTGGGTTGCATCAGTCAAAACTATGGGTTTCTCGAATTTCTTTCCGCACTGCGTGTACGGGCAATGAAGCGGACCGGAGTTGGGCAACGTCTTCAGTTCACCCACCTCACATATTGCGAGAGTATGCGTAAATATTACTAATTAATATATACGATACCAACCCTATAAACGTTCTTGTATAAGTGCGCAACAAAGATGCAGTTCCAAAAAACAGACAAGGATCCCAGCCAGAGTTGTCTTAAAGCCAAGAAAATTTATATGTCAGATGAAAAATATTTCATATAAAGCAATTTCGCAGGTTCATCTCATTGAAATCAAGTTTAGCTGAAACATGTTACAGATTCTTCTCGACACTGTCAAATCCAACCCGCTTGGCTATTCTTGAACACTTACGGAACGGCTCAAAGAATGTTAGGCACCTCTCTGAGTCTCTTGGGCAAGAGCAGAGCATGATCTCGCACAATCTAAAGCCATTGGTCGAATGTCAATTCGTCTTTGTAGAAAAGAGATGGAAGGAACGCCTGTACTCACTGAACAAAGAAACAACGGAACCCATGTTCAAACTGTTCAACTTCCACGCCCAGAAATACTGTCCCACAAAGGGCACCTGTATCAAAAAACTGGAAGAACCGACCAGACAAACTTGATCCTGCGTACATTAGGCATCATTGAAAATGAGATGAAAAAATGAAAAGAACCATAATCAAAATCGATGAGGAAAAGTGCACCGGTTGCGGGGTCTGCGTGCCAGCCTGCGTGGAGGGCGCGCTGCAGATAATTGACGGCAAGGCTAGACTTGTGAGTGAGAAATTCTGCGACGGCTTGGGCGCCTGCTTAGGCGAATGTCCAGTCGGAGCCTTGATGGTTGAGACCCGTGAGGCTGAAGAATTCGACGAAGAGGCTGCGAAAACCCACGCTAGAACGGCGCAGATAAACGCTCACACATGCCCCTCGACGCAGATTATGACTTTCCCAAGCGACGCCGAGAAGAAAGCGGCAACAGTTGATGCGCCTAGAATTGATTCCATGCTTTCGCAGTGGCCTATTCAGCTTTTGCTGGTGCCGCCCAACGCACCCTTCCTTAAAGGCACTGACTTGGTGATAGCCGCCGACTGCGTTGGTTTCATCTATCCCAATTTGCACCTGGATTTTCTGAAGGGGCGCAAGTTAATCATCGGCTGTCCCAAATTTGACGACGCTCAATTTTATCGGAAGAAGCTAGAGACGATGTTTAAAGACTCAAAACCACGAAGCGTAACCGTGTTAAACATGGAGGTTCCCTGCTGCTTCGGCTTATACCAACTGGTTAAGGATGCGTTGACAGCGACTGGACAAAGCATACCGCTGAAGCAAGAAGTCATTGGTGTCAAAGGGAATAAAATCAAGACGAATTAATGATAATGTGGAGCCCCGGGCGGGATTCGAACCCGCGACCTACAAGCTTTCGCACTCTTTTGAGAAAGACATAAAAATTATTTCGCAAGGATAATAATCGCCTTGAAAAGCACAGCAAAGGTTGATGAGATGGAATCTGGAGAAAGTTGCATCAATCCCTGAAAGCATAGAAAAATTATCAATTGAGAAAGCGTCTTCTCAAATAAAAGGCAAAATTGGAGAATACCAATTCATCGGTGAACTTCTTAGACGAAACCTGGACGTTTACCTTCCAATTGCTGATATTAGAGGAATTGACTGCATTGTGAGATCCAGAACGGGAAAATACATCGAAATTCAAGTAAAGACTCGAGTTACGAGCGGAGTTGGAAAAGAAATCTTTGACTTCAAAGATTTCAAACCGAGGAATAGTTTCTTTCTAGCATGTAAAAGAGAGGATTGGGAGAAGTTTTGAATACTACCTTCGAAGGTGGTCTGGGAGCACTCTAGATTCCTAGAAAAATACAGACGCCGACGATTTATTCTAAACCAAAAGAAAAGGAATGAGCTCCAAAAATATAAAGATAATTTTCATCAGCTGGAAGAATTAGCTAAACTCTAGTCTGCAACCTTCACCAATCCGAATGACTTAATTTTCCGAATGTAGCCAATACATTGACGTTATGCCCCCGTAGCCTAGCGGTTAGGGCATTAGCCTTGTAAGCTAAAGGTCCCGGGTTCAAATCCCGGCGGGGGCTCCACTGCATTCAAGGTTTTAAATATATCCGACATGGTAACACTTACAAACGAAGAAAACATGGATATCTTAGCAATCTCAGAAGCTTTAAGCCAAGCCCATGTACGGCATAGAATCCAAAACGACTTTATCCGCACTAAAAGAACACGCATAAAGATGCCCGAAATCAGCGATAAGGTTGCGTATCTTGCAGGTGTTGTTGCTGGGGATGGCAACTTAAATGTATGTAGACGGAAAAAGGGAGGTTACCATTACAGAGTAAACATAGTGGGGCACAAGGAAGACCTAGAATACCTAACCACCTTACTCAACGACCTTTTCGATTACAAGCCACGTGTTCTCAGAGATAAAAGAAAGGCAAACTGCTACCTAATCAACATCTATAGCGCAGCAATATTCTTCTATTTTGTCAAATTGGGCTTTCCCATCGGAAAGAAAAGAAACCTAAGTGTGCCTCTAATAATTGCAGAAAACCCCACATTGTTCAAACATTATATGCTAGGACTAATAGACACCGACGGCTCTATCAAAGGAAATAAGGTTCAATTGAAACAACGTGAAGAGGGGTTCTTGAAAGAACTCGTAGAGCTCTTGAAGAAACATTTTGACATAGAATCAAGCCCTCCAAGAGTCAATTACACAGACGGAAAACCTTTCTATTATATAAGATTCCCATTAAGCAACCTGCACTGTGACTTTTAACTTCTGGGCATAAAATTACTTTAAAGGCTGTTGCTCTACCGGCTGAGCTATCGGGGCACGCTGTTACATTCAGATATTTTGTGTCTTTTAAAATTTGATGTTAAGGAATCTATGTGTGTCTAGCATTTTATATTGAGATATATTTCTTTAGTTGAAATAGCGCACAAATATAGAAACTTGTTTATTTTTGAGTTGAGGAACCAAGAGTTAACACGTGGTTTAAAGTTTATAAGAGAATTATGACATAAGTCATAATTGAGGTGCAAAAAACAGACAAAGCAACCAAAAAAACAAGGGAGTGGCTATGGCTAAATCGTTGGAGTTCGTGTTTCAGTTTCCACCCATCTACGGGGTCTTCGACACGGGTTTCGGAGTTGTTTACATATTCGGTGAACAACACGAAGACGTTGTTGAAGACGTCATAGTACATGAGACACTGCACTATGTTATTCAGAAGGTTGCAGGCAAAAGAGCCAGCCTGAAATTTGACAGGGTTTATGGAGAAATCTCAACTCCCAAAGACTAGTTTTTTCCATACAATTCTTTCTTTCATAGATTCTTATTCTGCTGAATCATTTTGCAGGGTCGACGTGAATCACGCAGTGTTGACAGCCTGTTTCTCGACTGACTCTTTGGTTAACCTCCTCGGCTATTCTGTCAGCCTCTTCTATCGGTGTCCCCTTCGCCACCTCTATGTGAAAACCCGTGTGAACAACGTTTGGTCCAACATATTCAGCCTTCAAGTCATGAACGCCTAAGACGCCCTTGACTGACTTTGCTGTTGATTCCACTTTCTCCATGAATTCCCTACTGGGCGCTCGGCCTACAAGGTACTGGACGTTGTCCTTAAAGAGGTATAAACCGCCAAGTGCGATGACTGCTGCTACGAACGTTGATGCTAACGGATCAGCCAAGTAATATCCTTGCGCAACTAATACCACGGCTGTCAGTGCGGCTACGTAGGATATTTCGTCTTTGAGAAGAGAAACCAATTGTGCTTTTGCTGAAGCACCTCTGGTCTTCACTCTGAGGATGTCGATGGTTGGAATAGCGACCACAAACATGCCTAGAAATACAACAATTAAAGCTAGGTTTGCGTTCTGAAATTCGCTGGCCTCTGGGACTTGAAACAGTTTTGGAACAGCCTCTCTAAACGTTTCGAGGCTCATGAAAAAAATCAAAATTGTCGCCGATACTAGTGACGCAACGTTTTGGGCTCTTCCATGCCCGAACATGTGGAACTCGTCTGCTGGTTTCCGCGACCAATAGGCTGATAACAAAAGAAAGGAGGAGATTAAGACGTCGCTTAACATCTCTATTGCTTGTGCCAACAGCACTAGAATGTTGGTCACAATGTATGTTACTAATTGCAGAACAACTAGTATTAAGTATGCTAGCAAAGCGATTTTTATGCCGCGTGTGTCAGTAGAGTGTTCAGTCATTGAAGCCGTCCTAAAACCTAGTGTTCGTGTTTGCCCATTCCTTCTTCGCCGTGTTCTTTTTCGCCCTTGATGTTTGTGTACAAATGGTGTGAATACAGGACAAATCCCAGATTAGCCTGCACGTACTCTCTCGCTGCGTTCACATCGTTTTCATCGTATTTTTTCTTGGCCATGGCGTGTTTGAATCTTTTTTGCAGTTCTTGCTCCACAGCGTGCGTTAAGACTTGTATCACTTCTTTGGGGTTTCCCTGCTCGATCGCTTTGTCCGCTTTGGGCACCACTGGACCCGAGTCGAGTCCCGCGGGTTTAAGGCCAGTATAAGGCGCTCCTTCACCTTCTCTGTGCAAGCGCACGGCGGTTTCAAAGAACCAGTAGCCAGCGAGTCCAGCAGCGGCTTTGCCTAGTTTTCTCGCACGAAGGGTTTTTTTAAAGGCGTTTTTCAGTTCATCCTCACCTTTTTTTGGCACCCAGGGAAGTATGAGGTTAACGTTTCCCGTTTTCAAAGCTTTTTTCGCAGCCTTGACAACTGGTCCATCCATCGTGTCGCAATGGGGTGGCATTCAATCACCTCCAAACGAAATGTTGTACTCTATTTCTTTATATGAATAACTCTGGTTTGTGGTGCGACTTGCGTGCAAGTCAACGGTCTTCTAGCCTTGAATTTTTTTCTTCTTTGTAGGGCTTATGTTTAATGTGCCTTCTTTTAATGGGTGGGGGTTTCATCTTGAGAGAGAAAGGAGGATAAGAAAACAAGGGTCGCTGTTTTCTCATCAACCCCCAAAATGTTGCTTGGTAACAGAGGAATATAGTTCTAGTGTTTAGAACTCACCTGTTCATGGTATTGGCAAACTGCCCATTTTCGGGATTATTCCGTTCCAGTTCATGCTTTGACAGTTTGTGTTCTTTAAGCGAGAAGGACGGCTATTATGCCGCTCAGGAACACGCCGTCGAAGGTGCCTGCTCCGCCTATGCTTGCAACTGGTGCACCCAGTTTTGGTATAACGTGGAGGTTTGATAGGTCCGCGCCTATGAGCGTGCCCAGAACGCCAGCCACGTAGGCGACTACTCTTGGCGCGCCTGAGGGAATGAGATAGGCTGATAAAGCGGCAACTATTGGCGGAATGAACGCTGGTGTAACAATGCCTACTCCCTTAACCGCTCTTGCAACAAGATGAGTTACTACGGCAACGATTCCAACGCCTATTAAGGCATAAAATACTACTGAAGGCAGCTTCCACAGCAAATAAACCGACACAAAGGTGGGTATCAAGGCGCCTCCCACGTTTATGGCTAGCATCGTGGTTGTTTCGCCGTATTCCACCTGTGGAATTCTGTAAACCACGCCGAAGAAGCTTACGAACTCCTCTCTTATGATTGGTATGTGGGTTTTGAGTTTTAAGACTGGAATGTTTACGTAGCTTCCAGCGAAGGTGGCAATCAGAATTAAGGCGGTGGTGGTTGTGCTGAAGCCAACATCTCTGAAAGCTAAGCCGATGACTCCTATGAAAAGCAAACCCACAACCAAGATGAGAATCGCAAACAAGACTGCGAACACCAAGAAATTGTGAGGAAAGTAAACCGTTTTCCTACTCATCGATCCGCAACCTCATTTTTCGTTTTTTTGAATTAAGGCTTCTTATTTGCGCTGTATCATTATGGTCGTATAAATGAATTGTGAAACATTTTGCATGTCAACAGGTGTTCAAATTTAGGCTACAAAATTAACTAAGGCTGCACCAAGAAAATCATCATTGTTTGAAATCTTCGGGTTTGTAGGAATATATTTCGTGTATGTTGCCATCTGGGTCTGCGAAAAAAGCAGTTTTTCTTCCCCACGGCATCATTTCTGGCTCTTTGATGGGTGTGGCTCCCCTTGCTACTATTTCACTGTAAGTTCTGTCAACATCTTCAGGAGAACCTACTGGAAAGGCTAATTCAAACGATTGCCCTTTTCTTTGTTCTTGATAGCTGAGATGATTGGTTGCTTTCTTCATAACTTCTTTTTCACAAACGGCAAAGCGAACCCCTTCATTGCTAAATTCAACGTAGTTGCCAAGGTCTGCTTGTATGCTGAATCCCAGAATGTCACTGTAGAAGGATTTCAATGATTGAATGTTGTCCGTTAGAACTGTGACCAGCCCGATTTTTCCCTTCACGTCTTCACCTTCCTTACTACTGATAATCTGCACGTTCAGATTTAAAATTGGCTGAGAATAGTGCCGGTGGAGGGTAGGTTTAAACTTCGGTTTATATTCTCGACTTTTTGATTTGAATTATTTTCTGTTGTGCGAAAGAAGGATTAAGGGCTGTCAAGAACGTAAGATAGCGAGGTTCAATGAAATATGCGTGATTGGAGATCCTTTTTGAAAGCGGATCCAACAGATTGGCTGGTGGAAAAGGATAATCCTTCAGTTCGATGCTTCACGTTAACTGATATTTTGGGCAAACCTGAGAATGATTGTGAAGTGAGAGAAGCAAAAGATGAAATCATGGAAGTTGGGGCAGTACCCAAGATTTTGACTAGGCAGAGCACTGAAGGCTATTGGGAAACTCCTAAGAATTTCTACAAAGCCAAGTACAAGGGAACAGTGTGGCAACTTATCATTCTGGCAGAACTCGGAGCTGATGGAAAGGATGAACGCATCAGAAAGGCATGTGAGTTCATTCTTGACAACTCTCAAGATCGCGAGAGTGGTGGTTTTTCTGATCGTGAAAGTGTCAAGACAGGCGGAGGTACACATAACGGAGTTATGCCGTGCTTAACAGGCAACATGGTCTGGAGCTTGATCAGACTTGGTTATCTAGAAGATCCTAGAGTTCAGCGGGGAATCGACTGGATTGTTACATATCAAAGGTTTGATGACGGAATAAAAGAAGCGCCAAAAGGATGGCCTTACAGGAACAAGCATTGTTGGGGAACGCATACTTGTCACATGGGTGTGGTTAAGGCGTTGAAGGCGCTTTCAGAAATCCCTCCTAACAAGAGATCCAAAGACGTAACGAAAACCATCGAAAAAGGAGTTGAACACATGCTCAAACATCACATTCACAAAAGAAGCCATGACCTGAGTTGTGTCTCCAAGCCCGGATGGTTAAGATTCAGCTTTCCTTTAATGTGGCAGACAGATGTTCTGGAAATCTTGGAGATTCTGACAAAGCTTGGCTATAAGGATAAGCGAATGCAAGAAGCCGTAGATTTGGTGGTCTCTAAGCAAGATGCCCAAGGTAGATGGAAATTGGAAAATACTTTTAATGGACGTTTCCAGGTTGATATCGAACAGAAGGGCAAAGCAAGCAAATGGATTACCTTGAACGCTCTTAAAACATTGAAGGGGTTTTATGGCTAAACAAACCAGAGAGGAAAGCAAAATCTTTTAGTCATGTCATAGTTTATCAATTCGAAATTTCGGCTTGGGATTTTAACAGACTTTCAACTTCACTACTCCGAGAGTTTAGACGTGACTTGTAGAGTTTGGTGCGAGGGATGGGATTTACGCGCAGATTTGCCAGTAAAACTTTAACGCGCCACTGTGAGAATCATGAGAGTAAACTTGCTTTTAATTCCCCTTTGCGGGGATTTTTCCTTGACTCTTCCGGTCGTGAGCGCATGCGTGAGAAAAAGAGGGGGAGATGACGCGCTTTTGCGCGTTAGCTATTTTATGGTCCTGGTACCCAAGGGTCTGCAACGAAGCTGAACAGCACAGCTATTTTGGCTAGGTCTTTTATGTTGACCTTCATGTCTGCTCTGGCGCCGGTGAGTAAGTTAACAATGTTCAGGTCTGCTCTGGAGTCCCAGTTGGCTGCGTACGTGCCCGGTGTACCTAGGGGATTGGGAGGCAAGGCTGGTTGAATGAAGTAGCTACCGAATGCTCTTGCGGCTATAGCTATGTCATTTATGGCCACTTTGCCGTCTTCCGTGATGTCCTCCCAGTTTGCGTGTTTGCCCGCGAACGAGCCTGTTGAAGCATAGATGTCTTCCTTCCACATGGTGTAGAAATATGATGCTACTGATTCTCCAATATAGGCGGCGTCTGACCCGGAGAACGCTGGGTTGTAGTACCAGCCGTGAACCCAGTCCCGTGCCCATCGGCGGCCCAATGGTTGAGCTAGAGGCACGCTGTGAGGGGGATACTCCCTTGTGTAGAGCAGCCACAGTAGCTGGTAGTAGTTGTTCCTTTGAGGATCAGTTAGCTCGTGAGCGCCTGATTTGATAGCGTTGTCCATCGCGGGGTTAAGAATGCTTTGTGCGAAGCCGTAGTAACCTGCACTGCCCATGAACGGGAATGCGAAGTCGTCCACGTCTGGGAAGTCGGCTTGCCATCCGTCAATGAACACTGGCATAGTTGAGCGACCGCCGTTGAGCGGAGAGTGCAATTCATTCAGGTACGCAGTCCAAGGAAATTGCACTACGTGGACGTGGAACTTGTTAACGGCTTCGTCGCTGTAGAAGGGACTCTGAACTGCCTGAATATTGGTCTGTAGCATTTGAGCAGCTGTCTGCCTTGCAGGGTTTTCTGTGTTGTATACTATTATGAAGTAGAAGCCGTTTGTCCATGCTAGGCCTGGTCTGATTATCTCGTATTGGTCTCCAATTTGAAGACTGGTCGGCAACGGGTGCGTTGCATCCCAATAATACGTGCCTGGGCCTGTAGACGGAACCGGAGAGATGAGCGTTCTGCTTTGCCCATAGTTTCGCCCTTTGTTCCAGGAGGCATCAAGCCCAAATACTATTTTGTCGCCAGGCACGGCGTTACCCGTGGCTGTGAGGGTCGCTAGTTCAGTTGTGGTTGAGCCAGCATTTGCGGTTCCAGATTCTACAGGTATGCCACCCCAAGCCAGCAACCAATTTCTCATAGCATTATACCAGTCAAGTACATATCCTGGCAACGTAGACGGGGGGTCGAATTGAGGCTGCATGCCCGTTGGCTTTGGAACTATCGGTTGGTCTATGCTTGGACCGCTGAATTGATGTTGCGTTGCTTCGCCCAAGTAGGCTGTGGCAATGTATTGTTTGTAGTCGAAGCTGTAAGCCATTGCGGTTCTTGCGTTTCCGTCCGAGAAGAACGTTTGAATTATACCAGTTTCACCCCATTTACCGTCGCCAATGAATGGGCTTGCTGACCCGGCGTCGCTTGTGAAGAACATGGCGTCAACCCCTAATGACGGTAGCGGATACATAGGTTTGATTCCCGGTTGCTGCCAGACCGTTGCGATCCATGACCTTGGAACGTAGATGCTGTCGTAGACAGGGGACCCGCCCGCGAAGCCAGCGAGCCTTGTTGGGTAGGGATCGATAAAATACTCCACAATCTGGTCCAAGTAGCCTCTTGTCGTCAGCCTTGGCAACCCCAGCAGCGACGCGCGAGCCGTGCCCCAGCCACCCCAGAAGACGGAGCTCGGTGTTGGATCTGCTATTTCGCCACCTGTGCCTGGTTGGCCACCGTTCCTGATGATTGACCACGAGCCACCGGCACCAGGTATCAGGAAGTCAAATTCGAATGGACCTGAACCCATCATAACGTGTCCACCGGTTCCCGTCGGGTAGTCGTCGAGAGGTGACACAGCCGGATCGTGCCAGTTCACCCACGAGCCGTCGTTTAGACCGGTTCCCGGCCAGTCATTGTGAGCGATGGCCCATTGCTTGCTCATTATGCTTGCCCACGTCCCAGCGAGAATAGTCAAGAAGGCATCGTAAGAGGCAGTGTAAGCATAGGGTGTGTCAAATTTTATTATCACAGTGTTGCCGCTGCTCGTAATCGCATTGTCAATTGCAATACCAGCTGCAACGTCGTTCCCATACTTTACTATTAAATCATGAGCTGTATATACGCCGAAGATTGGGAAATACAACATCCATGCTGGACCGCCAGTGTAGTCTCGAACCAACACTCTCTGAAGCGAGTACACAACGTCTTCGGGGGTTACGTAGCCGTATGTGGCGAAGTCGTGCCATGTGACATTCGATCTAATTGTGAAAGAGTAGGTCAGACCGCCTGTAACGGTGTATGATGATGCCAACCACGGTACAACGCTGCCGGGGTCGGTTCCCTTGAAGAAGACCAGAGTGTCGTACACATTCCTTATCAACTCGCCGCTGGCCGTATCATAAGCCAGCGCTGGATCAACTGTCTTCGAGCCACTACCTATGTTTGCAATCACGTAGGTCATCTTTCCCGAGCCTAAAGTTTGGATCGAGATAGCGTTAGCTGCTGTTATTGAAGACAATACTGTTAAACTCAAAGCCATAATGAAGGCTGAGCTAAGAAGTTTCTTGTTCATCTTTCCCCTTTCTCCTATTTTATCTCGTGTTGATTTGGAAGAGAGGAATTGCACGTAATCTCAACACCGTCAAATATCGCTGTCAATGAACTTTCTGAAATTATCTCTTCCAAAAAGGAAGATTCAAGGGATAAATATTAAACTTATGGAAAAATCCTCTAGGATGCATGAGGACCGATTTGCAAACTGTCTGTAAGAATAACTTCTTTGGAGGTATAAAGTTTACCAGTAAAATAGTGCGGGGGGTGGGATTCGAACCCACGAAGGCCTACGCCACAGGGTCCTAAGCCCTGCTCCTTAGACCAGGCTTGGAAACCCCCGCTCTATAATAAGGATTAAAGAAAACCATCTCCAACCTATTTAGGTTTAAGTACCCTAACACGAAACTAGTAGTTGGAAAAAATGATTAACCGCTCCTAAACATGAGTTGTTAACACGTGAAGACTGCAGCAAAACTCTAGGTCACATTTACCTAACAGTGAAAAACAATCCCTCCATAAAACACTGCCCAAAACTCATCCAAACCCCCTTCTCTCTCCCAAACATATTTGAAGCCTAATAGAGGGGGGGTCTAGCCACGTGCGCACACACAAGCAGAACCAACAATTATAAACGCACTCAAACATAAAAACAAAAATAACGGAGCGTAATAAAAAATGGAATTATTAGAAGCCATAAAAACAAGACGCAGCGTAAGAGAATTCACAGGCCAACGCATACCAGACGAACACATCGAAATGATACTCGACGCAGCCCGTTATGCGCCTTCTCCAGAAAACCTGCAGCAATGGCGCTACGTAGTCATCCGCGAAGACCAAGAAATGAAAGACCTAATCGCCGAGGTCTCCATGGAAACCGCACGCCAAGTCTTCGGCGCCCAACCATACGAGTTGACAGCGGGCAGACTCTGGTATCTACCCGATCATGCGAGATCAACCGAATTCGAAAACATCCGAGACGGCTCGCTATTCATCTACCCAAAATACAGCGACACAGTCATAATCGGCTTCGGCAGCGAATTCTTCCACGACTCGCACTTACCATACGCTATGCATCTGTTTGGGTCAGTAGTTGTAGCCATGGGCATGCTCCAAATGTGGCTAGTGGCGCATTCTTTAGGTTACGGATGCGGATGGATGGCCCTCGCCATAAGCGACTATAGACACGAAGAACTCTTATGCGACAAGCTAGGCGTGCCCAGAACGTGGAAACCAATAGGCATCTTATGCATAGGGACGCCAAAAGAAAAACGAATGCTCGGACCAAGCCGATTCCCAATGGAAGGCGTCATGTACGCCGAACGCTGGGGCAACCCGTATCGACGCTTAGCCTTCAGAAAACAACCGGAGGAAAAAACAAAATGAACATAGAATTACCAGCGGGAATAAAACAAAAAATGCAGGAGATAGCCAAAGACTGTAACCTGCCAGTCGAACGCGCATGTGAAATCATACTCAGCCAGTTCGCAACAGTCACGGGTGGACGCGTGTACACTGGCAGATGGCGCGAAGGCAACGGTCTCTACTTCATCGTTCAGTGGCCCTTCTTAACAGGCTTAACAAAGATCAGAGGCGAAGACCTAGCCAAAATGGTCGCTGAGGTGAAATAACAAAATGACCGCAGCGCCAAAATACAGAAGGCAACCAGCGGGCGAGTGGCTGGGTTTCCCCGAACTCAAACTCGAAGACATCGAACACGAATCCTTCAAGTTCACCAAGTACGTTTCGCAGGCGCTCGTCGATAACAGGAAGGGTCGGGTCTATCTCTTAATGGAACACGACCTCTACAACCGCTTCTTGCAGGCTGTACGCAAAAAGTTCGGCAGCATTTCTCACGTCAACCTGGAAAAAGCCACGCTAGAAGCAGTTAAAGCATGGGTTGAGGGAGTGGAAACTCAATGAGCACAGGCGGCGTAGCCAAAAAACTTTTTGAAGCGGTCGCCATGAAAGCCAACCGAAGCAGCGACGGACAACGCATCATGAAAGACTGGGTAGGTCACTACCATGGAAAAGTCATCCAATTTGAAACCGACACAGAACAATTTTATCTAGTTGTCGCAGATGGAAAAATGAAAATTAAAGACGGCGTATATCCCGCACCTGACCTGACTTTCAAGGGTTCATCAAAAACCGTTTCAGAAGTCTTCACTGGACGAAAGCGCATAGGCGACGCCATGAAAACCTGGGAACTCGTGCTCATAGGTGCAGGACACGAGGGCTTCGCCCTAGGTCGATTAGTCACAACCGTGATGCTCGAGGTGTAAGATTAACATGGAAATAAAGAAAGTAGCCGTTATAGGCGCCGGAGCCATGGGAGGCGGCATCACCTACATCTGCACCCTCAAAGGCTACCAAGTCAGCATTATGGAAGTCAACGATGAACTCTTAAAGAAAGGAATAACCCGAATCCGACAGATGATAGTCGACGGTGTAAGCAGAGGAAAGCTCTCGCCCAAAGACGCAGAGGCAACACTCAACCGAATAAAAGGCACAACCAACATCGCTGAAGCCGCCCAAGACGCCGACATAGCCATCGAGGCAGTCTACGAAGACATTAGGGTCAAGAAAGAAGTCTTCACGAAACTCGACGAGGCTTGTCCGCCTCATGCTATATTGGCTTCAAACACTTCAGCGCTGAGCATTACCGAGATGGCTGCGGCGACCAAACGCCCAGACAAGGTTGTAGGCTTGCACTTTTTCAATCCACCCTACGCGATGAAACTTGTTGAAATAGTGATGACCGAAAAAACCAGCGAAGAAACTAGGCAAACAGCTGACACGTTCGTGAGGGGTTTGGGTAAAGAAACCGTAATCGTCAAGGATTCACCAGGTTTCATTGTGAACCGCATGGTGTTGCCTATGCTAAACGAAGCCTCGTATCTTCTTTTTGAGGGAAAAGCCACAATGGAAGACATCGATAAGGCTGCAATGGCTGGGATGAACTTTCCTATGGGACCGTTCAGATTGGCTGACTTCGTGGGACTTGACATCGCCTTGTCTGTCTTAAACTACATGTACGAATCGTTTGGAGAAAAGTTCAAGCCTTGTCCCCTTCTAGTAGAAAAAGTCAAAAACGGACACTTAGGAATGAAAACCCGAAAAGGCTTCTACGAATATTAGAGATAAGGAGGTGAAAAACGCACATGTCGTACAAGACTTTAACATACAGAAAAGAAGCAAGCTTTCTGGCACCTGAAGAAGAAAACATAGGCATCATCACGTTGAATCGACCCGACGCCTTAAACGCTCTCAACGCGGAACTACAAACCGAACTCGAAAACCTGCTCGAAGAAATAAGAAAAGACGAGAAGATACGAGTGGTAGTCATAACGGGCTCGGGAAGAGCCTTCAGCGTTGGCGCCGACCTCAGAGAAGCCCAGAAACTAGACGAGGCCGGAGTGCGAAACTTTGTGCAAACTGGACAGAGGGTCTTCGACAAAATCGAAAACTTTGACAAACCAGTCATCGCTGCACTCAACGGATTCACGCTAGGCGGCGGATTAGAACTAGCCCTCGCATGCGACATTAGAATCGCTTCGGAAGAAGCCCGCATCGGTCAGCCAGAAGTAGCCGTTGGCTTGGTTCCCGCATGGGGCGGCACGCTGAGGCTTCCAAAGGTTGTTGGCAGAGGCAAAGCCGCAGAACTGATTCTCACTGGCGGACAAATTGACGCCAAAGAGGCTGAACGCATAGGGTTGGTTAACAAAACAGTTTCAGCCGACGAGTTGAACTCAACTGTGATGTGGACAGCGGGAACGGTTGCCACAAAAGCGCCTATAGCTGTGCGAGCAGCCAAAAAAATAGTTGCGAAGGCAATGGAAACCCAGATGGAACAGGGTAACAAAATGTTAGAAGAGGCAACAATGCTCTGCTTCAGAAGCGAAGATTTACAAGAAGGCGTGAAAGCCATCTTTGAGAAGAGAGCGGCGCAGTTCAAGGGAAAATAAATAATACCCTCATCCTCTATCTTTTTCAGTTCATTATGGAGAATTAATGTTTGACAGAAAAAATTGGAGTGGTTGGCATAGGACACGCCAAATTCGGCAAGAGAACAGACGCCACACTTAGAGAATTAGCCCATGAAGCAACCATACCCGCCTTAAAGGACGCTGGAATCACAACCGCAGACATAGACGCCTCAGTCATAGGCGTGGCAGGCGACCTACTAGCCGCTCAGGCTTCTCCGGGCGCATTGGTACACGACTACGTCGGATTAGGAAACAAGCCTATGTTCCGCGTGGAGGCTGCGTGTGCAACTGGGAGCGCTGGAATTCGCACGGCTTGGTCTCTGATTAAAGCTGGTTTAGCCGAGGTGGTAATCGTAATTGGAGCCGAAACTATGACTTGGGTTGGCACGCCCATGGCCACTGAGTGGATGGCTCGCGCTGGTGACACTCGTTGGGAGTATCCCTTCGGCATCACTTTTCCAGGCTTTTACGCTCTGATGGCTACGCGACACATGCACGAGTTTGGCACCACTCGTATACAGTTGTCAATGGTGTCGGTGAAGAGTCACCATTACGGTGCCATGAACCCTTACGCTCACCTGCCGAAGGAAGTCTCGTTAGAAGAAGCCATGAAATCGGTGACCATTTGCGCACCCTTAAACCTTTATGACTGCTGCTTGATTTCTGACGGTGCAGCCGCAGCCATTTTGGCCAGCGAGGAGAGAGCCAAAAAGATTACGGACACGCCTGTTTGGATAACTGGTTTGGGCGGTGCTTCGGACACCATGATGATTAGTGAGCGCCCTACTCTTGTGGGTTTGACAGCGACTAAGTTGGCGGCTGAGCAAGCCTACAAGATGGCTGGGGTCACACCCGATGACATTGACGTTGCGTGCACTCACGATTGTTTCAGCATAGCTGAAATATTGTCCTATGAGGACTTGGGCTTCTGCAAAAAGGGTGAAGGTGGCAAATTCATCGAGGAAGGGCAGAGCTATATAGGTGGCAAGGTTCCCACAAACGTTGACGGTGGTCTAAAGTCGAAGGGTCACCCGTTGGGCGCCACAGGAGTATCTATGACGGTTGAGATTACTAGACAGTTGAGGGGCGAAGCTGGAAAGCGACAGGTGCCAGGAGCCGAGATTGGATTAACCCACAACGTAGGCGAAACCGGACAGTACTGTTTCGTGCACATTTACAAGAGGTGAAAGTGGAGTGAAGTTTGGATATACGTCGTGGTTGCCAGAAACTGACCTGATGGTCAAGTTCCTTGAAGCTTTAAAAGAAGGAAAATTGATGGGGACCAAGTGCAATAAATGCGGCGAAAAATACCTTCCGCCTAGAGCACATTGCAAGTGTGGTTCACATGAGGTTGAGTGGTATGAAGCGCCAACTCGGGGGAAAATCTTCAGCTATACACTGGTGACTCTGCCACCTGATAGTATGGCTAAATACGCGCCGTATATTGTTGCCGTTGCTGAACTGGAGGATGGCTCACGATTGTTGGCGCAGATAACTGGTGTGTCGCCCAAAACCCTGCAGGTTGGGCTTCCGGTGCAGGTTGTGCCTCACCAAATATCGGAGGACAGGATAGCGTACAAGTTTAGGCCTGAACAACCATCCTCTTAATGCGTTAGTTTTAAACGCTCCCACATATGTAGGTAGAAAGCATGCCGTACAAGTTCAGCTTCGACCTGTCCAGCATTTCAAAGTCGTTCTTCAAAGAACTAGCAAGGGTCGCCGGTGAGAGAAAACTGCACAAACGCTTAGGGATGAAAGCGAGGCATTTAGCCGACAAGTTCAAGCTAACCGAAATCACAGGGTTAGACGTGCCCGACGCCCTGCAACTGGTTGAAGACCTCGTGGATGTTTACGTCCAAAACGTTTCGGAGCGAGAAAGATTCGAGAAAACCAAAAAAAGAGCGTTGTTTCTGCCGCACTGCTCAAGAAAATACATGGACAACCGATGCAAAGCCAGTTTCAACTCTGAGCTTCCATCCTACAAGTGCGGCCACTGCTCCGAAGATTGCCTTGTTAACCGAGCCACAAAATTGGGTGAAAAGAGAGGTTACGACGTGTATGTGTTGCCAGGCGGCTCGTGCGTCCTCAGCATACTGAAACGAAACAGATATGAAGGAGTGGTTGGAGTTGCATGCAGTCAAGAAGTACAACTTGCGAGTCAGGGTCTCAAACAGATGGGTTTAGTCGGACAAGCCGTGCCATTAATCAAGAACGGCTGCGCCAACACAAGCTTCAGTTTACAGAGCCTCGAAAAAACTCTATGAACCGAAGAAAACTCTTTTAAGACGAGAACAAGTTGTCAAGACACTTTTTCAACGCTCTTGACTGTAGTTCTCTCAACGAACAAACCTAGTATTATTAGAAACAAGCCACCAACGATGAAAAGCCAAGAGAAAACGGGTGGAACAAAGATTCCAACACCAATCAGGACTATTCCGACAATCGCATACCAGATTTTTCTATATGTTGCGAAAACGGCGCTTTGAATGCGCTCCATTTCTTCGTTTGGTTTTACCCATCGATCAGCTTCATAACTGGGCAAGTCGCTTGGAGGTGGCACCGATAAGTCTGCGAGTTGTTGGAAGGCATATTCAGCCTCTTGAAGTTTTTGAATGTCCGTGGCTCTGATCAAGATGTGTCCTTTGTCCAGAACAACTGTTCCGTGGATGCTGACGATGGAATCCACTTCGAGTGTTTGGTCAATCGATTCTCTTACCTCCACAAGTATGCGTCCCGAGGGGTCTGCGGCTACCAGATAAACCAGATGTGCAGGACTGAAGAACATGTCTATTATTCGTGCTTGAATGGTGGCAACCCCTAGACCATCAGACTTGCTTAATTCACTTATCAAAACCATAAGTTGCCTATCCAATTTAAGAATCAAACAGTGAGCTAATAAGACTAACTAGATTTTCGCCAAGTCACGACTCAAGCGATAGCCCGATTCACCAACTCCACTACGTCGTAGACCTTCAGTTTTGACCCACACTTGTTAATGGCGTCGGTGAGGTTGCGTTCACAGAAAGGACAAGCGGACACTATGGCTTCAACACCTAACTGCTCGGCTTCTTTCACTCTCTCAATTGAAATTTCAACAGCCCATTCAGGATAGCCCGATTTGACGCCGCCTCCCGAGCCGCAGCACCAAGCGTTTTCGCGCGCCCTCGGCATCTCAACGAACTCAACGCCAGGAATAGCCTTGAGCAGGTTTCGCGGTGGGTCATAAACCCCCATGTGCCTGCCTAAGTGGCATGGGTCATGATACGTCACTCGCATCTTGACGTTGTTCTTTGGTTGCAGTTCACCCTTTTTTAACAACTGCTCCAGCAACTCGGTTGTGTGCAAAATCTTGAAGCTGTGGTTCGCGTTTAACAGGTCTTTATACTCTTCGTTGTAGTCTTTCTTCCATGTTCGGTAGCAGCCTGAGCACGTTGTTACTATTGTGTTTGTCCCTGTTTTCTGAGCTTCATTCACGTTGTGTTGAGCTACATCCTTAGCTGAAACCCAACTGGTTTCCCACTGCCCCGTTCGCAGCAGAGGCGAGGAGCAACACCACTCGTCTTTCATGATTGTGAAGTCAACATTAGCCTTTTGGAAAACATCAACCGTTGCCTTAGCCAGTTCCTTCTGCCTATAAGCCGACGTACATCCAACGAAGTAGATGTTCTCAGCCTTTTCAGGCAGTTTTGTGTTGGCTGGCAACCAAGAAAGCCTGTCTTTCTGAAACTCCATGTATGGGTTGTGCTCCTTGCCAATGTGCACTCCAAACGCTTTCTGTTTGCCTGGCAGCCCAGAACCAGCCTTGACGCAGTCAGCTCTGAGCGCCTCAATCAGATTCATTATTCGATGGTGATAGCCAACAGCAGGTTCTTCCAGTGTGCATTGTTGCTGGCAGCTTCCGCATGTGGGACAAGCGAACAAGATGTCAACGATGGCTTGGTCCTTGATGTCAACCTTGCCTTCCAGCACAGCTCTTGCCAGCCACGACTTGCCGCCTCCGAAATAAGCTTCAAACTTGTACTTTTCGCCTGAGGGGCACGTGGGTTGAAAGCTTCCTTTAGGCCATATGCCCTTTTCATTTGGCCACGCCCACGTGAAGGTACACAGTCGACAGTGAAGACAGTTGTAGGCGTCTTCCTTGTACTTTTCAAGATAGGTCATGCTTTCGCCTCCTTCTCGGCTTCCAGCAACCCAAGTCTGCCTGGATGCATAATCCCGTTGGGGTCGACAGCACGCTTGATTCTCTTTAACAGGTCGTAGTAACCAAGCGATTTGGACATCACCATGGGTGCGTGAACTTTCAAGTTGGGCCTATATGGGATTCCGCCCATGTTCAAGAATTGTTCGGTCATTTCTTTGTCTAGGGTTTCCACGGTCTCGAACTCTTCGGACGATTTGGGGTCAAACAAAACGATGGGCATGACTAGGGCTTGGCGACCGTGGTCAACAGCAGCCAACCAAACGACTGGCGATATTTTATGCGTTTCCATCAGTTTTTCAGCCGCTTCACAGAATTTGCCAGCGTCTCGCCAAGGCATGTACCATGTAATGAAGAGCAAGCCGCCGCCCTTGTGACCCGCATAGGGAACAGATATTCTGTTTGGTTTCGTCAACCGAGCAACGATGCTGCGGATGTCTAGTTTCCATTCAAACAGGTTGTTTTCTCCGTACTGGCTCTGGTACCGTTTCAGAATTTCGATGATTTTTCTTTTCACGGTTTCGAGTTCTTCCTTGCTTTCGGCGCCGAGTTCAAAGTTCATCCAGACTGTGGGCAGCACTTTCGGTTTGGGCGGAGGAGGCCACGTGAACCTCGCTCTCCTGGTGGTTGCCAAGTGATAGTTGCCACCCTGAGCCAAATCAACCGCCTCGGTCTTCAACACTTCCAAGCAGGGTTCAATGAGGTATTTCCAGTCGCTTGCGCCGAAAGCCATGACGTCTCGAACCTTCGGCATTGGAAAAATTTTGACAGCCATTTTGGTGACTACGCCTAATGTTCCCTGAGAGCCGAGGAAAAGGCCTGTGAGGTCGGGACCGAACATCCATCTGTAGAACCATTTGGCGGTGGGTAACGCTCCCGCGCCTGTGCGCACAACCTCTCCGGTCGGCAACACGGCTTCAACGCCTAAAACTGCGTCTGCTGCAGGTCCGTATCTCGTGGAGAAGAAGTGGAAACCTCTGTCGAGATGATCACCAACTATTGTGGCTGATGGTGGAGCGCCGTCTGGAACTCCAGGTCGATAAGCTGGATAATTGTCTTGCATGTGCTTCCAAGCTTGGGCAGACGTCACTCCTGGTTCTACAATCATGTATCGTGCGTCGGTGTTGACCTCAATGATCTTGTTCATTCGGCGCAAGTCGAGCAGAATTGAGCCTTCTCGGGTGGGTGTGGCTTCGCCGCCGCTTAGACCGCCCGAATGGGGCACGACTGGAATTTTTTTCTCGTTGGCTAATCGAAGCACGGCTTGGATTTCTTCAACGTTTTGGGGTCTAACTACGACTGCTGGAGCCTTGGAGCTTATGTCCATGATAGCCTTCGTGACGTATGCCTCGCGGATGGGTTTGGCGTCTGACACGTTTTCTGGTCCAACGATTCGTTGTAAGGCTTCGACAATCTGCTCCATCGAGAATTCCTCATGTCAGTTTAATGGACGAAGAGTTTTATATGTTGCAGTCGTCCCTTAAAAACAAAACTGAAAACTAAATTAAGTATGTTCTAGTTGTTGAGGTGAAAAGCTGCGGACATGCTGTATTTTTTTGAATCATAAAATAAAATAAACAAACACGGCAAGACGTTCTCTTCAAAGTATGCTACAAGTTGTGCCTGTTTTTAGGTTGACGCTTTCTTAGTTCTGGTTCTTGTCACTTTCTTCTTCTTCGTCGTTGTTGAGCCACATCCGCATCTAGACATGATTTCTCCCCCCATAGAGATTCACCGCCATGGTATTTAACTTCTTTCCCGCAGGTTTACCAAATCACCAAAAAGTTATCCAATAAGTTTTGTACTAATGGAATTGTTTATGAAGTTGAAACCATACAGTCTCACAAGTGAGGTTACTTGATGGGAAACAATGTTGTTGAAATTCTTTACACCGATGCTTGCCCGTTTTGGAAAGAAACGATGAAGATGATAGATGAGGTGATGAAAGAACTCAACTTGGCTGCAACGGTCAAGAAGACGAGGATAACGAGTGAAGAAGAGGCTAAACGTTATGGGTTTCCCGGTTCGCCCACTGTTCGCGTTAATGGTGTTGACATTGACCCTGCTGCTAGGGACATGCCAAGCTACATCGGCTGCAGAATCTATACGTTTAAGGGGCGCACCTACGAGTCTCCGCCCAAAAAAATGATGACTACTGGGTTCAAACGGTTAATAAAGAAATAACGTTTTTGTTTCACAAGAAGTGTCTTTGAGGCGCGCGCTCTAAGAAGCTTCGAGGTTCGAGCGCTATAATATGACCTACGTCATATATAAGCCTTACGTCATATAGGCGGAGGGTTCAAAAACAGAACTTGCATTCCAATTTCAATTCTACACATAAACCATTTATCTGCCGTTTCAAACTTTCATAGTAGTCACTTTTGCCAAGCAGAATGTCTCTCCACTTTTCGTGAAGGTGAGGAAAATCTTTCTGAAGAAACTTTTCAAGATTAACCCACAAACCTGGCTTAAGGTTAAGCCTGTCCACGTAGACATAATCTGCGCCCGCGCCTACTATTTGATGAAAATACTGTTCAAGATTCTGATCTGAGAGATAGGGCAAGATGGGTCCGAAAAAGACGTATGTTTTCACGCCGTTTTGTTTCAGTTCTTTGACCGCTCGGAGTTTTTCTTCAACCGAAGAAGACACGGGCTCGAATGATTTTCTAACGTCGTCGTTTAGGGTTGTTATTGTAAACCCGACCTCTCGTTCGTGAAACTTTTTGATAAGGTCGAGGTCTCTGAGAACAAGCGCCGATTTGGTCTGTATCGATATTGGAAACTGGTTTTGCAAAAGAATCTCAAGCAACCTTCTGGTCAACCCGTATTTCCTTTCCAGCGGCTGATAGGCGTCAGTTAAGGAACTGATGAAAACCGTGCCTTTAGGTTTCTTCTTCACTTCACGCGCGAGAACAGCGGGCGCATTAATCTTGACGTCTACAAAATCTCCCCAGGCTTCCACATGCCTGGAGAATCTTCGAGTGTACGATTCAGCGTAGCAGTATCGGCACGCATGTTGACAACCTATGTATGGGTTGATGCAGTAGTCTGCCAGGGCGCTTTTGTTGAGCACCGACTTGCATTCTACCTCTTTCACAATCACGTTGAACGCCAAACTTGACTCTTACCTTACCACGTACGTAACGGTTTGATATACTTTGCAGGAACATGCTTGCAGACGTAAACTTTGTCGGTTGCCATGTAGAACCGTATGCCCTGGCTTCTTGCTTCTACTGCATCAATCACGAGAACTGTCGGACTGCTTGTTCTGCGTTTCCCAACCTCTCGGGCTATCTCCTCGGTGGGCGAAAGGTGGACCCACATCCGCTTCATGGGTTGCAAACCTTTTTCAAGAATCTCTTGGGCGGCTTGAGGAGTTGTTCCATGATAAAGCCGTGCAATCAGTTTGTCTTCTTCGAGATGCACATATACATCAACAGTGTGACCGTACAGAGCCCGAATCTTTTCACCCGCTATTTCAAACCTTTTGCGTTCACTCTCATTAACCATTTTTATCAGGAAGTTTCTGTCCAGTGTTGGGAAACGCCGCTTAACCTTGGACGCTAACTCATCCAAATCAACAAATCCTTCCTCGTCCATTTTCAAGTCTTCAGGATTGTGCCTCAAAAGATAACTGGCATACCTACTAACCCTGATTTTCATATCATCTTCCAAATGAAACACGCCCCATCAAGAACCCGCCTCTTTCTGCAGCAACGCCATCATTGCCTGTTTTAATCAATCTTTCAATGGCTTATAGTATGGTTGGCGTCTTTTCACTGCTGCTATAAACAGTTCTTTCAATTCATCGTCACTTGCACCATTTCGTATAGGAGCCAAAACATCTACAAGATTGTCCGTAACCATCAAACAAGGCTTCAAAAAACCATCACTCGTCACACGCAAACGCGTGCAACGAGCACAAAACTCACTGTTCTCGATGGGATGAACAACCTCAACTCGTAAACCATCACTCAATGTGTAAACACGTCTACTCTGCATGTCACCACGAACTTGAACATCTAAAGCCTGCTTCTTCAGCTCCCCTTCAATGCCATCCAAAGGGTAATGATACCGCCTATAATACGGGTCTTGAACGTTAACGGGCTCCAACTCCAACAACTGTAAGATTACACCGCTCTTTCTGGCAAAATCCATCATGCCTGCAACCTCATGCTCGTTCACGCCGTGCAGAATAAGCATATTTAGCTTAACAGGATACAAACCAGCCTTAACTGCGGCTCCAACACCACTTAAAACATCAGGCAAATCGCCACCGTTCAACTCACTATATATTTTCGCGTCCAAAGAAGGCAGGTTCACGTTGATTCGCATCAAACCAGCCACACGTAGCTGTTTGGCTAGAGAAGACAACCGCGTGCCATTGGTTGTCATAGACAAGTCGCGCAGACCTTTAATCTCAGCTAAACCACTCACAATCTCGATAATATCAGTTCTGAGAAGAGGTTCGCCGCCTGTCAATTTCACCCGATTGATGCCCAACCCAACAGCAACCCGTACAATGCGCACAACCTCGTCGGCGGTCATCTCACGCAAACCCGAACCAGGCGTTTGACCCTCACGATGACAATACGGGCATCTCAAGTTACAACGTTGAGTGAGCGAAACTCGAAGGTTGAGCGTGGGACGCCCACAACTGTCAACTAACACCAATTTTCAAGCCCTTACTTTCCACGGGCGTGGAGAATAATATGCCCAGCCTCGGGCAATATAAGCCTTTCAAGACACAGCCTCACAGCCTGAGGCGAACCGGGAATGCAAAAAACCGCCTTGCCCTCGGTCACACCCGCAATGGCGCGCGTCATAATGGCCGCCGAACCGATTTCGTTGTAACTGAGCGTCCTGAAAGTTTCGCCGAACCCTGGCAACTGCTTGTCGAGTAGGGGTTCAACGGTTTCGATGGTCACGTCGGATGGGGTGATTCCGGTTCCGCCACACGTGATTACCGCATCTACCTTCTTAGACCGTAATGCTCTGTTCACGCTGGCTTCAATGAAGGCCTTGTTGTCGGGAATCAACTCACGAACCTCAACCGAATGACCATGCGCTTTCAGCATTTGAACGATCAGGTCGCCCGATTCGTCGAAAATGTGTTTTCCTGCTTCAAAATCATGGTAACGACTGGTGCTGCAAATAATGACAGCGAAACCGAGTTTTTTGGGCGCTTTCTCCTTGTGTATGCGCGCTGTTTGGCTCATTGTTTTTGGGCGCTCCTATTCTCTCTGTTTGATTTTGCGCACCACGTGAACGTCTTGGATAACTGTGCTTGGATACTGTCCCTTCTTGTCTTTTTCGTACTGTTTGGTCATGTCCCAGACGGTTAGCAATGCAATGGTTGCCGCGACTAGTGCTTCCATTTCAACTCCTGTCTGCGCCTTTGTCTTGACCGTAGCCTCAGCCTCAACCGCAGAGTTCTTGACAATTTTAAGGTCTACATCGATGTTGGTGAGGGGAAGCGGATGACACAAGGGAATGAGCATGCTCGTGTTTTTGGCTGCTAAGATTCCGGCTATCTGGGCTACTTTCAGTGGTTCTCCTTTCTCGATTTTTCCTTCTTTGATTAGGCGCAGGGTTTCGGGTTTCAGTTGGATGCGTCCCTTGGCTGTGGCTTCACGATAAACTTCGGGTTTTGGCGTTATGTCCACCATAGACATTTGGGTTCACCTTTTGATTATTATTCAAGAATTAGTTGTTAGACTTATTTATTTGTCCCAGTCGTTCACGAGGTTTTTTATCATTCTGGCTCTTGGGCTGTCTTCATTTAACCTGAAGATGCGGATTCTTCCGAAGTTTTTGTGCCTGATAATTCCCGAGTCTTCTAGGATTCGGAGGTGTTGGTTTGTGGTGGCGTAGTTGAGTTTGGCGCGTCGGGCGATTTCAGAGATGTTAAGCTCGCCTATTTCCACTAGAATCTTTAGGATTTTCACTCTGCCCTTTGAGGCGAAAACGTTTTCGATGGCCACTTTGGTCCTATTACGCTCCTAGAGTCTTGGTCAATTCGTGTTCTAGTTCGGTTGCTGAAACGTGGGGCAAGCTTATGAGTGTGGTTTTTCCTCTCTGTCCGACGCTGGAGGGCTCTGTCTTTATCAGGTCTAGGGCTGAGAGCTCCTGTACATACTTCCAGAGTTGGGTGTGTCCTCGCTTCTCGGCGTCGTATTCTTCGCAGATGATTGCGTAGGCGTTTTCTGCCTCGCCCATGGAAAGATATGCGGTGCCTGACTGTTTGAATTGCCTAGCCACTCCGAGGAGGAAGAGTTTTTGGTGCAAGTTGAGTGTGGAGATGGAGTCTTTCCTTACTATGGGATAGACGCTTTCTGCTGCCCTTCTGACGTGTTCGGGTTGGACCGTTCTGGAGTTGTCGGTGTCTGCGTATTTGCCTGAGCGCCAGAGGAGTTCGATGGCGTATCGTGCGTCGCCTTCGTGGGATGCGGCGTTTTCTGCTATGAGGTTGAGGGTTTGTGGGTCAATTGTGTTAGGGTTGAATGCAGTTGTTGTTCTGTCGTTTAGTATGTCGATTAGTTGGGTTTTGGTGTATTCTTCTAGTTGGATTATGTTGTGTTGAAGTGTGCTTCTTGTGCTTGGGTCTAGTTGGTTGAGTAGTTGTGTTTGGCGGAGTATGCCTATCAATGATATTCTCTGCGCGTTTATGGTTGTTGTGCGGTCTTCTTGTATGCGTGTTAGGCTATACAGCGCGTCTGAGCCCTCTGCCAGTATGAGGGCGTCCAGTTCGTCTAGGGTTAGTATGATGTAGGCTTTTTGTTCGTCTAGGGTTTGCATCAAGGCTTGGAGTAGTTCTTGGGCTGAGTAGCCTCTTTTTGGGAAGTTGGGACTGAATTTTAGTAAGATGCGTTGGAGTATCATGAAGAGGCTGCCTTTACATTCGCGGCAGTTAACATGAACATAGTGTAGGTTTGTGTTGTGTTTCTGTGCTTCCTTGGCTATTGTTTGTCCGAAGTGTTGTGTTAATGCGGTTTTTCCTGTTCCTACTTTGCCTGTGATTAGTATTCGTTGGGTCATTTTGCCTGGGTTTTGTATGGTGAAGGCGAAGAATTGGTTGAGTAGGTTGAGTTGTTTTTCTCTGTGCGGTAAACGGGATGGTATGTAGTTGATGTCGAGTTTGGTTTCATCCTTGAACACGCTTGAGTAAGAGTACATGGTTGAGTGTTACCTCTGTTCAGTTTTGTTGTTTATTGTTTGTTTGGAGGTGATGATTTATGGTTTTTGTTCATTGAAAAGACAATATTTGTCTCGGAAGATTGGATGTATTAACTGATTTAAGAACCCTTGAATGTTGTCTCTCTTCTATTTTGTAGCCTACCCTACCTACCGGGGGAGGTGCGCACTTGGGAGATGTCTTTTGGTTACTTTCTGATTCTTTTTATTTCGAATAGCACTGGGTTTTCTGGGTCTGGGCACACGTTGGTGATGATGTCTTTGTTTTTTGCCCATGGGAATTCGGCGCCGTATCTCATGGCGTAAACCTTGGGCAATATAGCCATCAAAGCGCTGTAGCAGATGTCGCCTTTAACTCCTTTTCCGTCGAAGTAGACTTTGTCGCCAACCTTGCAGCCGAAGTCACAGGTTCCTTTAACGCTCTTAACAGTAACAACAACACTATAAGGCAATTTTAGATTCACCTCTTCCTTTATAGCATTGTTTTAGTCAAGTTAAAAGCCTAACGAGTGATGGTTTTTTGAAGCCTTGTCTGATGGCTACGGATAATCTAGTGGACGTTTTGACACGTATAAGAAACGGCGCAACCGACGACGAGTTGAAGAAATTGTTTGTCACAGCTATCAAAAGACGCCAACCATATTATGAGGCATTGAAAGACTGATTTTGAAGAGCTGCGCATCTCTCTTTTATTTTATAGCTTACCCCCTACCAGAGGATAGAGGTATGCACATCAGGTGAGAGACGCGTGCTTACGATGAGACCTAGCTTTGAGGACACGCTAATTTCTTGCTTCTTTCTGGATTCCCAATCTGCTCAGATGGAGTAGCCGAGTTCTGAGGCTAAACTTCGGATGTCTTCTATTAACGCTTGGATGGCTCTTCTGGCGTTGACGGGGTCACATTCAATATACTCCGTACCTTCCAGCAAACCTCCTGGTTTCATTCCCGCAAATACAAGGGGGAATATCGGCTTGTTAAGGGCAAGCGCGTATCCGATTTCTTGATTAGCTGTGATGGACTTTTCCAAGTTAGGAGTCCATACAACTATAACCAAGTGGCTCGTATCTATCAGTTCTCGAATCTTCTCAGCTAAAAAGAATCCTGGTCTCCTACGTCGTTCAGCGATTAAGACTCGAATTCTCGGGAAACTTCTGAACTCTTCTTGGATGCTTTCGATAAGAGACTCATCTCTGACGGCATGGATGATAAATACATCAAAAGTCTGGGGAGGGTTACTCAAATAGAGTCCCTTATTCATCTTCATCCAAAGATATTGTTTCGCCTTTTCCAATTTTCTCAAAGAACTTCGGGTTTTTCCTCATGAGTGTTTTGAAGCGGCTCTTTACCCTTAGGATTCTAATTTCAAGACCTTGAGGAGTGTTTGAGCGTACTCTGAGCAATGATATATCTTTCTCAGTGCCATCTTCTAATTTGAGATATACCCGAATTGTTGCACGATAAATCACTTTGTCGAAAGCAGCATCGTAATCCATTCCTCGAACTACACGCATTCGGAGATTAAAGTTCTTCACTTTCAATCACTGAGCGATTACTAAAAAACATCTCAAGAAAAGATTTGTGGTTCTTTTCAAAATCAAATCTATGATAAGTGACTGCTATGATAAGTGACTGATCGAAATCATCCTCTTTCATTCCTTAGAGACTGATGAAAAGGTTGACCAAGGTGGTGAGAGTTGGGAGCGATGTTACCTCTAGTATGCGTTTTCCCATATAAACATGAAAATGCCTTACGTTTTGACCTCCTCGGATAGAGATTATTAATGTACTGGAACTGGATGCTATAGGCTGTTCTTGAAATCGGTTTAGCTTAGGTTTTTGATTATTTGTTTTGTTTGTCTCTTAGTTCCAGCCAAGTATTCTATCATTGCTTCGTCTAGGTCTAACCATTTTGTCAAGCCTGCCGCCATCTCTGCATTGCTTTCAAATATGATGCGCAAGTAGGGCAGAATCTCCTTAGTGGCTCTATTTGTCGATATGTGGCAGCGTCTCTTTATCTTCAACCCTATCTCCTTCTGCATTTGGCGTTCACTCCGAGTCTTCGACAGCATCCTTATGCGTTCAGGAAACCTTAAGGGCACGAATCCAGCTGGCGTTGTCTTCTCCCTCGCCATAGCCACGCCTGCCGTCATAAAATCAATCACATACCGCAGCATACTCCAGTCCTGAGACTTTCTAATCCTACCCCTATACAAGTCGGCTGTTGCCAAAGAATCCATAGCCTGTGCCAAATCCCTCGAGTCGCGCAGATGATAGGGCATGTTCTCATAAATCCACTCAAACAACATGTCAGGGTCAACATCAGCCATGTCCACAGCCCGCTTAGCCGCATCGGCACTTTTGCCATAAAAAATCATCCTTAAAACATTGAAAATCGCTTCTTTGCGGTCGCGGTAAGCCAGCCAAGAAACATCCTCGTAGCTAAGCCTAGTCTTGCCCTGAGCCAGAGCCTGCAAATCATTCACAGCCGAACGCACGTCGCCCTCACTGCGCTGAGCCACAAACTTCAAGGCCGCCTCATCAGCCACGATGCCCTCACGCTTACAAATCCTGTTCAGATGCTTCATGACCTCACCCGCAAGCGGCTTCTTAAACTCAATAAGCTGGCAATAAAAACGCAGAGTCGCCAACCGTGGGTCGTAAGCGTTGTTGGCAATCAGCACAATGGGACACTGAGCCGTCTTAACAATACTGGTTATGGCGCCTACTCCGCCCCTGTCTTCCCTACCCGTAATCCCGTCCAACTCATCAAACAAAATAAGGCGCTTCTTGCCAAACAAGGTGCCGTACTGACTTGCCAAACCCGCAAACCGCTGCACAGCCTCCTCAGTTCGATAATCACTGGCGTTACGCTCAACCAACTCCATGTTCAAGTCATTAGCCAACGCCTCAATACTCAAGGTTTTCCCAATGCCAGGCGGACCAAAAAGAAAAACAGCCCTTCTTTTAGGTAAGCCTTTATCCCACGACTTGACCCAGCTCACAAGCTTTTCAATAGCCTCTTCGTTGCCCACGACTTCACTGAGCGTTTTGGGCTTGTGCTTCACCGTCCAAGCAGCGAACATAATGGCGAACCTAGCCCTGCTTCATATCAGCGCCAGCCTCAACAAGACGAGCAAGCAAAGCACTCAACTGAACCTCTTCATCGCTGCCCTGCACCAAACGAAAATCAACCTCACCAATAACATCAGCTAACCTAACCTTCCACGGTTCAGACACCTCTTTCATGCGGAAAATCTCAATGTGAATCTGCCTGATGATGTCGCTGCCAGCCACACCGTACTTCAAAATCATCTCGCGCAGTTTATCCCTCGAACCAATAAAGTCGCCCTTCATGGCTAAGTCAAGCATACCACGCACGTCGGCTGGATTAGCTCGACCAATAACTGAATAAACGGTTTCAGCGTCAATCGGCTTGCCCAAAGAAGCCGCAGCCTGCAACGTGTTAATAGCCCTGCGCAGGTCGCCACCCGAAACCTCAAAGATAGCCTCCAAGCCTTTATCCGACAATTTCACCCTCTCCTGAGCCGCGATGTGCTTCAAATAGGCATCTTGGTCTTCTTTGGATAGATAAGTGAACCTGAAAGGCGCACAACGAGACTGAATAGGCTCAATGATCTTGCCACTATAATTGGCTATGAGAATAAACCTGCAGGTTTCGGTGAAGCGCTCCATAGTTCGCCTCAAAGCCTGCTGCGCATCGCCAGTCATGTTGTCAGCCTCGTCTAGAATCAGAATCTTGAAAGGAATCTCACCGATCGACTTGATGCGTGCGAAGGTCTTCACGGTTTCCCTCACCACGTTGATGCCTCGTTCGTCGCTGGCGTTCAACTCCATCAAATGCTCCCTAAAACCCTCACCGTACAGGTCGTGGGCTAGGCAGAGGGCGGCTGTGGTCTTGCCCGTGCCCGGCGGACCCGCAAAAATGCAATGCGGCACGTTCCTGTTTTTGACGAAGCTGTTGAGTCGCTCAACGATTTCTTTCTGGTTCATCATATTGCTCAGTTTCTTGGGACGGTATTTTTCTGCCCACATTTCGAAGCTCAATTTGCGCTGTTGCCTCCTCCTTTTTTCAGTGCTGGCGCTATTATTGAAGCATGGAACTGGCATAAAACACTATTCACGAGGGCGATAAAAAGAAGGGGAAAAAGGGTTTAGTCGAGTAGGATGCGTTCCATTTCTTCGTTTTCGGCTTCTTCAGCTAGTGGAATGCCTGTTACCTTTGCTGCTCTTTCTGTTAGTGCCATGAGGTCTTTGCGGCTGATTAGGTTTAGTTTCCACTTGCGTGAGCCAGCGAGCAACTGTTTCAAGCCTACGCCTATGCGGTCGTACAGGTATGTGTATAGGCCTACGGCTTCCCATGGGATTTCGTTGGCTCTCTCGCCGAATTGTTTGCGCAGTTCAGGCGCTGCTATGAAGAATTTTTCTGGTGTTGTTCCGAATCTGTCGGCGAATGTGCGGGCTAAGCGTCCTTCTTTGGCTAGTTGGGCGAAGTACGAGGATTTCATGACGGCTGTTAATGGTGATCTTGCCATTAGTACGGCTTTGACCATGGGGGCGTCGCTGTAGTTGCTTAGGGCTATAGCCTTGTAGATTTGGGTTTCGCTGATGAATCCTCCAGCCATTATTAGGTCGGGTACGTGTTTGCCTTTGTTTTTGAGTATGTTGGCGCATTTGAGCACTTGGGTTTCTAAGTATACTGTTGGTGTGCTCATTTCGTCCATCATTGGTACGGGGCTCATGCCTGTTCCGCCTCCTGCTCCGTCAAAGGTGACTGCTTCGATTTTGGCGTCTGATGCCATTTTCATGGTCCATGCGACGGCTGTGGGTCTGTAGGCGCCTGTTTTTAGTATGACGTGTTTGGCTCCTTGCTGTCGTAGCCAGTCTATGTCTTGTGTGAAGGTTTTTGGGTTGGGCATGCCGACTCGGCTGTGGCGTTCGAAGCTTTTGAATGTGCCGTCTTTGAACGCTTGCTGTACGGTTGGGTCTTCTGGGTCGGGGATGACTATGTAGCCTCTTTTTTTGAGTGTTATGGCTTTGTCTAGGTCGCGGATGCGGACTTCTCCGCCTATAGCCTTGGCTCCTTGTCCCCACTTTCGTTCGATGATGTTGACTTCGAGTTTGGATATGGCGTATGTGTCTATGCCTAATCGTTGGTCTTCTACGTTTGTTTGGACTACGACGTCGCCGTGTTTTCCGTCCCAGAATTTTCTGAATAGGTCGACTCTTCTTTTGAGTTCTTTGCTGTATGTGACTTTGCCGTTTTCGATTTTTGATTCCATGTCCATGCCGCAGACGTTTTCGCCTACTGTGATGATGGCTCCTGCCAATGCTGCGCCTATGGCTAAGCCTTCCCAGTTGACTCTGGCTACTTCGGTTGAGCCGAATGCGCCTGTTAATATTGGAACTTTTAGTGGTATTCCTGCTACTTTGGTTGTGACGTCTGCGTTTTCGAAGAGGGCTATGTCTGAGTTAGCCTCTATGCCTTCTGCTCCGAAGAGAGAAGCATGTATGTTGAAGTGGCTCCAGTCTAGTTGGAAGTCTTTTAGTGCGCCTGCTGTGCTGGCGCCGAATTGGACGGGTTCGGGGTAGAGGGCTTCTCTTCCTCTGAAGGCGCTGAGGCTGATTTCGCAGAGGATGGGGCAGTCGCGGATGCAGAGGGGACACATGCCACTGGTGGGCGAAACATCTTTGACTCGGGTGGTTGTGCCACTGGTGGATTTACCGTTTAAATATGCGCTGTTGTGGGTTACTCTTTCACTCATCTCCTTATCTCACCTTTACATATGTAAACCTAGAATCTAAGAGAAAAACCCAACACACTATTAAAGATTACGTAACGTATCAAAAGTATAGACTATACAGCTCCTTTTGTCCTCTTCTTGGGGGGCTCAAAATTAAAAAAATACCTATTAGAAGCAAATTGGGAAAGAAAGACATCTATGCGATTCTAACATTTACTCCACAATATTCACACTTGGTCGCATCAGGTGAAAGTCTTCCTCTGCAGATAGGACATACTAAAGCTTGTATAGCATCAACAGAAATGTGTCTAACATCGATTCTTTGAACTTCCTTTGTCATTATTCGATAACACTCCCCTGTCCACCTTACGAGACCCTCAGACTCAAGCTGCTTCAGCAATTCGCTAAGAGTATCGGAATCCATGTTTAGAGCATTACAGATCCTAGTCGCTTCTTCGTATAAGATATTCTTGAAATCAACTGAACTCAACAAAGTTCTTAGACGATTTTTTACTTCCTGATGTTGCCCATATTTCAACTTCAATCGGTTAATTTCCTTTTGAAGCGGACTCGCTGAATCGTAGTCATGCACTGAAGAAAAAAGCTCTACAGCTTTCTCGAAATTGAAAACCGCTTGTTTTGCATCATTTCTTGAGAAAGCCACTTTACCTAAGGCTTTGAAATATTCTGCTTCTGAAATGCGACTTTGAAGAGTATCGCCAAGTTCATCAAACAATTGCTTTGCTTTTTGAAACTTATCCAATGATGCAGACGGTAAACTCCTCCGACCTTCCGAAAGAAGCGTCATCGCTTTATTGCGTTTGTTTCCAAGAGCACGTGAGAGAAAGCTCACACTAAGCACTTTGAATTGCGCTTTTTATAGACATTTCCCAGCCAGATGGATTTGGCACTCCGAACTTCCACTTTGATATTCTTCCGGTTCTTTCGTCACTTCCTTGTATCACAAGCTTTTTTCCGATTAGTCCCTCGACACGGACATCTTCCACAGTGTGCAATGGAAGTATGAGAACGATTTCTGTTTTCTTTGAGATAAGTCCTGTGGTTCTCTCGAAAACTACTCGGGCATCCGTCAAAGTGAGTGTTCCACTTCCATAGGCCTCGCCGCTTGCCTTCTCTTCCAACAATACCTTCTCTCCGGGTTTTAATAGAACCATATTTATCACTATGTTATTTTCATATATTCATTGCAAATATATAATTTTCGGAGAATATTGAATCAAATCGAAGAGAAGTATTGCACGCAGGACTCACACTGAAGAAGCATGTGCATACAATGCATAATTGACATTTTTGCTGAAATCTTTTCCCAAGCTTTCATTTTTCTGCACTTAAACATGCAATACCTCAGGCGTCTTCTCGAACTCTTTCTATTAACAGGTGTATCTTAACCTAACATAAAGACTTTTCATATGCCGAGATGTCTTTAGAGAACGAACTTAAATGCCAGAGCAAAAACAAAAAAGCCACATCGCTCAACCAGTAAAAGCTGTGGTCCTGCATCCAATCATAAGTGATTACATCGATCACACACAAAAAGTGCTCCAAGAAAACGGCAACGACGCAAGTTATTCCGTAGCAGTAAACGCTGTGCTTCTTATGGCTATCATGGAGTCCAAGAGACCAGGGGGTCTAAGCAAAGAAACTCGTGAAGCTGTGAAGGACTTTGTTGAAGATCAAAGCACGATTCAGGAGTTAGTCTCGATGGAGTCTGAATTAAGCTTCTCAGCAAACCCTAAAGCGAGAGTTTGCTACATATCGTAGTGCAGTAAGACATTTGGACTTTTTCAGAGGCACTAGTTCAACATCACTTGCTTTGTATATGCACTATTTTTTTCTCGCAAAATATGCGGCAAGGCCTAATATGCCACTCAATGTTGATGCAACACCCATCATGTAATAAAGCAAGCTCAAGAAGAACCATAATGAAGCATCTACTGGGACGAATTCTGGGAGCAAAATCAAGAGCCCTTGTGAAAGAGTGAGCAAAACGATGCCAATTCCAAGGTTAACCCCTCCACCTTTAACTGAGAGTTTCCATATTCCCAAAGAGCCTGAGAAAATGAAAAGACCCATCGCGAATATCAAACCGCAAAGAGCAATCATAAGTTGTGATGACAATGACGGAAGACCATTTTCGATTCGTGCGACTTTGTTAAGAACAATAATAAGTGTAAGAAGCCCTCCACTCAGTATTGTCCCCGTACTGGCAACTCCTAAGACAAAACCAGAAAGAGTAAGCTTGCTCTTCTCTTCATCAGACATAATGATCTCCTAATGAGGTTCTCGCATCGCTAAGCTTATTAGATTTGTCATGCCCTTGCATGTGAAAGCAATTGTCTATGGATATCTAAACTCTTCCATGGGCAAACATATCATATGTAGCCTATTTGATTTCTATTAGAGGGGGCTGTTGTGCGCACATACGCGGACTCGTCATTTAATTCTTTTTGGGTCTTGGTCGCTTGGTTAATGCCCACCAACTTCTGATTAACGAAACAACCACAATCACAAAACCAACAAACGCCGTAACCGTCATAAAGACAGTACCCTGAGAATACGACAAAACCACTACGCCTCCAAGAAAAACAGCAGTGAACAAGACCACCAACGCTTGGCAAAAATCAAAATCCTTCGCCATGTCCTCATACGATTTGTAATCCCAAAGCCCCTTATGCGATATACCGATAAAAGACCAAGCAGTAATAATGTACCCAATAACCGAAATCGTAAAGAGAACAAGATCCAATTCATAGACCACGCTTCCGTCTGTTTTCGGAAAAAACCCAGGCGTCTCAACCAAAACAATGATGACGGCTACAAACCCAGCGAGCACTCCGCACAAGTTAGCATAGTTTCCAGCACCCTGACGCATCAACCCCGCCTCTGCCTCAGCCCTTTCCTCAGAAGAAACCTCACTCATCCACTTCACCGCCCAATCTTAATCATAACTGCAACAATATAAAATCCCCATGGTCAACCCTAGCCTGCCTATTTGAATCATATTAGAGGGGGGTCTAGGCTCAAGCGCACACACAAACACAAAATCAATTCCCACTCACAATCACCATTATTTTCAACATAGACCCCCCGTAGGTAGGGGAGGCTACAAAAATAAATAGAGTCAACATAACCCTCCTCAAACAACCCCTGTTTCCACTACTAACTTTAAATCCCCCAAACACACTTTTCTCCTAGACATAATCTTTCTCAACTGAGAGAAAGGAGACGTGCACACTTCACATTGACCATCAAAACCGTAGACTTCATCTACGAAAACAAACCAGTCAAAATAACAATCAACCGCAACCATCCAGAAATCCAATTGGCAGGATTAAAAATCGGACCCTTCACAGAAGGAACCGAACAAGAAGTCAAATACTGGATAGCCCACGAACTAGAAAAAACAGGAATAGCCACAATAAACCCACAAGAACAACTAGACATCAAAAAACTCAACAACATCCACTGGAAAGAAAGCGGCATAGTCCACGCAAGACAACTCACAACACTAGACACAGACTTCTACCCCAAACTCAGACGTTACTTAGCTAATCTCAAACGAGACGCCATAGGAAAACCAGAAAAAATGCACGAATACCAAAAAGCAGTCAAAATGGCACAAGACATAATCAACTGCCGCCTACAAAAAATAGTCTCACTAGCCAGCTCACCAGAACAAACAAACCAGACCCTCAAAGATTTAGCCACAGAAGAACACACACTATACAAACGCTTACACAACACAATAAACGAATGGAAAACCAAAGTCCTAAAGGAGCCCACAGAAACATGACCGAAGAAACAATCACCACAGACCCACAACAACGCTTCCAAGACTTCCTAAAACAAGACAAATACCGCAAACGCATCAGCCAAATGGCAGTTCAGGGCTTAACCTCACTCACAATCGACTTCGAAGACCTATCAATCGCTGACAGAGACTTCGCAGAAAACCTAATCGAACAACCAGACACATACATGAAACACGCCAACAACGCCGCGCATGCTCAACTACAAATAGAAGCACCGGAATACGCGGCTGAAACCGAAACCATAACAGTACGATTCAAAAGCCTACCCACAATCACCCCCCTGCGCACGTTAGGCTCAGCCAATCTAGGCAACCTAACCATGGTCGAAGGCATAATCGTACGCACAACCCCAGTCAACCCCATGGTAATGGAAGCCGCGTTCAAATGCAAAAACTGCGGAAACATCATTCGAATCGACCAAGCAACACCATTCCTGCGGGCTCCAATCGCATGCAGCGACCCATCATGCAGAGGCAAAAGCTTCGACTTCATCCAAGAAGAATCCACATTCATCGACTTCCAACGAATACGCATACAAGAAAGACCCGAAGACCTACCACCCGGACAACTACCACGATGGCTAAACATCGAACTAGCAGGAAGAGAACTAGCCGACATAGCCCGACCAGGAGACCACGTAGCAGTAGTAGGCATAGTACGCGCCATAGCACCAACCCTACCAGGAATGGGAAAATCCCGCGTGTTCAGACTCCACCTAGACGCCAACTACATAGACGTACTCAGCAAAGAACCAGAGGCAGCAATAGCCACACCAGAAGAAGAAAAGAAAATCCTCGAACTCGCCCGAGACCCATGGGTACACCGCAAACTCATCCGCTCCATCGCACCTTCAATTTACGGACAAGAACACATCAAAGAAGCCATAATGTACCTCCTCTTCGGAGGCGTAATCAAACAACTACCCGACATAACCATAAGAGGAGACATGAACGTCCTCCTCATAGGCGACCCCGCAACCGCCAAATCCCAATTCCTCCAATACATACCAAAAATAGCACCCCGAGGCCTGTACACGTCTGGTCGAGGAACCACAGCCGCAGGCTTAACCGCCGCAGTGCTCAGAGAAAGAGGCGGCGGAATGACTCTCGAAGCCGGAGCCCTCGTACTAGCCGACAAGGGAGTAGCCTGCATAGACGAAATAGACAAGATGCGCCCCGAAGACCGCGTAGCCATACACGAAGCCATGGAGCAACACACGGTTTCAGTGGCAAAAGGCGGCATAGTGGCAACACTCAACGCCCGTACAGCGCTGTTAGCCGCAGCCAACCCAGCCTTGGGCAGGTACGACTCCTACCGCACGGTTGCTGAGAACATCGCTCTTCCTGTGACCATTTTGTCCAGATTTGACCTCATCTTTGTGCTTCGTGACGTGCCAGAAAAGGAGGCTGACACCAAGATGACCGAACATATACTCGACCTTCACAAGAAGGGCACAGCGCCCGTTGAGTCTCCCGTCCCGCCGAGTCTTCTGCGCAAGTATATCAGTTACACCAAAAACATAAAGCCCCAACTCACCGAGGCAGCCCTCCAACGCCTAAAGGACTTTTACTTGGAAATGCGCTCAGCCAGCGAAACCGAAGCCACACCTATAGCCATAACCGCTCGCCAACTCGAATCGCTGGTGCGCATCGCCGAAGCCCGAGCGCGAGCGGCTTTCAGAAAGGAAGTCCTAACCGAAGACGCCGAAGCGGCCATCCGAATCATGGGGATGTCACTTAAAGAAGTGGGCATAGACGTTACGTCTGGAAAACAAGACATCGACATCATCATGACGGGTAGACCTAAGAGCGTGCGCGACCGCTTGCAAGTCATCTTGGGCACAATAATCGAGATGGAAAAAGAAACCGGCATGGTTGAGAAAGCCGCTTTGCTGCAGAAGTTGCAGTCAGAGAATGAAATCAACAATATGGAAGCCGAACGTCTCATAGGCCAACTAATCAAGGAAGGCACGGTGTACTCGCCACGCGAGGGCTACCTGAAGAAAACGTAGTCTTGCGAAAAAGGGCGCGAGCATGTGAAAGTCGAAGAACTTCCAGTGCCAGAACCAGCCAAGCAAGTTGTCATCAATTCGGGAATCACAGAACTCTATCCACCACAAGAGGAGGCAATCAGGGCTGGAGCACTCGAGGGCAAAAACCTGGTTTTGGCGAGCCCAACAGCATCTGGCAAAACATTGGTCGCAGAGCTCTGCGCCCTCAAACACGTGCTTGAAAAAAACGGCAAAATCTTGTACTTGACGCCTCTGCGAGCGTTAGCCAACGAGAAATTTTCAGACTTTAAAAAATACACGGTCATTAAGAAGGAAAGCGGGAGAAAAATCAGTGTGGGCATCAGCACGGGCGACTTCGACAGCAGCGACAGTTGGCTTGAAAGATACGACATCATTGTTACAACCAATGAAAAAGCCGATTCGTTGCTTAGGCATCGGGCTAAATGGATGGACGAGATCTCGCTGGTTGTCGCTGATGAGGTGCACCTACTGAACGACGCTGAACGCGGACCAACATTGGAAGTGGTGCTCGCCCGTCTTATGCAGGTCAATCCTGACGCTCAGCTCTTAGCCTTAAGTGCCACGGTCAAAAACGCCGAAGAGGCAGCAGAATGGTTGAAGGCCGAGTCGATCACAACCGAGTGGCGGCCCGTGGTGCTGAAAGAAGGCGTGCTACTGCAGAATGAAGCCTTGTTCAAGGATGGGAGTGCTCTTAAAATCGAGAAACACAGCACCAGTCCAGCCATGAGCCTAGCCTTGCACACCATAAAAACTGGTGGACAGGCGCTCATTTTCGCGTCGACCAGAAAAAGTTCAGTAAGCTTGGCGAGGAAAGCCGCTTCGGAAGTTGATTCAGTTTTGTCGAAACCTTTGAAACGCAGCCTGGAGCGCTTAGCTGAAGAGATTATGGGCGCTGGAGAACGAACTCGCGTAAGCGATCTTTTGGCTGAGTTGGTTAAGAGCGGGGCAGCCTTTCACCATGCTGGCTTGGGTGGTGCCCATCGTAGACTGATTGAAAACGCCTTTCGCGAGGGAAAAATCAAGGTTTTGACTGCCACACCTACGCTTGCTTTTGGTGTCAACTTGCCAGCACGTATGGTGGTGATTCATGATTATAGGCGGTATGAACCTGGTTATGGTTTTTATCCAATCACGGTTCTCGAATACAAGCAGATGTGTGGACGGGCAGGTCGTCCCAAGTATGACAGGGTTGGGGAGTCGGTTCTCATCGCTAAGACCGAGGATGAACGTGATTATCTGATGGAAAGTTACGTGTTGGCTCAACCTGAGCGCATCTGGTCGAAGTTGGCTGTGGAGCGTATCTTGCGTGGTCATGTTTTGGCTACGATTGCCTCTGACTTTGCGCATACGGAGCAGGGCATTTATGATTTTTTTGGGAAAACGTTCTATGCTTTTCAGTATGACCCTCGGGCGATTAAGGCGGTTATTGTCAAGATTTTGAAGTTTCTTTATGATGAAAAGATGATTGAAGTCAGCGGCGACAACATTTATGCCACACAGTTTGGACGGCGCATAAGCGAGTTGTACATCGACCCAGTTTCGGGAGTTGTTATAAGAGACGCGTTGCAAAAGGGTGCACAAATCTTGACTGACTTGAGTTTTCTCCAGTTGATTGCGCATACGCCTGACATGTTTCCAAGGTTGAGACCTTATTCAACCGAAATCGACGAGCTTGCCTTGTTTGTTGATCAGCATCGAAGCGAGTTCATGTTCGATGTGCCAGACGAGTGGGAGGACAGAATCGCCTACGAAGATTTCTTAGGAGAAGCCAAAACTGCTTGGGTTTTGCAGGCTTGGATTGAGGAGACAACTGAAGAGCAGATGATTGAGCAGTTTAGAGTGCAGCCAGGTGACCTATACCGTGTTATCGAGTCGGCTCGGTGGTTGCTTTACGCCACGCACGAATTGGGGCGTCTTTTAGGGCATAAGGATATTCTGAAAAGCATCGACCGAGTCATGGAACGCGTGGAGAAGGGAGTGAAAGCTGAACTCTTGCCTCTCATAAGATTGGAGGGGATAGGCAGAGTCCGAGCGCGCATACTCTTCAATGCTAATTTAAAAACGATTAACGACTTGAAGAAGGCGCCTTTTGAACAGTTGACGAGCCTGCCCTTGATTGGACCCAAACTCGCCAAGAAAATAAAAGACCAAGTGGGCGGCTACATTAAGGCTGAAGAATGGAAGAAACTGAAAAAAGGCGATGAATGGGAACAACGAGCCCTAACAGAGTACTGAATGCTTAAGACGACTCATGAAAAGCCAAAGTTGTGGGCGAAGTCGACTTCATTTGACAACTTTTGTTCTTGACTTTTTTGAAAAACACTTTCTAGGCGCCTTCTTCGTCTTCTTCCTCCCAATATAATCCGACATTTTTGGCTATGAACCCACCGATGAAAGCGTAGACAATGAACATTACCACCGTGGTGGCTAAGCTTGGAATAAGCAGGTTTATTATTATTGCTGGAATGTCTGCAATGAGCAACGCAATAAATAAGACGAACCCATGAGTCAAGAGGCTCTTCCACCCCGTTTTAATCGGAACATCCCAGATAAGGTCTGTTAAAAAACTGTTAAGACCGCCCACAATGAAGAGAAGCAAGATGAATCCAATTATCAACCCTAAGAATAACCCTACGGCTACTAGTACCAGCAGTAAAAAACCCCATACAAAAGACATCACGAGCAATAAAAGAGAAAATGAAATTCCATGCAAAAAATATTTTACAGTACTCTTCCACCAAGGTTCTTTTTCTTTATGCTCTTCCATCGTTTCCACTTTCGAACATACTCTTTAATTCAAACATTTTTATCATTTTTGCTGACAATCTCCTTTTTCTCAAGTTCAAAAAAAGAATTTGCTAAACCATAACTCTATTTTGGCAGTCCTCTGACTTTTCTCTCCCGCTTCGTCTTCTTAACAACAAGTTCAACCTGGTTGACTGCGGTGCCCAAATAGTTTCGAGGGTTCAACGCTTCATTGATTTCTTTTTCGCTCAGTTTTGCACGTACGGTCTTGTTTTCGAGGAGAGTTTTTTTGAAGAGTTGTTTTTCAGCCTCGCTCTTTATTGTTAATGCTCGTAAAAGTTCGTGTGCCTCTTGTCGGTTCAATCCCTTCTTAACTAGGACTATCATAACCGCTTCAGACATGGCGCGTCCTTGCGTCAAATCAATGTTTTTGCGCATCCTTTCTTCGTTCACCCAGAGACCAGTCAGAATATTCGTCATCAAATAAAGCATGTAATCAACAAGAATGCACGATTCGGGAATGATGAACCTTTCAGCCGAGGTCTGAGTCAAATCCCGCTCATGCCAGGTTGGCACATCCTCTAAGGCAGGCAACACCAAACTGCGCATCACTTTAGCCAAGCCAGAAACCCTTTCACACAACTCTGGATTACGCTTGTGAGGCATGGTTGAACTGCCAACCTGTTTTGCTTTTTCAAAAGGCTCAGCCAGTTCGCCTATTTCAGGACGTTGCAGTTCCCGAATCTCGGTTGCAATCTTGTCCAAGGTACAAGCAATTATAGAAAGCAAAGAAATGAATTCGGCGTGCATGTCCCGTTGAACAACCTGATTTGAAATGTCAACCCCCTTCAAACCCAGCCGTTGCATAACCAATTCTTGAATTTTCGGGGCGTTTCGACCCAAACCCGCCATCGTTCCAACCGCGCCACTCATCTTTCCAACCAATAAGCGTTCTCGACATTGACACAGGCGCTCGATGTGACGTGCGTTTTCCCGTGTCCAAATCGCAAACTTGAAGCCCAAAGTGATTGGCAAAGCGTGTTGACCGTGGGTTCTGCCCATCATGATGGTTCGTTTATACTTTTCAGCCTTCTCCAACAACGTCTTCTCAAAATCGTTCAACCGTTTTTCAAGCACTTCCACGGCTTCCTTAAGCTGCAACGCCGTAGCCGTGTCATTAATGTCTTGACTAGTCGCTCCAAAATGCACGTACCCGCCGCTGGCTCCAGCCGCTTCGGAAAGCGCGCGGACAACAGACATTACGTCATGTTTAATCTGAGACTCTATCTCCTTGACTCGACTCAATCTGACTTGCTTGGTTGTGGCTGCATCCATGATTCTCTGCGCGTCTCTACGTGGGATGTCGCCGACCTCGGCGTGAGCCCAAGCCAAGGCGGCTTCCACGTCGAGCATCCTTTGAAGACGGTTCTCCTCCTCGAAGATACGGCGCATCTCAGGCGTGCCGTAACGTCCCGTGTCGATTGGAAGGATGGGCAAGACTGGTTTCTCCTCCAGCAAGAGAGAATGTGTGTTTCTGCAGATAACGTTTACAGTTTTGCCACAGTTTGCCTTCTTTGTTAGGAAACATTAAAGCCTCGAGACTATTTTGTGTTCACTTGCGTGCTTCAAAGGAGTTTTACATAATGGGCGGGATGGCTGCAGCCTTGAACAAGCGTGGCGAAGACGCCGTTTCGTCAGTTCTGCTCATGCTCCAAGAATTAGAGCATCGAGGAGCCGATGTCATTCAGGTTGCAACACCCACCTCGACAATGACGGCTGAAACTCCCAGAGAACTCAAAAACACAAAAATGTGCTCAGACACCGCCGTTGGTCACAACTTTTCACGCACTTTTCCTGAAGAAAGCCCACCGACAATTTTGAGAAAAGGCTATGCACTCGCTTTTGAGGGGCGTCTCTTCTCGCCCTCAGAAACCTCTGACATCAACACCGTTGTCCGAGAGCTTGAGCCTGAACCACAGAAAAAAGCAGAGTACGTCATTAAGAAATTTGATGGTTCATATACGTTTGCTATCGCCTTGCCCAACAAGATTATAGTTGGACGAGACCAGTTTGGAACTTGTCCACTCTTTTTTGGTGAAAACGAGACAATCTGTGCCTTGGCGTCGGAGCGCAAGGCTCTCTGGAAGCTTGGAATCAGACGCATTAGGTCCTTTCCGCCTGGTAACTTGGCGACGATAACCTTTCAAGGCTTCAAATTCAAGCCTGTTGCCACCCTGTCTCAGCCTATTCAAAAGAGAATGAGCATGGAGACGGCTGCGCGTCGTCTTCACCGCCTCCTCTTGACGGCAACAATGGCAAGGGTTTCAGATGTGGAAAAAGTCGCGGTGGCGTTTTCTGGCGGTTTGGACAGCAGTGTCGCCGCAGTTTTGGCTAAAACTTTTGAAAAAAAGGTTAACCTCGTTACGGTGGGATTGGAGGGTCAATCCGAACTGCGTTACGCTGAAGCCGCTGCAGAGTCATTGGAACTGCCCCTTCAGATCCACACTTACACTATTGCTGATGTTGAAAGCGCTCTCAGGAAGGTTCTGTGGTTGATTGAAGAACCCGATGTCATGAAGGTTGGGGTAGCTATTCCTCTCTTCTGGGCTGCGCACGTTGTCTCTGAAATTGACTGCCGAGTTTTGTTGGCTGGTCAGGGAGCCGACGAACTGTTTGGAGGCTATCATAAATACCTTAGCGACTACACACGTGGCGGTGTTGATGCTGTGCAGAAGTCTATGCTGCATGATTTGATGATGTCCTATGAAACAAATTTTCAACGAGATAACCCTGTCTGCGCCTTCCAAGAAGTAGAACTGCGCCTACCCTACATAGACCGCGAAGTTGTGCGATTTGCGCTGAGCCTGCCAGTTGATCTAAAAATCAAATCCCCCGAAGACATCCTGCGAAAGCAAGTGCTGCGCTTTGTTGCTCAAAATATGGGTATCCCCATGTTCATCGCAGAAAAAACAAAAAAGGCTGTTCAATACGCAACTGGTGTAGACAGGACGCTTAGAGAACTGGCACGGAAAAAGGGTTTGACTCAAAGAGATTACGTTAAACGGGTCTTCGATGAAATCTACCCAACCTTGAAGGAAGAGGAAGAGCGATGAACACAGCCATTCTGTACACGCCAGAATATCTGGACCACGACACTGGACCCGACCATCCCGACTCGCCAAACCGTTTGAGAGTAATCATGCAAGAATTGAACAAGAGCGGACTATTAGAAACAGGAACGTGTTCGATTTTTTCTCCAAAACCAGCCACATTGGAAGACTTGGAACTGGTACATGAACCCGACTACATTGAACTGGTTGAGAAGTCCTGCGCTTCTGGAGGCGGCCTACTAGACCTCGGTGACACCGTTGTAAGTGCTAAAAGCTGCAGAGTGGCGTTTCTAGCCGTTGGAGGAGTGCTCGACGCCGTTAACATGGTTGCGCATGGTGAGGCTCGAAACGCCTTTGCCCTTGTTCGTCCTCCGGGGCACCATGCTGGATCTTATTACGCCTTGGGTTTTTGCCTTTTCAACAACGTTGCCATCGCCGCCGCTCATGTCCTTCGTCGTTTGGGTTACAATCGTGTGTTGATTTTGGACATTGATGCTCATCATGGAAACGGTACACAAGAAATCTTCTACGACACAAGCAAAGTGCTCTACCTGAGCCTGCATCAAGACCCGAGGGGTTTTCCAGAAACAGGCTTCCTAGACGAGGTTGGCCACGGTGAAGGACTCGGGTACACGGTGAACGTTCCTTTTCCCTTGAGAACAGATGATAAGCTCTATCGAGAAGGATTTGACCAAATAGCGGTGCCAATCATTCAACAGTACAAGCCGCAGTTCATTTTGGTCTCAGCTGGCTTTGATGGACATTACTCAGATCCTGTGGGCGAACTCGTCTTGTCTGTGCGAGCCTACTCTGAAGTCTTCTCAAAAATCTTGAACCTAGGGTCGCAACTCTGTGGGGGAAGAGTTGTGGCGACTCTGGAGGGTGGTTATAGCCTCAGTTTTCTCGGAAAAATGGTTGCTTCAGCCATTTCAAAGATGGTTGGAGTCTCATACACGACTCGAGATAACAGTCCTGTTGCCGATTCCAGAACACGGAGAAAAGCAGAAACAATCATAAACAACGTTAAGCGGATTCAGTCTTCTTTTTGGCGACTATAACATTGCTGTGACTGTTGGGTTACTCAATCACTTGGATGGCGCCGTTTGGACATTGAACCTCGCATGCCCTGCACACCAGACACTCGCTTGCGTTTACTACTTTGGATTTTCCGTCAATAATTTCAAAAACGCTCACAGGGCAACTGTCTTTGCATGTTCCACAGCCGTCGCATTTGTCGTTTTCGATTTTGATTTCAACCACAGACATGAGCCTCCAACTTTTTTAAGATTCTAATCAAAATAATAGTCGGGAATAAAAGCATTTACCTTGCAATCTGCCAAGCTTAGCTTATTTCCTCTCGTAGCCTCAGTAAGACTCCATCGATATTTGTTTTAGCTCTGTCTCTACGCCTGTATGCTCCTTCTAACAATTGATGATAGGCTGCTGGAGAGAGTTCTCCTCGTCTGTAACTGACCTCAGCTCTCCTTATGTCGGCTTCGGCTCCCCTCAGATCGGTCTCGGCTACCTCAATCTGCCGCATCATCTCTGCGTATCGTGGACCAGCCGCCCGAATCTTTTCTCTAAGGTTGGCTAAATCTCGGAGGAGCACAGAAATGCGGCTTTCCAATGTTTTTGTGCGCACCCTGTAGAGCCTCCTAGGTATTTTTCCCTTCCTAGCCTGCGCCTCCAGAGATTCCCGCTCCTGCATGAGTTTTCTTTCTTCATCATACGCTTTCACATAGTTCTGGAGTTCCTCAGGACGTATTGGGAGCGCTGTAGGAATCGGAGCTGGTGCTCTTAGAAATCGCCAGAGGAAGGCTAATGCTCCAACGAAGAGGACTGCCGCCCCAGTCCAAAGCATCGGTCGAAATGCAGCCCAAAACACCACGTGACTGTACGTTATTGCGAAACCCAGGTTTTGGAAGGACGAAATGTTGCTGAAGGTGAAAATGGGCGTTTCTTGATAGGCGCCGTTCTCGACCACGTTAGGTGGGGTTGTGGTGTTTGAGGATTGAAACTCGGCGCCCTCAGGTAGGTTTATGGTCACTGTGAGTTTTCTCACGGTTAAATTCATGTTTTCAAACAATGTGAACTTTAGATTGAAGTTGTCCCATCTTTCTTGGTCAACATGATTTTTCCAAGGAAGCCTATAGGTCACTTGCAAATTAACTGTCTCGCTTGGTTTAAAGGGTTTTAACTGGAAATTTATCGATGCTTTGGTTGCGACAAAACTGAATGTGTACGTGTTTCCCAACTCGTCCAGCACGGACACTTCATAGGCGTCTTGAGGCAGAGAAACTCCAAGAATAACGATGTCCTGTACACCCTTATTGGTGATACTATATGAATCTGAAACAATAAGTTCTTCCCATTCGTCTAAAACTACCTCTCGCCTTACTTCATTGGCTTCCAACAGATAGAACACGGGCACTGACGTAAAACGGATGGTGCTTTGGTTAGAGGTGAAAGCGTCAAGTGGTTCCGCAGGTAGAGTGAGAACACCAGTTGTTGTCTGGTTAAAAAGTATAGGACTGCTGGTGAAATTGGCGTTCGATGGCAGAAGTAAGGTTGTCTTGCATGATGAAGCGTTTTGAGCAAGACTTGGATAAACGGGGAAATCAACGTCGAACAGATACTGGGTTGCCCCGGGAGTTATGAGGTTAGAAAACACGAAGATCACCGTGAAGTTGTAAGATTCCATTTGCCCTAGATCAATTTCTCTTCCGAAGTTCACTCTAACCGCGTAGAAGCCTGCTTGTCCAAGTCCATAGTCTAGGTCAAGGTTCAACCTATTCGCTGGATTCGATGATTCGTAGGCGAAGACGTAGTCAAGATTGAACCCGTACTTGAAGGGGAAACCCACATTGAAACTTGATATGGGCGCAGGTTGTTCGCCAGTTTTTGAGGACAGTTTGACGGTGTCGTTTATTGTTACTTGTCCTCCGTCTTGAACGGTTATCACATGGTCCACATCTACGTTTATGGCTGATGAGGGCTGAGCATAGGCGACCTTCGAATTGATAGTGAGCAAAGCCGTGGTTAACAACAGGAGCAGACCAAACGCAAGCAACAGTGGAAGTGCCTTTCTTCTCAACCTAACACCACATTGGTTATTGAAAGCCCATTTTTGCTTCGGTTATTATTGCACATTACCCTTATTTACTTTCCTTTCAGAAAATCCGTGAGTTTCTTATCTTTTAAGTCAACGTAACGCCTTATCCTTCGGGTCAGTCTGGCGCCTACAATCCGTTCCAAGTCGGCTGAATTATTGATTCTGAAGTTTTTACGTGCCGTAAGTATTTTCTTGGCTGTTAAAGGTCCAACACGCGGTATCCGAACCATTTCAAAATACGTAGCTGTGTTGAGGTCTATGGGGAACATGTCACTGTTTGCCTTAGCCAACGCCAATTTGGGGTCTGAGTTAGGCAGAAACCCCTTGTCGTCAACTGCGGGCGCAAAGGAATCGGTCTTGAATCCGTAGTCTCGTATGAGAAACGAGCACTGATAGAGCCGATGTTCTCGAGACGGAGGGCATGCCTTGCCCTTTTCAAGCGGCGTCTGTACGATGGGCTCGAAGCCGCTGTAGTAAACTCTCTTTAAGCAGTTTCTCTTGTAGAGCCACTCGGTTACCTGAAGATACTGCCAGTCGTTGTCGTCGACGGCGCCCACAATCATTTGGGTGTCAACTCCAGCTCTACCGTAGCCGAACCCTGTCCCAACTGTTTCGCGTTCATGCTTGGCTTGCGCAACTTCGTCGACAATCCATGTTAAACGTTTGAGAACAGCCTCGTTGAACCCTCCCTTGTTAGGGCAGAGTTCGTCGAAAAAAGTTTTGTTGGGTGCCTCTAGGTTTACTCCAACTCTGTCTGAGAGTTCGACTGCTTCTTTCACGCAGTGGCGGCTAACGCCTGGCATCAATCTGAGGTGAATGTAACCAGTGTATCCCATTTTTCTCAGAGTGCGCAGAACCTCCAACTGCAACTCGGTTATGTCATCTGGGTCCTTAGAAACGGACGAACTCAGGAAGAGACCGCAAACCTTTCTTTCCCGCCACAGTTGCATTGTCACGTGGGCTAGTTTCTTGGTTTCCCAAGTCATTCGTTGACACTGTCGTCCTGCCCGGAAGGTGCAATAGGCGCACTCGTTTTTGCAGTTGCTTGTGAGAAGAGTTTTCAAGAGTGGAACGCATTTGCCGCGGGCGGCAGCCTCGTATATTGGCACAACCGTGCGGTCCCATTCGGCGCTGAGTCTGAGAAAATGCCACTTGTCTCTCTGTCTTATGGTTCGTGACAATGGAGAATTCGCTCTCTCAATATGCTGCTTTTTAGAGAAGGCGTGTCTTCTAAAACGTTTTTATGATGAGGATGGGAGCCTACATGGAGTGGTGAGTCAAACTATTCCTTCTCTAGAATAGTAGTCGTCTTGCTTCTTCGGACCAAAACTGCGCACACCCTTGGCTTTGAGTTGCCTCTTCAGTCTCTGAGCGTAGGAGTTGCCGATTTCCTGCCTTTTTTCTAGGAAGTCGATGATTTCCATCGCTTGCTGTTCGTTGTCGCATCGACGGATAAAGTCGATTACGTCTGGCGTGTAGCCGTCAAACCTCTTCGCGGAGGCGTTCTCACCCGTTTGAACATCTGATCTAACGGAGGATATTCCGAAACGATGATGCTTGTGTTCCATTTCTTGGGATAAGTGGGGAAACATTGTTTTGAACCGTTTTTTGTCGATCTCCATGGAGCCCGACTCCACATCATTTTTGGTTAACGTTGGAACCTTGCCTTTGATGTTCAATTTTTATCTTAGCAAACACTTCTATTTAACTAATTTGTGCAAGTTGTAGAACTCTACAACATAATATTTAATGTTATTGCATCTTGAGATGCCCTTTTAACTGATGTTGCAGCGACGACAACCAAGAGCGTAGCTCTTCTTTTCTATGGCACGAATTTTTGAAAAGGGTCTTCAGCGAGAACCTTTTCTAGTTGAAGACTGTTCAAGCCTGTTACGGTGTCGCCGTATATTTCACACTTTACTTTCTGGTTGAGTCTTTCAAGGCTTCGCACAACTATTTCTGCTTCATCGCCGCTTGACGGAAGAGCGAGATATATGTGAAAAGATTTTTCTTGCCTATCAAGTTTGGGCGCCGACTGCCATTCGGTTTTGGCTACCTTGAAACCTCTTTGTTGAAGTTGAGCGAGAACGGTTGGGGCGTCTGATGAGAATGTTACTATGTCGATGTCGCTGTCCTTACGTGCGGTGCCTCTCCACACGCTTCCAATCAACCTTGGGTGAAAGTCTTCAAGCGCTTTCATTATTTGAAGTGCTTCACGCCTCATTTGAGCTAGTTTCTCTCTTCGGGTTGAACCCTCCATCTCTTCGGCTACGGTGTCGAGTTCCTTGGCAACCTGGATATTGCTTGGGAGAACACGTGTTCCAAGAGTCTGCGCTGCTCTGAGTTTCGCCTGCTTGTACTCCTTCTCTTGAGAAGTGTACAAAAGAACGGCGGCTTCCCGCGCAACGCGTTGTTTCAGAGAGACGGATGAGCGCTCATTCAAACTGTTGCCTCTTTTGAAGAAAGATTCTCTAACCAGCTATGGTTGGCTGAGCCATTTGACCCGGCTGAGCGACAAGTTTCGACTTTCGGATTCCCACGTGGCGGAGGGGCGCAAACTTCTTGGCTTCGTTGTAGATGTCTGAGGCGATTTTTCCTAGAACGGTTTCTTGAACGTACTGGTCGAAGGTGAGTTCTTTGGATTTTTCTTCGACTATTCGTTTCATGGTGGCACGTATCGCGTGCTCCTGTGTTGTTCGAATTCGGGCGAGTGTGAAGGCGCTTACTCCCAGCCTCAGTTGGTAGCCGTCTTTGGTTGTGATGTTATCTATGACGTCTATGCGTGTTGTTCTTCGCCTAACCAAGCTGCGTAGGTAGTCCCTTGAGTACTCGTGTCCTTTGAAAATGGTGTGAGCGGTTTTGCCTTTCACTTCCGAAACTTGAAAGTGCATTTTCAAGTATTGATGGGCAAAATCGTTGGTCAAATCGTAAAGGGTTGAGTCAACAACCCTGCCCACCAGTCTGGACACCTCGTCGGCTGGAACGCTTCCCAACTCGGTCTCACCAAAGTAAGAGGGAGAAACGATGGAGTACCAATCTTTGCCGCGCCACTTGTCCTTTACACGCTTCTTTGACGATGACACGAACAGCCTCCCAATGAACTCGGAAAAATCTCACACAGCCCTATTAAAGGTTTTCAGTTGACCACCGTAGAAGGCTTTCATTGTTGACAAACAGATAAGCACGATTGTGGTGCCACACAAGTTTTCCATTTGTGCCACAGAACTAGACGAGAAAGGCATTGAAACTCTAAGAAAATTCCGCTTTGAAACTCAAAACTATACGCCAAGGAACAACATTGAAACAGCGCACATGTCGTCCGACAAACAATTCCAAACGTCGGACAAGACAAACGAGACGACTATGTTCGTTCAACACAAAATTCCTGAGCGTACATATTAGTCTATGCTATAGTTTCCAATCCACGCATGTATGACCGCAAAGCGTCAGGAATCATAACTGAACCGTCTTTTTGCTGGTACTGTTCCAGAATGGTCACCATGGTTCGGCTGGTCGCCAGAGCAGTGTTGTTAACAGTATGTACATATCCAGCAGGTGCCTTTCCTTCTTTCTCTCTGTACTTTATGTTTAATCGTCTTGCCTGATAATCTGTGCAGTTGGAGTTTGAGCCGACTTCCCTGTAGACGCCATCAGCCATCCACACCTCAACATCGTACCTCTTCGCTGCTAGGTTGCCGATGTCAGCGGTGCACACGTTCACGGTTCTGAAGTGCAATCCCAACTCCTTGTACATGTCTTCGGCGTTCTTCTGCAGCTCCTCATGTAACTTCCACGAGTCCTGAGGCAAACAGAAAACGAACTGCTCAACCTTATTGAACTGATGCACCCGAAACAAACCCTTAGTGTATTTTCCATGGGCGCCCACTTCTTTCCTGAAGTTGGTGCTGAAACCCACGAGTTTTGTGGGCAAATCTTTTTGTTCAATCACCTCATCCATGAACAACGCAGCCAGTGGATGTTCAGCCGTGGCTATCATGTAGAGTTCCTCACCCTCTACCTTGTAGAGTTGGTCCTCAAAGAATTCCAAGTCGGTGGCTCCAATGTAGGGTCTCTTAAGCATCATGAAAGGCGGCTCAACCAGCTGATAGCCTTGCTTGGTCATGAAGTCTATGGCAAAGGCTGTGATGGCAAAGTCAAGAAGCACCAACGGACCCTTCAAATAATAGAAGCCGTGACCCGCAACCTTGGCCCCACGCTCAGTGTCTATCAAACCCAGATTCTCAACGATTTCCAAGTGATTCTTGGGCTCAAAATCAAACTTGGGCGGTTTGCCCACTACCTTTACGACCACGTTTGCGCTCTCGTCTTTCCCAACAGGAACGGATTCATGCAGAAGGTTGGGCAGCCGCAACAAGAGCTGATTGACCTTTTCCCTGCGCTCTTCCATCTGAAGCTCTAGCTTCTGAATTCCTTCCGGTATACTCTTCGCTTCTTCCATTTTTTTGCTAGCGTCCTTTCCTTCCTTTTTCAGCCTGGCAATCTCTTCTGTGACCACGTTTCTCCTCTGTCGGAGTTCATTCACCCTTGTTAGCAACTGTCTCCATTCCTTGTCAAACCGTATCAAATCGTCGAGCATCTTGAGTTTCGTCGGGTCGCCTCTTTTCTCCAGGTTGCTCCTCACAATCTCGGGTTGCTCACGAATCAACTTGATGTCAAGCATTCCTCACACACCAGCAGACCACTTTCTCAAACCACTCAGATTCATAAACGCGCCTTAATTATCTTGACGCCTCAGGCTAAAAGCTAAACTCACCTATTTAATCTGGCATCAACGTGTCCAACAACAAACCCAAAAGTTTTCAAGGGTTCTTAACCGTAGAAATCGTTCTCTCAGCCACAGAGACAGCGCTTAAAAGGTCGTCGATAGTCGCCATAAACGTCTTCAAACTAGTTTCACATTCAATGCTAGTTAAAACCTTTTTTCCCTGTCTAGTTGTTTCGATGAACAAGCCTCGCGGAACCTTCACGTTGTCAGGCGAAACCGCCTTGGCAACAGCCTCAGCCTCTCTGACAATTTTATAAGAGAGCGAAATCTCAGCTTCCAATCACAGACGCTTCCAATTGTTTCTTGACAAATTCGTCCACCAGTTTGAGGAAAGAATCCAACTCCTGAATGGGCACCTGGGCTCCCGCGGCTATGTTGTGGCCTCCACCTTTTCCTGAATATTTTTCAGCTACAACCCGTAAGATTTCTCCCAGATTTAGTCCCTTGCTCACGACGGGGTCTATGGCTCTGGCTGAAATCTTAGCCAGGTTTTCTTCTTTCACTATGGAATAGGCTATTATGGGTTTTTCTGGCTTCGCCAAGTTTGTTGAAAGAATGGATGATATTGTTCCTATGATTTTGTCGTTGATGACTCCTTCGCCGCGCACAACGTAAATGTTGTTCAACTCTTCTATGCGGTCTGTGTTGGGTTCCATAAGCCAGTTCAAATATTTGGTAATGGTGCGCCTATACTCTTCCAACACGGAGGTAGCCTCCTCAAGGGCTGAGCCTCTGTCCCCCATGCAGATAGCTATGCCTAGACCTGGTTTATCCATGCGTCCCGTGGCGTTGAGGAGAACCGAAAACTCTCGGGCATCCCGTAACGGAGTCCAGGGTTCTTCGTGAGTCAGCGTGTACACGCTGCCTCTAAGGTTGAGTGCCACGTCACTGGGTAAACCTCGAGATACTAAATAATCAGCCAATGCGTTGAACAGTCTCTTTTTCTCGTCTTCAGTAAGGTCGCGTAACGCTCGCCATTTGTCGGCTTTTTTAGGCGTGATGCCCAGGCTCGCGAGGAAGGCTAGGCTTTTGTCTTCTTCGCCGCTTATTCCAGAGATAAACGGTGTTGTGGTGCAGGCTAATGCCTTGTGTATGGGTCTGGTTTCTCTTCCGAAGAAGAGTAGGTCGGTTTCAACGTTGAGGTAACCAGCGTTTAAGGCGTCTTCCATAATCATTGCGTTTGGACCGCCTAGTTTTCTCTGTTCGTATTTGTCTTGTAGGTCGCCGAGGGCTCCAATCACGGCTGTAGCTGCGAGATCTGCGTTAGCTTTGTCTAGAGCCTTTGCAGTTAGGTATGCGGTTCCTGCTCCGCTGAGGTCGCGTGACCCGTCTATTCCGTAGATGTGTGGGTTAACCTGAACGAAGGCTGGGTCCGCTTCCGCCACGGGTTGATGATGGTCTAGGATGACCAGTTGTGTTTGTGGGAGTTTGGAGTTTAGGAGGTCGAGGTCGCCGCTTCCGAAGTCGGTGAAGACTATTAAAGACGGCTTGTCTGCTTGAATGTCGTCTATTATTTTTTGGTCTAGCCATCGTTGGATGCGGATGCGGAAGGTTGCGTCTAGCCTGGTTAAGGCTTTTCCCAGTATGCCCGCTGCTGCCAAGCCGTCGGCGTCCAAGTGAGAGACTACGTGGATTAGGTTGTTGTTTTCTGCGTGTTTTCGAATGAGGTCTGCTGCTTGGGCGGCGCTGTTCAATAAGGCGTCTGTTTGTTGTTTCTTTTCCGTTGTTTAGAACTCCTATACTAGGCTGGCTATTTTTGCTTCATACTTCCAGTCGGGTGGTAGGATTCCTTCTTGTTTGTAGTGTTTGGCGAGTTTGTGTATTTTTGCTTCGATGAGTTGGAGTGCTCTTTTGTTGGGGGCGTCTTTTTTGTTCTTTTCTAAGTGAACGTAGAGGCTGGTTGCTTTTTTGAGTAGGGTTTGTAGGTCTTCTGGAAGTGAGGGTGCTAGACCTGCGTCTTTTAGTATTTTTGTTATGCTTTTTCCTACGATGGGTTTTGTTAGTGGGATGCCGTGTTGGTCGCGGAGGATTGTTCCGATTTGGCTTGTGTTGTGTCCTTCTTTGGCTAGTTTGATTATTATGGCTTCGACTTCTTCGGGTGTGTACCTGCACCATATTGGGGTTCGTTTACCAACAGGACGAGTTGGATGTGACTTTCCCTTTTCGGTTTTGGGCATATTGTTTATTCCTCAATAGAGACTCTAAAACAGCGAATGACTAGGGATATTTAAGATTATTGTTGAATTTGTTTGAGTATTTGTGTGCGCATGGTTGAGGAGAAAAAATAAATTCTGACTGCTAGCTAGGGGGTCTCGTGTGAGAGGGTTGAACAGGGTTTGTTTTGGATGCTGTTTGTTGAAGGGAATTAGAGAAGACGTCTGTTTGGAAGGAGCAAAATCAGACGGTGAAAAGCCATCACTGTAAACTAAAGTTTCCATATGAAAACAATAATTTGAAAGCCCTTTGGGTTTGAGCGAATCATGGTTCGTGAAAATATCCCTTCGAGGCAGTTTCCAAATAGGGTAGATTAGGCTGAAGTAAACTGAGAAATGCCCAAGGTCTGGTGTAAAAAGACTGTTGATTGGCTTGAACATAGCTATTAGAAAGAAAGAAAAGACAAATATGACAAAATTTAAGCAATGGGTATGTAGTCACTAGAAGGTATAATCATGGCAAAAAATCCTTCTGACTTGCGAAAAGTTGAATCGATATTGATAGGTGAAATGGGTGAAAAGCCTAGAAAAAAGAGAGTTCGACTTACTCCAGCACAGAGAATCTATATTTGGGAAAACCCAAAAATGTATGGTAGAACTTGCAGTATTTGTGGTAAAAAGATAACTAAAATGTCTGACTTGGATTTAGACCATACAAAACCATTTTCAAAAGGCGGAATAAAGCAAGCACTAGCCCATAAGATTTGTAACAGAATGAAGGCAAGTGGAAGTCTAAGAAAAATTCAAAAAACAATGGGATTCAAAACAACTAGACGAAAAAGGCAGAGTAAGCGTAAACCCAAAAAGAAAAAACCGTCTAGCATTTTTGATATACCCAAAATTAAACTTCCGAAAGGCTATCTTTAAGAGAGGTGAGAACATGCCTAAGAAAAAGAGAAAATACACATTCAAAAAAGGTCAATTAATTCCTTATGAGTCGGGAAGCATTATTCACCAAGCAGAAAAAGCGGAAAGAGAATTTTTTAAAGCACTAAGACCTTAGAAGAAAAGGAAATAACTCTCCTGCCACTTTAGGATTTAGACCGTGAACAGAGCCTAAGATCAAAGTCTTGATTCTAATGTATGAACAATTAGAAACCTCAAAATGTAGGAAGCGCGGTAAGACTATAGCGGAGCCAAGGAATTGACAAGGATTGTCAAGCAAGAGAGTATCTAAATGATGCCTGTAAGCACCAGATTGACACTATTAGTATTGGCTTTACCTGTTTTCTTCATTGTTACAGTGTTCGTTGTTGGTTTTTACTTCTACAGAGAAAGCTTTGATGCATCTGCATTCTCAACAGCAGTTTCAAGTCTTTTGTCTGCAATACTTGTGATTTTGCTCGTATGGGAAAGACTAAGAGACTCTCTATCTAAGAAACTTGAATATCTACACAAGAATTTCCTCTTCAAACTGTGTTCTGATTTTAGTAGACCTAATCTCTTTTGGACACAAGATGAGATTAAGAGGCTACGGTCTAATTTAGAAAAATATGGAAAGTTTATGGTTCTTCGATTATATCCAAGGAATTTTCTAAACAAGATTGATGAGTTTCTGTCTTTACATGGAGAATTCTTCAAAAGATATATGGAGATAGAGGAATTGGCTAAGAGACAAATCGAAAAACCAGTTGACATGCATAGAGATTTATTGCAATATTGTATTGGATTGAAACCCGATTATGTGTCTGATTACACAACTGAGACAAAGCAGAAATATGAAGAGACTGCACAAAAAATCATTAAAGAAAATCCCCAGTTAGTATCTGAGGCTAAAGAATTCCTTGAAAAGACTAGAAGACTTGACAAACAAGTCTTTGATGAACTCGAAGATTTCCTAACAAGCAACAATTTGAGACTTGAAGAAGAGACTTCTTCAACACGTTGGTAGACGGTAGATTTCTTCTTAAATTTATTAATGCAACTTCACACAACTTATAAAAAGGGAGTAAAAAATGAGTTGTTCAGATGCAAAAGATCTTTGTAAACAGGCAAGAAATTCATGCACAAGAGGAACTATAACCGAAGCTTGTCTAAATGCGGCTGTTATTTGTGGAGAAGCTGCAAGAATATGCTACGATTTAGGAACCAATAATAATTGGGGACGTTGTCTTAGAGCTTCTGAAGTATGTCAAAGAAGTTATAATTTATGTCAAACAGCAGCCAGAACTAGAAACTCAAGCTTGTGTTACAAAGCAAGAGAACTTTGCAGACAAGGAAAAGATATGTGTCCAGGATGATCAAAGCCGTTCTCATTTATTGGCAATGAGCCTTCAAGAGTGAAAAATGTGTAATGAAATGAAAAAGGGAGTAACATATTTTTGCAATATTTTCATAAGGGTCTTCTTCTATGATGGCTGATATTATTCCATCTTTCTTTAGCTGATTCTGGATTACTATACTTAGGGCTTGGATAACTAAATGCGTTGAGCGTGAAGGCTGTACCATCTTGCAAATTTTCTTAGTGCCTGCGCTCTGTGTGAATACTTGTTCTTCTCTTGGGTTGTCATATCAGCAAAAGTTTGACCTTTTCCACTATAGGGTTCAAAGACGGGGTCAAAGCCAAACCCTTGTTGTCCCCTCTCTTTGTAGGCTATTCTTCCTTCAACCCTGCCCAGAAAACACACAGGCTCCGTTTGTTTCTGATTGTTGAAAAAAGCTACAACCGAGAGAAAATAAGCCTCCCTCCTCCTCTCATTTTCCATAAGCCTCAATATTCCCTTCGAGCCGATTGTACGAAAAACATACGAAGAATACGGACCAGGAAAACCATTTAGGACGTTTACGAAAAGCCCCGCATCCTCAACAAAAACGGGTAGGCTACACTTTTCAGCGGCATCTTTTACGCTCGCTTTGGCAATATTTTCTATGCTGTCATCCTGAATCTCTATTGCTTCCACATTAAGCATAGCAGTCGAAATCCTAAACCCAGCAAGCACCTGACGGACCTCATTAAACTTATGAACATTGCCAGTAACAAAAAACACAACCCTACTACTCCCCCAACGAACACCATTCATAATTCCACAACCACACAAAGACAGTTTCTTTAATACGCACTGACTTTTGAGCTTTAACCCCTCTCAAACTCAAACCAAACAAACAAGCAAGACTAACATTATTCAACATCGACCCCCGTACGGTAGGGTAGGCTACAAAATAAACGATACAACATACCGCCTCAAACAAACGCACACAACAACCATCAATCTTCAGTCTCTTTCCTCTCAGCAATATATCGACCACGCCTTTCAATCTCATTCACCTTCTCCAAAACAGCGTTCGCATTCTCTTCTCCTACAACCTCAGCATATCCCTCAGTCACAGCCTCAAAACATTCTTTCGCATACCTAAAATGCGTACTCTGCAAAGCCCGCTTCATCAAATGCAAATCAACCCCCCTAACCTCCAACTCAGAAGAAAACTCACCCAAACCAAAATCAACAAAGAATACTTTACCAGCCCCAGTCAAAATCATATTCGACGTAGTCAAATCACCATGAATAATCCCAGCCTCATGAAGACGCCCAATCAAAACCCCAATGCGACGACACAAACCAAGCCTCTCAGAAGGCAGAAGGTCGTTCAATATCTGCTTAACCTGTTTCCCCTCCACATACTCCATAATAATATTGCAATCAACCACATCAACCAAAAAAATCGTAGGCGTAGGAACACCCGCCTCCTTAGCCCTATGCAACAACTGAGGCTCACGCAACGTCCGTTGAGCTCGAATCACCCTGTCCAACTCTGACAAACGATACGCCTTAGACAACCGACGCTTCATAATCACCCTGCGTCCATACCAATCTTCCAAGTATAAGTTTGCTTCAGCCCCCTTCTTGACAAGCATGATTTACCCAGTCTCCTGCAAAACCCAAGGCACATGAACCTCATCTATACGCCACCTCAACCTAACCACACTCTTCTCAACAGGAACAGTAATCCCATGCTTGTAAGCCAAAATCCCAGCCCAAGCAATCATGGCACCGTTATCAATGGCAAATTCAGTGGGCACAACAGAAAAACTGGCATCATGCTCATCCGCAATCACCCTTATCATCGACTGCAACCTCTTGTTGGCGCCAACACCACCCGTCAAAACAACCTCACCCTTCTCAGTGTGCGCCAAAGCCCGCTCCGTAACCTCAGTCAACATAGAAAACGCCACCTCCTGAAGACTAAAACAAACATCTTCAAGCCTATGTTTCCCTTCACGAAGCAAGCCTACAGCAGCGGTGAGCAAACCACTAAACGACATGTCCATGCCCTTAATGCTAAAAGGCAACGGAATGAACGATTCACCCTGACTCGCAAGCCTCTCCACAACAGCGCCAAAAGGCATACCAGCCTTCTGCCTCAAGCCGGCTTCACGAGCAAAAACATCAAGACAGTTACCAACAGCGATGTCAAGAGTCTCGCCGAAAACTCTGTATCGCCCAGCGTCAAAGGCTGAAACAATAGTGTTCCCTCCCGAAACATACAACGTGACAGGGTCAGTCGCACCTGTTATAAGCTTACCAATCTCAATGTGCGCAATACTATGATTGACACCAACAAGTGGAACACGCAAATACGACGCAAGAGCGCGAGCGGCTGTGGCACCCGTACGCAGGCATGGTCCCAAGCCAGGTCCCTGAGAAAAGGCTACCACTTTAACATCGATGGGTTTTATCCTGGCTTTTTCAAACCCTTCCTTAATGACTTTTCCAGCCACCTCAGCGTGATGCCTCGCTGCCTCTCTAGGGTGTATCCCTCCCTCCTTTGGCATGAAGGCGTTGATGACGTTGGCGTGCACCTCACCGTCGAAGGAGAGGATTCCCACGCTGAAGTCGTCAGCAGTCGATTCGATGCCCAGACAGTAGCTAGTGTTCTTGGCACCGCGTTTCAGCGACATTACATACACCACTGTGCAAACTTGTCTACTACACGTAGATTTTTATTGTTCAACCGCGCATATTTATTTTGAAGGGTACATTCAAGGATTCGACCAATCATGCCGAGACGCGATGACCTAGAATACAAAGCGTTGCACTACATCACAAACACTAGGGGACAAGGCGTGCTCCAAGCAGATTTATGGCGCAAACTGGGCGCCAGCAGCCGAGAGGGCTCCAGAATAGCCCTAAAACTGGAGAATAAGGGTTTGATTCGTCGCGAAAAAGAACTGTTCGAAGGAAGATGGACGTATCGGTTGTTTCCGAAACGCTTGCCCGCGTCGATAAATTCTGTGATGGAATGCCCCTGTTTGATGTGTCCAAACGACACGCGGTGTGGCGCTTGGGGCACCGTGTCGCCAAACGGTTGTGAGAGGCTAACCGAATGGGTTGTTGCCCTTTCAAGGGATAATATGAATCCTTCTGGTGAAGCCTAGTTTTGCCCAGGGCTTGGGTTCGAAAGCGCAAGCAAGACTACTTTTATCGTTTAGCTAAAGAGCAACAGTACAGGTCGCGTGCAGCCTACAAGCTTCTTGAAGCCGTGAAACGATACGAGTTCATGAAAACTGGCGATGTTGTGGTGGATTTGGGTGCCGCTCCTGGCGGTTGGATGCAGGCCTCAAGGAACATTGTTGGTGATAATGGATTTGTTTTGGGCGTAGATGTGAAGCCTATTGAACCGTTTTCTGACGAGAATGTGCGTTCCGTTGTGGGCGATGTAACCGAATCGGAAACAGTTGATGTCATCCGTGAGCTTCTTCCACACGTGGCTGACGTGGTTGTTTCTGATGTGTCGCCTAATGTTTCTGGGGTTTGGGAGCTTGATCACGCTAGGCAGGTGGATTTGGCTAGGAAATCCTTGCAGGTTGCTGTTCGGGTTTTGAGGGTTGGTGGCAACTTTTTTTTGAAGGTGTTTCAGGGTGATATGCTTGATGATTTTGTTTACGAGATGAGGCAGTGTTTTGATTTTGTGCGGTTTGTTAAACCCAGGGCTAGCAGGCGTGAGAGTGCTGAGTTGTATGTTTTGGGTTTGGGTTTGAAAAGGCTTGGTTAGATTGGTAGTTCGGCTTCGTTGAGGCTCTTTTCTTTCATTTTTTCGGCTGCGTATTGGGTTAGTTCTTTGAATTGTGTGTCTGTTAGAACGTTTTTGGCTCTGGCCAGTATTTCGAGGCAGATTTCTTTGAAAACGAGGTCGGCGCATCCTAGTTTGGCGTCTTCTATTAATTCTTTACATGCTATGAATAAGACTTCGTTCATTTTTTTGAGCCTTCTTTTTCCTTCTTGTTGTTGTAGGCGTTCTACAATGGTTTGTTGTGCTAATAGTTTGCGATTTGAGAATCTTGATTTGCTGTAAGTGGCTAGCTATGTTGTGTTATTTATTTTGTAGACCCCCCTACCTACCGGGGGAGGATGTTAAGCATTGAGGCGGTTAAGGTTCTTAAGTGAGAGTTATTTCATTGAATAGGCAAAAGCTGAAGATGAACGGCATGTCTAAGGAGGAGGCGTCTCGATATCATACGTTGCTTCGTGACCCTGCTCGCCGCAAAATAATTGAAATCTTAGGTGAGCAGGGTAGATGTGGCTTCAAGGAATTGCGTTCCAGCCTCGGCTTGGGTGTGGGCACTGTTTATTATCATCTTGACATGCTTTCGGATTTTGTGGTTCAAGACAAGAGCAGGAAATACATTCTCAACGATCGTGGACAGCTCTTGTATAGGTCGCTTAAGGAGGGAAGCGCTCCAATCGCTCTTGATGCGGGTGACGCTTTGAGTCATCGTCTGGGACGTTGGCTGTTTCTGTCTCCGGTCTTCTTTAGAATGACACGTTTGGAGGTGTTTTTGCCAGTTTCAGTTGCAATGTTGTTTCTGGGCGCTTTAGGCTCAGCTGTTGCCCGAATTGAACCCATATTTTTCTTTTATTTTCCCTCAAGTCATTCATTTGAAAGCAATGCTGTCATGTTCCTCTTCTCGTGGATTGGACTTTTTCTACTTGCTGAAATTTTGTGTTTCCTTTTGTACAGGAGAACGGGGGGCGACCTTCAATTCTTTGCTGGTCTGAGTTTTTCATCGTTGCCCTTAGTCGTGTTTCCTTACATCCACATAGCGATTCAAGCCATTGTTCCCCTGTATGCTCCTATGCTTTCTCCAGCCATTATTCTGAGGTATGTTCTCTTGGTTTTTCAGGTGTGGACTCTTCTTCTTATTTCATCAGCCCTCTCGTTCGGTAAGGGTCTTCGCCTCGATCGCTCAATACTAGTGAGCCTCATAATTCTCTACTTCAACATTGTCCTGCTGATTCTTCTTGGGCGTCTCACGTAAAGTTCGAGGTATCTCGAATAGTCTTACATGGAAAAATTCGAGATTTATCGAAACGAATTGATTAAAACTCGGGTTTTCCAGCCCAGCGTTGGCTAGTTATCACCTGAACAAACTGGAAGAGTTGGGTTTGGTGGAGAAGAAAAACGGTGAATACCACCTTATACGCCAGGTTCGAGTGGGCGTTCTCAGGCAATTCACCAAGCTTGGTTCGTTCATGCTGCCCAGACACATCCTCTACGCGGCAATGTTCACCACACTTTTCATCTATTTCTTGACTCAGTTTAGAGACTTGAACTTCTACAGCCTCTTCGCCCTGGTCTTCGGCTTGCTCGGCACGGGCATTCTCTGGTATGAAACACTTCGTGTTTGGCGTCAAAAACCATGACTGTTCAACCACTTGAACCATACTGTTCAAAAGCGTTGCATTAAGAAGCCGTGCAGCAAAAGAAACTAAGGGACAAAACAAAGAATGGAGTGAACAAAAATGGCATCAGGGCGAGAATTAATAACATTCGGAGTCGCCGGAGTCCTCATCGCAGCCCTATTAATCAGCGTTGTCACGGTTGGTCCTTCGCTAATACTTCCAGCTAAAGCGACTGGCACACTTGTCATCAGAGTGACAGACGCGCCTGTCCAAGACCTGAAAAGCCTAAACATAACCGTCGACAGCTTTGAGGCACACCTAAAAGAAACCGACCAGTGGATAAACGTAACCGTCATTGGAGGTCAGAAGACTTTCGACTTACTCCAACTCAGAAACAACATCAGTGAAGTCGCAGCTACAGACCAGTTGCCGTCTGGAAACTACACAAAAATAAGAATGCACATAGTGTCGGCTGTGGCTCAAGTTGACGGTGGCGAGCCATTCCCAGTGCGATTTCCACCTAACAAGCTCGATGTAATCGTGCGTTTTGAAATAAAGGCAGGCTCAACAATCATTCTTATCATCGACATTCAGGTTGACACCGTTAAGATTGCAGCGAATCCTCAACACAACGTGACTCCAGTGATGAAGGCAACGGTTGTACCGCCTTCCTAAACCGACTCTCTGCACAAAATAACTCTATACCTCCTTTTTTATCCAATATCGTTTAATCTTGTCAAAGAAGTCATATTATAGCTGAGGGAAAACACTAAACATTTAATAAACTCTTCCATGAAAATATTGAAGGTTTAGGAGAAAACAATACAAGGAATGTGACTTTTTGCAGCGTCAATGCCCAGCCATTATCGGCATGGGAAGAACCAAATTCGGCGAACACTATGAGAAAGAACCAGAAAAACTCATCGAAGAGGCTTGGCTCAAGGCTTCATTGTCGGCTGGCATAGAAAGAAAAAACCTAGACGCCGCGTACATAGCCGACTACTTCCTTCAATTAACAAACAAAATCGGAATAGAAGAGGGCTTTCTTTCCGAACTTACAGAGCTTCATGTTCCTATGGAAAGGACGCGTTCATTTAGCTCGGCACTCCTCAATGCCTGCAACGGCATTCAGGCGGGTAGGTATGACGTCGTCCTCGTTGGTGGAGTTGAGAAAATGACTGACCGCTGGGACAAAATCCGCGACGACCTCATGCTACTCGAAGACCCATGGAGCTATTATGCGGGATGCACACCCGAGGCTAACCATGAACTCATGCTCAGAGAGTACATCAAAAAATATGGCATCCAAGGCGAACAGTTGGAAACACTAAACGTCGCACTAGCACAGATAGCCGTGAAAAACCATCGCCAAGCTCTAAAAAACGAATACGCCCAATACCAACGACCAATCACCCTAGAAAAAGTCCTAAACGAAAGGCAAAAGGCACACAAGCCCCTCGGACTCTACGACTTCGCCCCTGTCTCAGACGGCGCCACAGTTATGATTCTGGCAAGCCCCGAAACCGCCAAAAAACACTCCGACAATCGAGTATGTGTAGCCGGTTCCGCATCCGCAACCGATTACGTCACGTTTCCCGCACGCGAGGACAGAACAGGCTGTTTGGCTAGTTCCATAGCCATGAAAAACGCCCTCAAAATGGCTGACTTAATGGTGAATGACATTCAAACAATCGAACTCTACGATCAATCTACCCTCCTCGAAATGGTTTCGTTGGAAGATTTAGGCTTCGCCAAGAGAGGCATGGCTTGGCAATTCATAAACGACAGCCGCAAGGATTATCAAGGGTTTTACAGAATCAACGGAAAAGAACTCTACGTCAACACAGACGGCGGACTTAAAGCTGACGGAAACCCCTTAGGCGCCACAGGAGGAGCACAAATCTTCGAAATCGTCACGCAACTGAGAGGCAAAGCAGGAGAAAGACAGGTGAAAACAGACAAAGACCTGCGGTATGGTTGCGTCTTGGAGCTCGAGGGCTTCGGCACCAAAGCCTACGTGCACATACTGAGGAGAAGTGATTATGAATGAGCAGTGAGCCCATCGAGAGAAGAGTTTCCTACATTGGAGACCGACTCAACGGCAGCCGATGTGGCATATGTGGCAAAGAATACTTCCGACCCCGAGACTACTGTGGCACATGCGGCAGAAAAAGCTTCGGCAAAATGGAGGACATAGACCTCTTTTATGAGAAGGGCGAACTCGAAGTCTGCACTATGGTGAAGGAGCCCACAAACAAGTTCACTAAGCTAGGAGCTTACGTTTATGGCATAGTTTCGTTTCACAACGGAAAGGTAAGGGTGCCAGGCAGGCTAACCGACCGACTTCTCGCTGACACCCCAATTGACCCGTCAAGTTTTGAAGGGAGAGAGGTTGTTCCACGCTTCAGAAGAAGATACGCAGTGGAGCAGAGTGACATAATCCCAACAATATCGTTGGCATTCACGTTAGCTGACGAGTACTATCCCCATCAGGAACATTATACTGTTAAGCCTCGTAAAGAGTATGAAACTCCCGGCATCGTCGGCTACGGAGTCTACACGTCAAGGTTCAGAATAAAAGAGGGAACGATAGAGCGTTCAGTGCCCTTCATCGACGAGGACTCCATCACAGCCGCTGTTGAAGCAGGAAAGCTGGCGCTAATCCATTCGGGTGTTGACCCATTGCTCGTCGCCAAAGTTTATGTTGGATCAGAGTCCAATCCTTATGCCGTCAAACCCATAGCCTCAAAGGTTGCCCAAGTTTTGAAGCTGGGCGAAGAAGACAAAGCAGAGGGTGTTCAGACCGTTGACGCAGTTGACACTGAATTCGCGTGCAAGGCTGCCACATGCATGTTTAAGGATGCCGCTGCGTTGGTTTATTATCCCACTGTTCGCAACCATTACACTATGGTGATCGGCACCGACAACTCTCAGGCGGCGCCCAGAGACGAGCTTGGAGGCGAACTCGACTTCTTTGTGGGTTACGGTGGTTCAGCCTTTATCTTTGGAATGAACGATGTTATTGCCGAAATCGAGGGCTGGTGCTCCTGTACATCCGACACACCTGACTTCTGGAGAAGAGACCAAGAACCCCATCCAAGACATGGAGGAAGGTTTACGGGCGAACCTGCCTACTTTAAACACGTTTCAAAAGCGGCTGCGAAACTCATGGACAAGCTTAGGCTTCAACCAAGCGACGTTAATTACTTTGTTTCGCATCAACCCAACCTTGCATTTCCCGTCAAAGTAGCGACTGAACTGGGCTTCAAAGAGGACCAGTTCATGCCTGGGCTTCAGGTTGCCAAGTTTGGCAACACATACTCAGGTTCGTCACCTATTGGGTTAGCCGCCATCTTGGACATCGCCAAGCCTAACGACCGAATTGTAATGGTCAGCTACGGTTCGGGTGCAGGGAGCGACGCCTACTCGTTGATTGTCACGAATCAGATAGTTGAAAAGAGGGACCGACAGAAATTCACCATTCATCGTCAGGTAGAGAACAGGAACCTTGAATACATTGACTATGACACATACAGAAGACTTAAACAAGGGATGTAACCATAGTAAAACACATACCGAGACAAAGATGCACGGGAGTGTTTCCAATAGTTGGCTGAACATCCAAAAATGGAATTCTTGGCTTCTCCGTTGAAGGTTATAATTTCTCCGTTCAAGGCGTTTAGAGACATTGCCCAAAACCCCGATGTCAAAGGAGTGCTGTTGGTTATGGGCATTCTCCTATTAGCAACAGCAGGCGTCTACTACATCTACGGGTCGAAATTTGTTTGGACAGTCGACAGTCAAACAACAACTCTACTTGCTTCAAACGCATTCGGTACTATTCTCATTTCTGGTTTATCCGCAACAGTGTTTGCCTTCTTCACAACATGGCTCATATTCGGTGGTGCCCTGCTCATCGTCGCAAGAGCCTTCGGCCAGAAAGAGGGCTCGTGGAGAACATTTTTCATATTAGTGGGATACGTTCTCTCTGTACTGATAATCAGAATGGCGGCTGAAGCTTTTCTGATCTCAACCCTTCCTACAATTTCAATGAGTTTTCCATGGCCACCGACTACACAAGCACAGTCTGATCAATTAACGGAATTAGTGAATAACATGTGGTCCTCTGCACTGGCCTCTCAACTTGGAACCTTTATCTTTTTAGGCATTGAAATCTGGATGGTTGCATTAGGCGCAATTGCTGTGCGAGCCATGCAGCCGATCGGTTGGGGAAAAGCTATTATTATTTCTGTAATGGCTTACCTTTTCCTTTTTATGCTAAGATTTTACATTCCCTTTTTGGTGCTCTAATCGAGAAGGTACAAATCGAAAAGAAACCATGATTTAAATTGGTTCTGAAGATCGTTTAGAAGGTTCTTGCGCAGGCTGAGTTTCCAAGCTTGCAGACTTCGCAGCTGTCAATGTCTATTGTCGGGTCGAAACGCTTGCAGAGTGGGCACATGATTCCATTTCTTCTGACGTTTTTGCAGATTTGGCAGAACCTGAGAGCGAGGTCCTGGTTAGAGACCTTATTATCTGCGATTTGACTGGTTAGGTGTTGCAGCATAGATCGTATTTCCTCGGAATCGTCGATTTTGAGGAATGCGCCTCGCACCTGTCGTGTGTATTTGCTAACCGCTGTTTGGGTGATGCCTAAGATTTGAGCAACATCGCTCTGCTTCATCTGGTATGTTTGTGTGAGTTCTCTTGCGACGAAGGCGCGGATAGAAGGTACAACCGATTTAACGGCAACTTCGCAGGGCATTATCATGAGGTCCACCGAAGAGCTATTGTTATTGTGTAGAAACCTATATAAGCATGACGTATGTCATTATTTATATGACGTATGTCATAGGCGAGGAGACAAATGACTGCCCCGTATTCGTTTCTATTCTCCTCTCTCTCCTTGCGGGGCTCAACAGGATGTCAAGCCTTGGCATACGCCGTTTAAAACCATGGAGGGGTAAGATGTGCTGTCTGAGGTTGGTTCCAATCGACCCTTGAACAGGGTAAAAGACGCCCCAAGTTTAACCGAGGCTCTGGGCAGGGCAGAGAGTTACTGTAAAGATTGCAAAATTGCCTCTCCAATGGTTTGTGTGGAACGCTGCGACGTCTGGCGTGTGAAGCATGAAATCCTAGAAGTGAAGCGATTTGTGAACGAAAACATGCACACGCGGCAGTTGCTCAATGCTGTGAAGAACAAACGACGCCTGAAAATACTTGATGCGTTTTGTGAACGTTCCCTCAGTGTGAGAGAGCTGCAGAGACACCTTCGAGAAAGCGGTTTTCGTCATAGTCGTTCAACTATACTGGAGGCTTATCTCAAACCCCTGTTGCGGGTGGGCCTGGTTGGGGAAGACGGTGTCAGGTTTAGGGCTACATTTTATGGGCGGATGGTTCAGGGCTTGTTGAGTGAGCATGGGTCTATGGGTTTGTTGCCTCTTCATTCATGCTGTTACGAGGAGGTCGTTTTGAAAGAGTTGTGCACGCCCAAGACGTTTGGTGAGTTGGCAACACTGGTGCCTCCGAAAAGCCTTTCAAGGATTTTGATGAGACTGCGAGCCAAGGGGCTACTTGCGGAGAAACCGCGTTCAAATTATGTTTTGTATCACAGAGTGAAAGGCAAGCTCAGAATGCCTCTTTCGCCGACTGAAAAGAGAGTCTTCGAAGCCATTCCACAAACTGGAATCGCGATTCGTTCATTATCAAGCGCGGTGGGCATTAACATCCGCAGAACCTTCAAGTATCTGCACAGGCTGAGAGAGAAGAAACTTGTTTTTGCGTTGAAAACGAGGAGAACATATGAACTCACTGTTCAGGGCAGAGACATCGCGAACATTCTTGATGAGATTGAAAAGTTGGCTGAGTCATCCTTGAACGTGCCTGTTCCTGTTGCACACAGCCTTCCATAAGTGTTGTTTTCTCTAAGGGGTTTATGTTTGTTTTTGTAACATGGTATGGTAAGTTCTAAATGTGGATGTTGCATTATTTGGTTGGGTAGTGATGATGGTTTATGGTTAGGTTTAGGGCGCGTGTTAGGGCGGGTTTTGGTGAGGTTGAGGTTGAGGCTGATTCGGCTCAGGAGTTGTTGGAGGCGTTGAAGACGGTGACGCCTGATTTTTTGGGTGAGGTTAGCAGTGTTGTGGCTGCTAGGGTGTCGCCCTTGAAGGTTGGTTTGGAGGGTGTTGTGGAGTTGACTACTGAGGGTCCGGTTGTGACTACTCGGGAGAAGCTATCGCATTACGAGGCGATTGGTTTGGTTTTGTTTGCGAGTGAGAAGAAGTCGAGTACGGCTGCTAAGATTGGTGATTTGTTGAAGAGCAGTGGGATTAAGAGTATGGTTCCTGCTAGGTTGAATGAGATGACTAAAAGGGGCTTGGTGTTTAAGCCTGATCCTGCGAGGCCGGAGTTTAAGTTGACTTTGCAGGGTGAGCGGTGGGTTGAGGATGAGGTGTTGCCTAGGTTGAGGGGTGCGGGTGGTTCAGGGTAATGATGAGTGTGTTTGTGTGTGCGCGCCTTTAGCCGAAGGCTATGGCTTCTCCTGGTTGGGAGAACACGGTTTTTGATGCTATGAGGGTGACTGTTTCTTTTATGCCGTTGATTTTTCTTAGTACGTTTAGTACGAAGTTGTCGAGTTCTTCCATGGTTTTGAATTGGGCTTCGACGCAGAAGTCGTAGGTTCCGTATGTGAGGCTGGCTTTTTTCATTTCTTTGAGGTTTTTGAGTTGGTTGAGAACGTTGGTTTCGGTTCCTGCTTCCACCTTTCCTAGGACGTAGGCGAAAATCATGGGTGTTTCCTCTATGTGTCTGATAGTTTCTTTTTGTTTGAAGGTGTATTAAGCTTTAATCCGCAGCTCTCTGGTTTCTATGTTGTCTCTTTTGTTTTTGTAGCCTCCTCTACCTACGGGGGGTATGGAGGGGCTGGGATGTTTTTTTTGGGTGGTGGTTTGTGTGTTGGTTTGAATAGGATTAAATATGGTGTGGTTGAATGAAGAAGGGTTGATGGTGGGTGTGTTTGGGTATGAGCGGTGAGGCTGAGCGGGTTGAAGGGTTGATTACTGTCAATGTGAAGTATGGTCAGATTGAGCAGACGTTTACGGGCAGTGTGAACGATGTTTGGGTGAGTGTTAACAAGTTTTTTAGTGAGATGATTCCTGCGTTTGACATTGCTCGCAAGGTGACATTGACGGTTGATTTGGCTGGGTTGATTGATGATGCTAAGGATGTTGTCGCTTTGGCGCCTGAGGGTCCTGAGGTTTTAGTGCCGAAGGAGAAGTTGACGGATAGTGAGGCGTTGCAGTTTTATTTGTTGGCTGTTTACATTGGTTTTCGTTTGGGAAAGCGAGCGAGTGATGCTATGACGAAGGAGGAGTTGCTGGCTAAGTTGGGGAAGAGTTC
>Ga0315314_1000036_pt1 | contig 194565 bp, 160 predicted proteins | sample TDP9_MG_FD_203631 | JGI IMG/M metagenome (GOLD analysis project Ga0315314, IMG submission 203631) | Freshwater sediment microbial communities from Lake Towuti, South Sulawesi, Indonesia - TDP9 | ecosystem: Environmental > Aquatic > Freshwater > Lake > Sediment | place: Indonesia: South... | reverse complement strand
GGGTTGGAGTATAACTGTTAGCATCCTGAGTGATACCGCCAATGCCTTCGTTGACGTCATTGAAGTTCTCACTGAAGTAGACTTTGTGCCCGTTGACTGCCGGGGCGTAAATTCCTGGCGTCCAGCTAAGAACCACATCTCTCGGCACATCTGTTGCCTCATTAGCCGGCTTCGAGTCAGAGGCGTTTGCTGATAATCCAAAGACTTGATAAAGCTGTTTTACTTCAGCCGCCGATAGAGCGTTGTCATATAGCTGAACATCATCGATCAGACCACCGAAATAGTCGCCTGTGCCACTAAGAACGAAGACATTCCCACCATTATGAGCACCTAAGCCGGCACCGCCGGTATGCTGCGGAACCGTGGTGAAGCTGGCCGTGACCGAGCCTTTCTCCACCCCGTCCACATACAACTTCAACTGGCTATTGCCAAACGTGGCCACGACGTGTGTCCAGTCTGTGCTACTGAAGGCTGTCGAGGTAGCGGAGACGACGTTCGAGGCCATGACGACGACCTCCAACAGACCGTTGTTGATCCGCATGCCCAGTCCTTGGTTGTTTCCACCCTCGTCGAAGAACACCTGGTTGCCGCTGGTATTATTCGCCTTGAGCCACATCGCCAGCGTCTTGGTGCTGAATGCCACAAGCAAAGGTCCAGTGGCAGCCTGGCTAGCGTAGTCATTCACGCCATCCAGACTTAGCGAATGGCTGCCCTCTACAGCGTCGGTGGAGTAAGTAGCGCCGCCGTTCAATGTCCAGTTCAGGTTCCCCACCGAGTCTGTCGCATCGTTGTTAAACTTCCAATGCGCCACCAGAGCCGCGGAAGCGGTACTGACAGTGCCCAACACCAAAACAAAAGAGACCAAACAAATCAATCTTCTGCACATGATAGTCCTCCTTCAAAAATCTAAATTGACCCCCGATTAAGTCGGGGGCTGCGGTGCAAAACTCACACTACAATCTTGGGCTTTGCACCATACAACTTCTCCGTCTTATGAAAAACCGTAGAAAATCTGGCAGCTCCGAAGCAAAAAATCACACACCTTCGCTCCTTTATTTATACCAAAATAGATGCCTCCCCTTCAAGCGAAATCTTTGAATTTTTGACACTATAGCAACAAAACAGAGTTTCTTAGAGGCAATAACAAGATGACTAAAGAGTATAGCTTGGTATATGGTTGCCGCTTTCAGTCAAATGGTGGCAAAATACCAAATTTTGCGCTGGAAACTGCTTCAATAACAGACAGAAGACTGCAATTTGTAAATTGTGACATTACATAACTCATTTTATTAAAAGGAGTTAAGTATTATTTACTCTGTAACGCTACTACAGTCTCGAATTTTTTAGGATTTTACGGATGCGCTTGGGTTCCCGCCCCTGCGAAGGCAGGGGAGACTTTCAGAAATCCTGAGGGCGGCTTTGGAACCTGGTGTTGACTTTAAAAGTGTGAAGTGACTAAAGTGCCTAAAGTGAGCTAAAGTTATAATCCAAGATTTTAGGCACTTTAGGCACTTAAAATTTTAGGCACTTTTATATGCCTTGATATCCAGCAGATCCTTCATAACGTTTGCCATCGACTTGGCCCCCGTTTTCACGGGGGCAAGCCTGCCCCCGCTCCTGTCTTCCGACAGGAAGACGCGGGGGTCCGGTAATCCAAAGCCATCGTGCAACTGCTTATAGAGTTTGTAGAGTTGCTGATACACCTTGTGGTTTTCCGGGATTGGCTTAAAGGTGGTTTTCTTGATGCCGCACATCGCCGATTGCGCATCGGCGAAACTCTTATAAACGCCGCCGACAACCGCTGCTGCAATCGCCGAACCCAGCGCGCAGGTCTGAGCCGAGCGCGCGATCTTCATCTCACGGCCCATGACATCGGCGTAAATCTGCATCAATAACGCGTTCTTCTCAGCGATGCCGCCGCAGTTGACCACCTCGTTAATCTTCACGCCATACTCTTCGAACCGATTGATAATCGTAAGGGCACCAAAGGCGGTCGCTTCAATAAGGGCTCGGTAGATTTCTTGCGGTTTGGTGTGGAGTGTCTGGCCCAGAAGCAGCCCTGTCAGTCTCTGATCAACCAGAATAGTACGATTGCCATTGTTCCAGTCCAGCGCCAGCAGGCCTGATTGGCCCGGCATAAGTAGCGCCGCTTTTTCAGTAAGAGCTTCGTGAGAGCCAGCTTTTTTGCCGCCCGGCTGAATATAATTGACAAACCAGTTGAAGATGTCACCAACTGCCGACTGGCCTGCCTCCAGACCGAAATAGCCCGGCAGGATGGAGCCATCTACTATACCGCAGATACCAGGGACATCGGGCAGCTTTGCATCGTTAGGAGCGACCACCATGTCGCATGTGCTTGTACCGATGATTTTGACCAGCACGCCCTCTTTGACCCCTGCGCCGACGGCGCCGAGATGAGCGTCTAATGCGCCCATAGCTACGGGAATGCCTGCCGGCAAGCCCAGTTTCTTGGCCCACTCCTTTGTCAGGTTTCCTGCCGCAACGTCCACAGCAAACGTCTTTTCGCTGAGGGTCTGACGGAGTTTACCTAATTTTGGGTCGAGCTTGGATAGAAACTCAGCGGCTGGGTATCCTTGCCAATTGTCATTGAACATGGCCTTATGTCCAGCTGCACAGCGGCACCGCTTGAGCTTGTCTGGCGTCTCCGTCCCTGTTAGCACCGCAGGCATCCAGTCGGCGTGCTCGACCCAGGTGTAAGCCGCATCAAATACCGAAGGTGCGACACGCAGGCAATGCAGAATCTTGCTAAAGAACCATTCCGAGGAATATGTTCCTCCACATTTGGCTAAATATTCTGGGTGCTCTTTCTTTGCAAGTTCTGTGATTTCTGCCGCCTCGGCGTGTCCTGTGTGGTCTTTCCAAAGCCACGCATGCGCGTTTGGGTTGTCCTTGAACTGATCGAGCAGTGCCAGAGGCGTGCCGTTTTTGTCCACAGGCAGGGGGGTTGAACCGGTCGTATCCACGCCGATACCGATGATTTGATTGGGGTCGAAAGATATATCTTTTTGTTTGGCAGCTTTTAGAGCCTTCGTTACGCAGACCTGGGTTCCTTTGAGATAGTCAGCCGGATTCTGCCGGGCCAAGTTATGATCCGATGGATCAAGAATAATGCCTGCTTGGCCAGTTTGGTATTCGTACACTGCCGTACCTAACTCATTGCCGTTAGTAACATCAACGATCACGCACCTCACAGAGTTAGTCCCATAATCCAAGCCGATTGTATAAGCCATACTAATCAATCCTCACTTTATGCATAAATCCGAAATTCGAAACAATATAAGTGAGCTAAAGTTTAGAGTGCCTAAAGTGCCTAAAATTATAACTTTAGCTCACTTTAGACACCTTATCCGCCGTAGGCGGATTAAGCTCATTTTAGGCACTTTGTATTTGTCGTGCTTCGTATTTCGTATTGGTATCATCCCCTAAAGTATAGATAAGCTGACCCGTGCCTCAGCTTCCGTGCCCCGGGAGCCGTGCAGGGCGATCTCGCCACATTTGTTATTGATTATTTACTATTTACGATTTTTCCGGTTGTCAATAGTAAATTGTAAATAGTAAATCGAGCTGCTGATTAAAAGGTTTGACAGCATTTCAGGCAAGTTGGTATATTACAAGCACTTAAAGGGGGTTCCCCCCACGTCTTCCTGTCGGAAGACAGGAGTGGGGGGGTTCCAAATGAGCGCCCGTAGCTCAGTTGGATAGAGCAACGGATTTCTAATCCGTAGGTCGCAGGTTCGAATCCTGCCGGGCGTGCTTGTAATTTTTTGTCATCAATATGCTCTGTAGAAAAGACTCCTTGTCATTTCGACCGAAGCCCCGCTCAGCGCTGGGCGGGGCGAAGTGGAGAAATCTATTCAAAAACAGATTTCTCGACTCGCCTACGGCTCGCTCGAAATGACAAATTCTGTGTTTTCTACAAAGCATCATCAATATAAAAGGGAGTGCGGCAGATGAATGGGGATGATGTGCAAAACCGCCAGTCCGCCACAGGCGGACCGGAGTCTGACAGATCGCCCCCCGCTCCCCCCTTGTCTTCCTTCGTAAGACAGGAAAGGGGGGAAGACGCGGGGGCGGTCGAAAGAAAAGATGCAGACCTGCGAAGGCTGCAAAAAGCGATGGAAACGCTCTGTGCCGTGAACCGACAGAATCGGTTCAAAGGCTCTGCCATGGCCTTGTGCAACGAGGTGGCCTGTCAATGGCAATGTGAACGGGTTAGCGTGGGCTTGCTAAAAGGTAGATATATTGAATTGGCCGCCATGAGCCACAACGAGCATTTCAGCCGAAAGATGCAACTTATCCAGGATATCGAATCCGCTATGGAGGAATGCCTCGACCAAGACTGTGAAATCTTACACCCGGCTTTACCGCAAGCCACCTACATTAGCCGGGCAACCGCTGGGTTGTCCGCCAAGTCCGCCGCGGGCGGACTAACTATTTTGAGCCTGCCTTTACGTTTAGCCGGTGAGGTTGTGGGTGTTGTAACTGCGGAGCGGCCCATAGATAGGCCGTTCGACCTGCAAGAAGTCGAGGCAATTCGCCTAACTTGCGAGCTGTGTACGCCGAGGTTGCTTTCCTTGTATGAGCATGATCGGTGGATTGGTGCCAGGGCAAAAGCCTCCGCACGTAGAGCATTAGCAGCGTTAGTGGGCCCAGAACATACCTGGGCCAAAGTCTTGGCAATACTGCTATTTGCGGTGATACTTTTTTTGGTATTTGCTAAGGGACAATTCCGAGCGGAGGCGCCGTTTGTGCTGGAGGCTACCTATCAGCAGACCATTTGTGCGCCCTTCGATGGGTTTATTAAAGCCGTGAACGTCGAAGTCGGTGACGCAGTCGAACAGGGCAAGACCACCTTGGCGGAACTGGATACCGCAGAATTGCGGCTGCAACTGGCGGCAGCAAAGGCTGATAGAGCAGGGTATCTTAAGCAATTTGCTGCTGCTATGCGAGATGGTGAGACTGCGCGGGCCCAAATTGCGCAGGCCAACGCGGACAAAGTAGAGGCTCAGATTGAACTATTTAACTATTTGATAGACCAGGCAAAACTCGTATCGCCCATCAGCGGTACGGTCGTCAAGGGTGACCTGAAACGCCAAATTGGGGCTCCAGTTAAGACCGGTGATGTTCTTTTTGAGGTTACTCCTCTGGAGTCGCTGCGAGCCGAGCTGCTGGTCGGCGAAGATGAGATTTTTGACGTTGCGGTTGGTCAACATGGATATTTGGCCACGGCATCCTACCCTGCCCAACGCATCAAGTTTGTGGTGGAGCGGGTCAATCCAGCAGCCGAGGTGGTAAATAACCGAAATGTCTTTAAGGTTCGAGCCCGCCTGGTGGAAACCCGTCCCTGGATGCGTCCGGGGATGGAGGGCGTAGCGAAGGTAACCATCGGCAAACGGCGATACGCATGGATATGGACTCGAAAAATCGTTAACTGGCTCCGTATGAAATTGTGGCTTTGAGAGGGACTTTGGTTTGGCAGTAGAGCGTCCAACATTTCATGAGGCCTGGTATCGGGTGGCTGAACTGCGTCCCAGGTTGTTATCTGGTGTCAGAATCTACAGACAGCATTTTCGTGGGCAGCTCTGGTACGTGCTCCAGAATCCTGCCAACAACCAATACTCACGCCTCAGCCCCGAGGCCTATCACTTCATGGGCTTGCTCGACTCGCCGAAGACAGGACGGACTGTGTCTGAGGCGTGGCGGCTATGCAATGAACAGCTTGGTGACGGAGCACCCACTCAGCCAGAAGTTATTCATCTTTTAGGCCAATTGCACGCCGCGAACCTTTTGTATGCAGATTTGCCTCCGGATGCCGAAAGCCTGTTCCGCCGATACCGTAAGCGCCTCAAACGAGAGGTTTTGGGTTACCTCGCAAACTTACTGTTTGCTCGGATTGCCCTGCTCGATCCCGATCACTTTCTTGAGCGCTGGGTCTCAGTAGTAGGGCGCATCTTCAGTTGGCCTGGATTGGTACTCTGGTCGCTCTTATTGGCAGTCGGCTTGTACTTCGTCATCGATAATTTCCTCGAGTTGCTATACCAGAGTGCTGACGTTCTTGCTGCTAACAACTTGATATTGCTGTACGCCAGTTACGTGGCAATTAAGCTCCTGCATGAGTTTAGCCACGCATTTGCGTGTAAGAGGTTTGGGCAGCTCAACCAAGGTGGCGGCCAGGTGCATACTATGGGCGTAATGTTCCTGGTTTTCTTTCCGCTGCCATACGTTGACGCATCCAGTGCTTGGGCGTTTCGCAACAAGTGGCACAGAGCCATCGTGGGTATGTCGGGGGCTATGGCTGAACTTGCAACTGCGGCTGTGGCAGCGATTATCTGGGCGCATACCTCTACAGGAACGCTTCACATAATCGCATACAATGTCATATTCATTGCCAGCGTGTCCACACTTCTATTCAACGGCAATCCACTTCTGAGATTTGATGCTTACTATGTATTATCCGACCTGATAGAAATACCAAACTTAAGCCACCGGTCCAAAAACTTTTTGTATTATTTAGTTAAGCGATACTTTTGGGGACTTAAAAAAATACAAAGTCCTGCTTACTCTCCTGGCGAGCGTATCTGGTTTATACTCTACGGCTTAACTTCTACCGTTTACCGTGTTTTCATCTGTGTAAGGATATTGCTGTTTCTGAACGATCGGCTGCCTGAAGACCTATTCATACTTGTACCCGTGCTTTGCTTTGGTGCAATTATAGCGTGGGTTTTTGTTCCAGTTGGCAGGTTTTTGAAATTTCTGGCCACGGGTGCCGAGCTTGTCCGCAATCGGCTTCGGGCGGTTGGATCAACGGTAGGAGTCTTCTGTCTAACAATCGTACTGGCAGGGCTGGTTCGATTTCCTGACTACGGAAGGTTACAAGGGATCGTTGAGCCGGTCCGTTTCGCCATCGTTTATGCCGAAAGCGATGGATTTGTCACGGATTTCTTGCCGTCCGAATCGGTAGTTTCGCCGGGTGGACCGCCCCTTATAAAGTCTGTCAATCCAGAACTGCAGGCCGATAAAAACAGCGCATCTGCCGAGCGTCGCAGCCTTGAGATTCGTCGGCGTGAAGCCTTCCAGCGAGAGGTTGCGGCGGCACAAATTCTGGACGAGCAGATCGAGGCCCTGGATGCCAAGCTTGCAAGGATTGAGTCCGAGCTGGCCGCACTTTCCTTGGATACACCTTGCCAAGGCGTGTGGGTTGCGCCCGATGTTGAACATATAAAGGGCACATATATCAAGCGTGGCCAGAAAATCGGCTTTGTAGGTAGTCTCGACGAATTAATCATCCGTGCAACCGCCGGTCAGAACGTAGCGGCGATGCTGATAGAGCAAGCTGATCCCCGTCTTCACGGGGACAAGCCTGCACCCGCGAAAGCGGGTGTTCAAATCCGCGTCAAGGGAAGGCCGCAATCACAATTTGGTGGCGAGATAGAGAAGATTTTTCCAGCGGGCCAGGAGCTGCTTCCGTCCGAAGCCCTCTCGTTTGCGGCTGGCGGCTCCATACCCACACGCCTGCAACCCGCCTCCGCCGGGCCTGATGTCAGGGCTGCTGAAAGATTTTTTGAGATACGAATTAAACCCAGCTTGGATGGATCGGGCAGGTTGTTTACCGGCCAGCGCGTGATAGTAAGAATTCGCATGGCCCCGAAACCTCTTTTTTGGCAATGGTGGCAAGGCTTAAGGCAACTATTTCAGAGGAGGTTCCATATCTAAGATGGAAATAGTTCCCAGTGCAATATGGTCCGCCTTAGGTGGATTTGATTACCGCCTGCAGGATAAACCCCTGCCCAGAGGCCTGGATGCGGTATGGCATTGCGGCGCCGCCTTAGTAGGGTCCGCCTTAGGCAGACCACGTCGGCAGAGGTTTTTACGCCGAGCAGAACAAGTGCTGGCCTGGGAAGGCTATTTCTCAAAGATGACCGACCGCAGGCTCCGCGAGGCTGCCTGGGAACTGCGAGAGGTTTTTCGCCTCAATCGGGACAGGCCTTGCGATCTTGAACGGGCCTTCGCATTGGTGCGGGAAGTGGCGGCTCGACAAATCGGTGAGAGACCGTTCCCCGTTCAGATTGCAGGCGCCTTTGCCTTGGAGAGCGGGGCTATAGCAGAGATGGCGACCGGCGAGGGTAAGACCCTGACCGCCACTATGCCCGCAGTCATTGCCGGCTGGCGAGGCAGGGGCTGCCATATAATTACGGTCAATGACTACCTGGCACAGCGAGACGCTGAGTGGATGGGCGCCATTTACCGCTTCTGCGGGCTGAGCGTGGCCTATATCCAACAGCCAATGTCGGCTGCCGATAGGCGAAATGCCTACTTAGCAGATATAACGTATTGTACGAATAAGGAAGTAACCGCCGATTTTCTGCGTGATCGGCTCATCTTGGGTCGCATCAGAGATGTGAGTTCGGCCCTTTTGAGCCTGATAGCCGCAACCGCCGAACCGGTGCTGGACCGGGTGGTCCAGAGGGGACTAAATTTCGCAATTGTAGATGAAGCTGACTCTGTTCTTGTCGATGAAGCTATCACGCCTTTGCTCATCTCTGGTCCTGCCCCCAATCCGGAGCAGGCCGAAGCTTTTCGCCAGGCCGCAAATATAGCAGCCGAGTTGAACCCAGAAGTTGACTACAGGCTAAATCCCAGATATCGGGAAGTCGAACTAACCCGCGAAGGACAAGCCCACTTGGCTGAGTTGTCCGGTTCTATGGCTGGTATCTGGCAGGGGGCACGCCGAAGAGAGGAGCTTGTAACAAAGGCGCTGGAAGCCAAAGAATTATTTTCTCGGGACAAGCACTACGTCGTGGCTGCCTCAACGCCGCCTAGTGTTGGGCAGGGCGAGCACAGTAAGGTGGTAATCGTCGATGATTTCACCGGCAGGCTTCAGCCGGACCGCACCTGGCGCGACGGCTTGCACCAGGCTATCGAGGCCAAAGAGAGGCTTGAAATAACCCCCCCGAAGGATACGTACGCACGAATCAGCTTTCAACGGTTCTTCCGGCTGTACAGGAAATTAGCCGGAATGACAGGGACGGCGAGGGAAGCTACGGCTGAATTCTGGGTAGTTTATAACTTGCCTGTAGTGCCAATTCCAACCAACCGCCCATGCGTAAGGAAGCAGTTGCCAGACATCGTGTTAGCTACAAAGACTGCAAAATGGGAAAGGATTGTCGCCGAGACAAAGTGTATCCATGAAGCTGGAAGACCGGTTCTGATAGGCACGCGCAGCGTCAGAGATAGCGAACAGCTAAGCTCGAAACTTAAAGCAGCGAACTTGGGACATCAGGTTCTAAACGCCCTCCGCCACCGCGAGGAGGCGCAGATTGTTGCCGGTGCTGGGGGCGCAGGTAGAATAACGGTTGCCACCAATATGGCAGGCAGGGGCACCGATATCAAACTTGGGCGAGGCGTAGCAGAATTAGGAGGACTACATGTCATAGCCGCTGAACACAATGAGTCTGCTCGTATTGACCGCCAGCTATTTGGGCGTTGCGCGCGCCAGGGCGACCCTGGAAGTTGTCAGGCTATAGTGTCTCTGGAAGATGAGTTTGTATCTCGGTACACCCCCCGCCTTCGGCGGGAATTTCGAATTTTCCAACGGGCGGGGTTCCGGATAGCCCAACGGCGAGCAGAAAGGCTGGCGCTTCGACAACGTAAGGCTGTTATGAGAGCTGACCACTGGCTCGAAGAACACCTCAGTTTCGCCGAAAGACAGTAGCGTATCGCGTGATGGGTATTGCGTATTGCGTTTTGAGTTATGCACGATGCACGACGCACCACGCAAGACGCAAGACGAGAAGGGACTTTTTTTCAGGATTTCCCAAAAATCCTTGACACTCTAAAAGTCCATCTGTAAATTATAGTGCGCAGTGGCCTCGCTAAGACCCAGAAGTAACTTTAATCCCATTGTCATTTAACGAAAGGAAGCACAAAATGGCAAAGAAGAAAAAAGCTTTAAAAGGGCTTTGGGCGACGAGGGAGCTCAACTTGCTCAAAAGACTTTTCGCAGACAACCCTACGGCTGCTATAGCTGCAAAACTCGGTCGGTCAACTGAGACCGTAAAGAAGAAAGCATCCAGAATGGGGCTTCGCAAGTCAAAAAGATACATGAAGTCCCTCGGCAGAGGATAAGTTACAAAAGAATTCCTCAAGTCGTTCATCTGTGTAGCGACTGTTTCGGTGCTTTTGGGCTGTGGGCCTGAAATTTTAAGGCGGAGCCCCCAAAATAACCTGCCGTCGTTACCTGTGGGGGGACGAAAATAACATCTTTGTGATGGGAACCTGATCTGGGTTTTAGCGCTGCCAGTGTAGCTTCTTTTCAGATATGCCTAATGGAGGCAACAATCTGTAACAATCAAAGGTAGAGCCGATCCGGACGCAAACTCCTTGACATTTGCCAGTATGGTTGCTATTTTTGCAACCAGCGGCAGCTTAGGTTTATTGGTTTACGCTTTATATTTTGTATTAGAGGTTAATTTGAGAGTTCTATCAGGCATACAACCATCGGGGCGACTGCATATCGGCAACTTTTTCGGTGCAATACGCCAGCACCTTCAGCTCCAGGCTGAGCACGATTGCTTTTATTTCATCGCCGATTATCACGCCCTTACCGGCAACCCAAAACCGGCTGACGTTGCAAAGTTTTCGCTTGACGTAGCGATGGATTATATCGCTCTTGGTCTCGACACCGAGAGAACCGTCTTCTGGCGGCAGTCCGATGTGCCGGAGGTTACCGAGCTTACCTGGCTGCTTTCTTGCGTAACGCCTATGGGCCTACTGCAGCGGTGCGTCAGCTTTAAGGACAAAGTTGCTCAAGGTTTCAGCCCGAATCACGGCCTGTTTGCCTATCCAGTTCTGCAGGCTGCCGACATTCTGATTTACAAATCGGACCTTGTTCCTGTGGGCGCCGACCAGAAGCAGCATATTGAGGTCACTCGTGACATTGCTATTCGTTTCAACAATAGTTACGGCGAAATCTTCACCGTGCCGACCGAATACATTATTGAATCCGTAGCTGTTATCCCGGGCACCGATGGGCGAAAAATGAGCAAGAGCTACGGAAATACTATCGAGATATTCGAGCCGCAAGACAGTGTCAGAAAAAAAATTATGCGTATCGTTACCGACTCCACGCCGATCGAAGAGCCTAAAGACCCCGACAAGTGTAATGTCTTTGCACTTTTGAAGTTAGTCTGCTCACAGGATGAGTTAGCTGAGTGGGAAAATAAGTACCGCAGTGGTGGTACCGGCTATGCCCAGGCCAAAAAACGCCTCGCTGAGCTGATGATAGACTATTTCAAGCCGTTTCGGCAAAAAAGAGCCGAGCTTGAAAAAAATATTGATTATGTAAAAAAAATATTAGCCAAAGGTGCAAAACGAGCAAAAGCAGTAGCGTCAGAAACTCTTGCTCAGGCCCGAAAAGCAGTGGGTTTGGACAAATAAAATATTTAGCCCCCCAATTTATTGGGGGGTTAAAAACAGGAGTAATAATTGACCGATTATCGCGTGAATCTTGAGATATTTGCAGGGCCGTTGGATTTACTTTTGTATTTGGTCCGCAAGGAAGAGGTCGATATTTACGATATTCCCATCGCTAAAATAACCGACCAGTACCTCCGCTATATCGAAATGCTCAAGAGCCTTAACATTGATTTAGCCGGCGACTTTCTGGTAATGGCTGCCACATTGATGGAGATAAAATCAGCCATGCTCCTGCCCAGAGCAACACCTGAGCAGCTTGCGGATGATGATTTGACCGACCCCCGCGCGGAGCTTATTCGCCAGCTTCTTGAATATAAAAAGTTCAAAGATGCCGCTAATCTGCTGTATGCGGCTGCGGATGAGCACAGCCAGCGTTTTGCGCGTCCCGACACTATTATCGAGCGATTAAAGCCTGACGCCGAGCCGCAGCTCGATATTGAACAGGTAAGCATCTGGGATCTGCTCGAGGCCTTTGATGCTATATGTAGGGCTACCGGCGTAGGCCGCGACATAAGTCACATCAAGGACGATACGCCCATTGATTTGTATCAAATAGAGGTTTTGCACCGCCTGCAGACCGAAGGCCCAATGACTTTTGAACGTATTTTTCAGTCCAAGTCTAACCGCATTGTCATGATCGGCTTATTCTTGGCACTTCTGGAATTGATTCGAGAAAAATTAGTTTGGGCTGAACCCGCCAAAAGCGGGCCATCTTCGTCGCAGATTTACTTAAGAGCCTTAACGAGCGAACCTGCCGAGCAGGCTGTGCAAGAGGCCATCATTGCCATCGCCGAGACCGATGGTGGTGCCTCTGCTGGAATCAAGCAGCGAAAGCCCGCCAAAGGTGGGCCCATTCCAATTGCTGAATTATCATCAAAAAACAAACCAGCAGCTTCGCTTGATGAGCGGGAGAAAGAAAAAGCAGAATCCGCCAGAGAGGACAAACAACAAACAGCAAATTAGTGTTTGACAAACCGGCACTTCGTCAATAAAATGTTCTTATCTGTTGATAAAGGCATACCAATAGTAAGGATAAACTAATGGCTGGTAATGTAGTTGAGCTAACCGATGCTACTTTTGATGAGGTGGTGCACAGTTCTGACACGCCGGTGCTGGTCGATTTCTGGGCACCTTGGTGTGGACCTTGTAAGATGATGGCTCCTATTATCGAGGAAATCGCAAATGAATATGCAGGCCGGGCCAAAATCTGCAAGCTCAATACCGATGATGCTCGTGACAGCGCGATCGAATTCAATATCAATGCGATACCGACTATAATTTTATTCAACGATGGCCAGGTGCAGAAGAGATGGGTTGGTTTGGCCAGCAAAAAGGGTATCACTGCTGCAATTGATGAATTGCTCTAAGAGAAACAATGTCACACAAAATCGTGGCCAAAAAACAGCTCTCGGAAGATGTCTTCACTGCCCAGATCGAAGCCCCGCTTATTGCACAGGCCGGAAAGCCGGGCCAGTTTGTCATCATCAGCATAAACAGCGAATATAGCGAGCGGATTCCTTTAACCATCGCCGATGCCGACCCTCAAAATGGCACCATCAACCTGATTTGGCAGCGGGTTGGTAAAACCACCGCCGAACTAGCCGATTTGCAGCAAGGAGATGAAATCGCTAATGTCTCTGGGCCGCTGGGCAGACCCACCCATATCGAAAACTTCGGCACCGTTGTTTGCGTCGGCGGCGGTATCGGCAACGCGCCCTTGTTGCCTATCACAAAGGCCTTAAAAAAAGCGGGCAATAAAATCATCAGCATCCTTGGCGCCAGGACAAAAAACCTGCTCATCCTGGAGGAGCAGTTCGCTGCGATAAGTGATGAGCTGATAGTCACAACTGATGACGGCTCATACGGACGAAAAGCTTTAGTGACTGAACCATTGAAGGAAGTTTGCTCGCGTAAGGCAAAGCCGGACCAGGTTTTTGCAATTGGCCCTGCTATAATGATGAAGTTTTGTTGCGAGGTGACTAAGCAATACAATATCCCCACACAGGTCTCACTCAATACCATTATGGTTGACGGCACCGGCATGTGTGGCGGCTGCCGCGTCGAAGTTGAAGGTAAGCCAAAATTCGTCTGCGTTGATGGCCCAGAATTTGACGGCCATAAGGTAAACTTCGACTTAATGATCAAAAGATTAAACGCTTATAAAGACCAGGAACGAAAAGCCCACGAACAATATGCCAAGCACCGATGTAAAATAGGTTTGGACAAAAAAAATATTTAGCCCACCAATCCTTCGACCCTGCTCAGGACGGGTTTATTGGGGGGTTATATTCCTGATAAAGTAATGGAACAAGACAAACAAAAATTGTTACAACAACTCTTGGAAAAGCATAGGGCAGGCCAACTTAGACCAGCCGATAGGTTCAAAATCCCGCCTCAGGAAATGCCCGAGCAAGACCACAATGTCCGAACACACAACGTCAACGAGGTGGCACTGGGCTATACGGAAACGCAGGCTCGTCTGGAAGCCATGCGTTGCCTTGGCTGCAAAAACGCGCCCTGTGTTGAAGGCTGTCCGGTGCAGATAAAAATAAAAGATTTTGTGGCTGCCATTGCCGATGGCAACTACAAAAAAGCCTTGGATATAATCAAAGAAAACTCACTGTTGCCCGCTGTTTGTGGCCGAGTCTGTCCCCAGGAGATTCAGTGCCAGCAAACGTGCACGGTGGGCCAAAAATTCAAAGACCCCACCAAAGCCGTTTCTATCGGCCGATTGGAAAGATTCGTTGCCGACCTTGACCGAGACAACGAAAGTATTCCTGCTGTCGCGCATGAGACCGGCATGAAAGTAGCTGTCATCGGCTCAGGTCCGGGCGGTATAGTCGCGGCTGCAGATACCAGAAGGGCAGGACATGATGTCACTATATTCGAGGCCTTTCATAAAACAGGCGGCGTGTTGGTCTACGGAATCCCAGAATTTAGACTGCCTAAAGCCATCGTCCAAAAGGAAATTGACACGCTCAGGAAAATGGGCGTCAAAATAGTCTGCAATTTCATCGTAGGGAGAACAAGAACCATCGACCAATTAATGAAACAAGACGGCTTTGACGCGGTCTATATCGGCGTCGGGGCAGGCCTGCCACAATTTATGGGTATCGAAGGGGAATCTCTTATTGGTGTATATAGCGCAAACGAATATCTCACACGCGCCAATCTTATGAGAGCCTACGACTTCGGCAAAGGTGCCGATACGCCAATTGCGCTCTTAAAGAAGGTGGCTGTCATTGGCGGCGGCAACGTAGCTATGGACTCAGCCAGAACAGCTGTTAGACTCGGTGCCGAGAAAGTTTATCTGGTCTATAGAAGAACCGAGAAAGAAATGCCTGCCCGGATTGAGGAAGTCCAGCATGCAAAAGAAGAAGGCGTCGAATTTCACATCCTGCAAAGTCCCAAACGAATAATCGGCGACCAGGATAGCCACGTCACCGCTATAGAATGTCTGAAATATCGGCTTGGCGAGCCGGACGAATCAGGCAGACGAAGGCCCATCCCCATAGAAGGCTCAGAGTTCAGAATCGACGTAGATGCTGTAATTATGGCTATCGGTAATATCGCAAATCCGCTGATTCGTCAGACCACGCCCGGCCTGGAGTTTAACAAGTGGGGAAATATTGTCGTTGATGAGAACTGCAAGACCTCGCTGGAGGGGGTTTACGCAGGTGGTGACATCGTTCTGGGCGCTGCGACCGTGATTTTAGCTATGGGCCAGGGCCGAATCGCCGCAGCAGCAATAAACAGATACCTTGCCGAAAAAAAAGAAAACCCCCGGTGAAACCGGGGGCTAAATATTTAGCCCCACTTTTTACGTGGGGTTCTCTATATAATTTTCACTTTGCCATTTTGAACCAGTATTCTGCCTTCAGCGAACAGTCTTATAGCCTGCGGATATGCGATACATTCCTGCTCAAAGACCCTGTCGGCGAGGGTATCCGGCGTATCTTCTTCCTTTACCTCGCAGGTCCGCTGAACGATTATCGGTCCTTGGTCATATTCGTTGGTGCAGAAATGCACGGTGCAGCCGCTTACTTTGCAGCCGGCTGCCAGAACTGCCTCGTGGACGTGGTGTCCCCACATACCCTGTCCGCCGAAGCTCGGTAGTAGTGCAGGGTGTATATTCATCACCCGATTTTCGTATCTGGCGGGTATCTTCCACAGGCACAACCAGCCAGCCTGGATGACAAGGTCAACCTTTGCCGCGACAAGTTCTTCCTCGATGCGTTTGCTAAATTCGCCGATGTCGGGGTAGTCTTTTTTGCGGATGATTTTTACGTTCAGCCCGGCGTTTTTTGCTCTTTCGACACCGGCGACGTTTGAACGTGAACTTATTACCACTGCGACTTCGGCATTTAGCTGGCCTTTCTTTATATATTCGAGGATGTTCATTAACGTTGTGCCGCCGCCGCTAATTAAAATACCTAGGCGAAGCGGCTTTTTATTTTTACGAATCTGCGAATCCATTTAAATGTCCTTTAGAAAAAGGAATATCAGTGACGAGACCATTTGAAATAAATAATAAGTAGAAAGATTCATATATGAATCGTAAATACTTTTTTGGCCTCTGCAAATGCGCTCATTGATTTATCAGCTGACAATAATATGGCGTTAAGGTTTATACAATCCTGAATTATTCTTTCATCCCTAACTGTACTAGATAGACCGTTTGGTAAATCTTCTACTTTACCAATAAAGTCAAGTTTTATCCTACCCATCGAACTATATTTTCGTAATCCATCGAATTCTTTTTTGCCAGTCGGTGTACCATCACACTCGCGTCTTACAACTGAACTCAAGAGAATGGTGAAATCTGCGAAGAATCTAGAGGTTTCAAGGTCTTTAGTGATTATACTTCGTTGAATTGCGCTACTGTCAGGAATAATGTAACCGCAGTAATATTTTAAGGTAATACTAGCATCGCGAATAAAGGTTCTACATGCTGGGCACTTCAAATGAGATATTTTATATCCATTTTTATCAAGAGTCACAAGCGTGGTACTTTTTAATATACTACCACAATCCGAACATTGCATAGAAAGGGATTGTATAAAGAGCCTCCCTTTATTAAATTCATCAATGAACTCTTTCGATAAAAGCTCTTCTTTAATGGGCGGAATAAGCTTTTGGGCTTTTCCAGATTTTCCTTCTATTTCCCAAACGGTTTTGAAGGATTTCTTGACAAACCAGGGCCATTCCCTTCCAGACCGATACCATGTTTTTAGCCACTCCAAAGTTTTCTTATCACCGGCATTGCCAGAGCCAACAGATAGTCCATTTGCCCGAAAATCAGGATTTTCGTTTATCCTTTTTATAGCCCGTTGCTGAATCCTTTTGGAAATTAAAGAGGCCACTTTTGCCTCAATGTATTTGTCTTCTGCATTTGTAGTTACGATTTTCTCAGCACCTTGAATTTCCAAAAAGTTCATAAAACGGTTTAACGTTGCCCCTATTCCATAGTCGTCTAATACAATTCTGCACTGGCCGATCTGCGCTTTGCGCAGAAAAATATTTAAGATTCTCTGATAGGTAATGTCTATGAACTTGTTGATGTTATATTTATCTATCTGCCAAGGAGGAATCGTTTCCGTGATGGAATCGAACCCTGAATTTCTATATTGCTCTAACTTTATGAAGATTTGGTCCCAATAATCGAAGGTATGTCGCTTTTTAGTATCCGCGGGACCTATCAATAAATCTATTTCGTCAAAGAGCTGTTTAGGAAAAATCACACCAGTGAGAACAGTGTGACCAATAACCTCACCTTTTCCTGTCTCGTCTAAGCCTATGAGAAAATCTTTTGTAGGAAGAGCATAAGCGGAACCCACGAGTGCGGTTATTTGGTTCCAAGCTTCAGATACGGCAGGATCATTTGAATTTGAAGGTGAGCTATAAATTGTGCCAGTTGTGTAGTAAGTGAATATAGAATCAGAAAATTTAACCCGCCATCCTTCGTACTGACTTTTAACTCTCTGTTCAGTTCCACCGTTTTCGAAAAGATACTTCCTGATTTTTTCTGCTATAGGATTTTCTATGCTTTTCCATGTCCGGCCTGGCATTATGCATAACCCTTAAAATCGGTAGCTGGGCCTGGATTACCTCTGCTGGCACCATCTGTATAAACAATTATTTTGTCTGAAGTTATTCTTTTCACTTGATACTTGATCCTCGATGCTCGACGAGTATCGAGTATCCAACATCGAGTATCGGTTAAGCCTGTGAGTCGCCGAGCACCACTATCCTGGTGCAGTTCGGACAGCGGATTATATCATCCTTTGTCATAAGCAAGTTGACGAACTCAGTAGCGATATTCATAAAGCAGCCCCCGCAGCTATAGGCCCCGGTCTTACCTTCCTGCTGTTCAATCACTGCCACCGCTTGCCCATCATATGTCTCGGCGACGCGATTGAATATCTCTAACGGTTTAGATGGTATGGTATGTGCAACCTGATTCCATTCCACCTGGATTTCTTCGATTTCAGCTTGGTACTTCTCTGCTGATTGCTCTGTTTCTGCTCTGGTCTGCTCGAGCTGTTGTTTTTGCTCATCTATTTGCTTACGGATGCTCTCGCGCTCGGCTTCATCAGCCTCCATATCCTTCATCAATTCCAGAATTTGGGTTTCAACCTTGGAATTGTCGGCTTTGGTCGTATTAAGCTGGGTAAGCAGCGCCGCATATTCTTTATTTGTTTTGGCGCTGTTAAGTGCCGCTCTCAACTTAGCGGTTTGTTCGTCTCCCGTTTTGAGTTCCAATTCCAGGCGGTCGCACTGCACCTTGGTTAGCTGAAGCTCTTCTTTTTTGGCTTCGAGGGCATTTTGCAGGCTTCTGACTTGATTTTCTTGGATAATTACGTTTCTTCTACATCTGGCGAGTTTTGCCTTTGCAGCTCGCAGGCGATTTTCAACACTTTGAAGTTTTATCAACCCATTCAGTAATGGTCCCATTTATACTCCTCATGTCGGTTCTAATTTTGAACTTTTCATTATGGTATAATGTTGTTTAATCTGCAACAAAAATTTTTCTGCTTTTTATTTTGGCTGGTCACAAAAGAAACCCCACGTGAAACCCTTCGACTTGGCTCAGGGCAGGCGTGGGGCTAAATACTTTTTTTTATTAGGTCAGTCTGTATAATTGGCATGTTATGAAGGAATTTCTGCAGAAACTGATTCAAGCTGAGACGACCGCCGAAAAGGGCGAGTTGGCTGCGGCTCAGATTATTTCAGCCGAGCTTAGCCGCTCAGGTATAGATTCTCAGATAGATAGCTGGGACCAGTCCAGGGCAAATATTATAGCTCAGGTAAAATCGCCCGGGCGCAAGGCCGCACTTTTGTTTCTCTGCCATCTTGATGTGGTTGAGCCGGGCCAGGCCGGCTGGCGGCATCCGCCCTTTGCAGCGGTTGAAAGTGGCGGCAAAATCCACGGCAGAGGCTCAACGGATATGAAGGGCGGCATCGCCGCCATTGTGACTGCGATCAGGCAAATTGTAGATGCCGGCACAAGATTGCAGGGCGATATAATTCTTCTTTGCGCGGCCGGTGAAGAGACCGATAGCTGCGGTGCCAAGAGATTTGTTCATAATTGGAAAACAATGCCCAAATTAGCTGGCGTGGTCGTTACTGAGCCGACAGACTTCCAGGTTGTCACCGCACACCGTGGATTGCTGTGGCTTAAAGTTACAACCAAAGGCAAAGCTGCTCACGGCTCGACGCCGGAATTAGGGATAAATGCGATAGCTTCGATGAGATGGCTCTTAAACGAGATGGAAAACTACAAAATTCCTTTCCAGCCTCACCATCTATTGGGCCAGTGCTCTATGAGCATAAATACGATAACCGGCGGCAAGGCGATCAATATTGTCCCGGATAATTGCACAATCGGGGTAGATATTCGCACCTTGCCTACGCAAAATCATCAGGATATAGTTAAGGATTTTGAGAAAATCTTTGCGAAATTAAGACAAAAGAGTTCTCAATTCGCTGCTGAAGTCTCCATGGTGCGGGATGTGGAGGCCTTGGAGACGGATTGTTCTTGCGGTTTTGTCAGGGGCTTTTGCTCCGTGGTAGGAACCGACCAAACTAAGGCCGTCGGCTTTACCACGGATGGACCTTATTTTGCCTCTCTGGGTGCACCGGTAGTAATCTTTGGGCCGGGTAAATCCGAGCTTTGTCACAAGCCGGATGAATACATTGATGTTGTGGATGTCGAAAAAGGGGCAGAGCTTTACAAGAAAATCATTTTGAAGTTTCTTTCGTGAGTGCGTCCGGTGATTGTGTGCGGATGGATCAAAAGCGTGCATTATGGAATTTACTATTGAAAAGATGAAAGTGGATGATTGGACTGCTGTGCGAGACATCTACCGCGAGGGTATCGAGGCAGGTAGTGCGACTTTTGAGACCGAGGTTCCAAGCTGGGAAGAATGGGACGGGACTCACTTGCGTGATTGTAGGCTGGTTGCTAAGACCAACGGAGAGGTTGTCGGATGGGCAGCGATCAGCCCCACTTCGTGCCGGTGTGTTTACAGAGGCGTGGGAGAGGTGAGCTTGTATGTGAAGGCATCGGCCAGGAGGCATGGAATAGGTAAGGCCTTGCTGAATGCAGTTATTGAAGAATCCGAACGCATCGGTATCTGGACTTTGCAGGGCTGTGCGTTTCCTGAGAATATTGCCAGTATTGCGGTTCAAAAGGCGTGTGGCTTCCGAGAAGTTGGAACACGAGAGAAGATTGGTTGTATGAATGGTCAATGGCGCGATGTTATTCTTATGGAACGCAGAACTAAGCGAATTGGGAGTTGTTCGGAACAATAAGTGAGACTTTTAACATGGGAGGGTTGTGTTGAGAATTTTTGCAGTTGAAACAAACGAAGAATTTGAGATAGCCAAAGAGCTTTTGGTCGAATACGCCGATTCTTTAGGTTTTGATTTGACGTTTCAAAATTTTAATAAAGAGCTGGCCAATTTTCCAGGCGAATATAGCTCGCCGAGAGGTTGTCTTTTGCTCGCTGAATATGAGAACCAACTGGTTGGTTGCGTTGCGCTGCGGCCGCTGAGTGACGAAATATGTGAGATGAAAAGACTATATGTTAAGCCAAAATTTAGGGGCTTGGGAATTGGCAGAACACTGGCTGACGCTATAATTGAAAAGGCCCGAAGGATCGGCTATTCTTATATGCGATTGGATACGGTCCCATCAATGAAGGCTGCAAGAGCGCTGTACGAGTCTTTGGATTTTAAGCGAATAAATCCATACAGATATAATCCAATCGAAGGCGCTGAGTTTATGGAGCTGAAATTATCGTGAATAATTCACAGCAGAAGTTAAGGAACGACAAAATACTATATTCCTTTGCAAATAAAAAAGTTAAGATTATTACCAGAAGTGAATCGGTCAGTTTGAGTAATTCAATTTCTATGTCCCAGAGGTGATATTTATGGCGACTATTATCCTCCTTAAAGGAATAGTCATAGGTTTCTTGATTTCATTACCTGTGGGTCCAATCGCAGTGCTTTGCATACAGCGAACCTTAAATATGGGCAGAATGCATGGGATAGTTACGGGACTGGGAGCTGCTACCACGGATGCTATTTATAGTTTATTTACAGTTTCGGGTCTGTCATTTATTCTAAATTTTCTGATCGAAGAGCAACGCTGGCTACGGCTTGTGGGCGGTTTTTTCCTCTGCTATATGGGGGTAAGGCTTTTTCGTTCTAAGCTGGTGCAACGAGCCGCTTCTGGAGGTGGTACAAGTTATTTTAGCAATTATATATCGGCACTTCTTCTCACACTTACAAATCCAAGTGCGTTCCTTACTTTCGTTGCGGTATTCGCAAGTTTCGGTGTACTGCATATAAACGTAACCCACGCATCAGCAGGCTTTTTAGTTGCAGGTGTGTTTGTTGGTGCTAGTCTTTGGTGGCTTATATTGAACAGCATTTGTGGTGTGTTTTTGAAAAAACTCGATTACGTTAAGCTGGCTTGGCTGAATAAGATTTCCGGCATAATTATCGCAGGTTTTGGAGGTTTCGTTCTTGTGAGCCTTATATTATGACAAGCCAAACTACCAAGAGCTGGCTGATACCCCTTCTATGATAGCTCGGAGCAAATTATGAAAATACATTTTAAGAAATACCATGGGCTTGGAAATGATTACATCGTTATCGACCCGAACGTGACAGATATTAAGCTGACGCCGCAGTCCATTCGGCTGATTTGTGATAGAAACTACGGAGTTGGCTCAGATGGCATTTTGTACGGGCCAATAAAAGGTGGCGATTATCCAGAACTACGGATTTTCAATCCCGATGGCAGTGAGGCTGAAAAAAGTGGTAATGGACTGAGGATATTTGCCAAGTATCTTTTCCAGAACAAATACGTCGATAAAAAAGATTTCAGTATCAAGACATTAGGCGGAATGGTTAAAGTCCATATACAAGACGACGCAGCGAATTTGATAAAAATCAATATGGGCAAAGTAACCTTCCTGAGCACTGAGATACCGGTTAAAGGCAAAACCAGAGAAGTCATAAACGAACCACTTAAAGTCTGCGGAGCTGAATATAAAGTAACATGTCTTTCCATCGGTAATCCGCATTGTGTAATTCCGATGACAGAAGTAAGTGAGGAAAAGGCAAGGCAGCTTGGACCTTTTGTTGAAAATCACAAGATGTTTCCCCATCGAATTAACATGCAGCTCTTAAAAGTCATCGACCGAAATAATATCGAGATACAGATTTGGGAACGCGGTGCAGGATATACGCTGGCTTCCGGCAGCAGTTCCTGCGCGGCAGCGGCGGCGGCCCACAAACTGGGCCTCGTTGATAGAGAGATAAATGTTAAGATGCCTGGCGGAAATCTATTTATAGAAATCGACAACAACGGAGAGATATATATGACAGGCCCCGTGGAAGGGGTTTGTGATGGACGCTTCCATATAGACCTAATAGAAAAGATTTCGAGAATTGAATGACCATCCACTACAGAGACATTTAGGATGTTCCATTGTGAATAAGGCGGCACAATCGACCGCAGTTTTGGTTCCCAATTAGCCGATTATGGTAATATGTCTTACGCAGAAGCGATTTTAGCACTATTTGCGATTGTTGACCCAATAGGCAATATCCCTATACTTCTTGATATTGCCGAGCATACACCGCAGGGGCAAAGTCAAAAGGCCTTCAATACTGCAGTGATTGTGGGTGTGCTTATTCTTTTAGTTATTTCGTTTGCGGGCAATGCAATATTAAACAATATATTCCACATCCACTTTGCTGACCTGCAGCTTGCCGGCGGAGTGTTGCTGCTGATTATTGCTATCGACCATCTTATAATCGGCTCGCTGCGCCGGTCGGTAGCAGTCACAGGGACTTTTAGTCCCTATGAGATCGGCTGTGTACCACTGGCCTGTCCGCTTCTGGCAGGGCCCGGCGCGATGGTAACCAGTCTTACCACGCTTAAAAGTTCTGGCCCGGAAAAAGCCGTGGTCGCGATCGCGGTAGTTTTTGGGGTGCTCTGGCTGATTATGCGCTTTATCGAGCCTATACACAGATTTCTCGGCAGAATGGTTTGCACGCTGTTTTCAAAAGTGATGTGCTTATTTATCGCTGCTATTGGCGTACACATGATAATGTCCGGCCTGCAATATTATTTTGCCGTTCCCAGATGATGCCTTAAAATTTGAATTGGTTTTTAAAGATGGTTTTGAAGTCATAAACATCGTTGAAATCACCGATTGAATCGGTCGGCTGAGCACTCATCCACTCGTGTTTTATCATCAGATAAACGATTTCACCGAAGTCACGAGTGGTCTTAACGCCCCAGCTATTTAGCACTAACATTGCTAATCTGCCCCACTTTTCGATAGCCAGCTTCTTGAGTCCCTCACATAGTGTTTGGCCACTGACGTGGCTGGGCTTGGCGGCAATTTCTTTTGCTGTGTAGCCGAGCCCCTCATAGACAAACCTAATCGCCTGGGCGCTGTATCGGCCATCTTCTCTGGCAATTTCTTCGAGGTTCTTTTTCATCTTTTTGGTCAAAGCACTTTTTGTCCGGGCTTTGTACCGGCATCTGCGGTGAGCAAAAAGACGTCTTTTCCGCCGACACCTGCTGCCAGAACCATACCTTCAGATAGGCCAAACCGCATCTGTCTGGGCTTCAGATTAGCAAGAAAGATTACGGTTTTGCCGACCAGCTGCTCAGGTTTGTAGGCCGCAGCTATGGCGGCAAAAGAAGTCTTTTGTAGGCCGCCTACATCCAACTGTAGCCGCAGCAGTTTGTCTGCGCCGGCAACCGGCTCTGCCTGTATGACCTTTGCGATTCGCAGGTCAATTTTTCCAAAATCTTCGATCGAACACTCTGGTTTGAACAGTTCGGCAGGGCATATTGATGCTGCTTGAGAACCTTTAGTTTCTTTACTTTCTTCTATCATCGCATTCACCTTTTCTTTATCAATCCTTTCAAACAAACGCTGGAAATCGTTTATCTTGTGATTCTCCAGCACTGTTTCAACATCTGTAAAACATAATTCATTCAGATTGAGAAATCTTTCCACCTTTTCAGCATATTTTGGCAAAATAGGCTTCAAGTAAATGGTCAGGATTTTAACAGCGTTAATCACAGCGGTTAAGGTGGCTCGTGTTTTTTCCAAATCGGTCTTTACAGTCGCCCAGGGCTGATTCTGCTCGACGTATCGGTTTGCCTCATCAGCTAAGGCAGTAATTGTCCGCACAGCTGCCGCAAATTTAAGATTCTCATAGTTGCTTATAATATCTTCTTTTGCAGCCGTGAGCTTATTGATTAGCTGTCTGCCTTTTCCGTCAAGCTGACCAAGCCGGCCATCTAATTTTTTTGTCAGCATCGGGCCGGAGCGGGATGCCAGGTTGGCGAGTTTTCCGACCAAGTCGGAATTGGTCTTATTTATAAAATCCTCTGTTTTCAAATCTATGTCGTCAATAGTATCGGTCAGCTTGCTTGCATAGTAGTATCGCAGATATTCCGGGTTTAGGTGTTTCAAGTATGTTTTTGCGTTAATGAAGGTTCCGCGGGATTTGCTCATTTTTTCGCCGTTGACGGTCAAAAATCCGTGGACAAAAAGTTTGTCGGCGGTCTTAAAGTTTGCACCGAAGAGCATCGCTGGCCAGAACAGGGCATGAAAATACATAATGTCCTTGCCGATGAAATGATACAGCTCGTATTCGCTGCTGTTCCAGAGCTCCTCGAAATTCAAGCCCTTTCTATCGCAGTAGTTCTTCGCCGAGGCCATATATCCGATAGGTGCATCCAGCCAAACATAGAAGAATTTATCTTTCTCACCGGGTATTTTGAAGCCGAAATATGGCCCATCACGGGATATATCCCAGTCCTTTAGGCCTGCATCGAACCATTCATCGAGTTTGTTTGCCACCGATTTCTGCGTATATCCTGCGGCGATAAGAGCCTTTAATTGTTTTTCGAAGTCAGCTAATTTGAAAAAGTAGTGCTCAGATGTTTTCAAAATTGGTGCTATCCCGCAGGTTGCACAGTATGAATTAATCAATTCATCACTTCTGTAGGTTGCGCTACAGACCTCACACGAATCGCCATATTGGTCTTCTGCTTTGCAGTGTGGGCAGGTGCCGCGGACAAATCTATCCGGCAGCGACATTTTGCAATTTTCACAATAGGTTTGTTGCACGTCTCGTTTGATAATTGAGCCAGCTTCATTTAAGCGATTGAAGATGAGTTCGCTAAAATATTTATTTTCGGGCGAGTGTGTCGTGTAATAATTATCGAATTTGATGTAAAAGCTGTCGAAATCGGCTGTGTGTTCTTTGTGCATTTTCTCGATCAATTCTTGAGGACTTATGCCGGCAGCCCGTGCACTTATCATAACCGGTGTCCCATGGGTGTCATCGGCACAAAAGTACAGGCACTGATTGCCGCACATTTTCTGGAAGCACACCCAGATGTCGGTTTGCAGATACTCAACCAAATGCCCTATGTGTATGGGGCCGTTTGCATAAGGCAAAGCCGATGTTACCACGATTTTGCGGGGCATGTTCTTTCCTTTGCTACTCTGCGAAGGCCGGAAGCGCTTCGCTGCGAAGCACGAGAACGACTACTGCTGGTCATTTTCCTCGGTGCTTTCTTCGACATCCTGCTCAGTGTCGTCACGTTTCTGTTTTGCACTTGCAGGGCAGGAGGTTATTTCTATCTCGTCGACGGGCATAGCGGCTTTTTCTCCACTTTCATATTCAACCACCACAAGTTGAGTCAATATTTGGGTGTCGATAACTTTGCCTTGGCCGTATTTCGTTTTCACCGTGGTATTCTTTCTGGGCAGTTGTTTTTTAAGCTCGGTATAGGTCTTATCTTCGTATCGCAGGCAGCACTTCAATCTGCCGCAATAGCCGGATATCTTTGAAGGGTCAAGCGTTGCCTTTTGCATCTTAGCCATCCGCATATTGACGGGCTTTAGCTGCTTAAGAAACCTTATGCAGCAGCATTCTTGCCCGCAACTTTGCACATCGCCGAGCAGCTTAGCTTCATCACGTGAGCCGATTTGTCGCATTTCGATTCTTGTTTGGTACTCGTGTGCCAGCTTTTTTACCAGTTCACGGAAATCCACTCGGCCGTCAGCCATAAAGTAGAATATAATCCGTTCGCCGCCAAATATGTGTTCTACGTCAACAATTTTCATCGCCAAGCCCATTTCTTTAGCGAATTGTCTACAACTTTTTATTTCTTCTCTTGCGATTTTCTGCAGGTGCTGCTGTTCATTTATATCTGTGGCAGTTGCGTAACGGACGAATTTACCGGCCTGCTCAGAAGGGAAATCGATACCGCTGTCATTGAAATATTTTTGTAATTGGTCATCGCTTAATTTAAATCGTCCGCTCTTATAGCAGGTAAGCTGGCCCACGAGGTAGCCTAATTCGAGGCCTTTGTCCGTTTCTACCACCACGCGGGTAGTCATCCTGGGTATGTTGGTTTCATTGTGCTCGAAGAAGCCCAGATTATTCATCTGGCCGTAGCGAACCAACATATATTTTTTATGTCTTGCCCACTTGGGCATTGTTGTCGAGGTCTCCGGCATCTAACTCACCTCAATATTAGGTAATCCCCCCGGTGAAACCGGGGCGAAATATTTTTTGTATTTAGCCCCACGTTTCACGTGGGGTCTTTTTATCGAATTATTATTGAACTTTAATTATATCGGAACCAGCAAGGTTTAACAATAGCTGCTCGAAAATAAGCTTCTCGTTAACGGCAGCCTCAATCCAGCGCAGCGTCTTGTAACAATCGGAGATTTTTTCTGCGGATAGCTCTGCGCCGAAGCAGCCAGCCAACTTTTCTATCTGCTCTTTCTGGTCGAAATTAATATGCGATTCTGCTGGCACCATATTTAGTTTCATTGCATCATGCAAAGCTGATATGATTATTTGGACGAGGGTTTTTTGAGCTCTTCGATTAATATCGGTTTTACTGGTTGTCTGGTCAAGGTTGCTCCAGGCAGTGGCGATTCTATAACTTGCGTCCAAAAACTCCTGGGCCAGCTCCACCGCATCGGCAAACTCGTAGCTGGCCAAAGAACTTACCAGCTTTTTCTTGGTTTGGTAAAGGTTTGCATCCGCCAACTGGAGTTCTGCCCACTGACAAGCCATCCCTAAGCTGCCCGCGGAAAGTCGGGCGAAGTATTGAGCTTGGTTTTGCTCAAGGCCCATATCTTTTAGCTTTTCGATTATCCTGTCCTCATCTATAGGGCCGAAGCGGATTATCTGACATCTTGATTTGGTGGTCGGCAAAAGTCTTTCCAGCCGGGTGCATAGCAGAATGATACAGCAATATCGCGGCGGCTCTTCCAGGACTTTCAAAAGCGCATTTTGTGAAGCGGCGTTCAGCTTTTCTGCTTCGCTGACCACGAAGACTTTTCTTTGCGAAAGAGTCGGCTTGGTGGCCACTTTTTCGATCAGAAACTCTCGAATGACATCGATCGGCAAATCAACAGGCGTTTTTTTACCTTTACCATCTTTGGTGAATTCTACTAATTCCTTGTAGAGGTGATCGAAGTCTGGATGTGAGCCGGCTTCAAACGCTCGGCAGGACTGGCACGAGCCGCAACTATCAGCAAAGCCATTTTCTGTAGCCGGATTTTTACAAAGAAGCAGTTTAGCCCATCCGCGTGCGGTTTTGAATCTGCCGACGCCTTCGGGCCCGGCGAAGATATATGCGTGCGGCCACTTGCCCGAGGCGAATGCCCGTTGCAAAATGGCAATTGCTTTATCCTGACAGAATATTTCTTTGAGCGACATAATCCGGAGCTTTCTGACAAAACTGGGTATAATTACTACCTGAAACCGTTGACGTTGTTGGGTATGCCTTTTTTTACACCTAAAGACTGCATAGCCACCGTGATACGGAGGCTATTTGATTATCGTCGGTTAGGTTCGCAGCATTCGCAAGTATACCACGTTTTAGCTGAGACCAAATTTCGACCGCCATTTTCGCCTCTATGGCGGCTCCTATAAAGAAAAGATAAGGCTCGTGCTCGGCTTTAGCAAAAGATTCCTGAACTCGAGCTATAGCTGTTCGGGCTGTTTTCCAATGTTCGTCTGCTCCAGCAGGGTCTATTCCACCCTTAAGTTCACCGATTGCAATATACGAGCTGGCAGAAGCAAATATGTCTTTAGCACGCTTTTTATCGGTGATATCCCTATGACCGCAGTTAAATAAACACAAATCCACGTTATTGCCGACAATTGGGACGATCATATTATAAAGCACAGTGCGACTCTGCACATCTCTGCTCCAGCTTATCCCTTTTACGAAAATCTCGATGTCTGCGTCATTCTCTGACATTTCTTCCCACTTGTTTGTCTCGGAGTGCAGCCATTTATAAGATTGCCCCGCAATTTTGATTGCAGAAATAACGGCACGAGTTAGCTTTCTCTGTGCCAAGACACCGCCGATATTTCGCATTGACCCGCCTAAAGTGTCACCGCGTATTAACAAAAATCTGAAGACAAGTTCCTCAACGAATTTTCCGCCCGCTGGTTCAAGAAAATTTTTGATAAGCTCTTTTATCGCTTCTATCTTATCTTGTGCCAAAAGATGATTGGTTGCCTTGTCTGATACACCGGCTGCGGTTAAAAGGCCTGATTGTATATCTGGAATCTTGAGCAAATCAGACGGACTTCTTGCGGTTGACGCAGCGACTTTAAGCGCCCTTGCTTCTTCAATATATGGTGTGGCTTGCCTGTTTTTCTCTAACGCCAGCGTGACAAAACCTGCGCGAATCGCTTCATATGTAGTTTCAAGGTCTTTACTTGACTTTAAATGTTGAAGATACGGTTTGTTCACTCAGTTTTTCTCCAGACATAAACGCACTTGCGAAGTGGTTCTCGCCCATGCTCTCCCATTTGTTGGCTGCTGTTACCTTTATCGTCTGGCAGTATTAAGATATTTTCTACATAAAATCCTAAGCTCTCAGCGATACTGGAGAGTATCATATCTACAGAGATACTTGCCCCAGCATATCGTACATTATCATTTACCATGAATAAAATGCCGCCAGGTTTTATTACCCTTGAGGATTCCGCAATTGCGCAAGCCATTTCATAAAAATAACCTCGAACCATTCTCGGAATGCCATTATTATTCAGCCTGCCTTGTAATTTCTGGTCATCCAGATATCTCAAAATAATTTGTAGCAATTCCTGATGGTCTGCCGCAGCGAGAGGCTGTGCCCATTGTGGATTTATCTTTAAAAGGTCTTTTGCACGATTTTCAACTGTGCAGCTGAGCATTTGCTGACGCAGATTTGCCAATTCTTGTTCGCTTGTTCCAAGTAAGGCTAGTTCCAAAGCATAAGTGCGAGTGTAATCATACCGATTACAGTATGGCGGTGAAGTAATAATAGCATTGTACATTTCATTGGATAAGGTGGGCATTACATCAAGGCAGGAACCGCAGTAAAGATGAATACTGCCCCGCAAATCCTTTGAATCAAAAAGGTCTTTCTGTTTTCCACCGGCATTTAAGTCAAGAACAACTTCATTTATTTTGCCGCAGACAGCTTCGTCGAAACTATGAATTATCCCCTTGTCGAAAGGAATATTGCCTTGTTGTCTTCCGGACCGATAATCCCAACGTAGATATTGCCCATCTTTGCGTGTATAACTTACCGATTCCAAAATGCACAATAACACAAACCGCAAAGCCGTTTGTACGCGAGCATTTTCGTTCTTACAAACGAATAAGTATTTCTCAATTGCTTCTTTGGTTTTTTCTGGATATGCGTTTTTTGTAATTCGTAGCTCTTGTAATGGAACTCGTGAATCAGAAATTTTCCAGGGCTTATCTATTGTCCATTTTTTAAGAACAGCAAAATCTTCTGCCGTGAATTCTGATTCTAACAATTTTTTTGTGGAAACTATCTGCTGACCGATTGGTAACAGTTCGATGCCGTCAGCATCTATTCCTTTTTCACTAGTCGCGAATAAAGTGGTTCCGCTGCCGGCGAACGGGTCTAGCACTTTGCCATTGATTTTATATTTCCCTGCCAGATACTCTACCAAAGAAGCAGAAAATGCTTCTTTGAATTTATACCAACGGTATCTCTCTCTAGTTTTATTGGCCTGAAAACTTACAAGCGACCGAGACAAAGACCATTCAAAACGAAATTTGTTTTTGAAGTACTGATACAATTCACCGTCGGCGTGTTCAATTTCAGCCAATTTATCTTTTTGCTTAAAGTCGGTAGTTTCTTCAGGCAGAAATAACATTTTGTTCCTCTGATATTTCAAGCCATTGTAAATCTATTGTTAATTCGCGTCAAAAAGAATTTATGCGGGTGAAAAACACCCGCAGCAGTGCTTCAACCACCTTGTCCTGACACGAGATTTCTTTCAGTAGCATCTGTTAAAAATCGGTTTCCAGAATAACCTGTTTTATTCTCTTATGTACTATTTCAATATCGCTGGTGGCATTGATAAACGCAAAATCCTTACGTTTATTAGCGAGCTTGCAAAATCCCTGGCGGACCTTTTCGTGGTAGTCATCTCCTTTTTGTTCCATTCTGTCACGGTCGCGCTTCAATCTTTTCGCAGCGGTTTTCAAATCCACATCGAGGATAATCGTCAAATCCGCCCAGGGCCTTTCAAGACAGATTTCCGCAATATTTATCACGTTAGGCATTCCAAAGTCACCAGCGTAGCCCTGATACGCGCAGGTGCTGGAGAGCCACCTGTCGAGCACGACACATTTATTTTCTTTCAACGCTGGTGCTATTTTTTCCTGCCAGAGCTGCGCCCTTGCAGCCATATAGAGCAAAACCTCCGCTGCCGTGCCCATTGTGCTATGTTCGTGGCTTAGCAGAATTTGTCTTATCTTTTCACCGATAGCGGTGCCGCCGGGGTCGCGGAAGCTGACAATTGGCACACCTTGTTTTTGGAGCCACTGGGCTAAAAGTTTTGCTTGCGTAGTTTTTCCGCAGCCATCCGGCCCATCAAGAACGATGAATTTACCTGAAAATTTATTGTTTAAGATCGATTATAACCTCCACTATATTCAGACACGGGTGTTTTTTAGATTTCATTCGTCGTGTGATAGTATTTTTTCAACCGAATGTCTTACACGTTCAGCGGTAGCGATACATTGTTTGCATATTTTTAAATCAGGTTTAAAATCTGGAAGAACACTCTCAAGGGGATATTTTGATGGCAGATATATCGAGTCGAAAAGGTCACACTCATCTTCCGTGATCTCAACCTTCAATCCATTATTAGCAAGGATAGCCACTAACTCTTTGATGCTATGTGTCTTTTTCAGTTTTATCGCTGATTCTATCAACAAAGCCTTGAGTATTTTTTCTACGGCCTGCTGGACATTCTGCAAGCAAGGATTGAAAAGTTTATTTTCCAACAGCAGATTGGCTGACTGTAGATTCTCGTTAGCGTAGTCAAGCCACTTTTTAGTTTCCTCTTTCATATATGATCTCTCCCTGCTCGATTTCATCCATCAGAAAGCCGGACGAGGCGTCTTTTCTGACAGGGATGATGTCAAGGGGAATAATGCGAGTGATGTCGCGGGTTTTTTTGCGATATTTCATTGCCAGTGGAAGATATTTTTCGTCGCTATCTTGAAATATAGCAACATCCATATCATTTGGCTCACTTGAGCTTAAGAAAGAGCCAAAGATAACAATCCGGCAAACTTCCGCTTCGTTCTTGAGGGAGTCCACCAACTGCTGCTTCAGAGATTGTTTTTGCTGTTCAGTAAACATAATTCAAAATGCTCTGTAGAAATTTTATAACCGTTGTCATTGCGAGGCCTGAAAGGCCGTGGCAATCTCTGACCTGTAAGCGAAAAAAGCAACGAAAAGTTCGAGATTGCTTCCCCTTCGACTTCGCTCAGGGCTAAAGGCTCTCTTCGCTCGCAATGACAGCCTTCAGCAAAATGTTTTCAACAGCGCAAATTCAAATAATATCGACATTATTACTCTCTACTTTAACAACATCAAGAACAATAAATTTGCCTGAAAAATTGTGTTCCGAAGTTACCACTTCTTAAATGAAATGCTCCAAAATAAAGGTCTCGGTAAAACCTATTGCACTGCTAACACTTTCTTTTTCAATCTTGTCCCATTCTGCGTGGAAAGCTTTGTTCCTCAATTTCACGTAGCTTTGCACAATTGACGCCTGCGGGTCTTTGAGCAAACTCTGCGATTTCAAAGCGTTTATAACTTGGGACATATCTGAATCGGACACGCTTAAAACTTGCTGTTCGGCGTACCTTTTCAATGCATCCTCGAGTGCAGCACAGGCAAGAACTGCTGCGACGTCCTTGTTTTCGTCCAATGAATTCTTAGCCGACGACAAAAAATCACAAAATATTCCACCTTGAGCTTGTCTTTGGATGTTTCCGACCAAGCCCGCATCAAATTCAGATTTTATTGACTGCAATATACCTTTTGTGGAGTATGCAAGGTCCCTAAGAGCATGTTGTTTGCTTTCTTTTTGCTTAAAGCATGACGCATGCTGTTCGAGAAATGCCTTGGTCTTGTGCCTATCTCTGCTGTAGAGCTGTTCTAATATGGTAATGGTTCCGCTTACAACCTCATTGTGTTCACTGCTGCTAAGATTATAAGCTTTTGTTGCCAAATCTATCAACTCATCTATTCTTCGAATGAGATTTTCTTTATCGATAGCCATATATTATTTCTCCACAAAAGTCTACGTGTACATAATCAATCCTTACCTTGTTAATTGGAAGTTTTCTTCGCCGACAAGCTGGCGCATCTTTCGGCAAAAGTCAAGGTCCGGATTGACAGACAATTCCTTATCGGCGGCTGCGTAAACTCTGCCTCTGTCGGTTTTTACCGCTACATAAACTGGGCTTCTGCCTTTATGATGCTGACAGATGCTGCGTATTTGAGCGACCTTTTCTTCAGTGACGTCCGAAGCTGCCAGCCTAATTCTTACCTTGGCGGCCAATTTTTCTCTAACCTCCTCCAGAGTTATCAATTCCACAGCTAAAATGTTGGGTTTTTCCCTTCTGTAGTCGAGCTTCCCCCTTACAAATACAATGGTATCTTGGACCAATACATCACTGAATCTATTCAAGACATCCGGGAACATTACCACTTCGACCTGGCCCTGCAGGTCTTCCAGCGTAAATACCGCCATTTTTGAGCCGGCATTTCGGCCGGTCTTTGTCACGTTGAACCTTATTTTTGCTATCATTCCGCCAATGACTATAGTTTTGCCCTCATCAGCCTCAGCCAATTGCGAGCTGTTGTGAGTGGAATATAGGTTTATCATCTCAGCGTGGTGGCTCAGCGGATTGCTGGTGACATAAAAGCCGAGAACCTGTTTTTCATAAGCTAACATTTGCGGCTCCGGCCACGGCGCAACGTTGGGCAATCGCTTATGATCCTGTGAATAGTCAGCCTCGCGGGTCATTTGGCCAAAGAAGGTCATCTGGCCTGTGTGTCTATCTGCCTGCAGATCGGCGCCGATTTGCATGGCTTTTTCCAGGCCGGCCATCATTTGTGCACGGTTGCCGCCGAGCCTGTCGAAGGCACCTGCTTTTATAAGAGATTCCATGGTCTGCTTGTTGACTGCTCGTAAGTCCACGTTTTCACAGAAATGGAAAAGGCTCTCGAATCGGCCAATTCTCTCGCGGGCCGCGATGATTTGTTCGACCGCTTTTTCGCCGACGCCTTTTACCGCTGCTAAGCCGAATCGTATTACGCCTTTTTTGTCGCCGTTGCCTTTGTAAATGGGCGTGAAATCGACTCCGCTTTCGTTGATGTCCGGCGCCATAACCTCAATATCCATTTCAGCGCACTCGTTTATGTAGTCCACGACCTTATCGGTATTGCCCATTTCATACGTCAAAAGTGCCGCCATAAATTCGACCGGCCAATGCGCCTTCATGTAAGCGGTCTGGTACGCGATGAAGGCATAGCGAGTTGAGTGACTTTTGTTGAAGCCGTAGCCGGCGAATCGTTCGATAAGCTCGAAAATCTGCTGAGCCTGCGTTTCTTTTAAGCCTTTATTTACGCAGCCCGCTACGAATCTTTCTTTTTCTTTTGCAATGACTTTAGCTTTCTTTTTGCTTATGGCCTTAATCAGGCCGTAGGCCTCCCGCAGCGGTATGTCGCCGAGCCGATTGCAGATTTGCATCACCTGTTCCTGATAGACCATAATGCCGTAGGTTTCATCGAGGATTTCAGCCGTAATGGGGTGCGGCAGGTGCCATTTTGCGCCGTGCTTTCGGTCGATATAGTCCGGGATTAGTATCATCGGTCCCGGCCGATACAAGGCGTTCGCTGCAATGAGGTCGGTAAGCCGGTCGGGCTTCATTCTCATCAGCATGTTCTGCATACCGGCTGACTCAAATTGAAAAACTCCTTTTGTCTTGCCATCTGAGAATAACTGGAAAACCTTAGGGTCGGTATGATCGAGCTTTTCCAGCTCGATTTCTACGCCGTGAATATCTTTGACTAATTGGCAGGCCCGCTCTAAGACGCTAAGGGTCTTTAGGCCCAGAAAGTCCATCTTCAACAGGCCCACTTTTTCGACCATAGGCCCTTCAAACTGGGTTATGATGTCGTCAGAGCCGGACGCTTTATACAACGGCACAAAATTGGCCAACGGCTCATCGGCAATGACGACACCTGCAGCGTGAACAGACGCGTGGCGGGCAAGACCTTCCAGCTTCTTGCAGATGTCAATTACTTTCCTGGTCTGCTCACTTTGTTCGTAGGCTTCTTTTAACTGCGGCTCGGTCTTTAGAGCTTTATCCAGGGTCATATCAAGTGAGAAGGGGACGAGCTTGGCTAACCTGTCGGCTTCAGCCAGCGGTACGCCAAGCACCCTGCAGATGTCACGGATAACCGCACGGGCCTTCATTGTTCCGAAGGTTATGATCTGCGCGACGTGGCCGTATTTCTGACGGACATAGTCAATGATTTTCGCTCGGTGAATCTGGCAGATGTCGATATCGATGTCGGGCATTTCGTTGCGCTGCGGGTCCATAAATCGCTCAAAAAGCAGGTTGTATCGTACAGGGTCAACGTCGCACAAGCCCAGGCAGTATCCTACTAATGTCCCTACGGCGCTTCCTCTTGCACCGATGGGGATATTATTTTCGTGGGCGTACTTGCAGAAGTCCCAGACGATAAGAAAATAGCTGGCAAAGCCCTTCGATTCGATGACGTCCAGCTCTCTGTCGAGTCTTTCCTTTATTTCATTGGTAATCTTACCATAGCGTTTTTCTGCTCCCTCGTAGCTCAGTCTGGTCAGAAACTCTTCAGCCGTTGTGCCGTCGGGAGGCTTGAAGCGCGGCGAATGGCGCCTTTTCAAGTCAAGCTCGACATTGCAGCGGCTGGCAATGGCTAATGTATTGTCACAAGCCTCACTGTTGTCGGCAAAGAGCTGCCGCATTTGCCCAGGACTCTTCAAGTAAACATCCGGCGGATAAATCATCCTGTCGGGTGCATCAGCCCTTTTGCCGGTGCTAATAGCACATAAACAATTATGAGCTTCGTGGTCGTCTTCTTGCAGAAAGTGCACATCGTTGGTTGCAACCAGGCCCAGCCCCATTTTCTTTGCAAGGTCGGTTAGAGCCTGCCGGACCGATGGAGGATGGACGATAGAGGATGGACGATTCATCTCTCGTCCCTCGTCCCTCATCTCTCGTCCCTCGTCCTTCGTCCCTTGTCCCTCGTCTTGGAGGATTTGGATTTCGATAAAGAATCTGTCCGGGCCGAATATCTTCAGATAGCTTTCCGCAGCGGCGATGGCCGTTTTTTCATCGCCGTTAGCAAGCTCAACTGCAATCTCACCTTTCGGACACGCTGAGGTGCATATTAGGCCTTCGGATAGTTCTGCCAGGATTTCTTTATCTATCCGCGGGCGGTAATAAAAGCCCTCTGTGTAACCAATGCTCGCCAGTTTCAACAGATTCTGGTAGCCAGTATTATTTTCGCACAGAAGAATCAAATGATGCGCAGCATCAGCAATGGTGGTTTTGGTTCTGTCGAACCTGCTGCCTGGCGCGACATAAGCCTCGATGCCGATAATCGGCTTGATATGAGCTGCAAGCGCTTTTGTATAGAATTCTACGGCCCCGAACAGGTTGCCGTGGTCGGTGACGGCAACCGAGTCCATCCCGAGTTTCCTACAGCGTTTGAGCAGTTCATCGAAGACTATCGCGCCGTCGAGCAGTGAATATTGGCTGTGCAGATGAAGATGCGTAAATCCTTTATTTGACATAGGTTGTGCAATCCTTACTTCAATATGGGTTCGCATTGGTATATTAGGTTGCCCTACCGATCCTGTCAATCAAAATAGTTAGGATAGAGATAAAGCTGCCACGAAACAGGTCGGCACGCCGAGCCGGTGAAGATGACGATAGTGTTTTTGTCGAAGATTATTCGGCTGTCCGAACGTCGGGGCGTTGGACTGCCTTTTTCCAGTTGCTTCGCTGGGTGGCCCTGGCGCCTGAGATAACTGTAACCATCAGCATGATAGCTAACGTCACGCTGGTGAACCAATGTCCCCAAGTAGCGGTCTGGACATGAGCCGTTTTGATCAGTATTGTCCCGATGGTAAAGGACTGCAGGAACATTTTAATTTTGCCGGAGATGGTTGCGGCAAAGTTGACGCCGCGAGCTTCCGCAATGTGGCGCAGTACCGTCACGTATGCTTCTCTTGATATCAGAATGCCCACTACTGACCATTGAATTGCCGCCAGTACACCTCGGCTGAAGCCGAAAAGCTCTGGTTCACCAATTATCGCAAAACAAATGAACGTGCCGCAGACCAGGATTTTGTCAGCCAACGGGTCTATCATTCGTCCGAACTTGCTGGTTACGTTTAACCTTCTGGCGACAGGGCCATCGATAATATCGGTCAGGCCCGCAGCGACAAATATAACAAAAGTGATATCCAGAAAGAACGGCTTGTTTGCAGTTGCAGCGAAGGTCGAGTAAAGAAGCATAATCAAAAAAACGATAGTCAAGGCCAGCCGGGCAAAAGTCAAAATGTTCGGAATTAGTCTTAGCATAACAGCGAGTTTAATTTTGTTTCAAATATAATTCAATACTAAATTTGCCGGACCAGCAAATCGTAGTCTTTTGAGCCAACGACCCGCGTATTGATAAACTGCCCCGGCTTTGCTGAGCAGTTTTCTATGATGCAGATGCTGTCGATATCGGGTGCTTGGCCGTAAAAGCGTCCCTGGGCGGTTCCTTTGTCGTCAACAGAGTTAATCAGGCAGAGAAGTTCGCTGCCGATTCTATTTTTGTTTTTGGCAAAAGCAATTTCCTGCTGGGTCAGCATCAACTCACTTACGCGCTGCTGTTTTACATCATCAGGTATCTGCCCAGGCATATCGGCTGCGGGTGTGCCTGCTTCGGGATAGAATTGAAAACAGCCCAGAGCATCAAATTTCGCCCATCTGACAAAATCCAGAAGCTCAGCGAACTGCTGCTCGGTCTCTCCGGGAAAACCAACTATCAAGGTTGTTCGCAGGATGATATCGGGTAAGCTCGAGCGCAATTTCTCAATCAGTTTTTGCAGCCGGTCTTTAGTGTCGGGCCGACGCATAGCCTTTAGGATTTTGTTGCTTACGTGTTGTATAGGGATATCGAGGTAGTGAACGACTTTTTTGCTTTTTGCGATGGTTTCGATTAGCCTCTCATCAATACCTGCTGGCCATAGATACATCAATCGAATCCACGTTAGGCCCGCAATTTTTTCAAGTTCATTTAGGATCTTTGCCAATCCGTTTTTTATCTTCAAATCCCGGGCGTAGTATGTTGTATCCTGCGCGATAATGTTTAAGTCGACCGCGCCTGCCGAGACTAATTCAGCAGCTTCAGCCAGGACTAATTCCTGCGGTTTGCTTCTAAATGGGCCTTTGATTGCCGGTATGGTGCAAAAACAGCAGCGGTGATTACAGCCCTCGCTGATTCGCAGGTACGCCCAGTGGCGGCCGGTAATAAGTAACCTACCTCTATCATCGCTGCATTGTCCGGGCCAGTGTCCCAGATAAGCCCGCCTTTGGTGGGGCTGCCTGGCCAAAATGGTTTTTCTGATTATTCCAGCGATATTATCTCGCTGGCCAAGCCCGACTATGGCATCGATACCGCTAGCCTGGCTGAAGAGTTGTCGGCCCAGCCTTTGCGACAGACAGCCGGCGACAATTACCTTTTTTACACTACCTTTGAGTTTACAGTCCACGGCGTGCCGTATCGCTTCGAGCGCTTCGACTTTAGCTGGCTCAATAAAACCGCAGGTATTGATAACCACAACATCAGCGTTATCAGGCTCGGCGGTTATCAAAAAGCCCGCCTGGACGATCTCGGCTAACATTTTTTCGCTATCCACCGTATTTTTAGGGCAGCCCAATGATATGAAGCCAACAGTAACATTTTTTTGCTGTTTTTTTGCCATAACCCGATAAAATAGCAAAAAAATACTATTTGCACTAACCTTTTAATTTGGGTAAAATTAAAATAGGTTATTTTCCTTTAATTTATTAAAATATGCTTGACGATAAAGAAATTGCCAATATAATATTTGTTTTTGTCGGCTTTATTTGTTAGATTGTTGAAAAGCACCTAAGTGTAGAGCCGCCTTGGCTACCATACGCAGAGCTGTACCGATGGTGTAATGATGGGCGACAGCAGCCAGAAAGTTAGCTGCGGGCAAATCTTTGTGGGGATTTTAGCTATAGCGGCTATTTTGTCGGTTGGAGGCTGCGCAGATTCATTCGCTGAAAATCCTACCGGCCAGCAATCCCAGGCCATCCTTAATGATTTGGGCAAAATTGAGATTACGCCCGAGCCCAATATCCCCATGCCTGAAGTTTACAGCCAGCCACCCAAAATCGTCGAGCAACTAATCGGCGGCACGGCAGAGTTTAAACTATTCTACTTTTGCAAATACCATACCTCTAACGAGCTAAGAGAAATTGTCCACGCCCAGTTTGCGACGAAGCTTTTTAAGGACCCCAAAAAAGACCAAGTAACTTCGGTTCCCGACTACACCGTCAGCAGCAATCCTGCTACTAACCAGTTGATAGTAAGATGCCCAGCCAAACAAGACGTGGAAGCGGTACTTGAACTCTTGCAGCAGGTGGATGTACCGCCCATTCAGGTCAGAATAGACTGCCTTGTTTCCGAGGTTTATGCGGATAAAACTCTGGACCACTCAACCACTATAAGGATTAATGAGTTATTTGGCGAGGATATTTTTGTCGGTCCTTCGGGTCTAAAGTTTACGGTTCCTGCCACAACCGCAACAGGGCTGGAGGAAGCAGCTACATTTCCTGCATTTCCCGGAGCAGTACTGAGAGACGTAGCCCGGGCTAGAATGGGGCTTACGGTTGGATATGCAAACGAAAAGTATTTGGCGTTGGTCGATATATTGGAATCGCAGGGTTATCTGAAGATCTTGATGAACCCCACGCTGGAAGTTGTCAACGGCAAAAAGGCAGCAGTGCTCAAAAGTGAGAAGGTTCCTCTGCAAAAGATAACTAAGTATGTATCCAGCACCGGTGGGGTTCCCTTAGTCACAACAGAAACCGAATACGTGGATGTCGTCGATTCTCTCGAAATCACTCCCCGTGTCTTTGCGGACGAGACTATCGGTCTGGAAACCAGCATAGTTCTCGGGTCAAAATTGACCCCCGAAGGTGTCAAGCAGCTACCCATCGTAACCAAAAAAGAAATCGATAACGCAGAGAACCGTATTAGACGGGGTGAGAGTTTGGTAATCGGAGGCATAAGAAAGAACGAGAAACGCGATGTCATAAGAGGAATCCCATTCTTTAAAGATTTGCCTGTGGTGGGTATTCTGTTTTCCGGCAGGGATTTTGAAGAGCGAGTCATAGAGACGATATTCATACTAACTCCTACTATCTCCACGGGCGGTATCCCAAAACAAGAGATGGTCGAAGAGGTCAGAAGAAAACACGAACCGCCTGTCCCCGAAGGTCTATATGAAAAAATTACAGACCCCTTCGGCTCCAAAGCTCGCCAGGAAGAACAACAACGCAAAGCAGATGAAGCTGAACAATCACGCCTCGAATCTGAGGCAGAAAAGGCAGAAGCTCGAAGTGCCGTTAGACAAGCCACAGAAAAACTTGAAAAAGCGGAAGCAGAGATCGAAAAGCTAAAGTCCGAGGTCGAAAAAGCTCAGGCTGAAGCTGAAAAACCCAAAGCAGAGCAAGAACAAGCACAGGCAGGTAAATCTGAGGCTGAATAAGGCTGAAAAATACACGAAATTGTTCATGGCCTGGTGTTAGATTCGTAATTTACAAGATACACAACCAATAGGGGAGATAGTATATGGATAATTTTAATCGCAATAAACTTTCCGGAAACGAAGACCTCGATAAGCCGATTCCTTTAGATGATGATACCAGTCAAACGAAGGTTTCGCACTCGCCCTTGAGTTTGGGAGGCGGTACAGCCCAGGTGGCAAAGCCAGTTGCCGTAAAACCGATTGAAAAAAAGGTTTCCACCCCTGAGCCTTCGACCCAGCTCAGGCCCGCCCCGAGCAGGGCCGAGGGGACAGGCTTGACCGCGGGCCGAATCACGGGTGTAAAGACCTTCTTTACCAAGCTGCACCCCGGCGCTATGGAGTTTCTGGATGAGCAAATCACCAAGTGGCTGCAAGAAAACCCGACTGTTCACATAAAATTAACCAACACCACTACAGGTGAGGTCCAGGCCAAAAAGACCGAACCTAATATCATAATCACAGTTTGGTATTAGTAAGAAATGGGGCCAATGCCGATTTGGTCGGGCATGACATTGGCCCCTTTGATTTAGAACGAGACATTTCCGCCGCCGTCGCCTGAACTGCCAGATGAAGGCTTACCAGGGCCGCCATAATTGGTCGTATTTCCAGAGGCACGATTGCTGGCATAAAAGTTGCCGCTTGTTTTGAAATAGATGCCATACACAGAATTGGTTACCAGATTCTCCTCAATTGCGTTGTCGGTACCTTCCACATAAATGTTGTTTTGTCCGTTGTTCTTGAGTGTATTACCTTTAATCATGCAACCATTTGCTATGACAGATATTCCATCACCTACTAATAGTCCCAGATCTACTATGTAAACATTATTGTAGCAGGCGGTGTTGTCGGTCACATTGCAGCCTTCGCCAACGAGGATGCCTGTAAAACCATTGTCTGAGGCAATATTTCCGCACACCATGCAAGCTGTCTCACAAAGGATACCGGCCCCCAAGTTTTCGTACGTTATGTTTCCTGTGAGCGTGGAATCCGCTACAGCATATATGCCAATCAAGTTCCCTGCAGAAGTACAATCCTTGACCAGGTGACCAATGCCTGCGAGTGAAATACCGTTAGCATCATTCGAGTATGCCCGAACCCCGATTACGCGATGTCCCAAACCCTGAGTCGTGCTTCCCTGGGTGGCATTTTTGGCTTCATAGATACCACTACCGCCAAAATTTCGTACTGTTCCGTTGCGGATTTCGACATTCTTACGGGCATTCATGAAAATTCCACATCCGGTGCCGGAACCCGTTCCGATCAGACTATAGCCCATCAAATCTACCGTCACATTATCAGCGTTGATTGTTATCGCATTCTGACTGCCTGACGTTGTTTGAAGCTCCTTCGTAAGATAGTATAATCCTGAAGAGGTGACCGTGTATGGGACCGATGAGATAGCTGTTCCACCGTCAGTTAGTATAGCTACGTCCGCTTCAAGCTGTACAACCTCCTGTGGCTCAGCAGCCTGGCTGCTTAGCGAGAGTAGTTGCAGTACGACCAGAGCCAACATAGTTATTACCCCTTTTGCCATTTTCGTTTTCATTTTTTCCCTTTCAAAAAATAGTTAATATTTCATGGCGCACACTATGTCCGCCGCTATTAGTCGGGGAACTGTAATAGGATTTGGCTAATAAAACACCTTTTCTAACATACCCTGCCTCTCCAGTAACTTGGTAAATAGCATAACTACGTTTTTTGCACATCGTTGTCAAGAATTATTTTACGGAATCCGGATTAGCAGATAAAGTCAAAAATGGCACTCTGAACAAAAATACCCAAAAACCGTAATGCCGACTGCGCTCCGCATTCCCATAGGTAAACAGAAACAATATCATATTTGGCAAAAATTCTTGACATGTTAGGTGAATTGCGTTAATTTCACTTGATTTTGCAATTTGCGTTGCAGGTAAGGAAAATTGTAAATTGTTTGGAGGCTTTTGTGGCTAAACAGTTAGCTCGTGAATTGATTAACGCCGGGGCACATTTGGGGCATGGCGTCAGCCGATGGAACCCAAAAATGGCCCCATTTATTTTCGCCAAACGCGGTAATATCCACATTATTGATGTAAAAAAAACGTTGCGGGGCTTGTTGATAGCCAGAAAGCTGCTTGCTGATGTAGTCTCTTCCGGCGGCGATGTCATCTTTGTAGGTACCAAGCGTCAGGCACAAAAAGCGGTACAGGCTGCCGCGAACAAATGCGGCATGCACTACGTCTGCGAGCGTTGGCTGGGCGGCACGCTTACCAATTTTAGAACTATACGGTCTCGACTACAGAGGCTCGAACAGTTGGAAGCTATGGAGCAAGATGGAGCACTCGAAACCGAGAGCAAAAAGCACGCCTCGAGGCTCAAACGCGAGATGCGAAAGATAAAGACCAACCTGGAGGGTATTCGCAAGATGACTCGTCTGCCGGGTGCTGTTGTGGTTGTTGATGCCAAGAAGGAGTATCTTGCCTTGCGAGAGGCCGAAAAGCTGGGAATTACAACGGTGGGAATTCTCGATACGGACTGCGACCCTGATACGGTGGATGTGGCAATCCCAGCCAATGATGATTCTATCAGAGCGGTTGAGCTGATACTTAACGAGTTATCTGATGCAGTGGCCATTGGCAAAACAATGATTTCAGCTCGAGATGAACCGGCACCTCGCCCCAAGCGGGTCCGCCCAAGGAGGCCGGCTTTGGCCCGGGCCGGTGAAGCTAAATCGGAGGCCGTCAGCGCCGTTGAGCAGAACCCAACAGAGACCTCAGAATCGCCTCCACCAGAAGGTGACACCGAACAACAGCCATCAGAGCCGCGACCGTAAGGGAGCGGATAGTTGATGATTATTAGGACATCAGATTATCAGGAAACCAGGCTGTAGGATACCAGGAATCAGGATATCAGGTTGGACATATAATAGGGACGATGTAGGAGTCTTAAGATGGCGGAAATTCCAGCTTCGATGGTAGTTAAGCTCCGCAAGATAACCGGCCAAGGAATGATGGACTGTAAAAATGCTCTTGCCGAAGCCAACGGCGATATCGATAAGGCCATACAGATACTGCGGAAAAAGGGTCTTGCAACTTTAGCTAAACGGGCCGAACGTGAAACTTCCCAGGGTTTGGTTATGAGCAAAAGTAGTGACGATGGAAAGACTAAAGCTCTGGCCACGCTTTGCTGCGAAACGGATTTTGTGGCAAGAAGCGATGACTTTGTGGCAGCCGCTAAAAAATTAGCTGACTTTGCATTAGCCTGCTCCGCTGATGTGGGCGTGGATAATATTCTGCAAGCCTCTTTTAATGGGCAAAAATTCAGCGATATTGTGACCGAAACGGCCAGCAAGACCGGCGAAAAAATTCAAGTCGGTGATTACACAAAATACAAGCTCGATGGGCCGGGGCTTATAAGCACGTATATTCATTTTAATGGGAAAGTGGGTACAATGGTCGAGATTGAAACCAGCGATGCAGATGTCGCTGCTGCGGATGTATTAAAGCAGACCGCCTCCGACATCGCGATGCACATTACCGCAACTAAGCCGCTGGCTCTGGACAAAGACGGCATAAGTCCTCAGATTATCGAGCAGGAAAAAGCTGTTTACCGCGAGCAGGTCAAGGATAAGCCGGCAAACATCACAGAGAAGATCGTCGAAGGCAAGATGAAGAAATTTTACACCGAAAATTGTCTGTTAGAGCAGCTATTTGTTAAGGATGATAGTAAGACCGTCGCACAGGTTCTCGCTGATGCCGCAAAGCAGGCCGGCGGCGAAGCAAAAATAAAAAGATTCGTAAGATTTGATGTCGGATAATAAATGGCGGAGAGCAAATATAATCGTGTAGTGCTGAAGCTTTCGGGCGAGAGTTTTTGCAAGCCCGGCGAGGTTGGAATCGACGGCTTGGCCTTGGAGTCGATTGCCAGGAGGATAGCAGAGATTTGCAAACTCGGGCCGCAGATCGCTGTCGTTGTCGGCGGGGGGAATTTCGTGCGTGGGGAGATTTTTTCTAAACTCACCCATATACCCAGAAACACGGCTGATTATATGGGGATGCTGACCACCATCATTAACGCCTGCGCACTGCAGGAAACGCTGGAGAAGCTCGGCCAGCCAACGAGGGTATTAAGCGCCATCGAGGTTCCGGCTATGTGTGAGCCTTTTATTCGCAGGCGTGCTCTTGGCCACCTGGAGCAGCAGAGAGTAGTCATATTGGCTGGCGGAACAGGAAACCCTCTTTTTACTACCGATACCTGCGCGGCTCTTCGGGCTGCTGAACTCGAAGTGGACCTGCTGATAAAGGCCACAAAGGTTTATGGTGTTTACAGCGATGACCCCGAAAAAAATCCCAATGCGCAGATGTTCGAAAGATTATCTTATGATGACGTGCTAAAGAAAAACCTTAGAGTAATAGACCATGCAGCGATAAGTCTTTGCCGGGACAATAATATTCCTATTATCGTTTTGAATATCTTCAAAGAGGGCAATATAACAAAGGCCCTTTGTGGCCAAAAGGTGGGCACGTTAATTTGCTTAAATCCCTGACTGTGGAGATCGCAAATGCCTACTACAGCAATACTTTCCGACACTGAATCCAAGATGAAAAAGGCAGTCCAGGTCCTGCATGACCAGTTAAGAACCTTGCGGACCGGAAGGGCCTCTACAGGCCTGGTGGAAAACATCAAGGTCGATTATTATGGCTCGCCAACACTATTGAAGCAGATAGCAACTCTGGCCACGCCACAGCCCGACATGATTGTGATCAAGCCCTTCGACCCTGCTTCGGTCAATGAGATCGAAAAGGCCATCAAAAGTAGCGACTTGAGTATTGCACCGATTAAGGACGGCAAATTCATCAGGCTCAGCATTCCGCCGCTTAGTGAGGAAAGAAGAAAGCAGTTGGCTGGCCAAGCAAAACAGACCGGCGAGCAGGCAAAAGTTAGTATTCGTAACGTACGCAGAGAAGCGATCAAGCATCTCGAAAAGCAGCAAAAGGACAGAATTATCACGGAGGACGACCTGGAAAACGGCAAAAAGCAAATCGACGACCTCACAAAGAAATACACCGACAATATAGATGAAGTTGTCAAAAACAAGTCAGATGAGATAATGCTTGATTGACAAAAACCCCCAAATAAATCCTTCGACAGAGCTCAGGACAGGTTTGGGGGCTAAATATTTTGTTTAGCCGTCGCCGGCACAGCGACGGTTATGAAATGCTTTCGGGGGACATAATATGCCAAATGAAAAAAACACCAAAACTACGCCGCAACGCAAAACCGCCACCAGGTCCCTTAAATGGCTCTTGGCTATTGTTGTTGTTCTGATTGTGTTAGCATTTTTGCTTATTCCTTTGTTTGTATCATCCGAGAAAGGCCGACAGATTATGTTAGCCAAGATCAATGCCTCGCTGGATGGCCAGACAAATTTTGCTGACCTTTCGATGGGCTGGTCCAAAGGCGTCAAGATTTCGGATTTTAGTTTTAACGATAAGGCCGGTCAGACTTCGGTACAGGTAAAGCAAATCACCACCAAGCCACATTACGGATCCATTTTGATGGGGAATTTATCCTTCGGCGAAACGACCGTTGATGAACCGAAAGTGCAGATAAATCTCAGACCTCAGCAGGCAACCCCTAAACCATCGACTAAGCAGAAGCAACAAGCAGTGACGTTACCTGTCCAAAAAATCGACCTTGTGGTGAATAATGGCAGCTTGAGAGTAACTGGTTCACAAACCAAAACCGCTGAGGTTTCGCAGATAAACTCCAGATTGAATTTACGGCCACCCGGCCAGCAAACAGATTTCAATATCGGTATGGCTGTTGTGGCTGAGGACCAGGCCTCGAAGATTAGTGCAGCCGGTCAGCTCACGCCGGACAAAAAAACAGGCTGGTCACTTAAAGGCACCACAGGTGATTTTAATGTCGAGGTCAACGAGCTTGACCTCGCATCTTTAGGACCAATTTTGGAGTTAGCTAAAGTTGAACTTCAACCTTATGGCATAGTTTCTGCTAATATGACAAGTGGCCTCAAAGATGGCCATTTTGAAAATCTGACCGCCAAAATAAAGGCCAAAAACCTTGATGTAACCAGCCCTCTGCTAAAAGGTGACAGACTGCAAAGCAGCATCTTGGACGTCGATGTAAAGCTGAGCCAAAAAGAGCAAACTATAAATATCGACCGGTTGCAGGTCAAAAGCGACTGGGCAGAAGGCGGCGCCAGCGGGACAGTCCCTACGACCGTTAAGTCTTTCACCGATTTCCTACAGCCTGATTCACGTCACAGCCTGAAAGGCAATTTCAACTGTGATCTGGCTGCCATCTTGTCACAGATGTCCCGAACGATCGGCCTTAAAGAAGGAATGAAAGTAACTTCGGGAAGATTGACCGGCAGCATCGACACATTCACTGAAGCTAAAAAAGCAACAATTGCTGGCCAAGCAAACTTAGCTGAATTAGCAGGCACAGTAGATGGGAAAAAACTTGCTCTGTCCGAACCGGTCGTCGCCGAAATGAAAATAACAGGCGAAAAAGACAAAATAAACTTTGACAAGCTGGATGTGTCAGCCGCATTTGCAAAAATAAATGCCCAAGGCAGCATCGAACAGATCAATTACGACGCACAAGTAGATTTAGCAAAATTTCAGTCTGAATTAGGACAATTCGTGGACATCGGCCCATATCAGATGGCTGGCCAGCTTTTCAGCAAGGGACAAGTCTCTATCAAGGAAGATAAAATTACCGCTGTTGGTTCATCGCAGGTTAAAAATCTTAGCGTAAGCTCCGCCGAAGGTGTCACCGCCTCTGAGCCGACGGCTGAAGCAGCTTTTACTTTTGACATCGATAGGAAAAATAATATCGTCGCCCTTGATTCTATAGAGGTAAAAGCGACTCTTGGCGAGGTGCATATCAAAGATGCGGTTCTTCCATTAAACAAAAAGGCGGCAAAACCTATGGAGATGGCTGCCTCTGCGAATAACATTGACCTGGAAAAGCTTCAGCCGTTTTTGGTCTTATTCGCCTCTTTCCCGCCCAAAATGCAGTTAGCGGGAACCGTTGAATCGAAAACTTCTGTCACTTCCGAAAGGGACGCCTACCAAATCTCAACTGATGCGACCAAAATTAAGAATTTTAAGTTAATCTCTCCGGGAAAGGAACCTTTCCAGCAAGCCGAAGTCACACTTATTTTTGATGCCGAGCTCAATCCCGGCCAAAAGTCAATTAACGTCAAGAATATTGATCTGATAAGTCCCCAAATAAAGCTAAAAAAAGGGCACCTTTATAAGGCCGACAAGGAAGGCAAAACCGCGTTGCAGGGCCAGGCGAATCTCGAATACGACTGGTCGGCCGTCAGCGCTTTTGTTTCAACCTTTCTGCCGCAGGGCCTTAGTATGGCCGGCAAAAGACAGGACAGCATAAATTTTTTTAGCGAGTATCCAACCGGCCAGACCGATAAGCTCCTTTCCTATCTTAACACCAAGGCCAAACTTGGTTTTGATAAGGCTCAGTATTTGGGACTGAATTTTGGCCCTACCGAGGCAGACATTCAAATCCGCAACGGCTCGTTAGAGATTGCACCGTTTGTCACAGCCGTCAACAACGGCCAATTCAGATTTGCCGCCCAGGCCGATTTCAAACAAAAACCAACGGTATTGAAAACACCCGGTCCAATAGAGGTAGCCAGGAATATCCAGATCAACAAGGAGACTACAGAAAAGTTATTGATGTATGTAAATCCGATTTTCGCTAATGCTGTCGATGTTAGCGGCGTGGCGAATTTTAACTGCGAGAAGTTAGCCATACCACTTACGCCAGTCAATAAAAACGACATTGAGGTAATTGGCATAATCTCCGTAAACAAGCTGCAGTTGCAGGCCTCGGATTTGCTGGGCCAGATTCTTTCGGTAGCCGGCGGGAACGTTCGGGGACAGGTAATCACCATTCATCCGACAAGATTCATTTTGCAGAAGGGCTTTCTAAGATATGACGATATGCAGGTGGATGTCGGTGACAATCCGATTAATTTCAAGGGCGTTATCGGGCTGGATAAGAGCCTGAATATGACGGTGACCTTGCCTTATACTACCAGCGGCAGAACAGCAAGGGTCGGCAAAGAAATCGAAGGCGAAAAGATAACTCTGCCGCTTAAAGGGACCATCGAGAAGCCGGAGCTGGACGTAGGTAAACTACTCCAGGAGCAATTAAAGCAGCAGTTGGAGGAGCAGTTGCGAAGAGGCCTGGAGGGAATTTTGCGGTAACATTTTTATTTAGCCCCGCAATTTATTGCGGGGTTATCCTGCATAAGAATTGAAAGGCAGTAGCATGTTTAAGGAGTTTTTGTCCACCCCTACCACACAGCTTGGTAAAGCCGGTCGCTTTGTGGTCTTCCAAATTAAATTATGGTCGCACTGCGCCAGACTGCTGCGGAAGAACCGCTCGGGCCAACAGTCAGCCGCACTATCGTATCACACTATCTTCGGCATTGTCCCTCTGGCAATTGTAATGCTTCTTGTGTTTCAGCTTTTTCCTGCTTACCAGAACGTCGGGGAAAGGGTTAAAAGTTTGGTTTACAATCAGCTGCATCTGACTACAATTGAATATCCTACCGCAGCGGGCGAGAAAATAATGCTCACCGACCACCTTGACCGAATAGTCCAAGATTTTTTTGCTAACGTGGACAAAGGCTCAGTGACACTTCTGGGCGTGGTGCTTGTCATCTGGGCAGCGGTGGGTCTTCTTTCAACGATAGAACGGGCATTCAACAATATCTGGCGCGTGCCGCGTGGCAGAAGCCTTCTGCACCGGGTGATTAACTACTGGGCGATTTTAACGCTTGGGCCGCTTCTGATAGGCCTGGGCATTTATCTGGCCGGAAGGTACGCATCTCTCGGACAGATTCACAACACCTTCGGAGGGACACTTTGGCGCATCGGTGCCATAGTTGTCTCATACATAGTGGCGACGACGGCATTTTTTCTGCTTTATTTTGTCCTGCCAAATACCAAAGTGCAGGCAAAGGCCGCCATCTGGGGTGCGGCTGTAGCAACTCTTGTCTGGTCGTTCGCCAAATGGGGCTTTCGATTGTACGTCACCAGGTTTATTCCCTACAACGAGATGTATGGCGTGCTCGGCCTTATTCCGTTGAGCGTCTTTTGGATATATGTTACCTGGCTGATAGTGCTGTTCGGCCTGCAGTTGACTTTTACCACGCAGCATCTAAAGACGCTCGACGCCGCCGAGATCGCTGCTGCGAAAAAAACCGAGCGATATTTCATCGCCAACGATCTTACTGCGATCAATATTGTCAGAGAAATTGCGGCTGCTTTTGAAAAAAATCAGGCGCCGATTTCTGCTGAGGTTATCTGTAGCAAATTGGATATACCCGCCGAGTTCGGCGAAAAAATTCTTGACCATCTTGTCGGCAGTGGTCTTATAGCCAAAACTTCCGACCCCGCTGTTGGCTTTATCCCCGTGAAGGACCCAGCAAATATTAAATTGTCTGACATCGCAGACGCCCTAGCCGCTGTGGGCTTTGCGCAGCTGGCAGCCAACCAGCCGGATAGTCTCCAGCAAATATCTCAATCTCAGCGAAGCGTTTTATCACAATACAGCCTAAAACAGATTATAAATGATGTTTAGCCGTCGCCGGCACGGCGACGGTCAAATACCTTTATTTATCTACTTTATAGAACCGCACAACCTGTTGTTTCACGGTGCCATCCGGCATAACGTCACAAATGACGTAGTGATGCACATTGCCGCCGGGCCCGTATCTGTCGTGCAGTCCCGCTCCGCCACCGCCGCTTAAGGTGTAGTTAACACCGCCATAGGTCGCCGTCGAATACGCATGGATGTGTCCGAGATAGACCTCGTCGACCTTATGCTTGGTCATCAGGTCCGTAAAGGCCTGCGAGTTAGAGTTGTCCCATGCGTGATACGCCCATTTCTCAATCGTTGCGGGCGGCTTATGCGCAGCCACATACTTGCGATAACCTTTTGGCGTATCCGCTAAGGTTTTGTCGAGCCACTCTAACGTTTGCTCATAGGGCTGCACTTTTGTAATGTTATCGATAAAGATGTACCGTGCCTTGCCGTAGTCGAAGTAATAGTTCAAGGCTTTCTCGCCAAATAGATACCGATACTCCTGAGCCATGCTGTCAGAGCCATCATCGTGATTGCCAATCGCGACCAAGTAAGGGATGTCCGTCTCTAACAGCGCGCGAACATAATAGTCGTGATACTCTTTCGCAAATCCTGTCGGCACTATGTCACCCGAGTTAATGACGAAGTCGGGCTTCGGCTCAAGGCTGTCAATATGCTTTACTATATTCGACCATAGCTCCCACTGCGAGCGGCTGTCTCCCATCACAACATAGCGAAAACCGCCGTCGGCGCTACGTGGTCCTTTGCCGAGCTTTTTTATATGATTTTCAAAGTTGAAGCGTTCTCGGTATTGGCCTAAGAGTTCCTCTAACTCGGCATTGAACGCTTTTGGATCGCGTGCGGTCTTTTTTTCCTCCTGCGGACTCGGAGCATCGATCTCATCAAGTGCACCTTTGCTGATTAGGCCAGCCGCCTGAATCTGCCCGTCTGGCCGAGCATACAAGGCCATCTCGTCAATTACAATCACGTATCGCGGTCCCGCAATCGTCTGGGCGGTCCAGGCCTTGCTGGGCTTGGCATCCGGCATGGCCTTGGCCAGGGTCTCAATCGCTACCTTCGGCACTTCACTGACAGCGATACTCTTTTTGGTGCCCCGAAAAACGAGTTGGTCCGGCTCCTCTTTCGTGTTGGTGGCATCATTCTCGTACTCTAAAGCCAGCAACTTACCTTCGGGTGTAACATCAAATTGGTATTTTTCCTTGCCTACTTCAGCATAAATCCGGTAGTCGCCATTCTCAGGGTCCCAGCCCGTTACCTTTGCATGAGGTGTGAACACCTTCGCCCAACGCAGCACGGCTTCAGACGGCGGCGGCACCTTCGCTTTGGGCACTTCGTAAAACTCGTTACCCGGCGGACCTACTTCGACACGCCACGGCCCGATACGCTCTGGGATACCGCTTCCAGAAAAGGCGGGCAGCGCCACGCACAGCGCCAACAGCACTACAATCAATCTTCGCTTTAACATTTTGTAGCCTCTTATAAAAGCAATTAATTCTTCGTTAGTATCAAGTTGAACACACTACTACCACAATTATAAATAAAATACAAGCCAAAACCCAAAAGTGCCGCTGAGCAGAGCAGCAGTATAATTCGCTGGCTGCGCGGACCAAGCAGCACTGAGGATTTGAAACTCGCCCACGATAAAGTGCTCAGCCAAATAAGGTCACACAGCCAATGTACTATAGCGAACAGCACAAAAGCCCAGATTCCCAGTCCCTTAGCGGTCATGGCCAAAGTCAGTCCCACTGTGGCCCACCACACCAGAAAGTAAGGATTGCCCGCCGATAGGATTACGCCGGTCGCGACCGGCCCGCTTTTGGTCACGTGAGCCTCTGAGTTTTGCGAGTCTATTAGGCTACGTAACATCTGGACTGCCATAATCAAAAGGAGCATTCCGCCAGCCAGGCCGATTGCGATTTGGGTGGTGCTCGACTTAAGTATGGTGTCTATCCCCAATACAATCAGGATCATCAGGGGAAATTCAACGATGCCGTGACCGACGGCGATAAGAGGCCCAGCGTATCGCGAGCGTGCCCCTATTGCGATAGCCGCTGCCGTTACCGGCCCCGGCGCCATCACGCCTGAAAGGGATATTAGAACCACCTCGGTTAAAAAAATCAGCAACTCCACGAAGTCACCAACTTACTCTCCGATGATTTTTATTAGGACTCGCTTTTGTCTTTTGCCGTCGAATTCGCCATAGAATATCCGCTCCCATGGGCCGAAATCAAGTTTGCCGTCAGTTACCGCCACCAATACTTCTCTACCCATCACGCTACGTTTAAGATGCGCGTCAGCATTGTCCTCAAAGCCATTATGCTGATACTGCGAGTAGGGCTTTTCTGGTGCCAATTTTTCCAGCCAGGCCTCAAAGTCGTGATGCAGCCCGGATTCATCATCGTTGATAAAGACACTGGCGGTAATGTGCATAGCATTACACAACACAAAGCCTTCTTTAATTCCGCTTTCCCGCAAAGCTTCTTCGACCTGCGGCGTGATATTGATATATTCGCGCCTATTTTTCGTATTAAACCAGAGCTCTTTCCTGTAACTTTTCATTAATCTTTTACCTCCAGAAACTTGCCCGCCAAATGTATGGCGGGCTTGTCTAAATTTTACAATTCTAGCATACTTTATGTTGTGCTGAAAATATCATCTTGAAAATTTCAGCATCGGCTGGTATTTTAATCGCACTAAAAGAGGCATGTTATGAAAAAACAAACTGTATTCTGGGATGTTGATACGCAGTTCGACTTTATGCGGCCCGAAGGCAAATTGTACGTACCCGGGGCTGAGGGCATTATCGACAAAGTCAGCGAGGTGCGGAAATTCGCGCTGGAAAACGGCTTTTCAATGCTCGCCGACATCGACTGGCATAGCGCCGAAAACGATGAAATTTCAGACTCGCCGGATTTCAAGCGGACCTTTCCTCCACACTGCATGGCTGGCTCACCCGGCGGTGAACGCATCGGGTATCTGGGCAGCGTGCCCATAGAATATGTCCAGACCGACAAGATGTCTGCTGATCAGCTGCGAAAACTCGTGAGCAAAAACCAGTTTCACGTTGTCATAAGAAAAGAAAGCATCGATGCTTTTGAAAATCCTAATACCCATAGGCTCGTGGCGTTAGTCAGGCCCAGAGTTATGGTCGTCTTTGGTGTTGCCCTTGACTTTTGCGTATATTATGTGCTGCGGGGACTTGCAGAACATAAGGGTATTAAGCCGATACTTCTAAAAGATGTCGTCAAGGCACTTGGAGCAAGGCCGGAGCATCAAATTCTCAGCGAGTTACGACAGATGGGGGTTAATATTACCGAGTTCGCCGATTTGAAGAGACAACTGCGATGTGGCTAATCAAGGATAGTCCTGCGCTCTTTGTGGACCTTTACGAGCTGACTATGGCTGCGGTCTACTTCAAAAAGAAAATGCACGACACCGCCTACTTTGAGGTTACTATCCGCCGGCTGCCGGAGCATTGGGGATTTTTCGTAATGGCTGGCCTGGCCGAAGTGCAGTCTTATCTGAACGAGTTTCGATTCACCAAAGAAGATACCGATTATCTTCGCTCGACCGGAATATTTTCAGATGGTTTCTTAAGCTATCTTTCAGCACTTAAGCCTGAGGTAAAAATACGCTCTTTGCCTGAAGGCACCGTGTTTTTTCCGAACGAACCTATTTTTGAGGTAGCTGGCCCTTTGATTTGCGCGCAAGTTTTGGAAAGCTACATCTTAAACATACTTGGCTTTTCGATTATTGCCGCGACACTTGCTGCAAGAACTTGCATTGCTGCACAGGGCGCAGCAGTGGTGGATTTTAGCCTGCGGCGCTGCCAGGGACCAGTTGCATCTGTGCGGTCGGCAAGAGCGGCGCAAATTGCGGGCTTTACGGCAACGAGTAATGTCTTCGCCGCCAGACTACTCAATTTCCTCCCGACAGGTACCATGGCACATTCATTCGTACAGGTGCATGATTCAGAAGAGCAGTCTTTCCAAAATTTCACTGAAAGCTACGGCCAAAACGCCATTCTGCTGGTAGATACCTATAACTCGATTGAGGGTATAAAAAAAGCTGCCGAGGTGGCCAAGCAGTTTTATGAACAAGAGGGTATAAAAATAAGAGGCATCCGCCTTGATAGTGGCGATTTGGTGAGCTTGAGTAATTTTGCTCGCAAATATTTCCGGGAAAAAGATGTTTCGTTCTTGAAGATTTTTGCAAGCGGCGACCTTGATGAATTCAAGATTTATGATTTGCTAAAGGCTGGTGCTGCAATTGACGGTTTCGGCATCGGCACGCGGTTCGCGGTGTCACGCTTTGCGCCTGCGGTCGAGATAGTCTATAAAATCGTCCAGTATGGTGACAAGGCAGTGTTCAAAACCTCACCTGACAAACAAAGCCGGCCAGGTCGAAAAACAATTACGAGAGTCAGGGATAAATATTATACGAAAGATGTCGTTTCAAGTATAAAGTCCCAGCCGAACGATTTACTAAAACCATTTGGGTCGGCCGAGAAAATACAAATAATACAGCAAAGACTTGCTGCCGAGCTTTCTCTGCTGGAGGGCTCGATAAAAGCCATCCGAAATCCAACAAAGTATCCTGTGGAATTTTCTTGAAGTTCCCATAAGACAAATCGCTCTTGACATTTTTGGCGAGCAATGTAAGATTCAGCGGAAAGGAGATAAGCTGTGATAAGGAGATTAGCCTTAATTCTGGCTATATTTATGATTGTATTTCTCGCCTGGGCGTTATTTATCGGCAGTGATGTCATCTCAATTACCATCAATGGGCGTGAGATCACAGGCCCCTTCAGTGCCATAATCGGCGTATGGAGCTTTATATTGACGCTGGTAATTCTGTTCTGCGTAGCGATACTCTTAGCTTTTGTTCTTGCCGGAGTGGGTCTTATTGTTCTTGGCAGCCTTGCTTTGGTAGGGCTTATCCTTGCAGCGATTGCATTTCCATTTTTGCTGCCGCTACTTATCCCATTATTTATCGTCTGGGTATTCTGCTCAATTGTGTGCAGACTATTGCTTAAATAATCTGCACTACTGTCACTTCCAAAGTTTCCTTACGGTGAGCTTCTTATCTTATCTAATCGTTTCTTAGGTCGGTGCTCATTTTTTTATCTACTTTCCCGTTGGTTATGTTTGAATTAGTTTCCTATAGACAGCTTCGATGGTATCGACCATTGCTTTTGGCGCAAACTTTTCTTTTACAGATTCTCTCCCCTGTATGCCGAGCCGTTCTCGTAAATCTCTGTCCTTTATCAATTCGGCACAGGCTTCTGCCAATTGCTCAACGTTCTTCGGCTCAATCAGTCGTCCGGTGTTTTCATTTACGACTTCTCTTGCACCATCGACATCAAAAGATATAGCAGGTTTTCCGCCGAGCATTGCCTGCGGCAGGGTACGTGCAAGTCCCTCTCTTAGCGAGCAATGCACAAGTATATCCGAAGATTGTATGGCAAGCGGAATTTGACTGGGCGGCAATAGGCCGGTGAATTTGATTCTATCAGCTAATCCCAGGTGCTGAACCTGCTTTTTATAATCGTCAGATAGATTGCCATCTCCAACGAACAGCCAGACTACATTTTCAAATCGTTTTGAGAGCCGCTTAGCGGATTCAATAATGTAACCATGTCCCTTGAGCATAAAGAGACGTGCGATGGTAATAAGCACGATTGATTCGTCCGGAATTTTATATTTTAGACGAAATTCTTTTTTGCGCTCTTGTGGGATTGGCTTTAAAAAATCATCTTCCTCAATAGCTGAGTATGCGGTGATATATTGCTCAGGCCTGCCGATGCCTGCAGCAAGAGCCTGATTTGTCATCGCATCGGCGACGCTTATAAAAAAATCCGTTCGCTTGGCTGCAGATTTTTCGATGGCGATATAAAATTTATTCAGCCAATTGCTTTGATAAGGATGAAAAGCAAGGCCGTGAATTGTATGCACTATTTTCGGTCTGTGCTGTTTTGTCCTGTCATTGCGAGGAGTCCCGCCCAGCACTGGGCGGGACGACGAAGCAATCTCTTGCTCATGAACGAGATTGCCGCGCCCCTGCTCCTGTCTTCTGACAGGAAGACGCAGGGGCTCGCAATGACAAAGACTGTGCGCGGCAAATCTGCCTAATATTCCTGCCTTTGCCGAATGTGTGTGGACGATGTCAGGTTGAATAACCCGAAGATAGTGTTTAATTTTTTTATAGCTTATAAAGTCCTTTACCGGCTCGATAGCGCGTCTAAGCTGGTCAATTACAATTACTTTATATCTCTGACTTTTTGTCTGGTCGAACAGTTCGCCTTCTGGGCCTAAGGCTGGGCCTGTGAGGAGCGTGACATCGTGACCCCGTTCTGCCAGCAATTTGCAGGTTATCAGCGTATTTTCCTGCGCCCCGCCGAGTATCAAACGTGTTATTATGTGGATGATTTTCATTTAATAAATGAAGAATACAGAAGACAGGAGACAGAATACAGAAGCTACAATATAAAAGGCTGTTTTGCTGTTTCAGAATCCTGTTTGAATATTAGACCTTATAGCATTTGAATATGCCGCTAATAATCTACTTACCTCATCAAGCTGATTAGAAAGTCCTTCTGTATTCGCATATCTCAGATCATTTGCGAGGATTAGATGGTATCTGCATTCTTCCGAGGAACCTTGGGCGATATTCATAATAAATCGGACTTTTTCAGCACCACTTCTTTTCTTAAATCCTTCAGCGATATTAGCCGGGATAGAAACTGCTGCACGTCTAAGTTGAGAGGTAAGACCATAGATTTCAGTCTTTGGGAAACTCGTAGTTTGTCTGTAGATAGACAAGACAAAGGAATGTGCCTTTTGCCAGACTGTTAAATCGGTGAATCTTTTAGATTTCTCTTTAGCCATTATAGCTCTCCTTTGTAACCACAATAATTTAGATTAAATGATTTGTATCAAGATAGATTTTTGGTGGTCTTTGAATGATTTTCTCTTCTCCCTCGTGCATTGGTTTTTCGCAATCCTTTTATCTCCTGTCTCCTTCTTTAGTACTCAATCCGCATCAGGCACAATCCAGCAGCAGGTGCCATCGGCCCGGCTGCGGTTCGGTCTTTTGCTTGGAGAATCTCGTTTATCTTCTCTGGCTTCCATCTGCCGGTGCCGACCTCGACGAGCGTACCGACAATATTTCTGACCATATTATACAGGAAGCTATCACCTTGCACATCAACATATATCCAATCTTTTTCGTATTGCGTATTGCGTAATGCGTATTGCGTCCTGTCATTCCCGCGCAAGCTGGAATCTATTTTTTCCCCGCACGACGCATCACGCCCATCTGTCCCGAGCGCGGTCGAGGGAACGCATGACGAAACGACATCACAACGAAAGATTGTCCGCACCTTATTTTCTCGCTTATCGTCTGCCGTTGCAAATGATTTGAAATCCATGGTGCCGATAAGCATCTTCGCTGCCTCAGCCATCGCAGAAATGTCGAGTTTTGCCGGCACATGCCAGCAGTGCCTTATTTGCAATACTGGCTGAACCTTGCCGGTATAGATAGTGTACCTATACAATTTGCTCTTGACAGCACCGATAACATCAAATCCCAGCGGAACCTCAGTGGCTTTACAAACAACAATATCCGCCGGGAGCCTGTCATTGATTGCTTTTGCAAGTCGCTCGGTAGGGATGGGCGAATCAATTTGAATAAGGGCAATCTGCCCCAGAGCGCTGACACCGGCATCTGTTCTGCTGGCTCCGCAGACCCTGACCTTCCAGCCAATCAGCTCGCTTATCGCCTTGGTAAGCTCACCCTGAATAGTTCTTTTTTCCGGCTGGTTTTGCCAGCCGTGGTAATTGCTGCCGTCATAAGAAATTGTCAATTTTATATTGCGAAGGGACATTGAAGAAAAATGTAGGGTGGGCTTTAGCCCACCATTAATGTGATGGTGGGGCAAGCCCCACCCTTATTATAGTAATTTTTCTGCAATTTGGATGGCATTTAAGGCCGCTCCTTTTCGTAATTGGTCGCCGGCCACCCAGATATTGATGCCGCGGTTCTCAGGTATTGATTCGTCCTGCCGGATTCTGCCCACGAAGATGTCGTCTTTGTCGGTTGCGTCGATCGGCATCGGGAAACGGTTATGTTCGCGGTCGTCCAGAACTTTTACGCCGGGTGCTGTGCTAAGAAGGTCTCTTACTTCATCCGGCGTAATCGGGTCTGTGAATTCCAGATTGATGCTTTCACAATGGGCTCTGAATACCGGTATGCGAATGCATGTGCAGGTAATCGCAATATCCGGGTAGTCGAAAATCTTCCGCGTCTCATTAACCATCTTCGTTTCTTCCAGGTTGTAGCCGTTCGGGGCAAGCTCAGAATTATGGCTGAAAATATTAAATGCTATCTGATATGGAAAGACCTGGCAGGTCGGCTTTTTCCCGTCGAGGATTTCGCGCGATTGTTTTTCCAATTCAAGCATCGCCTGCATTCCTGCTCCGCTTGCCGCCTGATACGTGCTGACCACCATTCGCTTTACCGGGTTGGCTTTATGTAGTGGCCAGACCGGCACAATACCGATAATTGTTGAGCAGTTTGGATTGGCGATTATGCCTTTATGTTCCTTGATTTTCTGCGGATTTATTTCAGGGATAACCAGCGGCACATCTGCAACCATTCTAAACGCCGAGGAATTATCGACAACAACCGAGCCGGCCTCAACCGCCGCCGGCGCAAACTCTTTACTTCGCGATGCGCCGGCACTGAAAAGCGCTATATCCACCCGGCTGAAGCTGTTTTTGGTCATCTCTTCAACAATATATTGCTTGCCTTTGAACTCGATCTTTTTGCCTGCCGATCGGCTGCTTGCCAATACCTTTAGTGAATCGAATGGAAAATCTCGTTCTTCCAGGATTTTCAGAAATTCCTGTCCTACCGCACCGGTTACTCCTGCAACTGCCAGGTTGGGGCCCATATATTTAAGCTCCTAAAAACTGTTTCTCATACACAAACTTAAGGGCAGCCAAACAACGACTGCCCGCTTGAACTACGACAGAGTCATTATAATGTTTTCGGCATTAAATACAATATTTCTGAAGTTGCAATCCGCAAAATATTTATCCGCCAAACAGACGGCGGATTTAGCCCCGCACCAATTGTCCACCGTCGATGAAACCATCTTTCTTTTAAGTGAGTGCTCCTTTTCCAGTTCAATTGGTGCGGGGTTGCCTCTGCCAGATTTCCGCCATAACCGACGCTGTAATAATGCAGATAAACACGAAGGCTGCCGCCGGCAGCGCTGCTTCTTCGCCAAAATGCTTCAGCGCCAGCACCATTCCCAGGCCGGCATTTTGCATTCCGACCCCAATTGCCAGCGTTCGCCTTCTATCCTCTTCCATCCGAAAGGCTGCGCCCACGCCATAGCCGGCCAGCATCCCGAAGATGTTTAATGCAAGGCAAGCCGCCAGAACTAGGCCTGTCATTTGACCCAATCGGTCTTTATTCAGAGCTATCACTAATGAGCAGATAAAAATAATAAATGTCACCGATATCGCAGGAAAAACCGCCAATACTTTTTCAATTCTTTCTTTGAAGTAATACCTTGCCCCAAAACCTGCAAATAGCGGCAGTATTATCATTTTGATGACGCTTAACACCATCTGCCAGAAGGGTACTTCCAGCAGAGACCGTGCTAAAAGAAACGTCAGGCCCGGTGTTACCAACGGGCATATTAACGTTGAAGCGGTCGTTAGTGAAACCGAATAAGCCACGTCAGCCTCGGCGATATAGCATATCACGGTGCTTGACATCGCATCTGGAGCTGCACCGGTCAATATCAATCCGACCGCTGCCTCCGGCGGCAGGTTAAATAGCTTGGCTATTCCGAATGCTCCAAACGGCATAATCGTGTACTGTGCACAGGTGCCTATTAGCACGATGGTCGGCTTAGCCGCGATGCGTTTAAAGTCTTCGATTTTTAGCACTGTGCCGATGCCGAACATCGTCAAAGCGAAGAACCAATCCATCGCCGGCCCTAAAGCCTTAAAAGGCTTTGGGAAAAAGTATGCCACCAATCCAAATAAAATCACCCATATCACAAAATACTTGGTATAAAAAGTCAGTATCTTCTTTAGCATGTGGCAAAGTATAAGCTCGCATTAATGAAGTGCCAATCTCAAAAATATTTAGCCCGACTCTGCCGAAGGCAGACAAGGTTTTACGCGGGGTTTGTTATTCTGTTATTTATCCCCCAAGCCTGCCCTGAGCAAGGGACCCCGCTCCGCGGGAACACAAGCCGAAGGGTTTCTTTGGCAGTTATTTATCGTCGCCGTTAGGGCAGCGAAATACCAAAACAAGCGGGGCCTATACCGCATAATCAGTATAGGCCCCGAATCGATGCAAAACTATCAGATAGCCACGAAGCCTTGTAGCAACCTTCTTACGGCCCAGCAGGTGCCTAAGGAAACACATTTCGCAACGTCGCTTGGTCAAGGTCCAGATTGCTCGTAATCACTAAAGCATCAAGCCACGTTCCATCTTCACGCTTAGCAATCTCCACCGTGTGCGCCCCTGGCAGCAGCGTCCAATTTGCAATCCGCCGGTTGTGGTCATCACTGTGAACTTCATCCCAGTGCCATGCGGCCCCAGCAGCTATGCCATTAAACCTCACCCAGCCGGTGCCTGGATTGTCAGGGTCCTCACCCGGAGTCAGATGTCTCGCACCGGGGATACGAACCCAGAATGAGTCGCTGTCAGTCTTGACGCGAAACAGGATTTTGAAGACTCCACGAGCAGTGGTGGTAAAATTGTAACTGGCGACCCAGTTAGCTCCAGGTGGATAATCATTGTCGTCGCCATCACCGTTGTTTGAGCCGATGTATTTTCCACCGGATGAGTTCGGGTCATTATAAATTCGCCAGCTCGCTCCCATGGTATCGCCTGATTCGGCTTCAAACCAGAGTTGCACAGGAGGCTCTCGTTGCGGATACAGCCTGATATCGTCAAAGTACATCTTACCTGCAGCAGGCTGTGGATTGAGCCTGTCGCCAACGCCAATAATCATCTTCTTGATGCTTCGTGGATTTACGCCAGTCAAGCCCGAAAGGTCAATATTCCATTCCGTCCACGTGGCTATGTTCGTCGCAGCTGGATTGGAATGTTTGACCGTTGCAGTCTTATTGGCACTATCTGTAAGAGTTACATAAAGCGGCGCAGCGGTGTTGGAAGGTTGAGCCACGCCAATCGCCGCCACCTGCCAGACGCCCGTAACATTGCCAGTAGTAGAAACATTGGAGAATTTGGCCGAAGCCATTACGCCGGCGCTATGTGACGTAAGCGCCAGGCCTATATAGACATTCGCGACCATCGGAATGGTCTGCGGATTCCATACCATCGCCTGCCAGCTAACACCATCAGCGGAATAATAGGCATTAAACTTGTTTCCAACACGCTCCATTTTTATCCAGTAGGGTACGATAAGCGCTTGTTGTGCAGTCGTTGCTACTGAACTGTCGCTTGTGGCGCTACCGCCCGTGCTCAAACGCGCCTGGTATCTGCATCCTCGAGTGGGCGTGCCGTCAGGTCTGGTCGGCGTCATGTACACTGCAGCAAATTTCGAGCCTGGATCTAACGTCTCGCGAATCATCACACCGGCCTTGACCCAGTCGTTGGAGCCGGGGACCAGCTCGACGCTCTCGACCCTTGATATGATCGAGCCATCGCCCGTTAATTGCTTATAGGCGAAGCGGAATTGGTCAGCCGTGCCCCAGATATCTACGCCATCAGCGCTCATCGTGAAAGTGCCAGGAGGCGACTCTAAGAAGCCTACAGGATTACCCCTGAACCACAGGCTCAAAGCCTTAACGCCTTTGAAGGTCCAATCCTGCGGGCTGGCAAAGGTGCGTTCCGCCTCCGAATATGCCACGCCAGCGGTGTTGTTATAATCAAACGGCATCGATTGCTTGCCGCCGTGAATGATAGTTTTTTCAGCAAAAGGAGGCGCAGCATAACCTACCTGTGAGCCGTTTGCAGGCACATTCCAGCCGTCTATCCATGTGTCAAATATCCGGTCAGGCTCAAAGTCGTTGTAGTCCTCAAAGTCATCCACGATAAAATACTGCTGTGTCGTAAAGTCCCAGAGCTCGCCCTGCCAGGTGGCAGGAGTCTCAGCCTCATTGACCTCATCGACTCGCCAGTAGTAAGCCTTGCCTAAATCGAGCGATAAGGGACCATATCTGGTCTGGCTGACGGTGGTAGCAGGGGCAGTGCTGTCTATCACAGCCTGGCTGCTGTCGCTAAAGTACACATTGTGCTTAGCCGCCTCTCTTCCCGCTCTGAAGCTCAGGGTCACATCAGCCGGCACGCCTATCGCTCCTACAGGCACATCTGTTGCGCCGGAGGCCGGATTAGGCTCTCTTGCAAGGACAGGTACGTAGAAGAAGCGAACCTCACTGAGACCGTACTGAGGCAGGATGCCTCCCCAGTTGCTGTTGGCAGTGAGCTTGACGTATTTTGCTACCACGCCAGTAAGATCAATAGTGGTATTGGCTGCATAACCAGGCGTACCGGGCGCCCGTGCAAATTGGTGAGTAGTACCCAACGTGGTCCAGTTGGCACCATCAACCGAATACTCAATGGTAGCATCCTTTATCCCGAAACCGAGAGTAGCCTCAATGGCGGTATTATGGTTCCATACCCACATCTGATGCAGTTTATAAACCCTGTCAAACGCATACTGTATCCAGGTTGGCTGCGGCGCGCCCATACCACTAAGCCATACACTTGTTTCCTCAATTGAATGCAGGTCATTAGCATCCAGTCCTGAGCCATTGATGGTATTTTGCGGCCCTGTATTTGCGTTGAACTGGCTGGATGCGGTGGCAGTAATAGATGTGCCGGCAACGGGATAAGCGAACGGCTCAGCCGTAAACTGCCAGACCTCGCCTTTATAGATCGTAAAGTCCGGCGGGGCGTTCACTTCATCTATGCGCCAGTAGTAAATCTGCTCCCATTGCAGAACCGCAGTGGGACTATAGCTATTAGGAACCTGATTCTGGCTTACCAGCACACCGCGCGGATTAGTTCTGCTGGCATCGTTGACATCGGCAAAGGTTGTTCCGAAATACACATCGTGCGTGGCGGCAAACTTTCCTGGCTTCCAGCTAAGGGTCGCGTCTCGCGGCACATCTGTTGCATCATTAGCCGGACTCGGACTAAGGGCCGCGCCAGCAAGAGGTTCCTTGGCATTTTCATAATCCGCATCGGTGGGTACATAGTTGGCACTATCCGTCCACATGAAGACATCCCAGAACACGGTCGCATCTCCTTGTCTATGAACGATGGACATCGTGTTCTGGCCGTCTTTAAGTTGTTTGGTATGAGCCTCCTGGTGACCAGACCTGACCCATCCCCAGGAAGGTGTATCTTCTTCGAAGACCCGGTGTGAGTTAGTGAACCCCGGCGCTGAGCTGGTTCCGGGGTATGGGGGGCCAGCGGGAAGCGTTGGGTCACCTGGGTGTCCTTCTACGACCATAAAATCCGACTGATTGCTCGGATTGATGACTCGTCCCCAGAAGTACCAGGTACCGCCCTTGCCACCGGCTTGACTGATATCGAATATCCAGCGAATCATGCCGCCGGCACCGCCTGCCCTAGTAATTGCTTTACCGAACGCACCAGCCCGGTCAACAACCCGGAAATACTGATCCGTGTCGGGATCGCGTTTATCGTAATCCTCAACTTCAAACCAGATCTGGTGTGCACCTCCGTAGCTGGAGATTTTGCATTTTTTTACAGCATAGGCCGGCATTGTTATTAACAACAATGCGGCTAAAGTACCGAGTAAAATTTGCTTAGATGGTTGTTGAAACATTTTTTTCTCCTTTTATTTGCTAATATTTGTAATCTGTTCTTGGTGAAAAAATACAAGTTATAAAGAAAAAGGAATCGGTTTTTTGCATATAATAGTCCTCCTTTTCAAAAGTTTTGAATTTTTAGTCTTCGGTTTTGAATTCCATTTGATTTGGCTCAGCCTCCTTCATTCAAAGATATAAATTGAAATATCTCGATTCTGCGGCGCTCGATTAACCCCCGGACCTGTGCCGGGAGCCAAACCCTGTCCACAGGTGGCAGGGCTAAAGCTGCCTCTTAGGAAAACCATAGAAAATCTGGCAGTTCAGAAGCAAAAAATCACGCACCTTCACTTCTTTATTTATACCAAAACAGGTGCCTTTCCGTCAAGAAAAATCTTCAAAAATCTTCGATTTTATCGCCCCTAAATCGGCTTTCTTCCAAGCATCAGGGCCGATGTTTGAAAATCCAGCTAAGCTGTGCCATTGAAGGTTCTGGCTTACCGCAAATCTATGATTGCATTGCCGTGAAGGCTATTTTTCTACCGCTGACCAGAAACATGGGATAGACGATATATTCCTGATATAAATGCGAAAGCCCCGCCAGCGCTGGGCGGGGCTAAAGCATTGATTTGAAGGAGGTCGCGTTGTATTAATCCTTGGGCAGCTTTAGTTCTAAGTAACGCGTGTTGCGTCCATCATTTACTAAAAATGTGATGCTTTCTTTTTTCCTGGCCTGTTCTATCGCTTCGTTAAATTCTCTGGTATTTTTCACAGGTTTGAAGTTTACTTCTTTGATTAGCATTCCAGCTTTGATTCCTTCCTGAGCAGCTCGCGAGCCGGGCTCAACTTCTGTAACGATGACGCCACTCTGGCCCTGATAGCCGTAACGCTCAGCAAATTCATCCGTTAGATTTTGCACGGCAAAACCTAATTCCTCGAGCCTTCCTGGCCTGGCGCCGAGCAGCTCGTTCAGAGGCGGCCGCTTTTCCAGTGTAGCGGTAAGGGTCTTTCGTTTGCCATCCCGCCACACAACTATTTCTACGTTGGTGCCCGGCTTTAATAATGCGACATTACGACGAAACTCGTTCTCTGATTCCACCGGTTTGCCATTAAACTCCAAAATGACATCATTGTGTTTTAAGCCCGCTTTATCGGCTGGTGAGCCTTCTGTAATCTCAGAAATAATGACACCTTTGGCATCCTTTAAACCAAGTTGCTCGGCCATAGATAGGGTCAGGTTCTGAGGCAATAGTCCAAGAAAGCCGCGCTCAACCGTTTCTCCTTTCATCAGTTGTGGATAGACCGCTTTAGCCATATTTATAGGGATCGCAAAGCCGATTCCTATATTACCACCTGTTAACCCGACAATTGCAGTGTTGATGCCGATCACTTTTCCGTTAAGATTAAGTAGAGGACCTCCAGAATTTCCGGGATTTATGGCCGCATCGGTCTGAATAAAGTCTTGATACGTAATACCTAAGCCGGGATCGCTACGGCCCTTGGCACTTACAATGCCAGCAGTAACGGTATGACTGTACCCAAACGGATTACCTATAGCCAGGACCCATTCACCCACTTCGAGTGCATCGGAGTCAGCCAATTCGAGGAAGGGCAGATCGTTGGCATCGATTTTAATCACTGCCACATCAGATTCGGGGTCTGTACCTTTAATCTCGGCGGTAAACTTTCGTCCATCTGCCAATTCAATCTCTAATTTTTCTGCACCCTCGACCATGTGATTGTTAGTGAGGATATAGCCGTCAGCAGAGATAATAAAGCCGGAGCCCTGCGCGGTCTGCGGTATTCGGTATTCGCGTCGTGGGGGGCGTTCACGGGGTGCACGACGGAAAAAGTAATCAAATAAATCATCTTGAAATGGGTCAAATGAGTCGCCAAACGGCCACTCCCGTAATGAGTATTGCCGCGTGATGGTCTTTTCGGCCTTCAGTCCGACTACGGCTGGCGAAGCCTTTTCCGCGATTGAAGCAAAGGCTTTGCCCATCTGGCGCAGGGTGTCAATGCTGCTCGTATCCTGCGCGAAAGCCGGCAGCGATGAGAAAAAGATTAAAAGAATAAAAAAAGTTGAAATTACAGGATAGCGTGAAAAACTCTTTTTCTGTTTGAAAGTCGAAATCCGCATTTTTTTATCTCCCATTCATAACTGGTGCCAAAAGGCGAAAAAACCATAATTTGACGACGATAAAAGAATATTTATTAAATTTTATACGATTCTATCGTTGACAGGTTCAAACTGTCAAATGTTTTTTTAACTCGGTATTGGCGTTCCTAACGAGCCTGTCTGGGCCTTTTGATGTCCACAGACCCGAGAAAAGAGTTTTTTGAAAGATAGCGCAACAAATGCTGGAGTCAGACGTCTATATTTGATATAGTTAACAATTAAACGCCACGCCGAACTAAGGCTGTCTTTCAGGAAAGGCCACAGGATGAAAAAATCTCGAGTAGTTATTATCGTGGTTATTGTGACGGTGCTGGTTGTTTCTGCGGTTGGATTTCTGATTTGGAGAAAGATTAGCACCTTGCGGAAGGCTACCATAGTACGTGTCGAACAGGCCCAGCGCGGAGAATTGATTGAGTTTGTCAGTGCTCCTGGTGAGATCGAGCCAAAAAAGAAGGTAGAGATTAGCGCAAAGGTAATGGCACGGATTGTGGAGCTACCCTGCGAGGAAGGAGATCGGGTGACTTGCGGCGACCCCAACGCCAATCCCCCCGTGCCGCCTTCGGTGTTGGTACGCCTGGACGCGAAGGATTTAGAAAGTCAGTTGCTTTCGGCAGAAGCCAGTCGCGCGGCTCAGGCCGCGCAAATCGAAGTGGAAAAGGCGAGGATAGCCAGTCAGCAGGCAAGTCTTTTGGGCCTTGCTGCTTCGCTTAAACAGGCCCAGACAGATTTGGCTCGCCAGCAGGGATTGCTCCAGTCGCATGATATTAGCCAGGCCACGTTTGACCAGACCAAGCTTAAGGTTGATGAATTAGCCGCACAGTATGAAGCAGCCGAGCATACGCTGAAATCAGCGCAACTGAATTTGCAGGTGATGCAGCACAATCTCGAAGCGGCTGATGCAAGGATTGACCAGGCCCGCGAGACTCTTAGCTATACGACCATTGTTTCGCCTATCGACGGAGTGGTAACACGAATTAACGCGGAAGTAGGCGAGATGGTGATTACCGGCACTATGAATAATCCAGGGACGGTTATTATGGAGGTGGCAGATTTATCTACGATGCTAGTGGTAGCGCAGGTGGATGAAGCAGACGTAGGAAAATTGCAAGTTGGCCAAAAGGCTACGGTTCATGTAGATGCATTTGCTGACCGCGAATTTAAAGGGGTGGTTGATTCGATTGCGTTGGCACATGATATGTCATACAGCAGAACAAAATATTTCAGAACCGAAATACTGCTTGCGACCGTGGAAGAGAAGCTACATTCAGGCTTAACTGCCAATGTTGATATCGAGACGCATAAGCACACAGAAGTGCTCAAAGTGCCCACCCAGGCGGTCCTTGGCATAGAATTAGATAGTCTGCCTTTGGAGATTCGCGAAAATAATCCTGTAATAGATAAAAATAAGACCTTCGTAACGGTAGTGTACCGTTATGTTGATGGAAAAGCTGTGGTGACGCCCGTTAAGATTGGCCAGTGCGACTTGACCCATACCATTATTGAGTCGGGCGTTACAGAAAAAGACAAGATCGTGGTTGGTCCGTATAAAGTTCTCGAGAAGCTTAAGCACGACCAGAAGATACAAGATGAGCGCGAAGTCCACCAGCAAAAAACCCCCCGTGAAACGCGGGGCTAAATATTTAGCCCGTGGTTTTACCACGGGTTCTGGTGATGATTCAAATGATGGCAAACAAAATTAAAAAACCAATCATTCGTCTTCGTAACGTCACTAAGATTTACAAAGTGGGTGTGGAACGTATCTATGCGCTTAACGGAGTTAATCTGGAGCTCTGGGAAAACGAATACGCAGCGATAATGGGCCCTTCCGGCTCGGGCAAAAGTACTATGATGAACGTTATCGGTTGCCTTGACAGGCCTACATCAGGATACTATGAGCTGGATGAGCAGGATACTACCGAAATGGGTGACGCAGCGCTTGCTCGTGTTCGCAATGAGCGAATCGGATTTGTTTTTCAATCATTTGAGCTGCTCGGACGGTTAAATGCTCTGAAGAATGTTGAAATGCCTTTGATCTACTCCAGAGACGGCTGGTGGGCTCGACGTAAGCGTGCCAAAGCAGTACTTGAGCGGGTAGGGCTGGCAGACCGCATGAAACATAAGCCGAATCAGCTCTCAGGAGGTGAGAAGCAACGCGTTGCTATCGCCCGAGCTCTTGTTTGCAATCCGAGTATTCTGCTTGCGGATGAGCCTACCGGCAATCTCGACAGCAAGACCAGCGAGGCCATCATGGCACTATTTGACCAACTTCATAGAGAGGGTCAGAGCATTATTATAGTGACCCACGAAGAAAGCGTTGCCGTTCACGTCAGGCGAATAATTCGCATGAAGGATGGGCAGATTCATAGCGACCTTCCCAGAGAGCAGGACCCGGCTTTTAAGACAACCCCGCACCAATTGCCCGTCAACGCAGGATACCGCAATGAATTAAACTCGAACAATTCTGTAGGTTCAATTGGTGCGGGGCAAAACGATGCGCAGGAGGAACAGGCATGATTGCTTTATTACGAGTTCCGCTGGCTTTTTTTCGTCTGTTTTATCAGAGCGTGTATCTTGCACTTGGTCAAATTTGGACAAATAAAACAAGATCGATACTGACAACAATCGGCATTGTAATCGGTGTTGCTTCGGTTACCGCAGTTATTGCAGCTCTTACAGGTCTAAAGACCAAAATCCTGACTCAGGTAGAGACTTTTGGAACTAACACCATATTTATCTATCCCACTCGCCCTAATGTAGGACCTTTGCGTAACGCTTCATGGTGGTCAATTCGGTTTTTGTCCCAACATTTAGACGGCTTGCTTGAGAACTGTCCGGAGGTTTCGCGTTTATGCAGGATGGCCTATGTGGGGCGACATACGGTTCGAGCCGGTGAAAAGTCGGTTGAAAGTGTTGAGGTTACCGGCATCGAACATTCGTACCATGAGATTGAGTCTCGGCCAGTTATTCTCGGGCGAACGCTTTCTGTTATTGACGATGAGCAGGTACGTCAGGTGTGCCTGATTGACCCTAAATTGCGCGATAAACTTCGTCTTGACCGTGATTGTATTGGCCAGATAATTCGTATAGGTCCTCAGGCATATAGCGTTGTCGGTGTTATTGAACGAAGACCTGAGATGCGGTTTGGGGAAGGCGGAGAAGAGCATTATGAGGTGTTCATTCCGTTTAGGACGGCGTTTAAGCTGCAAGAGCCTTGGATTGGGGCCTTTGCAGCAAGCAAAGAAGCCTCGGTTCTGGAAGAGGCACAGGCCGAGATAAAATTTTTCCTGCGTCGAACCCGCAATATAAAGGTCGGTGAACCTGACACCTTTCGGGTTGAATCGCTCAAAAGTGCACTGGAGACTTTCAATAAAATTGCACTTGTAGTCACGATGGTGGCGGGGGGCATCGTGGGAATATCTCTTCTGGTTGGCGGAATCGGTATTATGAATATTATGTTGGTCTCGGTATCCGAAAGAACAAGAGAAATCGGGCTTCGAAAGGCAGTAGGAGCAAAGAAATCCGCCATTCTGACTCAGTTCTTGATTGAGGCCGTGGTCTTGTGCTTTATCGGTGGTTTCGTCGGGATAGGTTTTGGTCAGCTATTGACCACGGCTATAGCTAACATCCCCAAGGTTGAGCTTGATATGGCATATATCCCCTTGTGGGCCATAGCGATTTCGTTTGGTTTTGCAGGTTCTGTAGGTATCTTTTTTGGAATGTTTCCGGCAATTAAAGCCGCGAGACTTGACCCTATTGAGGCGCTTAGACATGAATAAATCAAATATTAAAAATCAAAAATCAAAATCCTTTGTAAAAAAGTCCTTTTGTCTTTCGACCCCTGCCTCCGCAGGGGCAAGCCTGTCCCCGCGAAAGCGGGGATGGAGAAATCTACTAAAATGTAGCACAACCATCCCCTCGACTGCACTCGGGACAAGCCTGGTTGTAATTATAATTTCACAAGCTGGAAGCTTGTGCTACTCGTGGCTCTTCGCTTCGCTGCGTGTCTCGACTCGCCTTCCATTCTCCGTAGCAGGGCTACTGCGAAGGATGAATCGGCTCGCTCGAAATGACAAATACTGTTTTTTCCAAAGAGCCTTTTACATTTTTATTTTTGCATTTAGTTTCACCGCTTTAACTGGCTGTAAAGAGTATTTTGCCGGTGAGCCGTTCTATGAAATCAAAGTTCCAACTGAGAAATTACGGCAAATTGAGACGCTCGATTTGGAGCAGGGCAACGATGAAGAAAAAGAGAAACCTCCTCCAAACGATGACCCGCCGGAAGTGCTGGCCCTTACGCTGGAGAAATGTCGGGCCCTGGCTCTGGAGAACAATCTTGACCTTAAGGTGCAGCTCATTAGCCCCGCTATCGCTGCTGAGCGGGTCAGTGAAGAGGAGGCTCGGTTTGAGTCGGCCTTTTTTTCCAATGTCAGCTATGGCAAAACCGATAGCCCTGAAAAGTCAACCAGGCTGCAAGGCAGGTCGATAGACAGTTCTTACGTGGACCTTGGTGTACGGGTGCCTTTGCGAACCGGTGGAACTGTGACCTTTGATTTGGCTGACAGACGAGTCAAAACGGATGTTGGGTTTTCAGCTTTTAGTGAGGTGCTTAACCCAGAATACAGTTCAAATCTTTCGCTGTCGATTAGTCAACCCTTATTGCGCAATGCCGGCAATCGTGCTAACACTTACGCCATTCGAGTTGCGAACTATCAGCGGCAGATAACCGACGCCAGAACGAAACTGGAAGTGATACGAATTATTGCCGCTTTAGACCGTGTATATTGGCGACTTTATGCAGCCCGGAAGGAATTGGAGGTGCGCAAACAACAGTACGAGCTGGCCAAAGCTCAATTAGAGCAAGCTCAGCGATTCGTTGATCTGGGCGATAGAGCGCAGATAGAGGTTATTCGGGCCGAAGCCGGGGTAGCACAGCAGCTTGAGGCTATTATCGTAGCAGAGAACAATGTGCGCGATCGTGAGCGTGAGCTCAAGCGTGTAATAAATAAAGCGGGGCTGGGAATGCAGACACCCACGGTGTTGATACCTGTTACCGAGCCCGACCCCGTGTATTATGAGCTGACCAGACAGCGACTGGTGCAAATAGCTTCCGACAATCGCATGGAGATGCTTGAGCTGGAGCTACAAATCGCTGAGGATATCAGCACCATTGACTATCTGCGCAACCAGGCACTTCCCTTGGTGACGCTGGATTATACTTACAATATAAACGGCCTGGGATCGACACAGAGCGACTCGTTTGATTTGCTTTTTGATAAGCGGTTTGAGGACCATCGAATCGGCTTGCAGTTGCTGCTGCCATTAGGAAATCAGGCAGGGGCGAGCCGGTTTCTTCAGGCTTTCTATCAGCGCAGACAACGACTGGCCACTCGCGACAGTCGAATGACACTTATTGAGCTTGAGGTGCTAAACGCGATCGACCAGCTCGAGGCGAACTGGCAACGTATTCTGGCCAGCCGACAGAGAACAATTCTGGATGGACGGCTGTTTGAGGCTGAGAGGCGGCAGTTTGAACTTGGGCTGAGGACATCTACGGATGTACTTGGCGCACAAACGAATTTTGCCGACGCCCAAAGTGCCGAAATCTTAGCGCTGACCGAGTATCAGATAGCACTGGTTGATTTAGCCTTTGCCACCGGTACATTGCTGGGCGCTGCCAGGGTGCAGTGGGAGCCGATTTACCCCGTCAGATAACGCAGTGCTATCTAACGGGGTTAAGTTTTTAGTTTTTTTATGGAGATACAAGATGCGAGTAATAGAATTTTTGGACAAGGTGGGCATCAAATACAAACTTACCAAACACAAGTCGACCTTTACGGCACAGCACATGGCAGCAGAAGAGCATGAGCCGGGTAGATTTGTAGCCAAGCCGGTGATTGTCAAAGCTGATGATAAGTACGTAATGTGTGTTCTGGCAGCGCCTTATAAGGTTGACCTGGGTGCGTTAAAAAAACAACTGGGAGCCAAATCAGCTAAGCTGGCCAAGGAAGAGGAAATCGGTAAGCTGTTTCCTGATTGCGACCTGGGTGCCGAGCCGCCTTTCGGCAATTTATATGATTTGCCCACGGTAATGGATAAGGCTATGGAGCGGGATGACCATATCGTGTTCCAGGCTGGCTCATACGAAAAAGCAATACGGATGAGCATGACTGACTACCGAAAGCTGGTCGCGCCCAAGGTGCTGGAATTTAGCTACCAAATGACCTCGTGATCAGGGGTCAGAAATCAGAATATTTTGTAGAAAAGACCCACCGTCATTTCGACCCCTGCCTCCGCAGGGGCAAGCCTGTCCCCGCCCATGCTTTCGCAGGGGTAAACTTGTCCCCGTGAAAACGGGAAGCGGGGATGGAGAAATCTACTAAAATGTAGCACAACCATCCCCTCGACTGCGCTCGGGACAAGCCTGGTTGTAATTATAATTTCACAAGCTGGAAGCTTGTGCTACTTTGGCTTATTACAACTGGCTATTTAAACAGACATGGTATTATTCCTCAGGGCCATTCTACGACCCATAGCCTGTCCTGAACGTAGTTGAAGGGAGCCAGGAAAAAACCGAGTCTCAGAGCGGATGCCGGCACATTGGAACTTACGCTCTGAGGCCCGGTCAATTAAGGCATTTCGTCTGACTTTTTGTAAATAGTAGTGCTCAGTTCACATACGTGGTCTGACTGGTAGAAACCACCACCTTCCCTCCAGCGATAGCTTCAGAACCGGGTGCACCGGCTACATGCGAGAATTGTGTGATACCAATAAATGTGTTTTGGATGCTTTGCCCAGCAGCTGAAGAAGCTGCTTGGTGCTGGTGAGCATCGAAGTGCTGGATGCCACCAGTGTGGCCTGCACCTGTCACACCTGCAATCTGACCCACAATCATACTACCGTTTTGATGTTGCAGTATCTCTGTGTCAGTAACATTCTGGAATTGCTCGCCCGCTGCTTTTGTAATTTGAAAAGTGCCCGATTGGCCGCCTATGGCATACGCGGCTTGTCCCCCGACTATCCCCTGGTGCTGATTAGGCGGGCCCTGCTCAGCACTCCTCGGCTTGAAACTAAAAGGCGGTCCACCAGGCATAGTCGCCCAGTTTGTCCAATGAACTGAACCCTGTTGGTACTGGCCAACTGCCAACGTACAAGGTTGCAGTAGCAGAACCAGCACTACATAAAGATAAATTGCCCTTGTCATTCTCGAACTCCTTTTCTTGTTTCTACACGCTCCATTTTACACTCACATGATCCTGTGACCACCAGCAAAGTGTCGGCAGTCACAACAAATGAAGAATCCAGAAATGTTTGGTCCATAGGCAGCCTCCTTTCTTGCCTGATGAAACGACTCGTGTAAGGCGGATTCCTTAAATCTGATGTCATCTAAATTGATGTCATCAAGAATGACGAAAGGCTCGATTTCTGTCAATTCATCAATTCTGATGACATCAAAATTGATTACATCAGCGCGGTCAATAATCGCCCGCAAGGCCAATTTGCAGCACCAGACGTAGGGTGGGCTGTGCCCACCATTTCTTTTCCCCGCCTGCGCGAGGACAGGTTTGGTGTGCGGGGAACACCTTACTTATTTGATTTCCTCATCGATCCAGCTAAGAAGCTCTTTTAGCTCGTCGAGAGTAATATCACCCATATGAGCGATGCGGAAGGTGACGTCTTTAAGTTTGCCGTAGCCGTTTCCAAAAATGGAGTTGCGCTTTTGCTGGACGGCCTTGATGGTTTCAGCAACGTTGATACCACGGGTATTTTTGACCGTAGTGAGCGTGTTTGAAGCGTATTTTTCCTCGCATAGCAGGTCGAATTTTTTCTTGGCCCAGCTTCTTACAAAATCACCCATTTGTTTGTGCCTTTGCCAGACATTTTCCATACCTTCTTTAAGTAGTTTTTCGCACTGGTAGTTTAGGGCCATAATATGGGGAATAGCTGGCGTTGTGGGCGTTTGATTCTTCTCATTACTTTTTGCAAATTGCTGGAAGTCGAAGTAGTAGCCTCGGCCAGGGACATTTTTACTTTTTTGTAAAGCTCGATTGCTGACAGCAACTACGGTCAGTCCCGGCGGAATCGCAAAGGCCTTCTGCACTGAGGCGAACGCCACATCCCAGCCCAGTTGGTCAAAATGCACAGGCAGGCCTACCATACCGCTGACTGCATCGACAAAGACCAGCACATCGGGATATTTTCCCTTCATCATCTCGCTGACTTGGTAGAGGGGATTAGTCAGTCCGGTACTTGTCTCGTTGTACATCAGCGTAATAGCGGTGAATTTGCCGCTCGCCAGTTTTTCGTCAATCATTTCTGGCAGAGTTGGTTGTCCCCATTCGGCTTTTAGCACTTCGACGTTTCTGCCGCAGTCTTTAGCGACATCGGCCCATTTGTCACTGAAGGCGCCGCAGCAAGTGCAAAGAACCGTCTCATCGAAGCCCACGCAGTTGCGGATAGATGCTTCCCAGCCGCCGGAGCCGGAGCTTGTGAATAGAAAAACATTTTGATTTGTGAAGAGGATTTTTTTGAGCATATCGGTTGTCTCGGCTTGTAGCTGGGCGTACTCTTTGCCGCGATGTCCCAATGTCGGGCGAGCCAACTGCTGCAAGACATCCTCATTAACTTTTACTGGGCCAGGGATGAATAATCTCGGTGGATTTCTCCAATCTGTCATATAAGCCATTCCTTTCATTGTCTTATATAATTAAGAGCAGAATTTTACACAAACATTCACGTATAAGCCACAAAAATGCTCTAACGCCAAAAAGTTTTTCACAAACATCTAAAAATTTTTTGCTTCTCCGGTATTTAGCAGTATAATATATTTTTAAAAGTTTGGTACTTAAGCATAAAGAATAATAGAGGTTAAGCTATGTCGAAGGCGGTAGCAGAAAAGCCACAGTTTGTTATTAAGGAAGGCAAACCTACCGCAGTAATTTTAAGTATCCGTGATTATGAAGAGTTGTTAGAGCGCGTTGAGGACGCTGAGGACTTAGCGGAATTAAGACGGCTGCGGAAAACGACCCTTAAATTCAGACCATTGTGAGCGAAAGTGCCTAAAGTGAGCTAAAGTGAAAAGTTATAATTTTAGGCACTTTAGTCACTTTACACTTTAGGCACTTGAGGTGTATCGATAGAAAATTTGACGTGCATAACTTACAGTTTGTTGATGACCAGGCCGCTGTACATCTTGGGGTAAAAATAAGTTGACTTTTGTGGCATTCTTTCGCCGGCAGATGTAACCATTTTTAGCTGCTGTATTTTAACCGGATTCATTAAGAAAAGTATCTGCTTTCCTCCAGCATCGATCTGAGAAATTGACTGGTCAATTGCATAGGGGTCATCTTTTATATATTCAAGATTTTCGCCGGGAGCTATCGACTTTTCGTTTAAGCCCAAAAGTTTTTCCAAGACAAGTTTGTGCAGGATAGTGACATCAAGCGATCGCCAAGCATCGCTCATATTTGGAACAATTGAATCCATGGCTTGTTTATCTCTCAGGACAGCGATGTAGAAAGCGTTATTTCCGCCATAAATTCCAAGAGCATTTTTGTCGTTATTGTATTCGGCCTTCATTTGTGCAAGCAGCTTCTGCTTTGCATCTAACTTGGCGCTACCAGAACAAAGGCGAAACTCGGTAATCTCGAAGTTCTTTTTGAGGCTGGCGATCGATTTTTCCATATTAAAATTCTCAAGGCTACTTACGAGCCGATGAGTGGCTAACAGCTTTAATCCCTCGTGGCAGATATTGGTAAAAGCAAGCGTTTGGTACTTGGCTGCCGGATTAGCGCTCTGTTTAGAGTAGGTAAGACCCGCGGTATAACGGTGATGGCCGTCCGCGATAATGCAGCTTTTATCGCTCATCATTTTCACCATCGCGTCAATATCAGCTTTGGCGGTTATGGCAAAGAGGCGGTGCCGTACCCCTTCGTAATGCGTATTGCGTACTGCGTATTGCGTATGCTTTTCGCATCCCTGCTTTCGCAGGGACAAGCTTGCCCCCGCGGAGGCGGGGGCATCACGCACGACGCTCGATGAAATGAAGTCCATAAGTGGTTTTTGTGTAGCGGTTCCTTCGACCTTGCTCAGAGCCTGCCCTGAGCTTGTCGAAGGGACATGTTTTTCAATAATTTTTTCAGCGATTTTCTGCTGGTCTTCATAAAGCATAAATACCAGACCAAATTCGGCAGCGGTTGCTCTTTTGAGATTGAGCCGGTCAATCATCGGTTCATTAAAGACCTGTTCATGAGGCCTGACGGTCTGACCGAATTCCTCGAGTCGCGCTTGTGCAATAAAGCTAAGACGCTGAAATGCTCTGCCAGCCAATTGGAAATCCTGCACATAGGCGTAGATAGATTCCTGTGCATCCTGTTTTAAGGCGCCCTGTTTTATCCAGTGATTAAGATACTCAGCGGCTCTGGTATATTGATTGTCCTTGTCGTTGTCGGAGGGAGTCGTTTTGCCTCTGGTTATCCGTACGATATTATATTTGCTTTTCTCGTATAGCTGCTGCTGCATGTCCGGACCGATTTCGTCAAAAGGTGGGGCAATGCAACTGCCTGCATCGCCGACCACCTTCGGATCAAACCTAAATGCTTTGAACGGCTTAATTTCCATAGTTAAAAGTGTCTAAAGTTAAAAGTGCCTAAAGTGCGAAATAGAATTGAATCTTGACTGTCGTCAGACAAGTTTAGAATATCGAATGTCGAATAGTGAACCCCTGCCTTCCCCCCGCGTACGCGGGGGTTGGAAATTCCTTGTTCGATATTCATTATTGGGTTCCCGCGAAGCGGGGTCCCTTCATTCTTTTTAACTTTAGGCACTTTAGCTCACTTTTATTTGGGGGAGCACGCCGGTCTCATTTATAACATTGCTAAACATTAAAGAATTTATAATAATACTAAACAAAATGCAGATTGTCAAATATTCCAACCACCGGAATGAAAGGGGCGGCTGATCCCTGATTCCGCAGATAGAGCATTGGTGCATCGAGACAGTTTACTAATGAGAGAAAAAAATGGTTCGACCTTGCTCACCATCCTGAGCTTGGCGAAGGATTGGCGAGCTTCTGTTATAGCAGTGATAGTCTTGCTCTTAGTCACTGAGATTTGTCTGGGCTCTGATGAAGGAGATTTTCAGTATTGGAGCAAGGTGGGCGTTTGTTTTAACGTTAACAAGGACTGGCAATTTGAGTTTGAGGAGGAATTTAAGCTGGGTGATGATGCACGAGAGCTTTACATTCACAATTCGGATTTCGGGTTTGTGTACGGCGGCCTGGCAGACTGGTTGGACCTGGGATTGGCGTTCAAAAAGGAATACAAAAAGGAAGATGACGGCGGTTGGACAGAGGAAAACCGCCCTCATTTCAACGCCACAGTCAAAAGCAAACTTTTGGGCCTTGATATTAGTGACAGGTCACGCCTTGAGTATCGTGACTTGCAACAAGAGAAAGACCTCTGGCGATATAGGAACAAGCTAACCGTAAGACTTCCGCTGGAGCTGACGCAGTTTAAGCTGCAACCCTATATGGCTGAGGAGGTGTTTATCAAGTTCGACGCGGAAGATTTCAATAAGAATAGGTTATATGGTGGATTTTATCTCTGGATGTTAAAGAATACGAGGCTTGATATATATTACCTCTGGCAGGTGAGTAAAGACGAAGGAAACTGGAATAACACCTATGTCCTCGGGACGAATCTCGGATTCTATTTTTAATCAGAACCGGTAGGGTGTGTCATGCACACCATCAAATAAAAGGTGGGCGGTGCCCACCCTACGATTTTGCGACGGCGGCTTTAGTTTTTTCCGGCTCTTTAGTCTCAAAGCCTTCGAATTTCAACTTATCTTCGTCCTGCACGTCAATCTTGATAAGGTTTTTGCCTTTGAATTTGCCTGACAATACCGCTTCGGAAAGCGGGTCTTCTATGTAATGCTCGATCGCTCTTCGCAGGGGCCTTGCCCCAAATTCAGGATTGTAACCTTTGTCGATGAGAAACTCCTTGGCCTGCTCGGTCGGTTCCAGCTTCAAGCCGTGCTCGGTCAGCCGTTTGAACACCTTGGTCAGCTCGTAATCAACGATGGTTTGCAGGTCTTCTCTGGTCAGTGCCTTGAAGACTATCACGTCATCGACTCGATTTAAGAACTCAGGCCGAAAGTGTCTCTCTACCTCTTTCTGCAAGATTTCTTTCATCTTTTCATAATTTGCTTCCGGAGTTTTCTTGCCGAAGCCGAATCCAGCTTGATTCTTGATCAGCTCGGCGCCGATGTTACTTGTCATAATCATCACGACGTTTTTGAAGTCGACGCTTCGACCGAAGCTGTCGGTAAGTCTTCCCTCATCCATAATTTGCAGCAAGATATTGTAAACATCCGGATGCGCCTTTTCGATTTCATCCAGAAGCAGCACCGCGTATGGCCGACGTCTAATCCTTTCTGTCAACTGACCGCCTTCCTCGTAGCCGACATATCCTGGAGGAGCCCCGACCAGTCGGCTTACGTTGTGCTTCTCCATAAATTCGCTCATGTCCAATCGGATAAGCGAGTTCCTGTCGCTGAACATAAACTCTGCCAGGGCCTGCGCCAGCAGCGTTTTTCCGACACCGCTGGGACCAAGAAAGATAAAGCAGCCCATCGGACGATTCGGGTCCTTCATGCCGCTTCTGGAACGTCTTACCGCTTTGGCTACCGCGTTGATGGCCTGATCCTGCGAAACTACTGTTTTATGCAGCTCAGCTTCGAGTTCCAAGAGCCTCTGGGTCTCCTTTTTCTCCAGCTTTGTCAACGGGACGCCCGTCATATTGCTAACGACCTCTGCGATTACCTCGGTATCCACCACGCCGGTTGCTTCTTTATTCTCCTCGTACCACTTCTTTTGCATTAGCGTTTTCTCATCCAGAAGTTGCTGAGCCTCGTCTCTCAGTGCCGCTGCCCGCTCATAGTCGGCGTTTCTAACCGCCTCATCTTTTTCTCGCTGCAGTTGCTCAATTTTTTCTTCGAGCTCGGTTAAATCCGGCGGAAGTGTCATATTTTTAAGCCGAACCCTCGCCCCAGCCTCATCGACCACATCTATGGCCTTGTCCGGCAGGCATCTGCCGGTGACATATCTGGTCGATAGCTCTACCGCTTGAAACAGTGCCTCGCTGGTGAACCGAACTCTGTGGTGCGCCTCATAGCGGTCCTGAAGCCCTCTAAGTATTTCCAACGTTTCGTCCTTTGAAGGCGGGTCAACGATTATCGTCTGGAATCGCCTTTCCAGGGCACCATCTTTCTCAACGTACTTTCTATATTCGTCCAAAGTGGTGGCACCGATACATTGCACCTCTCCTCTGGCAAGTGCTGGCTTGAGCACGTTTGAAGCATCTATAGCGCCCTCGGCCCCGCCGGCTCCTACCAGGGTATGAAGCTCATCCACAAATAAAATCACGTTGCCGGCCCGTTTAACCTCGTTGATTACCGCCTTTATTCGCTCTTCGAATTGTCCGCGATATTTTGTTCCGGCCACCATCATAGCTAAATCGAGCACCACAATGCGTTTATCCTTGAGCAGCTCCGGCACCTGCCTATTGACTATCTGCTGGCTGAGGCCCTCAACAATAGCGGTCTTGCCGACGCCTGCCTCACCTAACAGAACGGGATTATTTTTCGTCCGTCTGCAGAGTATCTGTATCAGCCGCTCGATTTCTCTTTTTCTGCCGATAACAGGGTCAAGCTGGCCATCAGTAGCCAGTTGGGTAAGGTCTCTGCCGAAACTGTCCAGGGCGGGGGTCTTGCTTTTGGGCCTTCGTCCTATGGCCGGGCCCATCTTCATTCCCAGACCGCTGGGTCCGTCGTCCACCCCCGCACCGAGCAGATTCAGCACTTCCTGTCGCACATCTTCTAACCTCAAGCCCAGGCTCATAAGAACCTGAGCGGCTATTCCTTCGGTTTCTCGCACCAGGCCCAGCAGGATATGTTCGGTCCCCACGTAATTATGGTTCAGTGCCCTGGCTTCTTCGATTGCGTACTCAATAACCTTCTTGGCCCGTGGAGTCTGGGGCAGCTTGCCCATAGTAACCATATCCGGCCCGCTCTTGACCAGTTTTTCTACCTCCAGGCGGAGCTTTTTTATATCCACATCCAGGTTCTTTAGGACCGTAGCACCGACTCCGCTGCCTTCTTTGACCAGGCCCAGCAGGATATGCTCGGTCCCTATATATTCGTGGTTGAATCGCTGCGCCTCTTGGTTGGCCAGCGCCATTACCTTCCTTGCACGGTCTGTAAAACGTTCAAACATCTTTTTTCCCTCGAACGCAAAATTATCTATTTGCTTGCTATGTAAAAGTCAATATCGTGCGAGCCTCAAGCATCGAGTAACAAATTATATTATACCACACTCCTGCGAAATTGTCAATTCATAAAGGCGGGCCTAAGCCCTATTTTTAGCGTTTGGAGTGTCATTTATTTATATGACACAAATTGAGCTAATGTTCGTTTTTTCGGACTACAGTTTTTTCCTCAGTCTAAATCTATCGGCAAAAAATGCTGTTGACTGTGTTGTTGAAATGGGTGCTGTGAGATTGGTTCGCTTGTACAGGGCTTTTTCTTTAGCGGCTGTCTTTGGCTGGATTTATCCGGACGCTCTTGGTTTGGGGCCTGTGTTTTTGACCTTAGTGGCTCTGTTCCTCAAGCAATTTTCGCAGATATTCGTTTTCCCGGCGAGTCGCTTCCAGGTCAAAAACTTGATACTTTATGCACACCCGCAGGTAATCGAGCAATTCTTGCAGCCTATCGATACTCCGCTCAAGCTGCTTACGCTCGGCTTGTGCTTGTTCAGCCAGCTTGGCCAACTTGCTGGCGTATGGGTCGGCAGCCTCACCGAATTCTTTGACCAATTCGTTGAGTTTATCTTCCAATCTTGTCTGGTCCATCGCATTCTCCTCCCGGTATGCCTTCTATTTGCATCGTCAGATTAAATTATCTCCACTGCTGTTTAAGTTTTACAGCAAAAATCATACCCAAACGCCAAAAAACCTGGTTTTTACCGGGCATTTTGCTTGCCCTTAGAAAATCACGAATTTAACGAGACTTATAACCTATCCTTAAGTTTTGTTTTGACTTTTCTAAAAACGACCGTTGTATGGATTAAAACTGCCTGTTGCAAAAAACCAACATCCAATATTAAGTCACATTGCTCTTAGTTTTTGTAACGATTTTATTAAGAATTGGTTAGATTTGACGTTGATTATTGTAAACATCACTGTTGATTTATAGCACAGGTTGTGTTCTATCGGACGAAAAAACGGCGGCAGAACCCCGCGTAAACCTGTCCTGAGCAAGGTCGAAGGAACGCGGGGCTAAATATTTAGCCTGCGGTTTTACCGCAGGTCCTGGCTCTTAGGTACAAAACCTCCACACAAAACAAAAAACTCGTGAGGTGGTCGCTAAGTGTTGAATATCAGGTCGAGCTTTCCTCGCTCTGGGGCGGGTAGTTCCTCTCCGCATCGTATGCAATTAACCTTGGTTAGACCTCGGCTTCTGCCACAAGCAGGGCATTTTATCACCGTGGTATGGTTCAAGGCCAGATATGTTAATAGACCCGCCAGATTGAATATTCCTACAAAAGCCAGCCAGAACAGAAATTTTAGCCAGGAAGTTCGTCTGGGCCAGCCGTGCCAAAAGGCAAAGCCCATCATCGCAGCGCTGAGCAGCCAGTTTATAACGCTATCACCCGGCAGAATGTTGCCTATCATACGCGCTAAACTATGGGCGAAATCGGTACGCTGATAAAGCTGCATCCAGAATTTTATACTCGACAGGTGCCAGAGCCAATCATACAAAGGCGGTGAGAATTTATTCACAATATGTGGCGTCACCATTCTAAATGTAAATTCAGCAGATTCAGGCCGTCGTGGCACGGTATAAGTGTAGTGATTAAGTAATTCGAGATTGCCTTGGTTATTGGCTTTATACAGCTCGCCCCAATGTTTTTGTGGCTGGCTTCTAAATTTGCGCAACCATTGTTCATAGAGCTTCGGGGATTTCTTGGGGTCTGGAAAATAACTTGCTTCGATCCAACGACGGTACAGGAAAATGTCCTGCTTTGTGGCTGTGAATTGATATAAGTTGCCAAACCAATTTTTCCAATCCTCTGGAACGGTAATTGTAAGCTGCTGCTCCGGCTCGCGTATTATCAGATGATGTTTGCCGTCTTCGGTTACGCAGTAAAGCAAAGGTCGGTATTTTTCATGGTCTATATAATCTTTTTTGCCGGGCGTTAAATCCCTCCATCCCAGCAGATTTATCCTTTCGATGTCGGAATCGGCACTTTCAAAAATTTTAGCCAAGTGTCGCTTCTCAAAATCAATCTGATAAATACACCTTTGTGTTTGCCACAATAATGTGGGATTGGAAGAGTCCTGTGGGCACCATGCGGTAAAGTATCTGAATTTTCCGAATGGTTGAGCATTTGATTTTGATTCTGTAAATCCTGTTGAGCTAATGTAACCGATTTTATTGCCCTCAATATCGTAACCTACAAAATAATCCTTCGCCGGATTGTAACGCCATATCTGCTCAGGTTTGTCTGGCGAGCCGACAGGTATTTCGATGTTTCGGGAGAACTCAGGCTGTATCATTTGTAATTGCTTCATCATCTGCCATGTAAAGCCCGTTCTATATTCAGGTAATTGCTCCGACCATGAAAGATATTCGTAGGGTTTCTTATTGCGTGGGCCTTCCCAGAGCAGTTTGTCATTGGTGTCATATATCTGCACTATTTCTGACTCGGCTGTTTTTTGTCCTATTATACGTTTTAATCTGTAAACAAGGTGAATTGTACCATCGGGCAAAAACTCTTTCTCCGAATCTCTTATCCTGTTGATTTGCTGTTCTTCCAGGGTGAGCTCTGCCGCAGGTTTTGGTTCCCATCTGGGTTTTGTGGTTGCAAATGTACGTTACGTTTCGATAATAATGATCTGCAGTATCCACAAAGCAAACAGTAATATAAGAACCGTCATAAAAACTTTGGCAGGTATTGCAAAATAATTTATGTTGTTTTTTAATCTCATAACGATGTCCCTCCGGTTAGAATTCTCTGTTCAGGAATAAGCTAATAATTTGCGAAAGCAAGATAGAAACACCAACAGCAATTACAACGAATGCCCAAGTAAGCTGCCACTGTGAAGAGGTTGCTGTAATGATGAAAATTGCAAATCCCAGGCCGAATATCTTTGTTGTGTACCATTTGGCGGTGCTCAGGCCTGAAAGGGCCGTCCCCAGATAGACCACGAATCCCATTAGTATGGAAATCCAGCCTTTGATGAAAACTCTACCTGTTTGTGGAATTGTAAAAAGCTCCGGCCTGTTGGCGTACCAATAAAAGCAGACCCAGACAGTCCCAAGCGAAATAACAAAGGCTATTGTTGCCGCAGTCAGCTTCGCGGCAAGTACAGTTTTTCTGTTGACTGAGCGATGAAGCAGAAATGGCCACGTCCCTGTAAAGTAAGGTATCCAAAAATGCCGGACACCCAGAATTAAGCCGAGTCCAATAGATGTCACTAATAGCCACATGCCAGTTATCTGCAAGGGAGAATAATGAGTTAGCTGGTCAGGTGCGACAATAGAGCCTGATGAAAAACGTGAATAATACCAATTACGGCCGCCTGTAAAAGCCATTGCCCGAAGGCAAAAGCCACCGAAACCGAAAAATACAATCGCTGCCAAAAGTAACCAGGGCAGGCTCTCACGAAATTCTTTTCGCACTAATATCCAGAATCTCATTTATAGTTCCTCCCACCGAAAAAGTTTTTTGCGGCCGGGCGGAGCGGTAAATTCGATGAACTGGTCCTCCAGATTCATCTGCACGATTTTATATTGTGCAGCACCGGCGGATTTCGCCCATGCGGCGATTTTCTCTTCGCCGGTGCCGATTAAAATTACCTCGAGCTCTTTTTCGCTGCGCCTGCAATGCAATAGTCCCTCGATTTCAATTTCAGCCGGTGCAGAATCCTTAAAGATAAATATCGCCTTTTTTACTGCTTCACGGAACTGCTCAAGCGAACGATTTGCTCGTAGCACACCTTTATCAATAACTATTATGCGGTCGGCAACCCTCTCGACGTCACCGAGGATATGACTGGAGAAAAAAACCGTTCTGCCCTGTCGCATAATAAGCTTAATCATGCCCTCTAAGAATTGCCGTCTGATGGCAGCGTCGAGGCCGAGCGTAGGGTCATCCATGATTAGAAGCTCCGGATTTGGAGCTAAAGCAAGGGCAAGTGAGACCTGTGCACGTTGGCCGTTTGAAAGGTGCTTTATCTTTTTCTTTTTTGGCAGGTCAAAATATTCAATCATGTTGGCAAAGAACTTGCCGTCCCATTGCTTAGGAAAAAACGCCTGTTGAAATCTCTCTAATTCAGCAATGCTCATCCAGCGAAACAGACGATGTCCCTCAGTGACATAACCGATGCGCTGACGAATGGCAGGTGATAGGGCTGTCGAATCGCAATCCAACAGTCTCGATGAGCCTGCCGTCGGATTTAATAGGCCCATCATCAGCTTAATAGCGGTTGTTTTTCCCGCACCATTTCGTCCAACGAAGCCGCAGATACAGCCGCGGGGAACCTGCATATCCAGATGGTCAACCGCGACTGTGCTGCCGTAATACTTCGTCAGACCTTGCGTTTCTAACACTATATCAGACATTCTCACTCTTCTTTATTATTCGAGTTGATAACAAATTTTTCCACTCTGGCTTTAAATATTTCAATCAGCTTTGTGGCTTTAAGACCCAGATTAAGGCCTCGACTGATGAGCGTATCCATTCGTTCGGTAAGGATATTCATATCTACGGCATCAGCTTTTCGCATCTTCGGGTCTGCCACGAATGTGCCGGAGCCGACTTTCGCAGTGACAAGGCCGGCTTGCTCTAACTGGGTATATGCCCTGGCGACCGTGTTGGGATTGATTACAAGCTCAGCCGCAAGTTTTCTGACCGCGGGCAGTTTATCACCGCTTGCGAGCTGCCCTTTGGCGATAGCCTCGCTTATCTGCTCAGCAACTTGAACATAAACAGGCTCACTTGAGCCGGGCGATATTTGTATCCATAAAGCCATAAATATGTTTTTTGATTAATTATAAAAGGTTATACGAGCTTAATAATAACATATTGTATTAATACGTTTAATACATTATGTATTATTACATGTCGTTTTGCAAGATTATTTTTTAGATAAGGCGAAATTTTTTAACTCTTTTATTAATAAAGAGTTAGAAGTGTTAGTTGGGAAAAACATCTGATTTTTATGAGGTTAGGCTTTTGGATTCGTCATCCGGCCGATGAACAAAATGCTCCTGGTCTTGTTATCACGAATCAGAAAAAGAAATGGATGGTCTGCCCGAAAGACAGGTATCTGGCTTGGGCCAACCGATGTTAGCCGCATCGTTACGCCGGTTGCTGCTGCCGCCTCGGTGCCCTCCTCGTTGACGTCGACATAGGCCTTGTGGATTACCGCGGAGATGAAAAGGTCTGTTTTGCCATTCATGCCCGAAAAATTGGCGACATCTGGCGTAAACGCATCCGTCATTCCCATTGATTTTAGCACCGAGGCCAGACTGAACTGGCTGGTCATCTTGAACTTGGGAATAGAAACGATAACCTCGCGTAACCCAAGTTTTCCGAGCCACTGTGAAAGGTTCTCTATCGTAAATGTTTGCTCAAGTTCGCTCAGGCCATCAATTTTCTTCGGCAGCAAGATAATCATCGACAGCTCTTCATCTACGTATGGCAGTTCCAGCCCTTGAAGGTCTTCGGTTTCCATATAGCCGAACTCTGCCGTTTGGTTCATCATCGGCACTTCGATTCTCTCGACTGCGCTCGAGACAGGCTTGTCACCGTCTAATAAAGTAAAGGGGGCCGGCCTTGTTCGGTCCTCTTTGAACTGGCTCTGCCAGTTGCCCTTAAAGTAAATAGCGTTTGTCAGGACCAGCCGAGTCATTTCATCGAGCACGCCTGGACCGATAAGGTTTTTGATTTTGTCGTTAGTCTTTTTTTCGACCCAGGAGTTGATGGTGTTGCGGGCAGCCTCAGCAGCGGTTACAAAGTCCACCTCGTTAAGTTGTCCGTCATAGTTGGCTTCGATGAGCCGCAGAAATTCTTTAAGAAATTCGTAACCTTTTTGGCCCCACAAGGCGTTGGCAATCGTAAGCTCGTAACTGCCCCCTCGACTGCGCTCGGGGCATGCTTTTTTACCTCTGGCGTTCAGGTCTTTTACAATCTTGCCGAAGGCTGAAGCAAATTGCTGGCGGTCCGGCACTATCGTGGATGATCCGCCTGTAGCGGATTTGTCCGGACTGACAATGATAGGAAAGTGCAGCACATCAGCCATCTGGGTCTCTGTTTGGCCTCGCGCCCCAGCGTAGACAAGCGCCAAAGCTGTCGAGATACTGTATGGCGAGAAAAATAGATTGCCTTTTTGTTCTCGCAGCTTTGCATAAAGTGCCATCGCAAATTTATTGTTTCCTTCCACGATACTTTTTGCCTCTATTTTTTCCCTTGTGGTCTGTTGCTCTTTACCGAAGCAACCAGCTGCAACTGCCATCGCAACAACCAAGATAAATCCAGGTTTAATCGGTTTCATATTTGTTGCCCTTCCATTATGTGTCAATATTGCACACCGTCAATATCTCTCTGCATTCTATACACTCATTATAGCTGGTCGGTTGACAGTCTGCAGCGGAAAAATTTGGATTTGAAATTGTTTTACCGACAGGAGTCTTGGCTTCTCAGGTAATTGGGAAAATGGTAACTGGTAATCACCAATCACCAATTGCCAGCAACGGATTTTTCTTGCCTTTCCCGACAATTCCGACAATAATACACAAAACAGAAATCTTCAATCTTTGATTCGTTCTCTTGAAGGACAAATGCAGTGACGGGCAGAGAATTCGTTAACAGGATAGCAAACGGAAAGTCTGACATTATACAGATTCTGTTGGATATTCTTTCCCAAACGCACTCACGGTATTGCCTAATTGGAGGACTTGCTGTAAACGCTTATGTTGAACCTGTCGTGAGCTTGGACTTGGACATTGTTGCGGCAAATGAGGATGTTGGAGCTATTTGCAAAGTGGCCAAAGAATGCGGCCTAAAGATTGAGAAATTCGAGCATAGCGTGAACATTACCAGCCCGAACTCCGACATGCGGATTCAGCTTCAGACTGACCCGCGATATCAAGAGTTTGTTTTAACTGCCCAGGACAGGTCCGTGTTGGGCTACACAATGAACGTCGCAAGAATTGAAGACGTATTACAAGGCAAAGTTTGGGCGTATATGGATAAGACAAGGAGGAAAAGCAAACGGCTAAAGGATTTAGCCGATATTTTTCGCATCGTTGAAAAATTCCCTCATCTTGAAGCATCGCTGCCACAAACTATCCGGAAAGAATTGAACAAATAAAATTATAGGGGGACGTTTACAGAAAGTAGTCTTTTTGACTAATCAAAAAGACTATTAACAATTGTGCTACAATTAAAAATAAAATCGAGTAGGTCTGAACTATTTACTTTCAATAACTACGACCCCAAAGGCGGCTGTGTTCTCTTAAATGATGGCACAGTAAAATTTATCCGCACCGAGGAAGAACTCCAGTCTCTCCACTAAGCTTCTATTAGAAAGTTTTTAGACATTGTTGTTTTTCTCATGCACGCTAAGTCATTGCGAGGCCTGAAAGGCCGTGGCAATCTCAAACGCCTGGGGAGATGAGATTGTTTCACTTCGTTCGCAATGACAATGTTATTGTCTAAAAACTTTTTACAGATAGCTTAGAAATAGAAATGATAGGTGTCAGAGGTCAGGATTCAGGGGTCAGGGAACAGAGAATAATAAATGTGTTTTAAGCGAATAGTCTTTTTGACTAATCGAAAAGACTATTTGCATTTCTCGGCCTAATCTTGTTTAATTGGCCGAAAAGCATGTCAAAAATCAAAAAGAAAATAGCAAAACAACACTGCAAAAAGCAAATATAGCAAAACGGTGAGCTCAAGCCTACCCTACCAGTCTGCAAATCTGTCTTACATCCCCAGCGCCTGGAGCTGGCCGAGCAACTGCTGATAAGCGTAGGCCATCAAGTACGTGCAAAGAATCGTGACGCCTAAAACGACCAAAGTAATAATCACTTTGGTCGCGGGTTTGTAGCGAGGATTCAACCATACAAGCGGAAGGGCCAGCGGGCCAAGACACAATAGTGCAATTACCACGACGCCGGTAGCAAAGTACCATCGGGCTACGGCAGGCTCCGCCCTGACGAGTTTTTTCGGCTGAGGCCTCGAACCGTCAAGAAACTCGCCGCAGTACCGGCACTTTATGGCCTCTGCCTGAATCTGCTCGGCACAAAAGGGACATTTCTTCATGCAAGCCGCCTCTTCTTTAGGATACTGTTTTTGCTCCTGCATCGGCCTTTCTTCGCAACTATATGTGTCTGATTTTACACCCATATTATCGTTTATCGGCTCTTTAGCAAAGTCTCTTTAGCGGAACAAATAAAGCTGGAAAAGGAGCGGTGTGGCGCAGACTTAATCTAAAATCTAAATCCTCGACTAAAATACTTGACGGATGAACAGGATATAAATAAACTTTCTGTTTTTCAAACGCCATTTTTAGGAGTTGCAAGAGTTGGAAGAAGCGATTGCAAAAGCTGGAGCGCTTATCGAAGCGATGGGCTATATCCGCAGCTTTCGCGGCCGAATCGTGGTGGTAAAGCTCGGCGGAAGTGTGCTGGAAGATGCCGGCCTACAAAAAAAATTGTTAACCGACATCGCCTTTATGGCTACCGTCGGAATGCAGCCAATCATCGTTCACGGCGGCGGAAAGGCTATTACCAAGGCTATGAACGAGGCAGGTCTGGAGCCGCTCTGGGTTCAGGGACGCAGATACACCGATGAGCGGACGCTGACCATCGCAGAGCATACGCTGGTGCACAAAATCAATACTCCCATTTGTGAAACGCTCACCGAGCTGGGCTGCAAGCCGATGGGTCTGCATTCGCTGAGCAGTTGCGTATTGTTGGCTGAACCCTTGAGACTGGCCGGTGAAGACGGGCGAAAACTTGACCTTGGTTTGGTCGGATATATAACCGGCGTAAATGCCGAGCTGTTAAAGACACTTTGTGCCGCTGGCAACATACCGGTTATTGCCTCGGTTGCCAGAGATAAGGCAGGCGGAAAACTGAACGTCAATGCCGACAGCGCCGCCGGCAAAGTCGCCGCAGAAGTCGTGGCTGAAAAGCTGGTAGTGGTAAGTGACACACACGGAATACGAACCGACATCAATGACCCAGATAGTTGGATTTCCAGCCTGGACCAGGACCAGATTAAAGGTATGATTGAGGCGGGTATCATCACCGATGCCATGCTGCCCAAGGTCGAGGCCTGCCTTGTTGCGCTGGATGCAGGAGTTAAAAAGGCGCATATTATCGACGGCCGAATCGAGCACTCACTGCTTTTGGAAATCTATACCGATAAAGGTGTCGGCACAGAAATCGTTAAAAACAAGGTTGTTAGTGAATCGTGAATCGTGGATTGTGAATCGTAAGTCGAACCACTAATCACTAAACACGAGTCACGAATCACGAACCACGAGTCACGAAAGACAAATTATGACGACACAGGAGACGATTGAATTGTTTGATAAATATGTTATCGCAAATTACACCCGTCTGCCGCGAGTCATCGTCAGAGGACAAGGCTGCTATATGTATGACGCCGATGGCAATGAGATACTGGATATGTTCCCCGGCTGGGCTGTCAGCGGCATCGGGCATTGTCACCCCAAAGTTGTGCAGGCTATCCGTAAGCAGGCGGGCGAGCTTCTGCACATCGATAATACCTTTTACTCCGAGCCGCAAGGCAAATTAGCAGCGCTTCTGAGCGAGCGAGCTTTCGGCGGCAAGTGCTTCTTCTGCAACAGTGGCGCCGAGGCCAACGAGGCGGCGATGAAGTTGGCACGTCTGCACACGCCAAAGGAAAAGTACAAGTTTATCACTGCCGAGGGCAGCTTCCATGGCCGAACCTTTGCCACAGTGACAGCAACGGCTCAGCCAAAATATCACGAGGGCTTTTTGCCGTTGCTGCCGGGCTTTATTTATGTGCCGTTTAATGACGTTACTGCGCTCAAATCAGCCTTTAGCGATGAAGTTGCGGCGGTTTTGGTCGAGCCGATACAGGGCGAAGGCGGAATAAATGTCGCCACCGCCGAGTTCTTGCAGGCAATCCGCCAGCTCTGCGACCAAAAGGGTGCAATTATGATCTTGGATGAAGTGCAAACAGGAATCGGCAGAACCGGCAAATGGTTCGCCTATCAGCACTTCGATGTCGAGCCGGATATTATAACCATGGCAAAGGCCCTGGGAGGCGGCGTGGCAATAGGAGCAATGATGGCCAAAGAAGAAATCGCCGCGTCACTTACTCCCGGCAAACACGCCTCGACCTTCGGCGGAAACGCCCTGGCCTGCGCAGCAGCCATCGCGGTTATAGAGACCATCGAAGAAGATAATCTCCTGCAAAACGCTGTCCAGCTTGGCCGATATGCCAAAGATAAGCTGCTCGAATTGAAACAAAAACATTCTATTATTGATAGTGTCCGCGGCATCGGCTTAATGCTCGGCGTTCAATTAACCAGCCCTGGCAAAAAGATTGTCGAAAAATGTCTGGAAAAAGGCTTGCGAATAAATTGCACTAACGATACTGTTTTGCGGTTTATGCCGCCGATGATTGTCACCAAGGAGCAGATCAACCAGGCCATCGATATCCTCGACGCCGTTTTAACGGAAGGTGAAGAACCCCCAAATAAATTTGGGGGCTAAATATTTAGCCCCGCAATTTATTGCAGGGTTGTCTAAACAAAATGAACCACTTTCTTTGCATAAATGATTGTTCCGCCGAGCAGCTCAAAGAATTGCTGCACCAAAGCAGTGAGCTAAAGAGATTGTACAAATCCGGCGGGCGGGATTTGTGCCTTACCGGCAAAACTTTAGCGATGCTTTTTGAAAAGCCAAGCCTGCGAACCAGAATCAGCTTCCAGGTCGCTATGACCGACCTCGGCGGCAACGCAATCTATGTCAAGCCTGAAGACATCGGCGGCATCGGCAAACGTGAGGCCATTAAGGACATCGCACGCGTGCTGAGCCGATATGTCGATGGTATTATGGCCCGAACGTTTGAGCACAGCGCAGTCACCGAGTTAGCTGCGTATGCCACGGTGCCGGTAATAAATGCCCTGACCGACTGGTCCCATCCCTGCCAGGCGATGGCCGATGTTTTTACGATTCTTGAACATTTTGGCCGGTTGGAAGGAATCAAGATCGCATTTATCGGCGATGGCAACAACGTAGCCCGTTCGCTTGCCTTTGCCTGCGGCAAGCTCGGCATGAAAATGACTGTCGCCTCACCGCGTGGCTATGAGCTCGATGCCGAGACGATTCGCACGGCCAATCAAGAAGCAACCGACAGCGTTCGGCAGACCAACGACCCGCGTGTGGCTGTCACTGACGCCGACGTGATTTACACGGACACCTGGGTAAGTATGGGCCAGGAGGACCAGAAGCAGAAGCGCATCGCAGCCTTTGCGGGCTTTCAAGTCAATTCTGAGTTGGTCAAGTCCGCGCTGGCTGGCGTAAAGATTATGCACTGTTTGCCTGCTTATCGCGGCTTTGAGATTTCTGATGATGTAGCCGAGTCGCTGAATTCGATTATGTTCGACCAGGCTGAGAACCGCTTGCATTTCCAACGCGCCTTGTTAAAGAAATTGATGATGTAATGTTTATAAACTCTATATCTGCGAATAAGGCGTCGGCTGCAAAATTATGTCCGTGACATTGCAGACCGTATCTTTATAAGCAGGATTGTCCCGCAGTTTTTTCCAATCCGGGTCGCCGCCAAACACAGCCCAGCTCTTATCGCGGTGGGCCATATTCTCAAAGACCACCATATACGTCAGGTTCGGCAGCATCGGCCCGATTATGGTCTCGCCGAAAAAGACCGGCTGCAAACCTGTCTTTTTGAAAATGGCAATCTCGCCGCCTTCATTGAACATCTCGATTTTCTTTTTCGCCGCCTTGATGCTGTGGCTCTCGTACGTGCGAAGCTCGAATATCCGAGGCTTCTTTTCCGGCACAGCCAATTTCGGCATATCTTTGAAAGCCGCCATCAGCGAGCTTTCATAGCGCACGTACATCGGCTCAGACATCGGCGTATTGATAAAGTCGCTTTTTTGCACCTCGGCATCTTCAAGCAATCGAGCCGAGGCATTGGCCACCGACTCTAACGACTTGTGCACCATAAGTACATAAAGTGACGGCTTGTTCGGCCCATACGTCACGTTAAAGACTCCGACCGGCTCGATTCCAATGCGGTTTAGAGCTGCTATTCCGACGCCTTTTAGAAAATCGCCGACCAGATTCTGTTTTGGCCGAGTCAGTGTATGGTAGCATCTTAGCTCAAAGTATTCTCGTTCTGTTTTTTCTTTTGCGATGGCAAGGCTGCCCGCTCCTGCAATCCCCGCCATGCTCGCCACCAAAAATTCCCTTCTTCTCATTTCAATTTTCTCCTTTCAAATTTTTATTTCCGTTTTCTGCCATCTGAAAATTGGCTTTGTTTGGCTTTGTTTTCGCCTGGCCCGAAAACGGAAAATTTCTCATATTCTTTTTATATCAAAGAGCTTATGTAAATTATAGCTTTACGAAAATTGGCTTTGTTTTGCATAAAATAGCGTCGTTTTGTAGAAGATTCCCTACAATTGTAGAGCAAACCGTGGCAACAAGTGCCACGGCTAACCGTGGAATTTTTGATTTTTGCACTGTAATTTTGCATTTTGATTTATTCCGTGAGATAGGCGCAGCCGCCATCTCACGGGGTGAACTCTCTATGGACCGGGATTTTCGATATTCGCTAACCACGATACGCTATACTATACGCGATACGCTATACGCGTAACGAGGCCAATTATACCCAAAAACGGCTAAAATACAAGTAAAATCCTTTATTCCTGATATTCTGATATCCAGATGTCCTGCAACCTGATTCTCTGATGACCTGATAATCTAATAACTCTGCTCTCCGCCGTTGTTCGGCGTTCGCAGTTCAGTGTTCGGTATTCGTTATTCGATGGTTCGTCCCTCGTCCATCTTCCCTCGTCCGTCCTCCGTCTTCCGCCCTCTGCCCTCCGTCCCCTGTTTTCTGTCATCCGTTCTACGAGCTTAGGCTGAATCCTCAAAATATTTATATCTATTTTTTACACTGTCTTTTTATTTGTTTATATATGAAAACTATAGATTATATTTTCTCAGCAATGCGAGGAGAATTTTACCATCAAATAATTCGATTCGTTTTCCTTTCGCAAAGTCCTGAGATTCTTTAGAGAATTTTCCGCTTGTGACCAAAACTCCCTTTGTAATTTCCGACTGAGCTTGGATCACTCCGTACAAAGACCTAATGTGCTCAACTCCCACCACTCCATCAGGATAATGCTTACACTGAATAGCCAGATACTCGGTTCCAGTTTCACTTACACGTTTTGCATAAATATCGATGCCACGATCCTTGGTTTGAGGGGTAAGTTTTATGTGGTAACCTATTTTTTCATAAAGCTTACCTATTAATCTCTCAAATTCTTGTGGTGAAATTTGCTCTAACGATTCTACCGCAACCTCACTCTTTGGTTTGGTTTTTTGAAGACCAAATAAACTAAACAGTTCCTCTTCCTTTAGAAATTTTGACAACTTTTCATCGCTCAGATCGTCTATAACTACCGTGAATAGCTCACGCTTTTTCCTAAGTATATCATCTATTCGTTCCTCAATTGTTTCTTTTGTTAAAAGAGATTCGACAAAAACCGTTTTCGTTTGCCCAATTCGCCACACTCTCCCCTCTGCTTGAGCTGCTGTGGAGGGATTCCACCACAGGTCGAAGTGATATACATAATTAGCCCGCGTTAAGGTTAATCCCAGCCCTCCCGCCTTCACAGACATAAGTAGAACCTTGTTATCTTCCTCCTTTTGGAATTTCGTAACCACTGAGTCTCGTTTAGAATCTGATAGAGTTCCGTGATAAACAAGGGGGCTAAATCTCTTAAGCTCTGGTTCCAAGAATTTAAGCGTTTTCTCTGGATACTGAGAAAACACCAGTGCTTTATTACCTTCTTCAGAAACCTCCTCTAATTTCTCTAACAGATATTCCAGCTTGCAGCTTTCTTTGGAAACCGGATCGATATTGCAAATCTGTTTGAGCTTCGTAATTAACGCCAGAATGTGTTGAACGGTTACTGTATCACCCTGCTCATTTAGAGCCACAATGCCTTCCTGCTCTGCTCTTTCGTAGGCTATCCTCTGATTAGGGCATAGTTCAAGCCAAGCTGGTTCGCCAATCTCTTTCTCAGGAAGATCTGGTAACACATCGGTTATGCGGCGCCTCAGAAAATAAGGTTTAATTGCATTCTTCACCTTATATGGTCGTTCTATATCTCGGTAATGTAACAGACCCGGTTTAAGGTATGCAAAGATAGAAATCAGATCGTCTAACCGATTTTCTAATGGTGTTCCAGATAGGCCCCAGCGTATATGGGCGTCAATCTGCCGTGTTGCTTTTGTAACATCCGCTCCAGGATTTTTGATTTTCTGAATCTCATCCAGCACAGCAAAATCGAACTGTTTTCTTGCTATGTCTCCGTTCTCATCACCTCTAACCGAACCCCCAAGGTCTTCTCTCAAAGTTTCATAAGTTGTTAGATAAATATGAGCAAGGCTGTTCCAATATAATTTTCTTTGCTCTTGCAATCCTCGCACCTTCATGACTCGCAGTTCAGGTGCCCATTCCCATATCTTTTTCTCCCAATCTGTTAGCACGGACCTTGGACAAAGTATCAGCCCATTAGTAACTTTCCCCATATGAAACAGAAATCGAATAGCCACAATGGCCTGTATCGATTTCCCCAAACCCATCTCATCACCCAATAGCGTCCTCTTGTTTTCTGCAAGAAATTTCACGCCTACACGCTGAAAAGGATATAATTGCAGTCCGGTCGGGAACAAAATTGGGCTATCAAAATTTTCCCCTAATGGAGGCAAAAGAATTGGAAAGATCAGGTCGAATATGTCAATATATCTGGTCTTTCTTTTTTTCTCATTTCTCTCCTTCTCGTTGCAAATAGCACACCAGCTCTTTTTCAGCCCGTGAATGCAATTCTTATCTTCTTCAGGAGTGAATAAGTCATCCTTTGGTTCCTCTTGCTCAATCTGTTTGTATAGTTTTCCCGCTTTCCGCGGAAAATCAGAAAGAAGCGGGAAAGATTCTATTTCGGGACAAATCACTAACTCCGGTCTTACGTCAACAACTTCCGGTTTAGCAAGACATGCATTAGGAGTGACATCTGGTGAACTAAGAGAAGGGACACCTATCTGATTTACACCGGGTTCTTTGAATGATATCTCCAACCGATCAAGTAAAAGTATCTCCGGTTTCTTGACAGGAAATATCTTTCTGACAATCTTTAACTTCGTTCTTTCAAAAAAATTGGGATTCCCTAAAAGTGTCACATCACCCATCATCGGAATTTTTCGTCCTGTTTGCCTAATACTTCGATCGCCTTCTTTATTCTTTCGAATGGTTCAAGAGGATCCAAGTAACTAAAAATTTTATCAAGAATTTCTCTTGTGTTGATTTTGTCATCATCAAAGTTAGGATGTACTGTAAATACGATGGGCTGAAATCTTCCAGTTGCACAATCCACTCTTTCTCTGTCTGGCGAAATCTCTGAACCATCAGATGCTTTTATCTCTACAGCTTCTCCGGCTCTGCGGACAAAGGCTACTGGGCATGAACTTTCGATTCTCACCCGAAGAAGAAACTCTTTATTGACTAATATCAAGGATGGTTTATTCTGTATCGATTGAAGTAGCGGCATTCCACACAGTTCGACTCCTATATGTGGTTCTAATGCGTCGCCATAAAGCGGCTTCTGAATCGCAGTCGGTTTGACCGTATGTGTGCATCTAAATTCCTGAGGTACTCCCTGTAAATTACTAATGAGAACTCCTCCAAGATACCCATCCCCCTTTTCTGTCACATAAAGTCCCAGGAAACCCAATAGTGTCTCATGTTCTTCATTTGGCGATGACATTTTCTATAGCACTCCACTGAAGTTGAATTTTATATGTGAATATTTCTTTCCACAATATCATTTATCGGCTGAAAGTCAAGAAAATCTAATTGAAGTTTTATAATGGTTTGTGGGTATTTTTCCTGACCCAAAATAAAATCACAACGAATAAGACCGGCCGCACAGGCGGTAGAAATAAAAGCCCTGCCCACAGGTGGCAGGGCTAACCGTTTTTCACGATATACTAATTCGAGTATCGAGTATCCACACTTTTTACTTTTACCTTTTTACTTTTGACCTTTATTAACGATATACTTCTCTCCTGTGGCCAATCTTGACTATATCGACTAACAATTCTTTATCATCGATTGAATAAACTATTCTATAGTCACCCTGACGAACTCGATACTGCTCTTTTGTAGAAAGCTTTTGCGAGCTGATAGGTCTTGGATTTTCAGCAAGTAATCGAATGCGTTTGATAATTTTCAGCAGGTCTTTCTTTGGGATGTCTTGCAGCTCTTTAGCAGCAGATTTCTTTATGGTTATTCTATATTTTGCCACTTTTCTTGAGACTTCTTAAAACGTCTTGGAATGCTAAACTCGGTTCTTTTTTGCGTTCCTCAAAAGCCGACAAGTCAATAGAATCCTCTGCTAAAGAAATTTTAATTGCCTCTTCAATTAGTTCTGACATCGAATTCTCCGTCTCCATTGCTTTTATGCGAAGTGCTCGATGCAGCTGAGGGTCAAGATAAATTGTGGTTCTTTTCGTATTCGTTTTCATACTTATCCCTTTATATTGACATTGTAGCGTTAAAACATTATAATGTCAAAATGTTTTAAGAAATTTTTTCTTATAGAGAGCACCATTACAATGAAAAATGATGTTTCCAGAAAAGGATTGCTATAGCACTTTAACTTGTAAGCTCACCGAGCACTCCGTCTTTACTATTTTTTAGCAGCTTTACTCTGAGCAAATCATTGGCTTTCAGTCCGTAGGTTGATTTATCTAAATAGACATAGAAATATCTTTCCGCCCGTCCCTGAAATCGGCCTGAACTATCTTCCAACAAAACCTCGGCTGTTTCACCAATAAATTGCTGACGAAAATTGCTCTGCAACTGGCTATCAAGCTCGCGCAATATTTTCGACCGCTCTTTTATGATTTTATTATCCACTGTATCTTTCATATTTGCAGCAGCGGTTCCTTTACGCGGCGAAAAGACAAAAATATGCATCTTGGCAAAATTAACTTCTTTAGCCAAAGAAACGGTCTGCTCAAAATCATCATCACTTTCAGTAGGAAAACCAACGATAATATCGGTCGTTATAGCTGGTCTATCGAGTCTCGATTTAATCAATTCCACCTTTTTTCTAAAATCGTCGGCAGAATATTGTCTGCACATCTCTTTAAGGATTGTATTTGAGCCGGACTGAAGCGATAAGTGCAGATGTGGCATAATGTTATGATTGTTACAAAAATTATCGAGCAGTCGCGGCGTGACATCAGCAGGCTCAAGCGAGCTTAATCTAATTCTTGCAAGGCCAGGTATTTGTGCCATTTTATCGAGCAGGTCAGCTAATTTGTCATTTTGCTGGCTGGGCCATTTTTTTCTTATGACAGTATCTTGGCCGTAAGCACCGAGAAATACGCCGGTTACGACAATTTCTTTGTGGCCGGCTTCGACAAGTGCCTGCGCCTCTTGTAAAACTATTTCAGGGGGTTTACTATGAACAAAAGGGCGGGTTTTGGGTACTATACAATAGGAACAGTATCCATCACAGCCATCTTGAATCTTTAGAAAGGCTCGTGTATGGCCCTTAAAAGAAGTAAGATATGGCAATTCTAAGTTATTTTTACACTTGATTTTAGCGTCATTTTCTGTTTTAATTATGCCGGTTGCTATTTGGCTTAATCTGCGGGCAAGTTCGTTTCTGCGGCTGATTAGACAGACATTTTCGCCGAGTCCATTTAATTCACCGATTTGCACGCTTGGCAGGCAACCGCAGGCAACGATGGTGGCGGTAGGGCTTAGTTTTTGAGCTTTTCGGATGTATTGCCGGCTCTTGGCGGAGGCGGTACGGGTTACGCAGCAGGTATTTATAACTACCAAATCCGGTTTCTGGGATGTTTCGACCTGGTCAAGGCCAAGCCGTTCGAGAAACTGGCGAATTTGCTGGCTTTCATATTGATTTACTTTGCAGCCGAGGGTATTTATGGAAAAAGTTTTCATAATATGGTATAATTTATATTGGTTCATAACGGTTTACAAGACTCACCAATTGAGCCGACTATAAACGGGAGATTTGCTATGGCGACAGTAACCGATACGGTTTGGGCGATAGATTTGGGCAATAGTTCCCTCAAGGCGTTGCGTTTGAGCATCGCCGGCGGCGTGCCAGCGGTAATCGGCTTCGATAATATCCAGCACGGCAAAATCCTTTCCGGAAGCGGGGTCAAGCCTACCGAAAGGGACGAGCTGATCGCAATTAGTTTGCGTCAATTTGTACAGCGAAACGATTTAGGCAATGATGAGATAATTATTTCTGTGCCGAGCCAGAACAGTTTCGCGCGTTTTGTTAAGCTGCCGCCGGTTGAGCCGAAACGTATTCCTGAAATCGTCAAGTTCGAGGCGGTTCAGCAGATTCCTTTTGATATCAACGATGTGCAGTGGGACTGGCAGTTGATGACGGAAGCCGACAGTCCCGAAAAGAAAGTGGGTATTTTTGCGATCAAGAATGAGGTGGTCAACTCGGCATTGGAGAATTTTAGCAGAGAAAATCTGACAGTTAGCTACGTTCAAATGTCACCAATGGCTCTATACAATTATGTGTTGTACGACTATGTTGATTCGGTCAATTCGGATAATCAGGCTGTTGTTGTTCTTAACATAGGCGCGGAAAATACCGATTTGGTGGTCTGCACAAAGTCGACAGTTTGGCAGCGATGTATCCTTATAGGCGGCAATGCCTTTACAAGGGCGATAGCCGATGCATTTAAACTTAATTTTGAAAAAGCGGAGAAATTAAAACGTACAGCTCCGGTTAGCAAGTATGCCCGTCAGATATTGCAGGCGATGAAGCCGGTTTTCACAGATTTGGTCTCCGAGGTGCAGCGGTCGATGGGCTTTTATAGTACTTCCAACCCCAATACAAAATTTACGAAGGTTATTGCTCTGGGCGGCGGGACAAAATTGCGCGGCCTGCTTAAGTATTTACAGCAGACACTTCAGATACCGGTGGAACGGCCGGATACATTCAAAAAGCTCGCTATCGGTTCGGGTGTTTCGGCGGCAAAATTCCACGAGAACGTTTGCGACTTCGGCGTAGTTTATGGTCTTGCGCTGCAGGGCTTGGGCCTGGCGTGGATAACCAGCAACCTTCTGCCCCGCAGTATCGCCCGCTCCATGGCCTGGGCCAGTAAAAGCAAATATTTTGTTGGCGCAGCGTGTTTACTGCTTGCGGTTTGCCTTATGTGTTTAGCCAGAACCGGCATAGACAGAATCAATTACGCAAGGAATAGTGAAATTCGACAGCAGATCGGCCAGGTTCTTAGCACTGCCAGGCAGGCAAGTGACGAGCTGGCAGCCCAGGAACGTAGAGGTTCGGAATCTGAAGCTATCATAAAAAAGCAGTTTGAACCTTTTAAGTATCGTGAGGTAGTTCCGCTATTGCATCAAACCGTACTCTCGGCTTTGCCGAACACGGAAAACAACCCTGCACAAAAGGAGCTTTACGAGGCTTTTAGTAAGGGCGATGTAGAAGCGGTTTTGCGTACCCCTCGCAAGGAGCGAAAACAGCTATTTATAACCGGTATGTCGGTTTACTTTGCTGACGATCTGGCCAGAGCGCCGTTTGGTGCAACCGCTATGATGAGGAGAGGCATAATGGGATTAGGCCAAGAGCAGTATGGGGAGTCCGATGAAGAGTATGAAATGATGATGGAGGAGATGATGATGGGGGGGCAAGGCGGTGCAGCAGTGCCCGAGTATGCTCTGGGCTTTGGCTTGGAGCCTGGGCAAGCTGCAATTGAAAAGAAATCAGGATTTGTGATCACTGTAGTCGGGTACAGTCCTTATAAAGACATAGGTGAGTTGTTGGATCCTGCCGGGGTGGAAGACAAGCGTGATAAATGGGGATTGGTTACGCGACTTCTGCATCTTGACGACCTCGTTGACGGCAATAGCCCGTTTGAGTTGTACGAGAGAACCAGCGCTGAGCATTTCAGGCTGGATAAAGGGCCGGTAGATTTGGCGGCTGATCTGCCTGCAGGTATAGGGGTTATAGATATTATAGCTGAAAGGACAGGCGCGACTCAACCTGGTATGGCCCCAGGGACCAGCGGCAGGCAGATTCTGCGTGATCCTATGACAAAAGAACTTATCAGCAAGATTCCTGAGCTGGACCAGTATGGCCAAGAGAAGATCGACCGTAAAGGTAGGCCTATTTATGAAATCAACGACTATTGGTTTGTATTAAACGTTAAACTTGTTTGGAGAGGTGCTCCCAAATTGCCTGAGCCGGCTTTTGGGGCAAGGTCGGCCTATGGCTATGGTGTTATGCCTCGTCCGTCTGCTCCGCCTGCGCCTGGGCCGGGCAGTGGTAAGGACGTAGGAAGCATAGGGGGATTTGAATAATAAGGCCCCAGCTTAAGCGAATGAGGCAGGCCGGTTGTGCTGGGAAAAAACGAAATCACAGAAAGTTGTAGGGTGGGCTGTCCGGCTACGGCTCGGCGCTACGCTGAGACGAGTGCCTACCATCGTTTTGGTGTGCGGAGCACACCCTACATAGAGTTGGTGAGCTAAAAATGGAAATACCAGGTTTCAAAGAAATTATACAAAAACTAAGCGTCTTTAGGCATAATTCATCGTTATTGTTAGCGGTCATTATAGTAGTGGTGGCCATAGCTCTTTTTATCCCTACGCAATTAATTAGCAGCAAGCTCAAGGAACAGATAAAAGTGGAAAGTGTTGGTAAAGGCGGGATAGTGCAAAGTCAGAGCACCAATGCCGTTTCACGTGAGCAGTGGAAAGAGGAGCAGAAGTATCAGCAGTCTTACGCGGAAGATGCCAATCAGATAAAGCTCAAAGCTGAGCAAAGCACTCAAAGAGAATTGTTAAGCTACAAGATATTTCCTCAGCCGGCAGATACGTCAGCTTTAATTTTCGAGGAATTTGGCCAGCGATTTCGCGCGGCTGTAGAGCAGTTAATTGCCCGAATAAACGCCTCTGATTGTCCCTCAGATGCCGAGCTGGATAGAAGTCTACAGAGTTCATCTTTGCGCAGCCGCTTTGGCAGGAGAGGGCCGTCTGCAATAACGTCGTTTAGCAGGTATTATAGGCCGTCATATTATGGCAGGTGGAGCGATATTGACGCTACGATAATAGACGAGATTTGCCGAGAAAAAGCGAGCTCTGCTTCTGTTTATGCCCATCCAATTGACCTGAGCGGATACGAATTCTGGAGAGAATATCAACATCCCGGCAGAGACGAGGCAGTTAAGGATTGCTGGTATTGGCAATTGGGTTACTGGGTCATCGAAGATGTCATCGATACGATAGCTGCTTGTAACGCCGGCTTGAATAGCGTTTTCACATCGCCGGTGAAACGGCTGTTGAACCTAAGTTTCGCCCTGAAGGATAGAAGATACGGAAGGACCATGATGAGGCAGAGCATCAGGGGCATCCAAACCAAAAAGTCGTTAGAAGATAAGCCCAGCTATATTCTTACAGTTGGGGATGGACTTACCAAACCTTGCACCGCACGGTTTTGCAGCGATGATATTGATGTTATACATTTTAATGTTACTGTTCTGGTTAGTGCAGAGGCGGTTTTGCCATTTATGGAGGAACTTTGTGGCGCCAAGCAACATAAATTCAGAGGTTATCCTGAAGGCTCCGCTACGGAGCAAACCTGCAAGCATAATCAGATAACGATTTTGGAAAGTAATATCCAGCCGATCGACCCAGAAAGTGCCGAACATGCTTACTACCGTTATGGCGAAGATGCGGTGGTGGAATTAGATCTGATTTGTGAATATATCTTTAATAAGGCTGGCTATGACAATATAAAGCCCCAGGCGATCAAAGACGAGTCGCAGGCCGAGGCTGAAACAGGCACACCCGGAGCTATCAGATGAGCGCCAAGCAAGATATAAATTAAGATGAGAGGAACGAAATATGGGTGCAAAAATCGCTAACTTTTTCGAGCAGCATATCGAGAAGGTGGTGTTGGCCTTGGTAGGGCTTGTGTGTATCTGGCTTTTTATTACGCGTGTTCTTATCAGTCCTAACGCGGTAAGCTATGATAACAAGAAGTTTAACCCCAGCGAAATTGATAAGTACATACTACAGCAGCAGGCTAAGGATTTAGACTATGCGCTGAAGCAGCCGCCACAGCTGGCGTCGGCTTATGTGTCGAAATTGAATGGCCCGTTGGAACCGAATAATCCGATAAGGGAGGCGATATATGGTGACTTGCAAAGCGGTTTTGACGGCCTATTAGCATCGGCCATAAGCGGCGTTGACACGCGTTGGTCTATACCGCTACCTCATAATATTGCGACAGCAATTGGCGGGGACAAGCAATACAATCTTCCTGTAACTGATGGAGTCATTGGCGAGGTTAAGGATGTGGCAGTTGAGTACATCAGAGCGGCGGCTTATGTACCTACCCTGCCGGTTACGGAAGAGATTCCTTATGAAAATGCGGTACCGCAACCAAATGATATTGATTTGGTATCTGTTGAGGCAAAGTTTGATGTTGCCCAGTTATATAAGACGTTTCAGGAGAATTTTGCCGGCGAAGATGTTCGCCAACAGTGGCGTGACCCCTGCCTGGCAGTACCAGTTTTTGCATCCGTGCAATTGCAGAGACAAGAGCTGATTAGCCCTGCCACCAGTGGGCAGGGCTTGACCCCCGGCACAGGTCCGGGGGCTAATCAAGAATGGAGCGATTGGCAGGATGTGCCTCGAAGCAAGATTGACCATCGCAGAAGAATGTTCGAAATTATAGAGGAGATTGAAAATTTGCCGCCTGGTGGGATAAAGGTGCGTTTGCTTCAATTTAATGACCCAGAAGTGAGAATGAATCTGCTGCAGCCGCAGGCTTATCAAATCGCTTCTGCAAACCAGGAGTGGTTTCCCCCCACGCTACATAAGAAGTTTTTGGAGCTGCAGAAAAAGGAAAAGCTGGAACAGAAGCGTGACGAGATAGAGACAAAAAAACAGGAGAAGCAGCAGCAGCTTGATCAGAAGCGTGGGGTAACAGGGGGCACGGCCTTGGGCACCGCAAGACCTGGTACTGGAACATATTATCAGGGGTCTGGTGACGTAGGGGCACTTTCCGGACAGACAGGATTGCGCCCTCGAAGTGGCCGCGTCAGCGGTAGAACTGGTCGAACGGATACAGGACGTTACGACGATATGGCGCTTTACGGTGATACAGGATTGGCCGGTGGTAGGCAGCGTCGGCCAAGAACAAGAGGCCCGGAGAGCGACATTCAAACGGAGTATATGATGGAAGTAGATAGCCGTGCGATCTCTATGAAGCCCTCGGCAAGTGATGTTTATTATGAATATCAAGCTATTTTGCTCTCCCAGATGACCGACCTTGCCAAGATGCGCGAGCCTCTGACGTTCTGGGCGCATGATGATACGGTCCAGCCGGGCAAAAAATATCGATACAGGATTCGGTTAGGTGTTTTTAATCCGATAGCTGGGACTAATCAACTCGCGAAGCCGAATAAATCTATGCAGAACCAGGCTATTTTATGGAGCAAGTTTTCTGAGGCTACAGAGCAGGTTGTGATTCCTGGTAGGTTGTACTTTTTTGCCAAGGATGTGCAAGAGGCCGCCAAAAAGGTTACGGTTCAGATTTCCAGGTATCTGTTGGGTTACTGGAGAAGCGAAGACTTTCAGGTTCGACACGGAGAAGCAATAGGCAAGGTTGTCGAGTCCGAAGCAGCGGGCATATTAGCCCCGGCTACTGGCCGGGGTACCCCCGCCGAAAGGCGGGGGCTAAAAACCCCGGCACAGGTTCGGGGGTTAATCGCGGACCAATTTGGTCTTCCCACACCCCAAGAACAAGTAGAACCTGAATCGATTGATTATAGTACCGGAGCGGTTTTGGTGGATGCGGTAGCAGTGACTGATTGGGCTGGTTCTGGGAATCTTCACCCCAGACATTATTTTGATATGCTTTACAGCTTTGACGGGGCAAATATAGAACGCATGCCTATACAACCCGGCAACTGGTCGCCAGATTTGCTTTCTGTATATAACCAGATCAATAGATTGCAGAGAGAGCCGAAAGAACCTTTGCGAGCCTGGGATAGCCGTGTAGGCGGACCTCGTAGAGGGCTTATCCCTGGTGCGCCGCAAGAGGGTATGGAGGAGTATTATGATGAATACGACCTAATGCTGGAGGAGATGATGGGCCAGCAGATGGGGCCGCAAATGCGGCGCTATTAGCCTGCCCCGTGAGATAAATAACCTGGGAATCAGGGTAAAATCGTAATCGGTTATCTCACGGGGTCGCCACCGTTTATTATTTATGATTTACGATTGCCGATTGCCAATTGAAATCGAAAATCGGCAATTTAGAACTTCTAACAAAATGAGATTGCTTCGCTTCACTCGCAATGACATTACGTCGTAGTCATTGCCAGGAGCGTAGCGACGAAGCAATCTTACTGGTCTACAGAACAAAAACATTCATTTTGTTAGAGGCTCTTAGAATATCGAATGTCGAATAGTAAATTTCGAAGTTCGAAATTCATTGTTCGATATTCATTATTCATTCTGGATAGATGCGAAAAAGCATAACTTTAATAACCTGCTTGATCTTTATTGCATCCGGATGGATTCGACCCTTCGGCTCGCCCGCCGCAGGCGGGCAAGCTCAGGGCAGGCAAGCTCACCACAAGTTTGTTGGTGCTGGCGAGAGAGCGGTTGTTGCCACAAGCCCGTACGTTAAATGGCAGAAAGGCCCGCCACACGATGCTTCTTTTTTCCCGATCGCCGTCTGGCTTCAAAACGCAGCTTCGGCCCTAAAATACCGAGCTGCAGGTTTCAATACATACGTGGGTCTGTGGAGGGGGCCAACGGAAAACCAGCTTGCAGAATTGAAAAAGGCCGGCATGAAAGTCATCTGCTCCCAGAACGAAGTGGGCCTTAAGCACATCGATGACCCGACTATTATTGGCTGGATGCACGGTGATGAGCCTGACAACGCCAAGTCACTGGGGGCTGGCAAAGGCTATGGTCCGCCGATCCCGCCGGAAAAAATTATCGAAGACTACCAGAAGATTCACAGCGCTGACCCTAACCGCCCAGTGCTTCTTAACCTTGGTCAGGGTGTAGCTTGGGACGGCTGGCACGGCCGGGGCGTCCGAACCAACCATCCGGAAGATTATCCCCAGTACGTTAAAGGCTGTGATATAGCATCGTTTGATATTTACCCTGTTGTGCACTCAAATCCGAAGGTCTCTGGCAAGCTCTGGTATGTTGCCAGGGGCGTTGAGCGTCTGGTTAAATGGACGCAAGGGGGAAAAATCGTATGGAACTGCATTGAATGCACTCGAATCAAGAATCCGAAGACTAAAGCCAGCCCGCATCAGGTCCGATGTGAGGTCTGGATGTCCCTCATCCCCGGCTCGATGGGGCTGATTTATTTCGTCCACGAATGGGAGCCGAGGTTTAATGCATCGGCCCTTCTTAGCGAGCCGGAGATGCTCTCGACGGTCACGGCAATCAACCGGCAAATTATGGAACTTGCACCTGTCTTGAACAGCCCCACGATAAAAGATGCGGTAAGCGTTTCGTCAGATAACAAGGATGTCCCTGTTGCAATTATGGTTAAGAAGCACGAAGGCGCCATATACCTTTTTGCCGTCGCCATGGAAGAGGACCAGACAACGGCAGAATTTGCCGTGCACGATTTGCCAGAAGCCAGGACTGTGGAAGTTCTTGACGAGAATAGAACAATCGTCGCGAAAAATGGTGTTTTCGAAGACAAATTCAAACCGTGGGATGTGCATATTTATCGAATTGGTAATTGGTAATTACCAGTTACCATTTTTCAATTACCATTTTCCAATTTTAAGGTTGCCAAATTCGTTTCTTGATTCTACAATTTCCAATTGCTAATTTCCGATTGTCGATTTGAAAATCGCAAATCGTAAATAAGAATGGGAAAGGGTCTATAAATGAAACATGATGTAGCTGATCTATCTTTGGCGCCTGAGGGCAAGAAACGCGTCCTCTGGGCTGATAATGATATGCCGGTTCTGGCGGCCATACGTAAGAGGTTCGCACAGCAAAAGCCGCTGAAGGGTATGAAGATTAGCGCCTGTTTACACATCACCGCTGAAACTGCTAATCTGGCCCGAACGCTGGCGGCTGCGGGGGCAAATGTGGTGCTATGCGCATCTAATCCGCTCTCCACCAAGGACGATGTGGCTGCGTCACTGGTGAAGGATTTCGGGATCGCGGTATTCGCTATCTGTGGAGAAAATCGCCGCACTTATTACAAGCATATAAACTCCGCTCTCGATCATAAGCCGGTTATTACATTTGACGATGGTGCTGATTTGGTCAACGAGCTGCATACCCGCAGAACCAAAGATGCCGGTCGTATTATTGCCAGTATGGAAGAGACCACTACCGGCGTTATTCGTCTGCGGGCGATGGAAAAAGCAGGACTATTAAAGTTTCCGGTTATCGCGGTAAACGATGCTGCGACCAAACATTTCTTCGATAATCGCTATGGCACGGGCCAGTCAACGGTCGATGGTATTATTCGAGCGACCGATTTCCTGATGGCCGGCAAAAAGATTGTCGTAGCAGGCTATGGCTGGTGTGGCCGAGGCTTCGCTATGCGAGCAAGAGGCATGGGAGCTATCGTTATCGTTACCGAAGTCGACCCCATCAAGGCTCTCGAGGCGGCTATGGACGGCTTTATGGTCGCTCCGATGGCAGAGGCGGCAAAACTCGGTGAGCTGTTCGTAACGCTTACCGGCAATAAAAATGTCATCCGAGTTGAGCATTTTCGCTTGATGAACGATAGAGCGGTTGTGGCCAACAGCGGGCATTTCAATGTTGAAATTGACATACCGGCTCTAAAAAGGCTTAGCAAAAAAGTAAATCATCACGTCCGCAAGCATATTGATGAGTACGTGCTGAAAAACAATAAGCGCATTTATCTTCTGGGCGAAGGCAGGTTGATTAACCTTGCAGCTGCTGATGGGCATCCTGCCAGCGTGATGGATATGAGCTTTGCGACCCAGGCGCTGGAGGTTGAATACGTGACAAAAAGAAAGGGTAGGCTCGAAGTTGCAGTGCACCAGGTGCCTGTCGAGATAGAGCAGCGCGTAAGCAAACTCAAGCTCAAATCGATGTCCATCGACATTGACGAGCTTACGACTGAACAGGCTAATTATCTTTCCACCAGCGGTGAAGGGACATAGCTCAGAATACAGAAGACAAAAACTGGTAACTGGTAATTACCAATTACCAATTACCAATTACCAACTATGAACGAAGACCGAGTAACAAGAAACGAGCGACGAGCGACGAGCGACGAGCGACCCCTGCTTTCCGCAGGGGCAAGCTTGCCCCCGCGCAGGCGGGGGTCTTTTATGGCGGTTGGCCCTACACTGCATTACAGCCATAGGAATGTGCACAGATGCTGGCTGTTTGCAGTGCTGGTGTTTGGATTGAGCTGTCTTTTCTTCTCGAAAGCCGTTAGCGGTTCATTTTGGTCGTTTAATTTTCAAGCTCTAACGACTTGGGAGCTTTGGCGTCTGGACCGCTTTATCTTGGCCGGCGTGAACATATTTGAATACCCGTGGATGATTTGCGTATTAGGGCTGCTCATGGGTATTTTTGCCATTGTGCCGGTGTTGATCTCGCAGCTTCTGAGCTTCGGTTACAGTTTTGTTTTTATCCTGGAGGTGTTTTTTTTAGCCAATCTACCAGGCTTTGCGATTTGTCTTTTGATAAGTTGTATTGCTGTGGCGTGTCGTCCGCTTCGTTTTCGTTCCCGTTTTACTGCTATAGTGTTATGCACAGCCCCTCAGCTTCTTTATTGGGGCTTTTGTGGCGGCGCAAGGGGGGTGGAGCCTATTAAATGGGGATTTTCTTTTGCACCGTGGGTCTGTGCCTGGCTTATCGGCTTGGCCATCGCGGGATTGGTTCTCGGCGTAGGCCATTTTACGCATTACCGCCCGGGCCTGGTTTGGACATTTACCGCTGTTTTCTTTTTCTTGGCTATCCTGACTTTTGGAATAAGAATAGGCTTTGATGAATTGGACTACCAGCTCTACGTGGCCAAAAATAATCCGGAGTACGTCAGCGAATTTCATGACCATAGTATTACCGAGGCGCTGGACAAAACAATTAAAGACCCAGCCGTCAAAAGCATGTTGGCAGGCTTTTTCTATCCTACAGAACCTATACCGCTACGCAAAGAGCTTATAAAAGAAATCCAGATTCATCTAAGTTACGACCGCTGGCCAGGCTGGTTTATAATGCCTGACCAGTTTAAGTATCAGGAAAAAAGGCGATGGCTCAATCAGCAGTACGAGCTATTTATCAATCCGCGACAGCCTTGGTGGATGCCGACATCGCTTTACACCGAGTTTAAAAAAGGGCGCTCCGCCAGTTCACGGATGCCTATAGCGCTTTACTATAAAGCACTTCTGAGTGAATACAGTCCGGACACCAAGCTGCTGGGCCAAAAAGAGATACTACACTTTTACAATGATTGGCCGCATGAAAGGTCGCGTGAGCTCTGGTATCGGTTGTACAGGGACTTTGGTGATAGTCCGGAATCGTTGGAGGCACGCTGGCATATCGCCTGGCACTGGGCAGGTCTTGGCATGTTCGAGCAGGCTGACAAACTTCTTGTGGAGGCCCAAACCAAGCTTGGCCAGCGCTTAAAGCTCGAGCAAAAACAGACAGAAGAAAGCAGATTCGTTAGTTCATTTTCCGCCTTCGTTGGACCGGCTGATTCAGCAATGACCCGCCATGGGCGGGTTAAATTAGACGAGCTGCAAAGAAAGCTGGACCAACTACGCAATCTCATTGGGCCGCAAAATCGGACAGCCGAGGCTGACACAAAGAATCGCTTGGCTGAATTTGTTACGCTCAACCCATACACTGCGGATTACACTGGGCGTCTGGACGAATTGTTAGAACAAACCGGTGACAATGACCCGCTTCGTGACAACATCCTATTGGCCAAGACGAAACTCGTTGCCGATGAGCAACTGCAGGCTGAACAGCTAAACCAGTTGCACAAAAAATTCCAGAATACCGACGGCGGAATGCAGGCTTTATATGAGTTGGCCCGTTTGAAGATCGGTCTGTATCAGAATGAATCCGAGGCAGAGCAAAAGAAAAAATATTTGGCTGAGACAAGGGCACTTTTGACAAGCTTTATAAGCCTATATCCGAATAGTTTTTGTACTGAGCAGGCCCAAAAAAATCTCAATGACCTGCCAAAAGTGGAATAATAGATAATTGATTTCTTGCCCCAGGGCGTATAACATAGAATGTGAAGAGATATTCTGAATCAAAATAAATATGGCGTCCCTGAATTTCCAGGTCGTTGAGTTCACCGCTTACAACACATATCCCTGGTCAATCCAGTAATGCCAGTCCGCGACGGCTTCTTTTGTATCCTCATCTGTCTCGGCGATTGGTTTTAATTGGGACAAAGGAATCGCAAGACCTCGCCTTTCCCATCGCATCATAACGAACATCTCGTGTTGACATTCCTCTTCGGGAGCCATGCTCAAAATTTCGATCTCATCGCCCTTGCGTAAAGGTGAGACAGCTCTTTCAGAGGTACATGTGGCAGTAAATGGAAAATGAAGATTCTCTTTAAGGTAGTAATACCAACCCATCGACTGTTCTTCCGGGCCATAAGCATCAACGATGATTTCGTTTTCGATGCGATTCTCGCGTTCAGCGTTCTTCTTCGCTTTAGCCATTCAGTTTCCTTTCTTCTGGACGCTGTCGAGAAAGCAAAGTGTTCACAATCAGTAGGGCAAACAGTACGAACACTGCTAGCTGGATAAGTACGAGGGTAAGAGCAATGGAAGACACGGGGGAGTTGGGATTGACGCTGTTGGAGTTCTTTGGCAGAAGATCTCCGAAGCCAAGTGTTGTCGCTATGATAGCGCTGAAGTAGAGCGCCTGAAGAGGTGATGGCGATTTGACGCTTAGACATTCGTAGTGCAGATAGAGAATTGCGAAAGCTACGGTGACTTCGGCATAGTTAATCAGACAGAGTATCAAAGAACGTTGGGGGTCTATAGAGTACCTTCCCCACACAAGAACTCCGCCGGCGTGATTGAGTAACATGTCATAGAGTAGGATCAAGATTAGCCAAATGACTATCGGTGAACGGTGCCAGTAGAGGAGACTTAAAAGGAAAAACGTGAGACGCGTTAGGTAATAGGCTTCTCGAAAGACAGCTACTTCGGCACGTTTTCTCTTTTGAAAAATCAGATCTAAAACGGTGTCCATGATAACCTGGGGTCGAGCAAAATTTCCTATGAGAATCAGTAGCCGAATGAGTCTGGTAATGCCCATCGATTCGTGAGCCCATTCTTCTTGGATAAGTTTGCAATTGCGGCCCCAGCCCTGTTTTTGAAAAACGGTGTTTCTTGACCCCTTGGGACCAAAAATCAGCGTGATTAAGAAACTTATAGCGGATTTCACAGACGCTCGTGTATGCGTTTTACAATAATTATATAGTCTGTATAAGACGATAAACAAAGTCTGTTCCTTGAATCTGTGAATCTGGGGACACCTTACTTATTTCTGCCTTTCTGACAGCGAAAACACTGAATCTGGGGACACCTTACTTATTTCTGCCTTTCTGACAGCGAAAACACTTCGCCGACATATATGATTTTCCCAAATTCATCGATGTGGCATTTGAGCGGAGCACGTTTTAATGGCCTTATTACATCTTGACGTCAAAGGTATAGGGCAGCGGTAATTCATCAAGCTCACTGACAATCCGACCCATCAGACGAAGGTCAATATCTCCCCACAGGGCCAAATCCACATCCGAGTAGTCCTCAAAACGGCCTATGGCTCTGGACCCGAAGATCTTCACGGTGTGTACTTCCGGATGTCGGCGAAAGACCTCGCCGATGAGCTGCAAGGCCTTGGGCCCAAGGCCGAACCTCACTATTGCTGACCCTTTTCCTTCAACCATGTGAATACCTGTTCTAATGCAATGACGTAATATTGCGAGATGTTGCTAAACACGGCCTCAAAGGTCTTGCTGTCATACGTATGAGACATAAGGTTCCTCTGTTCGAGCATGTCCATCCAGGTCTGGCCGTCCTTTATGATCTTGGCGGCAAAGGCCTGTTTTATGCCACTCCGCGGGGTGATCTGGTCGAAGGCCACGCCGCTATAAATCAGATAATCCTTCAGCTTATTCCAAGCCAGCTCGAAGCTGTACTCAAACCGCTGGATCACTCCCTCTTTTTCAAGGTCAGACATTTCGGCAGTGTCCTTCTTAAAAGCCTCCTTTAGCAAAAGAAATGCACGCTCAAAGTTCTCAAGTCTTTGTTTCCAATGGGTATCGTTTCTCATCCTGACAATCCTATAACCGCCAGCATCACTATAGATTAGCTTCCTATTTATACTTGATAATTATCGCTTACCAGTTTTTCACAGGATAAAATGTATCACGACCCCAGCAATATTTCAATAATAAAATCAAATTGGGAGGTATTGTATGCAGTTTTCGTGTATGGGCTTGTTTTTTTAATGTAAATTTGCTAATATAATATAGAATACAGAATATGTAATTCTGATTACTGTCCCCTGTATTCTGACTTCTGAGGAATAAGATAGATGAAAACCCCTAATCAGCCAATTTCCTCGGATGGAACCGCCGGCAAGATTCTATTGGTTGGCGATATTAGCAAAGCCTTCTTAGATGCCAGCCCTATTATAAACCAGCAGTGTGAAGTTCGCACCAATATGCTTGATGCAATCGATGCCGCAGTGAAAAACAACTTTACAGCAATTGGTGTCGTGATGGCTGGAATGCCGGCCAAATTAAGCTCGCTTCTGTCGGCTTTAAGAGAGACTAATTCGAGTGCGAAGATCATACTCCTGGCGCAGATGTATGAAGAGCCAATAGCCAGGCAGTTCGTCAGCCCGGCTTGCAACGGTACACGAGTGGCAGATGATTATTTGATTTGTCCGATCCAGCTAAATAGATTTTACGCATCCATTATGTCCGCGCAAGATTTTGAGCAGGGCCAAGCTGCTTGGCCTGCCGCCGTCAATGCAAAGTTGGAAATGAGGGTAAGGCAGCTTGAAAAATTGGCTACAACAGATGATTTGACAGGCCTGAAGAATAGAAGGTACATCTGGGAATTTTCCAGGCAAATTTTAGAACATGCCAAGAGAGAAAATGGGCGTGTGACATTGCTTATTTTTGATATCGACAACTTCAAGCATTACAATGATGTTTATGGTCACTCGGTCGGTGACAAGATCCTGACGCAAGCTGCGATCTTGATGCGGCGATGCTGCCGGTCACACGATGTGGTGGGCAGGATTGGCGGCGACGAGTTTGCGGTGGTTTTCTGGGATACTGCATCCGCGCGGAGCGCGGAAATTCGAAATTCGAAATCCGAAATTCGAAAGTTTCGGCGCGCTGGGCAGGATCATCCTAAGAAAGTAATCTTTATAGCAAAGCGATTTAGAAAAGAATTAGAGATGGCGGATTTATCCGCCTACGGCGGATTGGGCCCTAAGGGTGAGGGTGTTCTGACTATAAGCGGAGGCCTGTCAAGTTTCCCCCGCGATGGTTCTACCGTGCAGGAGCTTTTCGCCAAGGCAGACAAGGCTCTATTGCAAGCAAAGCGCAGCGGCAAAAATAGAATCTATCTTGTCGGTAAACCAAAATTTAAAATTTGAAATTTGAAATTTTATAGCGTATCCCTCGCCAGAGGATAGTTCTGCCAAAGGCCGAGGAGATAATAAAAGATAATAGTAGTAACGACCACGCCCAAAAGCCGAGGATGTCAGCGGTCATCGCAACTTTCATTTGTGGAAGGTCTTCCTTCAGCAATCTACTAATCATCTTCTGACGCATTATTGCCTTGCTGAATTGAACCGTGAGAAATACGATAGGTACAGCCGTAAAAAGAGGCACTGCTGAAAATTCGAAATTCGTTGCGGCGTAGATTGCCAGGCCGGCTGCGCCCCATACGCCCAATACCGCATATAAGCTGCCGCACAATCCAAGCCACCAGGTGCTGGGCGCATAAATGCGTGTGATAAGAAATTGTCGTCGGCCGAATTCAAAAAGCCCTCGCCAGGTGGTCTGTTCATGCGAGGCTGCCAGGCAGGCAGGGACAAAGGTTATTTTAAGGCCGGCTTTTTTTACAGCATAGCTAAGTGACAAATCATCGCTCAACGATTTAGGCCAGATTTTGTCTAGGCTGAGTCGGCGAAAGACGTCCACACGTATAGCCATGGACCCGCCCCAGGCTTGATTGAAGCGAGAGTTACCGAGCAGCTGGGCGACCGAACCGTTCACTGCGGATAGAGCTAAACTGGCCAGGTTGTTCTTCTTCGGTATGAACCAGCGATAACCGCTTGCAGCACCGTTCTTTGATTGCCGCAGTGGCCAGACCAAGTGACTTAACCAATCTCTACGGACGCAGATATCAGAATCAGCAAAGGCAAGGACATCGACATCCTGCCCGATCCGCTGGTAGCAATAGAGCAGATTATGAATTTTTTGACTACATCCTCGTGCCTCGTCGCTCGTCGCTCGTCGCTCGTCGTTCGAGCCACGGGTCACGAGCCACGGGTCACGAGTCACGGGTAAGGTGCCTGCAACTAATATTTGTACTTCGTGAGCTTTAGAACTCTGGCTCAGTTGATTCTTCAATTTGCATAATTCGGCGTAAGCGGGGTCCGACTTCTCGGCAACCACGAACCACAGCAGATAATTTTCATAGTCCTGATTAAAAAAGGAGGTAATATTTTTTTGAAAATCGCAGTCCTGGCCCTTACACGGCACAATAAGCACAGTCCGCAACTGGTGCCATAAGCGCTTCTTTTTGTATTTGGCCAATGCGTAGCGGTAGTTTCGATAGGCTTGGAATGAAAGTAATAATTGCGATACAATTACCGCCAGGGCTATATAGTAATACCAATCCATTCTCGTAACTTATGTAAAGTGCCTAAAGTGAACTAAAATGCCTAAAGTGAGCTAAAGTTAAGCCCGATTCCAAATTTTAGGCACTTTAGGCACTTAAAACTTTAGTTCACTTTTACATGATTGGACTCCCGCAAGAGGATGTTCTACTCTATAGAGGTCAATGGTACCACCGAATTGATTAGTTCGTCAATAGTGTAGGATTTTGATAGGTCCACTGAGAGCAGACAGCCGTGATTGTGGTCAGAGGCAATAATTATGGTGTTTTTGCCGGTTTGACACCATCCCTGCTGTTGTGGTTGATGGCCGAGTATAAAAATATCAACGTCAAACAGCTTAGCCATTTTATCCAGAAGTGCCTGGCTATGCCTTCTACCCCAGGTTAATAAGTAAGCTGACTCTGGCTTTTCACAATCACTGATTTCCAGTTGCCTATCCAGAATTTGTGGGTCAAATTTATCGGCGAAATGGTCGCTGGGCAGTGAATGTGACAGCCATATCCTGTTATCGCATCTGACCGCTAACGGCTGTGAAAATAGAAATTGTCTTATGGCAAGTTTGATGTCAGTGCTGGCCTGCTGGAATTCTCGCTCTAAAGCCTGATATATCGCTCGATTCATTTCTTTGCCGTCTTTCATCACTTCGCTATCGTTAATGAAGGCGGTGTCGTGATTTCCCATAATAATGTGAACGCGGTCAGGAAAGCTTAATTTATAGCGGACGGCGTCAAACAATAATTTGTAAGATAAACAGCCGCCTTGCGAATTTTCCGGGCCTCCGTGTATGATTTCTTGCAGCACGACATGTCTGTCGGGCTTGTGAGCTAAATCGGCAAAAGCAATTATTCTTTCAAAATTTCGCCGATGTCCGTGGATGTCACCGGATATAATTAACCAGCCATCAGCGGGCAGACCAATTACATTACCATGTCGAAAGCTGTCCGCTTTGTTAGCTTCTATGCCCTTATTTAACAAGTCAATTATTGTTTGAGGCATTTTTATTCGCTTTTATTTTGCTGCCAAATATACTGTGTATCATCAGGTCCAGCCTCGATACCACCGTCATCATATTGCGTGGGCGCTCCGCTGGGTCATCTTTTACGCAATCCATTACCAGCTTTGAAATTCGTATGGGTATTTGTTTTTTTAGTTCGTGAGGTGCTCGCGGCGGCTCGGTCATGGGCAAGCCAAGATGGTCGGTCTTAGGTATCAAAGTGGGGACATTTTTCCCGGTAAGAGCCCAATACATTGTTGCTCCCAGATTGAAGATGTCGGTTTTTGGGCCGAGCGGTTTGCGCCTAACCTGCTCAGGGGCGATGTAATCGGGAGTTCCTTGAATGCGCGGCTTAGTCGTTCCGATCTTGCAGCTCTGGCCAAGATCTATGATTTTGATCGAGCCGGATTTGTTCAGAAGGATATTATTTGGCTTTATGTCACAATGAACATATCCCTGCTGGTGCATTGCATGAAGGCCGCCGGCGACCATTCTGAATACCAGCAGCACATCGCCTAAACTCAAGGTCGGACTATCCTCGAGTGTTTTACCGTCAAAATATTCCATAGAAAGCAGCATCTCTTTTACCTTAAACATACTGCGGATTTTCTTTAGTTTGTAGCACTTGCGGACGTAGGGATGGTCTATGCGGCTGGCCACTTTGTATTCGTTTTCCGTCTGCTCGAAGACCCTTGAATCTTCCGGCTTTTCAAAGATAACGCGCTTCAGTGCGATATTAGTGTCGTCCTGATCATCAGTGGCTAAGTAGATCGTACTGCGAGCACCGCTGCCGATGCGTTTGAGTATGGTAAACCCCCCGACATTGAGTATATCCTTAGTCATTTTGGTAACCGCCTACGAATTTAACCTTCCACGATATAATAGTATTTGTTTATAGGACGCGTTAAATCAGCTTCTTGTTCTGTCAGTTTTGCATTTTAGTTATAAGGCCGCTATAGTATACAAAAAAATGTTTCTTAGAACTGCCAATCCGTTTAATTAAATCTTGCAAGCCCGACAATTTACGATATAATTATTTATTTATCCATTATTACAGCAGCTTTTTGTACTATCGGCAAAAACAGATAAACCTTGAAAAGTTGTTGAAATTTAGTGGCTGTTCAGGGATAATTTGGATGAAATTAGCCCTGTCCTGGGCAGGGTCGAAGGATGGGCAATGCAGCGTATTGGCTTATTTTTGGTTCATTGGTATTCCCCGATAGCTCAATCGGTAGAGCGAGCGGCTGTAAGACGGGGCATGAAAGGTGGTGATAATTGACCAAACAAAAAGGACACAAGGACCTATGGCGAAAGACGAGCGTATCTGATTTCAGCGGTTAGGAAGCGAAGACAAAAAATTCGCCAAATGGCAATAGCCACAAAGGGCGCCAAATGCGAAATATGTGGCTATGACAAGTGCATAGAATCTTTGGAATTTCATCATTTGAGTGGGTCAGATAAGGATTTCGGCCTTTCAGAAAAGGGGTATGCAAGATCATGGAAAAGGGTCCAAAAAGAATTGAAAAAATGTGTCCTGCTTTGTGCCAATTGTCATCGAGAAATTCATGCCAAAGTTGCAGCTCCTGATGGAAACATCAGGATGAAAAACCGGGTGAATTCAGGGAAGCCTGAATCCGCTGATGCGGAAATGGTAATCCTGAGCCAAGCCTGTTCACACAGGAGAGTTTTCAAGTGAACAGGAAGGTGCAGAGACTATAGGGTGAGGCGGCCTGTGCCAATAAGCCCTTATAAGCGCCCGGCACCTTACAATAATAGATGGGAAGTGTATGGTGATAAGATAGTCCGGTCTTCAGGGAAACCTGAAAGAAGCCGTAACCGCTAGGTTGTAGGTTCGAGTCCTACTCGGGGAGTTCTTAGCGAAAAGAGCCACTTTTATGGTGGCTTTTTTGCCAAGTGTATTTCTTAGGGAATTGTGCCATTATTATTCGCCATAAGTCCTTATTTTACAAGAATTTTTCTTGATACAAAAGTGCGAAACTTTAAATGGGATACGGAGCCAAAGGATACTTATGTCCGCTGTTCGCACGCAGCTATTGGGGTTCTACGGATTCTGCTGGCTACCTAAGCGCAATTAAAGCCGTACCTGTGTATCATATCTCCTTGTGCTACAATGTCTTACATAAACTTGAGGTTGCTCGAATCCTCAGGTGTTTGAGAAAGTCTGTGTTGAGAAATCCAAAAAGTCAAAAGTGCGAATTTTAATGACTTAGCTATTGACATTTAGTGGGGAAATAGGTTAAATTAAAATATCAAAAAATAGTAAATTATGAGATTTATTATTGACTTTGTTTGTACAAATAGCTAAAATACAAAAAATATATAAAATTCAAAAAATCTAAATTTTTGGCTTTATTTATTGATATTTGGTAAATAATCTGGTAAAAATAGAAAAACTGGGAATAAACACAAAAACAAAAAATTTAAATTGCGAAATTTTTTATTGACATAGTTCAACAGAACTGGTAAAGTTGTAAATTAGCAAAGTAGTTAAGTGCAGGCATCGCTTTATAACGATGCTGAAAGCTTTGCATATAAGGCAGTAAGTATCGATGCCAGGCTTAAAGTGAGGAGAGTGGAAGTGAGGGGTGATGGAAAGACGCTTTATGTTCTTTCTTTACCACACCCACTTTTGACTCCGCTGGCCAGACTGAATTGAGTGACAGAGAATCGCTCAATCGTTAGCAACGGTCAGCACTCAAGGAGGAAATCACACAGGATTGAAATGGAGTGCCTTTAGCCCAATGGATGGGAAAGGCAAAAAAGTTTTATTGCGCGCGGTTAGCAATAAAGGAATGATGTTAGAGAATATTTGGGGGGACAAGACAATGAAAAAAGTAGTGATGATTTGTGTGATAGCAATAGTGTGGTGTGCTTTGGCTACAAGTGCCCAAGCGGTACGTCCGGTGACGTCTCCTATGGTGGTTCCTGCTAAGCCGTTCGTCAGCATATCCTTTAAGCCGGATAAACTTGACCTGGGCACCATTCCGCCTGCGGCTCATGGTAGTTTACCAGCCAAATTGGAGGCGCATATTATCGCCAACCGCCCTCACCAGGTTAAGGCATCTTTAGAACCGTTTGAGCAGAAGCGGAGCCGCGTCTCGATACGGCCAAAGGACATGTCTGTGGTAATAAATGGAGTAGATGTCCCCATAGCTGGCGCGAAAGTGCCAATAATAAGCTCACTGAAACCTACTCCTCGCGGAGGTGTTGATGTTCCTGTAGATGTGAAGTTTAGTTTAGCAAGTCCGTTGCTGTACCCGGCAGGGTCGTATGAAGGAACCCTTATATTTACGGTAATGGCAGCACCTTAATCGAAGGAGGGTGATGAAAAGCTGAAGATTCTGCGGCGGATTTGCCGTGTTCAGTTGTGTTAAGTAAGTAAATCGCTAATGTGCCCGGGACCCTATGGAGAGGTGTCAAACAAAACCCTTCTGAAGGATGAGGGAGAAAGGAGGTGGGTATTGAGAAATCGATACTCGTAAGCAGGGGGGGCACACGGGTGAGCTGCCTGAAGAAGCAGGCCCGGTCGTCAGGCGGTGCAAAACGATATAAAATCGTAAATCTTAGGGCCCCGGCTCAAGCGGGGAAAAGCGGGCGTACCCGTAGGAGTCGGCCAAGCAAGTTTTCCGGCCCGCTATAGGGTGCTTGGCTCAGGCAAATTAATGCCGAGCTAAGTGAACTGGGCGAGCCTCACAGAGGCCAATATCGGCCTTTGAGGGGCGAAAGTTAAGAAGGGGAAATAAAAATGTTAAAAAAGACGTTAATTGCATTAGTGGTGTTGAGCTTTCTGGCATTGACAGTTACCCCAGCATTCGCAGACGAGCCCGTGCAAGCAAAAACAACGAAATCTCTTGAAGTAGGATCGAAGATAAAAGCTCACGGCTGGCCGGTCGAGTTTGCGTGGCGTGATGTCGAATGCTTCAAGGTCCCGGTCTACATGAAGGTGGCTATGTACATCGAGTTCCCCAACGAAGCTCAAGTCAAGAAGGACGGGATCGAGCTTAAGCAGACAGCCATCAACGAGTATATAGGCTACAGCTCAGGCATCGAGATATTGTGCAACGTTGCTATAAAAATCGGCGCCAGGTTAGAGCTCACTGATGACGGCAAGAAGATACAGTCCGACGAGGGCAAGTGGACAGCCAGGATGAGAAATGACCAGACCTGGGGTAGCGATAAGCCGGATGTAGCGCCGACAGGGGCTGGACCAGCAGTAGTAAAGTACATCGCCGTGCGAGTCAAAGATCCGAAGCTGCTGGACAATGCCTTTGACCCATTGAAGGCGAAGAAGCATGTCGCAGACGCTATAGTGCGTGTAAAACCCAATATCGAGGGTGCGCAGTGGGATCCGTAGGATAGTGTAATAGGGAAAGGCGGAAGTTATCAATCGCTGCAAACGGTCGTCACCCCCCTTAGAGGGTAGCGACTGCTGAGAAAGGGACGTTAATAGGGAGGGAAGGAGTAAAATCCGACCCTCCCTAAATTTTTATACTCAGACGGGCATTTTTTGATTAGGAAAGGGGCGGTAATACCCAATATTGTTAGAAATTGCCGAGAGCACCGCCCATCCCCAAGTTTTCGCAGGGGTAAACTTGTCCCCACATAAGCGGGGAGCGGGTACCGCGCACAAAGCTGCCACACGTTGAAAGGAAATCAGGATATCAGTGGATCAGGGTGACGCATATCAGGAAATCAGGATACCGGAAAAAAATAATGCAGCAGCTTATTTCCCTGATGTCCGTATAACCTGATAATCGCATCCTGATAGCCTGTTAATCTGATAATCTAATAACGACAGGTGGCGACGGCTCTTTTCAGACAATCGGCGATTATTAAATCAAATTGGTATAATGGTATCATTTGAATTGATTTGCGGTGGTTTCAGATGCGCTTTTTTGAAGGAGCTATTTAGTTTGTCAATTTAGGAAGTGTAGGGGATTTAAGTGTTGACATTTAACCAGAAGGTTGGTAAGTTCGATAAAATTTTGCGATAGGCTCTGTGAGTAGGTACAAATGCCCCTTTGCGAGCGGATGATATTGTCGTAGCGGTTTTCAAGAGGAATTTATGAGATTTATAACAAGTAGGAACGTTAGATTGCCGAAAAAGGTAAGAAGCGATAAGTCGGGCTTAAATTGCGAAGATTAGCCGCAGAGAGTGCTAAGATGATTGATTAAATGGCTAAATAATCACCAATCACCAATTTATCTCAGCGCTTATTGCGAACTCAGTGGTGAGAATAAGGGCTGCTGTCTAATTCAGGTTATTAGTAGAGGGGACAAATGGCAGGACAAAATAGCTTAGCTGATAGCTATCGAGTTTTTATTATCGGACTTGTGATGATTATACTTCTGTCTGCTGGTTCGGCATTTGGCCAGTTTATAATCCAGCCGATGAGATTCGAGCTTACCGCTGCCCCCGGCGGGCAGATCCTGGAGAGCTTGCAGCTTCAAAACTACGATCCCAACCGAAGCACAGCGGCAGCTTTGATGGTGGCTGACTTGAGCCAGTACGAGGATGGCTCATGGCGCACCATTGAGCCTAATGAGCCTGACTCGAATGATGTTGATGTCTCAAAACTGTCTTCGTGCAAGGACTGGATAAGTTTGAGCCAGCAGACTGTTGAAGTGAACCCCGTGACAATAGCGCCTGTACGGATGGTTTTAAGAGTGCCCCGCGGTGTCCGGGGGTTCTACTCTGCAGGGATCGTTGTCAGGCTGAGGCCTGGGGAGGTGACAGGACACGTGGGTTTAATCTTTGAATACGTGATTCCTGTGCTTGTTCACATAGAGGGCCGGCCAGTGCAGCACCAGGTAGAATTGACCGACGTGGGGTTAGAATTACAGCCAGCCAGCGAGACAACCTTAGCTGAAACTTTAGTGTCGATGAGTATTGCAAATAGGGGACAGAGCTATTCCCAGCTGATGGGCTTGGTAAGGATCTGGGGTTTCTTTAAGGAGCACTGGCGGAAAATTACAGAAAGAGAATTAAGAGTGGGGGGTATCCTGCCGGGGTCAGACTTAAAGTTAACAGATGGCATCGGGCGGTCTCTGCCGCCTGGGAAATATAAAGTGGCAGGGTGGCTGTTGGTAGGTGGCCGGCGAGTAAAGCCGATCGAAAAGGAGATAGATTTTGCCGGTGACCCCAACGTTTCCAGACTCGCGACTGATGCAGCACTCGACCTGACACCTTCCGAGGTAATCATAGACAGCCTGCCAGGAGCCACCCGCACAGCGGTGTTACAAGCCTTTAACGCCTCGGATGAAGATGTCAATGTCAGGGTGCGTTTGGCACTACCGCCTGTCCTGAAGGGTGTTGTTGCCACATTTAGGGGCGAGGATTTGGACTGCACCGACTGGTTAGAGATAACGCCTAACGAATTCAAGCTGCCCAGCTATGGTCGGCAGAACATACGTATAATTGCAAAGATGCCCAACCCTGAGGCCAAGCACGCCTGCTATTATGCGCTTCTTGGTCTGTTTGCCACTTATCCTGATGGTCAGAACGCGGGCTTAACCACTACCCACATCTGCCTGGTAAACCAGACGGTCCAGGGCAAACCTCAGCCGCGGCCAGCGGGGCCAGTAAGCCTTGCTCTCCAGAGCGGGTCTAAGTATATTGTTACCAGTACGTTCACCAATTACGGAGACGTTCACCTCACTCCCAGGCGGAGCAGGGCCATAATTACAAACCCTGCAGGTGTGTCTATGTCTCAGGTATTGCTTAGGGGCGAGCCCCAGATTATGCTGCCATTGGAATCCCGACCCTTCTCCGGGGAGCTTGACTTTTCTGGTTATCCTGCTGGTTTTTACCGTGTGGTGGTAACTTTAGAATATGGCTCCAACGAGGCAATAATCAATCAAGTAGGTATACAGGTCTCCATTGAGGGTGCACAGATGGTTATTAGAACCGTAGGACAGGAGGAGTTCGAAAAAATAGGCATTAAATGGCGTTAAAGGGCAAATGCCGATAAAGATATTTTGCTAAAGAAAGACGCTGAATTGCCGATACAGGTTAAAGATACCCCCGTTTTCACGGGGGCAATTCCTGCTTTCGCAGGAATGACGTCACCCCCGCGAAAAGCGGGGGTTGCCTCTGCAGAAGCAGAGGTAGGCCGGCTGCTTAATCTGCCTACGGCGGCCAGAAAAGGATGTTGATTTATGGCAAATAAAAATATGGGTAGAATTTTATCGGGCGCTGCGATAGTTTTCTGCGTCATTCTACTATGCACCCTCAGCACCAGCGGTCAATTCAAGATTCAAAAGGTGACTTTTACTATTTCCGGTTCAGTAGGTCTGAAAGGGGTGAGGATGACAGGTCTTCCCAACAGTCCTATTACCGATGAGAGAGGCTATTACAGTGACGCCGTGGAATTCAACTGGACTGGTGAGGTTAAACCGGTTAAGGCAGGTTACACCTTTAACCCTCCCAGCAGGCCCTATAATAATGTCAAAAGCAATTTTGATAATCAGGACTACACTGCGGCAATAATCAAGTACACTATTTCCGGTTCGGTAGGTCAAGCGGGCGTGGTGATGACCGGCCTGCCGGATAATCCTGTTAGCGGCAGTAACGGCACTTACCAGGCCGTTGTGGAGTACGGCTGGAGTGGTGCCGTTATGCCAGAAAAGGCGGGCTTTACCTTCACGCCGCCTACTAAAAGCTACAGCCAGGTTGACAGGGATTACACTAACGAGAGCTACAATCTGGTTCCAATTACCTTTGAGATTTCCGGTTCAGTTGGTGAAGCTGGTGTGCAGCTCAAAGGCCTGCTTAAGCCAACCGTTAGCGAGGCGAGCGGCAATTACCGCGGCGAGGTTCCTTACGGCTGGAGCGGTGCAGTCACACCGGAAAAAGCGGGTTACACCTTTAACCCTCCCAGCCGACCATATTCCAATGTTATTAGCGCTCAAACCTATCAGGATTATGTTGCACAGGCGGTTACCTTTACTATTTCCGGCAACGCTGTTCAAACGGGTGTGGTGATGAAAGGTCTGCCGGGTGAGCCTGTTACCAGCAGTGACGGCAGTTACGTAGCCGTTGTTAAGTATGGTTTCAGTGGCAAGGTTATGCCGGCGAAGGATGGTTACACCTTTAAGCCGCCCAGTATGAGTTACGTTGAAATTAAGCAGGATATGGGCAATCAGAACTACATTGCGCAAGAGATTATCTATACTATATCTGGTTCAGTTGGTCAAGGCGGCGTAGAAATGGCTGGTCTGCCGGGCAATCCCATTACTGGTGAGGGCGGCTTGTATAGTGTTACTGTTCCGTACAACTGGAGCGGTGCGGTTATGCCCACAAAGGAAGGTTACACCTTCTCACCAAATCAAAGAACATATCCTCGCGTCACAGCGGACCAGGCGAATCAGAACTACACCGCGGCACCGATTACCTTTACCATTTCCGGTTCAGCGGGGGTAGCCGCTGTAGTAATGAAAGGTCTGCCGGGTCATGTTGTAGCCGATGAAAAGGGCTACTACACTGCCCCTGTTATTTACGGCTGGAGTGGTACAGTTGTACCGGAAAAGCCAGGTTATACCTTCAGCCCACCTGCCCGGACATATCCCCGTCTTATTAGCGCCGAGGTTAGCCAGGATTACGTCCCGACATTACAGAAGCAGACCGTCTCTGGTAAGATAATCTCTGCCCGGGGACCCATCGCGGGTGTGATTGTATTAGCCGATAGCGGCGGAGGCTCGACCACAACCAGCGCTAATGGCGAGTACAGTCTGTCTGTGGACTACGGCTGGAGCGGTACAGTGGCGCCACAAAGCGAAGGTTATACTTTTAAGCCGGCTAATAACAGATACCCTCGCGTTACGAGAGACCAAGCAAATCAGGATTTTACTGCGGAAGTGGTGATGCTCACCATTTCTGGCACTTTGGCTATAGGTGGGGTGTCTCTGGAAGGTGTACTTATGTCCGCAAGCGAGGGGGGTGTCTCTGGCATCACTGATGCTAAAGGTCAATACAACGTAAAGGTACCCTATGGCTGGAGTGGTGAAATTGCGCCGCAAAAGGAAGGTTACTCATTCGATCCCCCAAGTGAAACGTACACTAACGTCACTACGGATTATAAGGATGGTAAGTCTATATCGCGGGAGCCTCCTGCACCCAAGCGCCCTGCGCCAGAACCAGTTGTGTCGAGGCCGGCTGTACCAGAGCCGGCTGTGCCAGGGCCGTCCCCAACACGAGCTGTCCCGCCCCCAATGGCAACGCATGGGCCCTCTATAGAATTACCTACAATGCCTGTGGTAGGTGGCCTGGAGGAGCAGTTTGATCAGCAGAAAACGCTTTTAGAGCAGCAGATAGACGGCCTACAGCAGCAAATGGACGAGCTTTTGAAGCAGCTTTCGCCAGAGGCGGTTGGTCCAGAAGTTCCTAAAGTTGTTGGCCCAAACATGCCTACGGTGGTTGGCCCAGAAGTTCCTGGAGCAGTTAGTCCCAAGGTTCCTCCTACGGTTAGTCCCAAGGTTGCTGGTGTGGTTAGTCCCAAGGTTCCTGCTGCGGTTAGTCCAAAGGTTCCTGGTGTGATTCGTCCCCCAATTACTAAAGTATCTGGAGGCCCGCTTGTTAGCGGTACTTATATCGATACTGATCTGCGGGCGGTTTTACAAGATCTTGCAGCGCAATCGGGCGTTAAGATTCACACCGATGAGACCGTCAAGGGCACGGCGACTTGTCAACTCATAAATGTACCGCTCGAAAGAGCACTGCAGGAGGTGTTGAAGGGCACCGGGTTAGCTTTTAAGGAGATACCGAATTCATATTTAGTCTATATGCCTATTACCAATACCTTTGTCGATAATGATATTCGTGGCGCTCTGCAAACCCTTGCGTCGCAGGCAGGCGTGGTCATTATTCCTGATGAGACTGTCACTGGGCTGGTAACGGCTGACCTGAAGGCAGTACCGCTCGAAACGGCGCTGGAAATCGTGTTGGCGGGTACCCCTTATGTTGTGAAAAAGACGCCTTATTACTACTTGGTTGCTTCAGGTAAGGTGGAAGACCCAGCGTTTGCGACGGTCAGTGAAACCCGCCGCGTAAAAATGAACTATATCGCAGCCGAGACAGCAATAGCACTTTTGTCTACCGCTTTTCGGCCTTACATTCAAGCCGAAGCCACCACTCAAACTGTATGCGTTACTGCACCGTCCTCTATAGCGGATCGTATTGTCTCGGACCTGAAGCAGATTGACCGACCTCCACGCCATGTCATGCTGGATGCGCGGGTCGTCGTGATGGAACGCAATAACCTGCTGAATCTTGGTATCGAGTGGGGTTGGCCCAATATAAGTGCGGGAGTATTCGGCTCAGACTTGAAAGGAGGCGGGCTACCAAACCTGCAGTTCGGTGGTAAGTGGCCATGGGGTGTCCAGATCGGCTATACGCCCGATGCACTATTTACTGATTCATTGCTGCTGACGCTAAACCTTCTGTCTCAAAACGGCGAGGCGGATGTTGTCTCCAGCCCTCAGGTGTTGGGCCAGGACGGCAGGCAGGCGCAACTGCGAGTCATGAACGAAGAGTACTTTTTCCTGGTTGCGCCGACCTTAGCCGGCTTTTACCGCGAGGCTGAACTGCAGCAGATCGAGGCGGGCACCGTATTAACTATTACACCACGCATCGGGGATAATAACGATATCACACTGGAAATAGCTGCTGAGGTCAGTGACGTAGTATCACGTGGTGCAGCGACGGACGAGACTCTTCCTTTAGTGACAGTCGCGCGGCGAACGGCCAACAACACCGTACGTATCAAAGACGGCGGGACGGTGGCGCTGGCTGGTCTGACGGAGAATAGAAGAATTTTAGAGGGGAAAAAGACCCCAGGCCTCAGTAATATCCCTGTATTTGGAAATCTGTTTAACAATAAGAGAGATCAGACGGCCACTCGGGAGGTTGCCATATTCATCACGGCCCGGCTGGTACCTGAGATGGAGCAGCTCGTAGAAGTGGCCGAACCAGCCCCGGAGCTGCTTCCAACGACAGAACCGATGGGGGAGGGGGAATTCCAGATGAGACTTCGGGAAAGCTTATCGCGTCTAAGATGACAGAAGTCAGAAGACAGATGACAGAGGACAGAAGACAATTCACGAGCGACGAGCGACGAGCGACGAGCGACAAACTGGACGTAATTACGTGGTTGGTGCTGCTGTTTTTATTTTTGGGCGTGGTCGGTTGTGTGTCTACCAGAAGTGATAAGTCCATGGGGTTTCAGGTTGTACCGGTGAGCAGCCAGGATGTAGCTACCCTAAGTGCTGACGACGTTGTACGAGTGATGCGACGAACAGGTTTTTCCGATGAGCAGATCCTGGAGCTGGGAACACAGCTTCGTAACGGACTATTACTGTCAGGAGCAGTACAAATCAGGCGAGCAAACATAGTAGAGGCCATTTTTGCCGTTGATGAGAATAATGTGTATATCACTACTCGCTTGAGGGGTAATTTCATCTACGATCTGCAAAAAGGAAGCTGGGTTAGATTGGCAGCGGCAAAGCCTTCGTCGCAGCCGACAGAGCCGCCTGCGGCAACATTTCTTGGTAAATATCCCCAATCAACTTTGCAGAGTCCCCGTGATAGGCAATACCAAGGTGGAAGTATCTGGCAGCCCCGCACCAATTGACTTTTAACAAAGTTCTTTTCCTCAACCAACCCTGTCTCTTTCTCCGAGGGACAATTGATGCGGGGTTATTATCAGTAGTGACGTTCTGGCCGACCGCCTCTACGGCCTGGACTTCTGGGTCGGGCCTCATCGGCCTTGATAACCTGTCCCTTCACATTCTTGCCATTAACCCCAGCAATAGCAGCGAGAGCCTCTTTTCTGGAGGGCATATCCACAAATCCGAATCCCCGCGGCTCACCACTGAACCTGTCCTTGACCACATTAATAGATTCCACCTGGCCGAAAGCTTCGAAAAGCTGGCGTAGATCATCTTCTGTGACATCGTTCGCGAGATTACCTACATAAATATTCATGCTAATTCCTTTCGTATTAATTATCCGAAGCTATACGAATTCTTTGTATTTCTTGTCAGTACCGACGTCCTGGCCCCTGCGTCTTCCTGTCGGAAGACAGGAGCGGGGGCCAAAACTACCTCGTCTGCTTCTATCACCACGAGCATCCCTAAGACCATCTTGTTTGCCTCCGCCAATCCAAAGGGATGTTTTTCCTCTATATACACGAAACGCCTTTTTTCCCAACGGTTGTGAAAGAAGAGAAATGATACGGGGCAAAATTCTGAGGTTGACATAAATAGAGTTAATCGTTCTGCTTCAGAGCTTTGTTACGCCATCATTCCAATTCAATATACTTTCTGCTGTTATTCAGTCGGTATTATATGGCTGCCCTGCTTGGCAAGCAAGGATTTTATTTTTTTATTATACATTTTTTCGAAACCCTATATTGGCTAATCGCAAAGGGCAAATCGCTAATCGACAAACGATTTGCGACATGCGATATGCGTTAAGATTGGCCCCTTGCAAAATATGTCGAAAGAGCGTATAAATTAAGCAATTATGGCTAAAGATGTAAAAAAACGAACCTGTGCTGAGCGGGCCGACCCGGCTACGCCAAAGGCTTCGCCGGCGGCGAGACGCATCGAGCAATTGCGCAACGAGATTCGCAGGCACGACTACCTCTATTATGTGCTCAATCAGCCGGAAATCAGCGACCGGCAATATGATAAACTTTTTGCTGAATTGAAGGCATTAGAGCAGGCAAATCCCGAGCTTATAACGCCTGACTCACCCACCCAGCGTGTTTCAGGCCGGCCTCTGGAAGGTTTTGCCACTGTCAGGCATCCTGTGCCAATGCTCAGCATGGACAATACTTATAACGCCGACGAGCTGCGGGCCTTCGACCAGAGGGTGCGTAAGCAGTTAGGCAGCGAAGATTACGATTATGTGGTCGAATTGAAGATTGACGGCCTGGCGATAAGCCTTCGTTACGAAAGAGGCACTCTGGTGGTGGCTGCTACTCGCGGCGACGGCGAAGTGGGCGACGATGTCACCGCTAACGTCCGCACTATAAAGGCTATCCCGCTGGTTCTGCTGAGAGAATCTCGAGCACCGAACACCGAACGCCGAACTTCGAACTTCAAACTTCAAAATTCGAAATTCGAAATTCCTGATGTATTGGAGGTTCGAGGCGAGGTCTATATGCCGACAAGCTCGTTTATTAAGTTAAATAAACTTCGTCAAGCTGCTGGCGAGCCGGTCTTTGCTAATCCGCGAAACGCAGCAGCAGGTTCCTTGAAGCTGCTCGATGCCAGAATCACCGCCCAGAGAAACCTGTCGTTCTTCACTCATTCAATAGGCCAGTTTTCTCAGCCGTTAGCTGAGAATCATTACCAGATACTGCAAAAGTTTAAGCGGTTCGGTTTGCCTGTTAATCCGCACACTAAAAAGGCCAAGAATATAGATGAGGTAATCGATATCTGCCTTGGTTGGGATGAAAAGTCGTTAGAGCTTCCCTACAAGATTGATGGAATGGTAATCAAAGTTAATAGCCTCCGCCAGCGGGAAATCCTCGGCATAACAGGCAGAGCACCTCGCTGGTGCATCTCTTATAAATTCCCTGCTGAGCGTGCCCAAACAGTCATTGAGTCGATTGATGTCCAGGTGGGTAAGAGCGGAGTTTTGACACCCGTGGCCAATCTAACGCCGGTGCAGTTGGCTGGCACCACGGTGAAAAGAGCGAGCCTGCATAATTTTGACGAATTGAGGCGCCTCGATGCCCGCTGCGGCGATACGGTGCTGGTTGAAAAGGCTGGCGAGATAATCCCACAAGTGGTGCAGGTGAAGAAGGAATCCAGGCCTGCCGGTGCAAAGCCCTTCACAATACCCAAGAAATGTCCGAATTGCGGCTCTGCTGTAATCAAGGACCAAGAGGGTGTTTACATCCGATGTGTCAATCCGAATTGCCTGGGCCAGTTGAAGGAGCTTTTGAGATATTTTGCCGGCAGAGGCCAGATGGATATCGAGCATCTTGGGCCTTCTCTGATTGACCAGTTGGTGGACAAAGGTTTAGTGAAAAATTTCGCTGACCTTTACAAGCTGCAAAAGTCGCAAGTGGCGGACTTGGAACGGATGGCGGAAAAAAGCGCCGCCAATGTTATAGAAGGGATAAAGCAGAGCAAACACCGGCCATTATGGCGGCTCATCGCCGCCTTGGGTATCCGTCACATTGGCGGCCAATCAGCCCAGCTTTTGGCTGAACATTTCGGCTCGCTTGAAGTTTTGATGGAAGCTTCCCAGGAAAGTCTGGAAGTGATAGACCAGATTGGTCCGAAGATAGCACAGAGCGTCTATGAATATTTTCGCAACCCGCAGAACCGCAAAGTCCTGGATGAATTATTAGCTGCAGGCGTAAAACCAGAGCTACCCCCGCGTCTTCCTGTCGGAAGACAGGAGCGGGGGCGCACAGGTAAGCTTGCTGGGAAAACTGTTGTTGTTACGGGCACTTTGGAGAATTTCACGCGCCAACAAATTGAGCAGGCGATAAGATGTGCCGGCGGAAAGTCGGCCTCCAGCGTGAGCAAAAAAACCGACTTTGTTTTAGCCGGCAAAGAACCAGGAAGCAAGCTCGGCAAGGCTCGCAAACTCGGAGTTGAGGTGATAAACGAGAAAGAATTCCTGCAATTGATTGACACGGACTGACACGAACGAAAACACTGACATACACTGACTGGAACACGGAAGAACACAGACGATAATATGAGCAAGAAGCAAGTAGATTTGTTATATGAAGAGTTGAGCTATGCGATTCGTGGTGCTGCAATAGAAGTCAGGAAAAACTATGGGCTCGGTCACAAAGAGGTATTATATCAAAGGGCTTTTGCTGAAGAGCTTGGTCTTCGAGGATTAAACTATGAACGGGAAAAGCCTATCAAAATATATTCGCCAAAGACAAGAAAAGTAATTGGTTCATATCAGCCTGACTTCATAATTGAGGACAAAATAATCATAGAATTAAAAGCGTTAGAACAGATGCCACGTAAGATGATAGATCAACTTTATAGCTATCTGCGGAATAGTGAGTATGAGTTAGGATTTCTTATAAATTTTGGATCTGGCGGGGTTGATATAAAGCGAGTTATTTATACCAACGATAGAAAGAAACACCTCCAGCTCCACACTAACACACGGACTCACAGTCCGTGACAGTCCGTATTAAAGTCAGTGTCAGTCGGTGTTTAAGGTCTGTGTCAGTCGGTGTTTCAGTCAGTGTATGTCAGTGTTTGAACAAAAGTATATGCAGATGGCCTTGAGGCTGGCCCGGCGCGGTATCGGCTCGGTTGAGCCGAACCCTGCGGTTGGGGCGGTCATCGTAAAGGACAGCCGAATTATCGGAAAGGGCTGGCACAAGAAATTCGGCGGCCTACACGCAGAGATAAACGCTCTTGACGATTGTAAATCGCTCGGTGTCAGTCCGCATGGAGCTACGATGTATGTCACGCTTGAGCCGTGTTGCCATCGGGGGAAAACCCCGCCATGCACTGATGCAATAATAGCTGCCGGCTTGGCAAAAATTGTTGTTGCTACGCTCGACCCATCAGAACATGCTAACGGCAAAGGTATTCAGCAACTGCGCAACGCAGGAATAGAAGTGAGGATCGGTCTGTGTGAGACTGAGGCGCGCGTGCTCAACGCGCCGTTTATCAAGTTTGCTACCACCGGCAAATGCTGGGTGATACTAAAATGGGCGCAGACTATCGACGGCAAACTCGCCTACGCAGAAAAAATTCGAAATTCCGCCCCGGGGGGGCGGTGCTGGATTTCAAATGAACAAAGCAGAAAAGATGTGCACAAACTCCGCCAGCGAGTACAGGCAATTTTAGTAGGCATAAATACGGTGATTGCCGACAACCCACTTCTTACAATACGTCCGAGCAAAAGCAAACAGCTTGCCAGAATTGTATTAGATAGCTCCCTTAGAATTCCTTTAGATTGTAAGCTGCTGTCGACTGCAAAAGAAGTACCTGTGCTGATTGCAGCAAGTGAAGAAGCCGTTCAGGCAAATCCAGAGATTGTAGGTAAGATAACTCAAAAGGGTGCTGAAATTCTAACTGTTCCGACGGCGCAAGACAGATGTGACCTAAAATCCTTGCTTGATGAATTAAGTAGTCGCGGCGTTCAACCATTGCTTGTCGAAGGCGGACCGACTGTAATAACTTCATTTTTGAAAGAGCAGCTTGCCGATGAAATTGTCGTTTACATCGCACCGAAAATACTCGGCCCGCTGGGCAGCGCCAGTATCACCGAGCCGATGTCTGAATTGGCCGAGGCTGTCGGTTTGCAATACGTTGATATAAAGCGTTTCGGCGACGATGTCCGCCTGACCGGCTTAACAAAAACCCCCAAATGAATTTGGGGGCTAAATATTTATCTGCCTTCGGCGGATTTAGCCCCGCAATCCTTCGACCCGGCTCAGAGCCTGCCCTGAACGCAGTTGAAGGGACGGGTTTATTGCGGGGTTCTCGATGCGGTTTTACCATAGGTTCTTTTTGGGGGACTTTCAATTGGCGAAGGATGAGCTATGAAAAAGATAGAAGTCTTGGGTCTGCAGACGATACCGGAAATCAAGCAGGGGGATAATCTTGCTGAGATTATTGTCAGAGCCAGCAATCGAGAAATCGGCGGCCTGCAAGAGAAAGATATTATCGTCCTGACAAGCAAGATTGTTTCCAAAGCAACCGGCCGACTAAGAAAATTCAGCGAGGTGACGCCCGGCAAAAAAGCTCTGGCCATATCCAAACAGACCGGCAAAGACGCAAAATGGCTGCAGATGATCTTCGATGAGGGCCACAAAATCTTAGCGATTATCCCTCTGGCAGGCGTTCTTGAGCGCCACATTATGCGAACCTGCGAAGACGCCAAGACCGGCAGAGAACTAATTGACCATGAGCAAGCTATCTGCATAACTCAGGGCAGGGACGGTCGAATCCACACCTGCGATGCGGGCATCGACGGCTCAAACCACCCCGCTGGAATCTTGAGCCTGATGCCGAAAGACCCAGACGGCCAGGCACGAAAAATAAGACAAGAAATCCAGAAGCTGACCGGCAAGCAATTGGCTGTCATTCTGGCTGATACCGAGATGATTCCGTTCGGCACGATGGATTTTGCGGTAGGCTCATCGGGAATTGAGCCGATATCAAAGATGTTCGGCCAAAAGGACCTGCACGGCAGAGCCAAGTTCGGTGGAATAGACCTGGTTGCCTGCGAGCTTACAGCCGCCTCAACGCTGGTTTTTGGCCAGACAGGAGCCGGCATCCCAGTAGCGATAATAAGAGGCTACGAGTTTGAAATCAACGAAACCGAGAATATTTCAAATACTATCTTACCGCAGGCCAACAATGCCGACATCGCCAAATCGCTTAAGGCAACAATGCGGGCAACTGCATGTGCTCAAAGATTAAAGACCCGTTTACTCTTGAAAATAGCGTCCTGGTTTATTTAAATAAAACCCCCAGTGAAACTGGGGGCTAAATAATTTGAATGTTTGCAAGGCAAATTCGGGCGTTTCTTTGTAGTCCCCCAAGGCCCAAACGTTTAATCACTGAGTCGGCAAATCGTTTCTTAAACTGCTCTTCGGTCAAATTCAAAATCTCCTCCAAATTAAGTTCTGCCCTATCGTCATAGAATTTAAACTGCTTATTTTTGCAAATGGGTGCATTTTCATAGTACGGGCAGGCAAGGACACATTCATCACAGCCGAACAGCCGATTGCCTATCTTTTTAGCCAACTCAGCGGTGATTTGGCCCTTGTATTCAATCGTCAAATAGCTGATACATTTGCTGGCATCCAATTGGCCATCGGCTCGCAAGGCCCCTGTTGGGCAGGCCTCGATGCACTTATTGCAGTTTGAACAATTGGCTGTGATCGGCTCGTCAGGTTGTAGTTTTACGGTCGTTATTATTTCACCCAGAAATATTTGCGGCCCCAATGTTGGGTTAATTAGCATGTGATTTTTTCCAATGAAGCCTAAGCCAGCCCTGACGGCTAATGCCCTCTCCGCTAATGGAGCCGAATCCACGCAAATCTTGAATTTATCGCAGGTGCCAGCAATAGAACGAATGAAGTCAATTAGTTTGCGCAATTGTTTTTTTATAAATAAGTGGTAATCTTCATATTGGGCGTAGCTTGATACTTTGCCGGCTGGGATGAAGGAGAACCCCGCGTGAAATGCGGGGCTAAATATTAGATTGCTTCGTCGCTTCGCTCCTCGCAATGACGGTGAGTGTTTCGGTGGCTTGTAATTTAAGCCGACTACAATTACCGATTTTGCATTTTCCAAAAGTTTAGCGGGATTGATTCGTTTTTCAAAATTTCGTTGCATATAGTTCATCTGGCCTGCGAAGCCGGACTTTAGCCAGCCGGTCAGCAGTTCGATTTGCTCGGCATCTATCGGTGAAGCATCTGTTATGCCGACCAGGTCAAAGCCTATTTCGAGCGCCTTTTGCTTTATGTCTTGAGCTAAACTCATAAAAGTGATTATACTATATGTAGGGTGGGCTGTGCCCACCTTCTTTTATTGGTGTGCGGAGCACACCCTACTTATTTATGTGTTTTCAGTTTATAGTTCTTTATTCTGAGGTTTGTTATGATTGTTGCTAAATTCGGTAAGTATTCCAGCGAAAATATAACCAAGTCCTTAATTTTCTCTGCTCTTATTGTGATTATGCTGATGCCAGCCGGAGTCCGTCCGCAGGCGGACACAGCGGCAGAAACGATAAGCAAAATAATCGTACCTCCGCTGGAAAAGCCGACCCGCCACAGTTGGGACAAAGCTAAGGCAACGCCAGCAACGGTCAGATCCGGCAGTGTGCAATTTGAGCATTATGGGGACAGATGGGGCAACTTCTCTATCAAGGTGCAAGACGCAGAAATGGCCGCAGGGTACCAGTCCGAATTGATTGGTTGGCTATCTGGTGACAAACCAGAATGGCTCAGTCTCAAAAATGCCTCGGTTACATCGCAATACCAACCTAAGAGCGAGGAATTCACAAGCAGCGCAATCATTAAAGACAGCGAAGGCTGGCAGTGGCAGATTCAAAAACATGTAAGGCCTGGCAAACAGACAGGGACACTTGCGGTAGGAGTCGAAGTAAAAGTGGACAAAGACAGAGATGTCATCCATGTGCCGTGGCTGACGATTTTTCCGGGACTCGGCACTTTTGGGCAAAGAAAGTATCAGGGTTTGCTGGCAGGCGTAGAGTACCTGTGCGATGAGCCAAGCAGCAGTGACGCAGACATATCAACGCCCGAGCATATCCGCCGTGTCCCTGATTCTGTTAAAATAACCTTTCCGCTTATGGCAATTGCGCATAACGGCAATTATATCGGCCTAATCTGGGAGCCATCCGATATGGTGGCGGCAACATTCGATTCGCCGGACAGGATTTACAATTCAAGCGCTCATGTTATGGCTCTATCTGCACCTGCGGTGGGAGAACTTCATTTTGAGAATGATTTTTCTGCCCATACGCCTTTTAGACTCAGAGCGAATAAGCCGATGAAGGCTTTTCTACTTTTAATCGGCGGCAAAGGGAAGACCGTCATTTCTGCGATCAAGCACTACGTGGATTTGAAGGGACTGCCTGACCTGCCTGAATTTGAAGGGGGCTTCGACGCTGCGGTCAATCTACTTGCTCATGGCTGGCTGGATTCGCAGATAAATGAAGCCGGCCTTTTCAGACATGCGGTTTGGGGCGGCAGTTTTCCGCCGGTTCCAGCAGCAGATGCCGCAGCGTTCATTGACTGGCTTGCAAATTATGCTGAAGATGAGCGGCTACGGGACAGACTTAACAACGCCAAATTCCAAGCACTTAGTAAAATCCCATCGGGACAGCCTTTTTCCAGTAGTATCTCACATGCACATCTACCGACAGCGCCTTTTATCTTCGGCAGGGTTAATGAATTCGTGCAGCAAAGACATAATGAGGCGCTGCGCCTGCTTAACGATTTTGATCAGGATGGTATAAAACTCTATAAGCCAGATAAAATTGACTACTCAAAAACCCATTTCGCAAAACATGCCAACGGTTTTTCAGGCAGGGACATGGTCAGAATTCTCGAAGGTGCATCCTTATCGGCTGACAAAGAGCTTATCGATAACGCGCTTACATTGCTCGATAAACAGACGGCTCTGTATGCCGACACTGTCCCGCGAGGGGCGCAGACCTGGGAAATTCCGCTGCACACGCCGGATATATTAGCCTCAGCACACTTGGTTAAAGCATACACTCTCGGCTATATTATTTCGGGTAGGCAAGAATATCTCGAACAGGCCCGGTACTGGGCCTGGACAGGTGTTGCATTTATTTATCTTCACGCTCCGACGTCCGGCAGGGTAGGGCCTTACGCGACAATCCCGGTTCTGGGTGCAACAAACTGGGAAAAGCCGGTCTGGATTGGGCGTCCGGTGCAGTGGTGCGGGCTTGTTTACAGCTCGGCTTTACATCTGCTGAGCGAATGCGACCCAAAAAGCTCATGGCAAAAAATCGCTAAAGGAATCACCGCCGCCGGCCTGCAAATGTCGTGGCCTTTAACAGATACGAGTCGGCAGGGTTTACTGCCCGATTTTTTCGATTTGAGAAAGCAAGTTGGTGCAGGACCTGCCATAAATCCGGGAACTGTGCAGGCGCATCTGCCTGAGTTTTATGAAAAAGGCAAGATATACGATGTAAAAAAACTTCGTAATCGTGGCTGGTTCATTCATGCGCCCTGTGCAGTAAGTGACATTCGGGAAGATGAGGATGAGGTAAGTTTAATAGCGGATGGCTGGGGCGATAAGCCTTACTATATATTGATATCCGGTGTCCAAGAAGAGCCGGCTGAAATCAGTCAAAGCAGGATAGAAATAAATTCCGATAAAATGCCTGTTTTCAGGTCTGTCAAAACGGGATTTGACAGCGAGGACAGGCTTCTTGTAATTAGATTGCAGCAAAAATCGCAAATCAAAATTGGTGGAAAGGCCATGCCCTGATGGGTGATGCAGAGCTATTTATGCCTTGCCTATCATTTACGGGCTGGAATGTTGCGACCGGATAAGTCCGTCCATCGCCAGTGCATATACTCTGGCGATACAATGACCCTAATGTCGGTAGTCATGTGAAAAAAATTATCGCCGAACCTTCGGGGTTGGGCAACGCGGGCATTATTTATTTTTTCTCCCAAGGAATACGTAAAACCTGCCCTGTCATGCGCTTGTTCTTCATTGAATCGATTGAAGTAGTACCCCTGGACTAAAGCTTTGCCGAACCACTGGCGCCAGAGAATGTCCAGAGAAAGTTTACCCTGCTCCGCGAGGGAGAGCATAATGTCGGCTGCTGTCAGCACATCCGGCTTAAACATATCAGACCTTATGCGATAAGGCTTAACTTCAACGTTTGTAAATTTCAAATTCTGATTTGGAGTTTGGATAAGAACTTCGGGGACAATGACTCTATTTCCGTTCGATTCAAGACGTTTGGCTTCCGCGCGGAAGGCAGAATAGATCTGGCCAATTCTTTCTTTTTGGACCTGGTAGATTTCTATCCTCATAAAATCTTTGTATGGGTGTGTGTCCATTCTATGAATTGGTTCTTCCGGCCTGCCGCCGCCATGATAGATTGCCGCGTACCACCAATTCTGCTTGTTATCAATCGAGTCAATAACGTGGCAGCGCAGTTGTGAATCAAAATGGTATTTGATGTCTATATTATGGCTGTTGCAGACGTGAACCAGGCAATCGAAGACGCTAAAGTAACCTTCGTTAAAAATGTCAGGTCGCAAGGTCTTTATCTGACAAGGGTCAACGGGGATGTCAGATAGAAGTCCTTCGATCGATATTTTTCCTATTCTATTACTATCTGGAAGTGTATTTTCCGGTAAGCCGATGATTTTGCATTCGGGATTGTTAGGAAACGGCGTTTTTACCGTTTGAGAGTCTTCCGCAGCAGGTAAGTTGCCGGCAAAAGTCAGCCAGCAACATGCTACTACAGATATGATTTTAAGAGGCAGCCGCCTGTACATTTTTTCTCTCCAAACTAAGGACCAGCTTGAAACTTTGGATAACGAGCACACGGTGCGCTGCTATGCGTCTTATTGTTCTACTATATCCACGCAAGGCCATTTGTACAATAGGCGGCCTAACATATAAGTTTACTTATGAAGGGCTGCTCTTAAAAAGAATTGTAAATGGGCAGCAAAAGAATTACTATAATTGCCATTTAGAGCAAAGGAGGCTCAATAGATGACAAAAGAACTGATCGGCATAATTGGCGGAACGGGGCTGGGCGATGCGCTGGCTGAACAGTTGACCGATGTGAAATTTCACGACATCGAGACGCCGTTCGGCAGGCCCAGCACAGCTATTTTGGTCGGCACCCTGGGCAAAAAACAAATTGCATTATTGAATCGACACGGTAAGGGGCATAAACTTTCGCCGAGCGAGGTCCCATTTGCAGCTAACATTTTTGCCTTGAAAAAGCTCGGCGCTGTCGCAGTTATAAGTAGCGGGGCGGTGGGGTCGCTGCGAGAAGAAATCACTCCTGGTGAATTGGTTATTGTTGACCAGTTTATAGATAAAACGTTTAAGCGCACAAGCAGCTTCTTCGGCGGTTTCGCCGCGGTGCATTGCGAGATGACAGAACCGGTTTGCCAGCGAATTCGAAAGATAATTATAGACACGGCGAAAGATGTTGACGTAAAGACCCATTCGAAAGGCACCTATGTATGTATGGAAGGGCCGCAATTTTCCACGCGGGCTGAATCACTTATGCACCGGGCCTGGGGCGGAGATTTAATCGGCATGACCGCTATGCCGGAGGTGAAACTGGCAAGAGAGGCGCAAATCTGCTACGCTCTGATTGCGTTGGTCAGCGATTATGACTGCTGGCGACCACATGAAGCTGTAGCACAGAAGCAAACTCTGCTCAAAGAGATAATCGCAAATCTCCAAACGGCGACAAATAATTGTCTGGAGCTTATTGGTGCTGTTTTGACCAGCGAACGGGAACTTGTCAGTAACAGTTGTCCCTGTAGAAAAAGCTTAGACCTGGCTGTATGGACGAACCAAGAGAAAATCGACAAAGCTGATAAGAAAAAATTAAAGGTTTTGTTCGAGTAAATTCGAAAGGATAGCGAAATGAAAGAACCGATCCAGAAAATATTTATTTTAGTAATTGGCGTTGCCATTGCGCTCGGTGCAGGCTGTCAAGAGCAAGGACTACCAAGCGGAAAAAAGTGTAGACTCATAGCTGCTGAGAATGTCCAGTTAAAGAAAGAGTTAGAGCAGTGTGACAAAGAAATCGAGAGGCTAAAAAAGCTGCATGACGAGGAAATCAAACAGCAAGAAGATCTATTGACGAAGTGTCTGCAGGAAAAAGAGACCTGGAAACAGAAGGCGCAGCAAAACATTAAGGAGCAGGTGGATAGCGTTTTAGCGGCTGTTGTGGACGAAAACACAAAATTACGCGAGGAAATTAAAAATCTCAAGGCAGAACTCGATGAGCTAGCAAAAGTAAAAACAAAACCCCCTGAGGAACCTTGATCTTAGGTCATCAGAGTATCAGGTTATCAGGCAGTGGACATCAGGTTATCGGGTTATCAGAAAAAATACCGGTTCTTTCTTTCCTGATATTCTGATTTCCTTATATCCTACATCCTAATATCCTGATTTCCTGATAACCTCCTGACCTATACAACTGCGTATTTTTCAGCGGCTTCAATGCAGTCAGGCAGTTTTTCTTGCGGGTAGTGCTTTTGCATAGCCGCCGCAACAAGTCCCACGAACATCGGCTGAGGCCGCAGGGGTCGTGACGTCAGGCAGGGATGTGCCTGTGTTGCTATAAAGAATGGGTGCGAGGGAATCTCTAATATCTGCATAATCGGCTGATTGGGGGCCTTTCCGGAAAATACGAGGCCTGCCTTTTCCAGCACTTCGATGTAGCTGGGGTCAACCTCATAACGATGTCTGAATCGCATTCTAACAGAATCTGCTTTGCCGAAGAGCTTCCAGGCCAGTGTTTGGGGTTTTAGTTCTATATCGTGTCCGCCGAGGCGCATATTTCCGCCGAGTCCTTCTATTTTTTTCTGCTCCGGCAGTATATCGATGACCGGCTCGGGACAATCCGGCTCAATCTCGGTGCTGCTGGCTTGTCGCAGGCCGCAGATATTGCGGGCAAATTCAATAACCGCCATTTGAAAGCCAAAACACAGTCCCAGAAAGGGCAGATTATTTTCTCTTGAGTATTTTATGCAGGCGATTTTCCCTTCTGCACCGCGGGTGCCGAAGCCGCCGGGCACAATAATACCGTCAACGTCGGCGAGATTGTCGGCTACATTTTCATCGGTAACACCGGTCGTTTCAATCCACTTTATTTTAACATCGCAACCAAGTGCAATCCCAGCATGTTCAAGCGCATTGATTATTGAGGCGTAGCTGTCGCGGACAGCGGTGTATTTTCCTGTTATGCCGATATTTATTTGGCGAGTCAGTGTGCCTATTTTGTCGGTAAAATCGCACCATTGTGCCCAGGCCTTACGCTCGTGCCGAAGATTTATTCTATCTTCGATTTTTAATAATCTAAGGACTTCAAAATCCAGGCCTGCTTCTCTAAGCATTGCAGGTATCATATAGATACTGGCAGAATCCGGCAGAGAAATGACTCTTTCGATGGGGACATTACTGTATATGCTTATTTTTTCGCGGGCCTTTGCGGTGACGGGATTGCTTGCTCTGCAGGCGATGATGTCCGGCTGGATGCCGCACTGCATTAGTTGCTTGATTCCAAGTTGTGCTGCCTTTGATTTTTGCTCGCCGAGTGTTGGCGGTTCCAATATATAAGTAAGAGCAACGAAGCAGCTACTATTGGGTCCTTCCTCGTAGGCAAGCTCGCGCGTTGCTTCGATAAAGTAGGCGTTTTCGAGGTCGCCCGCCGTACCGCCGATTTCGACAAAGACTACATCAGCGTTGGTTTGGGCTGCCAATTGACGAAGCCTTAGTTTGACCTCGCCGGTGACGTGTGGAATCATCTGGACGTCTCTGCCGAGATAGTCGCCGTGGCGTTCTTTGTGCAAAACTGAGCTAAATATCTGGCCGCTGGTTGCGAAATTCGCCCGTGTTAAATCCTGGTCGAGCATCCGCTCGTATGTACCCAGGTCCATGTCACATTCCATTCCATCATCGAGGACAAAGACCTCGCCGTGTCGGAAGGGATTTAGCGTGCCGGAATCGATGTTGAGATAGCCTTCGAGTTTTATTGGTGCAACCTTTAACCCCTTATCCTGCAAGAGCTTAGCAAGGCAGGATGAAAAGATGCCTTTGCCCAAGCCGCTCATTACCGTGCCCATCACAAAGACGTAGCGTGTCTTTCCTTTTTTGTAGCCGCTCGGCATCGGCGAGAAAAATTCACTCTCAGTTGAAACGTCACTGACCGAAGCTAATAAATCCATGTCTTTTGTCATAAAATAGGCTCTCTTATATCGTTCTGTTAATGTTATTTTTTATGGTAAGTTATGTTGAAAAAATAGGTTGAAACTCGTCCAAAACTTTTATTGTTTTTTGTAAACTTGGTGAAAATTCTTTAGCAATGTTTGGATCCCATAAATCCTCTACGAAATAAATAAGTCTCCCATTGTAGTCAGGGCCAACCTTGGCGGTACTTCCTTCTTCAGGTACAATATCTGAGCGTAAATGCTTTTTGCTTGATTTTCTGGCCAAATTAATCACAAAATTCTTTGCATCGGGAATTTCGTCTACGTTGGTAGGTATAAGGTCCTCGTTGACCCCCAGGAATTTTGCAAAGGCCGTTCGGCAGCCTAATAACCATGATTCAACCTCACTGACAGCTACTCTCAAGAGTAGATTATGGTGTTTGCTTCCAGCGAGCCAATCTTCTATCAAAATAGGAGGGCATTCATATCTGTTGAGATCTGTCAACACCAGATATGGCATTCCTTTAGCCGCGTTATTGAAGCCATTTATTCTTTTCTTGATCCAACCAAATCCGCGGCTATTATAATACTGTCCGATAATATATCTTTGTTTGGACTTATGAAGAAGATTGCAAAGGATTGACCCGCTCAATTCATCCTCGAATATCAGGTTAATAGGTATTTCAGACATCAAATAATAATCCCTGAATGTTTTTAGGCTCGGTACGCGGAAGTACTGCTTCAGCCACTGTAAAGCCATTTTCAAGAAGGTCTCTTACTTCTTTTATTGATGCAGCGACTTTAACATCAGTTCCTTCTGAGGTTGGTGTAAGTAGAAGAACTTCCTCACCACCGATGCCTTTATCAGTCAATAACTCGAAACTGTGTGTGCTTATGATGACCTGACGTTTCTGCTTGCTTTGCATCCGGTGTATGATTGATGGAAGCATTTTCACTATTGCAGCGTTAAGGGAGAGTTCGGGTTCTTCAAGGAGTAAAAGGTCTTCGCTTTCCAGCAAAGACCATAGCAAAGCTATGAGTCTTAAAGTTCCATCCGAAAACTGGTCTTCACGTTGTTTTGCTCCTTGTGGCCTCCAGTGTTCATATACTGCTTCTAAATGAGGTATTCCGGCTTTATCTTTCATATCGGTCAGATTTTTTAGTTGCGGAACTGCTTTGACAAGGGCATTTTCAATTTTTCGCAAGCGTGAAGAGCGGGTCTTCTTTTGGGTCAACGCAACTCTTTCGAGGAAATTCCGCCCAAAAGGGTCTCCAACTATGCCCGGACCAGTAAAGGCCTTTGGATTTCTTACCAATTGGGGGACAAGGTGCAGATATAAAACAGAATCGAAAAACTTTGCTACGCTCCTAAAATTCTCATTGGCACTAATTTGCTCAAGATGAGTTTGTGTCAAACGCAGAATATCCTTCTTGTCGGATTCATCTGGTCGATTCAGTATTTGTTTATTACCTTGCCAAACTCGTTCATAAGCAAGTAATTGAAGCCTGCTGCCTCTGGGTTGTTGCTTAACAGCAATAGCATATTTCCAAGCGGGTGTTCCGCCAGCATTGTTGCCCAAGTGAACCTCTATCTCCAAGTTTGGCTCCCTCCTGGCCGACAGACAACGGATTTTAGATACTCCACCTCTATCTTCAATTGCCTGTTGTAAGCCTCTTTTTGCAATATCTCTAAGGAATCTCAGGGCGTCGAGTAGATTTGATTTACCGCAGGCGTTTGGCCCAGCCAGAAACACTCTATTTCTCAGCGGAACATCAACAACTCGGAAATTCTTCCAGTTTTTAAGGTGTAAATAAGAAACAATCATTTTTCTATCCTCAATTTGGAATTGTTATATCTTTTAACAAATTCTGCATATTGTTCAGGTGTATCAATTCCATCGCACGTGTGTTCGACTTTGCCGACTAAAATGTCGAAGCCATTTTCAATTGCTCGCAACTGCTCGAGCTTTTCGATTTTTTCCAACGGCGTCTGCGGCAAAGCGGTAATCTTCAATAAAAACTCCTTGCGATAAGCGTAAATCCCGATATGACGTAGATATTGCTTCAAGCTGCCCACGCCGGATTTTTCTCTATCATAAGGAATAGGAGCACGGGAAAAGTAAATCGCACGACCGACCTCGTATTGCGTATTGCGTATTGCGTATTGCGTTCTGTTATTCCCGCGAAGGCGGGAATCCATTTCCTTTTCGCACGACGCACGACGTAAAACGCACGACGATATTATTACCTTTACGATGTTTGGGTCGGCAATTTGCTCGGCATTTTGGAAATTGGCAGCCAACGTAGCCATCAGGTAATCGGGGTTCTTGATTAAAAGATCGGCCAGATAATCAATGTTCTTGGGGTCGATCTCCGGTTCATCAGCCTGCAAGTTTACCACAATCTCGACATCTATATCCGCAACAGCTTCAGCGATGCGATCGGTGCCGTTTGTATGCTGTGGTGAGGTCAAAACACATTCGGCGCCAAAAGTCCTGACGGCGTCGACAATTCTCTGGTCGTCGGCTGCTATTATTACCTTCTGCGGCAGCTTGGCAAGGCTGGCTCGCTCGTATGTGTGCTGGATAAGAAATTTGCCGGTATCTTTGGCGAGAACTTTACCGGCAAATCTTGTTGAACCGTAACGAGCGGGGATACAAGCTAAAACTTTCACGACTTTATATTAAGCCAAACAGAATTTCTTGTCAATAACATTCAGTGCCGATATACTTACCGCCAAGAAAAGGGTGGCAATTATGAAAAAAGTCCTACTGACGGGCACTATATTTACCGCTATGGCTATAGTCTTGGCCGCGGTTGGCTGTAAGCGGAAAGATGCAAGCAAAGCTACATATCAAATTGCCGTCATTCCTAAGGGCACCACGCACGTCTTCTGGAAGTCGATCCACGCCGGGGCAGTCAAGGCACAGCAAGAGTTGAAAGACTCCGGCCTGGCCGTAGAAGTTATTTGGAAAGGGCCGCTTAAGGAAGATGACCGTGAGTCACAAATCAGGGTTATGGAAGATTTCATAACACGCGGCGTATCGGCAATAGTGCTGGCACCTTTGGACGATACGGCACTACGCCTGCCGGTACGCGATGCGGTAAACAACGGCATTCCGGTGGTGATAATTGACAGCGATCTAAAGAGCGATGATTACGTCAGCTTTGTGGCGACGGATAATTATGTCGGCGGCGCAAAGGCCGGCCAGCGCCTCGCCGAAATTCTGGACGGCAAGGGCAAAGTAATTATGCTGCGATGCCAGGAAGGCTCCGCCAGCACCATGAACCGCGAGCAGGGATTCCTGGACGTATTGAAGGAAAAATACCCGCAGATCGAGGTGGTCAGCGCCAACCAGTACGGCGGGGCCACCACAGAAAGCGCTTACCGGGCAAGCGAGAATCTGCTGGCGCCGCTGCGAACGCCCGATGGCCGGCTGACGATAGATGGAATCTTCTGTCCGAACGAATCGACTACGTTCGGGATGCTGCGGGCACTGCAAGATAGCGGCCTGGCGGGCAAGGTCAAGTATGTAGGATTTGATAGCTCAGATCCCCTGGTACAAGCGCTGGAAAAAGGCGAGATCCATGGCCTGGTGTTGCAGGACCCTATCAACATGGGTTACCTGGGAGTCAAAACGATGGTGCAGCACCTGACAGGAAAGAGCGTGCCTAAGCGAATCGACACCGGCTCAGTGGTGGCGACGGCGGAAAATATGAAAGAGCCTCAGATTAGAAATCTGTTGGAGCCGGATTTTGCAAAATGGCTGAACAAATAGATTCAGACCGAAGGCCGGTCCGCCTTCAGATGCGGGGGATTTGTAAGTGCTTCGGGGCGACCGTGGCGCTGGAGGATGTCGGTATAAAAGTGGCCGCAGGCGAGGTGCTGGCCCTGGTGGGAGAGAACGGCGCCGGCAAAAGCACGCTAATGAAGGTGCTTTCGGGGGCGGTAAAACCGGACGCTGGTCAGATGTGGCTGGAAGGTGTACCCTATCGGCCCAGCAATCCTCTGGAAGCTCGTCGGGCCGGGGTCGCAATGATTTACCAGGAGCTTTCGTTAGCACCACATCTGAGCGTAGAAGAAAATATCATGCTGGGTATGGAACCGGCCACGCTGGGCGTGGTCCGCGGTAAGGAGGTTCGCCGGCGAGCAATTGAGGCAATTGGCGAATTTGAGCATCCGGAGCTGACGCCGGACGCACGGGTCGGCAAGCTGTCGGTTGGTTCGCAGCAGTTGGTGGAGATTGCAAGAGCTTTGGCTGTCGGGTGCCAGGTGCTGGTTTTGGATGAGCCGACCAGCAGTTTGACGCAGCAGGATGTGCAGCGCCTGTTCGAGCTTATTGCACGATTGGCCCACCAGGGCAAGGCCATTGTTTACATCTCGCACTTTATCGAGGAGGTTCAGCGGGTTGCGGACCGCGTGACCGTTTTGCGCGATGGAAAGGTGGTCGGCAGCAGCGATACCTCTGCCATCACCACCGACCAGATAATAGCGCTGATGGTAGGCCGACAAGTCGAGGAACTTTATCCGCGTTCCGCGCGTCGAGCAGGTGAGGTTGTTTTGGAGATCGAAGATTTGGCAGGCGTTCGGAGGCCTGAATCGGCAAGTTTGCAACTGCATCGTGGAGAGGTATTGGGTATTGCCGGGTTGGTGGGGGCGGGGCGAACGGAGCTGCTGCGGTGCTTAGTTGGACTCGACCTGGTACGCAGAGGCAGGATTCGGCTGGGGGTCTATACCGGCCCAGCTTCGCCGATGAGGCGGTGGGTGCAGGGGGCGGGCTTTTTAAGCGAAGACCGCAAGGAAGAAGGCCTGGCACTTTCTCTGAGCGTCGCGGACAATATGACACTTTCCAAGCTGAAGGGTTTTGGGCCGTTGGGGTTAGTATTGCCGAGCCGACAGGATAGAGCTGCGCATCGCTGGATAGAGCGGCTGGGCATCCGCTGCCGGGGACCCAGAGACCTGCTGTCGTCTTTATCGGGCGGCAATCAGCAGAGGGTAGCACTGGCTCGGCTCTTGCAGCACGATGTGGATGTTTTGCTGCTGGATGAGCCTACGCGAGGCATTGATGTAGCGGCTAAGGCAATGATTTACAAATTAGTTGATGAATTGGCGACCGGCTGTCCGGCTAAGAGACGCCTGCCCAAGGCCATACTCATGGTCAGCAGCTATTTGCCGGAGCTGATGGGCGTCTGCGACCGGGTGGCGGTGATGTGCCGCGGAAGATTACAACCGGCGCACAGGATTGGCGAGGTAGATGAGCACCAGCTTATGTTGGAGGCAACCGGACAGGATATAAGTGTATGAGTGATATGCAACGCGGAAGCTGAAATCCGAAATTCGAAATCCGAAGCACGAAACAAATTCGAAATTCAAATACCAAATGAATAAAACGTTATTTCGCCTTTTCGGGTTTTGTATTTTGATCATTTGAATTTGTTTCGGATTTCGAAATTCGATATTCGAATTTATTTCTGATGATGTGTCATACGAGGACAAAGTAATGAAAGATTTGGGCTGGCGTCGCTGGTTGAACACCGTAGGCCCATTGTTGGGTTTCGTGTTGGTATATGGGATATTTGCACTGGTTGCGCCGCCGAGTTTTACCACCGGGCGGAATCTGGAAATGATCCTGCGGCAGACAACGATTGTGGGCGTGGCAGCTTTGGGAATGACAATGGTGATTATCTCCGGCGGGATCGACCTTTCGGTCGGCTCGGTCGTGGCCTTGGCAACAGTGGTGATTGCTTGGTTGTTGCAATATGGCGGCGTTGGACCAGTTATCGCAGCTGCCGGTGGCGTGGGGGCAGCGGCCTGTTTTGGACTTATAAGTGGACTGCTTATAACGCGGCTGCGGGTTGTGCCATTTATTGTAACTCTGGGCATGATGCTAATAGTTCGGGGCACCGCAAAAGGTATCGGACGGGAGCAAAAAATCGATGTTGATCCGCAGCGATTGGCCTGGCTGGAAGAGCTGCTGGCTTCGCTGCCAAAGGAGCGAAGCTGGATGCTGCTGCCGCCGGGGGTGTGGCTTTTGGTGCTGCTGGCTATAGCGATGGCGGCACTACTGCGATACACCCGGCTTGGACGGCACAGTTTTGCTATTGGTTCGAATGAGCAGACGGCCAGGCTGTGCGGGGTGCCGGTAGAACAGGTTAAGGTTTTAGTTTACACAATATGTGCAGCTTTCGCAGGATTGGCTGGACTGATGCAGTTTTCCAGATTGACGGTGGGCGACCCCACGGTAGCGGTTGGGCTGGAGCTAAACGTTATTGCTGCGGTGGTAATTGGCGGCGGCAGCCTCAGTGGCGGGGAAGGCTCAATCCTCGGCACACTGGTGGGGGCGCTGATTATGACCGTTATCGCCTCTGGCTGCACGCAAATGGGTCTTCCGAACTGGGTGCAGGAGATTATTACCGGAGCGATAATCGTCGTGGCTGTGGCTCTGGACCGCCTGCGCCACCGTCGCGCTGTCTGAGCCAGCGGCGAAGATTCAAGAAAACATCCTGCAATTCAATAGCGTGCCATAGGGCTAAATTTTTGCGATTTTGCTTGACAAAATCGTATAGATTTGATTTAATATCGGTGTTATGAGGCAAATTGACCGTCTAAGTTCTGTTATTTGGTGGTGGCCTGCGGGATAGAATCCGGCAGGCGAACGGGGATTTGCCATAGACAATTTGTTAGATTTGCGAAAAACGCAGCCTGCAGGATACAGGCTGCTTTTTTTATTTGTATTTTTTCCTGTTTGCGAATAAAAATACAATAAAGGGTTCCGATTATGGATGATTATAGACAACTAATAATCGATGCCAAACCCGGACAAATCGTGCCCATCGTCAAAGAAGTTGATATAGATGAGCCGGTCGATTTTTTCGCTAAGCTCAGTGATTACGGCCGGGCCAAAAACTGTGCCTTATTCGAGGCCAGCGACTATTTAGCAGAAAATGCGCTCAGCTTCGGCACGGCAAAGCCGGCTCTTTATCTCACCGGCACCGGCACTGAATTTACAATCCGGGCTTTAAGTAATACCGGCAGACGCATAATCCAGTATTTGACCAGCGATAAAAAGAGATTTGATTTCTGCGAACGGGTGCAGTTCAGCCAGGAAAATATTACCGGACAAATCAAGCGGGATGAGAGAATCGTTGACGAGCAGTCGCGGCTGCAAAGCACAAATCAAATGGATGTGTTGCGGGCGGTTGCATTTGCCTTTAGCCTGGCGGGTAAGCCGTTCCGCGTAACCTGCGGCTTGCTCGGAGCTATAAGTTACGACTTCATCGACCAATTTGAAAAACTTCCGCCCAATAAACAGGACCTGCTTGGCAATCCTGATTATGAACTTTATTTTGCTGACAACATTTTCCTTTGCGACCACCAGCGCGATAAAGGCTATGTAATTGTCAACTGTTTAATAACCGATGGTGACCGCGAAGCGCAAGTTGCCGAGACGCAAGAGTGCTTCGATTATTATTTCAATATTGCAAAATCGAGCTTAAGGCGTAGTGTGGGCCGTGCCCACCATTCTTTAAATGGTGTGCAAAGCACACCCTACATAGCCTCAACGGATACAAGCCAGGATGAATATGAACAGATGGTTAGTCGCGCCAAGCAGCACATTATTGATGGTGACATCTTTCAAGTGGTTTTGAGCAGGACCATAATTGAGCCTTGTTCCGATGAGCCGTTGGACGTTTATAAAAGGCTGCGGGCGTTGAATCCTTCGCCGTACATGTTTTATCTAAATACCCCAAATACAATACTGATTGGTTCAAGCCCGGAGTTGAACTTGCGTGTCAGCGGAACCGAGAAGCGAAATGTTGAGATCAGGCCCATCGCTGGGACAAAACCAAGAGGTCGAGTCGGAGACACAATCGACGCTGACACAGATTTTAGATACGAGGCGGAGTTGAAGCTCGACCGCAAAGAGTTGGCTGAACACATGATGTTGGTTGACCTGGCCCGAAATGACATCGCCCGCGTGGCTGAGCCGGGAAGCAGGGTGGTGACGGAGTTGTTGATTGTTGAAAAATATGCCTCGGTGCAGCATCTTGTAAGTAACGTCAGAGGCACACTGGCCGCCGGGCTTGACGCATTGAACGCTTATCTTGCCACAATGAATATGGGCACACTTACTGGTGCTCCGAAGATTGAAGCGATGAAGCTGATACGTTTGTTTGAGAAAACCAAACGCGGCTACTACGGCGGAGCAGTTATGTATCTGACGGTAGATGGCCAATTCGATAGTTGTATTACCATAAGAAGCATGCAGGTCAGAGACAATATGGCTTATATTCGAGTAGGTGCCGGCATAGTGCATGACAGTGTCCCCAAAACAGAATTTGAGGAAACCGAGCACAAAGCAAACTCCTGTTTGCGTGCGATTCGCGGAAAATGATTGAAATGAAAAGAAAAGTCTTATTCATCGATAACTTCGATTCGTTTACATACAATCTTGTGGATGATTTTTGCAAGCGCAATTGCCAGGCGAAGGTTTATCGCTCCGACACTAAGCTGCAGGAGCTTAAGAAAGTAGCCGGTGAATTTAATCCTGACCTTCTTGTAATTTCGCCTGGGCCGGGCACGCCGGATTCGGCTGGCGTCTCGCTTGCCGCGGTTGATTATTTCAAAGACAAGCTGCCGATACTCGGCGTATGCCTGGGGCATCAGGTAATTGTGCAGCATTTCGGCGGCAAAATCGGCCATGCCCCGGTGCCGATGCATGGCAAGCCCTCCAGAGTAACACACAACGAAAAAGGTATATTTGCCGGCGTTGAAAATCCGCTACAGGCCGGACGTTATCATAGTCTTATTGCACTTGATTTACCGGATTGTCTGGAGAAGACCGCTGAATTTGAAGGGATTGTTATGGGTATTGAACACAAGGAGCTTCCCATATTCGGCGTGCAATTCCATCCAGAAAGTATCCTGACACCCGCAGGTGGAAAAATAATCGAAAACGTGCTATCAATTGCAGTTGCAAAACGCAAAAAATAAGGCCCTGAAGGTGGCAACAATAATTGAATATATCAAGCCGTTACTGGAAGGTGAGGATTTGAGCCTTGAGCAGGCAACTGGCCTTCTGGATGTCATCTTTGAAGGACAGGTGCCTGAAGCTCAAATTGCAGCTTTTCTTACGGCGACGCGCATCAAAGGTACAACGTCGGCGGAACTGGCGGGGTTCGCTAAATCGCTTCGAAATCATGCGGTCAAGGTAAGGGTAGATATTGATAATTTAGTCGATACCTGCGGCACGGGCGGCGGAGCAATCAAAACTTCTAATATTTCGACCGCTGCTGCGATAGTGGCAGCCGGCGCGGGAGTTTATATCGCTAAGCACGGCAATCGTGGTATAACAAGCGGCTGCGGCTCGGCTGACGTCCTTGAGCAATTGGGCGTCAAGATAGATGCTGGGCCTGAGGTTGTAGCCGAGTGTATAAAACAGGCGCATATCGGATTTATGTTCGCACCAATGTTCCACCCGGCGATGAAATATGTTCAGCCGATACGCAAAAGTCTCGGCTTTAGAACGGTCTTCAATATCCTTGGGCCTTTGGCAAATCCGGCTGGGGCAACGGCGCAGGTCTTGGGCGTCGCTGATGAAAGTTTGATGCAACTGGTTGCTGAGGCGCTTAAACTATTAGGCACACGATACGCAATGGTGGTTCACAGCGATGGATTAGATGAGATAAGCACAGCAGCAGTTGCCAAGATAGCAGAACTAAAAGAAGGCCAAATCACAAACAAGGAACTGAACCCGCAAGATTTAGGCGTTGAGTTGGCCGATATAGAACAGTTGAAAGTAACTGATGCCAAGGCCAGCGCCAAAGTTCTGAGGGACATACTAAGTGGCGAGGAGACCGGACCACGCAAAGATATTGTTGTGCTAAACACAGGAGCCGCGATAATTGCCGGCAAGTTGGCTGATGATTTCAAATCGGCAATAGCTAAAGCGGAAGACTCAATCAGCAGTGGTAACGCACTGAAATGCTTGGAGAAGTTAATAGAAGTGTCAAACACAGACTGACACTGACGATAACACGGACTAACACCAAAGTCAGTGACCGTTAGTGTATAAGTCAGTGTCCATCAGTGTATCAAGTATGTTGATAGTAAAGGTCAAAATTTGTGGCATTACCAATTACGAAGACGCTGCGGCGGCATTGGATATGGGCGCTGATTTATTAGGCTTTAATTTCTATCCGAAAAGTCCGAGATTTATAATGCCGCAAAAAGCCGTCCAGATAATAAATAGGCTGCCTGCTTTTATCGATCTTGTGGGTGTTTTTGTGAATGAATCGCTGGAGCAAATCCACGAAATAAAAAACGCCTGTCAATTAGACTGGGTTCAATTGCATGGTGATGAAAGCCCAGAATTCTGCAAAGAGTTTCTTTCCCATAATGTAAAAGTAATGAAGGCCCTGCGGGTAAAAGACCAAGCAGACATCGAAAAAGCGGATGACTATTTCACAGATGCTGTTTTACTGGATGCCTTTGATCCTAAGAAATACGGCGGCACTGGCCTATCCTTTGACTGGAACATCATAGGTCATATCGGCAAGCGTGTTTTCTTAGCTGGCGGAATAAACCCGGATAACGCAGCCGACGCAGTTAAGTTGGGAGTTTATGGAATTGATGTATGTAGCGGCATTGAAGCCCAGCCAGGCAAAAAAGACCACAAAAAAATGAAAAGGCTGTTCGATAATATAAGACATTTAAGAGGATAAAACTTCTGGATACTCGATGCTGGATACTCGATGCTCGTCGAGTATCGAGCATCAAAGATCGAGGATCGAGGAAAATATGAAATATAAGGGTAGATTCGGTGACTATGGCGGCTTTTATGTGCCGGAAGTTTTGATACCGGTGCTGGAAGAGTTAGAAGAGGCTTTCTATCGCTTTTACCAGGACGAGCGTTTTGTCTCTGAGCTGGCGCAGCTTTCCAAAGACTACAATGGCAGACCAACTCCGCTCTATTTTGCCAGAAGATTCAGCGAATATGTCGGCTTTAAGGTATATCTAAAACGCGAAGACCTTCTGCACGGCGGTGCACACAAAGGTAATAATACGCTTGGACAAGGACTTTTGGCCAAATATATGGGCAAAACCAAGCTCATCGCCGAAACCGGCGCAGGCCAGCACGGCTTAGCTACGGCGATGATCGGCGCATTTTTTGGCATGGAGACAAAAATCTTTATGGGCGTAACCGATATTGAGCGACAGAGTGTCAACGTGCACAAGATGAAGCTCTGCGGCGCCGAAGTCATACCCATTGAAGGAGGGACAGGGACGCTAAAGGATGCCATCAACGATGCCCTTCGCTACTGGACGGCTCACGTTATGGACACCTTCTATCTTTTCGGTTCAGCCTGTGGGCCGCATCCGTATCCTACTATCGTAAAACATTTTCAAAGCTGCATCGGCAAGGAAGCAAGGCAGCAGTGCCTCCAACAGTTAGGGCGATTGCCGGACATGGTTGTTGCCTGCGTCGGCGGCGGCAGTAATGCGATAGGAATTTTTTCTGCTTTTTTGCAAGACAAGGACGTTAAGTTAATCGGCGTCGAGGCCGGCGGTAGAGGTTTAGCCAGCGGCAAGCACGCTGCGACACTGGTAGCCGGGCGTGTTGGCATCTTGCACGGCTCAAAGACCTATCTGCTGCAGGATGACGAAGGCCAGGTCCATGAAACCGAGTCAATAAGTGCGGGACTGGATTATCCGGCTGTTGGGCCTGAACATTGTCTGTTAAAAGATACCGGCAGGGCAACATACGTCGCTGCCCAAGACGAGCAGGTGCTCGATGCCTTCGAGCTATTGAGCAAAACTGAAGGGATACTTCCTGCTCTGGAGCCTTCACACGCCTTGGCGTATCTTATCAGCCAAAAAGGAAAGTTAAATCCGGATACAATCGTGGTGGTAAATCTTTCCGGCCGAGGCGACAAAGATGTTTCCATCGTCGAAAAACGGAGAAGCGAAGAGACGTAAATCGAAAAGCGTAGAACCATAGCATGATGCATAAGCTTAAATCTGAAATTCGAAATCCGAAGCACGAAACAAATTCGAAATTCAAATACCGAATGACAAAAACGTTAATCTATATGTTTCGAATTTTGTATTTTGGTCATTTGGATTTGTTTCGGATTTCGATATTCGATATTCGAATTTATCTGTGATAATGCATCGTACGAGGACTAAGTAATGAAAACATATAAGCAAGTCTTTTCAGAATTGGGCAGGCCTGCACTGATACCATTTTTTGTAATCGGCGATCCGGATTTTGATACAAGCCTTGCGATTATAAAAGCAGCTATCGATGCAGAGGCGGATATTTTGGAGCTGGGCATACCATTTTCCGACCCGATAGCAGATGGTCCAACAATCCAAAAAGCGGATATTCGTGCGACCCAAAGCGGGATGACCGTGGCAAAGGCCCTGGAATTTATCCGGAAGGTTAAATCTTACAAGGATATTCCCATCGGACTATTAATGTATTACAACCTGGTTTACCAGTATGGCACGGAAAGATTTTGCCGCGATTTTAAGCAGGCTGGCGTCAACAGCATCCTGGTTGCCGATTTGAGTATCGACGATGCGGACGAAATCATCCCATCCGCTGCTTCGGCAGGACTTGATACAGTTTTTATTGTTACGCCGAATACTGATTCTGCCAGAATGAAAGTGATTGCCTCCAAGACGACCGGCTTTATTTATGCCGTTTCGCTGTTAGGCGTTACCGGCAGCAGAGAGAAGCTGTCTGCTGAGGCTGCCGGGCTCGTTGGCAAATTAAAAAAGCTCACCAGCGTGCCGGTCTGCGTGGGTTTTGGCATCAGCAAGCCTGAACATGCGGCGACTGTCGCCGGCGCAGGTGCTGACGGCGTAATAATCGGCTCAAAAATAGTCGAATTAATTGAACACAATTTAGATAACAAAAACAAATTATTGGCAGAAATTTCAATTTTTTTAACCGATGTCAAAAGTGCAATCGAAATTCAGACTGGCCCTAGGAATCGGCAATAGGGAATCGTGAATCGAATCCCGATCCGCGAATCCCGACTCAGGTCCTGCCTATGATTTTTATTGTGTTTTTTGAGTCATTACTTATACTACTGCAATAAAAAGTTGTACATTTTCGTCTTTATTATCTGTTACGCCTTTTTAATCAACAGCTAATTCCCACGGTGGGAATTAGCTCAAATTTAACATTTTTTAGGAGGTAAGATTATGAAGCGGTACCTAATTTCAGCCGTCATCATTCTGGCGGTTCTGGCAGTAACCTGGGCCGTATTTGCCCAGGAAGCCGAAAAACCCAGAGGAGCAGGACGTGGCGGCTTCCTTCCGCCTGAAGAGCAACAGAAAGCGATCGAGGCGATTGAACAGCAAGTTGTGAAACTGAAAGCAATCGTGCAGACCCAAGTACTCCCAGCAGGCAAGTCATTTCAAGACCTCTCTGAGGAAGAAAGAGCCAAGGTCAAAGAACAGTTTACAAAAGCTCGTGAGGAACGGCAGGCAGCGATCGGAGCGATTTTAGCACAACTTGCAAGACTTCAAGGACAAATGCAGCCACTAGCGGAAGGTGAACGGTTCATCATAGTAAACACTGCTGACCTAAAGGCCGTTCAGGCTCAGGCGGAGAAAGAGAAAGCCAAGGAGACAGCCGACCGTATCGCAGCGCTGCTGCAGCCCCGCAGGGGTGGCCCGGGCCGACCGCCGGTGGGCCAGCCGGGCCAGCCGGGCGAGAGAGGAACCAGGCAAAAGCCAGCCGAAAAGCCGGGTGCTGGGACTCCGTAAGGGCAGACTGAGCAGAAGCAACGCCGTTAAAGATTCGGGCCCCGCACCAATTGAACTTGAATGTCGACCTATATTTTCTAAGTGCTCTGATCTGTGATTGTGGGACAATTGGTGCAGGGGTAAATCACAGTAGCGAAAATGGAGCTATGTCAGGTAAACTGCTCCGGTATCTCTACCGGGGCAGCTTTGCTTTGACGCCGGGGATGTCAGACAAATGGCGAATCGCAAATCGATTTGCGACAAGCGATTGCATAATTTTTTTGTTTGTGTCCTGGCGTGAAAAATGGTAGTGTTAGTCTGCTCTGACGCTGCGAGCGTCAACTGCTTGAATCGTAACGGTTTATTTTTTTGGAGGATACTATCATGAAGCGGTATCTAATTCTAACTGTCGTGATTTTGATGGCTCTGGCAGTGACTTGGCCTGCACTCGGCCAGCGCGAAGACAGAGAGAGCCGTGAAGGGCAGAGGCGGTTCCAAGGTCTCTCGGAGGAGGAAAAGGAAAAGGTTAGAGCCCAAATGCGTGAACGATTTGGCGACAAAGGTCCAATGCTGGGGCGCGAAGAGCAACTGAAAATGATCGAAGCCATCGAGGAACAGATGGCGAAGCTGAAAAAGGCCATACAAGAAGGCCCAGAGCGCGAAGGCTTGAGGAAACCTCAAGAAGGTTCTGCTGAAGAACAGGCTAAGTTAAGACAAGAATGGCTCAAAGCGCGCCAGCAACAGCAGCAGACGATTAACGCTATTCAAGAGCAGCTCGCGAAGTTAGCAGGGCCCAGACCGCCGATAGTAAGGCCGGACTTACCAATCCGAGAGCTTAAAGCAATTCATGAGCTGGCGGTGAAAGAAAACGCCAAGCAGACGGCCGAGCATATCGAGAAGCTGATTGCCAGGTACCAAAGAGGTCCGCAAGACCAGCCTGAAAGGCCGAGGGCCGAGGGACGAAGGACGAGAGACGAGGGACGAGGTGCGGTTTCCGGCAAAAAAGCACCAGATTTTACACTGACCAGCTTTGATGGAAAAGCGGTGAGCCTTTCCGGCTACAGAGGGAAAACTGTAGTGCTGGAGTGGTTCAATTTCGAGTGTCCGTTTGTTATGTACCACTACGACACGGCTACTACGATGATCGACCTGGCTAAGAAATACAAGGATAAGGATGTCGTCTGGCTGGCGGTAAACAGCACCAGCCATACCACTCCGGAAGCAAATATAGCCTTTGCCAAGAAGCATAATCTGCCGTACCCGATACTCGACGACCGGCCCGGAACAGTTGCCCGTGCCTATAGTGCCAAGACCACACCCCACATGTTTATCGTAGATACCAGAGGTAATATTGTCTATGAAGGCGCAATTGATAATTCGCCCCGTGGCAAGACACCACAAGGCCAACAATTGATTAACTACGTTGATAAGGCCTTGGCAGAACTAACCGCCGGCAAAGAGGTAAGTAGCTCAGAGACAAAGCCTTATGGCTGCACCGTAAAGTACGCTCAATAAAGTAAGCCATGCGTGGTCTGAGCAAACAGCTGGATTAATAAAGCTGTTGTTAAATATTTGTACTGTCTAATTTCATTTTCGCTCTTTAACCCTTAGCGGAGCTAATAAGTTATGTTGCTTGTAATGATGAAAACGAGCCAACTCTCTCCGCTTGCTTTTGCGCTTTATATAGCGTTCCGCCCAGCCGGGATACTTGCGATCGCAGGCTCGACGCAACAGTATGTACAACAAAGCTCGAACCTGTGGAACCGTCAACGCCGGCGTATATTTTTTTCCCGCGAAGAGTCTCTAAAATCAAAAACCACGTTGCAATCAGTGAGAGTGCTTGATGATGATACCAACCTGCCCAAGTGCGTACTTCATAATCCGAAAGGCCAGCCTCACTCTTGGCTCGCTTGATAGCATCTTCCACCCTATGCGCTGCCTTGATAACGCGTGCCAGCTCTTGCAAAGAGGTATCAGAATCTGCATTGGAAAGATAATAGTCATACTTAACCTTGCCGCTCTGATCTACAGAACGTGTAACTACCAGAAGCTCTTCTGTAAAGTCATACCAACTTCGTTCGGTTCTGGCCACTACTTGTCTTTTGGCAATCTCCACAACAACAGGGCCTTTCTCACCATCCCGAACATCGACTTTCGTCCAGGCATCATCCGACAAAGAATCACGCCATCTTTCCACTCGCACAAAAGGTTGCTTGGGAGGCTGGCCTCGACCGCTATAACAGGGACACGGAGCATCCAAATCACGAATGCTGGTATTAGACGGAACAGCCAGAAGATATTGTTCGCCCAAAGCCTGCAAAACCCTGCGAAAACGGCTGCAACGGCCCATTTCATCGTCTCCGGCTATCCAGGCATGAGGCAGATATTTACCGTTGCTCTTGAGCATATCCAATGCCAGATCATGTCGCGTTTGATAGCGAATCTCTTTCGGTACGCCGCACTTTTTTCGACGGGCTTTGTCGTTAGCCCACTGCTTGGGAAGATAAAGACGCACATCCGCCAAGACATGCTCTCTGCGAGAAGCATAGCCCATGTAGAGCGCTACTTGGCAGTTTTCCACCTTGCCGAGCCTACCGAGCCACTGACGCTGTACACCCACCGAATCATTGCCACACTTCTTGTGCCCGGAAGGGTCAAACACTATCACTGCGTCATCTTCTCCCAGTTGAGAACCTATCTGCCTTGCCAGTTCTTCAAGCAAAGGCCGGTGATCCCACGGCACCGAACCTACGAAGCGTTGCAATCCCTGCCGATCCAAATCGTGGCGGTAGGCGATAGACTCGGTGTTTTTTCTTTTCAGGTCGGACAACAAGCCCGCAATATAGGTATGAGCATGTTCTTTTTGCTCACGCCTTTTCAGGCTGTTTATGAAAGGTTGAGCAAATTGTTCCAATCGTTTGGGCATACCGTTAAAGACCTGTGGCTTTATCTCGGCTTGCTGGAGAATCTTGTGCTTTCGTATTTCAAATCGTCGCTCCATGACTTTCCCTTTCCATGGGGACCATTCCCCAGGAAAGGTTATCGTATAAACGACTTACATTACTTTAATAATGTTAGACAGCACAGATATTAGGTAAGCTTAAAAATCCGGTCCTCTGAGGAATATAGGCTTTTCCTTGTCAATATATTTTGTTTTTTCAAAGACATTGGCAAGGATGAGCCTTTTTTATTACAATGCAGCATTCCGAATGTATCAATATTGGTAGGGTGGCTGTCCCGCTCCGGCTCGGCGAGCCTACGCCGAGACGAGTGCCCACCATTTCTTGTTTGGTGTGCTACGTGCTGACAGGATTAAGGAGTTTGAACGATGAGAAAATCATGGATGTCCGCTAGGGGATGCCTTACGGCAATTGTAATTGGATTTGTAGTTAGCAGCTTTTTGCTGTGTTTTTATGTTCAGGCCGAAGAGGCCGGGATACGGGCGGCACATATTATTCCTGCGGACAAAAAGTTATCGCCGCAATGGCTCCAAAATCTTTTTGAACGGGGCGAGCGCCAGGTCTATCGCGGCAGGGAGCTTGACACGATCGGGATGCCGGTCGGCGGCATCGCCGCAGGACAACTCTATCTGCGTGGCGATGGAACGCTCGGCCTGTGGCAGATTTTCAACAAGCATGTCTTCAGTGGTTATGGACGGGATAATTATCGAACCTATAGGCCCGATTCGCCTGTCGATTCGGGCTTCGCGGTGTTCGTGCAGAAGGATGGAAAGGCCATCGCCAAACCGCTAAATCGAGATTTTGGAACGGTAGAGTTCGCCGGGCAATACCCTATTGGTACTGTTGGCTACCATGAAGATGGCTTTCCGGTTAAAGTTGAGCTGGCAGCCTTTTCACCTTTTATTCCACTTAATGCCAAAGACTCTGCTCTACCCGCAACGGTCTTTCATATCACGATTGAGAACGTTACTGAGAAACCCTTGCAAACCGGCATCTTAGGATGGCTTGAGAATGCTGTGCTCACTGATTCGGCAGAGGGCATCAATGCCTTACGTCGAAGTCGTATTGTAGGCGAGAAAGGCCGAACCTTGATAGTTCATACTGCTGAGCAAGCGCCTCTACTCAAAGGTGCTGAAATGCCCAGGCCGAAGATTGTTCTGGCTGACTTCGAAGGCCCAGATTATGGCGACTGGATAGCAACGGGTAAGGCCACAGGTTGCGAACCTGCAAAGGGTACGCTGCCCAGGCAGCAAACGGTGACCGGCTTTTTAGGAAAAGGGCTGGTAAATACTTATCTCGGTGGAGATATTTCTCACGGCACGTTGACCTCATTGCCCTTTGAAATCTCGCGAAAGTTTATAAATTTCCTTATCGGCGGAGGCAATTACGCTGGCCAAACCTGCATAAATTTGCTTATCGACAGCAAAGTTGTGCGGACCGCGACCGGCAAAAATGACGAAAAGCTCCAGTGGCATTTCTGGAACGTGCAGGAATTCCAGGGTAAATCTGCTCAAATCGAAATCGTGGATCGCTCCTCCATCGGATGGGGACACATCAACATCGACCAGATTGAGCTATCGGATGAGCTGCAGAAAGGCCCTCTCGACAAGCTGCCGGACTATGGCTCGATGGTTTTGGCCCTTGCAGAACAAGGAGCTTCGCTTCAAGAGATTCGGCAGATTCTTGCGTCTCTTGGAGATTGGGCTACGAATCTTAATGCCGAAGAGAATATCACTTTTCCTGTCGCCCAGAAACGAAGTACGACTCTGGCGAGCCAGACTGTGGAATTAGCGCCGGGTGCTAAGCGCACATTTACTTTTGTTTTGGCATGGTTTTTCCCCAACCATCCTCACGGCCACGAGTACGCCAACCGCTTCAATAATGCCGCCGAGGTAGCGCACTATGTTCTTGACAACCACAATCGACTCGCCGGTGACACCAAGAAGTGGCATGATACGTACTACGAGGATAGCACATTGCCCCGCTGGCTGCTTTCTCGCCTGCATTCTACTGTGTGCAACCTGGCAACCGGGACGTGCCAGTGGTGGGAAAGTGGCCGATTCTGGGCGTGGGAAGGTGTCGGCTGCTGCACCGGCACTTGCACGCACGTGTGGAACTATGCTCATGCTCCTGCTCGGCTTTTTCCAGAGCTTGAGCGAAGTGCCAGAGAAATGCAGGACTTCGGCGAAGGATTTGATTCGGAGAGCGGCCTGGTTGGCTTTCGCAGCAACCGCGCTTACGCCGCCGATGGGCAGTGCGGCACGGTCCTCAAGGCCTACCGCGAGCATCAGTCCTCTGCCGACAGCAATTTCTTGAAGCGCAACTGGCTACGCATCAAGAAAGCACTTTTGTTCTCTATTGACCGCGATGGCAACGATGACGGCTTGATCGAGGATAGCCAGCACAACACCTATGACATCAATTTCGAAGGCCCAAACACGTTTGTTGGCTCGCTTTATTTAGCTGCTCTTTGTGCGGGCGAGCAGATGGCAAAAGAGATGGGCGATGACGAGTTTGCCGAACGCTGCCGAAAAATCTTTGAAAGTGGCAGCCGACTTACCGTCGAGCGTCTCTGGGACGGCGAATATTTTATTCAGCTTGTCGATTTGGAAAAGCATCCGAAACATCAGTACGGCACAGGGTGCTTATCTGACCAGCTTTTTGGCCAGGGCTGGGCGCATCAGCTCGGCCTGGGCTACATCTATCCGCCGCAGTACGTCGAAAAGGCACTGCAATCGGTCTGGAAATATAATTGGGCGCCCGATATTGGGCCGTACAATGCCGTGCACAAGCCGGAGCGCGTCTTTGCCAGCCCAGGCGAGGCAGGCCTTATCACTTGTACCTGGCCAAAAAGCCCCTATCTAAAAGAGGGCGTTCGCTATAGGGAAGAGGTCTGGACTGGGATTGAGTATCAGGTAGCGGGGCACATGATTTGGGAAGGGATGGTGAACGAGGCCCTTGCTATCTGCCGTGGCATACATGAGCGCTATCATCCGGCCAAGCATAATCCTTACAATGAAGTCGAGTGCGGCGACCACTATGCGCGAGCAATGGCCAGCTGGGGCGTTTACACAGCTCTTGCAGGCTACCAGTATCATGGCCCGAAGGGGTATATCGGCTTTGCGCCGAGAGTTACGCCAGAGAACTTCCGCGCTGCCTTCACAGCCGCCGAGGGCTGGGGTACATTTACTCAGAAGCGAGACAGCGGCACACAACGCGAGCAAATCGATGTACGCTGGGGCCGACTGAACCTCAAAACTCTTGCCTTTGCTGTCCCAGATACCTTCCGTACCGTCAAGGTTTCTGTAACAGTCGCGGACAAACCTGTGGATAATGACTACGTACTCGAAGATGGCCGTGTAAAGATTACTCTGAAAAAAGGGTTAGTCTTGGCCGAAAACCAAACGCTTCAGATAATTATCCAGCAGAAAGGTAAGGATAGGGGATAGGGTAAAGGGTGCAGACTAAACCCTAAATTCTATACCCTAAACGCTAAACCTGGAAATCAAATTTGACAGCAGGTAGCAGAACACGTATATTGCAAGCTTGATGCAAATTGAGAATTGAGAAATTACAAATTCTACATTCTAAATTCAAAACTCTAAATTCAAGAGAGGTGGAATATGAAAAAAATATCAATTGGCTCATGGGCATATACGATTGGCCCATATGCGAAAAAGCCGGTGTCTTGGGAAGAAGTAATAAAGAAGGTTAAGGAATTGGGCTTTGATGGCGTGGAGTTGGGAGGTTTTCCACCACATCCAAACCCGGACAACATGCCTGATAAAAAGCAGCGTGACGCCTGTAAAGAGCAACTGGCAGAGATGGGACTTGAATGGTCTGGTTTAGCTGCTGACCTGTGGAAACAGCACCTTATCGACACGGATGACAATTCCGGTTACCTTTCGTGTTTTCGCAAAAATCTGCAATTCTGTGTTGACCTTGGGATTCCAGCCATTCGTGTGGATACCGTCCACCCACCGACCATTTTTGACAAGGTTGACGAAAAGACTGCACGAAAGCGGGTTGTGGAAACATGGAAGATTTGTGCAGCCGAGGCTGCCGATGAGGGTGTGCGCATGGCGTGGGAATTTGAGCCCGGCTTTGTGTTCAATAAACCGTCAGATATCTTACGGATAGTCGATGAGGTTGGACACGACAATTTCGGCGTGATGTTCGATACGTGCCACGGCTACATGGTGGCTACTACCGGTGCGCGTCAGCCGGGCAAAAAGGAAACCCTGCGTGGTGGTGTCGTTGAACTGGCTAAAAAACTTCGTGGAAAAATCAAGCACATTCATCTGATTGACTCTGACGGCACGCTGCACGACAACGAGACTTCTACCCACGCGCCTTTTGGCAAAGGCAAGATAGATTTCGATAAGCTGCTGCCGGAACTGGCGAAAAATGATATGGGACACGACTGGTGGACGATTGATTTGTGCTTCTGGCCGGATGCCTGGGCCGTCACCAAAGAATGCAAAAAGGCCGTGGACGAGCTCAATAGAAAATACGGGTAAGTAAAGTGAACTAAAGTTAAAAGTGCCTAAAGTGCCTAAAGTTGTAACTTTTCACTTTAGCTCACTTTAGGCACTTTAGTTCACTTTAGGCACTTTCTTAATGTTAGGAGTAATTCTATGAAGAAGAAACTAAATGTCGGCCTTATCGGATATGGCTTTATGGGCCGGACGCACTCCAACGCCTACCGAAAGGTCACACACTTTTTTGATGTGCCATACGAGCCGGTCTTGCAGGTGGTCTGCGGGCTTGTAGAGGACGAGGCCAAGGCATTCGCCGAGCGGTGGGGCTACAACTCGCACACAACCGACTGGCGGAAGGTAATCGAGAACAAGAATATCGACGTAGTGGACATCTGCGTGCCGAACAACGTGCACGCCGAGATTGCCATTGCCGCCGCCCAGGCTGGCAAGGCCATCTGCTGCGAAAAGCCGCTGGCGCTAAATGGGGCGCAAGGCGAGCAGATGGTCAAGGCCGTCGAGAAGGCGGGCGTAGCCAACGTGGTCTCATTCAACTATCGCCGGGTGCCCGCCGTGACATTGGCCAAGAAGCTCATCGACGAAGGTCGGCTGGGACGAATCTTTCATTACCGGGCTGTTTTCCTGCAGGATTGGACGATCTCGCCGAAGGTGCCGCAGGGCGGCATGTCCACCTGGCGGCTGGACGTCAAGGCCGCCGGCTCCGGTGTCACCGGCGACCTGCTGGCCCACTGCATCGACACGGCTATGTGGCACAATGGCCCCATCGCCACTGTGTGCGCTATGACGGAGACATTTATTAAGGAGCGCACGCACGCCCAGACGGGCAAGGTCGAGCCGGTGGGCATCGACGATGCGTGCACCTTCTTCTGCCGCTTCGAGAACGGTTCGCTGGGCAACTTCGAGTCCACCCGCTACGCCCGCGGCCATAAGGCCCTTTATACCTTCGAGATTAACGGCGAGCACGCATCCATTGCTTGGGACCTCCATGACCTGCATCGGCTTAGTTACTTTGACCATCGCGACGAGTCGATCGTCCGCGGCTGGCGGTCAATCCACGTCACCGACAGCGATATGCCCTATATGGGCAAGTGGTGGGTGCCGGGCCTGCAGATCGGCTACGCAGAGACATTTGTCCATCAGGTGGCAGAGTTCTTAGAGAACATGGCCAAAGACAAGCCAACATCGCCGACCTTCCGCGAGGCTCTTGCCACGCAGTATGTCTGTGATGCGGTGCTGGCTTCTGCAAAAACCAAAACCTGGCAGAAAGTCAAGAAATATCAGCCCAGGGTTGGAAAGAAGTAGGGTGGGCTGTGCCCACCACTATTATGGTGTGCGGAGCACACCCTACCTTTGGAATAAGGAGAATTTATGTCTGCTAAATCTATTACTACCAAGGCACTTGAGCAGGGAAAAGGCATCGTAAGGCTGGCGCCTAACTGGGTACCACGCTCTTTTTGCGTGCCGGGAAGGCGCATCAAACTTCATCCAGACGACTACTATGCGCTGGGTGGTGAGCGTGGCGGCCTTGATGAACGCTGGTTTTCATCAACCACACCGGCTGACAACGGGCCTTTGACCGCCCCGAATGAAGGCTTGAGCTTCATTGTGTTTGAAGATAATGGGAAAGTAGAAAAGGTTCTGCTCAAAGAGGCGATAGATGAGCTCAAGGGCGAGCTTATCGGCGAGAGAATCTGGCGAGAGTATAAGTGCTGGCCGATGTATTCAAAATTCTTTGATAATCAAGGTGCTCTGCCCCACCACATTCATCATCGCGACAAACATGCAAAGCTAACGGGCCAATTGGGAAAGCCAGAGGCCTATTATTTTCCACCGCAGGCAAATAACCACGGCGGCGATTTCCCTTATACTTTCTTCGGACTCAAGCCAGGCACCACAAAAGAGCAGGTCCGTCAATGTTTGCTCGATTTTGAAAAAGGTGACAATAGGATCACGGACCTGTCTGTGGCCTACAGGCTTGAAGTGGGCACGGGCTGGGACGTTCCGCCAGGTGTGCTGCATGCACCGGGAAGCCTTTGCACATACGAACCGCAGAAGGCATCAGATGTTTTCGCTATGTACGAGTCACTGCCACATAATCAGGTTGTTCCCAAAGAGCTTCTTTGGAAAGACACACCGAAAAACAAAATAGGGGATGTTGATCATCTGCTGGAAGTGATTGATTGGGACCTGAATGTTGATCCCGATTTTGCGAAGAACCGCTTTATGCGGCCCAAGCCGGTCAGGCTGATAAAGCAGATGAAAGCTGAAGGTTACATCGAGAATTGGATATGTTATAAGTCAAAGGCTTTCAGCGCCAAAGAGCTAACGGTTTTGCCAGGCAAAACCGTCACCATCAAGGATAGTGCTGCTTACGGGCTTATCATGATGCAGGGTCACGGGACGATGGGCGTGTGGGACATCGAGACACCTGCGCTTATAAGATATGGCCAGTTGACCTACGATGAATTTTTTGTTACTGAAAAAGCTGCCAAGAAGGGTGTAAAAATCGCCAATCCTTCAAAGGCCGATCCAATCGTTATGCTCAAGCACTTTGGCCCTGATAACCCGGATTTAGATGTACAGTAACTATGCACAAAAAAAGCGGGTTTACGTTAATAGAACTTTTGGTGGTAATTGCGATTATTGCGCTACTGATGGCGATATTGATGCCGGTACTGCGAAAAGCCCGCGAGCAGGCTAAAAACGTCGAATGCTTCAATAACCTGCGGCAAATCGGCCTGGCTACCAATTTGTATGCCGAGGATTACGATTTATTCATCCCGCGCGGCGCAGCCGGCAGAACTGGAAAGGCCTGGTATCAGCTTTTTATGCCGCATCTTTCACAAAAGCCCATCGGCAAGGACTACCGTACCGTCAAGATTTATCGCTGTCCCAGCTATCCCAATAAAGAACAAACCGTTTGCTATGTGGTCAACGGCTGGGAGTTCAAAGATAAAAAAGATATGGTCGGCAACGAGATATTGAAGCCGAGCAAGATGACCGAGTGTCGGCGTCGAGCGGAAACTATCTACCTTACCGACAACGAAGATGGGCCGTGGCGCAGCATAATCAGGTCAGCGAATGACCCGGATACCGATCGCTGCGATGTCTGGCATCCGGGGCACATGCCGGCCTCCGAAAGTCACGACATAACCAGAGGCCGACGGATAGCACGGGCACGACATAGGTTCGGCTGCAATAGCTTGTATCTCGATTGGCACGTTGAATACGTACCCGCCGATGATATGACCATCGATATGTGGAGGTGGGAAAAATAGCATATCGGCTACACGATTAACCCCCGGACCTGTGCCGGGGGCGGCCCTGCTCACAGGTGGCAGGGCTAATTTGGGGCCGGATAAATAGTAACTTATATTGCGTTGAAATTTTCACAGAAAAAATTGGTAAAATTTTGTATGAAATTTTCTTTTTGCGGTATCTATATACTATAAAGAGGCAATATGGCGGCAGAAGTAGGGCAAAATGAATCTGCTCTGGTTTGTGCGGCAAGAGAGGGTGATAAAGAGGCGTTAGGCTTATTGCTAACGCATAACTGGTCCTGGCTAAAAGGGTTGGTTTATAGCATCATAACTAATGCATACGATGTTGATGACGTTTTACAGAATATTTGTGTTCGGGTCATTAGCAAAATCAATACATTACGCGAGCCGGAACATTTTAGACCATGGCTGGCGGTTTTAGCCCGGCGCCAAGCCATGCGGTACAGCCAGCGAAAAAACCCAAGGATGGTTTCGCTGGATGAAGAAGTAGCTGGTCAGCTGTGTGATTATAAAGCTGGCCAGCTACTTGAAAATATAGAGCGAAGGGAGCAGTATCAGCAGATATTAGAAGCGGTAAAGTCGCTGCCTGAAAAATACCGCCAGGTATTTATGCTGCAATATACTGGTGATTTAACGTATGGACAAATTGCCGAGATACTTGATATCCCCATGACGACCGTACAGATTCGACTCGTGCGGGCACGGCGGATGATCTATAACCAAGTTTTAGGCAAAAACAAAAATAAGGTGCAAAAAAAATGAATATGACAGAAGAAATGCTGGAAATTCTGATTGGAAAATATCTCGACGGTGAGATTACCCCCACTGAACAACGCATGTTGGAACAGACATTGCAGAAAGATTCTCAGGCGAAAGAGCTTTTCGAGCAGTTGCAGGATTTGCACCGGGCCAGTTGTGAGGCGATTAATTCTGAAATTCTGGACCGTGGCAAAACCGCTGAAGAGGTCTTCGAGCGAGCCTGGGGCCAGCGGACTAAGCATCCTTTACGCCGGGTGATAAATATCAGTGGCCACCTGCGGTTCGCAACTGGACTGGCAGCTGGGCTTATAATAGGGCTGACTTTGCACTTTGCTTTGTCTGGCCAACCAATAAGCACAAGCTATGAAGCACCAACAAGTATGGTAGCGCAAAAGGTAAGCAGTATATCGGATGATATTAGGCCGAAGTCACAATCACCTATGCCAGGTAGTAGTGAAAACGTGATTCGCAATGTTGACTGGTATAGTTTAACCGATGAGAATGGTAAGCAATGGCTCGTTGAAAGGGTCAGACAAAATGTAGTTAGGCCTGCTGTCTATCATGAAGGCCTGTAATTATAACAAGAAAGGAAAGAACTATGAAAATAAGAAATGTTAGCTTGATGTTCTTGGTGGTTCTGTTTGCCATTAGTGCACTATTGTATGCCGAATCCGAATCAACAAATAAGCGTACTTATATAGGTTTCCGGCTGGACCCCAGACCTCTTCCTGATTTGTTGCTCAAGCACCTGGGGCTTTCTGCTGGCCAGGGCTTTCGGATAAGTAACCTGCACCGCAATGGTCCTGCAGACGAGGCTGGCCTTGAGCGGGACGATATTCTTATCGGCTTTCAAGGCAAAGACGTCACAGATTACAAAGAGTTCGTTAATTCGATTCGTCAGGAAAGCCCGGGCACCGAAGTCACATTAGAAATAATACACCTGGGCAAACGCCAAAACGTTAAGGTAAAGCTCGGGCTGTTTGAAGGTCAAGGCGAATATAATTGGAAATATCCGCTGGAACCGGCAATTATCCAATTGGTGCGGCCCAGGATATTTGAAAGGTCTGGTGAAGGAGGCTGGATCGAAAGGCCGTTGGATCAAATACCAAGGAAGGTCGGACTCCAAGTGGGTGGGGACTTAAAGGACGGCACCCCAGAGCTACTAAAAGAAGCGTACTCGTATTCCTATTCTGATGGTGACCAAACCTATACCATCACCATCGGAGGCAATCCCAATGATGAAGATACAGAGGTTTCTGTTCGTATTGGCGATACTGAGTACCCGACAACAGTAAAAAAGATGGATGAGCTACCTAAGAAGTATCGTGCCATCGCCGAGGGAGCTCTTCAGGATGCTCGAAAATCTTCCGAAGAAGCAGATTTGGAACATCAGCTATATTTCAGAAAATCCGATACCCCTTCTTCGCCCAGTTATTCTCCAGCAACGCAGTTTGCCCCTGCCGAAGAGATATTCGAAAAGATAGAAAAGCAGATGATTGAAATGCAGCAGCGTTTAGAGAAACTGGAAAAACTACAAGAGAAAGTGCTGGAGCAGCTTTCGGATGAACTAAAAAAAGCAAAATCCGTAGAGCAGGAAAATAAACAGCAGAAGGTTTGAATTCTCCTCCCTCCACTGTACGCTTTCTGCAAAGCTATGGGGCAAATCGGCCCGTTAATAGCAGGGCTGGTTTGCCCCTGAGTTTTTACTGCGCAGCTTGACATAAATGACATATTCAAAAGGTGTATGCGTTTCTCCACAGGATGCCTAACGGCCAGATCAATTTTCTGAAAACCCCGCAATAAATTGCGGGGCTAATTATTTAGCCCCCAGTTTCACTGGGGGTTTTTTCTAATGTTTGTTGACAGAGGCATTGCAGAAGTTACAATATTGGTAGTGGGCTATGCCCACCATTTCTTGTTTGGTGTGCGGCCTGCTTCGGCGAAGGCCTACGCCGAGCCTGAGAGCACACCCTACTAAAATTAGTTGTGGTGCTTATGGTTACGAACGCCAACAAGAGCAGGATTTTGACAGTACTAACATTAATTATTTGTTTGTGCAGCTTGTGCACCCCTGCTTCCGCAGGGGCAACCCCCGCTTTTGCGGGGGTGACGTCATTCCTGCGAAAGCAGGAATTGTTCCCGCAAAAGCGGGCAAGCGATGCAAGCGTCTATAAACAATTGGCAAAGATTGTTGACCTCTCTGCTCTTAAGCAACACACTACTATAAGCTCCGCAATCGAGGTTTTGCGTAATTCAACAAAGCCTGCCTTGAATATAGTGGTGCTGTGGCGAGATTTGAGTGAAAACGCCTTCCTCCAGCAGGATACGCCAATCTCTATGGACGGTGTTTCGGGGATTCGGCTTCGTACAGGCTTAGAGCTTTTGCTCAGGGCAGTTTCCAGCAGTCCGGGCGATTTGGGCTACGTGGTTCAAGATGGAGTCATTATCGTTGCCACAAACCAGTCGCTGCCCAGAAAGATGGTGACGCGAATTTATGACATTCGCGATTTAGCAGCTCCGCCAGCTAATTATCGTTTTGGCCTACCGGTTGGTCCTTTTGGGCCGGCAGCGCCTGGATTCGGTGGAGGCTTTGGAAATTATGGCCGGCGGTAACGCCATGATTTGAACCCCGCAATAAACTTGTCCCTTCAACTGCGTTCAGGGCAGGCTCTGAGCCGGGTCGAAGGATTGCGGGGCTAAATCCGCCGAAGGCGGATAAATATTTAGCCCCCAAATTTATTTGGGGGTTTTTGCTGAGGTAGAATTCTTTGGATTCCCAGAGCAAAAGGAGGCAGAAAAATGGATATTAAAATTACCAGCTCAGCTTTTAAGAATGAAGGTTTAATTCCAGCTAAATACACCTGTGATGGTGATGACATCTCGCCGCCATTGAAGTGGGACGCAGTTCCAGAAGGGACTAAAAGTATCGCTGTTATATCCGATGACCCTGACGCACCGATGGGCACCTGGGTACACTGGGTCCTGTTTAATCTTCCTGCGGATGCCAGGGAGCTGGCGGAGAATATCCCACCTGATAAGACCTTGCCCAATGGAGCCAGGCAAGGAACCAGTGACTTTGGCAGGATTGGCTATGGCGGCCCGTGCCCGCCGAGCGGTACTCACCGATACTTTTTTAAGATTTATGCGCTTGATATAGCACTTAACTTACAAGCCGGTGCTAAAAAACGCGACTTGCTACGGGCGATGGAAGGCCATATCCTTGCCCAGGGACAGTTGATCGGCAAATACAAAAGACAGTAAACTTACGGTTTCTATTTAGATAGTCTCAGCGGCCAGGATTTAGAAGTTTTCCAGTATAACGGCTGTGTGAATTGCCAGCAGCATCAAATAATCCAGCTCACTTAGACTGTAGGATTCTTGTTCCATATCGTTATCGATATATATTACGCCGAAACAGCCGGCTGCGCCCATAATAGGGGCTATCATTGCCGAGCGTATTGTCTTACCTTCTATGTGATTTGAAACTTGCGGCAAGAGCAAAAACTCGCCTTTTTCCACCGCTTGATTGATTTTTTCATTAAGTTTTATGTCACTTAGTTGGATTGCTTGGCTGTCTCGGCACTTACCTGCGTGACAGGTCATCGCACCGGTAGGTTCATTTCTCAAGGCACACCAAGTATGATACGCATCGAACTGCTGTGACATAACACTCAGCAGGGCCTCGAGCACTTCGTCAATGCCGTTGGCTTTGCAGATCGCCTCGGTGGCCTGTACAAAATCTTTTGCTCTTTTAGCCGGTAATCTGATATCGGGAGCGTGTTCAGCATCCAGTTTCCTGATTATGACCTGGGGTTCGCGGTAAGTTGTTATTAAGGTGTCATCTAAATGGATTCGTCTATCAGCCTCGGTCTGCTTTTCGAGATTTATTTCGATAGTAAAGCCAGCGATACGCAGGCAATCGCCGGTTCTAATTTCAGCCTTGTGGATGGCTTTATCATTCAGGAAGGTTTTGTTAGCCGAATCCAGGTCTTCGACTATCCATTTTCCGTCCTGCGTGGCATAGATAACGGCGTGCTGCCTTGAGACCCTTATATCCGGTAACAGGACCTGGCTGTTTATATGTCTGCCGATGTAAATAGGGCCTTTGGCAAATCGAAATTCGTTGATGATACGGCCAGCTTGTTTCACAACCAAACGCATCGATTTTCCCGCTTAGATACAGAAGCTTTATTGCAAATCATCCAAGGTTATAACTTTTCCTACGCCGATGTTTATGTAATTTTTGTCAAAATGTTTTTCGAGTAAGCTTTGGGCCTTTTCGCCGGTGCAATGACATGGGCTAACATATTGTACGCCGCATTGCTTAAAAGCCGAAATGATTTTTTCTATTTTGCCTCTGGTTGCCCATTCCAGATGGAAGCCGCCCATTACCAAAAGTATATCGGCTTTCGTTGAATTTTTTACTGTATTGATGATGTTTACTATGCCGGGATGCGCGCAGCCGATTATTACTATCAATCCTGCTTTTGTGCGGATAACTAACGACTGCTCTTTTAGCCACACACCGAGCTGGCCGGTAGAATAGACATTTTCACAAATCTTGGTAGGTTGCTTAACCTCAACTATTTTTGCCTGGTGTTCTTGCACACTTTCCTTAAATTTGTTTGGAAACGCTTCCGGTAGAAAAACTTCTATTTTATGATTCTTTTGCAGGAAGCTGGCCAATCCGCCAGTATGGTCGCCGTGAATGTGAGAAAGAGCCACTATATCTATGCTGCCCGGCTCTACAGCTAATTTTTTCATATTGCCGGATAGTAGCGAGCCGTCTCCACCGGTATCAAAGAGAATGTTTTTGTCGGCGCCGGTTATAAATGTGGAAAACCCCCAGTCTGTTCCCAGTCCCTGCGTATATGGGTTATTATCGTAAACGACTTTAATGGCCCGGTCGTTGACGCCAGATGGAGAAACCATTTCGTTATCTTTACTCATATAACCATTATAATCGTTAAAATCCTCACAATGCAACTGGTAAGAGCAAAAGTAAAACTTGACAGGCGGTGACGGATATGTTACCGTACAGAAACCGTTTGAGTGGAATAACGCTATAAGTTTACCCGCCGCAGGCGGGTGAAGCCGTCGCCGGCACGCCTGCCCTGAGCTTGCCGAAGGGGCGACGGTTAATCGTAAAAAGTGGTAAGGAGAAAAGTATGACTCAAAATCAACGACAATTGGGCAAAGCGAACAATCTGACCCGGCGGCAGTTTATGCGCGATAGCGCCGTGACTGCTGCGGGTCTGGCTGTGGGGCTTGGTGCTCTGGGCAGCCAGAAAGCTTATGCTGACCAGGCCGTCAGGAAAACTCGCAGCTACAACCCGGATATGGAGTATCGACGGCTGGGTAAGACCGACCTTTGGGTCTCGGCTGTATGCCTGGGTGGACACTGGAAGCGTATTAATACAATGGTGCCGGGCCTGTTCAAAGGCAATGGCTGGCTCAGCGCCGATCTTAATAGCGAGGGCTTCAAGAAGAACCGTTACGATGTTGTCACTCGGTGCATCGAATCAGGCATCAATTATATTGACGCCTGCACCAGAGAAGAGGTGCTTACCTACGCGGAGGCTCTAAGAGACAGACGCGACAAGATGTACCTGGGCTGCTCGTGGTATCAGGAGGAGATGCGCTTCGACAATTTTCGCACGACCGAGGCGCTGTTGGGGACCCTCGACAAGGCACTGCGCGAGGCAAAGCTCGACTATGTGGACCTCTGGCGACCCACTATGCACGAGCAGAGCGGTCGGCACACCAAAGCCGAGGTGGACGAGATGATGAACGCGCTCCAGAAAGCTAAGAAGCAGGGTAAAGTTCGATTCACCGGCTTTTCCTCGCACGACCGTCCCCATATCAAATGGATGATTGAGACTTATCCCGATATTGTGGATGTAGTCGTGACGCCCTATACCGCCAGGAGCAAGGTGCGGCCCAGTGACAGTCTCTTCGATGCACTGAAGAAATACGATGTAGGCAGTTTCGGCATCAAACCGTTCTCCAACAATACGCTATTCAACGGTGATAGTTCGCTCAGCAGTCCCCACGCAGAAAAAGACGATCAACTGGCACGTATGGCCATCCGCTACATCCTGGCTACCGATGTGATCACGGCACCCATCCCTGGTATGATTAACACCCACCAGGTGGACAATGTAGTAAAGGCGGTGAAGGAACGCCGCCAGCTTGATGTCGCTGAGGCCAGAGAGCTCCAGCAGGCCATGGATAAGGCATGGGCAAAGCTGCCGGCAGACTACCAGTGGCTTAAAGATTGGGAATACGTGTAGTGCACCGTCAACTATGATTTTGTAGGTCAGAACCTGCGGTAAAACCGCAGGCTAAATATTTTTAGCCCCACGTTTTACGTGGGGTTCCGACTAACAAATTCAACAGTAACATGGATGTAGAAGATGAAGCTGATAAAAGCATCTGGTGTGACGCTGGTCGGATTTGTGCTGAGCAGTTTTCTGCTGGTCTTTGTAGCAGATTGTTCTTTTGAAGAACGGGCTAAACAAGACTACCATAGAGAATCGAGCGAATCATTTGTGGCCAATCCTTTTTGCTTTGCCTGCCATGCTGATTTTGAGGGCGAACAGTTCGCTCTTAACCACGAATTAGCAGGTATCGGTTGTGAGAGGTGCCACGGCGAGTCCGAACGCCACCGTTCTGACGAAGCTAATATCACGCCGCCTGAAATTATGTATCCCAAGGCGAAAATAAACCCGACGTGCATGATGTGTCACCCCAGGCACGAGTTGCAGCATATTAAAGACCACGAGCCTCTGCTTGAAGGTGCTGCTACCGGCGAAAAAAAATACTGCACCGACTGCCATGGCACCGAGCATCGCATGAAGGTCCGCACCATACGGTGGAATAAGGTGACAGGTGAACTGATTAAAGCTGAATAGAACACATTACTTTTAGTTAGGAGGTTCATAGCGATGGATAGTTATTTTTTGCGAAGAGGATTTATTATCTTTCTGGCAGCTATTGCAATTATTGTCTGTTTAGCTCCGACCATAACCTGGGCTACTAAGCAAACAAAACCAGGGCCTCACGTTGTGTTTGTGACCGGCGATGATGAGTATCGTTCTGAGATTACTATGCCGTTCATCGCGGAGCTGCTGGAGCGGCAGAAGCCTGTCAATTTCAAATGCACAGTGCTTTATGCCTTTGATCCCAAAAGTGGTAAACGCAATCCAAAGTATCAACAAAACATTGAGGGTCTGGAGGCACTGAAGACCGCGGACCTGGTGGTGTTCTTCATGCGGTTTCGAGAGCTACCCGATGAGCAATTCAAGCTGATACTTGATTATGTTGATTCCGGCAAGCCTATTGTGGGCCTGCGAACAAGCACACATGCCTTTCGCTATCCCCCCGCGCACAAAAATGCAAAGTACAACGACGACTTCGGACGTGAGGTGTTTGGTCAGAAGTGGATTACCCACCACGGCCACAAATCCAGTACGGACGTGTGGGTCATCCCGGAGATGGTTGACCAACCCATCCTGCGAGGCATATATGCAACAGAAAAATCGTCAGTTCACTGCAGTTCGTGGCTGTATCACGTGACACCGCTTATTGGCGACTGCAAGCCGTTATTGATGGGTAAGAGCATCAATTCCGACAAAATTGATATGCAGGACCAATATCCACTGACTCAGCCTGTAGCGTGGACCAAAACATACAAGGGTGCGCGGGTCTTTTTCACCACGCTGGGCCATCCAAAGGACTTTGAGGATGATTCGGTGCGGCGGCTGCTGGTCAATGGTATCTACTGGGCGCTGGGTCTGGATGTGCCCGAGGGCGGCGCCAACGTGGAAGCTCGCACCGGCCTATGGGGCTGGCAGGCCCCGGATACTCACTGACTTTGCTTTCCTAACGAAAGGCAGAAGTCAGAAGACAGAATTCAGAAGTTCTGTTTTCTGTCGTCTGTCTTCTGTTTTTATACAGCAGCTCCGGTAGTGTCTTTGTATTTTTCGCATAGTCGGTTCAACTCGGTCTTTAGCTCCTTAACCACGTCGGCATATGCAGGGTCAGCAAAGACGTTGTTTAACTCTTTTGGGTCTTTCTGCAGGTCGTATAGCTCCCACTCATCAATGTCATGGTAGAAATGTATCAGCTTGTAGCGTCCAGTTCGCACGCCATAGTGGCGTTTTACGCTGTGTACAGCGGGATACTCGTAGTAGTGATAATACATAGAAGTGCGCCAATCTTTAGGCGTCCGGCCTTGCAGTAGTGGCCGAAGAGAGTGGCCTTGCAGACAAGCGGGTTTAGCCACACCAGCAAAGTCCAGGAACGTCGGCGCAAAGTCAAGATTAAGAACTATGTCGTTATTGACTGAGCCGTGCTTGATCTGCTTCGGGTATCGCACCAATAGTGGCATCCGCAGCGACTCTTCATACATAAATCGCTTATCGAACCAGCCGTGATCGCCTAAATAAAAGCCCTGGTCGGACGTGTAAACCACCACCGTATTCTCAGCCAGTCCCGACTCGTCAAGGTAATCCAGCACCCGCCCGACATTGTCATCAACGGAGGCAACACATCGCAGATAGTCTTTGATGTATCTTTGATATTTCCAGCGGATCAGGTCTTTGCCCGTAAGATTTGCCTTGCGGAAAGCTTCGTTTTTAGGTTCGTATGCCGCGTCCCAGAGTTCTTTTTGCTCAGGCGTCAGGTTTTTCGGAGCCTCAAGCTTCACGTCTCTGTCGTTCATCGTTTTTTCGATGCTCATATCCTGCTCTTTAGCGGCTCTTCCACGGTTGGAGTAATCGTCGAACAGCGTGTCCGGCTCTGGTATGGTGACATCATCATACATGGCAAAGTGTTTAGGGTCTGGTTCCCACTCGCGATGCGGTGCCTTGTGATGATACATCAGACAAAATGGCCTATCGCCTTTGCGTTCTTTTAGCCACGCGAGGCACCGGTCGGTAATAATATCCGTAGCATAGCCGGTATGTTTTTTGCGCTCGCCCATTTCGATCATAACTGGATTGTAGTACGCCCCCTGGCCGGGCAGGACATTCCAGTAGTCAAAGCCGGTCGGATCGCTCTTAAGATGCCACTTGCCAATTATGGCGGTCTCGTAGCCGGCTTCTTGCAGCAGCTTGGGGAAGGTTTGCTGGCTGCCGTCAAACGTCTTCTCGTTGTCGATGACGCCGTTGATATGGCTGTATTTGCCGGTCAGGATTACGGCCCGGCTGGGCGCGCAGATGGAGTTAGTACAGAAGCAATTGTTAAAGCGCATACCCTCTTTGGCAATCCGGTCGAGATTCGGCGTTTTATTTATTTTACTTCCGTAGCAGCTCATCGCGTGCGCGGCATGGTCGTCTGTCATAATAAATATGATGTTGGGCAGCCTTTTTCCTGCCCCTGTTCTCTGGCCGATACTGGCACGACTCGGCAGTAATGACAGAAGCACACCTGATGCTGATACAGAACTGACCGTCTTGATAAATTCTCTTCTTGTTTGCTTTTCCATTTTGGTTCCTTTCCTATTTCCTCGTAAAAAGAATGTAGAATGAAGAATGTAGAATTTAGAGATTCTCAATTCTCAATTAACCTATCTTGTTTGTGGCATCCACCGCGACAGCAGCATCACACAGCCAGAAGAGATGGCACAGGTGATTACGCCGACCAGAAGTCCCACCTTGAGCCAATCCAGGAAGCGAATGTGGCCATGATAACGCTTCTCAAGCATACCAAGTGCAACGATGTTCGCCGTTGAGCCAATCAGGGTTATGTTGCCGCCGTAGCAGGCTCCGAAGAGCAGCGCCCACCACAGTGGCATGGCGTGCAGACCACTTGCGGCCAGATTTTTAATTACCGGCACGAACGCCGCCGCAAGCACAACGTTATCTACGAATGCCGAGCCCAGCGCTGTTATCGCGACGATTACTGGCGTCAGAACAGTCACGCTCCGGCCAAAGTGCGCTGTACATCCGGCAGCCACCCGGTCGGTTACTTGCGTATACTCGAGCGTGCCAGCCTTGGCGAATAACAGAAGGAAAAACAGAAGTGTCCACCAATCTACTTCGTTCTCCACATAGTGCCTTGCCCGGTCGCGGCGCCATATCATGATCACCCCGGCGCTTATGAGCGGAGCTATCAGCAGCACGGTGTTTACCGGCAGCACCAGCAGTTGCTCCAGCCGGTGGTGAATCGCCACTAACCCTATGGTGCTTGCCAGAACCGCAATGCCGCGACCATAGGCTACTTTTACGCGCAGCCCAAGGCCGAGCTCACGTTTCCTGCGTTCCTGCAACCTCTCTTCGAACGTCGCAATCTCGCGGTGGTAGTACGCCATTACCACACCAATCGTAGCGACAAGACACACCAGCATGATTGGAAACGCCCAAACCATGAAATCCTCAAAGGTGAGTCCAGCCTTGGTACCAATGAAGATCCCAACAGGATTACCGAGCATTGTGCCCGAGGAGCCGATATTTGTTGCCATCACGCTAATAATAAGATAGGGCTTAGGATCGAGCTTGAGTGTATCACACACCTGGAATACCAGTACCATCATAAATAGGATGGAAGTTACTTCGTCAACAGCGCAAGCTAAAAGCGCGCTGACAAGTGCTATTATTACAACAAATCGCCTGCCTGTAAGACCAGGCAGATTAATGATTAGTTGAATTATCCAGGTGAAAAAACCTAGTTCACGCGCCGCAGCCACCACGATCATCATCCCCGCCAGAAACAGTATCACCTCGAACGAGCTTGACTCCACGAATTTTGGTATGGTCAGGACATTGCCGATCAATAGCGCTGCAAGGCCGAGAAAGGCTATCGCCAGGCGGAACGACCAGAAAAATAGCGTCCCCAGGACGGTGAAGACAAATACCGTCAGCGATAACACCTGTCTGATGTTTAGTCCCAGCCGCCAGCCTATCACTGCGACCAGAGCCGTCAGTATTATCATCAATACCACGGGGGCGAGCAGCTTTTGCGATTGAGGTGCAGAGCTTTCAGCCACGCAAAATCCTCCCGAGCAGATTGCTCAAAGTGATAATTCCTACCAGCTTCTTACCCCGAACCACGAAGACCTGCTTTATGTCTCTTCGGACCAGTTCCCGCGCCACCTGAATAGCCGGGGTTTTCTCCTGCACTGAAACAAAGCGGTCGGACATTATCTCTGCCAGGTATATCTGTTGTTCTTTTTTTAGTATCTCTCCGAAAGGCTCGAAGTGCAACAGCGGCCGCATATCCTCAAGCCACAGGATGTACTCAGGCAAACCAAGTTTCAGTACATCCTGCTCTGCTACCACCCCAACTAAGTCATCATCATCATCCAGAACTGCAACCTCGGTTACATTATGCCGGTTGAAGCAATCGATTACCGTCGCGATCCTGTCGGTGCAGCGAAGTGTGACGAAGTCCGTTGCCATCATATCAGCGGCGGTGATGAACGCAGGAAGGCTTCCTATGCCTTTATCGAAGAACTCCCAAATCTGCTCTGGGGTGGGTAGTTGTGCCACCTTGGCTATCACTTGTTGCTCAGAAAAAGCCCGCGTCACACTGCTCAATACCTCCAGGTACTCTCCCGGAGTTGCAATATCCGTTAACACAACTATAACCAGATGCACTCGCTGTCCCTCACCGGTAGAAGGCTCGATTCCATCCACTGAGGTGGCGATAGCTAAGGACGATCGTTGCAGCCGCTCCAGCCGGGCATGGGGCACTGCCAGCCCAGGCGCAATAACGGTGCTTCCCATCGCCTCGCGCTTTAGCACAGCTTCCAGCGCAGCATCAGCATTTGGTATTGCTCCGGATTTTGCCAGCCGTTTGATTAGGATTCGAATGCAGTCCTCAAACGAACAGTCTTTTAATCCGCACACTACCTCTTTCGGCGAGAAGAGCGACGAGACTTTTACAGGATTGTGACTGTTCATTTTTAGCTTGTTACACCTGCTGTGCCTCGTCCCGCCCAGCGCTGGGGGGTGACGCAATACGCACTACGAGGGGCTACGATACTAAGAACTTCTAACAAAATGAGATTGCTTCGCTTCGCTCGCAATGACATTGTGTTGTAGTCATTGCGAGGAGCGTAGCGACGAAGCAATCTCACTATCCATACAGAACAAAAACATTCATTTTGTTAGAGGCTCTAAGTATAATCAAATGCTTATGTGGCAAAGTACCGCCAGTGCCCAAAGCAAATCCTTTTTAGCTACGACCTTTGTTTCATACTTTTCATTTATTGGTATAAGGTGTACTTCCCTCTCAGTTGTCCTTATAAGCTTGCAGGTGACCCCTATTTGATGCGCAATCCGTGCAATTGCAATTTGCCCTTGCGCCGCTGGCACGGAAGGACTTAATATCACAATGTCACCATCATTTATCCTCGGTGACATACTGTCACCGTCTATCTGCAGCGCAAAGCTATCAGGAAATAGCTTATGAATCTCTTGGCACTGAACAAACTCAACTATCTGCTCCTGCTGCGGCCCACCAACCTTGATGAGGTTGACCTGCTGACTTTTGAGGCTTTCTATTAAAGGCCGGGCCTGCAAATCGATCGACACCGTACCATCCGCCGAACCAATAATAGTTTTGCCGATATGCTTTTTTACCAGCTCATCCAATTCGGTAATAGCTTGTTTGGGCTCCGGCAGAAAAGTCTGGTTCCAGAAATGAACGATTCCTGCGGCGGTTCTGCCGAGCACCGGAATCCAGCCCGGACGGTCCGGCTCGGCAGGTGGAGTTTTGGGATAAAACTGCCTTTCGATCCCTTTTTTCTCGCATAATAGCTCAATAAAGGCCAGAACTGCCTCGGTCAACTCTGGATTGTTGGTAAATAAGTCATTCAGTTTTTGCAAGAGTTCACTATTTGGCCCAAATGCGAATTTTTTTTCGGTGCTGCTGCCGGTCAGCAGCCATTGCAAATCTGCACCTGTAACCTCGCATATTTTTAGCAAAATCTCGATGGGAGGGAGGCGGTTATTTTCGTAATAGCTGTAAGTAGAAGCACTTATGCCCAAAGCCCGGGCGAATTTGCTTTTGCCCCTGCTGCCTGCATATTGGTTGCGTAGAAGCCTAACCCGCCCAATCAACGCCTTTTCGTCAAAATTTTGCAAAATATTTACCTAAATACGAAAATTTATTTGCCATCTTTCGCAAATATGTTATTAATAGCGCTAAAGTTACAGCAGAGTTGCAAATTTTAGGCGTGAATATGAGTTTTGTCAACAAGGGATTGCTAAGAAATGAAAAAATCTAAAAGAAAAAGAGCAAATGCTACTCTGCGAAGTAGCTCGCTACGTAGCACGAGAAGGGCAGTTTCAGCAGGGAAATCAAAAAGCCGGTCAAAAGCAGCGGAATATGTAAGTAACCTTTTGGAGTTACACAAGCTACAAGGAATAATACTGAACCGGCTCGACAAGGAAGTTTAAAAGATTCATCTCCTGAAACTACTGAATGGTGGGACGGATATTAACGAATTACATCGCAATTGGCTCGAGCCTTTTTGGGGTTTTGGATTCATACGCTGTTTGTTCACCTGGTTTGAAAGGTAAGGGTTCTGCAAACTGGATCGCCACGCGGCGCAAAAAGCTATTTATATCATCGACTCGGCGAATATGACCTGAGCGGGTGAAATTTGCCATATCAAAAGAATCACCTGGGCCGTAGCGGGGGACGCTAAAACGAGCGGTTATTTGCTGGCCAGGATAGGGACAACTTTCGTAGATGTAGCAGGTAAAAGCCGCCGCTGTGCTGGAAATATTAACCATCTGGCCTTGCGTGAGTTCTTCGTTAAAATCCTCAGCGAACCAGATAGGCCAATGATAACGCAGTCTTTGCTCTGTTCTTCTTTCAGTATTTTTGTCCATTTTTAATACCTCAGCCCCTCAGAAACTTTTTATTATGTCCCTGTTTGTAAATCGGCTGATTTAAGGGCTGACTTTATTAAATGCTGCCCAAAATACTATTATAATATATTGCGTGAAGGGTAAAGTATAGCTTGTATATTTGGACACCTTGTTATTTTATGCCTTTTTCTTAATAGCTTGTACGAGTCTGGCAAATTCTCGGCCACGATGTTCGAAATTATCAAACATATCGTAGCTTGCGCAAGCTGGGCTTAGTAAAACAACATCGCCGGACTCTGCCAGATGATTTGCTAATTGGACTGCATCGGCGAGAGAATTGACTGTCTTGATGCTCGATGCTCGATGCTCGATGCTCGTCGCTGGTATTCGTTTGTTCTTTAACCCCGCAATAAATTGCGGGGCTAAATATTTTTGGGCGTTGCGTATGGCCTTAGCGATTTTTGGCGCGGTTTGGCCTATCAGGATAGCTGCTTTGGCCTTTTCAGCGATTTTTTGGCCAAACTCGTCAAACGGCAAATGCTTATCATATCCGCCGGCGATAATAATCTTAGGCTGGTCAAACGCCTCCAGAGCGGCAATGGCACCTTGTGGCGTAGTAGCTTTCGAGTCGTTGTACCACCGAACGCCTCTTATCTCATCAATGAATTCAAGTCGATGAGGCAATGCCTTAAATGCAGGCAGTGCTTTTTTAATATGGTCGTCATCGATGCCGAAATATTTGGCGATTGACATGGCGGCAGCAAGGTTGGAAAGATTGGCTCGGCCAGGTAAAGAAAATTTGTCGCGAATGTCCCGGTTTACATCATCTGCTGAGAATTTGATGCAAATCCTGCCGGTATCGGCCTTGTATTTCTCGAACCATTCGTCGGCAATTTTATCCTCGGCGTTGAAGATGGAGACGGCTGGATAATTCTCGTCCAGCTCCTGAAACTTGAAGATATTTTCCTTGGCGGCACAGTAATCAGCAAATGTGCCGTAGCGGTCAAGATGGTTTGGAGTAAGATTTGTCAATAGCGCAACTTTCGGGGCCGCTCGAATTTCTGCTAATTGCTCAAGCTGAAAACTCGAAAGCTCCAGCACAAGTAAATCATTGGGCTTAATCTGGTCTATCACGGTCAGCAATGGCTCATTGCCGATGTTGCCGCTGAGCCAAACATGCTCGATGCTTGATGCTCGATGCTCGATACTCGATATTTTAATTCTGTCTTCTGTCTTCTGCTTTCTGTCTTCTGTCTTCTGTCGTAGAAGATGTGCCGTCAAGGCTGCGGTGGTACTCTTGCCGTTGGCCCCTGTTATGCCGATTATCGTCGCAGGACAAAGCTCAAAAAAGATGCCTATTTGTGAGGTAACAAATTTGTTGTGTCTGCGGGCGAGTTGTAGAAACTCATTATTTGGTGGCACTACGGGATTAGCTATGATAATATCAGCCTGCAAAAAATCAGCTTCATTATGTGAGCCGAGGTGATATTCTATATCCGGAAATTCACCGAGTTGACTTATCGAATCGCTCAGCTTTTGCTTTGTTAGCAAATCTGTTACTATTACTTTTGCGCCGGCCAGTGCAGTGAACTTGGTGACATCAACTCCGCCGCCGAAACGGCCCAGCCCCATAATCAAAACTGTTTTGCCGCAGAAGAATTCCTTATTCATATTAAGGTTTGCATTGCATTTGCCAGGTCAACTTTTGCGTCGATGACCGCCTGCTCGATGCATCTTTTCCAGTCATCGCCGAATTGGCTTTTGTATTGTGGCTTCTCATAAGCATAAATTATCGAGCGCGAGGCGTTCACTAAGGCTCCGGTGCCGTCAGGTTTGCAAAATCGTACGCAATCGCCGGCAGAAGCACCCTGTGAGCCATAGCCAGGCACCAGAAACCATACCTTGTCATACCTGTGGCGCAGAGCGGTTGTAACATGCGGTGCAGTCCCGCCTACTACCATTCCGATGTTGCTGTAGCCGCTTTTGCCGATGCGCTGCGGCTTGTTGGCAATCTCGCCGACCAGTGCCGCGAGCTTTTCATACATCGTTTGGCCATCGGCGTCGGCAAAATCTTGAATAGCAGCGGCGGAAGGATTGCTGGTGCGAACCAGGACGAAGACGCCTTTGCCTTGCTCGGTAGCCATATCGGCGAAAGGCTCGATACCGTCGGCCCCTGCATAACCATTAACAGTTATAGCATCTGGAGCAAGGGTATCTTCCAGGCCGGCGAGTTCCGGATTTTCCAGGTGAGCCGCGGCATAAATTGCTGCGGTATGGCCTATGTCGCCGCGTTTTACGTCGCCGATTACCTCCAAACCCAAATCATCGGCCTCAGTAATCAACGCATAGTAGGCCTCTATGCCCTCCCAGAGATACTTTTCAAAAAAAGCAATATTTATTTTCACGGCTGGTACTATCGGGGCAACGATTCGCATTGTTTGCTTGCAAAAGTCGAAGATTGCATCCACCGCAGCAGCGGCGTCAAACTCGTCATTCATCTGGCGATGGCTGATTATCGCGGCAGGCAGCCAGCTGTAAACAGGGTCTAATCCGACAATTAAGGATGTTTTCTTCGCTGTAACTTGCTTGCAGAGCCGATCAGCGAAATGACTTGCCATCTTTCAATATACCTTCCTTTCTCTCGATCTAATCAGTATAATCATATTGGTGATTTTAGCAAGGTGGAAATCGATTATTGGTAGTTTGGTGGTTTGTTACTTGTAAAATGGACCAGAAGGCAGATTTGGAAGTTCGCAAAAAAGACAGATACAAGAAAATAGCCGGCTGGCTGCTAATCGATTTGGCTGTAGCCAGTATTATCTTTGCTTTACTGTTGTACAAGCCCTCGCGTTACGGTCTGCCTGTAGCTAAGCCAGCCAGTGACCCGCCGGGTCGGGTTCATCCATATCTGACGCACCTCTCGTCCGAACTATACAATGCTGCACAGCGAGGCAAGCCATTTGAGTTGGTGGTCGTCGAAGAAGGGATAAACGAAACAATCGGCCGCTCAAAATGGCCGAAGGAGTCCGAGGGCGTCATGTTCTCGGCGCCGGTAGTGTTTTTTGTGCCAGAGAGCATTGTACTGATGGGAACAGCCGATATCAAAGGGGCGGAATTCGTTGTTACTATTGTGCTGGAACCCAGAGTTGACCAGCAGGGACTTTTGAATCTGCAGGTGGCGAAGGTCAAGATTGGCGCTATGAATATCACCCCTCTTGCCAAGATAATAGCCAAACAGATGTACCAACATCGCCTTGCGACTGAGCCAATAGCCAAAGAGGATTTACGCACGAAGATAGCAGGGTCATTGCTGAGTGATGAGCCGTTTGAGGCCGTGTTCAAAGTCGACGATAAAAAGGTGCGGGTAGAGAAAGTCACTGTTACGCAGGGCAAACTAATATTGCATCTGGTTCCGGCATAGCGGTTAGCCCCCAGGTTTACCCTGGGGGTTCTACCTACTTGTTCTACAAAGCACCGTAAGTGCATACGAATACAAGATTTGCCCGTTGTCATTTCATAACCTTTTTTGCAAATAAGTTCGTGTTCATTTTGGTCCCGTGGAAATTGGGTTTGCCCCGTCCTGAGCAATGTCGAAGGATTGGCTTTGTTTGGCTTTGTTTTTAATAGTTCATTGTTCATAGTTCATTGTTGTTAGTTACTGTTATTACAAAGGTTACAATCATTTTTAGCACTTCGTAGATTGGCTTTGTTTTGCATAAAACAGCGTCGTTTTGTAGAGGATTCCCGGCAATTGTAGAGTAGACCGTGGCCACAGATGCCCCGGCTAACCGTGGAATTTTTGATTTTTGCAATGTAATTTTGCATTTTGATTTACCCCGTCAGATAGGTTTAGCCGCCATCTCATGGGGTGAACTTCTGAGTTCTGTCCTCCGTCTTCCGTCCTCTGCCTTTCCGTCTTCGCCAAGGCTACGCCGGACAAGCTGTCTTCTGTATTCTGTCTTCCGCCTTCGTCATAAGTATCCAGCATCCAGTATTATTATACCCAAAAACGGCTTAATTTTCAAGCAAAATTTCAGGAACAGAGGGCAGCGATTGTCTCGTCAATTTGCTATTTCTCACCCCAGCCTTCGGCGATTTTGTCCTTTATTTTTTCTTGAAGATTCTGAAGAATTTTTTTACTTTCTATTTAACAGTTGAATCATGACTATATAAGTATATGCGTATATACTTATATAGTACTTCAATGATTATGGATTTGAGGTGATGAAGTTGATAATGGGGGTGTCGAAGGGACGGAACAGTTATAATAGGCCGGCATGTCATAGCTATTGAGCTCGAGTTGTGACTTGCACTCAGGCACGGATCAGTTATAATAAGTCGAGACAGGATCGTGCGGGTTCACTGTTGTGACTTGCACTCAGGCACGGATCAGTTATAATGATTCGTACTCTTTTACCAGACTTATCAGAGTTGTGACTTGCACTCAGGCACGGATCAGTTATAATTCTTTCTTGTGGATGGTACTCGATTGCAGCGTTGTGACTTGCACTCAGGCACGGAACAGTTATAATAGGCCGGCATGTCATAGCTATTGAGCTCGAGTTGTGACTTGCACTCAGCCACGGATCAGTTATAATTGACCCCAGTCGGAGGAGATACCTTCTCCAGTTGTGACTTGCACTCAGCCACGGATCAGTTATAATTTAGCGTTTGCTGTACCGCTTTAGTCTATGGTTGTGACTTGCACTCAGCCACGGATCAGTTATAATAAACCTTTGGTCTTCCCTACGTGCTCTCTGTTGTGACTTGCACTCAGCCACGGATCAGTTATAATAAACCCTGCCAAGAACCTGGTTTACATAACGTTGTGACTTGCACTCAGCCACGGATCAGTTATAATAAACCCTGCCAAGAACCTGGTTTACATAACGTTGTGACTTGCACTCAGCCACGGATCAGTTATAATAAACCTTTGGTCTTCCCTACGTGCTCTCTGTTGTGACTTGCACTCAGCCACGGATCAGTTATAATTCTGGTTGTTGTTCAAAATACAAAAAACTTGTTGTGACTTGCACTCAGCCACGGATCAGTTATAATGGTTCCTAAAACATCCTTTCAAAGCGACAAGTTGTGACTTGCACTCAGCCACGGATCAGTTATAATATTAGCGATGAAAAGGCTGCTCAATAAATAGTTGTGACTTGCACTCAGCCACGGATCAGTTATAATTCGACAAGCAAAAGCATTTCGCAGATTAGGTTGTGACTTGCACTCAGCCACGGATCAGTTATAATCGGGGATGTAAAACACTCTATTGAGCAAGCGTTGTGACTTGCACTCAGCCACGGATCAGTTATAATTCAACCAGCTATCAGGTTCCCCGGGCTCACGTTGTGACTTGCACTCAGCCACGGATCAGTTATAATAGATGTCTGCGCGGTATTCGCAGGCGTAGTGTTGTGACTTGCACTCAGCCACGGATCAGTTATAATACAGAGCCTGCAAGTCCTTTGTTGTTAAGGACTTGCAGGCTAAATTTGCTAAAATAATTCGAGCTGTCTCGGTTGCGGAGGGGCTGGTTTTCGCATTTTTCCCCAAAAAGTCTCCATCCGTCCGAACTGTTTATCGGTAATAGTAATAAGGCGAACTTCACCATCAGCCGGCAAAAAATTTCTAACCCTATTGTAATGGACATCGGCATTTTCCTCACTTGCGCAGTGCCTTACATACACAGAATATTGTAGCATACTGAAGCCGTTTTGTAAAAGATTTTTTCGAAAATGTGTATAATCTTTACGTGCTTTATCTGTATCTGTCGGCAAATCAAACATTGCAAAAATCCACACGGCTCTGTATCCACTTATAATCATAAATTCAGAAGTCAGAATTCAGAATACAGAAAACAGAATGTAGTTATCACAGGTCGGGTAAATCAATCAATTTCTGTTCTCCTGCGAAACATCTCTGTAGCGATGCCATCGTTCGATGCAAAGCAACCATCAAAGGTCCTGTGAACTCTCCTATAGTCACCGGCTCATATAACACTTCTAAAAGTTTTGCTTTAACAGGCTGGGAAAGCTCATCGGGGACGCCTTCTGTCCGACATATATCCCGCACTTTCGCCTCAACAAATCCCCTGAAAGGTTCCAATATATCATCCGCTAAGCAGAATGCGTTATAACGGTTTCTATGATGAATACCCAAGCTCGGTAATAGTCCAGCCGAACAGAGTGCGCGTGCAATCGCTGCACGCATCACCATATAGCCGTAGTTAAGCATGTTATTTGGTGGCGGGCCGTCGATGTCCCGACGAAATGTCATTCCGAGCGCAGTCGAGGAATCTGTTAAATCCTGCAAATAAACCGGCCAGAATTTTTTACTTGCCTGAGCCTCTATATTTTCGGGGTCGCCTGAGCTAACCTTGTCCCTTAATATCGTTAAAATCGGATAAACGTCACTATCCTTGCCGACTAATTTTGCCTGATGTTTAATCTTTGCTCTTACGATTTGTTGCCAGAGACGTTTTTTGACTGGCTCTTTTACCTCGATTTGCTGGCGAAATCGCTCAGTCTGCATACTGTTGCTTTCAATTGGCAAAAGCATTCCAGATGGATGGTGGTTGCTGCCACAGAGTACAATAGCAGCACCACATCGGAGAAGTTCAGTAAAAACAGAGTGCGTATAAGTGACTCCACTGTGGTCAACTATAAGAACGCCAATATCTTCGCAGGGAATGCTTGAGACTTCTTCGCCATTCTGCTTAACGATTAGCTGGCTGTACCGAATTGATAGGTGTGTTTTGGCTTGTGATATCTCGATAATTCGCTTAATCATTATGTGACCTCACGCTTATTATTATCGGCAAATTTGTGAGGCCACTTATAAATTGATTATAAATCAAAATTTAATCATTTGCAGGCCAAATACGACCAAGCGGGTCAATAGTTACCTTGCATCCTTCGAGAGAATTTGGGTATCTGCTTATTCCCTTGTGTTTTTGCAAATCACCAGCAAAAGTATGATGCCTGAAAAATATTTGTTTATTGTTGCTGATTTTCTGTACTCGGTAGAGTTCTTTTGAATCGCTTTTTGTGTCCATCATAAACATTTCATTTATCGCCAGAGAGCAGATAAATTTTAAACCTGGCACGTGGTTTTTCTGAACTACTGGTTCTCCATGTTGGCTTCGTTGGACTGCCTCGAACATTGTGACAACTTTTCCATCTCTTTTGATTTTGCCTTTTTTGTCTTTGTATTCGAATATCTCTATATGATGGTTTTTGCCAGGTTCGACGTACCTATATACCTTACCGCTGCTATCTTCCATTAGCTTCACACTTGTTTTCACATCGTGTATTCTAACACTTTTGATGGGTATTTTTTTGTTGGATTTCTTGGTCTTCATATATAAAGGGTTTTTCCACACTTCTTTTGGTATTTTTCTATCACTGGATTTAAGGTTGATTCCCTTTTCTATTAGCCGATTTTTCACAATTTCTCGAACTACTGGGTCAACAATTTTTTCAATCATTGGCACGGTCAGAGCATCAAGGGGTTTTCTATAAACATAAATATCTTGACCTTTTTCATCCTTTTTTCCTGTTGGGCCATAGTTAGTCTCCTCGTGAAATTTACCTGATACTTTACGGCAGACTCTATGCGAGACATTGATATGTTTTACCTTTTCTCTCGCTTCATCTCTAAAATTTGCCCAGGGAGGGTCGAATCTTCCGCCTGTTATGGAATATTTGCTTCTGGCTAACTTTCGCAAGTGATCATTTTCAGTTACCCCCACCACAACAGCATCTATAGCGTGGCGACGGTGATCATCATCACGTCTGGTTCCAAGTTCTTCAAAAATACCATCAAGCCCCCATTGATGTCTAAGCTCTGCTGTAACTTTGCCTCTTGTGCCACAAACATTTACTCCAAGTTGTTTAAGGTATCCAACCACTTCTCGGCAGATATATCTTGTATCATTAAGTTCTCTGTTTATATGGCTATCGAGGTTTATTTCTTGCTGTAAGAATTTCTGTCGTTTTGGCCAAGGCAAGACTTTTATGTTCTGCTTTATTTGCTCATATCGTTCTGGGTCGTGGCTGTATGCTTCATAAGGTGTCTGGTTCTTTTTAACGTGTATATTCTCCTGGACTTCGCAGAGTGTTTTATTCATGAAACTATCATCCAAACTCCTGTCGTACGGCAGAATATGCTCAACCTGAAATTCAGGGTTGGGCCCGAATAGTGCCTGCTGCGAAATGGTTTTTCCCGTATAAGGACATCTCTTGCCGCATTCCTCCCATAGATTGTATTTGATAATATCAGGACGAGTAGGATTTTTAATACCGATATCCTCTTTTAGTCGCTTGCGAGCTTCTTCATTCCTTCTTTCGTTCTCTAATATCTTCCAGTGCAATTCCTCTCTTTGTCGTCTGCTACCCTGCACATCCCTTGCCATTTCTATTTTTATCTTCGAAGGTTTATCATATTTTTTAACAATAGCGTTGACAACCTTTCGAACTTCGAAAAGCGCCTTTTGAACAATTGGATTTCTTAGGTCAGGTGGCGAATCCAATTTTTCCGCACCTTCTTCAACTTTTTCTGTGCTTCTATCTCCATAAACTTCTTTTATTGCCTCGTGCGTTAATTTTTTCTGCTCCATTGCAGGAAGTAATTTTAAAATTGCTTTACGCGAAAAACTCATGTATCCTTGTGGAATTGATACCTTCATAGCCGATTTTACCTGCCTCTCATCCAGGTCATATTGGGTTTTGAGTTTTTCAGTAAGTTCATCATCCTCAAGTTCAATAAAGGCAGCATTTAATTCTATTTTCTGCTGTTCATCCATTGTATCCCAACGCTTTGGACCGAATACATTTTTGCTCCTCATTGCCGATACAAATTCATCTCCTTTTAAGGATTCGACTCTCTTACCTTTTGGTCCGATTTTATATTCAGCATTAAATTTCTGATTTTCCAGAAGTTCTAGCGTCTGTCGAATCTTGTCGAAAGGAAGTCTCTCCTTTCGCCTAAGCTCATCTAAAATGGTCTTTCCCTGGAAGTCGGTTAGTTTTTGTTCGGTTCCATCTGGATTTTGAATAATCAGGTTATTAACATCCTGCAGCAGCCGAAATTTCCTGGCGTACCAGTCTCCTCTTGGACATCGCTTCTCTGACGGTTCTAATTCACAATTACCAATTGTTTTAGGGTCCCATCTCATCGGTCGTTGGTAAAATATAATCTTATCCCGAATCTTTTTGCGTAGATCTTCAGCCAAAACCTCTGGATAAAATTCCATCTGTTTCGCCCACAGGAGGTCGAACTCCTTTTCATACATCGAACGGAATGTATATCGGCCTCGTATTCTTTGTTCGTCGGGATTTAGCCCAGCAAAATACTCACCAATGGTTCTGCATTCTTTGCTATCCATTTCCGTTTGTAGTGCGTTTGCGCCTTTTATTACAACGCTGTCTTCCTTCGCTTTTCCACTCTTGCGATTGCTTTTGAATCCTCTACGTTGGCTTAAATGGTAAAGTGCTCTCCCGAATTCATAAGGTTCGAGTTTCTCATCAAGTCCTTTTTTACGTAATTCGTATGGGCTTTTATGAAATAACGATGTAAGTTGTGAATCATCGTTCGGTAATAGTCCATTGGACCAAAGCAAACTCAATAGTTGTTGTTTTCTTATATTACGTCTCTGATGGGTTCTTCTTGCACCACGAGCTTCTCTGCGTGTTTGATTTTTTGATTTCTCCAGACCTTTGGTGTCTCTGTCCACTCCTTCAGGGAAAACCCGAACGCCCATATCAACGATTGTTGGTTTTTGTCCAAAATGAAGAAGTGCCCAGCCGATACTATTTGAGCCAATATCCAGGCCAAGAGTGTAAGAGTTCATGATTTACCTCCGCTCTTAAAAGCATAAAATCTAAAATTTTTTCTTGACTGATTTTCTGTAACGTATTATTATTTATTTAGATTATAACTGATCCGTGTCTGCGTGCTTGCCATAACAAGTGGCGAAAGCCACGCAGGCACTGCCCCCACGTCTTTCTGTAACAAGACAGATGTGGGGGCAAATCCTTTTAAAAAGTTCTATAACACCTGGAATTTCCAAACCCTATAAAAGCAAATCAACTCAAGCAATGTTAATACTTAAGGTCGACAAAAACAAGCGGATTTTCGGTGAATGTGTTGACCCGCCTTCGCTGAAGCTACGTCGGGCAAGTCCGCCAGATGAATCCGCGTCTGTGCTTGAAATTATAGGACTTTTGTAGGTTTTGCTAATATCCGGCCTGGGAGCGGCTTTTTCGCAGAATTTTGGGCCAAAAATTTCGCAAATTTAGCAAAAAAGTTATTGCTATTGACAGGTTTGACGATTATTATAAAGAATTGGTTTGTAAGAACTAATAGCTGCCAAAGCTAAACTTAGGTTAAGCAGATGCCTAAAATGCTATTGATAGGGTTGGTGAACAGTGCAGCTTAGTAGAGGAACAATTGGTCTATGCAGCTGCGCTTTTGCAGGTATGGCGGCTTGGGAATCGATGTTTCTGCTTCGATGTCGTAAAACGAACCAGGTTTGTGGCGGCCCCATGAGTCTTTCTGTCGCAAGATGGCAGCGGGGCTATCGGAGGAGAATAATGTAGTGTGAGGATAGACTAAAACCTCGGTTCGGCCTGGGCGTTTTTGAGGTGGAAACTTTGAGAGTTTCCACTTTTTTTTGCCCAGTCCGCCTTCGGCGGATTAAGGGCCAGAAAGATAAAGGTTCTATGAATCAGGAATTGCTCAGAATTGTAGACAACATAGCACGCGATAAAAATATCGACAAAGAATCTATATTTGTCGATTTAGAAGAAGCTATGGTCTCAGCGGTCAGGAAGCATTTTGGTGAGCCGGAAAGCGAGATAGTCGTACATATTGACAGAACAACGGGCGAGGTCAACACCTTTAAGGATAACGTTCAAATCGACATCAGGCAGCTCGGCCGAATCCCTGCTCAGACAGCCAAGCAGGTAATGATCCAGAAGATAAAGGCAGATGAGAGGGATAGTATCTACGCCGAGTTCGTCCAGCGAAAAGGGCAAATCGTAAGTGGCTTGGTGGTGCGATATGAAGGTGGAACTTTGATCATTAGTTTAGACCGTTGGACTGAAGGTTTTATGCCGAAATCCGAGCAGATAATGGGTCAGTCGCATCGGCCCGGCGAGAGGATTCGCTGCTTGATTCTTGATGTAAAGGAAACCTCCAGCCAGGTCAAGATTATTCTCTCGCGAACGCACCCTGATTTTATCCGCCGATTGTTCGAGTCCGAGGTGCCGGAGATTAACGAGCAGATTATCGAAATACGGGCACTGGCGCGGGAGGCAGGTTACCGAAGCAAAGTTGCGGTCGTCTCACTCGATGACAAGGTTGACCCAGTAGGAGCCTGTGTAGGCGTGCGGGGCAGCAGAATAAAGAACATAGTTGACGAGCTCGGCGGAGAAAAAATAGATATTGTCCGATGGAATGAATCTTCCCAAGTGCTGGTGACAAACGCCTTGATGCCGGCAAAGGTCAGTGAAATCGCCTTGTGTTTCGAATTGGGACGAGCGACAGTGGTGGTTGAGGAAGAACAGCTAAGTCTTGCTATTGGCAAGCACGGCCAGAATGTTCGGTTGGCTGCGAGGCTGACCGGCTGGGATATCGATATATTAACGCCGGATGAATACAACCAGGGCATTGAACGATTGACAAACTGCGTTAAAACTGTAGAAGGGGCCGACGATATAGTGGTCGATAAGCTGATAGCGCTGGGTGTTATATCCGTTTTGGATTTGGATGATGTGGGGGTCGAACCGCTGATTAATGAGCTGAAGGTCGACCCAGACATCGCTGAGAAACTGGTTGAAGCAGCAGGCGAGGAAGCTAAGAGTTTGGCAGCTGAGTCGAGGCAAAGACAAGCAGAGAAGGAGCTGGCCCAGCAAACAAACGCCACGAACAAGGATTAAGAAAGCGGAAATTGGAGGTTTTTTTGGCTGCTACAAGAGTCTATATTTTGGCAACGGAGCTTGGCGTAAAAAGCTCTGCTATTGTCAAGAAGTGCCAGGATGAGGGTCTGGATGTTAAGAACCACATGTCAGCGATTTCAGCCGGTCTGGCAGCGACCATTCGAGAGTGGTTCACTGAGGGAGAGAATATCACCACCATTGAGACCGCCGAGAAGGTGGATTTGAAAAAGGCTCGAATCCAGAAAAAGCCAAAGCCGAAGCCGTCAGCCAAGCCCGCAAAAAAGCGGAAGCCCCCGATTAAATCGGGGGCAGGCGCCAAGCTCGTTGAGGCGGTGGCGGAGCCATCTATTACAGTGCAGGCTCAGCAACCGACAACGGTGGAGGTCGCCAAACGCGAGCAAGAGCGTCTGGAGCCGCAGGTAACTCAACCACCGCCGCGCCAGATAATCGAACAACCGCAAAAGCGCGAACCGGAGCCGATATTACCTGCTGGGCCAATTTTGGAAAAGCCCCAGCCTGCTCAGTTGAGCGGACCACGGCTTGTGCGAGTCGAAGCGCCGGAGCCGTTACGACGACCAAGACCGAGGTCGAGAGCCAGATATGATATGCCTGTAACTGAGCCTTTGATGTACAGCGAGGATGAGCAGGAAAGATTTGCTTTGATGCCGACCAAGGAAAGGAAACGAGCGCTAAGACGACGCAAGGACAGAACGCCTGGGCGCCGGCGAGCAGAGCAGGATATGGAGGTTGCACAGAAGCCTAAATTCAAGAGCAAATGGCGACAAAGAGATATTGAAGAAAGACGTGCTCGGCTGGACGCGGCCAGTGGTGAAGGCCTGCGATTAAGGCCCATGCGAAAGATCGCTACCAAGGCCCAGCGGGAAGCGGCTGCACCTGCCAGGCCGAAAAAAGCAGTAGTAAGTGAGCCGATTACAGTAAAGGATTTATCCGCTGCTTTGGCAGTTAAATCAGCGGATATTATCAGTAAATTGATGCAACAAGGTGTAATGGCTACGGCCAATCAAATTATAAGTAGTGACGTGGCAGAATTGGCGGCCCTTGAGTTTGACACCGAGCTGGTGGTAGAGCAGAGAAGCACGCTGGAAGAGCAGATACGGGCTGAGTTTGAAAAACGCGAGCGGAAAAATCTAAAGAAAAGGGCGGTGGTCGCCGCCATGCTGGGCCACGTGGACCACGGCAAAACCAGCCTTCTTGACAAGATCCGACAAACTCATGTTACAGACCAAGAAGCCGGCGGCATTACGCAGCATATCGGCGCATCTCAAGTTACCTGGGACAGTAAGATGGTGACATTTCTTGATACTCCTGGACACGAAGCCTTTACGGCTATGCGCGCCAGAGGTGCCAACATGACCGATGTAGTGGTGCTGACAGTTGCCGCTGATGATGGAGTGATGCCGCAAACTATCGAGGCGGTAGCCCATAGCAGGGCTGCAGATGTGCCGGTTATCGTCGCCTTGAATAAAATAGACTTGCCAGGCTGCGATATAAATCGTATTTACTCGCAGCTGGCTGAGCAAGACTTGACGCCGACCGAATGGGGAGGAAATACCGAAGTTGTCAAAACCAGTGCGATTACCGGCGAGGGGATAGATGATTTGCTTGAATGTCTCGATTATGTAGCTGAATTGCTTGAGCTTAAGGCTGATGACACGATACCTGCGACGGGATGGGTCGTTGAGGCAAAGCTCTCACCGCAGCAAGGTCCGGTTGCCACGCTGTTAATTAAAGAAGGCCGGCTAAACAAAGGTGACGTGGTGCTGGCCGGCTGTGCTTACGGCAGAGTAAAAATGATGAAGAATAGTCATGGCCAAGATATAAAGACCGCGATCAGCTCTATGCCGGTTGAGATAACAGGCCTGAGCGATGTCCCCCAGGCGGGCGATAGATTTTATTGTTTGGACGATATCAATAGGGCCAAGGCCGCCGCTGAAGAAAACAAGATGCGCTGCAGAGAAAATTCGTTAGCCGAGCGTAGCCAGATAACGCTGGATAATTTGTTTAGCCAGATAGAGGCCGGCAACGTCAAAGAATTAAATCTTATCATTCGGGCCGATGTGCAAGGCTCGGTCGACGTCTTGACCGACTATTTATCAGAGCTAAGTACCGATGAAGTAAAGATTAGGATTCTGCACGCCGCACCGGGCGGAATTACAGAAAGTGATGTCCTGCTTGCCGAGGCCTCCAATGCCATTATTATTGGCTTTAACGTGGTGCCTGAAGAGCATGCAGCGAAGCTCGCAGAGACCCAAGGCGTTGAGATCAGGCTCTACAACATAATCTATCGCATAACTGAAGATTTGCAGAAATCTATGGTTGGTCTGCTTGAGCCGCAAGAGCAGGAGGAAAGCCTGGGCAGGGCGGTGGTCAGAGCTACGTTTAAGATTTCGAGGGTGGGCACAGTGGCCGGCTGCTATGTCACCAGCGGCCTGGTGAACAAAAACGCCAAGATGCGGTTGATACGTGACAATATTGTACTGCGAGATAACCTCAGTATTGAATCTCTAAAGCACTTCAAAGATGACGCTCGCGAAGTCAGGGCTGGTTTGGAATGCGGCATAAAGATAGCAGGATTCGACGATGTTAAAGTTGATGATGTCTTTGACTTCTACCAAATCGTTAAAGTGGCCAGAACCTTGTGAACTGGTAATTGGTAATTGGTAATTGCTCAACTTGACTGACTTTTTATATTGATTTTTATGCGGCTATAAGTAGCCGCTCCAGCTCTTTGACAACCTGGTTCCCAGTGGAGAATTGCTTTAGATGCTCAGCCAGATCATCCCATACCATACG